>Ga0209292_1000020_pt1 | contig 252817 bp, 223 predicted proteins | sample GOMGulsemesocosm_2_FD_184634 | JGI IMG/M metagenome (GOLD analysis project Ga0209292, IMG submission 184634) | Methane-oxidizing microbial communities from mesocosms in the Gulf of Mexico - GOM9C Gulf of Mexico (SPAdes) (version 2) | ecosystem: Environmental > Aquatic > Marine > Cold seeps...
ATTACGCGACGCAGATAAACTTGCACACATTCCCATTAAAGTTGTGCCATCAGAGCGTTCAACCATGCTAAGAAAACCTGACTGGTTACGGATAAAGTTACCAAGAAGCACTGATCGAATAGACGGGATAAAATCAGCACTACGTAAACACAATTTGCATTCTGTTTGTGAAGAAGCTTCATGCCCTAATTTATCCGAGTGTTTTAACCACGGCACTGCAACGTTTATGATCCTTGGCGATATTTGTACTCGTCGTTGCCCATTTTGTGATGTTGGTCATGGTCGTCCTTTAGCTGCTGATAAAAATGAGCCAAAGAAACTAGCACTCACCTTAAAAGACATGAAGATGAAATACGTGGTGATCACCTCGGTAGATCGTGACGATCTTCGAGATGGCGGCGCACAGCAATTTGCCGACTGTATTAGTGAAATTGCCGAACATGCACCGCATACCAAGGTAGAAATTCTAGTACCAGATTTTCGTGGTCGAATGGATAGAGCACTTGAAATTTTGAACCAAACTCCACCACATGTTTTTAACCACAACTTAGAAACAGCTCCTCGTTTATATACCAAAGCACGTCCCGGAGCGAACTACCAATGGTCATTGGATTTATTGAAAAAGTTTGGTGAAGCTAATCCTGATGTTCCAACGAAATCAGGCTTAATGGTTGGTTTAGGCGAAACCAATGAAGAAATATTGCAAGTCATGCAAGATTTACGTGATCATGGCGTTACTATGTTAACTATAGGTCAATACCTACAGCCAAGTAGGGATCATTTGCCTGTTGAGCGTTATGTACATCCAGATGACTTTGATATGTTCCAAAAAGCAGCAATTAAAATGGGCTTTGCTCACGCAGCTTGTGGTCCATTAGTACGCTCAAGTTACCATGCTGATAAACAAGCTGCAGGTGAAGAAGTAAAATAAAAAACAGATAAAAGATACGAGTTACCTCTAGTAAAAATAATGCATACCAAGCATTTTACATGATAGTTACTCGTATCTAATTTTTAGATATACAACCTTCTGCACTACAACTTTCTCGTCTAAAGGACTTCACTAGACACTTATCAATTGAAAAGAATTACTTACCTCTTTAATTGCTTGTTGCATGTTTCTTTATTAAAAGAAACGTCTTCGGTTTAGCATGTCTAGCTCAGTTCAAATCCATTCTCGCTGACAAAGTACGATTAACTTTCATCGCTAACGTTATCTACTTTAATTCCCATAATCAAAAGCCATAAGCAAATGCCAATTTCACCAAAGGAAGATGGGTATCCAACAAAACTTGGAATATCCACGGTTGGGAAGAGTATAACGCCAGAAAACTTTATCAAATACCCTATGCATCCCAACATTAAAGCAATACCAAATATTTTAGGAAGATAGTTTGATTTAAAAGCAAGATAACCAAAAGGAAATAGCCATAGCCCCCAAAATACCTGAACAATGGACATTCCATTATAATAGGATCTTAACGCTAACATTACCTGTGTATGTAACTGTTCCATTTCAATTGGAGCTAAATATTCAGAGCCACTTAGCAGTGTAAGGATATCAAGCAGATTAACCGCATAAGAAAGAGAAAAAGGAACACTAACGACAGAAAGCACTACCATGATAAAAGCTACAGTTTGATTAACAGATTCAAATAACTTATATAAGATAAAGGGTAAAACCAAAAAGGTAATACTGCTGATAATACTAACAAAAACCCACAATCTAAATAGCGACTCACCATTCAAAATGTTATTAACAGTTGCAGCGGCATCACTCCAAACAACAAATTGTTTAGGTGCATACGCCAAATAAAATATGCCAGTCAATACCAGAATAAAGTAAGTAAAACCCGCTAATCGGGCGATTTTATTTTTCGACATAATTGTTCCTTATTAAAATAAATAACATCGTTTCTACATTCAAGATTGAGATCTTATGACACCACATCAGACTTTGTTTCTTTAGGCCAGTTCAATGCATACCAAACAATGATTAAAGTCAAAATAGCTTCAACAACCGCATACATTTTGTAAAAATACCATCCAGCAATAAAACTAATATAGGCTTGCATCAGCGTCATGATAAAACCGATAACAATGTTTAATACCCTGTTAATCCTTGCGGGTAAAAGTACCGATAAACAAATCATTAAGCTTGTTACCAATATAATTGAAGATAAGCCTAGTAGAGCCATTTGATCGCCTGAGCCAAAAATAGTCGTGCCATCTATCATCCCTTCAATCTTATTTGGCGTATAAAGCTCAAAATAATCGCAATAAATGTAAAGGGACATCACAGCTCCCCATAGCGCACTTAGTTTTAATTTGATATTGATTTTGAATTCTGATAATTGTGACAAAAGAAAATCTCCTGATTGTTTTTTAAGGTCTCATTTAGCATATCCTCATAAAGCAGTCATCATGCCAAAGCAGTACCTTATTGATATCTATAAAAATTTTATAAAATGTTTATGTAATCATTCTGTCTTACCCAATTATGGGAAAACATAAAAAGAGATTTTCCCATAATTGGGATAACTCCTTAGAGGAGTTATCACTTTTCAGTAGTGTTTATTATTGCGGAAGTCGTTTTATTAACTGTTCTTCGGAAGGGAGTTTATCGCTAAAGCTTTATTTATTTCAGCCTCATTTTATAACCTGTATTGATAGGTATTCTTAAGTAGATCATAGTGTTAAGAGAATATATCAACTCAACAAAACTCACGGATAATAAAGTCAGCACCTTAAACACGACACTATGGTGCTTGGGAAGTTAGACAAACAAGTTAGTTTGTCTAATTGAACGTATGAGTTCAAAGTAATTGTTATTTATCGTCGAATAGCAAATTTCGGTATGCTGATGGGCTATGACCAACTACTTTTTTAAATGCAGTATTGAATGTCGATTTGGAATTGAAACCAACATCGAAGGCAATCGTTGTAATTAACTTGTCTTTATCTTGTAATGCCTGCTTCGCTTCTTCTACCCGAAAGCCATTTACAAATTGAAAAAATTTGGTGTGCAAAAATTGAGAGAGTGTTTCTGAAATATGGTTTTCACTCACAGAGATACTTTCAGACAACTTATTTAGCGATAAGTTATCCTGCAAAAATAGCTTATCCTCTTTCATTACGTGTTCTAGTTTTGATGCAATCGCTTGCATTTTTTCAGAACTAAGTAAGGCAGTGCGAGCTTGGCTCTCACGAGGTAATCCTTTCTCAGATGTTTTAAGCGTTTTTTGACTTAGTGCCTTTTGTATAAAAATAGCTAATATCATTGTTTCAAAAATAGGCAACACAATCCCTGTTCCAAACCAAAACACTCTTAGAAAACCTAGCGCATATTCAACCGTATGCATAAACCATGCAGCGCCCCAAATGAACAACACAGGCCTAAACCACGCCAAAGATTGCTGCTCTATATCCGAAAAGCGCTCCATAAGTTGTTGACAATGCCTCTCATGAAGTTTTAACGCCAAAACTAAATAAAAAAAGGTGTAAAATAAAAACGCGGAGGTACTTGAAATACAAGTAAATACCGCTATTTTCCATAATTCTGGATCTCTAGTTGCTGGGTTGGCTAAAGCCAGTTTTTCTTCAGGGCTTATCATAAAAATAAAAGGAAGCATGGCAAGAAAAACAGCAATTGGACCAAATAAGGCTAATATTGACAATCGTTTATCCGATTCCTTATACGATGACATTGTAGCCTGAGCATAAAAATAGAGTGCAGGCCCTAGCAGTACTCTAAATGGCAAGTGAATCGCGGCCAAAGAGGGCGCATAAACATAGGCCCCTGAGTAAACAAATAGCTGTCCCCCAGAATGTAATAAGAGCAATAACAATAAAGCTTTTAAGAAAAAGTTTTGCTTTTCCTTAGGGCGATTAAAAACCTCTAATAAAGCAATTGTTGTCATTCCCATCATCAAGGAATATATAACTGTGGGGAAAACGTGGACCATTAAATTACCAAAGACAAAAATTGTTATCACTCCCTTTGATTATAAGATTAAATAACTTTTGAATCCAGATCTCGTCACGTGAATGTTCTACTACCACCGTTAATAGTCGTTATTAAATGTCACGCCAGTTTACTTATTGTATTAAGTCAAAAATTATCGGCATTACAACGTATTACCTAATGTTTTTTTGTAGGCCTAAGGGCGTAGCCTAACCCTAAGAATGCGATTGCATGTACCACATTGGTGTAATAGTCGAGTGACAAACCTCTCTCCATCCCTTGTAAAACACCAACGACTAACATTAAAGCCCACATCGCGACAGGTGCTGTCAACAAGTACCCTATTTTCCTCACTTTGTGTTTTAAAAAAGCGACTGCATTACTTACAAAGGCTAATACCATTGCTAGCATGAATAAAACTATAGATATTAGTAACCCTTGTGGCCCTGGCTGCGGGATCCCGTCACCAAATACCGAAAGAGCGAAGATCCATACAATTACAACACTGAGTGAAATACCAGCCAAGAAAACAAAGCCTAAACCACTTTTTGCAGTTAATGGTGTTTCTACTCGAGCCAATGGGTAGAGCTTAAATAGCCCTAAAACACTGAAAGAAAATGCAGTAACAGCGGGAATAGCAGGCCATAAAATAGACAGCTGATAGTTTGTAAACATGCGTATCCACAAAAGCGCTACGTTAATAAACATAAAACAACCGGCAATTAAGAAAAATCGCGCCCCCCACTGGCTACCAGTACAAGAACTTGTAGTTAACTTGTCCATTTATTATCCCCTCAGTAATCATTCAATTTGCATAATAAAATTGTAAATGTTGAAACTTGCGTTATGTACTTGGTTTTTTCTCAAGATTAAAACCTTTTACAAATAACCAGAATGGTAGTGATAACTCAAATAATGCCCCTGGAAGATACAACCATTGTCCCCCCAAGCTAACGGCATAAAAATCAAACATTATTTTTAAAAACAGTGCAAAATAGCCCACCATACCTAACACCGAAAACGCCCGTGGTACTAATCGAAACTGATAAAATGTCGCGCATAAAATAAAGCCACAAATTGACAAAGGGATCATGCCTAATTGAAAGTCAACATAACGTCCTTTTCTGATAATACTGGCCATCGTATGTAAATAATCTACATTGCTGGCTGTGGCCTCAATGAGTTCCTTACTGAGATTAACAAGCGATAATAATGCCGCAGCCCCAACAAGTAACATGATCGCTTCAATAAGTCTGAATGCAACATAACTAACTGCGACACGCTCACTGTATGGTTTAATTATGGGATAAATGACTATTGCCATACCGACAACAGCCGCTGAATTAATAAACTCCAACATTACTGCCGTTGTCACGGTGAACTTGTTGGGAAAAAGCTGCATTAAATAATCAGGAGAACTAAAAAACTCCCCAATAAGTGAACTCGCTGCCATGTATGAAAATGATGACATTAGCCAAAATACGCCGACTAAACGTGCAGCTGTTAAACTAGACATAGTGTACTTCCTCGTGGTTATAGATATTCAAAGTTTGTTGCCGCTTTATGGTTTGGCTCTTAACTTCGCTTATTGCATATTACTTATTGCTTAGGTAATTGGATAAGTGAAATATAGTCATTCATAAACGTGTTGTCGTTCAAATGGGCCTATTCGAACGCATTTATTTAACTATTTTGCCATGTATAGAAGTCATTACTTATACCAAACAGGTTATCTGATGAAGCAGCCACTACACATGACTGCTCCATTTCGTTGTCATTAACTTCAAATAACACCTATAAACTACCTGACAAGACCTTTAATAAGAATGGAGTGTAGCCAACCATGCCCATAATCATCGCCATAGTGATAACAAACAACACACCACTGGTAACATACTTAACACTATTGCTGCCTCTTTCCTTCGCGTAAAAATACAATTGCAACGTTAGTAGCGGTATAACATAACAGCCAAATGTCCACATATAAAAAAACGGGTCGCCAAAAGCAGGGTTCATTCCCAACATGTTTCCCGTTACTAGGTAGCTAAATGTACCGACTCTTAATATCCATTGAGCATTTGAGACAAAAAATAATCGTAAGGCCCATTTTCTGTGATTAGCAATATCCTTCTTAATCGCTAGGCGTACGGTTAAATAAGCAAACCCTAAAATTAAAAAGCCATTAATAGTTGTACCAATACCATTAAGTTTTATTGGGTCTGGGTCTCTTATCCACACTAAATAGAAGCCAGAGATAGCCAAGCAAAGCACCGTTGTTAGGTAAACATAACCATTAATTTTATGAAATTTTGGAAAGGAGTTTCGAACTTTGGGTATTAATTGCAATGCTCCACCAAAAGCTACTATACCTGCCCCCATAGCATGGGCAACAAATGCAAGGTTTCCGGAAAAATCTCCTGCACGGTAAGGAGTAACGCCAAAGCGTTCAAACACGACATTCCAATACTCCATATTATCGTTTATTAGTGAGGTTCCATAAAATCCCATAATGTAATAAAAGAAAAACCATTGTCCAAATAACGCCGTGACAAACCAAAATACAGTGGTGTATTTCAGCGATTTACTCGCTGATTTCGTGGTTGCACTTTTCTTCACCTTTGTTTGTTTTGTATCTAGAACCTCTCTTGCTATAGCTGAACCAGAATCAGCACCTTGTATGTTTTCCATTTTAAGCCCTCTTTACTACGACAGTGCCAAAGAGCATGAAGGTTCGGTGTTTCGAAATCGCCCGAATGGGCACATTCGGACGTTTTTCTTGAAAAAAACTGTATTTTCTATAATAAATTTTCCTCAAAAATTAGAAAACTGAGTTCAACATAGTAGCTTTAGGTGGCACAAAAAAAAGGCGAATCATTTCTGATTCACTTTTTTAAGTATTTAATGGGGAAATTAACAAGCCTAATTAAGTTCGTGACTTCATCTTGATACAGAAAATATATAAAGAGATATTTTTAACTTACTACAATAAACCTCAACTTTCAGTCTTCAGTTTTAGTTCTGCGCTAATCTTTCGCAATCCACCAGCCTCTTTATCACATCACCTTTATACAACGCAAAACTGACATTAAATAAAATCCGACTATGCTAGTCACTTGCAGCTCTCAAGCAAGCGCTATCTCGATAAGTTTTGTTGTAGTCACTTTTATTATTTTCATACTGCTTGCGCCAATAAGAGCAGGTTTCATTGTTAGTTGCTCTAACGGATTTTAACAACAAACGTTTACTTTCGCTTTTTGCTCGTGCTCTTTCATTTGCTAGTTGCCTAGCGACTCGATTTTTTTCTGCTTTAAGTGCTCTTTCTTCGGACCTTTTTTCATTTAATCGAGTCCGCTCTTCCCTTCGCTGTCTTTGAATATCATTGTAATTATCTTGATTTACATGCCAATATTGTTTTTTCTGGTTGTTTGTATCCGCTTGAGCTGATTGCAGCTCTATTTGCTGCTTTATTTTCTGCTGAATTCGCTCTCGGGTTTGAATTTGCAAATTAGCTACATTTTTTGAGTATTCTTCTTGCATTTGTAGATATTCTTCCTGCGAAGGAGTGTTCCAGCTTGCAACAATAAACAACAGTAAATTAGCAATAACTGTCGCGATCACCACTGTAATACCTAGCTTAAAATATTTAGATTCAAACAACTGAAAACTTCCTTTTTACTTACGAACGAGATGTATAGCAAGTATCCATTTTATATGACTTTAATGCACTATGTCAGCTTACTGCTGAGTATAAGTAATATAAACACCCTATCTGATATAATCAATCCACAATATGAACGAAAACTTTAACTTTTGTTCAACATCTAAAGTGAAGATAATCTATGTCAGCATGGAATAAAGGTAAACGTGTTGGTCAAAAGAAAGCATTTAAGCTCAAAGAAATTTAACCTATTCGGATACAGCTAGAGATTGAAAATAACCTATCAATTCCAAAAGAAACATAAAGTAACGGTAGCGTCACTCGAGTTATTGGCAGAAACCAATTATTTGGGTTTATTTCTCTAACTCGCTTTCACATCACTTCGAGTTGAACACAATACGATTTCAGTAAAATTAATCACTCTCGAAATAGATAGAAATATATATTATGGTTGATCACAATAAAAACATATTAAATTTATTTTGAGTCACTATAATAAAAATTTGTATCGCTTAATTAATAAGCACGTATTTAATTCAGTTAATATCAATGAAGATAAAAAGCTTAAGATGAATATAAATAAATTTACCCTTCTGAGTATTCTAATTTTCATATTAATGTCAAACATATCTTACGCATATTTATATTCGAAGGATGGTATTTGGGAAAATGAAAAACTTCAATTTTATATAACTGTTAAAGGTAATATATTTAATCGCTACCAATATACTAACTTAAGTTGTTTCAAAGGAGGAGCTGGATTTTTGCCATCTACAGGATTTATTTCAAAGAATAAGCTGAATGATTATTTTCCTTATTCCGTTATTGGCGATCAAATGACAATTAATAGACCTCAAGAAAATTTATTTGTTAAGTTAAGACGAGTTAAAAAAATGCCCTATGCATGTAAAGGAGAACCTGTAGATACAATAATGTCTAACTTTTATATTTTTTGGCAAACCATTAATGAAATTTATAGTTTTTCTCATTTAGAAAAAAATAAATGGTTAAAAGTCTTTCATGATCAATTACCTAGTTTAACTGATTTGGATATGCGATTATTTGAAAACAGATTGGAAGAAGACATTTATCTTTTAACAAAGTTTGAAGAGATACTTTATCAAGTCGCAGATCCTCATTTATTTATAATTGCACCTTCAGTACAAAAAACAATATTTGCTGACTCATCAAAAAACCATTTCCTTGATATATATAGTAATAAAGTATTACTGAAAAACTGGTTGCAAGTGCAAAGCGAAAAAATAAAAGGTGAATTTAAGTGGTTCGCTAACAATAATATTTTAGTGATAATACAAGACAACATTTTATACGTTAATGTTCTTAAATTAACGGGGTTAGGTGATACATTACAATATGATGAAAGTGCTAAAGAAAACCTAAAGTTGGCGACTAGCTATATTTCAAATAAACTGACACCTGATACAAAAGTGATAATTGATTTAAGATTTAATGATGGCGGTTCCGTTAAAGCGGCCAATGTAATAAGCTCACTATTTTCTAATACAAAGCAAGTTGTTACGTATATTCAATTAGAGAAAAACACAACAAAAGAGCCTTTGTCCTATAATGATGGCACAGGTATCACCCCATATTGTATTGCTATTTTAACAAGTAAATTTACGGCAAGTGCGGGAGAGTACTTAACTTTAAATATGGCCTCTCAAAACGGTTTTATTGTTGGAGAAAAAACAAGAGGAGCTTTCTCACCTGTAATACTAAAAAGCCTACCCAATAAATGGATTTTAGGTATTCCCCCTTTTGATACCTTTGATGGTAAATTTAGCCCTTTACCTGAAAGTGTAGGCATAATCCCACAAAAGGAGATTTCCTGGAACATTGAACCAGACAGTGACACATTCGATTTTAACTTAAATGAATATGCCTCCCATTGCAAAAAGTAAACTAACTTTTGTTAATATCATCTTGCAAGTCTAAACCCTATTGTAGATGATTTGAAGTTTGGTTTTGCTGCAGTTCTATAGCTGGGATGCATTTCAACTTTTTTGGAGTTCCAAGCACCTCCTCTTATAACTCTTCTTTGACAATCATCAAAAATATATGCACTGCCATCTTGATGAACACCAAGGTAATTATTTTTATAACAATCCTGAGTCCATTCCCAAGCATTACCATTGATGTCAAATAAACCAAATTGATTCTCTTTGAACCTGCCTACCTGTCTGTAGCTCTTAGGTTTTACTTTTAAACAATCTGCACATTGTGCTTGCTCTTTTTTCACTGAGTTCCCCCAAGGGTAGATCGATTTTATATTGGCTTTTGCTAGGTATTCCCATTCAGATTCTGTTAGCAGTCGGTAACTTTTTCCTGAGTTATTAGACAACCAATCAACAAAATTCATTGCATCAACCCAGCTAACATTTGTAACAGGATCGTCAACATGACCTTTTGAAAGACTTTTATTTGAGATTGTTAAATACTGATTAAAAATACCAACAGTCACCTCATATTTAGAAACACTAAATTGAGATATTTCCACTTCATGTACAGGCTTTGTATCTACAAAACCCGCTTTTTTAACCCCCATAAAATAAGAGCCTGAAGGAATTGTAATCATACTTTTTTCTATATCACTTATTATTGTAGATATTTTATTAGAAGCTGATATTTGTACTTGTTGATGATAATAATCGATTAAGGGAACAATGCTTTCATGATACAAACCGGTAATTTGTTTAGATTCAACTTTACGGGTAATTGATCCATACTCATCTAAAACGTATTGCTGCTTAGCAATTAGAGGATATTGGGATTCAAGCTCAATAATTTGTTGATAGCCCTGATATACATCTACTCCAAAATAGGCCAAATCATAGGCTTTATCGATTTTATCAGTGTAATTGGACGACTGCGCAATAGCCTTTTCATAGTGTTTTTCTTTGTGAAGAGTTTCAATTGCATGTATTTCAGCAACGATCTGTAAAGAGTCTTTTTCTGACAACGTATTATCAAGTTCCGTTATGATTTTATCGATAATGTATTTACGCTTTTTATCGGCTTGACTACCACTTTTGATCAGCCGGATCTGATCTACTTTTAACTTTTGTATCTGTTTACTATATGAAGCTAACTTACTTTGTAATTTTTCTATACTAATTTGCGAGGTTTGTTGAATAGCGAGTCGCTCATCTTCCGACTTGGGTAAAATACTGGTCACACTATTTACAATGAAATCGTTATACAAGGTAAATATTAAGATTAATGTACAAGTTAAAGTGATGATTACAGCACGAGGGCCTGATAGCCAAAAATGAACTGCGTTATGTTTGAGTTGCTTATTAAGTTCCTTTTTAAGTGTAGTTAGCTCATGAAAACGCTTCGAAGGCTCCTCATGTTTTGCTTTATTAACGACCCTTTCAACAGCTAATTTATTGGCGTAAACAGACTTTGATAATATGTTATCAATGATAACGCCAACAATATAAATATCAGCATATTTTGACTGAAAACTTTGAGACGCTTTTTGCTCTGGCGGCCTTACAATCGTTTTAGCAAGCCCTAATTGGTCTAATATAATTGATTTAAAAGATAAACTTATATCTTTGTTATTATTTATAAACACATCTTCCAAGCTTAATTTACCAACAATTTGGTATTGATGAATATAACTAAAAGTATCAATTAACTGGTTAATTAATGAAAATGCCGTTGCCGAGTTTAACGTTCTGTAGCTACTATCATTTAACGAAATACCTGAAGATATTTCTTCAGTCCAATAAATAGAATCGGTAATTTCATAATCAGCAATAGCCTTAATATTGTCATGCTGAAGTGATGTTATGTTTTCGAATGTTTTTTCTAGTTGATTTTTTACTGACTTTAATAAATGCTCTTCGCAAAAAAATAAAGTCACGTCTACTTTCTCTTGTGTATCGTAACCAGTGAATTCTTTTATGCCTGAATAAGAGGCACCTTCCTGTATATTGGTATAGCGTGATGGAAACGGATAATCAGCTGATTGTGCGCTTGATGTGACATTAAATACAGGGATATTGTCATTATTATTTGTCATATTTTATTGTTTTACCTAACCAAAGTTTATTTCATTGTGAGTGACATTTGCAGTTTTTAGATCTTTAACTTCTTTGATGTAATCTTGAACTTGATTTAGTTGCTCACTCACTTTAGATAACGACCTTTTAATAGACGATTCTTTTTCAGACATTAGTCTTTTCTCGGCTTGCAGTAAATCTTTCGTGACATCAGTATTATTTTTATTTAGCTCCTGATTTTTTTGTACAAGCAACTCTTTAAATTGACGCAGTTGTTCATTCAGTTCCCGATTATTTTCGCGTTCGATTTCACCAATAACTCGAATAAAATCGGTATGAAGTTGATCTCGTAACTTTTCAACTTCTTTTTCCATTGCTACCTTATCTTCTTTCTTCCATGCGAAAAAAGTGTAGATAAATGATAATAAAAATACGCCTAGGAAAATTCCCCCCATAAAAGAATAATCACGATAATTGAACCCAACCATCGAGCCAAAAATAGATAACGTCATCAGGATCATGAATACACTCTTCCGCCCTTCTCCCAAGCGTTTAAAGAAACCTCTCGTTGCTCTTTCACCTCTATACCTAGGTTTAATCTCCATATAATCTTTATGCTGTTCCATATTTAAATCAAGCTGCATATTTTCTAGTGCATCGTGCCACTCTGACTCAGTAATAAAAGGAGTTTGATTTTTTTCATCATTAAAAATTCCTTTTAGTTTCTCCATTACACTTTCATTCATTTTTTCACATTCAAACTGAATCTGCTGCCAGATATTATTTTTTATATGCTCAAATATATCTACATGAAAAGACAATATATGAGATTTGGTTTGCTCTTCGATATTAATACTTTCTTCATTTAAACTTGCTAATTCAGACTCTACAACTTGGAAGTAATACCCTCTGCCTACCAACCTATCTTTAGAGCTTTTTTTGCATTCTCGCTCGATACTTTTGAAGTGCCCCTGAAAATTGTTTAAACTATTTTCAGCTTGTTTGGAAGTTTCAATACCCTTTTTACTTACTTCAAAATTTTTAAATTCAAAATGACTAAGTAACAGTCGGTTAGTTAAATCTATTTCAGATTGACGTAGTAGTTTAGCTATAGCCTCTAAGGTCGAATCAATTAAACTTAACTGATGCTGCTTTATTAGATACAACCTTTCTTCTTGTTGCTCGTTTGATAGATAACGAGGTAATTTCTGATTATCATTTACCCTGCATGCAGGAATGACTTTTAAACGCTCAATTAAAGAGGAGCTTAACCAAGGTTGTTCACTATTAGGCCCTCTGGTTTCTAAAGCCCAGGCAGAAAAATAATCAATGGCATCATTGAATAAATTAAATGCACCAAGTTGCTCTTCATCAAATCCTACATTCTCAGCCACCGCTACAATGCCCACATTGGAAAATGTATGTATTTGATTATATAAAGAGATATTGAGTAATGTTAACTTTTGCGAATCTATCAGTTGAATATCTAAAGGCTCTATTTCAATGTGTGGCTTAAGATAAATGACAACGCGGGAGTCAGGCGAAGCATTAACAATTTGGGGAGATACTTCGCTTATATTTGAAAACAACGTATTTTGTTGATTAATAACCAGTTGATTAACGTGTTTATTGATAACTACTCGACAACTATTAAAGTGCTGTATGCTTTTAACTAACTGTTCTGCAGAGAACCCCAATAGCACGCTCAGTACCTTTATTTCATCCAACAAATTACAAGTCAACAGATTAATTTTTAATATCTTTTTATCTAAACCATCTACACCTCCAGCTAACCTCTTAATAATCGACTCTACATTGCCAAGTTGAGGTAATTCTTTGCAAAGAAACTGGCTGTTAAGGTTTAATTGTTTTATTTTTTGCATATTTTCGCCAGTTTAAGACATTCTAAAATTAGCAGCACTCGCTGCAGCGCTTGCCGCCTCGGAGGCTGAATTCTGAGCTGCTTGAGCGGCTTCTTCAGCTTGATCTCTTGCCGTTTCAATAGCTTGGAGCAGTGTTTCAGCTTCACCTTTTAAAGTGTTGATTTCATCTTTCAGTGACCTCGACTCTTGTCGAAGTTCAACTATTTCACCTTTAAGCTTATCCGATTCATCTTTGAGCTCTTGCGTTTCATCTTTTAATTTAACTGTCTGGTTTTTTTCTTCAGAGGTTTCTTCTTTTAATGCAACCGCTTCATCTTTATTGCTTGCTGTTTCATCTTTTAAATCGACAGTCGTATCTTTTGTTTCTTCTGTCTCTTCTTTTAAAGCAAGTGTTATGTCTTTTGTGGACTCTGTCGTTACTTTTAATGAGTCTGTTTCATCTTTATTTTGGCTAGTATCTTGCGTTAGTGTTTTAGCATCACTGTTCAAAGAAGTAATTTCATCGGTGAGTCCAATTGATTTAGTATTTGAATCAACAATCATTTGTGCTGCTGGAAGGGCTGTTGCTTGAGCTGCTTCAGTTAATTGTGCTCCTGTTTGAGCCTGAGCTGCAAATGTGGTTGCTGAAGCTTCTTGTTCTTGAGCGTTTTGGCTTGAGGTTGTTGTTGTTGCTTCTAAAGAAGTAACATTCGCAGATTTTTCATCGACATTAGCTGACTTGTCATCGACATTGGCAGATTTATCATCAACGTTAATTGACTTGTCATCGACATTAGCTGACTTGTCATCGACATTAGCTGACTTGTCATCGACATTAGCTGACTTGTCATCGACATTAGCTGACTTGTCATCGACATTAGCCGATTTGTCATCGACATTAACTGACTTGTCATCGACATTGGCAGATTTATTATCAACGTTAATTGACTTGTCATCGACATTAGCTGATTTGTCATCGACATTAGCCGATTTGTCATCGACATTGGCAGATTTATCATCGACATTAGCTGATTTATCATCGACACTAGCTGATTTATCATCGACATTAGCCGATTTGTCATCGACGTTAATTGACTTGTCATCGACATTAGCTGACTTGTCATCGACATTAGCCGATTTGTCATCGACATTAGCCGATTTGTCATCGACATTGGCAGATTTATCATCGACATTAGCTGACTTGTCGTCGACATTGGCAGATTTATTATCAACGTCAGCCGATTTATCATCGACGTTAGCTGATTTGTCATCGACATTGGCAGATTTATCATCAACGTTAATTGACTTGTTATCGACATTAGCTGACTTGTCATCGACATTGGCAGATTTATCATCGACGTTAGCTGATTTGTCGTCGACATTGGCAGATTTATCATCGATATTGGTGGATTTTTCATCGACATTAGCTGACTTGTCATCGACATTGGCAGATTTATCATCAACGTTAATTGATTTGTCATCGACGTTAGCTGATTTGTCATCAACATTAGCTGATTTGTCATCAACATTAGCTGATTTGTCATCGACGTTGGTGGATTTGTCATCGACGTTGGTGGATTTGTCATCGACGTTAGCTGATTTGTCATCAACATTAGCTGATTTGTCATCAACATTAGCTGATTTGTCATCAACATTAGCTGATTTGTCATCGACGTTGGTGGATTTGTCATCGACGTTAGCTGATTTGTCATCAACATTAGCTGATTTGTCATCGACGTTGGTGGATTTGTCATCGACGTTAGATGATTTTGCATCGACATTAGCCGATTTGTCATCGACATTGATGGATTTATCATCAACATTAGCTGACTTGTCATCGACATTGGAAGATTTATCATCGACGTTAGCTGATTTGTCATCAACATTAGCCGATTTATCATCGACTTTAGCTGACTTGTCATCGACATTGGCAGATTTATCATCAACGTTAATTGATTTGTCATCGACGTTAGCTGATTTGTCATCAACATTAGCTGATTTGTCATCAACATTAGCTGATTTGTCATCGACGTTGGTGGATTTGTCATCGACGTTGGTGGATTTGTCATCGACGTTAGCTGATTTGTCATCAACATTAGCTGATTTGTCATCAACATTAGCTGATTTGTCATCGACGTTGGTGGATTTGTCATCGACGTTAGCTGATTTGTCATCGACATTAGCCGATTTTTCATCGACATTGGCAGATTTATCATCGATATTGGTGGATTTTTCATCGACATTAGCCGATTTGTCATCGACATTGGTGGATTTATCATCGACATTAGCGGACTTGTAATCGATGTTGGCACTCATGTCTTCATTATTCGTGTTTTTTTGTAAACCTGATGCTGAAGTAGATATTGAGTCTTGAGTTAACTCATCTTTATTATCGCTTATATCTGCCAATGGCCTTGGATTTACAATTGGCTCAGTCGGAGTTATATCATTTATAGGAGGCTCTTGAGTATCATCAATTGCTTTTAGAGATTCAGGTGCACGCCTTTCAATCGACATGTTTTTTGTTTCTTCAGCAGTTGTATATGCTGAATTTACTACCCTATTACTATTTTCAGTTGCAAATTCTTTTTCTTCATCATCCAGTTCTTTGTACCCTGGTTGAGACGTTAATATTCCTTCTACTTTTTGTTGTGAAGCTGTATCACTAATATTTTCTAAATGATCCTTTTTCTCTGACAACTCTTCAGATTTATTTTGAAACTTAGAAATCGTTTTATTAACTTGAGTGCTTGTACTTTCCAAAGACTCTTCTACATGGTCTTCGAATTCATTATTTTCTGAAATTTGATTTACAGAATCTTTTACGTGTAACGCATTCCGAGTAACACCTACAACATCCTTCAATGGGTCAATAACATTACTAGCGACACCATCTGGTAATTTAGATTCCACATTAAGAATAGTTGCTTCTGTAGCGTCTAGCATAGCATCGCCATGCTTACCTTCTTGAAAGTTTTTTACAGCACTAGCCCCTTTTGTTAATGACTCGGCGGTAGCATTACCACTAAAACTTGCAGCAGCGTCAATTTTTTCAATTGCGCTATCCGATGTAGCAATAGTTACAATGTTTTGAACTTTATCATGAACCGTATCAATGGCATCTCCTACAGGCCCTGTCGCATGTTTAGTGACATTAAGAAATGCATCAGATGATTCTTTTGCAATTTTGAATCCTTCACCTGTATTAGCCATGTTGGTATCAGAATTTAGCTGCTCTTTTATTTCAGGTAAATCCTTATCTCTAAGTTCAGTGAGATTGTTTAAGTCATTTGTATTTTTTTCAATTTTTTGATCGAAAACCTCCTCTACTTGAGGATTAATAGGAATGTCATTACTTTTAATACCATGTAAATATTGCTGTGCTGACTTTAATTCGTTTTCTGATAATAATGAGGGATCTGTAAGGCCATTTTTTAATCGAAAATAAATATCTTGGCCTAACTGAAAATCGCCTCCTGATTTATCCATCACGTAATTAGTCATTTTAATACCCCTATTGAGTTCTTTATTTAATGGACATCAAGTTTTTAGAACATTTCCATCTTTTCTAAAATATTTGGATTTTTGTGTGTTGTAGTAGACCAATTCCACTTGAGAACCTTTTCACTTTGTAATTCATAAATATCAATGGCTACTTCGGTTTCATTCTTTACAATAAAAGAGACTTTGATTGATATATTGCTTAATTGATGTGGTGAAGAGATGGTGATTGAACCTAAAGTTTCTACATTGTTATTATTTTGTGTGCCTAGAGGCAGATAGCACTCGCCATCTTCATTAGTCATTAATTCGTATTGACGATGGTAAGATTGGGTTTGTATTACTTCTACTGTTGAATAGCTGTGAATTGTATCAACTATTTTCTTTCCATTGTTTGAATCAATACCAATAACTCCCCATGACATACTATCAGGAAGGGTTATTACACATTGGGATTTTTCAGAAGCATACTGCTGTGGATTCTCTATCAACTTTAGCGCACCAAATGCTATAGATGAAGATTCAGATGGAAGTATAAGTATGTTTGCACCTACTTTTTGTTGGAATTCGTTTTTAACAAAATCCATTTGAAACCAATCACATTTTATAATGTATCGTGTGTCGTTATTTTGAATATTACTATTCAAAAAGCGAGACAGCTGGTTTATTAGTTTTCTTAATATCGGAAAAATAAACGAACTAAAATGATGTAAATTCATCTGTATTAAAAAATATTGCCCATCAACAATATCAACAAAATTCACTTTTGTTTCTTTCCCAATAGAGAATGAATCAATAATCATCAATGAGATATTAAGTAGTTTATCTTTTCCTTCCTGTGAAATATTATTTTGGCATTGCTGCTGATATACACTCAGCAATGTTTGATATATTTCAGTCACTAAAAGTGATGAATTAAAATCTGGAACATATTCATATTTTTGTTGGTTTAATTGTTTATCGAAGACGCCGAAATAAGTATTTTGAGTTCCCCAATTAATAAGTACTGTTTTCATTTCACTTAAATGATGCGTAGACGACATTTCTTTCATTAAAGCTAATTCTTTATAAACTACTTGAGCGGATAAAAAGCCGGCTTCTTTAGCTAAATTTATAATATTGAAAAACATACTTGTTGGTATTGTTTGAGGAACAGGAATAACTACACTTAAATTGTCATGATGAAGATATACTTTTGCATCGCGATGTATTTTATGAAGAATTGCAGAAAGTAATTGCTGTTGTTTGTTCTTTTCAGTTTCTGGGGGGGATAAATCAGTTAAAAACGCTTCCCAGTAGAAGGTGTTCGCAACTAAGCTTTTACTGACACTCGATATATCTTTAGCCTTATTACCACTGGTAAATAGGCTATCACTAATAATAGTTCCATTTGGAAAGTTTACCTGACTTTGATTATCAAAATCAGGTAAAGGAAGCACTACATTTTGTGCATTAATATAGCTTACCGATATTTGGTTCGTTTCTATATTAATGCCTAATGAACTTGGTGTATCACTCATAATGGCTTAATTATCGATTGTGAGTAGCTTTAACGGAAAATTATTTCCATATTTTTGATAACGCTTGCATTGTTTCAAGAGCAAGTTGTTCACCTACTTCTGTTGGAGTACCAATTTTTCTTTCATCAGTTTCTTTTTGATACCCTGAATCGGTTGCAACCCACTGTGTTTTTTGCTGCTCTTCAAATGGCTTATTTGCTGTTGATTTGAACATAGCAACAACTTGTCCTGTACTCACAGACTTTACTGTAACCATAAATGCCCAGCTAGTATCACCAGATTGATCAGGAGTTAGTAAAATTTCAGCAAGATATTCGGCATAACCAACTAAAGCATCTGTTTCTACTTTCTGGTAATCAGAAATCATTTCTGCTCCAGCTTCTTTTGCTCCATCTCTTTGAACAAGGCGCATAATAGCTTTACGATCAAGAATTTTTGCTGGAACAGATAAAAAAGTACTTGTAAAGCCGGCAGAAAAGTCAAAGCTTTCAGACTCATTGCCAAAACCTCTCCTATTTTGAACTTTATCTCTTACTTCTAAGTATTGAGCTGCAACGATTTTACCACCACCGCTTACGTTACGCTCATATGCAGGATCATCTCCCCCTGAGGGTTCAAATTTATCTTTCCCTTTAATTGCAGTTTCACCTGTTTGACTTGTTCTTAACGCTTGATACCACTGGCTTAACTGATCATCAAATTCTCTATTCCAAAAAACTGCAATTCCTGGTTGGCCTGCAGTCTCGTATGACTTAATAAAATGATTTAAAACTGTGTGTCTTTTTTCAATTAAAGTGGGCTCAATAACCTTTTGATCTTTATTTGGAGGTGGAGCAAGCATTTTTGATGCTGGATGTGATTGGTTCGCCCAGCTCTCAACAGAAAAAAGAATAAGAATTAAAACAGCGATAAATTTAAACATTATCGACCTTCCCTTATTTCAATAATATAAAAAGAAGCTTCAGGCGATAAGGAATACTCTCTGTAAGTTGCAAATGAGTTTGCAGGGATATACATTCTTTTCCACGCAGTTTGATCATCTAGTGGTACTTCATCACGATCAAAAAACATTGCCCTTCCCTCTACTTGAAGATCATGGTCAGTGTGATTTTTCATAACAGACCATATTTCTAATGTGTCTGTAGGGGAACGCCTACCTCCAACTTTTTGTAACGACACTTTAATCGTTTGATGCTTTGTTTTCTTTCGTGTATTTAGTTCAATTCGATTCAAGTCATGATCAACAAAAATGACTTTATTTAAGGTTAATCCTTCGCGACGTTGTTCAATTTTATCGTCATGGATAACCGTATCTGCAAATACATTGCTCATACCAAAAATTGATAATAAAACGATTAGAAATTTTTTCATTAGTTCGCTCTTTAATTGCTAGTTGACCAATATATTGATTGATTAGTTGATTCACCAATCATGGTTGGTCTTTTGGAGTGTGTAATAGATCCAGTTGCATCCTTGTATATAAACTCTTTAGGGGCCGAGACCTTCTTTGAGTTAAAAGTCTTTACATGAACTAGATCGGGTAAATTATTCCAGTAACGAGTATCAGCTCTTGGTTTCGAATTGGCAGATAAAGCCATTGAAGCAACTCCAATAAGAGAAAATGCAGCTGATATATTGGTTCCGCTCACACTTCCTAGTCCTCCTGAAATAATCATTGCCTCATTTGCCACATTACTTAAACCACCACCAAAGTTTTGAGCGGTTTTTTTAAAGCTCGCTTTCCCTTCAATAATTTTATCTACAGGCCGTCCTCCTCGGCTTGATGCTTGCCAAAAAATATCTTCCATTGGATATAAGTCGAATTCACCGGAGTCTGTTTTCATTACTATCCGTTTATCAACTATTTTTTTTCCTCTTCGATAAACTAATTGATAATGCCCTAAACCATCAGCTAACTTTCTGGGTGACTTTCCACTTTCACCAATAATTAATATGTCATCAGCACTTGATGGTATAACGAAGTCAGGTCTAAAGCCTTTAAGTTCATCGTATGCTTCTTTTGCTAAACTTGGTGACCCCATCTTTTGAGCCGACCACCCAGCTAAAAACATAAGTAACGCGAAGTCACTTCTATTTTGTTCTTCCTCAGCAAATGCGTCTTGCATTATTCCTGATATAAAGGAAGCGCGGGCATTGTCATATTCATGCTTATATAAATAGACTAAACCTCTGTAATAATAAGCCATAGAACGTTCGTATGGTTCACCTTTAAAGGTTTTACTTCCTTCTTCATACCAGAGTGAACGAGCACGATTTGCATCCTCACTATTAGAATAAACAGTTTCAATTTGAACTAACGCTTGTTCAAAAGAATCTCCAGCCTCATCTAAATCACCTTTATCTAAAGCTAACTTGCCTATTTGAAGAAGGTTTAATACTTGATTACGCTTACCCTCTTTAAAAAGAGTGTTGTATGATTCCTGTAAATATAGAGGCTTAGAATTCACATACGTTTGATCAGTTTCAGAAAGTTGAAATGATTTATATTTTGTAGGTCCTGTAGATGCACAGCCAAGAACAATAGTGGCTGAAACACCTAACAAAAGACTCTTAGCGGTAGACAATGTCATCTTGTGCTGTCTTTTTAAATTCATAAATTCCGCTCCATACAATTGTCCCTAATTCCAAATCGACCATTTCAAAAGTTACTTGATGATAACGAGATTTTTGCTGTGTTTTAGTATCCAAAGCATCTAATGAAGTTATCCGCCCACCTAGCCTATAGTCTGCCCCTGCAGTTGCCTTAGTTGTTCTTATAGTACCCGAATCAACTAACCCTCCTCTTTTTAATTCTCTTTCTTTCATGACCATGTTAGAGAAATGGCGACCTACAAAAACCATTCGTCCATTTGCAGCTCTGTTAAGATTAATTCTTAACCTGTCCGTCATCATATTCTTATTAATACGTGAAGTGCTTTCGTTTACCATGTACTCACTATCAATAATAATCCGTCGTGAAATACCAGATGAAACAAGCATAGGATTTCTCAGCATGTCTCTCATCATTTGATCTGTCATTGAGACTATATCTTGTGATTCAACGCCTATTCCAGAAACAGAGCCTGATTGAGCTATAGGTTCGTAAATAGTAGCTTTACCTGCATTATTATCATAAGTAACAGAATCGTTAGATTTACACCCTGTCATTAGCGTAACAATTGAAACTATAATTAGAATATATCTATTAGTCATATTTACCTCTAACTGAGATTATTGGTTTCTTGGAAATTGAGCTGATGCTGTATACAAAGCTTGCATGTATGTTAACTTCAAGTCAGGGTAAATTTCCCATGTTGCATCCAATGCATCTTGGTAATGTTCTGTGCTTGAATAATTTGCATACATGAAAACAGCTAAATCGTTTAAGTTGTTAAAAGATAAATCTGAACTTTCTTTTATAAATTCTTCCCCACCTGATGCTTCTAAGGCTATTTCACGGCCAACTGTATTCCCTACTTTTTGCCCTAACCAACCACCAACAAAAGGAATTTGTTCTGCAAGCTTAGCTCCTGCATATGCTCCAACAGCGCCACCAATTGCAGCTCCCATCTTGGCATTTACAGCTTTATCAACCCACTCAGCTAAAACACCATCAGAAGTATAAGGGCTCATAAACTCACCTGAGTTACCTTCAATTGGTTGAACAGCGACAGCAACTAATTGAGCAGGTGTTGCAAGAGGTGGTGGAGCGATTGCGCAACCAGTAAAGACAAGAACTAGAGATAAACAAAGTGAGATTTTAATTTTTTTTATCATGATTTTTATATTACACATAACAACAATTACAGATTGATATGCGATAACTCCTGTTAATTAAATTAATCCATTTCACCAAACTGAAGGAAATGCGTATAATACAGTCAATAACTGTTCAATTAAAAACCATACCATCCTTACGATAGTGCAATCTAAATAGTTTTTCAATATCTTATGTACAAATTTGATATCGTAGTATGCGCATCTTTAATTTTTTAATTAGCTGAATTTTATAATTCATTATTTAAGGGCAAGAGTTAGCTTGACAAAAGTTTAATACTTACCTTTCAAAGTAAGGTTTTAGATTTCTTTCTTTTGTCCTCCAATATTCGATCAATGGTGCTTATTTTTTTCATCAATTAAATAATTTAATTATCAAGAATTGGCCAGAATTGATGCCTTAACAAACTCATTCCTGTTACCACTTACTAAACCACACTTTATCTAGATAAAATAGATTCCAGTACTGAGAAATAAAAAAAAGCGAATCATCTCTGATTCGCCCTTCTAAATGATTTTATGGGGTATTAACCAACTTTATAACATAGCCCTATAAGTATGAAATTCTATCGATATTCAGGCAAAAAAATAGACAAACTATAAGTTTGTCTATTTTTAAATACTTTATGACAGTTTGTTAACTAGTCTTGATAAGTAGAAACCGGAGGGCAACTACATATAAGGTTGCGATCTCCATATACATCATCAATACGGTTAACCGTTGGCCAAAATTTATTCGCCGCAGCTGCTGGTACTGGGAATACGGCTTCTTGAATTGAATAGCCACGTTCCCAAGTAGCAGTAATATCTGCCAGTGTATGCGGTGCATTGTGTAATGGATTGTCATCACTTGACCATTCACCAGACTCAACTTTACGCACTTCATCACGAATACAAACCATGGCTTCAATGAATCGGTCTAGTTCAACTTTAGATTCTGATTCCGTTGGCTCAATCATGAATGTACCCGCTACTGGGAACGACATAGTTGGTGCATGGAAACCGTAATCCATTAAACGTTTCGCCATATCAACTTCAGTAATACCTGATTCCGCTTTGAGTGGGCGTAAATCGATAATACACTCGTGCGCAACACGGCCATTTTTACCTGTGTATAAAATTGGGTAATGCTGGCTTAACTTCTTCGCTAAGTAGTTTGCGTTAGTTATTGCGTATTTTGTGGCATCTGTTACGCCTTTTTTACCTAACATGGCAACGTAAAGGTATGAGATACATAAAATACCTGCACTACCAAAAGGAGCGGCAGAAACAGCACCATTTCCTTGTGTTTCTTCGTTGATATTCACTAATGCATGATCAGGCAAGAACGGTGCAAGGTGTGATTTAACACCGATAGGTCCCATACCTGGGCCACCGCCGCCATGTGGAATAGCGAAGGTTTTGTGCAAGTTTAGGTGAGAAACATCTGCGCCAATATGACCAGGCGAAGTAACCCCTACTTGTGCATTCATGTTTGCACCATCAAGGTAAACTTGACCGCCGTTGTCATGAATAACATTACAAATTTCTGCGATCGTGGTTTCGTATACACCATGAGTTGATGGATAAGTGATCATGATACAAGATAGGTTGTCGGCCATTTCGCTTGCTTTAGCACGCAAGTCGTCCATGTCAACGTTACCTTCTTTATCACAATCTACCACTACAACTTTCATACCTACCATTTGCGCAGACGCTGGGTTGGTACCATGTGCAGAAGATGGAATTAAGCAGATATTTCGATGTGCATCACCGCGACTTTCGTGATATTTAGCAATCGCGATAAGCCCTGCATATTCGCCTTGAGCACCTGAGTTTGGCTGCATTGAAATATTGTCATAACCAGTAAGTTCTATTAGCCAATCTCCTAACTCGTCAATCATTTGCGTGTAACCTTGTGCTTGGTTTAGCGGAGCAAATGGGTGCATGTTAGCAAATTCAGGCCATGAAACTGGAATCATCTGTGCGGTTGCATTTAACTTCATAGTACAAGAACCAAGTGAAATCATTGAATGATTCAAAGCTAAGTCTTTGTTCTCTAGTTTTTTAATATAACGAAGCATTTCTGTTTCGCTATGGTAGGAGTTAAAAACTGGGTGCGTTAGAATTTCAGATTCACGTACTAGTGAAGCTGGAATTGATGATTGATCTAGAACACGTACTTCGGCATCGAGTAATTCGATATCTAATTCATGACCTTCACCAAATAAAATATCAAATAATGTATTTAAATCAGCACGTGTCGTAGTTTCATCTAATGAAATACTGATTTGATTAGTTACATCAACGCGAAAGTTAACGCCTTTCGCCAATGCACGAGCAACGATTTCTTCTTTCTTCTCTGCTGATAAGTTAAAGGTTAACGTATCGAAGTAGCTACCATGCAATGGTGTTAAACCTTTAAAGTTAGCTGCATGCGCTAAAATATCAGCAAAACGATGAATACGTTCAGCAATAACTTTCAAACCTTTAGGACCATGGTAAACCGCGTAAAACGCCGCCATATTCGCTAATAATACTTGTGCAGTACAAATGTTTGAGTTGGCTTTTTCACGACGAATATGTTGTTCACGTGTTTGCATTGCCATACGTAATGCTGGGTTACCACGGGTATCTTTTGATACACCAATGATACGTCCCGGCAGTGAACGTTTGTATTTATCACTTGTTGTAAAGAATGCAGCGTGAGGCCCGCCGTAGCCCATTGGCACACCAAAACGTTGGCTTGAACCAATAACAGCATCGGCGCCTAACTCACCCGGCGCTTTTAACATCACTAAACTCATGATGTCTGCCGCTACCGCAACAATACCTTTTTTCGAATGAATCTTTTCAATTAACTCGCTAATGTCTGTAACTTCACCGGTTGCACTTGGGTATTGTAGTAATGCACCAAAAATATCGTGGTCTGCGGCTTCATTTGCTGGGGCAACGATAATATCAAAATCAAACATTTCAGCACGTTGCTTAACAACGTCGATGGTTTGTGGGTAAACATCACTTGAGATAAAGAATAAGTTTGATTTTTTGTTTTTAGAAACACGTTTAGCTAAAGCCATCGCTTCAGCGGCAGCAGTACCTTCATCTAATAATGAAGCAGAAGCAAGGTCTAAACCGGTAAGGTCTAAACACATTTGTTGGTAGTTTAATAATGACTCTAAACGACCTTGCGCAATTTCTGGTTGATAAGGCGTATAAGCAGTATACCAACCTGGGTTTTCTAACACGTTACGTAAAATAACATTCGGCGTTAGTGTGCCGTAGTAACCTAAGCCGATGTATGAGTCGTTAACTTTGTTTAAGCTAGCAACGGCTTTTAAATCAGCTAGTGCTTGCACTTCTGTTTTACTTTCTTCAATCGCAGGTAATGATGATAAGCGAATATCACTTGGTACAATTTCATTGATGAGTTCATCAACCGACTCGGCACCGATGTCGTTTAACATTGCTTGAGTTTCTTGTGCATTAGGGCCAATGTGACGACGAATAAAGTCTTGAGTTTGCTCTAAATAAGCAAGTGATTCTGATTGAGTAGTCATAAAACAGCTTCTCTTAAAAATATAATTAGTTAACTTGGTCATTAGTTACTTGGTAACTAAAAGAAAGCCCCGAACAATCAGTTAGAGGCTTAAAACACATTTACCGTAAGTAGTCTGCTTTTAGACAAAGCTGTCAAGTTAAGCATTTTCTGAGCTTAGTGTACTAAGTGATGAAAATGAATAACGCAGACAATGCCGACTAAAAGTAGAATACGACCGGTAATTAATCTTCGTCTATCGAGTTTGCATAACCTTCAGCATCTAACAAAGCTTCAAGCTCAGACGCATCATCAACTTTCACTTTAAATAACCAACCGTCACCAAAAGCGTCAGAGTTAACTAACTCTGGAGAATCTTCTAAATCTTCATTTACTTCAACAACTTCACCAGAAATAGGTGCGTAAATGTCAGAAGCTGCTTTTACTGACTCAGCAACAGCAACGTCATCGCCTGTGCTGATTTCATCACCAACATCTGGTAACTCAACAAAAACCATATCACCTAAAAGCCCCTGAGCATGTTCAGTAATACCAATAGTAACAGTACCGTCACCTTCGTTACGTACCCATTCGTGTGATGTTGCATATTTCAATTCTGATGGAATGTTGCTCATTTTAAGTTCCTAATCTTTTATCATTAATTTTTATAATTTTTTATAAACGTTAAGCTGGTTTAACTAATTGTGTTTGATAACAATTAAATACTATAGCCTAAATATTCTTCGATATTAATCTAGCGTGAATAAATTTTACGCTAGATCAATTTATTATTCTTGCCGTTTTTAATCGAAACGATTAATTTAAAGCAATCAATTAAAAAACTTTTTTACCGTTACGAACAAAGCTTGGCTTGATTACTTGAACTTTAACTAGTTTTTTACGCATTTCAACTTCAACAGTGTCACCAATTTTTACGCTACGTGGTACACGTGCCATAGCAATTGAGTGACCTAACGTTGGCGAGAAAGTACCTGAGGTAATTTCACCATCACCAAAAGCGGTAACCACTTTTTGATGACTACGTAATACACCTTTCTCTTCAAGTATTAAACCAACTAATTTAGGTTGATCGCCCGCTGCTTTTTGCGCGGTTAATACTTCACGACCGATAAAGTCACGATCTTCTGGTTCCCAACTAATGGTCCATGCCATGTTAGCTGCTAATGGCGAAATACTTTCATCCATATCTAAACCGTAAAGGTTCATGCCAGCTTCTAAACGTAAAGTATCACGTGCACCTAAACCACAAGGTTTAACGTCAGCGTCTAATAGTTTTTGCCAAAAGTCAGCCGCTTGCTCACTTGGCAAAGCAATTTCATAACCATTTTCACCGGTGTAACCTGTAGTGGCAATAAATAAATCGCCAGCTTGTGCTGAGAAGAATGGCTTCATACCATCAACAGCAACAGCTTGTTCAGCACCTAATAAAGTAGCTACTTTAGCTTTAGCTTGTGGACCTTGTACTGCGATCATGGCAAATTCAGGACGCTCTGTAATCGTAACCTCAAAACTTGCTGACTGCTCAGCTATCCAAGCTAAATCTTTTTCACGCGTAGCTGAGTTAACAACTAAGCGGTAATCAGTGGAAGAGAAGAAATAAACGATTAAATCATCGATAACACCACCTTCGTGGTTACACATCCCCGTGTAAAGCGCTTTGCCAGCCACATCTAACTTTGCTACATCGTTAATCACTAAACGACGTAAAAAAGCTTGGGCATCTGCTCCTTTAATATCAACAATGGTCATGTGTGAAACATCAAACATACCAGCGTCAGTGCGAACTGCATTATGCTCTTCTATTTGAGAGCCATAGTTAATAGGCATTTCCCAACCAAAAAAATCAACCATTTTCGCGCCAGCTTCAATATGCTTAGCATGTAATACTGTTTTATTACTCATGAATGTGTCACCTACGTTTGAGCTTTATTACTATCTGTAGAGCTAGTTAATGCTATAAAAATAGATTAAAGACTGAAGATTTACAAAATATGGCGCAATTATAACGTTCAGCGCCTGTTGATTCAACAAATAACAGCCACCTTTTCAAATAAAAAACCAACTTTTAACATTATTCGAAATTATATTTTCAAAACATTTAAATTAAAAAATTAAGTTTTAAAAATGCTTAGCATTATACTGAGAAGCTGGGGTTAATTCGTACAAAAAATAGCGGGATAAAAAATGAAAAAATAAGTACTACTTTGAAGTTTGTAGAGTGTGATGAGCACACTCTACAGGGAAGAGATTATGCCAATGTAATTAATCGGTAGACTTGGTCAATTCAGGCTGCTGCCCTTTATAACCCAGAGCTTGTTTTATTAGCAATTTTTTAGCCGGTTTTATTTTGTTAAGCAACGACATACCTAACCCTCTAAATAACTTTACAACATCTTGCTGTGGAGTAAAAAGCTGTTTGATCGTTTCCATTGCCGCAATCATTTCTGCTGCTTCGCTTTTTCGCCAACGTTGATATTGGTTTAACTTACGCTCTGACAACCATGATTGACTGGATGAGTGCTCATCCCTCGTTTCACATATTATTTCAGCCAAGGCCGCGGCATCTAACAAACCTAAGTTGACTCCTTGCCCTGCTAGAGGATGAATTGTATGAGCCGCATCGCCAACTAAAACTACTCGCTCTTTAACAAAGTCTTGAGCGAAGCGCATGGTTAATGGAAAAGTAAAACGCTCACTAACTAACTTGATTGCTCCTAACTTACCATCTGAGGCAGATGTTAACTCTTTAGCAAAATCAATAGCAGATAATGCAGATAAACGCTTAGCTTCATCAGGTGATGTTGACCACACAATTGAGCATAAATCGGCTTGTTCTTGCTCAGGCTTTTCTTCAGTTGATAAAGCTTTACTTAAAGGTAGGAAAGCTAACGGTCCAGTAGATAAAAATACTTGCCACGCAGTGTTTTGATGCCCCTGAGGACATTGCACCGTAGCCACAATCGCATGGTGATCATAATCGCGAAAAGTCAGCGTCATATTCATTTGCTTTCTCACCCAAGAATGAGCACCATCAGCGCCCACCACCAACTTAGCCGTGATCGGAGCTTGGCTGCTAAAGCTAGCAAAAACTTCACTTTCTCCCATAGAGATATTGCTCAGTTGCTCTTGCTCAAAAAAGGCAATATCATTATCTTGTTGTGCCTTTTGCCAAAGGGCTTGTCGAATAACCTTGTTTTCAATGATCCAGCCTAACTGACCAGCATGCTCGCGCTCAGTTAAATCAGCAACATCAAAATCAAGTTTGCCATAACCTGACTTATCCCAAATATGCATGTGTTCGTATGGCTGCAGTCGTTGTTGTTCAATCGCAGTCCATACTCCAAGGTTTTTAAATAGCTGTTGGCTAACCGCATTAATGGCACTTACACGTACATCTGGCAGTTCAGAAAGTTCATCAGTTTGCTTGGGAAAGTTTGTATCAACGATAGCCACGGTTAACGAACTTTGCTGACGAATAGCCAATGCGGTTGTTAAACCAACCATACCGCCACCAACAATCAAAACATCAAATTTTTGCATTTTACTCTTCTACATTTGGGAGCAATGAATTACTAACTTCAATAACCCATTAATTTATTTACTAAAGCACCTTTTAGTACCGGTAGGTAATTCATTACTTTTAAACCGATATTACGTCCAAGCACCAATGGCGGTAATTGATTAGAAAACAACGTTACCAATGAATCAGTGATGGTGATCACTTGCTGATGGTCACCTTTTCGTTGTTCAGCATATTGGCTTAATAAATCAAACTGACCAATATCTTGTTTATTCTCCAGCGCCTTAGCAATAAAAGTTGATAGTTGTTCAACATCTCGAACACCTAAATTAAAACCTTGCCCCGCTATCGGATGTACCGCATGTGACGCATTGCCAATCAATGCCGTACGATGAAAAACTTGCTCATTAGCTTGCACTAAATTCAATGGGTAAACATCACGTTTTCCTGCTTGCTCCACTTTACCAAGCCAACTGCCAAATGCGTGCTCTAATGCTTGGTTAAAATCGCCATCATTGAGTTGAGCCATCTCACTAGCTTGCTCTGGTGTTAATGTCCACACTAAGGAGCAACGTTTGTTTTTTGAAAAACTACTGTTAGTCGCCCCGCCTGTTAGCGGCAACATCGCAATTGGACCTGTTTCAGTGAAACGCTCATAAGCACAATTTTGATGCGTTTTTTCCATCGAAACATTGGCAATTAAGGCCGACTGTTCATAAGGTTTACTACTTGAGTTGATACCTGCAAATTTTCGGACTGATGATTGAGCACCATCACAACCGAGTAGCAATTTAGCTTGAATACTAGTTTGAGTGTTCGCTGATGACGATAACTCAATATCAACATGTGAAGTTTGCCACTCAATACTTTTAATACTGTCCGGACAAAACCAAGTAATATTGGGCAAGTCTTTCAAAGAGGAAAGTAGCGCTTTACCAATCAAAGCCATTTCAATCACATAACCTAAAGCTGATACATGATGATCCGCAGCAGTTAATCGTGCTTTACCGTAATGACCACGATCTGAAATATGAATTTTTTTGATTGGTGCAGCATCATCAACCAATGATTGCCAAGCGCCAAGCGAATCAAGATATGCAGCGCTACCGTGAGACAAAGCTAAAACACGTGCATCAAATGTTAACTTTGCATCAGTATGAATGGCATTAGCTTCAACTATAGCGATAGTTAATGCTCGACCATCACTGTGTTTAAGCTTCGATAAGCTCAACGCTGCCAATGCACCAGATAACCCGCCGCCCGCGATAACAACATCAAACTGTGTATTTGCCTTATTTTCCATATTCTTCTTAAATAAATTGTTTTGCTCAAATAAATGACTTTACTTAAATGAACCCTTCAATAAGCTTTAGTTCAATGAATTTTTTGCCATCAAGGCTTCTATTTCATCAATAGTTTTAGGCACAGTAATAGTAAAGTTTTCATGGCCTTGCTTTGTCACTGCAATATTATCTTCTATACGAATACCAATACCACGCCACTTTTCATCAACTGACTCATCATCGAGTGGAATATATAGTCCTGGTTCAATCGTCATTACCATACCTGCTTCAAATGCGCGAAGCTGCTCTCTTTGTTCGTTGCTTTGGTAATCACCAACATCATGTACATCAAGGCCAAGCCAGTGCCCTAAACCATGAATGAAATATTTTTTACTCGCCTTAGCTTCAAGAAGTTCTGTAATATCACCTGACAATATATCTAGCTCGAATAATCCTTGAGTCAAAAAATCAATCACTAGGCTATTCAACTGCGCAAAATTTGCTTGTGGCTTAATCGCTGATATTGCAATGTTTTGTGCATCAAGTACTAACTGATACAAAACCTTTTGTGCATCGGTAAATTTTCCATTGATAGGAAACGTGCGCGTAATATCAGCCGCATAATGTGCTAATTCTCCACCAGCATCAATTAGCAGTAATTCATTGTTTTTTAATACATCATCATTATTGGTGTAATGCAAAATATTAGCATTATCACCACCTGCGACTATAGTGCCGTAAGCAGGGTGTCTCGCACCTTTTCGAGCAAACTCATGTATTAGCTCAGCTTCAATTTGATATTCAAACAAACCGACTGCTGACGTTTTCATGGCACGGCTATGTGCATCGCCACTAATAACGTTCACTTGTTTCATTACATCAAGCTCAGCGGTACTTTTAATTAAACGCATTTGAGCGATAACGTCACGACAATCAAACAAAGTTTTAACCGTTCTAATGCCCTGACGTGATTGAGTGGCTATTGCTTTTTGCCAATGAGTAATTTTCTCTGACAAGCTCTTTTCCGACGATGAAGTTGATAATGCATGGCAAAACCATATTTGCTCTTTATTACTTAAATATGCAATCGCTAAATCATCAAGCTCATTCAATGAATAGGCTTGGTCAAATGCATAATATTCTTTAGCTTGCTGCGCGCCTACTCTTCTACCGTGCCAAACTTCTTGCAATGGGTTTTTCTCACGACAAAATAACACGCTTTTACATTCATCTGTTTTGATCAAGAACAAAACAGCATCAGGCTCTTCGAAACCAGTTAAGTAATAAAAGTTTTTATTTTGACAAAAAGTATACTCAGTATCATTACTTCGCGTTACTTCTTTGGCGGCAGCAAAAATAGCAACACTGTTCTCTGGCATTTGAGCAAGAAAATGTTCACGACGTTGAATAAATTCATCTACAGGTAATAAGGTATTAGCTAGCACGTTTAACTCTCAGCAATTATTAATGAAGCGTATTTTGATCTTCTTTGTTATCAGGCGCAGAGCCTAACTCTGAAAAACAGAGCAAAGCTGAAATACGAACATACTCAGAAATCTCAAAGTATGCTTGCTCTGTAGTTTCATCTTCTTCAATTTCGTCGGATAAATTAGCAATTTCAGCAAAATCCATTAGAACTTCTTTAACATCGGCAGACAAAATCGCTTTGTCTTTTTGTTGCAAACCAAACCCTAAGTTAAAGCCTTGCACCCATGCCCCTAACGCATGGCCTCGTTCTACTAGCGAGTCATCGTCATCTGGTAACAATAAAGAAAAACTGTAAGAGTCATCTAAAATATCTTGCCATACTTGGCCAAACATTAATTTAACTGTGATGCGAAGTTTTTTTGGTAAACCTTCACCATTATTGAATAAGTCGTTGACCATAGCTAAATAATCATCACTTTCAAAAGTAAAACCAGCACATACTAAGCCCGTTAAAACACCATGTAACTCTGAGCCGTGAATTTTGACGTTTTCGGTAGTAATAATTGCTTGTAATGAAGCAAAATCTAATAAGGTATCTTCTGACATAAAATCGTTTTTTGGCAATGTAAATATAGCGCTATCCTAACACTGCGCATTTACTCAAACAACTTCAAAACGTGTACTGAAACTGTTATCGACAGTTTGCCGTGATATAGCTTGCATAACCACTAAGTCATCGTTATAGTTCGTTTTTATGGTGTTAAATAAATTTGTGTATATTTAACAAGCTAATAGCTCGTTTTTTATTAATATTGTTGTTTTATTGAGAGTCTAATAATTGTTATGAGTCAACATAACGTGACTATTGAAGTTGCTAATCGTCGATTAAAAGTTGCTTGTCCTAAAGGGCAAGAATCAGCCTTATTACAAGCCGCTGAAGAACTTAACTCGCGTTTAATTAAAAGTGACGGCACATGCAAAAACAACGCAAAGTCATCAAAAACACCTGAACAAGCCATGTTAATGACAGCATTAAATTTAGCTAACGACTTACTAGAGAATCAACAAACTTTTGAACGTGAACGTCAAGCGATGCAAAGTAAAATTGACTTGTTGCAAGCAACTATCGAACAAGCGGTAAATTCAAGTAGTAAACAAGCCTAATAGTTTAATATCTAGCGATCATGTTCAAAAGGACAAAAAGGTGAGCATAAAATCACGATCAATAGTTATCATATTTTTACTCTTTGTGATAACCACCCTATATTTTCTAAATCCTCCTACAAACCAAAACGCTAATAAAGAAACAGCTACATCCTCTACTGCTTCAACGATTGAGCAAGTACAGAAAAAAGAGAAGCCTTATGGTGTTAAACCTACCGTAAGTGATTTTATCGATAGTAATAATCAGGAACAAACAGCAATCGTAGAGAAAGCTGATGATTATATTGTTGAATGTAAGAACTCAAGCACTGAAAGTAATGATCTTGCACAAGAAGTGTTACAAGCAAAAGAGAGTCATTATATTGAGCAACTAAAAGAAAGCGATGTACCTGAACATCAGCTAGCCTACCTACTTACCTTTAACAAACAAAGTAAAGCAGCTAAATTAAGTGCATTAGCTGATTTTAGTAACCAATATCCACATAACAAACTGGCTTTTGAAAGATTACTCAATTTATGTGTTAGCCAAGATAATCAAAACATTTGTAACGATAATTTATTTTCAAGAATTGAATCTGTTGATAAAAACAATGGCTACTTATGGCAGTTGGTTGCTTCAATAAAAGCAAGAAGAAATGATGACGCAGGATTTATTGAAGCCTTAAGTCGAGGGAATAAAAAATCATTTTCTACTTACTACCGGTTTGAAACAATCGATTTTTATAAAAACAGCATGCAAGAACTCAGTCACTTTACTTTCAATGAATTAATGGTTTCAGCTACCGGCATTGGAACAGCAATTGCGGTAAACATTGATGAATTCGTTCAATATTGTATAAAAAACAGCAAAAACAATACTTTGTTAGCCGATACTTGCTTTCAAACTGGCTTACAAATGGAGCAAGGCAGCAAGGATTCGCTTTTTTCTGGGGTAGGAATAAATCTACAGGAAAATTATTATCAAGGCATTGATAGATCTGATGCAATCAAAAATCTTCAACAAAGAAAGCAGCAGTTAATGCCGCAATTCCCTTCTAAACAACAATTTCAATCATATATGCTAATGATGTTTGATGAAGAACTTGCACAGAATTGGTTAAACAATGCGGCAAATAATGGTGAATTAGAAGCGACAAATCAACTAATTGCAGACGCCATTTTATTTTCTAAAAATGAAAACTATAATCCTTGCCCTATCGATGATTCTTCCGACTTTACTGGCAATTCAAAAGAACCAAGCATTATCGATTAAAGAAAAGTCAATTAGCTCAAGCATTAATCGTTCAGGTCGAACAAGTGAAAAAAGACTTATAGCACTAACTAAAATTAGCTATAATACGGTTAAGTCTTCTGGGGTGTTTGTATGTTATCTATGTCCCTGAGCCGATAAGTTTTACCTTAGGAAGTTGACCATTAGCTATTGTGCAAGCTCGGCTCGTATCGAGAAGCCTACGGTTAACATGATACTTCCGCCCTGAACACACGGTGTTCAGGACTAAAGTTGACTACGGCACCTTGGAAGTCTCTCATCTATTTATTCTCTTTAATCTCCTAGAAACAAAGCATATTTCCGCGCATCCTCTAGAAAAGCACACTGTGTTCAGGACAAAAGTTGACTACGGCACCTTGGAAGTCTCTTATCTATTTATTCTCTTTAATCTCCTAGAAACAAAGCATATTTCCGCGCATCCTCTAGAAAAGCACATGGTGTTCAGGACTAAAGTTGACTACGGCACCTTGGAAGTCTCTTATCTATTCATCTTAAAATGAATCAAACAAGTCAACGCTTACTAATCTTTTATTAAACTTTTTTGTTCTACTTGAGCAAAACTAGGTCTAGGCAATTTATCTAAAGTCGCATAAAGGTAAATCACCACAGTACATAGCCCTGCGGAAATAAAAAATAAATAACTACCCCCGAGTAGGTCAAGAATTATACCACCACCTAATGGTGCGATGGCATAACCTAAAGAATAAAACGACGCAGCACCAAAATATGCACCACGCAAATGTTGCGGTGCTAATCGGTCAATATGCACATTCATAGTAGGAAAGAGAACAGCCTCCGCCAAGCTCATCAAACTCACCGCACCTATCCAACCCCAAAATAGATCTAACGGATTAAGCGCAAACCACAGCTGAGAAATAGCCAATATAACCAAAGCAATTTGAATGCGACTTTCGAGTCTTAAAGGTGCCATTATTTTTAATAATAAAAACTGACAACAAACAATTGTTATAGAGTTTGCAACGATCATTGAGGAGATCAACAACACTAAATCAGGTACTTGAGCACGCGTTAAATATTGAATTAATGACGAATCCATTTGTGAATAAATGAACATGCATAAAATATTTGCAAAAATTAAGCACTGTAATAACTTATCTTGCTTTAAAATGCCCAGCGTTTGCTTAAAGTTATTATTACCGCTTTGATGCGCTTTTCCTATATGCCCATGTTTTTTAAAGCCCCAAGTTAGTACAACTAAGAAGATAGCAAAGGCACCTGCGGTTAAATTAAAACTTGATTGCTGCCCTGTTAAGCCAAACCATACCCCAGCAAGCGGACCAATAGCTGAACCAACGTTTACTACAAAATAACGCGCCTGCATTGCTAGTTCTCTTGTTGCAGGGTCAGGCACAATATCACCAATCAGCGCAGAAGTTGGTGGCTCCCATAAAGCTTTAGCAATAGAACATAACGTGATAACGGCAATATAACCATTAAGTGTTTCTGCTTGCGCTAATAATGTAAATGAGATGATGTAAAGTACACCGCTGATATACATTAATTTATGACGACCCAAACGATCCGATAACGTACCACCAATAAATCCTATAAAAACAGATACAAATGCAGCCGCAGATAAAATCAAGCCAACTTCTGTCGCAGAAATGCCAAAACGTTGATATAAAATAACGGCTAAGAATGGCCAAACCATATAAAAGCTGCCACGGGTAATGAAAGCACCAAATAATATAATCCACATCAATTGAGGAAACTGCTTAATTCTATTTAACGAGACATCACTGGACATAGAAGAACCTTAAAACTGAGAAATTTGATAAAACAACACAAGATATACAAACAAAATACTTTATATACTATTTTTAAACAAAATGATAGCTTTACTTTCATGAAAAAAGTCAATATAACTGCGCAATAGCTCGTAATTAGCAACCGATAAATCGCACTTAATGATAGATACTGTTCTTAAAAAAAATATACAAACAAACATAATCAATGCAGATCAACCAATTGGTATTTTTGATTCTGGTGTTGGTGGTTTATCTATTGCTAAATGTATTAGCGAAACATTACCCAATGAGCAACTTATTTATGTAGCTGATTCAGCTTTTGCTCCTTACGGTGATATTCAAATAAGTCTCATTGAACAAAGAGTTAACGCGATTGCCGACTGGTTAGTATCAAAAAAGGTTAAAGCGATAGTAGTTGCCTGTAATACCGCAACAGTGAATACAATTGAAAATTTAAGAGCGCGATACCATCTTCCTATTATTGGGGTAGAGCCGGCAATAAAACCTGCCGCCAAGCAAAGTAAAAGCAAAAAAGTTGCGATATTGGTCACCCAAGCGACAGCACAAAATCAACGTTTTTTATCCTTAGTAGAAAAACATAAACAAAACAGTGAAGTTATTGTTCAAGCTTGTCCTGGCTTAGTTGAATTGGTAGAAGCAGGAAACATCAGAAGTATTGAATGTCAGCAATTATTACAAGGTTACCTTCTACCTCTGGTAGAACAAGAAATTGATACCTTGGTACTAGGTTGTACTCACTACCCTTTTTTGCATCAACAAATTACTGATGTTGTTGGCTCTTCTATTACCATTATGGAAACAGCGAAACCGGTCACCCAACAACTTAAACGTCGTTTATCTCACTATGATTTACTTAGAACAAATCAATCGCCTGCCCAAGAAAGTTTAATGCAGCACCAATTTTACAGCTCGAAAAATTGTTTAAACCAGCAAGCAACTTTTTCACAACTTTGGCAGCAAGAGATATCTCTCACTATTCTAGATAAAATAATGTAATGAAACTTAATTCTTAATAAATTATTCACAAAAATTCTTAATTATCGAGATTGCTAAAGCCATTTAGACGTCTAGGCGTAAAAAAACTAGGAAATTATTTTTATTAGCGTTAGAATAGATATCAACAAGTTTATTTTTTAATAAAAATTCCCGAGGTTTTATGTCTACTCATTTTTTCACGTCTGAATCGGTTTCAGAAGGCCATCCAGATAAAATTGCTGATCAGATATCTGATGCTGTATTAGACGCTATTATTGCCAAAGATAAACATGCTCGAGTTGCCTGCGAAACTATGGTTAAAACAGGTGTAGCTATTATCTCAGGTGAAGTTTCAACCACCGCTTGGGTTGATTTAGAAAGCATTACCCGTAAGGTGATCAGTGACATTGGTTATACCTCGTCAGATGTTGGTTTTGATGGTGAAACTTGCGGTATCATGAATTTAATTGGTCAGCAATCACCTGAAATAGCTCAAGGTGTTGACCGAGTAAAGCCTGAAGATCAAGGTGCTGGTGATCAAGGGTTAATGTTTGGTTATGCAACCAATGAAACCGAAACTTTAATGCCTGCCCCATTGTTTTACTCTCATCGTTTAGTTGAGCGCCAAGCAGAAATGCGTAAATCAGGTGTATTACCTTGGTTGCGTCCTGATGCAAAAAGCCAAGTGACTTTTATTTATGAAGATAACAAGCCAGTTGCAATTGACGCAGTAGTTTTATCAACTCAACATAACCCTGAAATATCTCAAGAAGATTTATATACAGCGGTAATGGAAAATATTATTAAAGCAGTTCTACCTGCTGAGCTGCTAACCGCTGAAACCAAATACTTTATCAACCCAACGGGTCGATTTGTTATTGGTGGCCCAGTAGGCGATTGTGGTTTAACTGGCCGTAAAATCATTGTTGATACCTATGGCGGCATGGCTCGTCATGGTGGTGGTGCTTTTTCTGGTAAAGATCCATCAAAAGTTGACAGAAGTGCCGCTTATGCCGGCCGTTATGTGGCAAAAAATATTGTTGCTGCTGGCTTAGCCGAACGTTGTGAAATTCAAGTATCCTATGCTATTGGTGTTGCTGAGCCAACTTCAATTTCTATTGATACTTTTGGTACAGGTAAAGTGTCACAAGATAATTTAATTGAGCTAGTGCGTGAGCATTTTGACTTACGCCCATACGGTATTACAAAGATGCTTGATTTACTACACCCAATGTATCAAATGACTGCTGCGTATGGTCACTTTGGTCGTGAGCCAGTTGAAATGACAGTAGGTGATGATACTTTTACCGCATTTAGCTGGGAAAAAACCGATAAAGCCGAAGCTTTACGCCAATCTGCAGGTTTGTAAAAAATATCTTTAATAGCAAATAAATAAAATGGCGACTAAGTTAACTTAGTCGCCATTTTTTATTGCATTAAGGGTAATTACTATTTCAGTTATACCATTTTGATTAAGCTTTACCTTTCACTTTTTCACGCATTCGCTGCATTAAGCTATAAAAGTAGGGAACTAACAAGGTGCCGAATATTGTTGCCGCTAACATGCCGGTTAATACAGTAATACCTAAGAAAATACGACTACTAGCACCAGCTCCTGATGAAAAGACCAAAGGCAATACCCCAAGTACAAATGATAATGCCGTCATTAATACCGCTCTGAAACGTAATTTCGCAGCATTTAGTGCTGCTTCCATTATCGTTCGACCTGCAGCACGTTCTTCCATAGCAAATTCAACAATCAGTATTGCTGTTTTAGTTGATAAACCAATCAATAATACTAAGCCAACTTGCGCATAAATATTGTTCTCCATACCTAAGCTGTATAAGGTTAGCATCGATCCAAATAATGCTAATGGCACGGCAGCAATAACAGAGAAAGGAATAGTCCAACTTTCGTACTGTGCAACAAGAAACAAATAGACAAATAATATTGCCAAGGAAAATAGTATTGGTGCTAAGTCCCCTGCTTCAATTTCTTGCTTCGATTGCCCTGCCCACTCAAAAATATAACCTTGTGGTAAGTTAGCGGCAAGTTCTTCCATAATAGCAATGGCTTCACCTGACGAATGCCCTGCCACCGCTTGTCCTGTAATACTAGCACTACGATATAAATTAAAATGACTAATGCTCGTAGGCCCAAGAATAGGCGTTAACTTCGCTAAAGTTGTAAGGGGTACCATTTCACCGGCACTGTTTCGTACAAAATAATGGCGTAAATCAGCAGGGTCTTTACGAAACTCACTTTCTGCTTGTACCGTTACTTTATAAGTGCGACCAAACTGACTGAAATCATTGATATACATTGAGCCTAACTGCGCCTGTAAAGTAACAAAGATATCTGATAATGCTACCCCCTGTGCTTTGGCTTTATTACGATCAACTTCTAAAAAGTATTGCGGTACATTGGCACGGTAAGTACTAAAAACTCGGTTTAATTCAGGTCGTTGATTCGCTTCATATATCAAGCCATTCATGACTTGTGCTAGTTCAGTTGCACTACGCCCTTCACTATCTTGTAGCTTAAATTCGAAACCTGAACTATTACCCAATCCAGGAATTGGGGGAGGATTAAAGATCATAATTTGCGCATCAGGCATTGACCACAACTGCCCCATTAATCGACGAATAGTTGCTCTTAGCTTTAACTCAGTAGTTTTACGTTCTTCCCAATCTTTAAGCATAATAATGCCAAAACCATTGTTTGAACCTGCTCCCCCCAACAATGAAAAGCCAGAAACAGTTATAACATCAGTCACCGAGGGATCGTTTTTGATCATCGGTACAATTTTATCGATTAATGCTTGAGTACGATTACTTGAAGCCGCATCGGGTAATTGAATATCAAGAAAAACATAGCCCTGATCTTCCCCCGGAACAAAACCTGTTGGTACTGATGTCGTTAACCAAACTGTGCCAACAAACATCATCAAAACCAATAAACCAATACGCACTGAGCGTTTTAAAATAAAGTTCACCGATTTAACATAACCACCAGTCATTTTGCTAATGCCACGTTCAAAGGGTTTCAACCAACCAATCGGTTGCATGTTTTTTTCATTCAATAACACCGTACATAGTGCAGGACTCAGTGTTAACGCAGTAATCGATGAAATAATAACCGCAAAAGAAATGGTTACTGAAAACTGTTTATACAACTCACCTGTAATACCAGGCATAAATGCTACAGGGATAAAAACAGCTAATAACACCAATGTTGTCGCAATAATTGGTCCAGAAACTTGCTCCATAGCCTTGGTCACAGCCTCTTTTATCGGCAATTTTTCTTCTTTTAAAATACGCTCAACATTCTCAATCACAATAATGGCATCATCAACCACGATACCAATAGCCAGTACTAGGCCAAATAAGGTAATAGTATTAATTGAATAGCCCATTAACAACATAAAAGCGAAAGTACCAATTAATGACACCGGAATGGCAACTGAGGGAATTATCGTTGCACGCCAGTTTTGTAAGAATAAAAAAACCACTAAAATAACCAAGCCAATCGCTTGAAATAATGTTGTGATCACTTCATCAATTGAACGGGCAATAAACTTAGTTGTGTCGTAAGGAATAACATAATTTAAACCGTCTGGAAAACGCGGTGCTAATTTTGTCATTAACGCTTTAACATTTGCCGCCACTTCGGTGGCATTAGCATCGGGTAATTGATAAATCACTAACAAAGCGGTTTCATTACCATTTAATCGAGCTTGAATACCATAATCTTGTGACCCTAACTCAATACGAGCAACATCCGATAAACGAATAAAGCCGCCATTACTGCTAACACGAACAATCGTCTGGCCAAATTCGTCAACCGTTTTTAAACGACCTTTTGCTTGAATAGAATATTCAAATTGTTGATTAGGTAATGAAGGGCTTGAGCCTAACTTACCCGCAGCAACAATTAAGTTTTGCTCTTGTAAAGCTTGCTTGATCTCAGTTACCGTGATGCCTAAAGAAGCCATACGATCAGGACGTAACCAAACACGCATGCTATAGGTCATTTCCCCCATTACGGCGGTAGCAGCAACCCCTGGAATACGGCTTAAAGGCTCAGTAAGAGAATTGGTTGCATAGTTGCTTAAAAATAATTGGTCGATGTTTTCTTGCTCAGAATACAAATTAATTGCCATTAACATCGAACTCGACTTTTTCTTAACACTCACCCCTTGCCGGGTCACCTCAGACGGCAAAGCACTTTGCGCTAAAGCTACACGATTTTGCACATTAACTTGTGCCATATCACCATCAGTGCCAACTTTGAAAAATACAGTAATGGTCGCCATGCCATTGTTTGATGCAGTTGACTCAACATACATCATGTCTTCCACACCATTAATTTGTTCTTCAATCGGGCGAATAACCGCTTCTTCAACCACTTGAGCACTAGCTCCAGGGTAAACAGCTGTAATTTCCACTTGGGGTGGCGTTATTTGCGGGTACATATTTACTGGTAGTACCCCCATAGCAATTAAGCCCGCTAAGGTAATAACAATTGCAATAACAATGGCGAATTTAGGCCGATTAATAAAAGTTTTACTTATCATAAAATCGTCCTTACTGTGCTGATTTAGCTGAAATGGAATTGGAAATAACACCGGTTAATGCATCAACATTTTTACTCACAGGCTTAACTTCAATGCCATTTCTTACTTTTTGTAAACCTTCGATAATTACCTTTTCGTGAATGGCTAAGCCAGATTCAACAACCCACATCGCATTAATTCTTCGACCTAAAGTAACTAAACGTTGAGAGACTTTATTCTGCTTATCAACAATTAAGACAAATTTACCTTGTTGGTTTTCTTGCACAGCTGACTGAGGAACTAAAGCCGTAGATTCTTTCTGTTTACTTTCAAGCACCAGATTTACATACAAGCCGGGTAAAATAATACCTTCAGGGTTAGCAAACATTGCTCTTAATTCAACCGTACCTGTTCCTTGCTCAATTTTTGTATCAGCAAAGGTTAATTGTCCTTGTTGAGCATATTCACTGTTATTAGGTAAACGTAAAGAAATATCGACTTGTGCATCGGTTGGATCTTTCATCTGTTTATTAGCTTGTAAATAAGAAACATAATCGCTTTCTTCTACTTGGAAACTAACATACATAGGATCAGTCGCTGTTAGTGTTGCCAACGTGTTACTTGCTGGCCCTATAACGTTACCAACATTATAATTAACTTTACCAATGCGACCAGAAAATGGAGCCTTGATTTGGGTATAATTTAAATTCAACTGAGCTTTTTCTAATGCCGCTTTTGCCACTTTAACCGCTGCTTTTGCTTGAGCATCATTGGTGATTAATTTATCTAAATCAGATTGAGAGATATATCCTTCACCAGCAACTTTCTTACCTCGTGTTAAATCTCTACTCGCTCCTGCAGCACCTGCTACTTTACTGGTTAAGTCTGCTTTCGCTGATGCTAATGATGCTTGATAGGCTGCGGGATCTATGGTTAATAGCATTTGATTTTTTTCAACAACGGAGCCTTCGGTAAAGTTACGCTCGATTAATTCGCCTTCTACACGAGCGAGCAACTCAACTTCTTTTGAGGCCACCGTGCGGGCAACAAACTCACGATAAGAGCCAATATCCTCAGCAACAATTGTATATACAGACACGGCAGGTGCTGGCATCGCTTTTTTTGTTTGCTCTGCTTTACCACAACCAATAACGGTTAAACTGATCAGGGTTAACAAAACCATCTGCTCTAGAATTTTTCTTGATGACGATAGCGAAAAACGAGTGCCTATATATTGTTGGAACATTAATACTCTCCCTGATGGACATTACTTTTATAATATAAATAAAATAGTTAGGTTATTATTACATTTGATAAACGCTAAAACAGTAAAAAAATGTAACCCACTTTTATAAGTGATTATTTCTGATATAAAATATAACAATTAGTTCGCAGAATACTAGTTTCCCCTATTGAAATCATCCTCTCTCACCCTTATCTTTAACAACAATAAGTCGTCATTTTATTAAAGCAGCTATCAAAACATGCGTAATCCTAGAATTTATCAAAATCAAACGTTTACCATTGGTCAAACAATTGCCTTAAATGACGATGCTTTTGGTCATACCGTAAGGGTATTACGACTTAAAGAAGGTGATCACATCACTTTGTTTAATGGTATTCCTCATCAAGAAAAATTAGGTGAGTATCAAGCCCAGTTAATCAATGTTAGTAAAAAAAAGGCTGACATTATCATTAATGCCTTTATTGAAAAAGATGCTGAATCACCGTTAAATATTCATTTAGGCCAAGGCATCTCTCGAGGCGATCGAATGGACTTCACTTTACAAAAAGCCGTTGAACTGGGAGTGAATACCATAACCCCGTTATTCACCGAACGCTGTGGTGTAAAGCTAACTGGGGATAGATTGCAGAAGAAAATCGACCAATGGCAGAAAATAGTTATCAGTGCTTGCGAACAAAGTGGCCGTTGTGCCGTTCCTATAGTAAAGCCAGCCATTCATCTTGAACAATGGTTAGCTCAACAAAGCAGTGCATTGAAGTTGAATTTACACCCCAAAGCAAAACATTCAATAATGAATCTGCCACAAGAAAGTGCTCGCATCAGGCTACTAATCGGCCCTGAAGGTGGGTTGAGCGAGGATGAAATTACAGCAGCGAATAACGCTGACTTTCTTGATGTTTTACTTGGGCCAAGAGTGCTCAGAACTGAAACCGCCGCATTGACGGCAATAACAGCTTTACAGTGTCGTTATGGCGATATTAAGTAAAGATAAACAAATTTAAACGAGTCAATTCGCAGTAACTTATTAGTTACAATTAGCTCAGAATAAAGGTAATTAACATGACAATTAAACTTGGTATCGTGATGGATCCTATTTCACAAGTTAACGTGAAAAAAGACTCATCAATGGCAATGATGTTTGAAGCACAAAAACGTGGTTACGAAATTTATTACATGGAAATGAAGGATTTGTACCTTGAGCAAGGACAATGTCGTGCGACAACTCAAAAGGTAAAAGTTTATGACGATCCACAACATTGGTATGATCTTGCTGAAGTTGAAGATATTGCTGTCTCAGAACTTGATGCGGTATTAATGCGAAAAGATCCTCCTTTTGATACTGAGTTTATTTACGCCACCTACATGCTTGAACGTGCAGAAGTTGAAGGCACACTCATTGTTAATAAACCTCAAAGCTTACGTGATTGCAATGAAAAACTTTTCACTGCTTGGTTTGCTGATTTAACACCTCGTACATTAGTTACCCGTAATAATGATAAAATTAGAGCCTTTCATCAAGCAGAAAAAGACATCATCATCAAGCCACTTGATGGTATGGGTGGATCATCCATTTTTAGAATTAAAGAAAACGATGCCAACGTTGGCGTTATTTTAGAAACCTTGACCAATCATGGTAATCAATACGCCATGGTACAAGAATTTATGCCAGCAATTAAAGATGGTGACAAGCGTATTTTAATTGTTAATGGCGAACCTATGCCGTATTGCTTAGCGCGTATTCCTGCTCAAGGTGAAACCCGAGGTAATTTAGCCGCAGGTGGACGCGGTGAAGCTAGACCATTAAGTGCTAGTGATAAATTGATTGCTGAAACTATTGCTCCCGAATTGAAGAAACGTGGGCTATACTTTGTAGGACTTGACGTGATTGGTGATAAAGTTACCGAAATAAACGTCACCAGCCCAACCTGTATCCGAGAAATAGAAGCCGCATATCCAATTAACATCAGTGGAAAGTTGATGGATGCTATTGAAGAAAATATTCGTCAAAAATAAATATTTTAATACTAATGATCAATAGGAGAGGTTTATGGAGAGTTTAGAAAATCAATTACTCATAGCAATGCCTGCGTTAGATGACTCTTATTTTAATAAAACAGTAACTTATATTTGTGAACATAATGATGAAGGAGCAATGGGATTAATTATTAACCTTCCTGTTAATGTCACTTTAAACGAATTGCTCACTCAAATTGATGCAGAAAAAGAGGATGCACCAGAATTAGGCCAACAAGTACTTACTGGTGGTCCTGTTTCAACGGATAGAGGCTTTGTATTACACAGTCCTCAAAAAGGTTGGAATAGTTCATTAGCCTTGAGTGACGAAGTGATGATAACCACATCAAAAGATATTTTGATGGCATTAGGCACAGAAAAATCACCAGAAAAATACATGGTCACATTAGGGTATGCTGGTTGGGGGCCGGGACAACTTGAAGAAGAAATAATAGCAAATTCTTGGTTAACCACTCCTGCTGATGGCGACATTATCTTTAATACGCCGATAGAACAACGTTGGAAAAAAGCGACTGAAAAATTAGGCTTTGACCTCGCTCATTTATCCTCTCAAACAGGTCACGCTTAGCAATAAAGAATCTGATGAATAATATGATAAATAAGAAAGCAATAAAAAAAACCGAAGGAAATAGAACATTATTGGGTTTTGACTTTGGTAAAAAATATATTGGTGTTGCCGTCGGACAAGAAATAACCGGCAGCGCATCTCCTTTAGGCTCAGTAAAAGCCAAAGATGGCATTCCTAATGAAGCACAATTAACCAAGTTTATTAATGAATGGCAACCTGATTTTCTTGTCGTAGGCTTACCGTTAAACATGGATGGCAGTGAGCAACAATTAACACTTGATGCTAAAAAATTTGGCAATCGACTCGCCAATACGTACCAACTTAATGTTGAATTTCAAGATGAGCGTTTAACCACTGCAGATGCTAAAGAGCGCTTGTTTGCTCAAGGTGGTTACCGAAATCTTAAAAAAGATAATATTGATGCCGAGTCTGCTCGATTGATCATCGAAAGTTACTTTGAAGGGCAGTATAGTGATTAATTAGTGCGCGAATCTCTGAAGCTAAAAAAAGGCCACTAAACTGGCCTTTTTAACATTCAAGAATGATTAGACTTTTACTCAAATTCTGTGGGCTCTAAACCATCAAGTGTAACACCTGCTAACGAACCTGCTCCACCTTGATCATTGCTACGAAGTTTGATCATCAAGCGTAAATCGTTCGGAGAATCCGCATGATGAATAGCATCCGCATAGTTAATTTGCCCTCTTTGATATAAATCAAACAACGCACCATCAAAAGTTTGCATGCCTTGATCTTTCGATTTTTGCATTACTTCTTTAATGCTGCCAATATCACCTTTTTTGATCAACTCAGCAATGTAAGGAGAGTTCAGTAAAATTTCAATCGCGGCAACACGACCATGCCCATCACGTGTTGGGATCAGTTGTTGTGCAATAACTCCCCGTAGATTTAATGCTAAATCAAACAATAACTTATCATGCTGCTCTGCTGGTACTAAATGCATAATACGATCAATAGCTTGGTTAGCATTATTAGCATGCAGGGTCGCAATACATAAATGCCCTGTTTCAGCAAAACTTAGCGCATGTTCCATGGTTTCTTGGTTTCGAATTTCACCAATAAGAATAACGTCAGGAGCTTGTCGTAATGAACTCTTCAATGCAGCATCAAAGCTTTCAGTATCTAAACCAACCTCTCGTTGAGTGACCATGCACTTGCCATGCTCATGGACAAACTCTACTGGATCTTCAATAGTTAAAATATGTCCGCGAGAGTTTTTATTTCGATAGCCTATTAGTGCAGCCATAGAGGTTGATTTACCTGTTCCTGTACCACCTACAAACAGTACTAAACCACGCTTTGACATCACCACATCTTTTAATACCGAGGGTAAACCTAAGTCATCCGCCTCTGGAATGTCAGTAACAATACGGCGAACAACCATCCCCGCCATATCTCGTTGCCAAAACGCTGAAACACGAAATCGACCAATGTCATCGATTGAAATAGCAAAGTTACATTCTTTGCTTTCTTCAAATATAGCTTTGTTTTTCTCCGTCATCGCATCATGTACTAACTGTAATGATTCATCAGGCGTTAAAACATGCTCATCAATAGCAACTAGTTCTCCATTCACCTTGGCACTAACCGCTAACTTTGCTGTAACAAACATATCAGATGCATCTTCTTGCACCATTTTTTTTAATAAACTATGAAAATTCATTGTTGTTTCTCTTATTTTTTATAAGAAGCTAAAAGCTTTTAAACTGATTTTTATCCATTGCTTTTTCCATTGCATCTTGCTTTGTGATCATGCCTCTATTAACTAAATTCAGTAGACATTGATCCATGGTTTGCATGCCATGCTGCATCCCTGTTTGAATAGAAGAATACATCTGAGCAATTTTATCTTCACGGATCAAATTACGAATAGCAGGAACACCAATCATGATTTCATGAGCAGCAACTCGCCCCCCTCCTACTTTTTTCACTAATGTTTGAGAAATAACTGCCCGTAAGGATTCTGACAACATTGAACGAATCATCGATTTTTCTTCACCGGGAAAAACGTCAATAATACGGTCAATAGTTTTAGGAGCTGAAGTAGTATGCAAGGTACCAAAAACTAAATGCCCTGTTTCAGCAGCTGTCATGGCTAAACGAATGGTTTCTAAATCACGTAATTCACCAACAAGAATAACATCAGGATCTTCACGTAAAGCTGAACGTAGTGCATTACTAAAACTCAAGGTATCGCGATGCACTTCTCGTTGGTTAATCAAACACATCTTACTTTCATGAACAAATTCTATTGGGTCTTCAATGGTTAAAATATGGTGATATTTATTACGGTTAATGTAATCAACCATTGCTGCTAGGGTGGTTGATTTACCCGAGCCTGTAGGCCCTGTAACCAAAACTAAGCCGCGAGGATAGTCTGAAATATCACGAAAAATATCAGGACAACCTAAGTCATCCAGGGTGAGCACAGTACTAGGGATAGTACGAAATACCGCAGAAGGCCCTCTATTTTGATTAAAAGCATTTACCCTGAAACGAGCTAAATTAGGCACTTCAAACGAGAAATCCACTTCTAGGTTTTCTTCATACTCTTTACGTTGCCTATCATTCATAATGTCATAAACTAAGGCATTGACGTCTTTTTCATCAAATGCGGGAATATTAAGTTTACGCACATCACCATCAACACGAATGGAAGGAGCTACGCCTGTAGAAAGATGTAAATCAGATGCATTATTATCTACGCTAAATGCGAGTAATTCGGTAATATCCATACAAACCTCTTAGTAAATACAATGCTGAATTATTTATAGACAACATTGTTTAAAATTTAAAGACTAAAGCTAACAAAAAATATGACTAACATTAAAGATAATATCGCTCAGGTAGAACTGCAAATTTTACAAGCAAGTGAGCTAGCCAAACGTGATAAAAACCAGATAACGTTATTGGCAGTAAGCAAAACTAAACCTGCTGCTATGATTGAACAAGCTTACCAGTGTGGCCAACGAGCCTTTGGTGAAAGCTATATTCAAGAAGCCATTGATAAAATTCAGCAATTAACTCACCTAAATGATATTGAATGGCATTTCATTGGTCCTATTCAATCAAACAAAACTAAACATATCGCCGAACACTTTTCTTGGGTGCACAGCGTTGACCGAGCAAAGCTGATCACTCGTCTTAATCAGCACAGGTCAAGTCAAGATACTCCGCTAAACGTTTGTTTACAAGTGAATATTAGCGATGAAAGCTCAAAATCAGGTGTAAAAATAAATGAAGTTGAGCAGCTAGCTCAACTTATCGACAATAGTGAACATTTAACCTTTAGAGGCTTAATGGCGATTCCGAAGAAAAATGATTCTTTAGCAAGTTTTACTGCTATGAAGAATTTATTTGAGCAACTAAAATTACGCTTCAATACTCTTGATACATTATCGATGGGTATGTCTGGGGATTTAATTGAGGCTGTTGCAACAGGCTCAACCATGGTGAGGGTCGGTTCAGCTATTTTTGGTCAAAGAAAAGCAATTTAATTTATTCTCAATAAAATGAGTAAATTAATGAAAACAACGCGACTTTTTGAATAATTTAATGAACAATTGCACTTACTACTCTGACTTACAAAAAATATCTAACAATAGGTTAATTCAACATGACTAAAATAGCATTTATTGGTGCTGGAAATATGAACAGCGCTGTTATCTCTGGCTTGATAAAACAAGGCATTCCAGCGAGTAATGTTATGGTTACCAATCCATCAGCAGAAAAGCGTCTTAACTTAGCGAAACAGTTAGGCATTTTACAGAGCGAAAATAATATTGATGCCGCGAAGTTTGCTGACTTTATTGTATTAGGAGTAAAGCCTCATTTAATTGCCACTGTATGCCAAGAAATAAGCGCACAAATAGATATTAGTGACAAATGTTTTATTTCAGTTGCTGCGGGTTGCACAATTGCACAAATAGAAGATGCATTAGGCCAACCTTGTTCAGTCATTAGAACCATGCCAAATACCCCTTCACAATTAGGTTTAGGTGTCAGTGGTCTTTATGCCTCATCAAAAACCAATGAGCAACAGAAACAAGTGGCACAAGAGTTAATGTCTGCGGTAGGTATGATAAAATGGTTAGATAATGAAAGGGAAATTGATCATATTATTGCCGTTTCAGGATCTGGTCCTGCTTACTTTTTCTTATTTATGGAAGCGATGGAAAAACAAGCTAAAGAATTAGGTTTTTCAGCAAAAGAAAGTAGAGAGTTGGTTCAACAAACCGCGCTAGGTGCTGCACAGATGGTGGTAAATAGCGATTTATCTATTAGTCAATTACGTGAAAATGTCACATCAAAAGGTGGCACTACGCAAGCGGCATTGAAAAGCTTCACCGATGATGGTTTGCCACAAATAGTAACAAAAGCGATGAATTGTGCATTGCATCGAGCCCAAGAAATGGCGCAAAATAGCTAATAGGCTAAATATTAATTTTATAAATAACTTCTTAGAAGTTAATTTTCGGAGTATTAAATGGCAGCAGTAAATTATTTACTAAGCTTCATGTTTGACGCAGTATTGATGATATTAATTATTCGTGTTTGGTTACAGCTAGTTAGAGCTGACTTTTATAACCCGCTAAGTCAGTTTATTGTTAAAGTAAGCAATCCTTTAGTGATCCCTTTCCGTCGCCTTATTCCTGGGTTTGGTGGCATTGATTTAGCTACATTAGTTTTAGCTTATCTGATCGCCTCATTAAAGTTTGTTATTATTCCCCTGTTAAATGGTGATGCTATTGAAGTTATTCCAGCACTATTTTTAGGTTTTTTATATGTGATCAAACAAACCGGTTTTTTATTATTTATCGTCATGTTAGTGATGGCATTAATGAGCTGGGTCGTACAAGGTTACAATCCAACTCAAGTGATTTTCCACCAATTAACCGAACCATTTTTAAAGCCAATTAGAAACATTGTTCCTAGTATTGGAGGATTAGACTTGTCGGTATTAATTGCATTCTTATTACTGAACGTGATTAATATTCTTATTTCTGGCTGGATCCCTGTTTGGCGAGTACTTTAATTTTTGTTAATTATAAAGCTAAATCGATAAAAACAAGGCTATCATTTATACTGAAGCAATAGCCTCTTTCATTTGGAGTTTCATATGATATTCGTTAAACATTTTGGTGTAATGCTCATACTATTATTGGGCACTTTGTCATTTACTAGTCATGCTGAAAACATGAAAAAAATGGGTACGATGGATGTGCATTATATGGCATTAGGAGCCACATTCTTAACGCCTGAAATAGCAAAGGCCTATGGCATTGAACGCAGTAAATTTAATGCCATCATCAATATTTCAGTTTTAGACAATAGCAAAAAAGATACCCCCGCCAAAGTGGTTACCATTACTGGTAGTGCGCAAAATTTAGCTGGACAAAATAAACCGATTTCCTTTGAACAAGTAAAAGAAGGGCAGTCAATATACTACTTAGCACAAGTTAATTATCGCAATAATGAAACCATTCGCTTTAAACTATCGATTAGTGACGGAAAAGAAACACACCAATTAGAGTTTTCACAAAAATTTTATACTGATTAGTTATTTAATTCAGATAAAGCTCAGAATTTTATTCTCTGAGTTTTATCTCATATACTCTCTGCCCCTTTCTCCATATTTGCTGTATTATGCCCAGCATAATTTTGTATCACACCAGTAGAGTATCCGTATGTCCGTTATTGTTTTAGCAACCGGCAATCAAGGTAAAGTAAAAGAACTAAGCCATTTACTAGCGACACACAATATTGAAATAAAGCCACAAAGTGAATTCAATGTTGGAGAAGTTGCCGAAACGGGTACTACCTTTATTGAAAATGCCATTATCAAAGCAAGACATGCATCTAAAATTACCGGTTTACCAACAATTGCTGATGACTCCGGCTTGGAAGTTGATGCACTAAATGGTGCACCTGGCGTATACTCTGCTCGTTATGCTGGAGAAAATGCAAGCGATGATGATAATACTCTTAAATTATTAAAGGCATTAGAAGATACCCCAGATGAGCAACGTAGTGCTCGTTTTCATTGTGTCTTGGTTTACATGAAACATGAAAACGATCCAACTCCCATTATTTGTCATGGTGTATGGCAAGGTAGTATTGCTCGTAAACAAGTAGGTGAACAAGGCTTTGGTTATGATCCTGTTTTCTGGCAAGAGCAACTTAAAATGACGTCGGCACAATTACCACGCGACTTGAAAAACAGTTTGAGCCATCGTGGCCAAGCACTAGCTGAACTTGTGCAACACTTTGGTGAGCAATAATTGTGTTAGAAAACCCACCACTTTCTTTATATATTCACATTCCTTGGTGTGTAGAAAAGTGTCCTTATTGTGATTTCAATTCGCATGCCTTAAAAGCTGACATCCCAGAACAAGATTACGTAAAACAGCTTATTGATGATTTAGATAGCGATGTTGCAAGGTTTTCATTAAACGACCGACCTCTGCACAGTATTTTTATCGGTGGCGGGACACCCAGCTTGTTTTCAGCCGAGGCAATAGAAAAATTACTCAGCCAAGTTTTATCTCGATTTAAACATAACGATGATATAGAGATCACGTTAGAAGCTAACCCTGGAACAGTTGAAGCCGAGAAGTTTACTGGATTTTTTAATGCCGGCGTTTCTAGATTATCAATCGGCGTGCAAAGTTTTGAATCTGATAAATTAATAAAGCTCGGCCGAATTCACGACAGTAATCAAGCAAAAAGAGCTGCAGAGCTTGCGTATTCATGCGGAATAAAAACCTTCAATTTAGATTTAATGCACGGTTTACCTCAGCAAAATGTTGCCAATGCTCTTGACGATATAAATACAGCCATTGAACTAAATCCAACTCATTTATCTTGGTATCAATTAACCATTGAGCCAAATACAGCTTTTCATTCTCGTCCGCCAAAATTACCACAAGACGAAATACTTTGGGATATTCAAGACCAAGGTATCGCATTATTAAAAAAAGCAGGTTACCGACAGTACGAAATTTCTGCCTACTGTAAACCTGGCTTTGAATGTCAGCATAATATCAATTATTGGCAATTTGGCGACTATCTTGGCATAGGCTGTGGCGCTCATGGCAAAATTACCGATAGCGTTAATCAAAAAATTTACCGCACTGTAAAAGTGAAACATCCAAAAGGCTATTTAGACCAAAGCCGTCCTCACTTAGATCATATCAATGAAGTTAGTGCTAACGAGCTCCCCTTTGAATACATGATGAATCGCTTACGTTTATATAGCAGCTTTACCCTAGATGAGTATCAAAATAGAACGGGCTTATCAAGCGATACTATTTTACCTAACTTACAACTAGCTAAACAAAAACAGTTAATAATTGAAAATAGTGATCACTCTTGGCAAGTGAGTAAATTAGGTCACCGTTATTTGAATGATTTATTAGAGATTTTTTTATGAGCTTCGCAGATAAAAAGGATAACAAAGAGCAACAAGCGTTAGATAAAGCGTTTATGCAACGTGCTTATCAACTTGCGCAACAAGCTGAAAATATTGATGAAATTCCTGTAGGTGCAGTGGTAGTCGCTGATGGTCAAATTATTGGTGAAGGTTTTAATCAGTCTATTACTTTAAATGATCCTTCCGCTCATGCTGAAATGTTAGCTATAAAACAAGCGGCAATTGCAATCAATAATTACCGATTACTTGACTGTACCTTATATGTCACCTTAGAGCCTTGCCCTATGTGCGCAGGCTTGTTAGTACACAGTAGAATAAATCGCTTAGTTTTTGCAGCAAAAGATTTAAAAACAGGTAGTGCAGGTAGTGTTTTTAACTTAACCACGCATGAAAAGTTAAATCATCAAATAGAGGTTGAACAGGGGGTATTAGCCAAACAATGTAGTGAGCTGCTGTCTAACTTTTTTAAACGTCGACGTAAAGAAAAAAAACAGGAAAAGAAATTAGCTCAACAGCTAAAGAATAAATAAAGTATTATTTATCTTCAGGAGTATCACTCGTATTATTTTCTTGGGTAAATTGTAACTGACGACGGCAAGTTATTTTATATTTTTGACGACTAATCAAACGCTTACGCTGTAAAGTATGAGAGTTTTTTCTTATTTTATTTAACATCAATATCACCTAATTATTTATACGGGCTAATACCCTTTCATTGATAGTATCCTTGATATATATGACCAAATAATGACAGAATAATTTTATCTACACCTTTAATAATATGTAACAAATTATTCTTAAGGAGTAGTAATTGCTTGCTCTCCTGCCTCAAGCTCTAGTTCTTTTTGTGGCTCTTGTAGAAGTTTCTCTTGTTGTTGCTTTTCTTTCAGTTTGTCATCCATCCAAGTCAATGTATCGTAATAACGTCTTATATTTTCAACATAATTAACGGGTTCATCTCCACGGGCGTAGCCATACTTGGTTTTCTTATAAAATTTCTTCTGCTTTAGTAAAGGTAAACGCTCTTTTACTTCAACCCAGCGGTCGGGATCACCGCCTTGTTGCTTAGTAATTTTACGCGCATCATTTAAATGACCTAAGCCAACATTATAAGAAGCCAAAGCAAACCATAATTTATCCGGCTCAGGCACTCTTGCCGGCATACGTGTAAACATTTGTTTAAAGTACTTTGCGCCGCCTCGAATGCTCTGCTCAGCATCTAACCGACTTTTAATGCCCATCTGTTTTGCTGTAGGTAAAGTCAGCATCATCATACCTCGAACTCCTGTATGTGAACGGGCATGAGGTCGCCAGTGAGATTCTTGATAGCTTATTGCCGCTAAAAGTCGCCAATCCATGTCTTGACCATATTTTTCAAACATTGCTTGATATTTAGGTAACTTAGTTTCAACTGCCTTAATAAATAATCGTGTATCAACATAGTTAAACTGTTCAACATGACCATAATATTTATCGTCTAAGGCAAGTAAAGTTCCATCATGATGAACTTTGCCAAAAAACTCGATTAAGCTGGCTAAAATTGACCCATTGTTTTGTTTTTTTAATACCCAAGCCGTTGGCTCAGATTTTTTAATGGTAAAACCTATACTAACCTCTGGGTAATAACGTCGACTCACTGCCAATGTATTACTGTCCACGATGGTATAATCAATCTCACCATTTAATAATCGAAGTAATAATTCTTCATTATCTAATTCTGCATTTTCTTTCCAAGACAAGCTTGCATGACTTTCTTGCAAATACTCCAAGTTCTCAACATGGCTAGAGCCTGCAGTTACCACTAACTGCCCTGTTAAATCCTCTATTTTTCTTGGCCGTTGATTACCTTGTTTAAATACAAGCTTCTGACTGATTTGATTATAACTAGGAGCGAAAACATATTTATTTAAACGATTTGGAGTAACCGTTAACCCTGAAGCTAAAAAGTCTACTTCACCAGACTCAACCAAAAAGAATAATTCATCTAAAGAATAGCTTGCAGATATTTTTAGCTCTACCCCTAAATATTCAGCATATTTTTTTGCTAATTCATACTCAAAACCCGTATCACCATTTGCGCCAATATAATAGGTAGTTGGCCCATACAATGTCCCTACAGTAACGTAACCACGTTCAATGATACGTTGTAAACTCGCTTGTTCAGAGGCTGTTTTACAGCTCTGCAAAAGCCAACTCGTCAGTAAAATTGACAAGAAGATAAAGAATTGTTTTTTGATTTTATTTAATCTTTTCTTTAAAAATATTTGTTTCATAAGTATTTATTGTGGCGTTTATTTGTTTATTGATAAAGCACAATTTGAGTATAACACCAATTGGGATAACTAATTGTTCAACATATAGCTACATTAACAAACTTAAAACAGATAATAATTAAAACACAGATATTCTATATTTCATATATTTACTGGCGTTATCAAATAGCATACTCAGCAAGCCCTTTAAAACTTACTAATTGGTCAACTAATTATTTCATTTAGTGTACTAATTTTGCTTATCATAACCACCAAAATCCACTATAATACGCGCGATTTTTACCTACTAAATTCAATCTTGGTGATGACTTTATGACGATGCTTAATACAGTGTTAATTAAAACCCTTCGTGGTGCTCCAGCACTTTCAGACTTTCGAGTTAAGAAACTATTAGCTCAGTGTGCTGAATTACAACTTCCTGTAACAGAAATTTATGCTGAATTTACACATTTCGCGCACATTTCAGCAGAACTTAATGATGAAGAGTTTCAAGTTTTACAACAACTTCTTAAGTATGGACCAAGCATTGAAGAACATGATCCTGTGGGCCAATTGTTATTAGTAACTCCTCGCCCGGGCACTATTTCTCCTTGGTCTTCAAAATCAACAGACATCGCTCATAATTGTGGTTTAGATAAAATTACTCGTCTAGAGCGCGGTATTGCATATTATATCTCTAGTTCTGAACTTAACGCTGAGCAGCAAACTCAGCTTAATAATTTAATTTCAGACCGCATGATGGAAGCTGTATTTACTGAAATGGCACAAGCAACATCACTTTTTGCTACAGCTGAGCCGGGTAAATTAACCGCGATTGATATTGAAAATGGTGGTAAAGAAGCGTTAGTAAAAGCCAATGTAGAGCTAGGTTTAGCGTTAGCTGAAGACGAAGTAAATTACTTATTCGAAAATTTCACCAAGTTAGGCCGTAACCCGCACGATATTGAACTTTACATGTTCGCTCAAGCCAACTCAGAACATTGTCGTCATAAAATATTCAATGCAGATTGGACTATTGATGGTGTAAAACAACCAAAATCATTATTTAAAATGATCCGTAATACCCATGAAGTTAACCCTGATTTTGTCTTAAGTGCATACAAAGATAACGCCGCGGTTATGGTGGGTAATAAAGGCGGTCGCTTCTTCCCTAATCCTGAATCGAATGTTTACGGTTACAATCACGAAGACATTCAAATTTTAATGAAGGTTGAAACCCATAACCATCCAACAGCTATTTCTCCTTACCCCGGTGCTGCAACAGGTAGTGGCGGTGAAATTCGTGATGAAGGTGCTACCGGTATTGGCTCTAAACCAAAAGCAGGTTTAGTAGGGTTTTCAGTATCAAACTTACGTATTCCTAACTTTGAGCAACCTTGGGAAACTGATTTTGGCAAGCCAAGTCGTATCGTTTCAGCCCTTGATATTATGATGGAAGGCCCTTTGGGCGGCGCGGCTTTTAACAACGAATTTGGTCGTCCAGCTATTTTAGGCTATTTTCGTACATACGAAGAACAGGTTAACTCGTTTAACGGCTCTGAAGTTCGTGGCTACCACAAACCAATTATGCTTGCTGGTGGTTTAGGTAATATTCGTGACGAGCATGTTCAAAAACGTGAAATTATTGTTGGCGCTCATTTAATTGCGCTTGGCGGTCCTGCAATGAACATTGGCTTAGGTGGCGGTGCCGCTTCATCAATGGCATCAGGTCAGTCAGCCGAAAGTTTAGATTTTGCTTCTGTGCAACGTGAAAATCCAGAGATGGAACGTCGTTGCCAAGAAGTTATCGATAAATGTTGGCAATTAGGTGAGCAAAATCCTATTGCCTTTATTCATGATGTTGGTGCAGGTGGCTTATCAAATGCTTTCCCTGAATTAGTTTCAGATGGCGATCGTGGCGGTGTATTTGAGCTTCGTAACGTACCTAACGATGAACGTAGTATGGCACCACATGAAATTTGGTGTAATGAATCGCAAGAACGTTATGTTATTGCGGTATCAGATGAAAACTTAGCAGCTTTTGAGCAAATATGTGCCCGTGAGCGTGCACCTTATGCTGTAGTTGGTCGTGCAACCGAAGAGCTACAATTAACGGTTACTGATGCTCACTTTGAAGGTGATGAAAAGCTAGATACCCCCATTGATTTACCGCTAGACGTTTTATTAGGTAAAACCCCTAAAATATTTAAAGACGTCAAAACAGAATTGGCACAAGGTGATGAGTTAAATATCAAAGACATCACATTAGAAGATGCCGCTCAACGTATTCTGTCGCTACCTACCGTTGCCGAAAAAACGTTCTTAATTACCATTGGCGATCGAAGCGTAACCGGTATGGTTAATCGTGACCAAATGGTTGGCCCTTGGCAAATTCCTGTAGCCGATTGTGGTGTTACCGCTTCTGCGCTTGACTCATACCACGGCGAAGCAATGTCGCTAGGTGAACGTACACCTGTTGCTCTATTAAACTTTGGCGCTTCTGCTCGTTTAGCAGTAGCTGAGTCATTAACGAATATTGCTGGTACTGATATTGGCGACTTGAATCGTATTAAATTGTCAGCGAACTGGATGTCGCCTGCAGGTCACCCTGGTGAAGATGCTGGTTTATATGAAGCCGTTAAAGCCATTGGTGAAGAGCTATGCCCAGCACTTGGTTTAACCATCCCTGTTGGTAAAGACTCAATGTCGATGAAAACCAAGTGGGACGAGAATGGCACAGAAAAATCTGTAACATCGCCAATGTCATTAATCATCACCGCATTTGGTGTTGTTGAAGACATCCGTAAAACAGTTACTCCTCAACTTCGAACTGATTTAGGCGAAACAAGACTAGTTGCCATTGATTTATCAAAAGGTAAGCAACGTTTAGGCGGTTCATGTTTAGCTCAAGTCTACAAGCAGCTTGGCAACGAGACTCCCGATGTTGATAGCCCTGAAACGTTAAAAGGTTTCTTCAATGCGATGCAAACACTTGTTCGAGATGAGAAATTAGTGGCTTATCACGATATTTCTGACGGTGGTTTATTTACTACTGTTGTGGAAATGGCATTTGCTGGTCATACAGGTGTTGATGTTGATTTAACAAAATTAACATCGCAATCAGGTAACGATGTAGATGTATTATTTAACGAAGAACTTGGCGCGGTAATTCAAATTCGCGAAAGTGATGTAGATGTAATTCACGCAATATTTGCTGAAAACGGTATTGAAGATTGTTGCACTGATATCGGCAGTATTAATAACGAAGATACCATTCGTTTTAGCCGAAATGATGAAGTTGTACTAGAGAACTCTCGTACTTATTACCGTACGACATGGGCACAAACCACTTACAAAATGCAGTCAATGCGTGATAATCCTGAATGTGCACAACAAGAACATGACATTAAATTTGATACTGAAGATCCAGGCTTAAATACTGAGCTTACTTTTGATATCAACGAAGATATTGTTGCTCAGTTAATCGCTCAAGATGCAGCGAATGTTTCAGGAAAAGAAGCAAATCCTAAGGTTGCAATTTTACGTGAGCAAGGTGTTAACTCGCATGTTGAAATGGCGGCGGCGTTTGACCGTGCTGGTTTTGTTGCGATTGACGTACATATGTCTGATATTTTATCTGGCCGTACTGATTTAGCTGATTTCAACGGCTTAGTTGCTTGTGGCGGTTTCTCATACGGCGATGTATTAGGTGCTGGTGAGGGTTGGGCAAAATCTATCTTGTTTAACAAAGACGCTAAGGCAATGTTCAAAACCTTCTTTGAACGTGAAAACACTTTTACATTAGGTGTGTGTAATGGTTGTCAGATGTTATCTAACCTAAAAGAAATTATTCCAGGTAGTGATGCTTGGCCACACTTTGTACAAAACAAATCAGAGCGTTTTGAAGCACGTTTCTCATTAGTTGAAATTCAGGAAAGCCCATCAGTACTGTTTAAAGGAATGTCTGGTTCACGTATGCCAATCGCTGTTTCTCACGGTGAAGGTCACGCTGAATTTAGTTCTGAAGAAGCTATTGGCGCAGCGAACGATTCTGGTACCGTGTCCATGCGTTATGTTGATAACTATGGTCAAGTGACTGAAACTTATCCTTCAAATCCAAATGGTTCACCAGACGGTATCACAGCGCTAACGACAACCGATGGTCGTGTTACTATCATGATGCCACATCCTGAACGTGTCTTTAGAACAGTAGCAAACTCTTGGCATCCAGATGAATGGCAAGAAGACTCACCTTGGGTGCGCATGTTCCGTAATGCCAGAGCTTTCATTGGCTAACCTTGAAATTTAACTATTTAAGTTCAAAATAATCATCAGTTTAAAAAAGGCGCTTCTGCGTCTTTTTTGTTTTATCATGTAGAAACCTTTATAGAAATAACTAGAAAAACAACAAGGATGTAAATGACTTCATGAATATCTTTCTTCTCATCGCCGGAGCACTCAGTGCCATTGCCGCGTTGCTTCACATTGGTTGTATTTATTTTGGCGGAAGTTGGTATCGTTTTTTTGGCGCTGGTGAACAAATGGCCATTTGGGCTGAACAAGGTAATAGCAAAGCAACATTGATCACCTCAGGCATTGTCACTGTATTATCAATTTGGTCATTGTACGCGTTTTCTGCGGCAGGTTTAATTACACGTTTACCCTTAATGAAAACGGCCTTAGTACTCATTACTACAATTTACTTACTACGGGGAATAGGTGGCTTATTTTTAATTAGAAACCCTATGCAAAATAGCCCAGAGTTTTGGTTATGGAGTTCATTAATTTGTTTAGGTTTTGGTTTAGTGCATTTAATGGGCCTAAAACAACAATGGTCAAGTCTATAAGCAAATATCATATCTTCTATTGATAGATATCAACAGTTAGTCACTTAAGCCCTATTTTGGTAATAATCACTGATAGATAAACCATAAAAGCATCTATTCTTATTATAATTTATCTATTAGTTAATTAGATTTAGCTACTTTAGGAGCAGCGATATGACAATCAGAAAACATGGTTTATCAATTGGTATTGAACGAATTAACAATGATTTTTTTCTTTCATTAAAAACAGTAGGTACCTTAACTCATGCTGATTATCAAATTATTACCCCAATGATAGATTCAGCCTTAGCAGGTGTTAAACAACCTCATGTGAATGTACTCATTGATGGTACTGAACTTGATGGCTGGGAGTTAAGAGCCGCTTGGGATGATTTAAAGTTAGGCTTAAAACACGGTAATGAGTTTAATAAAATAGCTATTTACGGTAATAAAAAATGGCAAGAGCTCAGCACAAAAGTTGGTGGCTGGTTTATTTCTGGTGAAGTACAGTATTTTAGCAACTTAGGTGATGCTTTGAGTTGGCTTGAAGAAGAGGCATTATATTTGGATCGTCTCTAATGATGAGAAATACGTCACCGGAAAAGAAAAATTAATCATATTAGTTAGCCTCAAATATGGCCTCCTCTCGTATGATCACCAATATCATAGAGCTGACCAAATTTTGTGATTGAAACAGCTCTAGTTTATGATCACATTAAAGGCGAAGCTGACATAAAAAATATTTTATAGCTCTCATTCTGGATAAGTGATGTGCTTTTTAATAATACGTTGAAGTTCACCACTTTCTTTCAAGTATTTAATGTGCTTATCTAATACTTCCTTTTCGTGTATTAACTCTGCCCTTAAAATAATATTTAACGGCACAACGCTAACAGGAGACTTTGAACGATAAAAGTTTTCTTTGTCAAAAAAAGAAGTGTTTATTATGTTCAGCGCATTAAACTCATTCATCACCATATAATCACAGCGTTGCTTGAATAGCATTTTTAGCATAGATAAGTGATTTGACGAATCAATTCTAATGAGTCTTTTACTTTTAAGGTATGGCGCTAAGTTAGGATAGATAAAACCTTTTTTAGTACATAGGGTTTCGTTATCAGTTGAGTTTTCTAATGAAAAATTATCGGGAAACGCTTTAATCTTGTACAAAAAACTACGATGTTGATGCAAAGGTATGGTAGCAATCAATTTACCCGGTTCTTTCAACCACGCCTTGCTTAACATCATTAAGTCAGCAGTTCCTTGGTATATATACTCTTCACTACGTTTACGACTATTAGAAACATATTTAATACTAATTTGATCAGATTCAATCAAACCATTTAAAATATCCGGAATAACCCCCTGATATATTTTTTTATTTTTATCAAAATATAAATAGGGTGCCGAGCCAGGATGGTTGACAATAAATAAAAGTGGTTCCTTTGCTTTTGCTAACACCGCAAAAAAAGTGCAAAGAAAAATAGAATATATGATTAATTTCAAACTACCCGCTCACAAAAAAGCAATAAATAAAATACCTTGCGCTCATTATAGTAAAAATAAAATGTTTTTCCGAAAATTAGCAATGTGAACGGTTCAACTAAACAACCAAAGGTTTAATATTATGTTCACCAAAATTTTCCAAATAATCAAAGAAATAAAAACAGCTAGTCATTCCGCTCGATAATTACTTATTGTGTCACTTGATTCTGTAGAGATTAATACTGCCTTAAATAACTCAAAAGCAACGAAATAGTTTCAATCCTCTGGAAATAGAAACACACTTTTCGCTGGTTATAGTCATAAAAAATATAAAGATTCAAAGTAAATTCGATTAATCAAAAGAAATAACATTTGGTTTGTAGATGAGTTATTAGCAAAACCAATCCCCACGTAACAATTCGGATATATAACTACCGATTTAATGTCGTCGAACTTGAACCTCAGGATGAGAGTCTATTATTCCATCTTTATCGACTGTAACAATACTGCCGCTGAGTGACATGACAACCAAACTTGTATGGCCAGCAGCTCTTACAAAACTTATTTTATAACCAAATTTATATAATGAACTTACTGAAAATTTTTGAGCATAATTAAGGTGGTTCCACCATTCATAACTTTCTATAGCTCTCCGTCGTCGATGAAGCTTTGATAATGCACCTTTTATATTTAATAAATTCATACAGCACACAGCCTAATTCATTAATAGCAAACCACTATATAATGCATAACAAGGCATAAATCATTCCAACCAGAAGTAATTCGTGAATTTTCAATAAGGTAATAAATAATTAGTAGAAAATTAAATAGTTGAAAATACAAGTGTAAAGTTCTTCGACACAATTATTACTTCTTTGTATACCAAGTAAAGGTCTAGTTTTGATAATAAATATAAGCAGGAACTAATCCAAATAGACTATAAGTTTACCATTCCTAATAACCGCTATACTGCCCCAAAGTAGAAATTTATAATTAAAAACTGCTAGCCTCTACTATGCGCACTTAATTACCTTTATTGTTTTGCGATTTGTGAAAGTTTTTTGTTATTTACTCACTATTTTTGACGTAAGAACTTTAATTATTTTTCCTAACATAGTTACGAACTAAAAAGCATGACTGAAGATTTCTCATAATTTGTGAATATCCAAAAATTAACAACTAATGAATACTAGATTGTTTCAAAGCTAGTAAATCACAATCTAATTTGTCTAAAACATAATCAATCGTATGGCCTTTAATGTTAGCTAGCCATCCTTTGTGTTCGCCACATCCTATTACCACAACATTGGCATTGAATTTATGCGCTTGTTCTGGAATAACATCATCAGCCAAGCCTTCCTCTACATGTATACACTTATCCTCAAGCTGATATCCTTTAGCCAAAATAGTTAGATGCTCTAAATGGTGAGCGAATTCCTCATTTCTTTGCGAAAACTCCATTTCTTTAAAAGCGACACTGCAACTGTCGAAATAACAATTAAACAGATGAATATTACTTGTTAACAACTTTGCTAAGTCTCTTGTTTTAACCATAATTTCATTATTAAAATTATTATGAACCGGAGTATTCTCTTCTGTTTCTATCGCTGCTAGAACATTACCATTACTCAGCCACTTATGCTGACCAACAAATAAAACTGAGGTATCTGAGGCATTTAACAAATTCGAATCCTCTGTTTTATGAAATGGCCAAAGATGAGACTCCTTTTGCTGATGGTCAGTGACAACCAGATCATACTCGTTGGCCTGAAGTTGATCTTTTAGTGCTGTAAGCTGGTCCCTCGCTTCTATGATTTTATAATGAGTAGAGATCCCTTCCCTTTTAGCAAAGTTAACCAACTCAAGAATTTGTGGCTCATTACTTAAATCATTTTTTTCAGTATTATTAAAAAATCGTTGATAGGGAGAGTATTTTTTTTTCGTTGATAAGACAGTAAGATTGGCTTGATTTTTTTTCGCTAAAACAATTGATTTTCTAATTGCCATTAGGTTACAAGTGCTAGGCTGGGCTAGAGCTAATATATTAGAAAAACTACTCATGCAAGTAACTCCTACTTACTCAATACCATGAAGGTTTAACTTTAGTATATTTGTTCAATTAACCAATATAATTGTAAGATTCATTTAAACTTAAAAGCGAATGATTTAGATTAAAAGAATCAATAAAATTTGTAAAGTTCATTCAGATTATTAGCCTTAAGTTTTTGTTTTGAAAAATTAGGAACTTAGCTTTGAAATAATTTCCCACCTTGTTCTAACCAACTCAGCTAGTCTGTCCTTTTTTTTAGTTATTTAAAAAAGTGTAAAAAAATAGATACAAAATGACTTATTCACCCTACAGTTGTTGCAGTTGCAATATTTTTTCAGTGTTATATGCTCTTGCCTATTGAAATAAAAGCACTAGGGTTTAAATTTAATGCAAGCACACGACTCAACACCACTTAGCGATTATATTGAATATCCTGTCGATGAGATGCTCAGTCGCTCAGAAAATTTTTACAATGATATAAAGCGTCGTCATAGTATCCGTAATTTTAGCGATAGACCTGTTCCAAAAGAAATAATTGAAAATTGCATAAAAGCAGCAGCAACTGCGCCAAGTGGTGCAAATCATCAGCCTTGGCATTTTGTTGCGGTACACAGTAGCGATATTAAAAAGCAAATTCGTGAACAAGCTGAGTTTCATGAGCGTGGCTTTTATCAAGGCCGTGCTGGTAAAGAATGGCTTGGCGCATTAAAAGCACTTGGTACAGATGCTGACAAACCTTATTTAGAAGATGCTCCGTGGCTAATTGCTATTTTTAGCCAAAAGAAAGGCGGTATAAATTCTGAAGATAAAAATACTAACTACTATGTACATGAATCAGTAGGCATTGCTACCGGTTTTATAATTAATGCACTGCATACTTCAGGGTTAGTAACTTTAACGCATACACCAAAACCGATGTCGTTTTTAAGTAAAGTATGTGGACGACCTGAAAATGACCGAGCATACATGTTACTTATTGCAGGTTACCCAAGTGAAGATGCTACGGTGCCTCATCATGCACAAGTGAAAAAGCCACTGGATGAAATAGCGACGTTTTTATAATGTGCAATAAAGCCTAAGTGATTAGAACCACCCTTTAGGCTTTATGAAAACTAACAATCAAAATCTAATGCAATGTCAGTACATTTTTTCTGGCAGTAAATACCAGACTCTGATGACTCATTAGGCAATATAACAATGAGTTTTTGTTTACATTGTGGGCAAGTATCAATACGACCAGCCAGTACCTTTTTAATAAACGCCTTTTGTTGATGATAAGATTTAGCACTGCGATCTGAGATAGCTTTAAATTGCTTTAGATCCATCATTAACAAGCTAACTTTGATGAAGCTAAGCAATACCAGCCATCAAATTTACCTTGTAATGGAGCTGAACTACTTTCCAATAATGCTTGATAAGCACTAACATTTTCATAACTTGCATTCATCTCAGGATAGGCCGTTATTTCCCATGGAAAATCTTCATCATTTGGATAAGCGCAAAAAGATAGTTTTTGATTATTCTCCAATAATAATTGACCAAATTTCAAAGCCAATTCTTCACTTGGGAAAAGCACTGAAAACTCAATCTCTCGTTCTTGGGTTAAATCATCACCTTCTTCAAGCATTTGCCACAAAGCATTACCGTTATTATCATTAGGAAAAAGTACTAAATCACGTTCCATACCATTTATCTCTTCAGGGGCTATTTTACTATTTTAACAACATTTTCTTCATTGTGTGAGTTTTGTCGGTTAGAAATATATTTAATAGACGTAGCATTACTTGATACAATACCAGTCTGATTTTTTCCCGATAAAATTTATGACTAAATTTGAATTACATCTTGATATTACTCAAACGGATATAACGGTTATTGACAGTCTTAAGAATCAGTGTCAACTCAGTACGAATCAAATTAAACAAGCAGTCACTAAAGGTGCATTATGGTTAAGTCGGGGAAAGTATACTAAAAGATTAAGAAGAGTTAAAAAAACATTAAAGCTTCATGATAGTTTACATTTTTATTATGATGAAAAAGTACTTAACCAAGTACCAATGCCTGCACATTTAATTGCAGACTTAAACGATTACAGTATTTGGTATAAGCCATATGGCATGTTGTCACAAGGTTCAAAATGGAGTGACCATTGCACCATTGCTCGTTGGGCAGAAACTCAACTTCAACCACAGCGCTCAGCTTTTATTGTGCATAGATTAGATAGAGCAGCCAGTGGGTTGATCATCATTGCTCACAGCAAAAAATCGGCTCAAGCTTTTAGTAAAATATTTGAACAGCACCAGATCGAAAAAACTTATCACATTATTGTTCATGGCGATCATAGTTCACACCAACAGCCAGAAAAAATCACGCAAGATATTGATGATAAATCAGCCTGTAGCTATTTCAAACTAATAGAATATAACCAAGAATGTAATTTATCACTCATTGAAGTGAAAATAGAAACAGGTAGAAAGCACCAAATAAGAAAACATGCTGCAAGTATCAATATGCCAGTGGTTGGTGATCGTTTACATGGAAAAGCTGACGAGCAATATCTCGATACTCTAAACCTACAGTTGTGTGCCGTTAAGCTTGAGTTTTCCAGCCCTATTTCAGATGAAAAGCAATCTTTTGAACTAACTTCTGAGCTAAAACCTAATTTAGCTCAAATAATAGAGCAACTATCTCAATAAACGATGAATAACAATTTTAGTCGAAATCCCCGCTAGTCGAAACTCACGCTAATTAGGCACTATAACTAAAATCTTCATCTGTTAAAATTTCTAGGTGCTCACCAACTAAATCTGTTTGATTAAACTGCTGCAAAATAGCTAAACCTTGGTGTCTTTGTTCTAAAGTAAGTGCTTGATAAGGTAATCTAAAGTTTGGAGAAATTGCATGAGTCATCATTAGTGAAGTATTAATAGCAATTGGGTTAGGCTCACAAAACAACCACTGCATTAATGGTGTTAACTTCTGATTAAGCTCGTTATTTTCTTTATCCATTAGTTGACGCATTAAGGCGGGAACAATATTTGATGTCACAGAAATAACGCCATGTGAGCTATGTAAATGACGACCATCATGACATTCATCATCATTACCAGACCAACAAGCAATACCTTGTTTTTCATAATAAGCAATACGCTCATTTCCGGCACACTCTTTCACACCGATGAAATTTTCATGACTTGATAATGGTTCAATAATATTTGGTGTTAAATCTTGCCCTGTACGACCAGGAACATTATAAATAAAGGCTGGGCCAATCGCTAATACACGCTTAAAATGTTCAACCACACCACGCTCAGAAGTGCGTCCATAATAAGGATTAATCTGCAATGCAGCATCCATTCCCATGGCAAAACCATTGGTAGTGGCTTTTATCGCTTCGCGAGTATTATTACTACCGGTATTGCCGATGATCAACAGCTGCTTGCTGTATTGATGAACACTATGAGCAATTAGCATTAAATGCTCTTCCCAGCTTAATAAGTGCCCCTCTCCTGTTGTTCCACCAACAATAATACCGTCAACACCTGCCGCAATTTGCTGTGCAACGAGCGCGTCATATGTAGGTAAGTCTATATTTCCATTGGCATCAAAAGGGGTTTTTATTGCAGTAATTAAACTTGCTGACTGTAATCGCTTCATGTGTTTTCTCAAAAAATGTGTCTGCTTAAAAGTGTATTAGATAACTTTACTAGTATTAACTAGTTATGGGGTTGCTAGCAATGGGCGATTTTATCAATAACTCGTCTCAGGATAAACACTTCTTTGCTGACTATATGTTGATATTTAAATATTTGACTACTTAATTCGAGTACTTGGTAGGCATGATAGTTATCAGGATTGGCTAAATCTGTAGCAAATTGCTCATTTTCAAGATACTCAGCTTTAGCAATAGTAAAATGAATATCCCCAACTAACCCCCAGTCACCGAACTCAAGTGACTGTTGGAGCATATCACCTTTTCCATCTTGGACAGTAAAACTAAACTCGTAACAACCATCTGCAGATAACTGGGCAAACTCAGTGCTAATTGAACCATTTTGTTCTGTTTCACTTCTATACCAAGAGCCAACTAATTGTTGTCGATCAAAATTCATTCTTTTAAATACCTAATATTGCGATGAGATTAAATTTCTATCACATAAAACATCTATATTTTACTTATGTTTATATACAATTTGTTCTATTTTTCAAAATCACTTTATGGTAAACATTAAAAAGCGGCTAAGAGCCGCTTATTTTAATCCAGAATGTATTCATCAAGCTAGTATTAATTTTTCAACAACTTAACACCACCATTAACACTTTCTATCGAAATTCTTACATCACCAGAGCCGATAGTACCGTTTAAGTTTTTCCCTGAGAACATGTTGCGATCCGCAGATAAACCAAAATCGTTACGAATACTGCCATGCATGGTTTCAATATCAACATCTGCACTGATTTTTTCCGGTAAAGATAACTTAATACTTCCGTTTACTGTGTCTAACGAAATTTCATCTAAGTCACTTGAGGTTGACTGGTAAGATACTTTAATACTACCGTTTACCGAGTTAATTTCACTATCACTAGCTAAACCGGTAGCCGAAATAGAACCGTTCACCAAATCAACTTTAATTTTTCCCTTCACATCAGTAATAGTAATAGAGCCATTAACTAAATCGATAGATGACAATCTTGCATGAGTTGGCACCATCACTTGATAGTCAACTTTTCCTGAGTGGTTATTTCCCCAGCCAGAGCTTTTTTTATAATGTGTTTCCACCTTAACACCGCGAGAATTCTCATCCATTTCAATACTAATACGGTCACGGTCTTTTTGCTTCTTCGCCGTAATCGTTGCGGTAACTTTAATTTCATTTTTATCCCATGCAGTAATTTCAACTTCTCCGTTCACGTTCTCTAAACGAAATTCAGCCCGTTCACTGACATCAAATGATTTTACAACCTCATCTACAACTTTCGCCTGTATGCCCAAACTAAAAATCATTGCAATTGATGCGATAAATGAACGTTTGTAATTAATCATATTTTTTCTCCACGAAATATATTTTTATCAGTTAAATCATTAGAAGCGATTCATTTAAAAAAGGTTTAAATAAATCTAAATTAAATTATCATATATTCATCAAATGTTATTCATTCCATATTATATGAGACGCTAAGCAATGAAAAGACTGAGAATTCAATTACTGTTGACTGGCAATGAACTTATGATTGGCGATATTATTGATAGTAATTCGGCAATGATTGCTCAGCAATTGAAAGATTTAGGCATTGAGGTCCAACGAAAAGTTACAGTGGCTGATGACTTAAGCTATTTAGTTGATGAAATAACACATATGTCTCAACAAGCTGACATACTGATTATTAATGGAGGCTTAGGGCCAACTGTTGATGATTTAACTGCTCAAGCTTTAGCTCAAGCATCAAATACTCAATTAGTTGAAAATATCCACGCCTTAGTTCATCTTACGACCTGGTGTGATAAACGGGGTGTAGCATTAAGTCATCCCAATTTAAAACAAGCCATGCTCCCAGAAAATTGTCACGTTATCGCCAACCCTGTAGGTAGCGCTGTCGGCTTCACTACTCGATTTCAACATTGTGATATTTATTGTACACCAGGTGTACCACATGAGTTAAAACGTATGATGACTCAAGAAATCATGCCTCACATTGCACAAAAGCTGACTTCAGACCACTATTACCAAGTGATCCGCTTGCAAGTATTTGGTTATGGAGAATCCAGTATTCAAAAACTTATCGATAAAGAATTCAAAAACTGGTCAGAAAACATTGAACTAGGTTTTCGAGCAGCAATGCCATTTTTGGAAGTAAAATTAGCGATTAAAAGTAACAGTGATGAAAAAATGCTAACTGAGTACCACAACAAGATTAGATCGTTGTTAGGAGAGCATGTGTTAGCAAATATAAAAAATGAACCTCAAACATTGGCTGAGCATGTTTTAACTTTATTAAAAAAGCAAAGTCTTAAAATTACTACAGCCGAATCATGCACAGGTGGTCTAATTGCAAGTTTACTCACCAATATAGCGGGCTCATCACAGGTATTTGAAGCAGGATTTGTCACTTATTCTAATCAAATGAAAACCGCAATGATCGATGTATCACCTAGCACGCTAGACCACCACGGCGCAGTGAGTGAAGCCGTTGTAATTGAAATGGCTCAAGGCGCTTTAAAAAAATCAAATGCTGATGTTGCTATTGCTGTTTCAGGTATTGCTGGCCCTGATGGCGGTAGTGCAGAAAAACCAGTTGGCTCTGTATGGATTGCTTGGGGGGAAAACAATGAGATTAAAACACAATATTTTTGCATTAAGGGCTCAAGAAAGTACTTTCAAACCATGGTCGCTAACCGGGCTTTAGACTTAATTCGTCGCGTATTAATAAAAAGTGATGAATGCCCAAATTATATAAAAAGCATTCATTAAGCATTTTTTTAGCTACTTATTTTTAGCTATTTATTTTCAAACATCTTCTGTTATTTATTGCTTAGCAAATCAAAACTTTATATATTTAAAAGTAAGCTAGACTAATATTTAATGACATTTATAATTAAGGCATAACTCATTAGTTCTGTTGTAGTGTTATTTCAGCTTAAACTTGAAATTAACATATAGAAAATCAATAAGTTAGATCATTAAGTTATGTAGGAGCATATTTTGATTGAGAAAAATTACATTACCAGTGGTAGAAATACCATTATCCATAAGATTAGAAAGTTTGACTTACTTATAGTTAATGGCAGTCACCCTGTCGTTATTATTAGCAATCGTGGCATTGGCATATATAAGGGTCCTATTCCGAGAAAAAAATCAGATGCAAAAAAAGCTTATCAAGAAGTTGTTGATGTTGGAGCAACAGAAGTTTTTGGTGAAGATAAAACATTAATCTTTATACAAGCACTTGATAATAAAGAGTATAAAATTGATTATTCAAAAGTTGAAACCGGAAACTTTATTCGCATTCATCAAGATAGTTATATTTAATTAACAGTTGTTATCTAGTTCAGCGGAGAATATAAAGCGTGACCAAAGCGAGTTTACTTCCAAATAAGAAGAACAATATTGATCTCTTATTACAGCCAATTAAAGATAGCTCGACTATAACCGAAGCTAGCATTCATGAACTCATCGAAGCTTCAGAATTTACTGCGCTTTATGTAGACAATGGTAATATTAAAAATGCCGTTGCTGAGCTTAATAGTGTTTTAAAACCCTTACAAGCTAATAAGTCTGGCCGTGAAATAACCTACCAAATTCTTGAACGTCGTGATGCAAAAATATCAATAGAAATAGACAAAGATCAAATGTTAGCTTCTGCTGAAATTTCAACGGCACTTGGCGGAAAACATTTGTCTGCTAAAGCTATTTTACACGCAGCACAAGAAGCAGGAGTTTCAAAAGGTTTTAGCAAGGAAGAGTTAATTAAACTTGCACAAATAGCCGCTAAAGAGCCCGCTGGCACGATTGTGAAAGGTGAAATAGCCTATGGTAAAGATGCAATCAATGGAAAAGATGGAAAAATAAAACACCTCGTACAAAGTGCACAAGAACGAATTCTACGCCCTAAAGAAAGAGATGATGGCTCTGTTGATATGCGCGATCTTGGCGACATTATTTGCGTTAAAGTGGGAGAGCCTTTAGCGAAAAAAATTCCTCCTACTGATGGAATCAAAGGATTTTCAGTAACAGGTACTCCGCTTGATCCTGTGCCAGGTGACGATATTGATATCAAAATTGGTGATGGCACTACACTCAGTCCTAAAAATCAGCAAGTATTAGTCTCTACGCGAGTTGGTTTACCTAGAATCATTGATAATGGCATGGAAGTAGACGAAGTTTATAAAATTAAAAATGTTGACATTGGTACGGGACATATAAAGTTTCAAGGAAGTGTTATTATAGACGGTGACGTCTGTGAAGGCATGAAAGTAACAGCGAGTGGTGATATTACCATTGGGGGCTTTGTTGAATCGGCCACGCTTGAGTCTGGTGGAGATATTACTATTGGCAGTGGTATTATCGGAAAAAAACAAGACGTTGAAACTATAGATATTGATGCAATAATAATGAGCGTTAGCATTGCTGCCAAAGGAAGTGTTTTTGCAAAATACTGCCAATATGCCGATATTTCTTGTAAGAATTTACGCATAGAAAACCAGCTTATGCACAGTATTATTAATGTTGAAGATAAGCTTTGGTTAGGCACTGAAGATAAAGCCAATGGTAAACTTATCGCTGGGTATATTCGTGCAGGTACCTCTGTTCATGCAGGTATCGTTGGAGCAACGGCTGGTAGTACAACCGTAGTTACTTTTGAAAATAGAATTAATCAATTCAACCAACAAATAGAAGAGATAGAAGCAAGATTAGAAGTTGAATCAAAGAAAACCACAGAATTGAAGAATGCCACCAACAAACTAAAAAAGCTGCCTAAAGATAAAGCTAATCCCGAGATGTTAACCAAAGTAATTTCTACCTATAAATATCATGCTAATCAAATGGGTGAAGTGCTTAATGAAAAAGAAGCACTTGATGAAGAAATTCAAAAATATATGAACAGTGTTTATATTGAGGCAACTGAGAGGATTTATCATGGTGTTCAACTTATCGTAGGTGACTTTCACGATAAAACAAAACGAGAATATGGGCCAAGTAAAATGATTTACAAAGAAAGAAAAATTGTTGTTGACCCAATAGTTAATACCTAAAATGAAAATTAAACTCTCTTTTGTTAAGAAGTCATTATCCGCTGCTATTATCACAGCTAGCTTAATCGCTTTTCCTTCAATGGCAGCGCAATGCGATATCAATTTTAAGTATGGTGTGGTTATTGACCCTACTCACATTCGCATTTTAGATAAAAATCAAACGCTAGTGCAAATTAACGGTAGCAAGCAATTATTTGTCCGCGGTCAAGAAGTATCTCTATCTAAGGAACAACAACAATTAGTTATAGAGTACTCCAGTGGCATTCGCCAACAGATCCCAGAAATCGTTTCTATCGCCATTGAGGGTGTTGAGGTTGGTTTAAAAACGGTGAATAAGGTCATTGCTGGTTTAACCGGTGAAAACAGTGCAACCCACCAAAAACTGCAAAAACGTTTTGACGAGTTACAATGGAGATTACGAAGCAGATTTAATCATAGCGATAAAAACTTTTATATCGCTCCACAAGATTTTGATGATTTCGACGAAATTTTTGCTGGTGAATTTGAACATGAAATAGAAGAAATTGTGACAGAATCAATCGGTACAATTTTGATGGCTGTTGGTGAGGCTATGACCAACGAAGAGCAAGAAAGTAGCGAGCAACGTGTCAACACCTTTGGTGAAAGAATGAGTACGATGGGCGAAGAGCTGGAGCTAGAAATAAGCTCAAAGGCCGACGCTATCGCAACCAAGGCCGACTTATTTTGCCATCAATTAAAAAAGTTAGATAAAATCGAAACTCAACTAACAGAAATTATCCCACAATTGAGTGACTTTAATTTAATTCAAACTAATAATTAAAAAAACCTGCAGCAGCAGGTTTTTTTAATTACCAAAGATGAAAATTAACTACATATTTGGATAGTTTGGTCCACCAGTCCCTTCAGGTGTTACCCAAGTAATATTTTGGCTAGGGTCCTTGATATCACACGTTTTACAATGAATACAATTTTGAGAGTTGATAACAAATTTATCGCCTTCCTCACCCTGTTCTATTTCATAAACGCCAGCAGGACAGTAGCGTAATGCTGGTTCAGCATACTTCTCTAAATTTACAGTTAAAGGGATCGTTTTATCTGCAAGTTTTAAATGACAAGGCTGCTCTTCTTCATGATTAGTATTTGATAAAAATACCGACGAAAGCTTATCAAAACTTAAAACATTATCAGGTTTAGGGTAGTTAATAACTGCAGACTCTGATGCTAATTTTAATTGCTCATGATCCAGTGTATCGTCTTTAAAGTTAAACGGTAATTTTCCACCAAAAAAGTTTTGATCAACAGTATTATATGCGCCACCCATCATGGTGCCAAACTTATGCATCGCCGGACCGAAGTTACGAGTATTGTACAACTCTTCATATAACCACGATGCTTGATAAGCCTCGGTATAACTTGTTAAGTCTTTATTATTCTCATCAGCAGTAATCGCTGAAAAAATACTCTCAGCAGCTAACATTCCCGACTTCATTGCGGTATGGTTGCCTTTGATTTTAGCGAAATTAATAGTACCAGCATCACAACCAACAATAATAGCACCTGGCATTGTCATTTTAGGTAAAGAGTTAAAACCTCCTTTAGCCATTGCACGAGCACCGTACGAAACTCGTTTACCGCCTTCAAGGTATTGAGCAATTTTTGGATGGTGTTTATATCGTTGAAATTCATCAAAAGGACTTAAATGCGGATTGCTGTAATTAAGGTCAACAATCAAACCAACAAATACTTGGTTATTTTCAGCGTGGTATAAATAGCCGCCACCTGTTGTGTCTTTATCTAATGGCCAACCAGCCGTATGAACAACCAAGCCTTCTTGGTGATTTTCAGGAGCAATATCCCAAATTTCTTTAAAACCTAAACCATAGTGCTGCGGAGATTTACCTTCATCTAGCTTGAACTTTTCAATCAGCTCTTTGCCTAAATGACCACGGCAACCTTCTGCAAATACCGTATATTTTGCTTTTAATTCCATGCCTGGAACAAAGGAGCCTTTAGGGTTACCTTCAATGTCTAACCCCATATCTCCGGTAATAATACCTGCAACACTACCATCTTCATTATATAAAATATCTTGAGCCGGGAATCCAGGAAATACTTCAACCCCCATCTGCTCAGCTTGCTCAGCTAACCATCGGCACATATTGCCCATACTGGCTATATAGTTACCTTCATTGTGCATAGTTTTAGGCACAGAAAAATTGGGTACTTTAATCGCATTGCTTTCGCTATTGAAAAGATAAATGTCATCGCCAGACACTTTAGTTGCTAAAGGAGCCCCTTTTTCTTGCCAATCTGGAAATAATTCATTTAAGGCGCGAGGTTCAAAAACTGCTCCCGAGAGAATATGTGCACCAATTTCAGAGCCTTTTTCAACGACACAAACCATTAGCTCTTGTTCTTTTTCTTGTGCTAATTGCATTAATCGACATGCTGTTGATAAGCCTGATGGCCCACCACCTACAATAACAACATCAAACTCCATCGACTCACGTTCCATAATTTCCCCCAAAAGTATCTTATTACTGGAATTCAAACACACGTTTGATTTTCAAACACCTGTTTGATACTATCATACACTTTCTAGTTAAGCGAACTCAAAAAGAATGATTTAGCGCATTTAAAATCACTAATAAATATGGTTTTTTTATCAGTAAATACTATTCTCTATACTAACATTTATTGACATAGATTAGATCCGCTCAATATTACAGGATGTTTACGTTGACGTACACGTAATCTATTAGTAATCTTCGAGCCATTATTAAACTAAGTGACTATATATGTAGACTAAATAGAGTCCGACATAATATACACCAATACAACAAGCACAATCAGAGGCAACGATGAAAGTATTAGTACCTATCAAACGTGTGATCGACTACAACGTTAAAGTTCGCGTAAAAGCAGACAACTCAAATGTTGATCTTGCTAACGTAAAAATGGCAATTAACCCTTTTTGTGAAATCGCAGTAGAAGAAGCGGTTCGTTTAAAAGAAGCCGGTACAGCAACTGAAATTATTGCTGTATCTATTGGCGACAAATCTTGTCAAGAGCAACTTCGTACTGCACTTGCTTTAGGCGCAGATAGAGCTATTCAAATAGATACCGATCAAAATCTTGATTCATTAAACGTAGCAAAATTATTACAAAAAGTTGTTGAAGAAGAACAACCTCAATTGGTTATTCTTGGTAAGCAATCTATTGATAGTGATAACAACCAAACAGGCCAAATGCTTGCCGCATTAACGGGCATGCCACAAGGTACTTTTGCTTCAGAAGTAAAAGTTGATGGCGATAAAGTCAATGTTACACGTGAAGTAGATAGTGGCTTACAAACGGTTGCACTTAATTTACCAGCCATAGTTACTACCGATTTACGCTTAAATGAACCTCGTTATGCATCATTACCAAACATTATGAAAGCAAAACGTAAACCATTAGCTGTGAAACCAGCCGCTGATTTCGGTATTGATTTAAGTCCGCGTTCAACTTTATTAAAAGTAACGCCTCCAGCTGAACGTCAAGCTGGTATCATTGTTGATAGTGTTGATACACTAATTGAAAAATTGAAAAATGAAGCGAAGGTGATCTCATGAGCATTTTAGTATTTGCTGAGCACGACAACAGCACATTAAAAGCTGATACTTTAAAAACAGTTGCAGCGGCACAAGCCATTGGGGGGGATATTCACCTTTTAGTTGCAGGCGCTAACTGTCAAAATGTTGCAGATGAAGCTGCAAAAGTTAATGGCGTAAGTAAAGTGCTTATTGCTGACAATGCCGTTTATGAGCATCAGCTAGCAGAAAATATTAGCGTGTTAGTTACTGATCTTGCGAGTGATTACCAACATATTCTAGCAACAGCTTTAACAACAGGTAAAAACTTTATGCCTCGCGTTGCTGCTTTATTAGATGTAGCACAAATTTCAGATATTATTGCCGTTGAAAGCGCTGACACATTTGTTCGTCCTATCTACGCAGGTAACGCAATTGCGACTGTGCAAAGTTTAGACAACAAAAAAGTAATCACTGTACGCCCTACAGGTTTTGACGCCGTAGCAACTGATGGCAGTGCTGAAATTGTTTCACTAGATACAGTAACTGACGCAGGCCTTTCAGCTCATGTAAGAGATGAATTATCAGAATCAGAACGTCCAGACTTAGGCGCTGCAGGTGTGGTTATTTCTGGTGGTCGTGGTATGCAAAATGGCGATAACTTCAAGCTACTTGAAGGTATTGCTGACAAGCTTGGCGCCGCTATTGGTGCATCACGTGCCGCTGTAGATGCTGGCTTTGTTCCAAATGATATGCAAGTTGGTCAAACAGGTAAAATTGTTGCTCCAGACTTATACATTGCTGTTGGTATCAGTGGTGCTATCCAGCATTTAGCCGGTATGAAAGATTCAAAAATCATCGTTGCAATCAATAAAGATGCTGAAGCGCCTATTTTCCAAGTCGCTGATTACGGTATTGTTGGAGATTTATTTGACGTTTTACCTGAGTTAGAAGGTAAACTGTAAACTAGAAACCTCCTAGTAGGTCTGTATAATAAAGCCACTTTAGCGTGGCTTTATTTTTGTCTAAAATTTAGCTTCCTCCCATAACACTGACCAAAATTCGGATAATCAACTTATGAGTAACAAATTTTCTAGTCTTAGCGATCTTGCCAGTGCGTTTGGTCGTGAGCCTGTCAAACCTGAAAATGAAGAAAGCAAGCAATCAAACGAAGATTCTCTGGTTTATTCAACTAATAGTGGCCGAATCAAGCAAGAAAAATCCACTAAAAAGGTCACACCAAATGATGGTTTTGCTCGAGTAAGACGTGAAACAAAAGGCAGAAAAGGTAAAGGGGTCATGGTGATCAGTGGTTTAGGCTTATCCACCCAAGAACTAAAAGCACTTGCTAGTAAGCTTAAAAAGAGTTGTGGCAGTGGCGGCAGTGTTGTTGGTGAAACCATTGAAGTACAAGGTGATAAACGCGACACAATCAAGCAGGTATTAGAGAAACAAGGCTTTAAGGTTAAGTTCACTGGTGGTTAACGTAAAGACAGTTAACTTAGTGAACTAACCATCAAACGATTAACTACCAATACCATAAGCCCTTAACTTCATAGCTATTTTGTTATGAGAAACTTTTAACCGAGTAGCAAGTTTTCGCGTGGTTGGGTAATACGGGTACAACTCTTTCAATAACGATTTTTCAAAGTGTGCTTGCGCACTTGTCCAGTCTTCAAACACCAATTCTGTTTTTATTTTATCTTTATCAGCATTAACATTGCCTTGGCCATATAAAATATCAGTGATATCACTGACTTTGATCTCACCACTCTGATCTAAGGCGATGATTCTAAATATTACATTTTCCAATTGCCTAATATTTCCAGGCCATGAATGTTCCTGTAATAAACGCAGAACATCATCTTCAATCTTTGGTACAGATTGGCCTATCTGGCGAGCAGCATTCTTAACAAAATGCTTAACCAATAGCGGAATATCTTCAATCCGCTTATTTAATGGCGGCAATACTAACTTAAGAACATTTAAACGATAATATAGATCTTCCCTAAATTGCTTGGTTGAAATCAGCTGATTTAAGTCTTGATGAGTCGCACTAATAATTCTTATATTTGCTTTTAACTCTTTAGTGCCACCTAATCTACGATATTGATAATCTTGGAGAAAACGTAATAGTTTCGCTTGCAGATAAACTGACATCTCCGCTATTTCATCTAAAAATACGGTACCGCCATGAGCCAATTCAAACAAGCCCGGTTTACCACCTTTCACTGCTCCGGTAAATGCACCCGACTCATAACCAAATAGTTCACTCTCTAATAACTGTTCAGGTAAAGCTGCACAGTTAATCGTTAAAAATGGTTCAGCTTTACGAGGACTTGATTGATGTAATGCACGAGCAATCAGCTCTTTGCCTGTACCTGTATCACCCGAAATCAAAACAGGTAAGTCTAATTCAGCAAAACGAAGCGTTTGTGATACCACCAAACTTAGACTTGATGATTTGCCAATAATATTATCTAACACGCTATCACTAGACGATTGCATTAATGCTATTTGACGTCCCAACTTATTAATAGAGCGTAAACTTATCACTGCCCCCGAAATACGACTATTAGAAAATACCGGCGTAATATCTGCTACAAATGGCTGCCCTATAAAATTTAATGAGCGGCTTTGTTCCTTGTTAGCAAGAATAGATGAAGTTGAGCAATCAAGGTACTTTTCAACTTGTTGACCTTGAGCATTGTTAAGCTCATCAGGCAATAAATTTTGTGCAGCTTGATTAAAAGCTAAAATCACCCCCTTCTCATCAATATCAATAATGGGATCTGGGATTCTCGCTAAAAGAGTATTGAGATGATTTTCTCTTTTTTCTGATGGCATCAGTGAAATTTCAGTACAACTTATGATGCCAGAAATAGTTTGTAAAACATTTTGCACATTCAGCAATGCAACTGTGGTGTTTTCAATATTCACATAGGTAAAACAAGTTTCAACCTCAATCGCTTTTAAATTCCAAGATTGCTTTGAAAATGCTGACAAAATCTCTTGGCTTATGCCAATACGATCGGAGGATTTAATTTCAAATTTCATTAATTCTTATATACTAAAAAAACCATCAGTAACAAAAATAGTACACTGTACTAAATATAATACAAGCATGTAAGGCAATAAAATTGTGGATTTATTGATAACTGTATTAAAAGCAACCAAAACGAATAACAGCTTGTACTAAAACAATTACAAACATAATAAAGGTATGTATCAAGAAACATCTAATGCGTTGATATTAAAGAGCTTTACAAGGTTGGTTTGTAAATTGCTATATCAGTGAATAAATAGTTTAAAAATGTCGAAACATAACTAACAGAGAAATATAATGAGCGATAGTACAAATATTGAAACCCAAGCAATTCATTCTGGTCGTATCAATGATGAGCAATTTGGTTCTTTGGCAACCCCCCTTTATCAAACCTCCACCTTTATTTTTAAAAATGCAGAACAAGGCGCACAACGATTTGCAGGTGAAAGCGAAGGTTATATTTATACTCGTTTAGGCAACCCAACCACTAGACAATTAGAAATGCGTGTAGCAGCAATGGAAGGTATGGATGATGCAGCAGCTACAGCTACCGGTATGGCAGCAGTATCTGGCGCGTTATTAGCCAACTTATCTTGTGGCGATCACCTTATTTCTTCAAGTGCAGTTTACGGCTGTTCATTTGCTTTAATGAGCCATATGTTAACCAAGTTTGGCATTGAAGTTAGCTTTGTTGATATGACTGAGCCTGAAAACATTACCGCTGCTATTAAGCCTAATACTAAGATGATTTTTCTTGAAACTCCTATCAACCCAAATCTAGTGGTGCTTGATTTAGAGAAAATCCTTAACATTTCTAAAAAGCATCAATTAATTTCGGTAGTTGATAATACTTTCTTAACTCCTGTGTTACAGCAGCCTGCTAAATTTGGTGCTGATATTATTATTCACAGTGCCACTAAGTACTTAAATGGTCATGGTGATGTAGTTGCCGGTATTATTTGTAGTAACTTTGAAATGATCGAGCATATTAAATTAACCGCACTTAAAGATATTGGCGCAACCATTAGCCCACATGATGCATGGTTAATTATGCGTGGATTAAAAACACTACCCATTCGTATGGAACGTCATTGCAGCAATGCACAAAAAATTGCTGAATTTTTAGAAAGCCATCCAAGTGTAGATAAAGTTTATTATCCTGGCTTAAAATCTCATCCTGGTAATAAATTTATCGGAAATCAAATGAAAGCCGCTGGTGGTGTTATTGCATTTGAACTGCATACCAATTTAGCAGGTGGCTCAGCGTTTATTGACCGTATGGAATTATTCTCAATTGCTGTAAGCTTAGGTGATGCAGAATCACTTATTCAACACCCAGCATCCATGACACATTCTCCATATTCAGAAGAAGAACGTCGTACTGCAGGGATCAGTGATAGTCTAATTCGCATTTCAGCAGGTTTAGAAAGTGTAGATGACTTGATTGCCGATCTTAAGCAATCACTTGAACAAGTAAAAAGCCATCAAGGTAAAGTTGCCTAATTAGATAGAGGTACAAGCAGAGATATGAGATATTGAGTAGATAAGCATCTACTCATGTTTTCATATCTCTCTTCTTATTTCATATTACTGGTTTTTATTAGTTACTACTGGTTAATACAGCTTCTAGTGACGGCAATATTTTTGCTTTCAACTGCTCAATTTCATCAGCAGTATAAGATACCATAGGAAAAGCTCCCCAAATAGGTTTGGGCCAAGCAATATCTTGCTCAAAACGCACTATATGATGAAGATGTAACTGCGGGCAAACATTACCTAACGCCGCAACATTCATTTTAGTCCCTTGAAAAACTTGCATTAACACTTCACTTAGCAAGCTTGACTCATTTAATAACTGTTGCTGATTTTGCCAATCTAATTGATAGATATCTTCTATGTCATCCTCTCGAGGAACTAAAACAAACCAAGGGTATTGACTGTCATTCATCAATAATAAAGAAGATAACGGCAACTCCAATAACTTTATACAGTCGCGTTGTAACATTGGGTGTAAAGTAAATTCTGAACTCATTTTTAGTGTCCTAGTAAGTCGTTGTATAAGAAATAACAATAAACATAAAGCTACTAACGCTTATTTTTTCTGCCTCGGCCACGCGCTTCTTTTTTGGCTTCTCGTGCAGCTATTTTCTTTGCTTCTAACTCAGCAAAATGACTATTTTCTTGTTCAATCATTTCTGGCGTTTCAAACGTTATGCATCCTAACGTTTTATCACGAATTTCATTGATAAGAATGGCTGAGGCTTTATAAAAGTCAATAACTCCACCGCTTTTAACACAGCCTCTTAACCGGCCAATTTCTTCTAACAACTCTTCCTCAGTTGCTGGCAATGAATCTAATTTATAACGCTCAATTAAGCACTCAGGATAAGTTTTTATTAAATATTCGCCCGCAAAGTAAGCAATATCAGCATGATCAAAAGCTGTATCTTTCACTGCACTGGTGATAGCTAATCGATAACCACTGTTTTCATTAACTATTTTTGGCCATAACATGCCAGGCGTATCATAAAGATATAAGCCTTCTTCAAGACGAATTCTTTGCTGCCCTTTTGTTACCGCTGGTTCATTACCCACTTTCGCTTTGGCTTTGCCCACCAAAGTGTTTAATAGTGTTGATTTTCCCACATTAGGGATCCCCATGATGACGGCATTAATTTGTTTGCCTTCTTCATTTTTATGGGGAGCAAGATTACGGATCATTTGAGGCAGTGCTTTAGCGACTGAAGGGTTATTAGTGGTTAAGGCGATCGCTTTAACGTTTTGCTGAGACTCTAAATAAGATAACCAAAGCTGAGTTTGTTTTTCATCAGCTAAATCACTTTTATTTAAAATTTTGATCAAAGGTTTATCACCTCTGATCTCGGTGATCATTGGATTCTCGCTGCTAAAAGGTAATCGAGCATCACATACTTCAATGACGACATCTATTTGTGGAAGTATGTCACGTATCTCTCTTTGGGCTTTATGCATATGCCCAGGAAACCAATTAATTGCCATAGTTTTTTGTCTTAGAAAATAAAAGCAATTCTAACAAGGTTCTAAAGACGTTACCATGAAAGTATATGATTTTGACTATTAGAAAAAAGAACTAAGCTCGGCTTTTTTTCAGCTTTTTTCTGATTGCTGATAGGTGCTTTTTAGCCGATTCTTGATTACGCTGCTGATAATCATCATCTCCACGTAAATCCGCAAGCTTAGATAAATCATGATTCACTTCCCTTTTAAAACGCTCAACAAATTCTTGAAGTGGATCACCATAGTAAAACAGTTCAACCGCTTGCTGATACAGTTTTTCGAATCTTGGTTTAGTTTGGGCTTCAGATTTATTTGATAACTCATACATTGAAATTTTTGCTAATGCATAGGCGATGCAAGGGTGCGAGAGTGGTTTTTTACTATAACGATATCGACAAGCTTCTTTGTAGGCATCTGTACTATCAGGGCAACCTATCGCTTCAGCTGTAGGTACACACCAACCAATAAACTGACCCACACTAGGCAAAAAGTTTGTCGGCTCTTTACGAATGCGTTTTAAGCCTAATTCAACTTGCGCCATTTGGGTAATTTCATTTTCAAGAAATGCTTTCACCAATTGCTGACGGTAGTCATTAATACTTTCTGTGCCTTTAAGAGAAATAGACCATGCTGGAGAGTTAGCTAAAATTGTTTTCATCACCCGATTAACAAACTCAATAGTTTGCTCTGTGATCACTTGTTTTTGCTGCTTCGATGTTTGATCAGCCTGCTGCATCGCCTGATTTAAATTAGCAGGGTTTACTAAGTTTTTCATATCTTTCATCACAATACTCTCACTATCCAATCAAGCTTATTCAAGGTAACTAAAGCACGTCATCTAAATTATTTGCCCACGACGTATCATTTAATTGCTGTTCAATTTCAGTTGACGGAACGTCTTTCTTTCTTAGGAATTTCTGACCATTGGTTTTACAATACTCTTCAAAAGCATATTGTAAAGTTGTTGGGTTCATTGGATCATTTTTAAAACGGATATTTTGTTGCACGAACCCCAACCAAACATCATTTTCAACAGTGGCTAAATTACTCATCATCGCACTATATGATTGTTCTTGTGGAATACGCTGCTCTAACAAGGCTTGCCAGGCATCAATGTTTTTTTGCTCTCGAATGTTATTACTTTTAACCTTTCTTTCGATATTATTACTATAACGTCTATCAGACACAGCTAAATTAACCGATACATTGGCAATATACGCTTTCCATTTTTTGAATAATAATGCTCTGGCAGGAACCACTTCACCTTTATTATCGTTAGTAGAAATAAAGCTGTCCCAATACTGTTGAACCAATTCTTTAGGCACTTTAGTTGCTGCAATATCAAAAAAGTCTAACGCAAGCTCTAAACTATCCCAACGATGTTGTGTGCTAGTTGGCGGTCGATACATGCCAATATGAGCAGTTTCATCTTCCTTATTTAATGCTGAGTGTACTGCTATATTGACTGCAGGGGTGTTTGTTGAATGAGAAGTTTGTTGGTGTTGGTGGAACTCAAAGATAGGTTGTTCAAACTCCCTTGCAACTTCATCACCAGACAAGTCATCCATGTTAAACATATTTTCCAATTGAAAAAGAAATTTTTCAGTTTGTAATGCTAATGCTTTAGGTAAGTTGGCAACGACCCAATCTTCAGTACCTAAGTCCTGCTCCTGCCAAGCGACATTAAGCGTAGCAAGTTTAGCCATAGTGTTATCAAACGCAGCTTGAGAGAGTTGATAGGTTTTACAAAAATCTATTTTACTTCGATTTGTTCCTATTACTTGGTTACAAAGCAATACCCATAAACCTAGCGCAGGAATACTTGCTTTTAAGGCAATATGGTCGATTAACTTAGCTGGGATCGATAAGGTATCGACCTTGGAGAGCGAATCTAGAGAAGTTATTTTGCTATAAATCAACATACATTTACCACGAATATAACTCGATAAAGTAGACGAATTACATTATTTAATTGCTTTTATTTTTCCATTATATATTGATTAACTTCAACGTGCATTAACTTCACCAGAGTCTATTTGGTTTATTTTTACATAAAGAAAGGTCTTTGATCCGCCGTATTATTTTCCTTTATAATTTTTCCCCATTATCTTAAAAAGTCCATTAAAGCGCTTTTGTTGAGGCTCTCTTCGCTAATTCTTACTTTCCAGAGCTTAGTTTCTATCTGGTTCTAAACATGACAATACTTCCATGTATAAACCTTGCTCTTGTGTCGTCTAAGCCCTAGCTGGATACATGCATCCATATATAAAAAAAGCACCTTAATAGTAATTAAGGTGCTTTAAGTAAAATAATAAATGTAACTCTATTAAGGTTAGTGATTTTCCAAATAAGCAAAAGCAGTACTAAACGCTTGCTCTTGTAGTTTCTTTAATCCTGTATCCCTAAAATCAATGTTAATTTGTGTCTTGGCCCAAGCACTTTTAACATAACTTGAGGAAACTATTTCAACATCTAAGTCAGCAATTAACTGGATAGCTGCTTCTAGTTTAAAGCCCACAGGACCACCAGCAAACTTTCCTTTTAATGCACGCCCTTTGATCACTACAGCATCAATTTTATAATCTTCAACTAACTTAGCAAATGCAAATTGAAATGCTTTCACTTGTTCTGCATCCCCAGCATCTTTAATGCTGATCTTAGGCACACGGACATGCGGAATATCATATAACCCATTAGCACGTGTCATGACACAAATAATGGCATCACTGCCTTTTAACTCAACACCACAAACTTTCATAGCTATTCTCTTTAATTGTATGGCGACATTATAAAACAGTTTTATTTTTACTGCAGAAGTTTATTACTTTTTTAGTTTATTCTTAATAGGTAATGACATTTGTCACTTAACTTAATCAAAAGTTTAGTTAAAATATTGTTAAGCTTTATTACTTTTTATTAATTAATATTATTAACTATAAAAAATACTCTCAAAAGAAAAGGAATGGTTTAAATGAATGCTCAGCAATTTGTAGCGCCAAGTTTAATCAAAAATTGCCATTCTTTATGGACTTGGATTCCCTTATTATTTTCCGTCTTTTACTTTTTCCCTATTGCCGTTAGTTGGCATAACATTAGTATTGAAAACTTATTTGGCGCCTTAATCATATATATTGCCTTTGTTTATTGTTATCTCAAAGGACAAAGGTGTGCTGAGCACGAGATATCCCCATATATTATTGCCATTCTCTCACTGGCTTTTATTGGTACTTATTTTAATCCAGGTACTTTTACATTGTTTGCTTTTGCCGCGTATTTCATTGGTTACTATTACCGTTCGCCTAAAAATAAAATATCGTTACTAGCGACCTTATTATTAATATTTGCCACTGCTATTACCTTTGAACAATTAAACCGTTTTTTTATTCTTCCGGCATTATTTTGTTGTATACCTAATTACTTCTTTGGTTTAGCGGAAAGAAAAACCCGTTACTATGCTTTTAAAGAGGCTAAAAGCCAGCAACAAATAGAACAACTTGCCACGGTTGCAGAACGTGAACGTATTGCTCGAGACTTACATGATTTACTCGGTCATACACTTTCTGCCATTGCTCTTAAAGCTGATTTAGCAGATAAATTAGGTAAAGCGGGTAAAATGGAACAAGCCTTAACCGAGATCACTCAAGTTAAAGAAATTACTCGTTCAACGTTAAGTGAAGTCAGACAAGCCGTTTCAGGTTACAAAACAAAAGATTACCAAACAGAGCTTAGTAAGCTTTACCAATTAATAGAAGAAAATGGTTTTGAGTTATTTCACCGAGTCACTTTAACCAATCTAACAGCTAAAGCTGAGAGTTCTATTTTATTAATTATCAAAGAAGCAGTTACTAACATTTTACGCCATAGCACAGGAAAGCAAGTTAAAATATTTACTGAGCAAAATGATGATTCATTACAATTATCTATTTTCAATGACGATCAAAATAATGATAAAAACAATGAACTTCCGTTTAAGAAAAGTAACGGCTTGCATGGTATTTTCGAACGTGTTTCTGCTTTATCCGGCAAGGTCACTATTAATAATCACCAAGGTTTTCATTTAGAAATAGATTTCGGTAAAGAGGTTTTTAACCAATGATCAAAATATTGATAGCAGAAGATCAAGCGCTAGTTCGTGGTGCTTTAGTTGCTTTATTAAATCTAGAAGATGATATTGAGGTTGTTGCTCAAGCTGAGAATGGTAAAGATGCACTAACACTTTTAACTCAACACCAGATTGATATTTTACTCACTGATATTGAAATGCCAAAGATGACAGGTCTTGAATTAGCTCAACATTGTCATATGCACACTCCTGATGTTCATACGGTCATAATGACAACCTTTGGTCGTGCTGGTTATGTTAAAAGAGCATTGTCACTTGGGGTAAAAGGCTTTTTATTAAAAGATACACCATCAGAGCAACTTGCCGCTTCTTTACGTAAAGTGATGCAGGGGAAAAAAGTGATCGATCCAGAATTAGCAATTGCAGCATTAGATGTACTTGACCCTTTATCAGATAAAGAACGTAAAGCACTTCGCCTTGCTGGAGAAGGGAAAAAAACAGCAGAAATAGCCGAGTTATTGTTTCTATCAGAAGGAACTATTCGCAATTATTTATCTGAGGCGATCGCAAAGCTCAACGCAACCAACCGTATTGATGCTGCACGTATCGCCCAGCAAAAAGGTTGGTTGTAATCTGATAAACTGCTTTATAAATAAAAGTTAAACTATTTTTTATTTTCTTTTTTGAGTTTTATAATCAATTCAATATGAGGGATAAGTTCTTCGATTTCACGAATGTGATCTCGTAGTGATTGCCATTGAACAAGTTCTAATTTTCCAGAATCTAAAATGGCCATTTTCAATTCACTCACTAAAGAGTTTTCATCTTTTTGTTCTAAGAATTCATTGATCCTTAATAAGTCATCTAAATCTGCTTGAGAAAGAATTTCAAGATCTTTGTTTGCTACCATACCTACCTCTTGAACTATTTTAAAAATATCTATACCAAGTTATACAGAGTTAAGTATAGACAAAAGTTAAAAAACATCCTGTTATCAGAATGTTGTTCTTTACATTTTCAGTATGCTCAAGCGTATTGATATTAATCAGTATTCATCAAGAAGCAAAATCAACTAAAGTATCTCCCGACATGCGGTAGCCAATCCACTCATCTTGAGATTGTGCACCTAATGCTTCATAGAAGTCTCTAGAGGGTTTATTCCAATCTAAGCAACTCCACTCAAAACGACCACAGCCTTTATCTAGCGCAATCCGAGCGAGCCGTTTCAATAAAGCAATACCTGCTCCCTTGCCTCGATATTCTGGTGATACATATAAATCTTCCAAATAGAGTCCAGGTTTTGCAAGCCAAGTCGAATAATTATAAAAATAAACTGAAAAACCGATGGGCACACCGTCATATTCACATATGAGTCCATGTACACCGGAGTTTTCAGCGAACATCGTTGCTTTAATACTTGACTCAGACGCTAGTACTTCGTGCTCAGCTTTCTCATAAATAGCCAGTTCTTTAATAAAGTATAAAATAGTTGCAATATCTTCCACTTTCGCAATTCTTATATTCAATTTCGTCATGTTTAAAATCCCCTAATTTTCACTAATTTGTAGCTAGCTGATTAATCACGTTTTTCTAGTGTTGCACACGAATCATAGTCATTTAAATCTACTTCCTTTTGAATACTCAAAAAGAATGTCAGCCACTTCTTAGGATAAAGAAAATAACCACGATAACGACACATCTTCCGCTGTAAAATAATAAAACTCACTGTGCTTAATTGCGCTAAATATAAAGAAAATAAAAAATAAGGCAACCAAAGCAGTCCTGAAACTTTAGCAATTTGTAATAACAAATAAATAGAGAATAACATGCCGATAAAAGCGATAAACTTATGCTGCTTATATTTGGGATATTGATGAAATTCAAAAAAATCGAGACGATTAACAAAGTACTGCCCTTTTTTTGAACCACTTTGATTTAGGTATTTAGGCTGTCTAAAATCTGATTTCATAATCTCACCAACTATTTTAAAGTTAATCTTACCCGTAACAAACTGTGTAGGTATTATTTTTTGTTTTTTGTAGCTGTTCAGGATAAGAACTTCTCTCTATAGTATCGGTCTACTTACGGTAATTATACTAAAACAATAATAGCTATTTAATTTTCAAGGAATCTTTGTGTTTAATAAAACCAAACTCATTCGTTTATTTTCAGCGCCATTACTGGCACTTTCTTTATCTACACTAGCTGACAACCAAGTAGTCAGTACGTTAGCAGACAGTACTGCAAATTACGCACTGAACACATACCAAAATGCTATGGTTGATAGTTTAGCCAAGCTGGTTCAGTACAATACCGTAGCTGTTGATGGCCTATCAGCTGATGATAACCCTGAGCATATTGCCTTTAAAGCTGAATTAAAAAAACAAGCGAAAAGCTTAGGTTTAGATTTTCAAGATCACGGCTACCTAGTCATCATTGGCTTAGGAAATAGCCAAGAGCGTGTTGGTATTATCACTCATGGTGATGTACAACCCGTGAATCCGAGTAAATGGGAGAAATCTCCTTTTGAGCTTGATACCACATCCCAACCGGGGAAACTAATTGCTCGCGGTGCAGAAGATGATAAAGGTCCTATTTCAAGTGCGTTGTATGCAATGAAAGCCATTAAGGATAAAGGCATAAAGCTTAATAAACGCTTAGAACTTTATGTTTATATGGCTGAAGAATCGGACTGGGCACCAATAAAAGCCTACGTAAAAAACAATGAACTGCCACAAATCAATATCACCCTTGATGCTGAATATCCCGTAGTTACCGCAGAAAAAGGTTATGGCACATTAAAAATAGCCTTTAATAAAGAGCAAAGCCAACCTATTGATGCTTATATCAGTCATTTTGAAGGCGGTTATTTTGGTAGCCAAATTCCTGAAGATGCTAAAGCTGTCATTGAAAACGCTGATATCAATTTATTACAGCAGCTAATGAAAAAAGTGCAAAGTTACAGTGGGGTAAGTTTTGACTTAGAACTTAAAGGCAGTCAGTTAACCATTAGCGCTTTAGGGAAATCTGCTCACTCATCTAAGCCTAATGACGGCGTGAATGCTATTCCCTACCTCGCAGATTTGTTGTCAGGTACTCGTTGGAGTAATAATGGTGCTGGCACACTGGTTAATTTCATTAATGATAATATCGGTTTAGGGGTAGAAGGAAAGAAATTTGGGAACATTGCTTACCGTGATGATTTTATGGGCCCAATGACTGTTTCTCCTACAGTGATCAAGCAATATAAAAATAATATTGAGCTCAATATTAATATTCGCCGTCCACGGGGTAAATCAGGCAAGCAGCTACGTAGTGAGATCAATCAAGCCATTGCAACTTGGAAATTAAGGAACATGGCAGATATCACAGAACTAGATCACTATATTGGCGACCCATTCATTCAATCAGATGCCCCACATACAGATACACTACTGAGTGTATTTTCACACTATACAGGTATAAAAAACGCGAAACCTATCTCCATTGGAGGCGGCACTAATTCACGCCTATTTCCTAACGCAGTAGCATTTGGTCCATCTATGCCTAATACCGAATATACAGGTCATTCTGAGCATGAGTTTATTACTATGAAGCAGTTTGCCTTGAATTTAAAAATGTACACCGCAGTAATGGTTGAATTAGCAAAGTAAAGTGAAAACAATTTATTGACGTTTATACAACAAGAAAATTTTGTCGCGATTTAATCGCCACTATGGCTGTTTGAGGTTAGATAGATTAACCTCAAACTCGCTGCCCAGCTCATTTAAGACTAAATTTATATTGCCTTGTAATTGCATCACAACAACTTTCTTAACATCACTTAAACCAAAACCAATTTGATCTCTTTGACTTGTTCGTGTAAAAAAATGGCTTGAATATGTCATCATCTACTTCTAAAAGTGCTTTAAAATCAATTGTTCTAGTAGTCAAAAGCTCGAACGGGTATGATAATCAAAACTTTCTCAGTGGCTAAATAAGTAATCAACTAATGAAAAAAACATGCGTTATTACGGGGGGTAGCTCAGGTATAGGCTTGAGTATTGTTCAGTTATTTTTAAGCAAGAACTATCAAGTGTTTAACCTTGATTTAACTGTAAGCAAATACGGAATATTTCGTCAATGCGATGTTAGTGATATAAAGCAAGTCACTGATATTATAACCAATATAGCCAAAGACAATGATATTGATATTTTAGTCTCTAATGCAGGTATTCATTTTTCTGGCAACATTGAAAGCACCTCAGAAGCAGACTTTGATAAAGTATTAAGTATTAATGTTAAAGGTGCTTATGCAGCAGTAAAAGCTGTATTACCAAACATGAAAACCAATAAAAACGGTGCTATTATTTTAATGGCTTCTGACCAAGCTTTAATTGCCAAACAAAATTCTTTTGCTTATAACATGAGTAAAGCTGCGCTCGCTTCAATGGCAAAAACCACTGCGCTTGACTACGCACAATTTAACATTCGTGCCAATGCTGTATGTCCAGGCACGATAGAAACACCGTTATATCATCAAGCAATTGATAATTACTGCCAACGCTCTGGCGCAGATAAACAGAAAATACACGCAGAAGAAGCTGCATTACAGCCATTGGGGCGTTTAGGGCAGCCGGAAGAAGTAGCTGAGTTGGTATATTTTTTAGCGTCAGATAAAGCAAAATTTATTACTGGCAGCTTGCAAGTTATTGATGGCGGTTATACCGCACAATAAGCTAAATCAACCAAATAAACTTGGTAATGTAACGATGAAAATAATCGATCCGCACCTACATTTATTTAATCTAGAAAAAGGTGATTATCAGTGGTTAAAATCTGATAACCCACCGTTTTGGTCTGATAAAAGCGTGATAGAGAAAAGCTTTAGTGAGCATGACTTACAACTAACTTCCCCTCTTGAGTTGGCAGGCTTTGTTCATATTGAAGCAGGATTTGACAATCAGCAACCTTGGCGAGAAATTGCGTGGTTAGAAAGCACTTGCTCTCTACCCTTTAAATCTATCGCTGGTATTAACTTACAATTATCCTCAAACGAATTTGAACAGGTATTAACCAAGCTAGGTCAATTTAAATCGGTGGTTGGTGTGCGTGATATTCTTGATGAAAACGCACTTGAGTATCTATGCAGTGCACATGTTCAAGAAAACCTAGCACAGCTTGCTCAGCGGTCATTCATTTTTGAATGTCAGATGTCACTAGAAAATATTGCAGCGACAGAGCAACTCATCAACATACTAAATAAACTCTCACAACTTAATATCGTGATAAATCATGCCGGGTGGCCGCCTGAAATCATAAATGACGAAACATGGAAAAATTGGCAACAAAGTATAAAGTTGCTCAGCTCATTTCAACAGGTTTCAATTAAATGCTCAGGCTTTGAAATGGTCAACAGGCAATATCCATTAGCTTGGCAACAGCAGGTCATTCAATGCTGTACTGAAGCTTTTGGCTTAAATAGAGTAATGCTTGCCAGTAATTTCCCATTATGTTTGTTCAAAGAAAGTTACCAAGAGCTCTGGCAACAACATCAACACCTCCCGATACTCTCAACGATAGAACTGCAGCAATTATGCTTTGAGAATGCAAAACGCATTTATCAAATAAATACGTAATAAACACCTACCAATCCTGATATAAATGAAATATTATTCCTAACATATTCCGCTTAATGGCAGAGAAGATGGACAACTTCGACAAAAAAATTCTTAAGATACTCCAAGATGACTGCACACAATCAGTTAGTGAAGTAGCCGCGCAAGTCGGACTGTCAACAACACCATGCTGGCGACGTATCCAAACAATGGAAAAAAACGGCATAATTAAAGGTCGTGTTGTGCTTGCGGATCCAGAAAAACTAAATGTTGGCTTAACAGTTTTTGTCATGATCAAAACCAATCAGCATAACCTTGATTGGCTTGATGATTTCAGTGTGAACTCCAAAGAATTTCCTGAAATCATTGAGTTTTATCGAATGAGTGGTGAGGTAGACTACTTATTACGCGTGGTGGTTTCAGACATGAAGGCCTACGATGCTTTTTATAAGAAGCTTATTACACAAGCAAGCTTTGCAGATATTAGCTCAAGTTTTGCCATGGAAGAGATTAAATATACCACGGCTTTACCTGTTGACTATGTTTGAGAAATAACGCACTGCAATAATTGTATGGTTACTTCAATGTATTTACCGTAACATTTGGTGACCGTTTAACCACTTCATCATTCAACTCAATGCCAAGTCCAGGCACTTCAGTCACTTGAAAAACACCGTTTTTCGGTTGTGGATCTTGTAAACACAATTCACGATTCCAATGCTTAGTGGCATAAGTGTGATGTTCATGAATTAAAAAGTTTGGGATGGCTGTTTCTAAATGCAGCGATGCTGCAGTAGCTACTGGCCCACCACACACATGTGCTTGAATACGAATATCGTAAACATCGGCATAATCACACACTTTTTTTGCTTCAGTAAAGCCGCCACATAAACCCACATCAGGTTGTAAAACATCAATACTTTGATCTTCAAAATATTGGCGTACATCCCAGCGATGATATAAGCGCTCGCCTCCAGCAATAGGAACATTTACGCGTTCAGCGACTTTTTTGTGTACTTTGGCATTTAAGTAATTCACAGGCTCTTCGTACATCATGCAGCCAACCTCTTCGATAACTTCGCCCATTTGAATGGCAGAAGCTGCTCCCATCAATGAATGAGATTCAAAAATAATATCGACATCTTCGCCAACCGCATCACGAATAGCACGTAATCTATTACCAAATAAACGCATTTGTGGCTTAGTAAATAATTTAGTGCGATCAAACGATGATGTTCCATCTGCGTTATACACAATAGGATCAACTTTTACTGCATCATAACCTTCGGCAACAGCTTTTAAAGCCGCTTCGGCATACTCTTCGGGTAAGAATAATTTTTTAACTTCAACGTCCCAATCAAACTGTAGCTGACTAGCGTAAGTACGTAACTTATTGTTTACCTTACCGCCTAATAGTTGATAAACAGGCACTCCTAGTGCTTTACCTTTTATATCCCAAAGTGCGGTATCAATTGCGCTCATTGCTGAATACAACACGGGCCCTCCACCTAAACCCCAAAAGCTTTCACGTAACATTTTCGACCATAACAACTCGGTATTAAATGGGTTAAAACCGATTAACACCGCTTCAGTTATTTCTTTGATCATGGCGGCAGCAGCGCTGTGTCCCCAATCGTACGCAAGACCCGCTTCACCCACACCTGAAATCCCTTCATCTGTGTGTACACGAATAAAAACCGGATTCCAACCAGCACGATTTGGGCATTCAATATCAAAAATTTCAACGTGAGTTACTTTCATTTTATCTTCTTAACTTTCAATTGGGTTTGGTAATATTATGGGTTTAATTAATCGTTTTTAGTCATATTTATAATGCAAAGCTTGGATCAGCACGATAAGCTTTTCTGAGCATAGCAGGCCAAGACTTCTGTCCACCAGTAATACCTGTATGGACAACACTCGCTTGTGCTTTAATGCCATCAACAATACTTTGCGGAGCATAAACAGGTTTCATACCTGTAGCCATAATTTGAAGTTGCACTTGGCAAGCACGAGTTAAATCGTACATATGCATGAAAGCATCACCAATAGTTTTGCCTAACGTTAATGCGCCATGATTTCTTAACAACATAAAATTCGCATTACCTAAATCATTTTGTAAACGCAGTTTTTCATCCATATTTACTGCTAAACCTTCATAATCATGATAACTCATTGACGCCAAGGCAAACATTGCATATTGACTTAACGGCAATAGCCCCTCTTCTAAGCTAGCAACCGCAATAGTTTCATTAGTATGTAAATGTAATACACATTGGTCATCATGACGCACTTCATGCACCGCACTATGAATTGTAAAGCCAGCAGGATTAATTTCAAATGGGCAGTCTGGGTCAATAATATTGCCTTGTATATCTATCTTAACTAGATTTGAGGCGGTAATTTCATCAAAAGCTACACCAAAAGCATTAATCAATAAATGTTCCGAATCAGGAATACGCGCTGAGATATGAGTATAAATTAAATCATCCCAACCATGCTGTGCGATAAGGCGATAACAAGCAGCTAAATCAACACGAGTTTGCCATTCTTGTTTTGAAACTTTATTTTTTAAACTAATTTGTGGAATATCAAACATAAAATTGCCTTGCTGAACTAGTGATGAAATAACCAATTAAAGAGTGTTGAGCATTATCAGTTTAATACGTAGCACCCTTGAATTAAAGCAAGACTATAGTGATTGTTGATATAAGTTAGTTTTATTTAAAACAGGAGGCGACAGAGCCATTATAACATCGCTTTAATAATTGCCGAAACCAGAACAACAAAAACTAATACTCGAATAATTTTTGCATATTTTGCTTGTTGTTCATCATCAATGGGCTTGGCAAATTTTTCACCCAAAATCACCATCAAAGCAACCGCTGCAAATATTAGCCCTAAAATAATTAATAGTGTCATTATAAAATAACTTTGTTTGATAAAACGTCAAGTTAACATAAAATATCATTAAGACATATCACGATGGTAAACCAGCACATCACTTTAGCTAACATATTATCGCTTTAGGAAATAAAACTTTAATGACTGACCATAACAACTTCATCGAAAAACGACGCTTTATTATTCGTTTAGGCAAGGCCTTACATAAATTTGGTACGCCTGCTTACCGTATGGAAGCACACCTGAAAAATGTTGCTCAGTTTCTTGATATTAAAGCGAGTTTTATTGTAACACCTACCTCATTAACTTTTATTTTGTCAGAAAATCAAGAGAACCAAGATTACAACCACATTGTTCGTGTTCAGCCGGGAGAGTTAGATCTTGGATCTTTAGCAAGAACAGACGAGTTGGTAGATGAATTAAGCTCTGGCCAGCGCTCTTTAGCCGATGCTATTGAACGACTTGATGATATTGCTAACAAGCCAAATCCCTATGGTAAGTTTCTCACTTTCCTTGCCTTTGGCGCATCAAGTGGCGCCTTTGCTATGCTTATGCATACCAGCTGGAATGATGTTGTTTGGTCAACTTTACTTGGCTTTGTTGTTTGCATCTTTGTATTTTGGGCTGAACGTTCCAAGCGTGTCACCGAAATGCTGGAGCCAATTGCTGCATTGACCGTTGCCGTACTAGCATCCGCTATTACTTTAGTGGATCCAAGTATTAATATGCCGTTAGTGATTCTTTCTAGCATCATTGCCTTTATTCCTGGCTTGGCCCTAACATTAGGTTTATCTGAGCTTGCTGCTAGAAATTTAATGGCCGGTACCGCAAGAATAATGGATGCCATAATGGTGCTGTTTAAAATTTATTTTGGTGCACTACTTGGTGTTGCTCTTGGACAAAAATTCTGGGGCACAGTCGATTTTGTCAAACCAGAAAGCACACCTGAATGGACTTCTTGGGTTGCTGTCACCACATTATCGATCAGTTTGGTTATCTTATTTAGAGCACGAACAAAAGATGCACCGTGGGGAATTATTTCTGGTTATGTTGCCTACGGGGCAAGTGTTTTAGGTAGTATGTATTTTGATGTTGCCTTGGGTGCATTTGTTGGCGCTTTTGCTTTGGGAATTTATAGTAATATTTTCTCTCGTTTAATGAAATTGCCTTCAAGTATTGTCAAATTATTAGGTTTAGTGGTACTCGTTCCCGGCAGTAAAGTTTATATGGGACTTAATATTGCAGTATCAGGCGAAAACATACTCAATACTACTGATATTGGCTCTCAAGCATTTTTAATTTTTATGTCATTGGTTGCTGGACTAATATTTGCTAATGTAGCCTTTCCATCAAGAAAATCATTATAAAGTGCTGTTCAGAACAGTAGGAGTCTGCAATTAAAAGTAACTATCACCATGGTGATTTACGTGCTTCGTTATTAACCACTGCCACAGCAATGCTGAATGCCGAAGGCACAGGAAGCTTGTCTTTGAGAAAAATAGCAGAGAATGTCGGCGTTTCAAGAACCGCTGCTTATCATCATTTTAAAGATAAAAATGATTTACTTTGTGCTATTGCCGCACAAGGTTTTATTCAATGGCAAGCGCTTTCTGAAACAACAATCACCAATGACAATTTATCAAATGAGCAAAAATATCGACACTTTGTTCATGCTTACCTTTTATTTGCTACTGAAAATCCTTATTTATATGACTTGATGTTTGGTCGAACCATTTGGAAAGACCATGGTGCTAACGAACAATTAAAAAGCGTTGCCTACCCTAGCTTCGAGCATCAAGTGAAAATGACTGAACAATGGCAACAACAAGGCTTGTTAGCCCGCAACGAAAATGCGCTACGCTTAGCTCAAGTAATATGGGGAACTTTACACGGCATTGCAAAGTTGATTATTGATGGTATTTATACCGATACCACTAATGTTAATGAAATAGCTGAGTGCGCAGTCAGCGTATTTTTAAAGCTTGAAAGGTAAAGACTTCATCCCAAAGCTGACAATTGTTTAATCGAGCTAAATACCCCATAATCAACAACAATCTAAATAAAACTTTAGATTAACAAAATATACTTTTCATCCAATTACTTTCTTAGGTATTACAATGGCATCGGTTTCAAGCGAAAATAAACTGGCACAATTTAATGAATTTTTCTCTATTAATTATGAGTTTTCTATAAATGTTACTCCGCTTGAAAATAGCCATGCAGTTAATTATCAAAGCTTTATCGAACATATGCCAATGCCATTTAAAATGGCAAGCGATATGGTGTCAATTGACCAAGCTGCGCTACGCCCTTTACAAACATTAAGCGGTGTTGCAGGCCAATTAGTTGATTACTTAAATCATCAATCTAAGAAAATAGATTTACTTATTGGCTATATTTTAAGTCAGCAAGATGAAGAAATGCATCGTATGCAAGGCAATAGCTTTGGCGGAGGCGGGATTACCTTTTTAAGTGATAAAAGAATGGACTTGGCAACATTAGTTGAATTAAGAATATTTTTACCACAAGATAATTGCGCGGTATATTGTTATGGGGAAATTATTGACGTCACTGATATCGATACCATCAATAACGATAGTAACTATGAACATAAAGCCATTTTTCATTTTATTCGAGAAGAAGACAGAGAAGTTTTAGTGCGTACCAGCCTGCATCAACAAACAAAACAGCTACAGCAATTAGCTAAAGATCGTAGTAATCAACAAACAAAAAACGACCGCTAAACGGTCGTTTTTTAAATTAGGTATTTGCAAGCTAGACACAAATCCTATTTAACGTGATATCTACCTCTTCTGCAGTGGCTTTTTGCTGCTCTGCATGTTCAGCTACCGCTTGTAAACCTTCATTAATATCTCGACTCAATGATACAATCGCAGCCATGTTATCGTTTATTGATGTGGTTGATTGCTGCTGCTCTTCAGTGCCACTAGCAATTTGAGACGTTAAGTTATCAACTTCAGTAAATGCTTGCGCAATTTGACCAAGAGCACTCACAACTTCTTCAGATTGGTTCAAACTGTCTTCACTTAATGCTTTCCCTTTAGCGATACCTTTCACGGCATTAGTCGATTTCTCTTGTAAACCTTCTACCATTGACTGAATTTCTACCGTTGACTCTTGAGTTCGATGAGCTAAAGCCCTAACTTCATCGGCAACAACAGCAAAACCTCGTCCTTGTTCACCAGCTCTAGCTGCTTCGATAGCAGCATTTAAAGCAAGTAAGTTAGTTTGATCAGCAATGCCTCGTATCACATCAAGCACTCCACCAATGCGAGAACATTCCTCTTGCAACAATGATAAATCATTTGCCATGCCATTAACTTCATCTGCAAATGCAGCAATAGTTTGCTGACTAGTACTTGACGATGAGGTGCCCTGCTCAAGCAATAACATCACCTGCGAGGTAGTATCATTCACTTGTACAGCACTTTCATTTAGAATTGTTGACGTTGATGCAACTTGATCCATTGATTGAGCCATTTGTTCAATTTGACCAGAAGATTGATCAACTGACCCGACAGAGTCACTGATCCGGCTAGTTAACGTTCCCGAGCCTTGTCTTAATGACTCTGATTCTTGCCTGATTTCTTGTGTAACATCCGCTAAACTCACGATGAAATCACTTAATTTATTAATAACGTCTGAAAAGTCATCTGCTCGATTATCTTTTAAAGGACTAGGAGGTGCTTGATCAACACTCACCACTAGATCTAAGTAGCCCTTTAATTGCTTAATACGTTGACCTAATGCTTGCTGAGAGAAAATAAAACTAGCAAGTAACTGCACAATTAATATAACGAATATGGTAAAAATAACAGAAAACTTAGTCATATCTTGCGCAAAAATCATCAATAAAAGTAAAGAGATGATTGCTACAATAATTTGAGGTAAGAGAAGTTTGATATTTAAAAGGTTAAACATAGCTTGCCCATTATTAATTTTTGATATTTAGTTTCTATAATTAAAAATATTAAACATTTGTTTAAATTTTTAAAAAGCTTACCCCAACATGTCGGAAATTAAACGTGTTTTCAATGATTTTTTGTATATTTATACAACTGACCAATAAAAAGTTCTATAAGAACATTGTTAAAAAAGCAATAATATGAAGGTTAAATAACTACTACTCGATATAAATTGGACTTGAAATGGATTTGATGAAAATAACAATAATAATAGCCGCATTAGCTCTCATAGTTGGTGCGGTTATGCTGATTAAACATTCAGCCAAAAAGTTTCACCTGTCTGATGAACAACTAGATAAAGTTAAACAGCGACAATTAGAACAAGCTCAAAAAGACAAAGAGGAGTAACATCAGACATTGAATAAACAATTAACTCCTATAAATAGTTTGAATTAGATGATAACCAAAGCGTGTTTTAATTGGGCCATGAACCTTAAGCACTTCTTTTTTAAATACTACATCATCAAACGCCTTTACCATTTGACCACGTTTAAACTCCCCTAAGTCACCACCTTTTTTAGCTGAAGGACAAGTGGAAAATTTTTTTGCTAGTTGAGCAAAATCCCCTCCCTTTGAAATTTTCTCTTTTAACTCACTCGCTTGTTTCTCACTTTTAACCAATATGTGTCTAGCGCATGCTGTTGCCATACTATTATTTTCCAATATTATTAATTAAGCATTCATCAATTTTATCGCAAATGGACAATTATCTACATTGATTATTTTACAAAGCCTATAACATTGACATAAAATGTCATCACTTAACATCAAATCAATATCCGTTTAGTCAGCCATATAACCAGTAATAAGGTGAAACATGTCTTCTTTAGAAAACGTATTTAAAAACAATCGTCAATGGGCAGAAAAAATTAAGCAAGAAGATCCTCACTTTTTTGAATCTCTTTCCCAGCAGCAAAACCCAGAATATCTTTGGATAGGCTGCTCAGACTCTCGTGTACCTGCTAATGAATTGCTCGGTATGCAACCTGGTGAAGTCTTTGTTCATCGCAATATTGCTAATCAAGTTATTCACACCGACTTAAACTGTCTCTCCGTTATCCAGTATGCAGTAGAGATCTTAAAGGTAAAACATATCATTGTATGTGGTCATTATGGCTGTGGCGGAATACAAGCCTCTTTAGACTCCGAAAGTTACGGTTTGATAGATAATTGGCTACGTCATATTGAGGACGTATATCGCTTTCATAAAAATAAATTAGATGTGATTCAAGAGCCAAAAGAAAAAGTTAACCTCCTTTGTGAACTAAATGTTATTGAACAAGTAGCAAATGTTTGCAATACCACTATTTTGAGAAATGCTTGGAAAAACAAACAAGATTTAACAGTGCACGGTTTTGTTTACAATCTCCAAGACGGAATTCTTAAAGATTTAAAAGTTTCTGTTAAATAAATTCCCATATAATTCAACTAGTAAACAAAAAATAAGAAAGTCTTTTGATTGTTGTTAACTTGCTGTAAATAAATATTCAGTTACATGTTATATCTATGTTGTGAATTTTTGCAATAACATGTAATATCGAGCAGTGCTTAGTAATAAGAACTGTTTCAATAACAGATTTGTTACAAAAACAACAAAATGTAATCTGTATTTCAAAATATAAATAGTCCTCTAAGTTTTATGCAAAACCGATGACTTTTTACCAATACAATTACAAAATTTGTGAATATTACTAAGATAAAAATAAAACATAAGACTAGGGAAATAACAGTGATTAAATTAAACAAATTAGCTATGGGTGTGCAAACAGCATTATTCGTAGGTGCTATTACTAGCTTCAGCGCTATGGCGGCAGAAGAAGAAAACAAAGTTGAAGATGATGAAGTTGAACGTATTTATGTGACAGGTTCACGTATAAAACGTACAGACATTGAAGGTCCAGCACCTGTTTTAACTATTACAGCGTTAGATCTTAAAGATAAAGGTTTCACTACAGCGTATGAAGCAGTTCAATCGTTAAGTAGTGCTACTGGTACTAACCAAGGACAAGCATTTGGCGGTTTCACTCAAAATGCTGAAACAGTTAACTTCCGTGGTTTAGGTCCTAACCGTACTTTAATCCTTTTAAATGGTAAGCGTGTTGCTAACTACCCACGTGCCTATAATGGACAAAACAACGTATTCAACTTAGCAACAATTCCTTTTGCTGCTATTGAGCGTTTTGATATCGTAACTGGCGGTAGCTCTGCTATTTATGGTTCTGATGCAATTGCTGGTGTAATGAACATCATCACTAAGCGTGGTGTAGAAGAGTCTACATTTACGGCTACTGGTTCAACTACAGCACATGGCGGCGCAAACAACCGTCAACTTTCATTCACTACTGGTGGTACAGGCGACAAATTTAGCTGGACTCTAGCCGTTGATCACATGAATCAAGATCCACTTAAAGCAAATCAACGTCAGTGGATGGATGACCGTTTCGATAACGCTAGTGACATTAATGACTTCCCAGAGTACGCACGTGTAATGCCTCGTACATTAATGGGTATGCAATGGAACAGTGGTTGGAAATATGTAACACCACCTGATGGAACTTGTGCTAACTTTGAAAACTTAGGTCCAGCAAACCGTCCTTCTCGTGGCGATTACTGTTCAAGAGATGCTTCAGGTAACTTCGACATAATCAACGAGCGTAAAAACTCTTCTTTATACTTTTCTGGTAGCTATGATTTAGCTGAAGATCATCAAGTTACTTTTGATGTACTTCATTGGGAAGGCGATGGTTCAAGCCGTGGCAGCCAATTTTGGGATACTCGCTTCTTAAAAAGTGAAATTACTGAAGGTCCTAACTGGTTAGGTGGTGGTTATTTCTATTCTCCACATGATGGAACTTATAACTACTTACAACGTACATGGCAAGACGAAGAAATGTACGGTAAAGGTAACAAAGCTAACTATGAAGAGAAAATGACTACAGCAACATTGTCTTTCACTGGTACAGTAATGGAAGATTATGACTATGAAGTTTATGCTTCTCATAGTAAATCAAAAGATTACCAATCTGAGTATCGTGCAAAATTAGAAGCTGCTTCTGATTACTATGTACCATATGATGAAGCTACTGGTAGCAACATGATAAACTGGGATTTATGGTGGCAACCACTTTCAGAAGATGGCTTTAACGAAATATTTGGTTTAAATGACTCAGCTTCTGAATCTAGTGTAACTACTCTTGGTGCAAGTCTTTCTGGTACTCTTTATGAATTACCAGCGGGTCCTTTAGGTTTCTCAGCATTAGTTGAATACGAAAAATCTGAATATGATATTAACGTTAATGCCCGTACATTAGGTAGCGTTGGTCAAGGTTGGTCTGGTTTAACTGGTACTGAAGGTTCAGGTGATCGTGCTCGTACAGCATTAGCCCTAGAATTTGCAATCCCTTTAACTGAACAAATTGATATGCACCTTGCTGGTCGTTATGATAATTATAATGATGAAACTGAAGTAGGTGGAGCAGCAACTTGGCAACTAGGTTTAACATACCGTCCTACTGACGAATTGTTATTACGTGCAAACTACGGTACTACTTTCCGTGCCCCAGATTTACACAATGTATTTAAAGATCCGTCAGGCTCTTACACTTCAATTACCGATTATGCTTTATTTGATTCTTGTGCTGCATTAGCTGCTGGTAATACTGGTGGAATTTTAGTTGGTGGTAATGATACAGCTAGCTTGAACACAACTTGTACTCAAGATTACACAGAAAGCTACCAAACTTTTGGTGTATCTTCAGGTTCAAAAACACTTAAAGAAGAAACAGGTTCTTCACTAACTGTTGGTTTTGTTTGGGAACCAATGGACGGCTTGAACTTATCAGTAGATTACTACAACATCAAAATGGAAGATGCTGTTCGTCCGTTCCCATTAGATCGTATTATGAGAACTGAGCGTGATTGTTATGCTGGTACTGAAGATATCAACAGTAACCTATGTAAAAATGCTATTGCAGCAGTAGATCGTAACGGCGGAACTGGTTTCAATACTTCTTATAAAGTAAATGAAACAAGATCAAGCTTCATCAATGCAGCTGTACGTGAGCAAACAGGTTTTGATATCAACGTAAACTACTCATACGAAATTGATGGTTACGGTGAAATTAGCTTTAAAACTGAATACTCACATGTTCTTAAAACCACAAACCAATGGTTTACTGGTGATGAAGTAGATGAAGAGTACCGTGATAACTACTTTAACGGTGAATTCCGCTCTAAAATGACAACAACGCTTGGTTATGCTACTGATGATTGGAGAATTACTCTTCAACAACATAGATATGGTTCATTACCAAACGATGTTAGCAGCAATGATTGGACTCAAGTTGATGAAAAACGTTATGCACCATGGTTTAACTATAACCTAGGCGTTAACTATGTTGTTAATGACGATGCTAGTGTTCGTTTAGGTATCAATAACCTATTAGATTCACGTGCACGTGGTGATGCATCTGAAGGTGGTAACACTGGTCAGTTCAACATATTCTCATACCCTGCTATGACGATTATTAAAGGCCGTGAGTTTACATTGAACTACACTCAATCATTTTAATATTGAGTAAGCGATAATACTCAAGATGGCTAATATCAATTAACCTTTTGATGGCGGTTCATTGTTGAGTAATTTGCTAAAAATCCATAATCAATTCGTTTGATTATGGATTTTTTATATTTATAAGAATAAAGAAATTATGGCGTTCAAGAAAGTGATTGCATAATTTTACAGACAAATATACTTCAGGTTTTGTACTCATAATAGATTTTATGGGGTTGCAACCTTTAAAAAGTGATGATTTATTAGCTACCTGATATATAACAAATAATTACTTTAAAAAATATGAATGATTCGTTTAAAAATACAAATAAAAATCAGTGGGAAACTCAGCAAGGTTATATACTTAATTTAAAAAATTGTTAATTAAACGTAACAATAATATAATGGCTAACTGTACTTCTTATAATAAGATATTAACAACAAGAGAAAAGTAGCAATCATGAATTTAAAAAATATATTCCTAAACGCATGTTTAGTTTTATCTACTCTGACCTGTAATGCTACGGAGCTTATCCCCGTAGAGCATTTTGCAAAACATATGCAATACCATGATATTGAATTATCACCTGATGGTAAATATTTAGCTGCTTCCATCAGTAATGCCAAAGGTAAACGAGCCGTGGCTATTATGGAGCGCGCCACTAATAAAGTTGTTGGTAACTTGGATTGGCGTGGTAATGAGATGCCTCTCAATGTTACTTGGGTTAACGACGAGCGTATTATGGTACATGTCGGTATGAAAAGAGGCGCTAGAGATCGTCCTTTTGCCACAGGTGAAGTCGTTGCGATGAATTTTGATGGTTCAAAAAAGCAGATGTTATTCGGCTTTCGAAAACCTCGAAAATCAGGAGGACCAACCAGAGGTTCAATGCAGCTAACCGATTTAAGGTATGACGATCCTAGAAATATTACGATAATAAGAGTTCCGGCCAGTCGCAAAGGCGCTCACGCCGAACTACATAAACTAGATGTTTATACTGGTAAAATGAAACGCTTAGTAAAATCACCTATTAAAGGAGGTGGTCTTCTTGCCGATCATAATGGTGTAGCTCGTTTCGCCACAGGAACAATTGCAAAAGATGGTGTTAATTTAAGCCAAGTATATTATCGCGAAGACGGCGATAGTGACTGGAAAGAGCTGGATAGTTATGATTCCGACCAAGGTTCAATGACCCCGTTAGCTTTTACTAAAGACAATAAAAATGTCTATGTTCGCTCAACTATAGATTCAGCTGTGGGTGGTATCTATTTATACAACTTAAAGACTAAAAAACGAACCCCTGTTGCAGTAAATAAAAATGTTGATGTACTTGATTTAGATTTCGGCCCACATAATGCTCTTTATGCTGCACATTTTGAACCCGATTATTCACTTGTTCAAGTATTAGATAATACTCATCCTCTTGGCCGCTGGTACCCTTCTTTTGTTAAGTCATTTCGTGGCGCTAAAGTAGAAATTACCAGTTCAACTTTAGACATGAATTTAATGACAATTAAGGTTGAGTCAGATAAAGATCCTGGTAGTTTCTATTTATTCAATGCGAAAGAACAGAAGCTTGAGCTTCTAATGAAAGCCAAACCTTGGTTAAACCCTCAAACACTTGGCACCACAGAGGCATTCAAATTTAAAGCCCGTGATGGCGTTGAACTATACGGTTATTTAACTTTGCCTAAAGGAAAAGAAACAAACTTACCTATGATCGTATTACCTCACGGTGGACCACATGGACCTCGCGATTATTGGACATACGATGATGATGCACAGTTTTTGGCTAGTAGAGGGTATGCCGTATTAAAAGTAAACTTTCGAGGTAGTGGAGGATACGGCATTGAATTTCAACGCAGTGGTTATCGTCAATGGGGCGATAAAATCATGAAAGATATTACCGATGCTACCCATTGGGCTGTAGACCAAGGTATTGCTGATATCAATAGATTATGTCTTTACGGCGTATCCTTTGGCGGTTATTCATCAATAATGAATGTTGTTAATGAGCCAGACTTATATAAATGTGCCTTAGGCAATGCTGGTGTTTACGATATGGACTTATTACATAAGACAGGTGATATACCGGGTACAGCGTTTGGTAAAAACTTCCTTGACCGTGTGGTTGGGCATGATCCTGCACAAATGGATGCATTCTCTCCAGCAAGAAATGTCAAGAAAATTAAGGCCGACTTATTTATCGTCCATGGTGAAAAAGATATTCGTGCTCATTTTGACCATGCTTTATTATTAAAAGAAAAGCTAGATGAAGCAAATATCCCATATCAATGGTTAACTAAACCTAAAGAGGCTCATGGTTTTTATAATGTTAAAAACCGTGAAGAGTTATATATAAAGATGGCTAAGTTTTTTGATAAAAACATCGGTCATTAATTATAAAAAAGATCACTTATAGCTGATGTTTAATATCCGCTATAAGTGAAAATTTGATGGTTTCAACTAGCTCAGTATATTGCCCCATCAAATGAATCAGTAATAAAAAACCCCGATTGTCTTTCAACAATCGGGGTTTTTATTACTTTATTTTCTATTTCTTAGTTTAAAGCACACCACGTTCCATTTGATTTAACTCAATAGACTTAAATAATGCCGTAAAGTTACCTTCACCAAATCCTTGATCGTCAACACGTTGGATCATTTCAATAAAAATTGGGCCAAATATGTTTTTAGTGAAAATTTGTAATAAATACGAATTCTCTTTTTGACTATCGACTAAAATTTGGTGATCTTGAATGCGTTTATGATCTTCTTTCACCCAAGGAATACGTTTAAATACGTCATCATAATACTCAGGAACGATATTTAAAGTATCAATGATATCTTTATCTAGCTTATCCAATGAACCAACCAAATCATCACAAATGAAGGCTAAATGTTGCACACCTGGGCCATTATACTCATCTAAATACTCATCAATTTGGTTATTCTTTTGTCCCTTACCTTCATTGATTGGTAAGCAGAAAGTACCACAAGGCGACTGTAACGCGTAAGAAACTAAAGCGGTTTTTTCCCCTTTTATATCGAAATAGCGTACATCAGTAAAACCAAAAATACTCTTATAGAAGTTAGCCCAATGCTCCATTGTACCTTGGTGAACATTGTTCGTTAAATGATCAACGCGTAAGAAGCCTTTATCTTCATTTACAACAGGTGCATCATGAGCAACAAAATCGTCTTCATAGATTGAACCTGGATTAGTTGTTGAAGCAGCAAATTTTTCAATAAAGTAAATAAGACTATCACCAATACCAAAAATTGCTGGATATGGTAATTTGTTTGCTACCTCTTGAGCCGATTTTGCACCACGTTTTACTGCTTCTTCATAAGCAAAGTTAGCATCATCTACGCGCCAGCCCATTGAACAAATGGCAGGACCATGGCTTTTAGCAAATTCACGAGAAAAGCCTGCTTGTTCATTATTTAATAAAAAATGAATATCATTTTGATTAAAATAGTCAATATTACGACCAGCAAATTTTTTGGTTTTTGAAAAGCCAAATCCATAAAAGGCTTTTTCCATAAAGTCTGAATCTGGTGTAGCGTATTCGGTAAACTCAATACCACGTAAGTTTAATGGGTTTTTATCATCTGACATAATTTTCTCTCTTCAACTGCATTGAAGCCATTATCACCATGTTCTGCCGGCAGAGAAAGTATGATAAAGATCAATTTAAAATACATGCGTAAAAAATTATGTACGTAAAAGTCGCGCAATTATGAATCGACTTAACGCTAGCCTTAGCAATGCATACATGAACGATGTACATAAATAGTTACAGTGTGTTTTTAACATGAAAAACTGATGATATGTGATGAATATCACCTAAAATTAAAAACAAAAAAGGCGCTATTAAAGCGCCTTCTTCCAATGATTTTAATACTTAGCTAGGTTTTCTTGAACGTTCTGCTCGTCTACGTGGACGATCTGCTGCTGGTGCTGCTTGCACATCAGAAACTGTAATTTCTAATGCTTGTCTACGAACCCGTACACGCTTTAACTGTTTGAATGATTTGTCAGGCATACCTTTTGGTAACTGCACAAAAGTATGACGATCATGTAAGTTAATTTGCCCGATATAGCTACTATCAAGCGATATTTCGTTAGCAATAGCGCCAACAATATCACCAGGTTTAGCACCATGCTCTTTACCAACTTCAAGACGATAAGTCTGCCAATCAACATCATTACGTGCTGTTTTAGGTTTACGTTCAGCTCTTTCGCCACGACTCTCTGAGCGATTATCTGAACGACCATTGCCACGAGAATCACGACGACCACGGCCATCTCTGTCATTACGATCTCGATTATTTTCACGAGCGTCACGACGAGGTTTTGGATCTTCTTTCGGCTTTAATGGTTGCTTAAGTTGCTTTTGATATAATAAAGCTGCGGCTAAATCTAACATTGAAAGTTCCGACTCATTAGCCATTGTTTCAATGATTTCGCGCATATCTGCTAAATCTTTTTCAGCAACAAGGGTAGCCATTTCTGCCTGAGTACGTTCAACACGTTTTTGACCAATTTCTTGAATGTTAGGTAGTTCGTATGTGTTAACGGTACCTGATGTTAAGCGCTCATAGTGGCGTAACGAGTACATTTCACGAGGACGAACAAAAGAAATTGCCATACCTTCACGACCAGCACGACCTGTTCGACCGATTCGATGAACATAAGCTTCGTTATCGCCAGGTAAATCATAGTTAACAACTAATGAAATACGTTGAATATCAAGACCACGAGCAACAACATCTGTTGCGATTAAAATGGAAGACTTACCTGATTTAAGTTGATCAACGGTACGTTCACGTTGCGCTTGGTTCATATCACCATTTAAAGCAACGGCAGGATAACCAGCACGCTCTAACTGCTCAGCAATATCAACTGTATCATTTCTAGTACGTACAAAAACGATCATCGCATCAAATTCAACAATTTCAGCAATGCGTTCTAAAGCAGTAATTTTTCTGATGCCGCTAACTTTCCAAGCGAATTGTTGAATGTTAGCTTTTTCTTTCTTAACAGCAGCAATTTTAATATGTTTAGGATCTTTTAAGAAACGATTCGCTATTTTTCGAATCGCTGAAGGCATAGTTGCTGAAAACAACGCCATTTGAGTGTTTTCAGGTAAATGATCTAATATCCACTGAATGTCTTCTAAAAATCCCATGTTTAACATTTCATCAGCTTCATCAAGTACACAAAACCTTAAATCAGCAAGTTTTAAACTTTTACGGCGTAGATGATCCATTAAACGACCAGGCGTACCAACAACAACTTGTGCTCCACGCTCTAGTTGTTGAAATTGAGGACCATATGATTGACCACCATATAATGTTGCTACTTTTAAACCTTTCATGTTTTTAGCAAAAGATTCAATCGCTTCAGCAACCTGAATCGCTAGTTCACGTGTTGGTGCTAACACCATTAATTGTGGTTTCTTAATTGAGGTATCAATTTTGGCAAGTGCAGGTAAACCAAAAGCAGCAGTTTTACCTGTACCTGTTTGGGCTTCACCCAAAACATCACTACCAGCAAGTAGTGGCGGAATAGTTTGCGCTTGAATCGCAGTTGATGATTCAAAACCTAAGGCGGTTACAGCTGATAATAAATTTTCAGGCAAACCAAGGGCATCAAAACCCACAGGGGCATTGTCAATATTAAGCATAAATTGTCTTCTCTAGGCAGGCAAAATTGTAAACTAACAACCCCTGCGTACATATATATACGAGGAAACCACCGGGAAGACTTAAGGCACATTCTTTACGCTAGTCTTGGACACTAGCTGGGCAAGTCTATTGGGATAACCCCACTCTTAAAAATTTAGATGTCTTCTAACATCCAAAAGGTCTCATGGTAAGGCTCTCTTCTAACACCCTACATTGAGGCGCGCATTATACATAAAAAATATAAGATCGCAAGATTTTTAATCGAATTAAAGTATAAAACATCATAAAATAGCTCTTTCGATACGTTTATTATCTATAAACTTTAAAACACGCCTTTAACTATTTAAGTTAATTATTACATATCATAACGACAACGAAGCGATAAGCTGGCTTAAGCTATTTGGAAAAAGACCTAATCCTAAACCAAGTATTGTCAACACGACAACAAAGAGCTGATTAAAACTTAACGTGCTCCATGTTAACGTTTGAGTATTTACTGCAGCATCTGCGGCTGATTCTTTATTGCTTTCTCTAAAGAGACTAAAAATTATCGGTAGATAATAAGCGAGAGCAATGCCACTACCAATTATCAAACTAACTAATAATCCCCACAACTGCTGTTGTGAAGCAAAAGAAATTAAATAAAATTTTCCGATAAACCCAGCAGTAAGGGGTATGCCTGCTAAGCTCAAAATCGCGATAATGATTAAACTTGCCAACATAGGCTTTTGCCAAAACATCCCTTGCCAATCATCAATTTTGATATCACTCCCTAGGCGGTGCTCAATAGGATTACCAGCTTCAAATAAAGCTAACACAGTAAATAAAGAAATTGTCGCTAACAAATAAGCAGATAAATAAAACAGTACACTTTGCCAAGCAAAATTAATTCCCCCGGTAGTACTCACCATAAGAACAATTAATAAATAGCCCATATGAGCAATAGAAGAATAACCGAGCAACCTTTTGATTGAACTTTGCTTTAACGCTAAGGTATTACCCACTATCATAGATAAAATAGCGATGCTAGCAATCACATCAGCTAATGCAGACTGTTGAAACACGTCAATTTGAGCTGCATTGAAGCAACACTTTAACAACACAACAAACATAGCTACCTTTGAAACTGTAGCAAGTAATAAGGTAATAGGTGTTGGTGAGCCTTGATATACATCAGGTGTCCAAAAATGAAATGGTACTAATGACAGCTTAAATGCAATACCGGAGAAAAAGAGTATAAAACCTAATTGATAAAGTAAGCTTTGTCCTAACACACCAGTATCGCTAACATTAGCTGCATTAGTAATACCAGCTAAACCTGAAAAACTTAACTGACCAGTTTGCGCGTAAATAAAAGCAATACCCAGTAACATGAAACTCGATGCCGTAGCGCTTAAAATCAAGTACTTAAAAGAGGTTTCAACTGCATATGCAGTACTACGTAAATAGCCAACTAATCCAACCAAGGCTATACTCAATAATTCAAAACCTAAAAATAAGCTAGCAAAATGATCGCTCGCCACTAATACACCAGCTCCTAGTGCAACTAATAGCAATAAAACATAGTATTCATCATGAACTTCAATATCTCGTCTTAGCATAGTTTTACTTAATTGAACTACCACTAAACTAGCTACGAGCACTAAAATGAAAGCATATCGACTATAGTCGTCAACTTTCAGTAATATGGTAACCATGGATTGCCCATCACCTAAACTAGCTATTGAAGCAATCAATGCAAGCAATAATATACCTTGAGTAAACAGTGCTAAAAGCTGCTGGCTTCGTTGCCAAGCAATCAGTATTAAAGCAAATACGGTACCTGTTGCAAGAACAAGCTGAGGAGTTAAAGCAATAAAGGTAGAAAGTTCCATTACATCACTCCTTTAAACGAAAACTGCAAAACAAGATTGGGGTAAAGCCCTATCACAAGTAAAGCAGTCAGCAAACTTGAGCTAATAATAATTTCTCGAATACTTAAATCAATGAAAGTATTCTTAACGGGGCCTTGAAAAGCCGATTGAAATAACATCATGCCGTAAACTGCTGAGCCAATAATACCTAGTGCTGCAAAAATAGTGATCACTGGAAACCTTTGATATGATCCAACTAAACTTAAAAACTCACCAATGAAATTTGCCAAACTAGGTAAGCCAAATGCAGCAGCAACAAACGCTAACGTAAAACCGCCCATCAATGGTGCAGAACGCCAAAATCCGCCCATATCAGCTAAATCTCTAGAATGAACTCTCGCATAAATCATGCCTGCTAAGGCAAATAATGCCGCACTACTTAAACCATGAGCAAGCAAAGTTATAACAGCACCGTTATAAGCATTATGATTAAAAGAAAACAAAGCCAACATCACAAATCCCATATGGCTAATGCTGCTATAAGCAACTAGACGCTTAAAATCAGTTTGCGCAAAAGCCATTTTTGCGCCATATAAAATACTGACTAAACCGAGCATGGCGGCAATAGGAGAAAATTCAATGCTCGCTTGTGGAAACAGAGTAATAACAAAGCGAATTAAGCCATACGCGCCTGTCTTTAATAAGACCCCAGCCAATAGAACACTACCGGCTGTTGGTGCTTGTGTATGAGCATCAGGTAACCAGCTATGTACAGGAAACGATGGTAACTTAACTGCAAAAGCAATGAAGAAGCCTAACATCAAATAATAACCCGTTGTTGCAGGTAGAGTTAATGCCAACCAATCAGGATAAAAAAAACTCAGTCTACCCGTTTGTTGTTGATGTAAGTACGCCATACTGATTAACGCTACTAACATTAATAAACTACTTACTTGAGTAAAAATGAAGAACTTTATTGCAGCAAAGTGCCTGTTTTCATGGCCCCAAATAGCAATTAAGGCCGTCATTGGCAATAGCATAACTTCCCAAAAGAAGAAAAACAAAAACATATCAACGGCAGTAAACACGCCAATAATGCCGGTAATAGTTGCCATTAAATTAAAATAATAAAAACCTTTGCGATGGCGAATTTCACGCCAAGAAATCAATAGAGCAACCAAAGCGAGTAAAAAGGTTAATAGCAGCAACATAATACTTAAGTTATCTAGTGCTAGCGCATATTCAATATTGAAAATATCAATCCATGCATGCTGAGTTATTATGATTAAATTAGAAAAATCATGCTCAGAGTTCATTATGTGAAAAATGAAAACAATGGCAGCAGCGATGAGTGCGAGTAGAACAATGCCTCTGGCACTGTCTTCTTTTTTCGATTCGCGATACCAAGCAAAAGCTCCACTTAGCATCAATCCTGCCATTAACAAAGAAATCATCATAATAGCCATGCTCCAATAAACATCACTAAGCCAAAAGCAAAAGCCGCAGCGTACCAACGTAATAAACCATTTTGACTAAATGACAGCACATCACGCCATAAAGTAACGTACCAAGCAGAAGTCATAAGAGTTTGGTCAACAATATCTCGACGATTTAGTTGAGCAATAAAAACAAAAGGATTAACAATCAAGGTGGAATATAACCAATCAAAACCAAGACCTGATTGACAAAAGCGCGTAATAGCATTTAACGAACTTGGCTCAGGAGGATTTACTTTATCATTAGTGATTCTATAATTTTTAAAGTAAAACCATGAAAAAGCAATACCGACAAACGGCGTAGCAATAGCCACAGTATGTAACCATAATGGTTCAGCTAAGCTGACCTGATTAGACATATTCCCGTTATCAGCCGTTGAAAATACTCCAGTAAAATCAAGCGTGAAAAAACCACCAACTAAAGATAGCAATGCCAGCACCACCAAAGATGATCTTAATAAAGTATGTTGCGAAACATCAGAGTGATTATCAAAGCTATGTTTTAAGCTCTTCCCTGATTGAACTTCTGAACAACCGCTCCCCAAAAATGCAATAAAAAATAATCGACAACTATAGATACTGGTTAACAAAGCACCAAAAATAGCACACCACCATAAACTTGTTCCTGCTGTGGGTGAAGACCATAATTGACCAATAATCGCTTCTTTAGAGAAGAATCCTGATGTACCAGGGATTGCCATCAAACAAATCAAACCAATAATAAACAAACCACTTTCAAACGGTATTTTTTTTAATAAACCGCCCATTTTGAAGATGTTTTGCTGATGATGAAGTGCATAAATAATAACTCCCGCAGTTAAAAACAATAGCGCTTTAAAAAAAGCATGAGTCATTAAATGGAAAACTCCTGCAGACCATGCACCAGCACCTAGTGCCAGCATCATATAACCAATTTGACTCATGGTTGAATAGGCTAGAATACGTTTAATATCAGACTGTGCTAACGCAGCAAAACCGGCTAATAATAATGTTGATGCGCCAACCCAAGCAACATAAGTCATCACCTCTGGGGATAAAACAAATAACGCATTCATTCGGGCAATTAAATAAACACCAGCGGTTACCATAGTTGCCGCATGAATAAGTGCGCTAACAGGGGTTGGACCCGCCATCGCATCAGGCAACCATGTTTGTAAAGGTAATTGAGCTGATTTCCCAACAGCACCGCCAAGTAATAATAAACATGCCCAGTATGCTTGTTCACCCTCAATCGTCCATTGCTGAGTCGCTAAACTACCAATTTCTTGAATGTTTAAACTGCCTAATGAGTTGAACAACAGAAATAAACCAATCGCCATTGACGTATCACCAATACGGGTAATAATGAAAGCTTTTCTTGCTGCTAAAACATTAGCTTTTTCTTGATACCAAAACCCAATTAATAAAAAACTGCATAAACCGACACCTTCCCAACCTAAATAAAGTAATACTAAGTTATCTGCTAAAACCAAAATAAGCATCGCCACTATAAATAAATTCATATAAGCCATAAAACGATTAAAATTTTCGTCATCTCTCATATAAATTGCGGCAAATAAATGGATAAGAAAACCAACACCAGAAACGACACAGATCATTACTGCCGACAATTCATCAAGATAAAAAGCAAAATTAACTGTGCTAGCAGCCATGAGTGAAGTTGGAGGCAGTGCTTCAGCCGTTAACGAAAACCATTGCCATAAATGGCTAGTGATAACACTTTGTTCACTACTGGCAAGAGAGAAAAACAAGATGAAACTACTCACCGCACAGATCAGCATGGATCCAACACTGAGTACTGAAGCTTGTGACCAAGACAAACGTTTTTTCAAACTGATCAGCAGTAAAAAACTCACTAAAGGATAAAAAGGTAGCAATGTAAGTAACATAATGATTATCCCTTATCCTTTGAGTTGACTTAAATGATCAATGTCGAGCGACTTAAAACAATGTTGCATACGGATTAATAGCGCTAAACCCACTGCGACTTCTGCTGCAGCCAAGGTTAAAATCAACATAAACATCACCTGACCATCCGCTTGCTGCCATACACTCCCAGCACCTATAAAAGCCACACCAACAGCATTAAGCATCACTTCTAAACTCATCAACATAAACAGAGTATTTTTTCTAACAATCACACCTAGAAAACCAATCATAAATAAAATTGACGCTAAAATGAGTACATGTTCAAGTGGAATGGTAGTCATAAATGTCCTCCTTGATTATCAGGTTTAGCATAGTGATAGCCAGCAATAAGACCTGCGAGCAGCAAAAATGAAGCAATTTCAACGGCTAGTAAATAAGGCCCGTAAAGTAGCATCCCAACTTGCTTTGAAGTCACTACCGTGGCACTTAATCGACTTTGAATATCGCTACTTTGTAATGACAAAATCACTTCAGCAAGTAAACAAGTAGCGAGAATACTAGGACCAACCCAATGTGATAAGCTTCCGTTTTTAGGGGTGTGTTTCACTTCATCTTTATTTAAGCCAAACAACATCACGGCAAAAACAAAAAGTACTAAAATAGCGCCGGCATAAACAATCACTTCTAAGCCTGCAGCAAATGGCGCGCCCATCAAGTAAAAACACACAGCAACAGCCAACAAAGAAATCACAAGGTATAGCAAAGCATGAACGGTGTTCTTTCGAGTTATCACTTTTAAACTGGCGACTACGGCAATTAAACCGGCCAAATAAAACAATGTTTCAACACTTGCAAATTGTATGTTCATGGCTTCAAACCTTTAATATCAGTATGAATGGTTATTTTTCTGATGCTTAACTTTAAGCTGGTAAACTGTACTTTCATGGCATTAAGCCTTTAATATCAATAGGTGGCTTTTCTTGTGCCCCTTGCCCTTTCTCTTTATTGGCAATCTCAATGCCTGATTGTTGATAGAAGCTATAATCAGGATACTTTCCTGGTCCATTAATCAGTAAATGCTCTTTTTCATAAACTAAGTTTTGTCGGTCATATTCAGCCAGTTCTACATCTGGTGTCAGTTGAATAGCATAAGTAGGACAGGCTTCTTCACAAAATCCACATAAAATACAGCGAGAAAAATTAATGCGAAAAAAGTCTGCTCTTTTTCGGCCATCATCATCAATGGTTTGTTGCATAGCAATGCAGTCAACCGGACACGCTACTGCACATAAATTACAAGCGACACAACGCTCTTCACCGCTAGGATCACGTGTTAAAATAATACGACCTCTATAACGTGGCGCTAAATAAGGTTTTTGCTCTGGATATTCAACGGTATCTGCTTTAGTAAAGGTATGCTTTAACACCAACCACATGGTACGAAACTGACTCAGAAATATATCTAGCATCACAATACTCCCGTTAACTTCAATGCTGCTGTCATTAATAAATTAAACAGAGCCAATGGCAACATCACCATCCAACCAAACAGTAATAATTGATCGAATCGAGGTCGTGGTAATGAAGTACGTAGAAGAATAAAGAAAAGAATAAAAAAGAAAATTTTCGCGATAAACCATACCAATGGTGGTAACCAAGCATCTAATGGTTCAGGCATTAACCAACCACCAAAAAACAACACCACAGTCATTGCAGAAATTAAGGTTACGCCTAAATACTCACCAAGAAAAAATAAAGCAAACTTTAAACCTGAGTACTCGGTATGAAAACCAGCAGTCAACTCAGTTTCCGCTTCAGGTAAATCAAATGGCAATCGATGGCTCTCAGCAATGCCAGCAATTAAAAAAACAAAGAAACCTAAAAATTGTGACTGAATAAACCAACCATCGCTTTGTGCTAAAACGATCTCTCGCAAATTAAAACTACCGGATAACAAAACAATGCCCATTACCGATAATCCCATAAAAACTTCATAACTCACTGTTTGCGCTGCAGCTCTCATTCCCCCTAATAATGCATATTTAGAATTTGACGCCCAGCCAGCTAAAACCACGGAATAAACCGCTAAAGACGCCATCGCAAGGAAAAACAATAGTCCTATATTGAGATCTGAAACACCTAAACTTGGCGAAAAAGGAATAACCACGAAACTCATTAATACACATACAGCGCCAATAACTGGAGCTAGGGTAAAAACAAGTCGATCACTAAAGGGTGGGATCCAATCTTCTTTGCCGAGTATTTTAAGTAAATCCGCAAATGACTGTAAAATACCAAACGGCCCTACTCTGTTGGGGCCTAATCTATCTTGCCAAATACCAATCAGGCGTCTTTCAACCCACACTAACATTGCTGCCATGGGGATTAATAAAGCAATAATGATACTGATTTCAATCAGTTTCCAAATATTCTCAGACATCATCTAAACCTCCTGAAACTAAGCGTATTGGAATGTATTGATCTTGATTTTTTAACCTAGCTAAAGCATTCGCTTTATCAGTAGTAGCGTGTTTTTCTCTGTTATTAAATGCTTGCTGATATGCAAGTAGATCTTGCTGGTTGGCGGTAGATAACTTAATTTCAGTTGAATTCATCATTGCTCTTTCTTCTTCTGAGCTAGCTACTGAATTAGACTCTGTATTAGCTAAAGACAAATTAATGTCAGCATAAAGGTAATCATCACTAAGCCGCTCATCTTGAAACGCTTGCGCAACTACCGAACTAGCATCTTCGCCAAGGTGAGAAAAACGCAATGTCAACCACTGCCCTTGTTGCCACTGTCCTTTCTTCATTGCTTGTGGAGAAATAAAAACTTTATTCTCTTGATTTAATAGAATAAATTCAGGGTTAAGGCTTGACTGCCATTCGCCACGATACCAAGGAACTTGCAGGGAAAAATTAACTTCTCTTAAAGATTCACAAAATGTTAACCATTGATCTGTAATAGGGGAGAGTTGAAAGAAAGATAGAAACTGATCAGTTTTACCTGACTGATTAACCGGTTGACTAGTGAGCTGGTTAATTGACTGACTAGAATTCCAACCGGGTGCCCAAGTGAATGGTTTTTCTTGCTGGTCACTTTGCAGCTCTCCTTCCATAGAAAACTTTAACTTCGAGCTACTTTGTGTTGTTTTAGGCTCATGCACACTAAAATTAGCATTTTTGGCCGTACGACCACTAACTCGATGAGTTTCTCTGGCGATTGAATGTTCTTCATTCATTGTATCAAGCAACCAATCATCATGCTCTTCAGCAAATAACTGGTGTAGCTGTGCTAATGAACGAACATTTTTGCTTAAGTTATTTTTAGGAAAAACTGCCATCGCTAATAGGTTCAACCAACGCCAGTTTTCTTGTATCGGTAATGCGGTAGGATGCACTTGTGAAAATTTTTGTACCCGCGCTTGATAGTTAATAAAATGGCCGTCCGATTCGCTTACCGCTGATACTGGTAAAATAATATCCGCATTAGCACTTGCTTCACTTTTGCTGTGATCCAACGAGATAATGTTTAGATCTTGCTTTTTAATTAATGCAAATTGTTCTACTGATAAAGCCGCTAATTCATTTTCTAAAATGATTAAGCCACTAACACCTTCAGCACCTTCATTTTGTGCATGGTCAATAACTTGCTCTAAAGATAAACTTTGCTCTGTCATTAATGACAATAGGCCAATACTATTTACCTGTGGAGGCATCATTAATAGTTGTGTTGAATGAGTTATGTTTGATAATTCTTCAAAGAGCTTAGTTATTGCAGTAAATAACGCTGGCGATTCTGCACTCCAGCCACCAATAATTAGAGGATTTTTTGCTTGTTTAAATGCTGTAATAAGTCTTGCGGTAAAACTATCATCAAGCTGTTCCCCACTTGTTAAAGCTGATTTTTTCAACTGTGTAGTAATATCATTAACCTTAGCTATTAATGATTTTGGCGAAGTAATATCAATATCTTCTGCAACATCATCAAGCTTGCTCGCTTTACTTTGTAAAAGATATAAAGGGGATAATAGCTTGCCACCAATAGTACGTACCGCACTATCTTGCCAATGCGGAATGCCAATACCCGCAGCTTTTTCAATTGCCGCATTACGTAATGCTTGCCTCACTGATAAAGCAACGCGAGGTGAAGTTTGTGTAATATCTTCATCGATAATAAAAACAAAATCGCATTGCTCAATATCATGTAAACTAGGTGCCGCACTCTTAGTTTTTGAGTGAGTAGAAAGCAGCGCTCTATGCTGAGCAGCCAGTGACATTTCAGTATTAGTTAGACCTAAAGAAAAGTAATTATCACCAACCAACTTTTGTAAATAATAATTAGCTTCAATTGATGCACGAGCAGAGCCAATGCCGATGAATTTTTTACCGTTAAAGTGCGCTAAAGCTTTATTAACATCCAATCGAGTTAAACGCTCAACTGATTGTTGAGGGATGCCTTTAGTTTGACGAATACGTTGCTCACCGTTGACAAAACCAAGACCAAACCGTCCCCGATCACATAGAAAATGACCGTTGAGTTGGTCATGGTAACGATTCATCACTCTACGTACACTGCCATAACGCTCGCCAACACTGGTATTACAGCCGACAGAGCAATGAGCACATATCGATGGCGCTGACTGTAAATCCCATTTTCGACTAAAATGTGCTGAGAATAACTTATTGGTAAAAACACCGGTTGGACAAACTTCTACCAAGTTTCCGCTAAATTCACTTTCCAACTGTCCTGCTTTCTGGCGACCAAAATATACCTGATTTTTTGAACCGTAAACACCGAAGTCATCACCACCGGCATAATCTTTATAATAACGCACACAACGATAACAAGTGATGCAGCGGTTCATTTCATGACCAACAAACTCACCTAAATTTTGATTAGTAAAAGTTCGTTTATCGCCTTTATAACTTCGACAACTATGACCTGTCATTACCGTCATATCTTGTAAATGGCATTCACCGCCTTCTGCACACACAGGGCAATCGTGTGGATGGTTAGTCATCATAGCGGCAATCACTTGCTCACGAAATTTTTCAGACTGAGTATCTTTTAAACTAATGCGCATACCGTCAGTAATAGGTGTTGTACAGGCCATTACTAACCGACCACGTGTGTCATTTTCATCTTGATATTGGGTTACTGCACATTGACGACAAGCACCAACCGAGCCCATAGATGGATGCCAACAAAAATACGGAAGATTTAACTTATTTGATAATACCCCTGCCAGTAAGTTGTTATCCGCTCTTACCTGAACCGCTTGATTGTCAATAAAAATAGTGACATCTGTGGTTGGTTTATCATTACTTTCATTTCTATCAATATCACTCACCTTAACGTCCTCCATGATAAGGGCAGCAGCCCTGTTCAATGTGCTGCATAAAGTCGTCATTAAAATATTTCAATGCACTTTTGAGCGGTTCAACGGCACCCGGAGCAAGCGCACAATGGGTTTTCCCTATCCACATGAAATCACATAAATTTAGCAAGGAGTCAATATCATCAAGACTGCCTTTACCATGTTCAATACGAGTTAAAATTTCTACCGCCCATGGTGTGCCATCGCGACAAGGTGTACACCAACCACACGACTCTTGAGCAAAAAACTCAAGCAAATTTAGCACCATAGCAACAGGGCAATTTTTATCATCTAAAACAATTAAACCACCCGTCCCCAAACGACTGCCTGCTTTAGCAATTGAGTCATAATCCATCGGCACATCAAGATGCTCAGGCATAAGAAAGTCTGTTGAAGCACCTCCGGGTAATAAACCTTTTAACTTCAGACCATCAGACATGCCACCTGCATGATCATTTAGTACCTGCCCAATAGTCGCTCCCATCGGTAGTTCCCATAACCCGGGGGATTTTACTCGCCCACAAGCGCCATAAATTTTAGTTCCTGCATCACTGTTTGGTGAGACGTCTTTAAACCATTGCGCACCATTTTTTAAAATATGTGGCAAATTACTTAACGTTTCGACATTATTAACAATAGTGGGCTTACCAAATAATCCCGCCACTTGTGGGAAAGGAGGCTTAGCTCTAGGATTAGCTCGCTTACCTTCTAAAGCATTAATGAGTGCGGTTTCTTCGCCACAAATATAGCGCCCGGCACTTGTATGAACATATAAATCCAACTGATAGCCAGTACCTTGTATACCACTGCCCAACCAACCCGCTTGATAAGCTTCATCAATCGCGATTTGCAAACGCTTCGCCGCAAGGTGATATTCCCCACGTAAAAATATATAAGCTTTATTAGCACCTATGGTGTAGGCAGCAATAATCATTGCTTCAATTAGTTGATGCGGTACCCCTTCAAGTAGCAGTCGATCTTTGAACGTACCAGGTTCCATTTCATCGCCATTACAAACCAAGTATTTATTTTCTTTTGATCTAACATCATCATCGTCATAGTGCGGCACAAAGCTCCATTTCATTCCGGTAGGAAAACCTGCACCTCCTCGACCTTTTAACTGCGAGTCTTTAATAATCTCCAAAACTTGTGCAGGAGAAAACTCTTTTAAAGCTTTAATTGCACCTAAATATCCGCCTTGAGCCGTATATTGGGTTAAATTTAGCGGTGTAGCTAAGTTAACCAAATAAGTTAAAGGATGAGTTAATGCCTGCATTAGATATTTTTCCCCTCATCCGATAGGTTTTTCAATTGCGTTAATACTTCAATGGTTTTTTCTACATTAAGTTGCTGATAATGCTTATCGCCAATCATCATCACGGGTGATTTATCACAGCCACCTAAGCAAACATTCGATAACAAAGTAAATAAACCATCGGTGGTGGTTTGACCATAATCAATCGCTAAATGCTGTTTAATGGTTTGCAGTATTTCATTGTAACCAGTTAGGTGACAGCTGATGCTATTGCACAAGTGTATGACGTATTTCCCTACTGGTTGGCGATAGATCAAATTATAAAAAGTCGCTACTCCCTCTAGTTCTGCGGTAGACATTTTTAGGTACTGAGCAATCGCTGTTAAACTGTCATCATTGATCCAGCCTCGATTAGCTTGCACTATTTTTAGTGCTTCTATCCCTGCCGCTTCCCGTGTTTCCATAATGCTGATTTCATGATCAATTTCCGCCATTTCACTTGCCGTTAAATACTGAGTACAATGTAAAACAACCTGATTAATGATATTCATAAGCTTCCCCTACCTATCCACATCAGCCATCACATAATCGACACTACCTAAGGTGGCGATCAAATCTGCCACCATTTGGCCACGACTGAGCAACGGCAGCATTTGTAAATGAGCAAAACTTGGTGTGCGAATACGAGTGCGATAACTCATGGTGGAGCCATCACTGATCAAGTGATAAGCCATAATGCCTTTAGTTGCTTCAACACTTACTGAAACCTCTCCTGCAGGAATTACCGGCCCCCATGACACGTTTACAAAATGTGGGATCAAGCTATCAATATCCGTCATGGTTTTAGCTTTATTTGGTGGTGTTGTTTGTGGATGTTCTGCCTTATATGGTCCTTCAGGCATATTATTTAAGCATTGCTCAATAATACGAATGCTCTGGCGCATTTCCTCAACACGGACACGGCATCGATCATAACAATCACCTTTATGGCCAACAGGTACTTCAAAATCAAATTGATCGTAACCGCTATATGGGCGTTGCTTTCTTAAATCCCACGAATACCCCGTTGCCCTTAAACCTGGTCCTGTTACGCCCCACTCAATCGCTTCTTTAGTGGTGTAAGCACCAACATCAACAGTACGCTTTTTCAATAAACCATTTTGCATAACCATTTTTTCATATTCATCTAGCCGTGCAGGAAGATAATTAACATACTCACGCACCATAGTGTCCCAACCTTTAGGCAAGTCAGAAGCAATACCACCAATACGAAACCAGCTTGGGTGCATTCTTGCGCCGGTAAATGCTTCAATAATGGCAAACAACTTTTCACGATCGATAAACATATAAAATATCGGTGATAAAGCACCAATATCTTGTGCAAATGTGCCATAAAATAATAAATGACTTAAAATGCGAAACATCTCAGACGTCATAATTCGAATAACTTTAGCTCGGTCAGGGACGGTAATGCCTGCCAGTTTTTCTACCGCCATAACATAGGGGAAGTTATTCATCACCCCGCCAAGATAGTCAATCCGATCAGTATAAGGAATGTAGCTATGCCAAGACTGACGCTCACCCATTTTTTCTGCGCCGCGATGGTGGTAACCAATATCTGGCACACAATCGACTATTTCTTCTCCATCCATTTGTAATACAATACGAAAAGCCCCATGCACACTAGGATGGTTGGGGCCAAGATTTAAAAACATAAAATCATTGTCTTGGCTTTGTCGCTTCATACCCCAAGCTTCAGGATCAAACTGTAATGCCTTTTGCTCTTCATCTTGTTTTAATGGCGGCAATGTAAATGGATCCATTTCAGTTGCCCGAGCAGGGTGCGTTTTTAATAACGGATGACCTTGCCAAGTTTGTGGCATTAAAATACGGGTTAAATAAGGATGATTTTCGAAAACAATACCAAACATGTCCCATATTTCACGTTCATACCAGTTAGCATTAGGCCAAAAACTACAGGCGCTACTTAGGGTTTTATCATTAGCGGTTAAATTGACTTTAATACGAATATCTTGATTACGTTCAAAAGATCGTAAGTGATAACTTACTGTAAAAGCTTTTATTTGTGAGGATTTATGTTGCCGTTGAGTTTCATCAATGGCGGTAATATCAAAGCACATATCAAATGGCTGAGCTAAATCATAACGTAAAATTTGCATCAATTGATTAAGTTGACTTTTATCAAGCCAAAAACTATCAATACCATCAACAATATTTTCCAGCGCAGTAACCGCAGTCAATTCGAGGTTGCTAGCTAATGCTGTTATTTCATCAACGATGGGCACTTTGGCTTGAGGTTGCCAATCTTTACACTGTTGTAGATTAATACTACTCATAAGCCCTCTCAATCAGAGACATACTATTAGCTTTTCTCATTAAACTGAGTCCGGTTTATCTAATGTGGTCGCACTCATGCGATGCTGATGTTTAATATCACGTAACGATGGCTTAGCAATTTGCGAAACATTTTGCTCTCCGACGACCCAACTCAATGGTCTTGGTTGATGAGCAATGGAATTTTGTAGTAATAATAAAGCTTCTAGCAACGCTTCTGGACGTGGCGGACAACCGGGCACGTAAACATCCACCGGGATAAATTTATCGACTCCTTGTACAACACTATAAATATCGTACATGCCGCCAGAATTAGCACAAGATCCCATAGAAATGATCCAGCGAGGCTCTAATAATTGTTCATATAAATGTTGAACAACGGGTGCCATCTTACGAAAGCAAGTGCCAGAAATTACCATGAGATCCGCTTGGCGGGGTGTTGCCCGAATCACTTCAGCACCAAAACGGGCAATATCGTGACGAGAAGTAAAGCTCGTTGCCATTTCAACGTAACAACAACTTAGGCCAAAATTAAATGGCCAAACAGAATTTTTTCGCCCCCAGTTAATCATGTCATCAAGCTTAGCCATAAACACATTCCGCTTAAGCTCTTGCTCTGATACTTGTTGTGCTTGACTCATAGCATCGTCAAGTTTGGCCTTAGTGATTGACCACTCCATTATTGACCTCGATTATTATCTTTCGATAAATTTAATTGACTGTGACCCAATGAATTTGATCTTAATTGCTCAGGTCGGAATGGCAAATGTCGCTGCTTCAATGATAAAGCCCCTATACGCCAAACATAGATAAGTGCCACAAATAAAATGACAATAAAAATACTGGCTTCAATAAAGCCCAACCAACCCACTTCATCAAAGGCGATCACCCAAGCAAATAAGAAAATAGTTTCTAAATCAAAAATGACAAAAAAGATGGCATACAGAAAAAAATGGCTGGTGAAACGAGTTTTATTATTATCGACAGATATAACACCTGACTCATAAGGCGTATTTTTTGCTCGGCTTTGTGTTTTGGGGCCGAGGACATGAGACAACAGCAACATAAAAATCAACATCAATACCAAAATAATAAAATAGGCAGCAATTGGCCACAATTGATTAATCTGTTCAGATGTACCCACAACGCCTCCTTAAATCGTCAATAGCAAAAGCTATTAACAAAACTCGATAGACTTCGGACTTATCGTAATAATTGTTGTTTTTTTAAACACTAATTTAATCATATACAAAAGAACAGAAAAAGCAAAATATTCTTTATTATCAATAGCTTTAAGTTTAAATAGACACGAAGGAATTTATAACATCATTAAGGCAATGACATCGAGAGTGATCGGCTCATTCAATGAAACCGAGAGAAAAAATGAAGACTAATAGTATTTATCCATGATGTAAAAGCGCATCACACCATAGTAGAATCATTAGTGACTATATTATTTTTATTGTTATTTTATTCCTATACAACTACCTCTCAGGGCTACTACAAAATCATATGACCTAATTTAGACCATACGAATTAAGCTATCGTTTTATTATTGTTAAATAAATTATAGAAAAGAATTGAGTTTTTGCTTAAAAATTAAGTAAATAATCTTAAATAAGAAAAGATTAACTTACTCGGTGATGGGAGGTAGAGAATGTGTTTAAAAAATTACTGCTTGTTATCTTTTTCACTATAAATAAACACAGCAAATAATGCCGCCAATAAAGCAGCTACGCCGGCTAATTCAAAACTCAGTTCAGCTCCCGCTCCATCAAGCCACCAACGTCCAGCGAAATAAGCACCAATAGCACCACCAATACCGTATACGCCACTGATGTATATAGCTTGTCCTCGATTTTGTTGGTTGATATGAAAATGCTGCTGAACAAATTGAATTGATACACTGTGATATAGCCCAAAACTTGCTGCATGAGTGAGCTGAGCCAGCGTTAATATGTAAGGATTATCAGCATAATATCCGGTGATAAACCAACGAGCTGCGGTAAGTAGTAAACTGAAAGTTAATAACACTCTTACACCAAATAATTGATATAAGCGTCCTGCAATAATAAATACGCCAATTTCCGCAATAACCCCCAAACTAATGTACAAACCTACGGCATAACCTGGATAAGCTAAGTCTCGTAAATAGAGAGCAAAAAAGCTATAAAATGGGCCAAAACTAATTTGCAATAATAAACCAGCAATGAAGAAAAAGATGAAACGAGGTTCAACTAGTTTGGAAAAAATAGAAATATTTTTAATGTTGGACTGTTTTTTAGCATGTGGCTCTTTTAACAATAAAGTTGATAAATACAAAGCAAATAAAACAAATAAACCAAGGAAGGTAAAAGCATGATAGCTCCACTGTGCGATCACCTCTCCTGCGGCTATTGCCAGTACAATAAAGCCAACACTGCCCCATAAACGTATTCGAGCATAAATTTTAGCGTTGCGTCGCACTGAGACTAAAGTTAACACTTCCAGTTGCGGTAAAATTGCTGTCCAAAAAAGGCTAAACAGTGCTAAAACAAAAGTTATCGGCCAATAGCCCTGAACCCAAAATAATAAACTGAAACTGAGAAAAGCAAGTAAAGCACCGAGTCGAATAATGGCAAGTTGTTTGCCTGATTTATCCGCCATCATAGCCCAGAGCGTAGGACCTACAATTTTGGTTGCGGTAACAATGGCAAGAATTTCACCAATTTGCAGTGAACTAAAGCCGTTACCATCAAGATAAATAGGTAAAAAAGGCACTACCATGCCTAGAATACTAAAATACCAAAAATAGCTACCCGATAGCTTCGTAAATAGTGGTGAACTCATGACTTTACCTGCACTTTATCACCACTAAATTTTTATGTTTTTCACAACTAATTAGAGATATCAGGAGTGATACACTCAACATCGGCATTTTGTGCTCGATGACGTAGATAATGATCCATTAACGTTAATGCCAGCATAGCTTCAGCAATAGGCACTGCTCGGATACCAACACAAGGATCATGGCGACCTTTAGTAATAATATCCGCAGCTTCGCCTTGTAAGTTTACTGTTTTACCGCTAACACCAATGCTTGAAGTTGGCTTTAACGCTAAGTGCGCAACAATCGGTTGACCTGATGAAATACCACCAAGCACACCACCAGCATGGTTACTATTAAAGCCATCAGGAGTTAACTCATCTCGATGCTCTGAGCCTTTTTGATTGACAACGGCAAAGCCATCACCGACTTCAACCCCCTTTACTGCATTAATACTCATTAATCCATGAGCAATATCTGCATCTAAACGATCAAAAATGGGTTCACCGAGTCCAATAGGCACATTATTAGCAACTACAGTTACTTTGGCGCCAATAGAATCTTTTTGACGAATGATGCCACGCAATAATTCATCTAATTGTTCGAGCTTACTTTCATCTGGAAAAAAGAACGGGTTTTGTTCAACAGTATTCCAATCATATTGCTCGGCACAAACATCACCTATTTGAGTCACACAGCCTTGAATGGTAATTCCAAACTTTTGTTTAAGGTACTTTTTAGCTACAGCACCCGCCGCCACACGCATGGCAGTTTCACGTGCTGATGAACGTCCGCCACCACGGTAATCTCGAATGCCATATTTTTGCCAATAAGTATAATCGGCATGACCGGGTCGAAAACTTTGCGCAATATCCCCATAATCTTTAGAGCGCTGATCGGTATTTTCAATCATTAAACCAATTGGCGTACCAGTGGTTTTACCTTCAAAAACACCCGACATAATTTTCACGCGATCTGCTTCTTTGCGTGCGGTTGTATAACGAGAAGTACCTGGTCGACGACGGTCTAAATCATCCTGTAAATCAGCTTCACATAAATCTAACCCCGGTGGACAACCATCAATGATAGCGCCTAATCCCAAACCGTGACTTTCACCAAATGAAGTCACCGTGAATAACTTTCCAAATGTATTGCCTGACATGATTACTTTTTCGCCCGTTGATTAAAAATTGCAGAATGTGCGGTTAATTGCTGTTTAGATAACATGAAAACACCATGTCCTCCACGTTCAAAGCTTAGCCAATTAAAAGCTACTTCAGGGTAAGTTGCCTCAACATGAATTTGTGAGTTACCCACTTCACAAATCAAAATGCCATCATCAGTTAAATGTTCACTACTTTGTGCCAGAATTTGTCTTACAATATCTAAACCATCAACGCCACTACCCAAGCCTATTTCAGGCTCGTGTTTAAACTCTGCTGGTAAACTGTCAACATCTTCTTGATCAACGTAAGGAGGATTAGTAACAATTAAATCATACCTTTGTCCCTCAACCCCAGAAAAAACATCAGACTGAATTGGAATAACTTGTGCTGATAAACCATGATCTTCAATATTTATTTGTGCAACGTTAAGCGCATCAACCGATAAATCAACCGCATCAACTTCAGCCTCAGGAAAATAATGTGCGCATGCAATCGCAATACAGCCACTGCCAGTACATAAATCAAGAATTCGTTCTATAGATTGACCAGCTGGAATCATTGGCGAAAAACGTTGTTCGATATACTCACCAATGGGCGATCGTGGCACTAATACGCGTTCATCAACATAAAAAGGTAAACCCGCAAAGCTTGTTTGATGAGTAATGTAAGCCGCTGGTAATTCTTCTACAATACGTTGCTCAATCACCGCTAAAACATGCTGCTTTTCATCATTTGTTAATCGACACTGCATAATATGTTTAGTTAATTCACTTGGCAGAGCAAGCACAAACAATACTAGCGTGATCGCTTCATCCCATGCGTTGTCATTTCCATGACCAAAAAAAACATCAGCGCGATTAAACTGACTCGCCGCATAACGGACAAAATCGCCAACAGTTTCAAGTTGTTGACATATCTCTTCGTTTGTTTCGTTACTCGTTTGGTTGCTAGGTTGATTTACCACCTTACATCCCCTTTATTGATTAATGTCTTGTCATTATCGTTAGATATTTTTAGACTACGCAGATGAAATTCAAAGATGCTTTATCCAAGCAAGAAAAACAACTGTTTAAAGATGCCATAGGTAAGGTAAAACCTATGGTGCACGACACAATACACGCCAGAAAAAGAACCATCAAGCCTAAAACTACAATCATTCAAGAAAAAGCTGCAAAACAGCATGCCAGCTTCTTTTTTTCCGATGAATTTGAGCCTAACTTATCTAATCAAGGACCGATAAAATACGTAAAAGATGGTACGGATCATTTCGAAGCTAAAAATTTACGTCGCGGGGTTTACGCTCCTGATTTGATTCTAGACTTACATGGCCTTGACCAACAACAAGCTAAGTCAGAAATAGCCGCTTTATTATACGCCTGCCAAAAAGAGCACGCGCAATGTGTTTGTATTGTTCATGGATTAGGTGGCAGAGTACTGAAAAATAAAGTCCCTCACTGGTTAGTGCAACATCCTGATGTATTAGCTTTTCATCAAGCACCACTAGAATGGGGGGGCAATGGAGCTTTACTCGTATTGGTTGATTTGCACGATAAGTTCATGCGTGATTAATATTTACTCAACTACTGTAGATCAGCTGATTAATTTACAGTAAATCAAAAGGAGAAATTAGCTGAACTAACTCACCCTTCATTCTATCAATATCGTAATCAATTTGAGCAATAGCGGCTGTTTGAAAAATAGGTGACTCTTGATTAAACGTCAATTCAGCGACCAAATAACTCACTAACGGCATATGAGAAATAATCAATAATTGTTTAACAGTATTTTTATCAATAATACCATCAATATAATCATGTACCTGCCGAGCATCGCCCGATGGTGTAATAAAATCTAACGTAGTTATTTCTGCTGAGAAGCCACTATCAGCCAACACTGTTTGGGCAGTTTGTTGAGCTCGGATATAAGGACTAACCAATACTTGTTCAACATTACTTGCATGCTCTTTCAACCAATTTGCCATATTGGATGACTCTAAAAAACCTTGCTTGGTTAATTCTCTTGCGCTATCGCTATTTGACATAGGATTAGCTTGACCATGGCGCATAATAAAGATTTGCATGTTTTACATCAGTGTCGGTAATTTTTGGCTATAGTAAAACAATATTAACTATTGTTAAATAGCGGTTTGAATTATCAGCAAATAATAAAATAGACTGTTATTATTTCACTTGGTAACTTATAGTAACTAACATACTAATTTTTATAGAACAAATGCTCTCCTAACGTATAGCCAGCTATTTGAAGATACGTGTTTTAGGTGCCGTTAAGTATTTGCTTGGAGCTGCTTTTGAAACAAAGCCCTAACGATCTAAAACACTACCAGCCTTTCACCTTAAAGAATGGTTTAAGAACCCTATTAATTCATAATGACGAAACTGAAAAGTCTGCAGCTGCTTTAGCGGTAAATGTTGGTCATTTTTCTGATCCCATTGAACGACAAGGATTAGCGCATTTCCTTGAGCATATGCTATTTCTTGGCACAGAAAAATATCCTGACGGGAGTGAATACCAAAAGTTTATAAGCCAGTATGGTGGTAGCAACAATGCATGGACAGCTACTGAACATACCTGTTTTTTCTTTGATATTCATCATCAACACCTTGAAGCAGCCTTAGATCGCTTTAGCCAATTTTTTACCGCTCCTTTACTATCAGAAGAATTTGTTAATAAAGAACGGAAAAATATTGATGCAGAATTTAAACTCAAATTAAAAGATGACATCAGACGACTATACGATGTTCATAAAGAAACTATTAACCCCGCTCACCCTTTTGCTAAATTTTCTGTCGGTAATACTGAAACGTTAGCTGATAATGAAAACGAAAATTTACGTGATACGGTAGCGAACTTTTTTCAGCAGCATTATGTAGCATCGGCAATGACTTTGGTGGTTGAAGGTCCACAATCAATAAAAGAGTTGCAAGAACTTGTTGAGGAAAAATTCTCAACTATAACAAATGACAAACCAAAACAAACGCTAACAGATGAACCTCTTTATTTACCTCATCAGCAAAAAATAGCAATAAAAGTGAAACCAGTTAAGAATGACCATCAGCTCATTGTTAGTTTCGCTATGCCCAGTATTGATGAGTTATATCGTCATAAGCCAGAATCAATACTTTCTTACCTATTAGGTCACGAAGGGCCAAAAAGTATTTTATCTGTTTTAAAACAGAAACAATGGGCACTCGGTTTAACCGCTGGCTCGGGTATCAATGGTTATAATTTCAAAGACTTTAATATTAGCATTCAGCTTACCGAGCAAGGTGAAGCCCACACAGATGAAATAATCACTATTATATTTGCTTATATTAAATTGCTTAAACAGCAAGACTTACCGCTATATTATTACCATGAAAAGAAATCAATCGCCGAGTTATCCTTTCATTATCATGAAAAAATGAAACCACTTGATTCTGTTTGTCAATTAGTTATCAACATGCAGCACTACCCAGAGCAAGATTATATTTTTGGCGATTATGTTATGGATGGGTTTGAGCAAGAAAGTATTACCCAACTATTGTGCTTCTTATCACCTAATAACATGCGCATTATTAACATTAGTCAAAAGTACGATTGTGATTTACTGAGCCGTTGGTATCAAGTTCCTTATCAAGTAGAAAAGTTATCCGTAGAGCTACTAACACAGTGGCAAATTGTTTCAACCAATCCTGCATTAGCGTTGCCAGAAAGAAATAGCTACATAGTAGACAGCCCTGAACTTTTTGCTAAACCGGAACAAAATAAGGCAATCCTATTACCAGAATTAATTGAGCAAGAAAATGGCTTGTCAGTTTGGTTTAAACAAGATCATACCTTCAATGTGCCCAAGGGGTATATTTATATTGGTATTGATAATCCAATGATCATCGAAAACACCACTAACATAGCCATGACCCGACTATTTGTTGATCTTTATAGCGAATCTGTTGTTGAGCAACATTATGATGCTGAACTTGCTGGCATACATTATCATTTATATGCCCATCAGGGAGGCATGACCTTACAACTTTCAGGTATTAGCGAGAAACAGCCGTTATTACTACAAAATTTACTCAATGATTTAAAGCAATTTAGTTGTACTGAAAGTCAGTTTTCACTGCTGAAAAAGCAACTTATTACTCACTGGAAAAATTCGGATAATAGTAAATCGATTGCTCAGCTTTTTTCAAAGCTAAGTTCAACTATGCAGCCAAAAAACCCAAGTTCAGAATGTTTATCTATTGCACTGTCTTTGGTAACTTTTGAGCAATTCACTCACTATTGTCAAAACGTTTTCAATCATATTTCTTTAGAAGTATTTATCCACGGCAATTGGCGTTTACCTGAAGCGCAACAAATAAAAGCAACAATCAAAAATACGTTCCACGGAAAATATAGTTGTGATAATACGGTAAAAATTCCTGTATTAGATGTGAAAAATCAAGGAACACTTGAGCTGCCTTTATTATTGCCAGAACATGATCATGCCAGTGTAATTTATTACCCTATGGCAGATAGAGAATTATCAACCATAGCTAAAAGCATGATTGTTAGTCAGATACTCTCACCGCTTTTTTTCCAACAAATGCGTACAGAAAGGCAGTTTGGTTATTTAGTCGGTGTTGGCTTTGTTCCTATTAACCGCTACCCTGGGATTGCTTTTTATATTCAATCACCAAATATAACAGCCCCCGACTTGATTGACGCGATGACAGAATTTATTAATGAATGTCGCCAAGCGCTTGATGATATCAGCGAGCAAGATTGGCACTACCTACAGCATGGCCTTGCTGGTCAATTACAAGAACACGATACAAGTCTACGCATTAGAAGCCAGCGATTTTGGGCGGCTATTTGTAATAAAGAAACTAACTTCAAACAAAAACAAAAACTTATCAAGGTAATTTTATCATTAACACTTGCTGATATTGACGTTTTTATTAAAGAGCAGCTGCAAACTATAATAAATGAACAAATACACGCGGTAGATAGATTTTGTTTAATGTCTCATCAAACATCATTAAGTAATAGTTCTCCCACTGAAAGTAAAGAGTTTGAACAAGCGATTGAAAAGATATCAAAAAAATGCTCAATTAAATATTAAAAGTGCCGATATACAAACACATATACCAAAATTATTTAAAAATACCGTTTCAGAGCAAATTTAGAAATAGTTTCGAGTTATAGTAACTTTTAGCTAAAAAGTTGACTTCACCGCAGCCATGCTTTGTAATGGAAGATGAATAATAATAATAATAGCTAAAATATCCTAATAGCCGGCATTTGCGAGGCATTAATTAGTATTTTCACCAAGGTTGTATTTGTGCAGATATCTATTTTTCAAAATTTTTCTCCTTCTCGCTTTTTGCGTATTTTCAGCACTGCATTTTTTCTCTCGTTTATAGTTACTAATCAAGCTATTTCAGCATCTGTTAATTTAGATGAAAATATCGAATTTAAGCATTTAACCACTGCAGATGGTTTATCACAAAGTTACGTATTCGACATTGTACAAGACCACGAAGGCTATATCTGGATAGCAACTCAAGATGGTTTGAATAAGTTTGATGGAAAAAACTTTACTTATTATCGCAGTAATACTTTAGATCCAAATTCAATTGCTGACAATTACATCAGAAACCTTTTTATTGACGAGAATAAGCAACTCTGGATTGGCACTGATAATGGTTTAAGTAAATATAATAACAAACTCGATAATTTTGAAAATTTTTTGCACAACGATAGTGATAGTTCAACATTATTAGATAATGTAATTTGGTCTATATACCAAGACGAAAAAAGTGTTATTTGGGTTACCACCAAAAAAGGCCTACATAAATACGATGCTTTATCTTCAGGATTTTCTCGCATAAAAGTTTACGGTTTAAATGATGAACTCCAAGAGGTTAAAACTGTTTTTCAAGATGAGAAAAATAATTTCTGGCTAGGCACCTTTGAAAATGGTGTTTATATTGCTAACAAAGACTTTTCATTTGCAACAAATATTCAAGAAACTATAAAGGCAGAACAAAAACTATCGATCAATGCACTCTATGACATTAAAGAGATTGATAGCAATTACTGGCTTGCTACAGATAATGGCGTTTTCATTATTGATAAACAATACAACCTTATTAAACATTACCATTTACAAAACAAATCTTCAGAACAAGTAAAAGCGCTCTCTTTAAATCAAACGACTAATTCTAGGGTTTGGATTGGTACAGACACTGGCCTTAAAGTTATAAACATATTAGATGGCACTCAAAAATCAATAGGTCTATCAAACAATAACTTAACAGAATCGAACGCTATTTATAATCTATATATGGACAAGACTAATAAGCTTTGGGTTGGTACATTAAACGGTGCTTTCATTTATGATCCCTTAGTTACAACTATCAGCAAAAGTCAATCCATTAACCGAGAACTAAATAGTTACGTAAATGCTATTACCTCTTTAGATAATGAGCTATGGCTCTCACATGATGAAAGTTTAATTCATATTAAAACGAATGGAGACTTAGATAATGTTTCACCCGAATTAAATGGTGAGGTTTTTGATCTACTTTCCAACCACGATAGTTTATTCATTCAAACTAACGCGAATGATTTATTCCAGTTAAACCGGACAAATCAGCAACTAACAAAACATGAGAATTGGGGCGAATCTACCGCATTTAATGAACCAGAAAGAATATATCTACAAGAAAAAACTATATGGTTTATTAGTACAGATGGAACGTTGACTAGCTACAACATAGAAACAGAAAAAAACAAAAAATACCCCAGCCAATATGAAGGAAAATTAACTAGCTTAACAATTAATGACTCTGGCAACTTTTGGATGACAAATGAAAAAGGAAATGTACTTTCCTTTGATCCACAAGAATTTAAGTTTACAAATTTTATTATTGAGAAAAAAGCTAACTATGCCATAAGCAAGTCAACCTCTATAGCGGTATCTCAAAACAAAATATTGCTTGGCTCTGACAACCAAGGTGTCTTATTAATTGATAAGTTAACAGGGAAAACACGTGTATTTAACGAAGAAAGCTTATTAGCTAATAATTTTATTGCTGACCTATTAGTTGATAAAAATAACAATTTTTGGGTGAGTACTAATAAAGGAATTAGTACTATCTCAGCTAAAAGTGACAAAGTACGTAGTTTCTATAAAGATTTTAGCCTCAGTAATATTGAGTTTATAAGTAATAGCTCTACAATCTCCAATGATGGCATTATGTATTTTGGTGGCTCTTCTGGATTTATTTCATTCTCTCCCTCTTCTTTATTGACAGTATCCCAAGAGATTAATGAACCAATATTAACTGACCTGTTAATTGCAAATAAAAAAATCAGTATTGTCGATCTTGATAACAAGAAATCTAATGAATTAAAGCTACCAGCACATATAAATATTTTAGAACAATTGAACTTACAATATATTCACTCTCAATTCAGTTTTGAGTTTGTCTCTCCAAATGCCAAACTACCAAACCAGCTAGGCTATAAATATCGCTTGAAAGGGTTCGATCAAAACTGGATAGAAACAGATGTTAATAATCGGCATGCTACTTATACCAATTTGAATGCTGGCGATTATACTTTTGAAATCCAGGCATATGACCTATTTAATCCTGAAACGCTTCAATATAAAAAACTAAAAATTCATATCATGCCCCCTTGGTGGCTATCCAATAGTGCAATACTTATTTACACCTTAATTGGTTTGTTAGTATTAGCTTATTTCCTTCAACAACTACGTCATAAACGTCTCTATCACCTACAAATAAAACTTAGTGAGGAAAGATTAAAGCTTTCACTATGGGGAAGTGGCGATGAAATGTGGGATTGGAATATTGAAAAAAGTAAAATTTATCGCTCAAACATTTGGGGGATTCTTGAGTTCCCTCAAGATGGTAAACGGAATCTGGGCAATGCCAATAATAATGAAACCAATATTCATAAACAAGATATCTCACGTATTAGAGTCGCTTTAGATGAACATTTTGCTGAGAAAACAGAACATTTCGAAGCTACTTATCGAGTAAAAAACAAAGATAACAAATGGATTTGGGTACTTGATCGCGGCAAAGTCGTAGAACGTGATGAGAATAATGAACCATCTCGAATGACAGGTACACTTAAAGATATCAGCCAAATTAAAAAAGCAGATGAACGCTTAAAGCTTTTTGCCAAATGTATCGAAAATATTTCTGATGCGGTTGTTATTTACGATCGTCAATTCAACATTGTTGATGTTAACAAGTCTTATCAACGTATTACCGGTAGAAAAAAATCTGACAAGCTAGGAACATCTCTCCGTTTTAGCCGTTATCCTGAAAGCTTCACTCAAGATGTGAAGAAGCATCTTATGCAAAAAGGTAGTTGGCATGGTGAGATTGAAAGTAAACGCAACAATGGCGAGCTATACCTTACCGATCTCAACATTGATATTATTCGAGACGAAAGTAAGAATATATCTCACTTTGTTGGTGTATTTTCTGACATCACTAAACGTAAAGAAACAGAGGCAGAGTTAAGGCGTTTAGCTAACTCTGATACTTTGACTGGTTTACCCAACCGCTCTTATTTCCAAGCTAACCAAGCTCGACTAGTAAAAAATAGGGTCCCTCATGCCTTATTAGTATTTGACTTAGACAACTTCAAGAAAGTAAATGACTCTATGGGGCATGAAGTTGGCGATATATTATTATGTAAAGTTGCTCAGCGCATTCGAGCCATAGGACGCAAAAAAGATACCGTTTATCGTCTTGGTGGTGATGAGTTTAGCATCATCGTTGAAGACACAAACGATATTCATACGATCACTACCATTGCCAAAGATATTTTAAAAGTAATTGCCGAACCATTTAAATTAAAAAACCAGGAACTGGTACTGTTCAGTAGTATAGGTATTGTTTTATATCCTGAGGATGGTATCAGCCCTCAAGAGCTGTTAAAGAATGCTGATACCGCCATGTATCATGCAAAGCATAATGGCGGCAATAAATATCAGTTCTTTAATGATTCAATGAATAAAAAAGCGGTTAAGCGCTTGCAAATAGAAAGCTTAATTCGCCATGGTTTAAAAGAAGATTTCTTTTCTGTTTTTTATCAACCTAAGATAGAAATAGCTACTGGTAAAGTTGCTGGTATGGAAGCTTTAGTTCGTTTTGAAACACCAAGCAAAGGTATCATCAGCCCCGTTGTTTTTATCCCCGTATCAGAGGAAACCGGACAAATCATCGACATTGGTGAAATTGTATTACGTAAAGCTTGTCATGCAACTAAGTCTTGGATTGATGCAGGACTGTTTGATGGTCGCATCGCAGTTAACTTATCCGCTGTACAGTTCACTCAATCAAACTTGGTTGGCATGATCGCCGACATATTAAAAGAAAGTCGATTGCCTGCAAAGTACCTTGAGTTAGAGATTACAGAAGGTACGGTTATGGACTCACCACAAAAAGCGATTGATACCATGCTGCAGATCCGTGCCATGGGTATTCACCTTTCCTTAGATGATTTTGGGACCGGCTATTCATCTTTGGCTTATTTAAAAAAATTCCCTTTAAATACCTTAAAAATTGACAAAGCTTTTGTTGATGACATAGAAGAATCTGAGCAAGGACGTAATATGGTTGCCACTATAGTGACCATTGCTCATAACTTAGGTTTACAAGTTGTTGCTGAAGGAGTTGAAACCAATCAGCAGCTTAGCTTTTTATCTGGACTTCGTTGTGAACAACTACAAGGGTATTTATACAGTAAACCGCTGCCAGAAAGAGATTTCCGCAGTTACCTACTCTCTCATCAGATCACCGACAAATCTACGTCATTTAATAAAAGTTAAGTTTAAAGGCTTAGTGACAAATTTCTGACATCTAACAAAAACAAGCTGCAAAGTCTTATATAGCGAGACTTTACAGCTTGGCATGCTTTTCGCTTTATCTGTGTTGCTTAAATAATAACAACTATTTTAACCAATCAGATAAGGAATATAGAAATGTTAAGTTCGATCATTTTATCTTTTGCAATCAATGCCTCACCAGTTCCAAGTGCTGATGTAAATGTATTAGATATTCAAGAAGTAGGCACTAAGCGTGGTTCTATCCGTGTACTAGATACATATGAAGCAGGTACTAAACGTGGTTCAATCCGTGTAGGTACTAAGCGTGGTTCTATTCGTGTTGGTACTAAACGTGGCTCTATCCGTGTACTAGATACATACGAAGCAGGAACTAAACGTGGTTCTATTCGTGTTGGTACTAAACGTGGCTCTATCCGTGTACTAGATACATACGAAGCAGGTACTAAACGTGGTTCTATTCGTGTTGGTACTAAACGTGGTTCTATCAGACTTTAGGAGATACTTATGATCAAGCTAATTAAAACATTATTTGCTGCTGAGCCTAAAGAAAATGCAATTGCAGCGAAAATTGAAATAAAAGAAATGCCTGCTAAATCTTTATGGTCTTAATACGATTCTAGATGACATCATTTAGCACAATAATAATCGCTACACGGACGTTAGCGGCTATGTTGTTGATAAAATCCACAAGTATTGCAACACCGCCCAATCCTCCTGAGCGCCCTCTGAATTCAAGTTATTAATATCAAGCTTTTAATATTAAGCAATGAAAACCAAAGAGACGTGTAACTTTCATACGCTTTTTCATACAAAACATTGGCCAAATAAATGGGCCAAAAACGAAGCCAGCACAAGCCCAACGCTTGCGACCTAAGCCATTAGATAGTGCCTGACAATAAAAAAACAACGAAAACAATACACCAATGAATGCAGCAAGTAACAACATAATACTTTCAATCCAAAATTGAATAAAAACGCTAAAATTAACGGCGCGTAATATACGTCAATTAGAGTATTTATTCAAATACTTTTATCTTCAGATTTATACTAGGTAGTTGTGTTATTTTCACTCAAAAACCTCATTAATTCCCATGTAACATCCATAAAAAAAGAGGCAGATATATGCCTCTTAGTATTACAAAATCATCCAAGTTAACGGCAAACTGATTCCGTTACTTAATTAGCAAATGTCCTTATCAGCTACGAATAAAACTTCTCACCTTTTTCTGCAATTTCTACTAATTTATCACAAGGTTTAAAACGCTCACCAAAGTCAGACTCCCATTGATTCATTTTATTCACAATAGTCATAGCACCAACGTTATCAATATAACGAAACGGACCACCTAAAAATGGAGGGAAACCTATACCAAAAATGGTGCCTATATCTCCATCACGTACATTGCGTATTATGCCTTCATCTAAACAACGTACTGCTTCGTTAAGCATCATATAAGTACAACGTAAACTAATTTCATCAACAGATAACTTTTCACTTAGCGTAATACCTAATAAGGCATATACAGATTCATCAACCTGCTTCTTCTTGCTACTATTATATAAATAGAAGCCTTTTTTAGTTTTCTTTCCTAAACGACCATCTGTGATTAATTTGTCAAAAGCTGGTGGTGGCGTAAATCTTTCGCCCAATTCGGCTTGTAAAATAGGCCCTATTTTAGCGCCAATATCAATTCCCACTTCATCTAGTAATTGCATCGGCCCAACAGGAAAACCAAAGTTAACTAAGGCTTTATCTATTTTATCAATGGGCTCACCAGCTAGTAACATTAACGCAGCTTCATTCATATATGGTGCTAAAATACGGTTAACATAAAAGCCTGCTTTATCTTTAACAACGATAGGTGTTTTCCCTTGCTTTTTAGCTAAGGCAACGGTTGTTGAGATCGTTTGATCAGAAGTTTTATCATGCGCAATAATTTCAGCTAACGGCATTTTATCTACGGGTGAAAAATAATGTAAACCGATCACATTTTCAGGGCGAATGGCTTTTGCAGCAATTTGTCCAATTGGTAAGCTCGATGTATTACTAGCAAAAATCGTAGACTCTTTACAGTTTTCTTCAATATCGGCAACCATTTTTTGTTTTAACGATAAGTCTTCAAAAACAGCTTCAACAACCAAGTCAGTATTTTTAAAGCCTGAATAATCAGTCGTCCCGGTAATCATCGACATTTGTTTTTGCATTTCATTCTTACGGATAAATCGACGTTTCACTTTTTTGTTGAGCAAGTCAAAACTGTATTTCAAAGCATGATGAATACCTTGTTCAGCAATATCTTTAATGCGAACGGCGATATTGGCTTTAGTAGCAGTAACAAAAGCAATTCCTCCTCCCATTAAGCCACCACCGAGTACCGCAACTTGTTTAATCTTTTGTCCAGCAACGCCTTCAACCCCTTGCTCTTTTTTCATTTCAGTTGTAGCAAAGAAAATTTGTCTTAGTTCCGCTGATACCGGGCTCATCACTAATCGACCAAAGTGGTCCGCTTCTCGCTGATAACCTTTCTTCGATGATTGCTCTATACCTGTTCGTATACAATCAATTATTTTTAACGGCGCAGGATAGTTGCCTTTAGTTTTTGATAATACCGTTTTAGTCGCCTGACTAAACACCAGCTTACGTCCGATGCTTGTTCCCTCTAAAAACTTATTTACTAGAGAGCGCTTAAGCGTTGAACGCTGCTGATTAGTTTTAACTTTACCTGATAAAATAAGCTTTTCAGCGACTTCAAGTAAAACGCTATTTGGTACAACATCGCTAACCAAACCTGCTTTTAGCGCTTGTTTAGCTCTCAGTTGTTTACCAGTCAGCATCATATCTAACGATTTTTGAATTCCAACCAATTTCGGTAAGCGCTGCGTACCACCACTACCTGGTAATAATCCCAACTGCACTTCAGGCAAACCTAAAGCAGTTTTAGCATTATCGCTACAAACTCGCATATGACACGCCATTGCTAGTTCTAAACCACCACCTAAACAAGCGCCATTAATAGCCGCAACTACAGGAATAGATAATTGTTCAATTTGGGCAAAAATCATTTGTCCTTGACGAGATAAGGCCGTTGCTTCTTCTTCTGTCTGACAACTGGCCAACATGTTAATATCAGCACCGGCAACAAATGAATCTGCTTTACCACTTCTTAAGATAAGACCAATAATCGACTTGTCAGACTTGATCTCCTTTAATACCAGGGCAATTTCATCTGCAAACTCTGCTTTTAATGTATTCATCGACTCACCAATAACGTCCATTACTAAATGAGCAATACCGTTTTCTTGGCGAATTAAGCTAAATGTTTTTTGATTTTCAGTAGTCATTAATCTGTCTCCACAATCATTGCCGCACCTAAACCACCTGCAGCACAAGCAGTAGTTAAGCCTGTACCACCACCACGGCGATTCAGTTCATTTAAGGTTTGTACGATTAAGCGTGTGCCTGTTGCCGCAAAAGGATGACCATAAGCGAGGGAGCCCCCCATGACATTAAACTTATCCATATCTATTTCACCAATCGCTTTATCTCGACCTAAGTTTTCTTGTGCAAACTTATCACTGGCAAACATTTTAATATTCGCTAACGCCTGAGCAGCAAACGCTTCATGCATTTCAATTACATCTAAATCTTTTAATTCCATCCCAGCACGCTTTAAAGCAATAGGTGTAGCGAAACTTGGGCCCATTAACATGTCTTGCCAAACATCAATGGCAGCAAAACCATAACTGCGAATATAACCTAATGGTTTATAACCTAACTCTTTTGCTCGACCTTCTCGCATCAATAAAATCGCCGATGCGCCATCAGTTAACGCCGTACTATTTGCTGCGGTCACCGTACCATGTTTACGATCAAAAACAGGCTTTAAACGAGCATAGCCAGCTAACTCTGAGTTTTCACGAATACAGTTATCTTTGTCAATAAAAGACTTAAATGGCTCCGTATGAGCAGCCATTACCTCACCGGCTAGTTTTCCTTCTTGCCAGCTTTTAGTGGCTAAAGTATGTGAGCGATGAGCTAGTTCATCTTGAGCTTGACGGGTAATGCCATGAGTTTTTGCCATTTGTTCTGCAGTTTGCCCCATAGATAAACCTGTTGAATACTCAGCAACAGATGGAGGCACGGGTAAAATATCTTTAAAGCGTAGTTGACGAAGTAGAGCAAGCTTTTGCCCAAACGTTTTGGTTTTACTCAAATCTAATAACATTCGAGCAAATTTCTTTGACAAGCCAATAGGAGCTACAGACGTTGAGTCAGCACCACCAGCGATACCAACATCCACTAAACCCGACATAATTGACTCAGTAATATTGACCGTAGACTGGAAGCTAGTCGCACAAGCACGAGATACACTATAAGCATCGGTATGCACATTCATACCTGTGCCTAACACAATTTCTCGTGCAATATTTGGTGCTTCAGGCATTTGTACTACTTGACCAAAAACTAATTGATCGATTATTTGAGGATCTACATCATGTTTACTAAGCAGCTCATTGACCACCAACTTGCCTAAATCTACTGCTGGTACACCATGAAAAGCTGTAGCTTGTCGAGCAAATGGTGTACGTAAACCAGCAACAACGGCTATTCGCTCACCCTTGGCTGTTTGTAATTTAACTGTCATGTTATTTCCTCATATAAGATCAAAACAAAGAGGTCTGACCTCTTAGGTTAATGACTCAATTCTAACGACTTAATTAAATATTTCAACATTGCATTGAAATTAATGCGCTTGATATACCGATAAATACGACGTAAATACTTAATTTCTTCGTTAAAATTATTTACAATTTCTTTCTTAACTCTTGTTTTATTTTAGTTGAACCTTATATAAAGTAAGTAATCAAATTTAATTCATAACAATTTATTAACAATAAGAACTATTCTATTATGGCTATTGAGCACTTTTCTTCCCTTAGAGAGCATTTATCACAACAAATCATCGGACAACACGCATTAGTTGAAAATTTATTGATCGCCCTCTTAGCCAATGGTCACTTGATCGTAGAAGGTCCTCCAGGATTAGCAAAAACACGTGCCGTTAATGCCTTAGCTGATGGCTTAGAAGCTGACTTTCATCGTATACAATTCACTCCTGATTTATTGCCTGCAGATTTAACGGGTACTGATATTTATCGCCCAGAAGATGGCACTTTTGTTTTTCAACCAGGGCCGCTTTTTCGTAACCTAGTTTTAGCCGATGAAATTAACCGAGCACCCGCAAAAGTACAATCTGCTTTACTTGAAGCAATGGGTGAGGGTCAAATAACCGTTGGTAGAAAAACCTATCAATTACCCGATTTATTTCTGGTAATGGCAACTCAGAATCCTATAGAACAAGAAGGGACGTATCCACTGCCTGAAGCACAACTAGATCGCTTTTTGATGCATGTTGAAATTGATTATCCTGATGCCGCTAGTGAGCTTGAAATTTTAAAACTGAATCGTGGTGAAGCAATAAAACACGAAAAACAAAACATTAGCCAAATTTCACAAGATGATATCTTTGCTGCACGTGAACAAGTGATGAAAATTCATATGGCGCCAGCGGTTGAAAAATATATCGTTGATTTAATTATGGCTACTCGCCAACCTGAAAAATATGACGACAAACTTAAACAATGGTTAGCATATGGTGCCAGCCCAAGAGCAACCATTGCCCTTGACCGTTGTGCTCGTTCTCGCGCTTGGCTAGAAGGTCGCGACTTTGTTAGTCCTGAAGATGTACAAGCCGTGTTCCATAATGTGCTACGTCATCGCGTGTTGTTAACCTACCAAGCCGAAGCTGAAGGCATTAGTAGTAATCAATTACTTGATCATTTACTAAGCTTAGTCGCTGTTTCTTAAGTTATTTGATTAACTATGTGGTTAAAACAAACTAAAAAAGTCATACCAGACAATAGCCAAGAGCTACTGGCTAGCATTCAAAGTTCTGGCATAGATTTAACGATTAACGAGTTGATCAACTATCAGAACAAATCTTCGTTGATCGATCTCGCGGCACGAAAAAATTTACATGGCACCATGAGTGGTAACTATTTAGCTCGTTCAAAAGGCCGTGGTATGGAGTTTGATGAAGTTCGACATTACCAAAATGGTGATGATATTCGTGCCATCGATTGGCGTGTTACCGCACGTACAGGTAAAACTCATACAAAGTTATTTCGCGAAGAAATAGAACGTCCTGTACTCATAGCAACTGATTTAAGCTCTAACATGTTGTTTGGCAGCAAGTTATTATTTAAATCGGTGCAAGCTGCACATATAGCCTCACTGGTTGCTTGGCATGCAAAAAATCGCGGCGATCGCATCGGCGGTATTGTTTTTAATCAAAATCAACATACCGAGCTTAAGCCTAGAAGTCGCTTACAAGGGGTTTTACATTATTTACATGCTCTGAAAACCACGCATGAAAATAGCGAACAGTTTATCAGTCAAGCAGGCTCAACTCTTGCTGATGAAAACAAACAAAATAATAGTTTATCTTTTGAAAACAACTGCTTGCGCATCAGGCAAATTTCTCGACCAGGTAGCCTAGTTTACTTAATTACTGACGGCTATCAGGTTAACCGTGAAGCTATTCGCCATTTAGCCAATATCAGCAAGCACTGTGAACTAGTGGTTTGTTTAGTTTCAGACCCGCTTGAACATTCCCTGCCAAGTAGCAGCAAGAAGCTTAATGTCAGTATCACAGATGGTCACTATAAACAGAAATTAACGCTAGGCGATGAGAAAACTGCACAACGTTATCAGCAACAAGCACAAGCTTTCATTGATGAAAAAGAAGATTTATTAGAAAAAGCTGGTGCTCGTTTATTACATTTTTCGGCAGGTGAAAGCTTGGAACAACAGTTAAAAAACGGAGCCAATAAATGGATCCGCTAGCACAATTAAAAACCATACACTTACCTGAAAGTATTCATAACTACCCTATTGCTCCCGGCTGGTGGTTGGTTGCTGCAATCGTTTTAATAATAATTATTTGGGTTATTGTCTACTTCAAAAAGCGTCATTTCATTAATAAAGCCAAAAAAGCAGCGATACAAAAAATCAGTCAACAAGAGCAAACAGAAAATGAAATAATTTCGACTTTAAAGTGGGCTGCTTTGCAATACTTTCCTCGACAACAAGTTGCTTCTTTATTTGGTGATGAATTACAAAAATTTTTCACAAAAACGTTAGCAGAAGAGCACAAAGCTGAGTTCACAGAATTGGCTCAACATGCTTTTACGAGTCAATATAAAAAGCATGCTGAAACAAACAACGAACCTTTAAAAAAAGCAGCCATACTTTGGTTAACACATGCCTTGCCACTTAAAAAGCAAAAAAATCAGACTAATAGTTCTAATAAGAACAGTACAAATATTTTGCTTTTAGGAGAGAAAACATGATTGAGTTTGCTCTGCCATGGCTCTTTATTGCCTTGCCCTTACCCTTTATCGTTTATTGGCTACCCGCTAAAAGTAATGTTGAAGCCGCACCATTAAGAATGCCAACCCTTTTACATGGCGAGCATAGTCATACCAATTTTGATGCCAGTAAAAAAGCTCCTCGTTCTTTGCTGGCCCTACTTTGGCTATTATTAGTGTTAGCTGCCACCCAGCCACAATGGCTAGGTGAAGCGGTTAATATTCCTACCGAAGGCCGAGAAATGATGGTAGCAGTTGATTTGTCAGGTAGTATGCAAGTTGAAGATATGTCGCTAAATGGTTCTCGAGTCAATCGTTTAGAAATGCTAAAAGAAGTACTTGGCAACTTTATCGAACGCCGTGTAGGTGATCGTTTAGGCTTAATATTATTTGGTGATGACGCTTATATGCAAACACCAATGACTTATGATCGAAACACCGTACAACAAATGCTAGATGAAGCCGTGTTAGGCTTAGTAGGCAAGCAAACAGCAATTGGTGATGCTATTGCGCTAGCGGTAAAACGGTTTGATGAAAAGAAAGAATCTAACCGCGTGTTATTATTACTAACCGATGGTCAAAATACGGCTGGGAAAATAACACCCGACCAGGCACTTGAATTAGCAGTTGCTAAAGGTATTACGATTTATTCTGTTGGAATTGGTGCAGACGTGATGATCCAACAATCTATTTTTGGTAAACGCCAAGTCAATCCATCAAGTGAGCTTGACGAAGAGTCTTTAACACGCCTTGCCGAGCAAACTAACGGACAATATTTTCGTGCCAGAAGCAGTGAAGATATGGAAGAAATATATCAACTACTCGACCAATTAGAGCCCGTTGAGCAAGATCAACAACAAATGCGCCCTCTTACATCACTCTTCCACTATCCGTTAGGCCTAGCCTTTATTTTATCTTTGCTCTATTTAGTTGTATTGGTTTTACCAAGATCATTATTCCCATCACTTTCATTATCAGCAAAAGCAAAACAATCAGGTGGCCATCATGAATGATTTTCATTTTATTAGGCCACTTTGGCTGAGTGCTATCATTGTGTTGATAGTAGCCATCTATTTGCTGAAAAAATACCGTATTAGTCAATCAGGTTGGCAACAACTTTTACCTAAGCATTTGTCCAAAGCCTTAATTGACTCTCAGTCACAAGGGCGAGCATTGTCGCTAACTTTACCTTTTATTATAGGGCTACTTACCATTACTGCTTTAGCTGGCCCTACTTGGAAGAAACTACCACAACCAGTTTATCAAGTAGCTCGTGGCTCAGTGATGATCATGGATATGTCGTATTCAATGTATGCCACTGATATTGCTCCTAACCGATTAACACGTGCACGTTATAAAGCGATAGATTTATTAGACAATATTAGCGAAGGTGAAATAGGGCTAATAGCTTATGCCGGTGATGCTTTTACTATTAGTCCGCTCACCGAAGATATCAACAATATTAAATTACTTTTACCTTCACTAACACCCGATTTAATGCCTGAACTTGGCAGTAATCCACTAGCCGCATTGACCTTAGCTAGCGAAATGTTAAGAAATGCGGGTCATTTAGAAGGCGATATTTACTGGTTTACTGACGGTATCGAGAGCAGTGATATACAAGATATCACCGAATGGTCAACAGAATTTCCCTACCATATTAATATCATGGGTATTGGTAGCAAAACTGGAGCGCCAATAAAACTAACCAATGGCGAATTAATGAAAGATCGCAATGGCGGTATAATTATACCAAAATTAACGGTTAGCTCTCTTAAAGGTGTAGCGAGTCGAGCAAAAGGCAACTACGTAACCCTAAGTAATGATGAAGATGATATTGAAAATTTAATGGTTCGCACCGTTGATTTACAAACCGATAAAAAAGCGCAAAGTTTAAATACTGGTGACCAATGGCAAGAATTTGGCCCTTATTTATTATTGATCATACTCCCTTTAGTATTGAGTTATTTTCGTAGAGGCGTATTACTCAGTGTTATTCCTTGCTTCATTTTATTGATGCCCTCAACCCCAGTACATGCTGATATTTGGCAAGATTTATGGAAAACTAAAGATCAACAAGGACAGCAAAGTTACCAAAACAAAGCTTTTGAACAAGCAGCAGAACAATTTAAAAATCCCCTTTGGCAAGGTAGTGCTCATTACCAAGCAGAGAATTATCAGCAGGCATTAGAATCTTTTCAACAAAGCGATAGCGCCGAAGCTCTTTATAACCAAGGAAATGCTTTAGCCAAACTACAACAGTTAGATGAAGCAATTGAAGCCTACGATAAAGCATTAGCGAAAGAACCTAATATGGCTGATGCCAAAGCTAATAAAGCGTTGCTTGAGCAACTTAAGCAACAGCAAGAACAGCAGCAAAATCAAGACCAAGACCAAGACCATAATAAGGATCAAGACCAAGAACAGCAAGACAAGCAGGATCAGCAAAAAAGCAAAGAGAATAAAGATCAACAACAGAGTGATGAGCAAAACGAGCAAGAGCAAAACCAACAATCTTCAGATGACCAAAAATCTCAAGACCAGCAAAAGAATGAACAAGAAAAACAACAAAAAGAACAAAGTGAAGCTGAAAAAGAAGAGCAAAAACAAGAACAAGAGAATAAACAAAGTCAGGCTGAAAAGGACAAAGAAGAGAAAGAGCAAGAAGATGTTCAAGCTCAGCAAGTACAAGGTCAATTAGATAAAGAAACTGAACAGAAATATAAACAGTTATTAAATAAAGTTACCGATGACCCATACCTATTGTTGCGTAATAAAATGCAACTGGAATATCAAAAACGTCGTCAAAACCGCAGTCGTATTGGAGTAAATAAAAAGTGGTAAAGTTATTTTCAGGATTCATGTTCGGTATTATTGGACTACTCTTATCACCATCAATCATGGCATTAACTTTAGTCAGTGCCTCTATAGATAAAAACCCTGTTGTTGTGAACGAATCTTTTGTCTTAATTGTTACCGCAAATGATGATGTAAATACGAACGCATTAGACACCTCGCCATTAATGGAAAACTTTATTGTTGGACGTACTTCAGTGAGTTCTCAAACCAGCATGGTCAACTTCAAAACCAGCAGAACAACTAAGTGGACTACAGTATTAATTCCTCGTAAAGCCGGCAGCTATACCATTCCACCGTTAACAATTGAAGACCAAGAAACTCAAGCGATTGATGTCATCGTACTTGCCGCTAGCGATCCACAAGCAAGTAAGCAACAAGACTTATTTATTACCAGCGAAATATCAGGAAAGGAAGTGTATGTTCAACAACAGTTGACACTTACCGTAAAATTGCATTTTGCTGCGGAATTAAAACGTGGCAGTTTAACCGAGCCAACATTAGCTGATTCGAACATCACTCAAATAGGGAAAGATAAAGAAAGCGAAACTATCATTAATGGCCGTCGTTATCGAGTGATAGAACGAAGCTATGCTATCAGCCCGCAAAAAAGTGGCGATTATATTCTAAAATCACCAGTCTTTTCTGGTGAGATTATGGTGCCATCAACACGTAGAGGGAATTTTTTAAGCTTTGCTGAAACTAAGCCTGTTAGTGTTATTGGTGATGAAATTCCTTTAGTTATTCTTCCTATTCCTGAAAACTATACTGGTGCTTGGTTACCCAGCGAGCTATTGGCTATTCATCAAGAATGGCAACCTAGTATCGATAGTTTTAAAGTAGGTGAGCCGATCACTCGAGTCATCACATTAACGGCAGCGGGCTTGTCAGAAGAGCAATTACCTGAGGTTAACATGCCAATGCCTGCAGGATTAAAAGTTTACCCTGACCAAGCTGAATTACATACAGGTATGAATAACAACCGTTTAGTCAGTCAAAAAGTTCGTAATTTTGCCGTGGTAGCCAATAAAGCGGGTACTTATCAATTACCCGAAATAGTCATCCCTTGGTGGAATACTAAAACGAATAGATTACAGCAAGCAACAATTGCTGCACAAACCATTACAGTCTTACCGAATCCTGACCAACAGGTGCCTGAAACCGTTGAATTAGCCTCTGAAATAACCCAGCCAAAACAAAAAATAGAAACGGTTTATGTGCAACAAGGTTCATGGCTGCAATGGTTGTTTTTAAGTTTATGGCTGCTAACGTCTTTTGCTTGGTTGTTGACATATTTTTGGCAAAAAGAATCTAAACCTAAAACGATAAAAGTAACTAGGAAGCACAACGATGCATATCATTCACTGATTAATGCTTGTAAGAAAAATGATGCTCAACAAGCATTAAGTTTGATCGTCCCTTGGTTCAATCAGCTCTACTCAAAAAGTGATTCATCTATTAGTTCAACCATTTCAACGGTGGTCGAACAATGCAATGAACCTGAGTTTTCAAAGGCTATTCTGCATTTACAGCAATGTGTTTTTGGTAAAGAACAACAAGATTGGCAAGGAAAGCAATTGCTAACTATTCTTAACGACTTAAGTAAAAATCAGCAACAAGTCAATACAATGAATACTTTTTCATTAAATCCATAACCTTTAAAGCCGCTTTCAAATTTTTCTCATTAAAAATATAACGCTGATAGTCCGATCAGCGTTATATTACTTAGATGCTCTATAATTTACTATTCAGATACAAATTTTGAAATAATTTTATGATAAAAAAAATATTTGGAAATAATAATCACCATGCTCAGGTCTCTAACAATATGGCGACAAAACAAGTTAGATATGAAGCACTAGTAAAGGCATTACATACCGATTTATATCGTTATGCTTATTGGCTTTGTCACGAAAAACAAGTGGCCGAAGATTTAGTGCAAGAAACCTTTTTAAGGGCGTGGCGTGCTTTAGACTCTCTCAAAGATGAAAAAGCAGCTAAGTCTTGGTTGATCACAATATTACGGCGTGAAAATGCCCGACGGTTCGAACGTAAACGTTTTGATATGAGCGAATACGAAGAAGCCACGATCACAGATACCAAGGCAACAAGCTCTGAGCAAGAAATTGAAAACCATTGGCTACGAGATAAAATAGCAGCAATGCCTGCTGAGTATCGAGAGCCGTTAACCTTACAAGTCATTGGTGGGTTTTCTGGTGAAGAAATAGCACAAGTCTTATCACTGAATAAAAATACTGTAATGACTAGACTCTTTCGAGCCCGTAATCAGTTAAAAGAAGCGCTAGACGATGAGCCACAACAACGAGGCCAATACAATGGATGATTTGCAATTTAGAAAAAGTATTTATGCAGATCCCAATACGACTGATGCTGACGTTATTTCGGCAAAAAATTCGGATCCAGCAAAACAAAAATTCGCACAAGATATTGAGTTATTAGATAAAAAAATATTATCTGCACTTAATGTAGCAGTACCTGACGATCTGGCTGAAAGACTTATATTGCGCCAATCATTGGCAAGTCATCAACAACAAAAACGTCGCAGTAGAGTCAAACTAGCGCTTGCTGCTTCGGTTGCTTTTGCGATGGGATTAACCTTTAATTTCATGCAGTTCTCTAACGCTTATAGCAACATTGGTGACTATGCAATTGCACATGTAAATCATGAAGCACAGTATTTTTCTAATACCGATGATGCCAAAGTTACTTTAGCTTCCCTTAATAAGAAAATGGCTAGTTTTAATGGCAGTTTTGATGATGTATTTGGTGAGCTAATGATGGCGGATTATTGTCGATTTGATGGTATGAAGAGCCTGCATCTTGTTTTTAGAGGTAAAGAAAATCCGGTAAATGTTTTTATCATCCCAAACAGCGAACATTTAAGCTTTAGCCCTGCATTTAATAGCGAATGGTTAAAAGGTCGAGCACAAAACTTTAACCAAAGTAATGTTATTGTTGTTGGCGATAAAACAGAATCATTAAAACAATGGCAAGAGCGTATTAATAAAAACATTCGCTGGTCTATATAAAGCCAAAATATAACTTCAATTGTTGTTCATCCTAAACCAAAAAACCTCAAGTGATTCACTTGAGGTTTTTTATTTCCCTAACTTTTATTAAGCAATTTATTGGTGTAATTGCTTCATTTCATTATATTTATCATCCATAGTTTTACTAACTCCCTTTCTAGAATTAGCGCTGACTAGGTAAATAGCTAAAGTAGATAAAATAAAGCCCGGTACAATTTCATACATATAACTGCTCAGTGATCTTCCCTCTATAGAAATTGGTGCATAAATCCAAATCAATACGGTAATTGCCCCCGTTAATATCCCTGCTAATGCTCCATTTTTAGTCATTCGTTGCCAATACAAACTTAAAATAACTACAGGTCCAAATGCAGCACCAAAACCAGCCCACGCATTACTCACTAAGCTTAATATAGAACTATCACGATCATAAGCTAAAAATACGGCAACCAAAGCAACTAAGGCAACAGATAGACGACCTACAAAAACTAGCTTTTTGTCATTCGCAGTTTTATTGAGGAATGCCTGATAAAAATCCCCCGTTAATGAACTTGATGTCACCAATAATTGAGAAGATATGGTACTCATAATTGCCGCTAATATCGCCGCTAATAAAAAACCAGCAATTAAAGGATGAAACAATACTTGAGATAAGAAAATAAAAATAGTTTCAGCATCTGCAATAGAGCCTCCTGTGTTAGCAATATATGCAATACCAGCAAACCCAGTTGCAGTAGCACCTATGACCGTAACTATCATCCAACTCATACCGATACGTCGAGCTGTTGGAACATCTTTTAATGAACGTATCGCCATAAATCGAACAATAATATGAGGTTGACCAAAGTAACCTAGCCCCCATGCCATTGCTGATATAATGCTAAGTAAACCAACACCACTAAACATATTAAGCAAGTCGGGATTTACCTGATTAATACTGGTGATAACATCACTGATGCCACCCACTTCATTAACAACCACCACAGGAACTAACACCAAGGCAATAAACATAATACAACCTTGCACAAAGTCAGTTAAACTCACCGCTAAAAATCCACCAAATAAGGTATAAACCACGACAATACCCGCAGTAACATAAAGCCCTATTTCATAACTTAAACCAAATGAACTCTCAAAAAGCTTTCCTCCAGCAACAACTCCTGATGAAGTATATAGAGTAAAGAATACAATGATCACCAAAGATGAAATGATGCGTAATACACGCGTTTTATCTTCAAAACGGTTTTCAAAAAAATCAGGTAAAGTAATAGAATCATTAGCAATTTCTGTGTAAGAGCGTAATCGTGGTGCAACAATCAAGTAGTTTGCAAACGCGCCAATAACTAAACCTACCGCAATCCAAGCGCTACTTAAACCAGTAATATACATAGCTCCTGGCAAGCCCATCAACATCCAACCACTCATATCGGAAGCACCAGCGGATAAAGCAGCAACAGCAGGGCTTAGGCTTCGCCCACCAAGCATATAACCTGCAACATCACTGGTAGATTTTTTATAGGCGTACAAGCCAATCCCAATCATGGCAATAAAGTAAATCGCCAATGAAATAAATGTTTCAATAGCCAAGAAAACCTCCTAAGGTTATTATTTTTATAATGATTAATACTGAAATTTAAACTAAGTCGTACTATAATTTTTATAACTTCAGATGATAGCAATCATTGCGTTAGTTTTAATAGGCTTTATCAAAAATTATTGTAAGTTATTCAATAATTTTGATGAATATAAAATAATTAATGAAATATCAGCTGATTTCCCATATATTCTAACAATGTAGTTCTTTCTGGAAAAAATATGTATTTCTACGCCGCACGACAACCCATTCTTGATAAAGAAAAAAAGCTCTATGCCTACGAGTTGTTGTTTCGCGACAGTATTGATAATGTTTTCCCAGACATCGATGGTGATGAAGCCACCAGTAAAATGATCGAAGCCAGTAAATTTAATATGGAGCTAAGTGACTTTACTGGCAATAAACCTGCCTTTATCAACTTTACCTTAGAAACGCTTAAGCAGGGTTACCCTGAAATGTTGACGCCTGCGGAAGTGGTAGTAGAAATACTCGAAACCGTAAAACCAGGTAAGCAATTACTCGCATTGTGTAAAGATTTACATGAAAAAGGCTATATCCTGGCACTTGATGACTATATTCATCAAAAAGTTTGGGCACATTTTTATCCTTTTGTTAAAATAATTAAAATTGACTGGCAAGATTGTGCTATCGAGACAATCAAAGAAGTTAAACAGGCCGTCGCCGCCCACCCTCATATTAAACTCCTTGCTGAAAAAGTAGAAACTTACGAAGAATATAACCAAGCAGTAGAGTTAGGTTTTGAATTATTTCAAGGATTCTTCTTTGCTAAACCTGAAATGGTTAAAACCAAAACCTTATCACCATCACAAATGGCAATGGCAGAGTTATTGTATGAAACATCAAAACCTGAATTAGATCTATCCAGTATCACTTCTGTTTTTGAGCGTGATGTATCTTTATCTTATAAACTGCTACGTTACGCCAATTCAGCGATGTTCAAACGCCGTGGTGAAATAGCCAGTATTAAACAAGCATTAGTCACTCTAGGCTCTGTTGAATTAAAACGTTTTATCGCATTAATGTTTGCTACTAATGTGAACCCAGACAAACCTTCCGAACTAATTAACTCTGCGATGGCTAGAGCTAAATTCTGTGAATTACTGGCTGGAGATGTTAAAGCTCCACTTGATACATCTATTGCTTTTTTAACAGGCTTATTATCGCTTATTGATGCAATTTTAGATGAAAACCTAGAAAGTATTTTAGCAAAACTGCCACTTGCTCAAGAAATTAAACAACCATTGCTAACAAAAAAAGGCGTTATGGCGGCACTAATTACCTTGGCAGAACTCATGGAACATGCAGAATGGGATAAAATAACTCTCGTCATGGATAAGTTGGGCTTAGCTAAAGAAAAAGTAGTAGAAGATTATAATGAAGCTCTTGCTTGGGCTGATGAACAGGCTCAATATACCAACGGTTAAAACACTAAATACTGATACCAATTCAATTAAGTTTTTAACACTTCTACGGGTTAAAAAGTTGATAAAATTTTCAAATAAAAAATGAGCTTTTAAGCTCATTTTTTATTTGAAGTCCTATTTATTCAAAACCATTCGGATTTTCAGATTGCCAACGCCATGTATCAGCAATCATAGTATGCAAGTCACGCTCAGCATGCCAGCACAATAAGTCTTTAGCAATGGCAGCATCCGCATAAACAGTACCAAGATCACCTGCTCTTCTCGGCACAACTTTATAAGCAATGTCATTACCACTAATTTTTTTAAAAGTATCTACAATCTCTAAGACCGAAGTACCATTGCCTGTACCTAGGTTTATCGGCTGACACCCTTTAATTCCACCTTCGCTAATGGCTAAATTTTGCACCGCTTTAACATGACCTAAAGCTAAATCAACTACATGAATATAATCACGAACCCCCGTACCATCAACCGTGTCATAATCATCACCAAATACTTGCAGCTCAGCTAAACGACCTACAGCAACTTGCGCAACATAAGGTAATAAATTGTTTGGGATACCATTAGGGTTTTCTCCGATGGTGCCGGAATGATGTGCACCAATAGGGTTGAAGTAACGTAAACAAGCAATTGACCACTCATTATCACTTTTCGCTAAATCAAAAAGGATATTTTCAATCATTAATTTAGTTTGCCCATAAGGATTAGTCGCAGATGTTGCCATTGACTCATCAAGTGGCGAAACATTATTTTCACCATACACAGTTGCAGAAGAGCTAAACACTAAGTTTTTAACGTTATGCTCAGCCATCACTTGCAACAAGGTTACCGAACCAGAAACATTATTATGGTAATAACTTAATGGGATTTGATTTGACTCACCTACCGCTTTTAACCCTGCAAAATGAATAACCGCATCAATATTGTGTTGACTAAATAAAGAAGACATTGCCTGATAGTCGCAAATATCCGCTTTAATAAAAGTAACGTCTTTGCCAGTAATGTTCTTAATTCTTTCTAAAACTAAGGTTGATGAATTTGATAAATTATCAACAATAACAATTTCATAATCTAAATTAAGCAACTCAACAACAGTATGACTGCCAATATAACCTGTACCACCAGTAATAAGTAATTTCATTATAATTTCATTTCCATCAAGTTATTTTCAATCAACTACTGGTAATATTTTGACACAGCTTCAACGAACTGTGTAATCATTTTTGCGGGTAATTGATTCACACCTGCAGCACCTGCACGTCCCCCTCCTGTAGGGAATTGACTGCAAATTTCATCAGCACCTTGCTTATTGTTTAATGGCGCTCTTAAACTCACAGTAAAACTCTCATCTGAATTAGAGGTAAATACAGCATGCGCTTTGTTTGGGTTTTGATTTGCTAGTTCATTACCGTATACACCACTAACCCTACGAGCCCAAGCTTGATCGGGTAGCTCTACTATTTGGCAAAATTGATTATCGGCAATAACATCAGCCGCTTTAGCCTTAGCCATATCATCAAAATAAGCTTGCTCAAGTTGATAAAAAACAGATGACTTATCTTCAATGAGTATTAAGGGGTTTGGGTATTCCAGCAATATTTTAAATAATATTTGTGGAGGAAAATGCAAATCTTCAACACTACGACCATAACCGTTGTAATTAATATAAATACCTAAAGCTTTTAACTGCTCTTGTTGTGGTAAGGAAAGACCAAGCTCATTGGCAAGTGCTTGTGCTGATTGAGTCATATTATCACCAAAAGCTGCTGCTACCGCCCAGTGAGCATATTTTCCTTCAAGGTATTGATTTACTAATAAGCTGGTGCAAGTATTTGCATCGACGTCTAAAATACTGGTCAACCTATTTGATACTGGAACAGAGCCAGTACGATGATGATCAACATAAAATACGTCAACATCAGCAGCAAGTAATTGCTTTAATGCTTCACTATTTTTTTCCATTGAAATATCTAAGACAGTTACCGATTTCGCTCTTGCTACGGGGACTTGCTTAACCAAGCTAATATCACGTTTAACGCCAGTAATTAAAGTGCTTGATTTTGGTTTTGCTAATCGTAATTGCAACAAAGCGATAATGCCATCTGCATCACCATTAAAAACATCAAAGTGCATGAATGTATTCCTGCTTGATTAAATAATTCACTATCTGCTCTGCACACTGTTTTACAGTGTTGTCGGCCGTTTTCACATGAATATCTGGTTGCTCAGGTACATCATAAGTTGAACTGATACCGGTAAAATCTTTTATTTCACCGGCACGAGCTTTTTTATATAACCCCTTTGGATCTCGCTGTTCACAAACCTCAATAGGCGTGTCAATAAACACTTCTATAAATTCTTCCTTTGCCAACATGTTTTTTGCTTGTGCTCTATCAGCAGCAAATGGAGAAATAAAAGCGGTTGAAACTATAGTTCCGGCATCAATAAACAGCTTAGCGACTTCACTAATACGGCGAATATTTTCAATTCTATCTTGATCAGAAAAACCTAAATCACCATTTAAACCGTGTCGCACATTATCGCCATCGAGTAAATAACTGTGACAACCACGCTCAAACAACAAGGCATCAACCGCGTTAGCGACGGTTGACTTACCCGAGCCACTAAGTCCGGTATACCATAATAAACATGGACGTTGATTTTTCTGTTTCGCTCTAAGCGTTTTATCAATGTTCTGATGATGCCAAACAGTATTTTCAGTTTTCATAAAGGTCCTAAAAGGTACGAGCTAAATAATAATTAAAAAGGAAAAACCAACGGTATTAAACTTAAGACAACTAAGCAATAAACCAGAGTAATTGGAATACCAAAACGGACAATATCACTTAATGTATAATTACCCGCGTTAAATACCATGATATTGGTTTGATAACCGTATGGACTAATAAAACTACCACTTGCAGCAAAAGCTACTGCGATAACAAAAGGTAAAGGACTGACTTCTAAGCCAAGTGCAATATTATAAGCAATAGGAAAAATCAGCGCTGCTGCAGCACTGTTAGTGATGACTTCAGTGATCAACAAAGTGATAACAAAGATAATAACTAGCGCAAAATAAGCACTATGACCATCTAATAAACCCTCAATATTCATCGCAATAAGTTGTGCAACACCGCTGGTATCTAATGCTTTTGCTAACGTTAACGCACCAAGTACAATCATCCAAATTTCTAAGGGAAACCGACGCTTGATTTCATTAATCGTTAAACAGCCGCAAAAAATTAACGTAGCTAAATAAAACATTAAACATTTAAGTAAAGAAAGTTCAGTAATAATTGATGCAGTGATGGTAATAAAAAAACCAAACACAGTTAAGCTATCACGCCAACCCGATAACATGTTTTCAGGTTGGTGACCGGAAATTATATAAAAGTTTTTAGATAAATTAGTACGGGTACTAAAGTCATTACCAACCGCTAAGACTAAAAAGTCACCTTGTTGAATAACTAACTCCCCCAACTTACCTGATAGTTGTTCACCTTCACGACGAACAGCAACAACAGCAGCATCAAAACGCGCTCTAAAACCCGATTTTTTAAGTGTTTTTCCAACAATAGCGGAATCTGGTTTTATTAAGACTTCGGTTAAGTTTTCTTTTAATAAACCATCTTGTTCAGCAAATAAGCTTAAACCATCGAATTGATGCAAGGTAAAGACTTTCGAAATATCACCTGAGAAAATGAGTTTATCGCTGGCTAAGATCACTTCATCAGGTGTTACTGGTGAAATGAGCCGTCCACTGCGTACTACTTCCACTAAAAATAACGAATCTAAATTTCGTAAGCCATTCTCTTCAACCGTTGAACCAACCATTTTAGAATCAACATTAACTTTAGCTTCCAGTAAATAATGCTTACAATCAAGCTTTTCTACCGACATGTCAGGCAGAGTATATTGTCTGAAAAGTATCACCAATAAACAGCTAAATAATGCCGTTAAGCCAATCAAGGTAAAATCAAAAAAAGCTAAGCTGGCATGCCCTTGTTCAATCAACATAGTGTTGACAATTAAATTGGTTGATGTACCAACTAACGTGAGAGTTCCACCTAAAATAGCTGCAAATGATAACGGAAGTAACAACTTACCTGGATTAATTAACTGATTATTCTTAACAGTAGATATTAACGCCGCCACAACTGCGGTGTTATTCATAAATGCAGAGGAGAACGCTGTATATAGCAATGTTTTTATTGATGATTTGGTTTTAGAACCATTAAACATTAATACTGATAGTCGTCTTAAAACACTAGTACGTTCAAAGGAAAATGAACATAATACTAATAGAACCAATGTCACTAAGCCAGAGTTTACCGCATTATTAAGAATGTCTTGAGAAGTGACAAGCGAAGAAGCTAAACACGCTAACATCGCACCAGCAAAAATTCGCTCAGGAATACGCTGAAACTTTATTAAACCAATAAAAGTAAAAAGAAAAATAGCAACTAATAGCCATTGCATTGCCAACATTATTATCCTTTATTGCCAGTTTACAGGAAGGCTTTGTTAATTTATTACTTACTAAGTTCAAACTCAACAAAATAAGTTTAAACTTAGTAAGTTAGCATAGCAATATTACTTAAAAATATAGCTCACGATTCATAGCTAAATTGAATTTAACTCAGCTGAGTTAAATCGCGTGCGCCCCAATGTGGAAAGTGTTTACGAACCAAGTTATTAAATTCAAGTTCAAAATCACTATATTGATGCTTAACTTGCTCTGTATTAGCAGCGATGATCATACCTGCACCAACCGTAATATTACTTAAACGGTCAATAATAATAAATGCGCCTGTTGCTTTATTCTCACCGTATGAATCAAAGTGTAACGTTTCAGCAACGGCAAAGTTTACCGAACCAATTTCATTTAATGCCAATTGAGACACTGCACTTTTATCAAAGCTATTCACATCAATTCGGTGTTCAAAACTCACCACATGGCCTGTAGTCATTTTACTACCTTGCTTGATGTAATATTCACGTCCAGCCTCTAATTCATCTTCATTCATCCATACCACATGAGCATTAAATTCTTTTGAAGAAGTAGGTAGATTGTCTTTTTTAACAATCATTTCACCGCGACTAATATCAATTTCATCTTCTAAGGTTAAAGTAACCGCCATGCCTTTATCAGCACGTTCAATTTCACCTTCAAAGGTTACAATCGATTTAACGGTGGTTTCTTTACCCGAAGGTAAAGCAACAATGCCATCACCAACACGAATATGACCAGAAGCAACAGTTCCCGCAAAACCACGAAAATCTAGATTAGGACGGTTAACATACTGAACTTGAAATCTGAACTGAGTAAAATCATCTTCACCATCAATTTTAATGGTATTTAATAACTTCATTAATGTCGCGCCTGGGTACCAAGTCATATTGGTACTTTCTTCAACAACATTATCTCCTTTTAATGCTGAAATAGGCACAAAACGTACATCGTCAAAAGCTAATGAGTCAGCAAACTCTCGATATTGCTTTTTAATGTCTTGGTAACGTTCTTGACTAAAGTCTACCAAGTCCATTTTATTTACCGCCACCAATACGTGTTTAACCCCTAACAATGAACAAATAAATGAATGACGGCGAGTTTGTACTTGCACGCCGTAACGAGCATCAATCAAAATTATAGCAAGGTCACAAGTTGAAGCGCCGGTTGCCATATTGCGAGTATATTGTTCATGGCCTGGAGTGTCAGCAATAATAAACTTACGTTTATCAGTAGCAAAGTAGCGATAAGCAACATCAATGGTAATTCCCTGCTCACGCTCTGATTGTAAACCATCAACTAATAACGCCAAATCGACTTCTTCACCAGTGGTACCTGACTTTTTACTATCTTTTGTAATCGCAGCTAATTGATCTTCAAAGATCATTTTGGAGTCATGCAATAAACGACCAATTAACGTACTTTTGCCGTCATCAACACTACCGCAAGTAAAGAAACGCACCATTTCTTTATTTTCATGCTGCTTCAAATAAGCTTCAATATCTGTATGAAGTAAATCCGATTGTTCACTCATTATTTTTTCCTTGAAAAACGTTCTATTTCAATAACCATGATAGCTTTGGTTATTAATTAATTTTATTAGCGGTCAACTGACAAACTGAAAACTAGAAGTAACCTTCCATTTTCTTCTTCTCCATCGAACCAGCAGAATCGTGATCAATAACTCGCCCTTGTCGCTCAGATGTTTTAGTCAGCAACATTTCTTGAATAATTTCAGGTAAAGTAGCCGCATCAGATTCAACCGCACCAGTTAACGGATAACAACCAAGCGTTCTAAAGCGGACGTTTTTCATCATCACTTCTTCGCCTTCTTCAATTGGCATACGATCATCATCAACCATGATTAACGTACCATCGCGCTCAACAACAGGACGCTTAGCGGCTAAGTAAAGAGGCACAATTTGAATACTTTCTAAATAAATGTATTGCCAAATATCCAATTCAGTCCAGTTTGATAAAGGGAAAACACGAATACTTTCACCTTTATTGACCTTACCGTTATAGACATTCCATAGTTCTGGACGTTGGCTTTTTGGATCCCAACGATGGTTTTTATCGCGGAATGAATAAACTCGTTCTTTGGCACGTGACTTCTCTTCATCACGTCGAGCGCCACCAAATGCAGCATCAAAGCCATATTTATCTAGCGCTTGTTTCAAACCTTGAGTTTTCATCACATCGGTATGTTTAGCACTACCATGTACAAAAGGAGAAATGTTCATATCCACTCCTTCTTGATTAGTATGCACTAACAATTCAAAGCCATGTTCTTTTGCCATTTGATCGCGAAATTCAATCATTTCTTTGAATTTCCACGTTGTATCTACATGCATCAATGGAAAAGGAATTTTTCCTGGAGCAAAGGCTTTACGTGCAAGGTGCAATAACACAGCAGAATCTTTACCAACCGAATAAAGCATCACTGGGTTATCAAACTCAGCTGCCACTTCTCGAATAATGTGAATAGATTCTGCTTCTAACTTCTTCAGATGAGTCATGTTCATAAGGGTTAAGCGCTGTATTCCAGAATAATTAATAAGGCTATAATGCCACAAGCTAAAAAGCTCTTCCATATAAGAAAGAGCTTTATTAGATGTTTTAGGAATAAGGATTTAGGGTTTCTAGTTAAAGAAGCTTAAAAAGCTATAGCTTACACACTTTGATTAGTTCATTGGCAATGATTCGACAACGGTCCGTAAATACTGAGAAAACTCTCCAGCTAATTCTTGATGACGCAAACCGTATTCAACATTCGCTTTCATATAACCTAATTTAGAGCCGCAATCATGAGACTTGCCAGTCATATGGAATGCTTCAACCTTCTCTAATTTCATTAAACTGGCAATTGCATCCGTTAGCTGAATTTCATTACCCGCTCCAGGAGGAGTAAACTCTAAACAATCCCATATAGCAGACGATAAAACATAACGACCAACTACCGCAAGGTTAGATGGTGCCTCATCAGCGGGTGGCTTTTCTACAACAGCTGTCATTACTTTAGACTCACCAACATCAAGTTGATGCCCTTCACAATCAACAACACCATAATTACTTACTTGTGTCATAGGCACAGGCTCAACCATAATTTGACTGTAACCTACTTTCATATAACGTTTTAGCATCGCTGATAAGTTTTCTGTTTTTAAATCCGCAGTCGCATCATCTAAAATAACATCGGGTAAAACCACAACAAATGGTTGATTACCTATAATCGGACGAGCCTTCAATACCGCATGACCTAAACCTTTAGCTTCACCTTGGCGTACATGTAAAATTGTCACGTCTTTTGGGCAGATAGACTGTATTTCATCCAGCAATTGACGCTTAACTCGTTTCTCTAAAGTAGTCTCCAACTCAAAAGATTTATCAAAATGATTTTCAATGGCATTTTTTGATGAGTGAGTTACTAGGACAATTTCTTTAATACCGGCATCAATACATTCATTAACAATATATTGGATCAAGGGCTTATCAACAATAGGTAGCATTTCTTTAGGAATAGCTTTAGTTGCTGGTAGCATGCGCGTTCCTAAACCAGCAACCGGAATAACAGCTTTTAATACTTTGTTAGTCATTAAGTCAAATCTCTAAATTTTTCGTTACTTTAAGTGTTTTTTATCACTTTTTATAAATTATCAACGTACCAACTCATTGCTTTAGTGATGCCTGCTTGAATTCTAAACTCTGGTTCAAAACCTAATAAATTTCTAGCTTTTGAAATATCTGCTTGAGAATGCCTAACATCACCCGAGCGAAACTCACGATAAGCAGGTGACTTTTCATAGCTAATGTTATTAGCTTTTAAAGCTACTTTTAAGCTATCAAATAAAGTATTTAATGATGTTCTATCGCCTAGTGCGACATTGTAAACTTGATTTTTCCCTTCATCATTGGCCAAAGCAGCAAGGATATTCGCTTGTACCGCATTTTCAATGAAACAAAAATCTCGACTGGTTTCACCATCACCATTAATAAAAACATCTTCATTATTAAACATTGCTGATGTCCATTTAGGGATAACAGCAGCATATGCCCCATCTGGATCTTGTCTTTTACCAAAAACATTAAAATAACGTAAACCTACGGTATCTAAATCGTAGGTCTTCTTAAAAACATCGGCATATAGTTCATTCACATATTTGGTCACTGCATAAGGTGATAAAGGCTTACCAATATTATCTTCCAGTTTAGGTAATGCAGGATGATCGCCATAGGTTGAACTGGAAGCGGCATAAACAAACGTTTTAACTTTACTTTCTTTTGCTGCCACCAACATATTCAAGAAACCAGTCACATTAGCAGAGTTAGTCATAATAGGGTCAGCAATAGAGCGAGGAACAGAGCCTAAAGCCGCTTGATGAAGAATATAATCAACACCATTAACCGCTTTTTGACAATCATCAAGTTCTCTTATATCACCACGAATAAAAGTAAAATCACTCCACTGACTTTCACTAACCACAGATTGTACTTCATCAAGGTTTCTTTGATGACCTGTTGCGAAGTTATCTAAGCCAACCACTTTTTGATTAAGCAATAATAACGTTTCAATCAGGTTTGAACCAATAAAGCCAGCACAACCTGTGACTAACCATGTGCTTTTTTGCTGTCTTAGTTGCTGTTGAATGTTGTGGTATTGACTCATTGGATATCCATAAAGTGAAATAAATTAATGGCGCTAGTTTAGCACTGCCAATTAAGCAGAAACAATTACTCTTCACCAAAAGGCTGAAAAAATAGATAAATAGACAAAAAACAGCAAAAAAGCCCGGCTCATCAGAGTCGGGCTTTTTTTAATTTGGGTCGAGCTTTAAGGAAAAATTATAAGCGAATATCACTCAACTTCGGATCTAACATATATTTTAAATCGTAAATCACATGATCTGTTTTCAGTAGAGATTTGATATCATCACCCGATAGAGCTTTAAACTGATGATGTGCTACAGCAAAAATGACAGCATCGTAGTTTTCACTTTTTGGTGCTGAAATAATATCAACACCATATTCATGTTTAGCTTCAACAGGATTCACCCAAGGATCATAAACATCTACATTGATATGATATTCCTCAAGCTCAGTTAAAATATCAACGACTTTGGTATTGCGAACATCAGGACAGTTTTCTTTAAACGTTAAGCCCATCACTAATACATTCGCATCATTGACTTGAATTTTTCGCTTGATCATTTCTTTAGTTAGCTGAGCAACTACATAAGCCCCCATGCCATCATTGATGCGACGACCCGCTAAGATCACCTCAGGGTTATAACCAATAGATTGCGCTTTATGTGTTAAATAATAAGGATCGACGCCAATACAATGACCACCAACTAAACCAGGTCTAAAAGGTAAAAAGTTCCACTTTGTGCCTGCGGCTTTTAGAACTTCTTCAGTATCGATATCTAATTTATTAAAAATAACCGCTAATTCATTAATAAGGGCGATATTTAAGTCTCGCTGAGTATTTTCAATTACTTTTGCCGCTTCAGCTACTTTTATTGACGAAGCCATATAAGTACCGGCAGTAATAATTGAACCATATAAGTCATCAACAAATTGAGCAATATCTGTTGTTGAGCCTGAAGTAACTTTTAGGATATTGGTAACACGATGCTCTTTATCACCTGGGTTAATACGTTCAGGACTATAGCCTGCAAAGAAGTCTTGATTAAAAACTAATCCTGATGCTTTTTCTATTTCAGGTAAACATACTTCTTCTGTTGCCCCTGGATAAACAGTTGATTCATAAATAACGATATCATCATTGTTAATTACTTTCGCTAACATCTGACTGGCTTTAACTAAGGGAGTTAAATCAGGTTGTTTATGTTTATCAATCGGCGTTGGCACCGTGACAATATAAACATTACATTCTTTTAGTGCCGTCACATCGCATGAATAGCTAATAAATTCAGAATCAGCCAACTCTTCTGCTGAAACTTCTAAGGTAAAATCATTACCCGCTTTCAGCTCTTCAATGCGAGGCTGATTAATATCAAAACCAACCGTAGGGTATTTTTTACCAAATTCAACCGCTAGAGGTAAACCAACATAACCTAAACCGATAATGGCAATTTTGGTTTGATCAAGTGTGTGTGACATTTATCGTACAATCCCTAATATTATAAATATGGAAGCTGAAACATGATTTAATTTACAGCGCTATTTTGATTCTCTCGACCAATATTACTATTAATTAACAATTAAGCGCTATAAAAAAACGACAATTTTAGCTTATTTCTCCTTTTAAGGTTTTAGCGACTTAGCTTGATCATTATGAAAGTTGCGAGAAAACTTACCATCCCCAATACAAACTGCTCAACCTGTTGTACTTGCCTTTATTGGTATTCACAGGTATAACACTCGCTACTTTTAAATTTTTTCGTTTACAACTTTTTTGCAATTCGTGTTAATAGTTAGTAATAATTAAAATCTACAAAATAACAAAAATAAGTTACAACGCAATAACAGAGGAATAATTCTATGGCAGCTCCACAAGCGGGGACTATGTTTGGTCATCCTAAGGGACTCTTTTTACTTTTTGGTACTGAAATGTGGGAACGTTTCGGTTACTACGGCATGCGCGCATTGTTGGTACTATATTTAGTAGCTAGTGTGCAAGATGGCGGTTTTGGTTGGACAAATGCTGAAGCGTTAGGCTTATACGGTACTTTTACCATGGCTGTTTATTTAACACCTGTAATAGGGGGTTGGCTAGCCGATAACTTTATTGGTCAACGTAAAGCGATTATCTATGGTGGTATCATTTTTGCTGCTGGGTACTTCACTTTAGGTATTCCGCAAGACATGATTGTCGGCAATGAAGAGAACGTATTTTATGTCGGTTTAACCTTAATTTGTATCGGTAACGGTTTATTTAAAGCTAACGTTTCAAGTCTTGTAGGTGAGCTATATGAAGATGGTGATCATCGTCGAGATGGTGCGTTCACTATATTCTATATGGGTATTAATTTAGGTGCATTTCTTGCTCCAATCACTGTCGGTGTTTTAGGTGAGCAAGTTAACTGGCACTACGGTTTTATCCTTGCAGGTTGCGGTATGCTTATTGGTTTGGCTTTACAATTAACTTTAGCTAATAAATATTTAGGCGATATTGGTATAGAGCCTTCAGCAAAACGAACTAAAGGTGATCAAAAAGCTCATGCTCCATTAACTTCTGACGATATTGATCGCATGAAAGTTATTTTAATTATGAGTATGTTCTCAGTGATATTCTGGGCTGGTTTCGAACAAGCTGGTGGTTTATTTACCATTTACGCTTCTGATTTTACTGATCGTAGTTTGTTTGGTTTTGAAATCGCAGCTTCATCATTTCAATCATTAAATGCAATGTTCATTATTATTCTAGCGCCTGTCGTTGCCTCCGTTTGGGTTAAAATGGGCTCTAATGAACCTACCTCACCTAAGAAATTCGCTTTAGCAATGGTATTTTTAGCATTAGGTTTCTTCGTAATGTTATGGGCAACTATGGTTCAAGGCGGCGATGTTAGCGTTAAAGTAAGCATGTTATTCTTAGTATTTGCCTACCTTTTCCATACTTTAGGTGAGCTATGTTTATCCCCGATTGGTTTATCAATGGTAACCAAATTAGCACCTCTTAAGTTTACTTCGTTATTAATGGGTATTTGGTTCTTCTTTACTGCACTTTCTAACAAACTCGCTGCCTTTATTGGTGGTTTTGTTGGGGAAGGTCAAGAAATGGTTGATAATGCTGCTAACATCTTTATGGGCGTTGGCTCTGCAGCATTAATTACAGGTATCTTAATATTCCTATCTGCAGGTAAATTAGTACAATGGATGCATGGTGCTGAAGGCGATACTTCTCACGATTTAGAAAGTAAATTAGAAGAAGAGCTAGAAGTTACTGCAGCTCATGAAGGTATGCCTGATAGTCATAAAAGTTAAAAACATAATCAGTATTACTTAACTATCAAAAACGAGTCACTAGTGGCTCGTTTTTATTTATAGGAGTAAAATATTTAGCACTCATTTTTCTTTTACTAAAACCTAAGATACTAAATATGAAAATAAAAACCCAGCGCAGTAACATAAGAGCAAGCGTGCGCGCTAAACGTCAGTTACTTACTCTTGAACAACAAACAACTGCTTCAGAGTTATTACTGAAAAAACTCACTCAACATCCCAAAATTGTTGTCGCAAAAAATATAGCCTTTTACCTTGCTAGAGATGGTGAATTAAATGGTAAGTCATTCATAGAGTGGTGCTGGCAGCAAAACAAAACTGTTTATTTACCGGTATTGCACCCTTTTTCCAAAGGTCAGCTATTATTTTTACGATATCAAGCAAATACCCCAATGCAGGTAAACAGCTATGGTCTCAATCAGCCAAAATTAGATGTCAGGCTAATTAAGCCTAGCAGCGAGATAGACATAATTCTTACTCCACTAGTTGCTTTTGATTCAACAGGTAATCGCTTAGGCATGGGAGGAGGCTTTTACGATAGAACGTTAGCTCAATGGTATAAAAAATATCAACAAGGTATTAGCAATATCACTCACCCCATTGGTATCGCCCATGATTGTCAGCAAGTTCCCACTCTGCCTATACAGCAATGGGATATCCCACTTCCTGAAATAATCACACCAACCCAGCATATTTCCAATAAAATTCTAACATAAAAATATATCAGACTCGTTAACAAGCTTGCTATAATACTGCCAACAAAAAAACACCTGAAAAGGCTTATCATGACTCTAGATGAAATGAAAAAAGCAGCGGCGATCAAAGCGCTCGATTATGTGCAAGAAGGCAGTATTGTTGGCGTAGGAACTGGTTCAACGGTTAATCACTTTATTGATGCTTTAGCTACTATTAAAAACAAAATTGAAGGTGCGGTATCTAGCTCTGATCAATCAACTAAGCGCTTAAAAGAATACGGCATTGCAGTTTTTGATTTAAACAGTGTTGACCAAATTGATGTTTACATAGATGGCGCAGATGAAATTACTCAACATATGCACATGATCAAAGGAGGTGGTGCGGCACTTACGCGTGAAAAAATTGTCGCTGCTGTGGCAAACACCTTCGTTTGTATCGCAGACGAAAGTAAGCAAGTTCCTTTATTAGGTAACTTTCCTTTACCTGTTGAGGTTATCCCTATGGCGCGTAGTTATGTTGCCAGAGAGCTTGTTAAGCTCGGTGGTGATCCCGTTTATCGTCAAGGTGTTGTTACTGATAACGGCAATGTTATTCTAGATGTGTATAACTTAGAAATACTTGATCCTAAAGCACTTGAAATAAGCATCAACGCGCTTGTTGGTGTTGTTACTAATGGCTTGTTTGCTCAGCGTGGTGCCAATATTTTAGTTTTAGGTACCGAGCAAGGTACAAAAATCATCACTACTGATTAAACCTCTACAAATAAGACTTTAGAGTTTATACACTATATGTTAGTTTACCTTGGCTAGGTTAGATATCTAGCCATCCAAAACATTATGTGAGAGAACGACGACCATGAGTAACCCATCATTAGCAAAAGAAAAAATTAAGATCTTATTACTAGAAGGTGTGCACCAAAGTACGTTAGAAGAATTAAAGTCTCAAGGCTACAGCAACATTGAATATGTAAAAACTTCACTTGCTGAAGAAGAGTTAATAGCTAAAATTTCCGATGTTCATTTCATTGGCATTCGTTCTCGCACCCAACTTAATGAAAATGTATTAAGTCATGCCAAGAAACTTGCAGCTATCGGTTGTTTTTGTATCGGCACCAATCAAGTAGATACCAAAGCAGCCCAAATACGTGGCATCCCAGTATTTAACGCCCCCTTTTCTAATACTCGTTCAGTTGCTGAATTAGTGATTGGTGAGCTATTGTTGTTATTACGTGGTATTCCTGAAAAAAGCGCAAAAGCACATCGTGGTATATGGAATAAGTCAGCAGCTGGCTCGGTTGAAGCTCGCGGTAAAACACTTGGTATTATTGGTTACGGTCACATAGGAATGCAGCTGGGTATTCTAGCTGAAACGTTAGGCTTAAGAGTAAGATTCTACGATATTGAAACCAAACTACCGTTAGGCAATGCGAGTCAAGCATCAACGCTTAAAGCTTTACTAAGCGAAGCAGATATCGTTAGTTTGCATGTGCCAGAGACAAAACAAACACAAGAGATGATCGGCGAGAAAGAATTTTCAGCTATGAAAGAAGGCGTTATTTTCATCAATGCTTCTCGCGGCACGGTTGTTGATATTGATGCACTTGCAGCAGCATTAGAAAGTAAAAAGGTTGCTGGTGCCGCTATTGATGTTTTCCCAGTTGAGCCTAAAGGGAATGATGAAGAATTTATTTCGCCATTACGTGCTTTTGATAATGTGATTCTAACACCACACATTGGCGGTAGCACTAAAGAAGCACAGGCAAACATTGGTTTAGAAGTAGCGAGTAAACTAGCAAAGTATTCAGATAATGGTTCCACCTTATCAGCAGTTAACTTTCCAATTGTTTCATTGCCCGGACATGAAGGCACTAGTCGTTTATTACATATTCATGAAAATCACCCTGGTATTATGACCAAAATCAACCAAGCATTTGCTGAGCATAATATTAATATCGCCGCTCAGTATTTACAAACAGATGACAAAATTGGTTATGTTGTTATTGATATTGAAGCGGAGAGTGGCGAAACTGCACTACGAGAGTTGAAACAGATTGAAGGCACAATAAAAGCAAGAATTCTGCATTAGTTTTTACGAAAGCTAAGCTTAAAAACATAAGCTAAAGGCAAGTTAATCACTTGCCTTTTTTTATACAACATTCACAATCGGTTCAACTTTAAGCTGAATAATTCAAGTTAGAGGAAGACGTACGGAGTTGACGTTAGTCAATGAGTACTTTTGACAAATAAGTTGTGTTATACAGCGACAAGGTAAGCAGATTGCTTAATCTTTACCAACTCAGTCTTTACCAAAGAGGTCTCGAGTATAAACCTTATTCTTCACGTCGATTAACTCATCAGCCATACGATTAGTCACAATTACATCAGACAATGTTTTAAACTCATTAATATCTTTAATGACTCGAGAATGAAAGAATTCTTCTTCCTGTAGCTCCGGCTCAAACACTACAATTTCAATGCCTCGAGCTTTGATCCGTTTCATCACTCCTTGGATAGCAGAAGATCTAAAGTTGTCAGAGCCAGATTTCATCACTAAACGATAAACCCCAACAACTTTTGGAGCACGCTTTAAAATAGAATCAGCAACAAAGTCCTTCCGAGTATTATTAGCATCAACAATCGCACGGATCATATTATTAGGAACATCCTGATAGTTTGCTAAAAGCTGCTTGGTATCTTTAGGTAGACAATACCCACCGTAGCCAAAGGATGGGTTATTATAATGGTTACCAATTCGAGGGTCTAAACCAACACCTTCAATGATATGTTGACTATCTAAACCATGAGACTCAGCATAACTATCAAGCTCATTAAAATACGCCACACGCATGGCTAAATAGGTATTAGAAAAAAGCTTGATCGCTTCTGCTTCCGTCGAATTAGTAAACAAAGTAGCAATACCTTGTTTGATCGCACCTTGTTCTAATAAGCGAGCAAAAACTTTTGCCTGTTCAGACTGCTCGCCAACAATAATGCGAGAAGGGTGCAAGTTATCAAATAACGCTTTACCCTCTCTTAAAAACTCCGGAGAAAAAATAATATTATCAACATTAAACTTTGCTTTAATTTTTTCGGTATACCCTACAGGTACTGTTGATTTTATTATCATAGTAGTTGCAGAGTTAATAGCTAATACATCCGAAATAACAGCTTCAACCGATGACGTATCGAAATAATTGGTGGCAGGATCATAATTGGTCGGAGTAGCAATAATAACAAAGTCAGCATCTTTAAAGGCAAGCTTTTTATCTATGGTCGCTGAAAAATTTTTTGATACTTTTGATAAGTAACATTCAATTTCATCATCGGCAATAGGTGATTGTCCGTTATTAATTCTCGTTACTCTTTCTTCTACAACATCTAAAGCTATAACTTCATTATGTTGAGCGAGTAATAGTGCATTTGAAAGGCCAACATAGCCAATACCTGCAACAGCTATTTTCATTTAAGTTTCCAATTTATATCATCTAGTTTTGAGTAATATATGAGTTAAAAAATAAGATGCATACAAGTTAATGCTGCAAGACCTGCAAGCACATCATCAACCATAATGCCAAAACCACCAGCAACATGTTTATCTACATATGAAATAGGCCAAGGCTTTAGAATATCGAAAACTCTAAATAAAATAAAACCAACCAATATACTTTGCCAGCTCACGGGGATTAAAAACATGGTAATTAGAAAGCCAACAATTTCGTCCCAGACTATCGCAGGATGATCATGCACGCCTGCCGCCTTAGCGGTATAGCCGCAAAGATAAATACCAATGAAGCTCATGATTACGACAATAAAAAGATAAACATTAGCAGTAAGTGGTGCGAGTAATAAAAACAAAGGGATGGCTGCTAACGTGCCAAATGTTCCCGGCGCTTTAGGTGCTAATCCACTACCAAAGCCTAAAGCTAAAAACTGAATAGGATCAGATAAACGAAAATTTGCTTTGCTAGAAGGATTAGTCATTTTTAGTGAAGTGTTCAAATCCTTGGCTATTTATTTCCGCAGGTTTACTATTTAATGTGGTGGTAATTTTATCACTACCATTTAGCTGACCGATACAGGTAACCGAAATACCTAAATGAGATAAAGCTGTTTCCATGCCTACTTTGTTATCTTCTGAAACAGTAAATAACAGTTCATAATCATCTCCGCCTGCAAGTGCTAATTCAGTTGCTTGCTCTAGACCAAGTGAGTCAATTAATTCAAAAGAAAGCGGTAGATTTTCTAAAACAATATTAGCACCAACATTTGATGCCCGGCAAATATGTCCTAAATCTGCAATTAATCCATCGGATAAATCTATCGCAGCAGAAGCATATTCTCTTAATGCCTGTCCTGCTAATACTCTAGGCTTAGGAAAGTCTAATTTTTCTTGTAACTTAGCTTGGTGAATTTTTTCTATCGTACATTCACCTAAGATATGCTTAAGCGCTAATGCTGCATCACCAATATCACCTGTAACATAAAGCCAATCACCTGCTTTAGCACCACTACGAGATACATGTTTATCAAAAGGGAGCAAGCCTTGTGCAGTAACCGTAATACTTAATGGGCCTTGTGTGGTATCACCGCCAATTAATTGCACATTGTAATATTCACATAACTCAAAAACACCCGCACAAAATTCACCAACCCACACCTCATCTACTTCTGGTAAGGTAATAGCGATAGAAACCCAGGTAGGCTCAGCCCCCATCGCAGCTAAATCAGATAAATTTACCGCAATAGCTTTATGTCCAATCGCTCTAGCAGAGGTGTTTTTAGGAAAATGTACACCGCATACAAGCGTGTCTGTTGTTACTGCAATATTTTGCCGTTCAGAAGGTGCTATCAAAGCACAGTCATCACCGATGCCCAAACAAACATCTTTCCTATTCACTGCTTGCTCAGTAAAGTACTTTTTTATCAGCTCAAATTCTTTCATAAATCCATTCTATCGTTACTTTGAAAATAAATATTAAAGGCAATAAATAAAACCCTTAATTGTCTATTTGATTGCCTCAATAATTAAGTCACTAACATTTACGTACTTAATAATAAATTTCAAAGCATAAATTAGGAGCGTTTTGTACCAACTTGATTTAAAAATACAAGCTGGATACAGTGGTTAGGTTATTCTTCAGGACGAATCAACTTCACCGCTTTATCGAGCACACCATTTACAAACTTATGGCTATCATCAGCAGCAAATAACTTAGCCAGCTCAATTGCTTCATTAATAACTACTCGATAAGGTACATCTTTACAATCGCTTAACTCAAAAATAGCCACACGCAACACAGCTTTTTCAATATGATCAACATCATTAAGTGGGCGATCAACATGAGGCTCAATAGCCGCATCAATTGAGCTAGTCATGGTAGTAACACCACGAAACAATTGCTGAAAGTAAGGTATATCAAAACGACGTTTAGCATTTTCTGATAAAAAATGTGCTTCGACATCTGTGACCGAATTACCACTTAACTGCCATGAATATACTGCTTGTACAGCAAGCTCACGCGCTTTTCTTCTAGGTGATGGCTTCACAAGGAATTCCTAAATATATTAATTGACTAAATTATAGCTGAGAAAGAACGTTGATCATTTCTAGTGCACTAAGGGCAGCTTCGCCACCTTTATTACCCACTTTAAGCCCCGCACGATCAATTGCTTGTTCGATGGTATCAGTAGTAATAACACCAAATGATACAGGGATTTCAGATTCTAAACATACCTGTGCTAATCCTTTATTACACTCACCAGCAACAAAATCAAAATGAGGCGTTCCACCACGAATAACCGCACCAATCGCTATAATGGCATCGTAGTTACCACTTTTAGCTGCTTTTTTAGCAACTAATGGCAGTTCATAAGCGCCAGGAACTTTAATTACTGTTATATCGTCATCAGCAACATTGCCATGTCGAATCAATGTATCAACCGCACCTTCAAGTAAACGATCAACAACAAAACTGTTAAAACGTGAAACAACAATGGCAATTTTTTTGCCTTTAGCATCGAAGTTAGCTTCAATAACATTCATCTATAAATACCTACTGTTCTAAAATTGCCGCGATTCTATCAAAAAAAAGGCTTTTTAGGTACTGGTTTATGATTTTTATCGTAAGCTATTTTTTATTGAGAAGACCCACAATAGTGGTTGCATTCAAGTTCAGTCCCATTTATTTTCACGGTATTATCTGATAAAAATTTAAGCTCATATGCAATATCATTATCACTTAATGACACATTTATCTCACCACCATTTTCTCCTGAAACAGATGCATTATAGTTCTTAGCATCCGCTTCATTATCACTTGTAGAAAATATAGTCACTAGCCACATATCTTTATCACGATATATAGCAGAAAGAGTCGGCGCTGGAATTTTTGAGTTATAGCCATCACTAACCCAACCTTGCATATTTAAAGGACTTGAATCAGGATCATACCTTCCTTCAATAACCTCTGCATTTTGTCGTTGAACAGGTGAGAATATAGAAACCTCACTAAAAACTGAAATATCATCTTCAACAAAAGATGCGCCAACACGTAAATGGTTATCCGAAGACTGATCATCCACAATGACATTACTTTCAGGAGCGAAATGATACAATAGATCGTAAGTATGTGTGCCTCCACCGCTTTGAATTAATCTATCAACAACGACTAAGTATTTTTTCCCAAGTGTCACTATACTTCGATTATTATTAACAGCATATTGAGACCGCTCACCATTGATGTATGATACATTTTCATTGCTTGCCGCCATATTGAGTGTTGTATCAACTTTTAGCCATAATTTATCATCAACAACAATTAAGTTATGACCAATAGTTCCAGCAAAATACCAATACTGACGATCTCTGTACCGATAAGGACCACCTGAATCAACCAATAATTGTTTACCATGGTTATAATAAGTAAAACTTAAAGAATCATGATGCCCGTGTGATTTTCTTTCTTTGCCAAAGTCAGCAAAAAGATACATATCGTTTTTCCAATCACTATCAGCACTGTATTCAGGTCTATACGTTACGTAGCCATTATTTGGAAAAACATTCATCGCGGCAGGCTTTTCTCCTTTTGCACCTTTTTGACTAACATACTCACTGATAGCCGAACCCATCTTTTGATCATCAACATAAAGTTTGAAAGCAGCTTCAAGGTTTACATTCCAACTAGTATCACCTAATGCAGGAGAAGTACCATTTGGTAAAGTTGTCAACGCAGAAAAATCAAGTGCTTTAGATAACACTTCGCTTATAGTGTCATTTGATGTTTCTTCTAACTGATTTAATAAAGTCCCTACTTCCAAGAACATATCAATAGCAGCATAATGATAAACTATCGCCTGCTCAACTGAGATCCCTTCCTCTACATCAATCATTTCTGTGATTAATTCATTTAAACGAGTCACTGCTCTTTCATTCCATGCAGTACTAGCCGAGAGGTGTGGAAAAGTTTTCGCTACCGTCAACAAGCCCATTCCGTGAAATAATCCGTGATTATGACCAATATATTCAGGCTGAACTAATAATTCACTTAACGTTTCAGCATGTAAAGCAATTGAGTCATCAAAAATATCAAGCTCTTCATCAGTGAGGACGTCTTTAAAAAATCGTTCATAAAGATAAGAAAACATTGCCGCTCTATAAGCGGTAGCATGGTCATTCCAACCTCTATTAGTATTATCTGCAGGTGTGCCATTATCTTTTATCCAATCAAAAATAATGTACTTAACTTCATCTAGGTATTTTTGTTCACCTGTAGTTTCATAACCGTATATCAAGGTATGAAGCCAAGTAAGAGAGTGATAATAAAACTGCCAACTTACATTGCTATATGGATCTTCAGCCCATGTAGGATCTGAGGGAAGAGCCCAAGTGTTATAATTTAAACTAACAAATTTTAATAAACGGTCTTGTTGCCAAAAATTAAGTAACCGGTCAGTTTCATATTTGATTTTTAATGGTTTATATATTCGGTCAACCAGACCATCGCTTACTGTAAAATTAATTAATTGATTACTAGCTAAAATACTGACTTCACTAATATCGATTTCGGTTAAAGTTAATGTAACGCCTCGGGAACCTTGCACACCAACCAGGCTAGCTAAATCAACAGGTACAGACATGACCAAAGTTCCTGCAGGTATTACAATAGGTGCAGAATCATTAATGACCAACATGTTATCACTTAACTGGCTTTCATCAATTGCTAACTTAACCGTAGCATCTGCATTAAGCGCTTTAGATAACGTTAATTTAAACTGAAATTGCTGCCCTTCCCAGATAGATGATGTTTGTGAGCTTATTGATAAGGTCGGCCCAAGCTCAACAGGATCATCTTTATCACTTGAACCACAAGCCGAAATTAAGATAACAAAACTGAGTAAAAAAATACGTTTAAAAATTGTCATGTTTTTCCTTTAACATATGTTTATATGAAACTTTTCTTTTTATCTGAAAATAATTAATTACGGTTTATAATTTGCCTAATAGATACAATTGAATATATTTGAGCAAGTTAATTTGTCTATGGATACGGGTTGGTTGACTTAATAATCGATACAACCATTCACAACGAATTTTTCTAAAAAAACATGGGGCACGTTTAACATTTCCAGTAAATACATCGTATGTTCCACCAACGCCCATGTAGAAGGCATCAGGTATGTGCTTGGTACATTCAAAAATGAATAACTCTTGTGCAGGTGACCCCAAAGCAACGGTAATAATTTTGGCACCAGATAACTTGATATTATTAATCAGTTCTAGGGGATTATTTTTATCAAAAAAACCATTCTGATAGCCAATCACATTTACATCGTTGTTAATGAGTTTATCTTTGGTATTAGTAATAACGCTTTCAGAAGCGCCAACCAGAAATACAGGCTCTTTGTTTGCAGCACTTGCATACATCAACGCTTCCCAGAGTTCACAACCGGGAATACGGGCAACAGGTTTATCAAGTTTCCTAGACATTACATAAGAGACCCCTACGCCATCGGCATATCTTAGGGTTGCTTGATTTAATATACTCATTAATGCGGGGTTCGATTGAGCAGTGATTATTTTTTCTGGGTTAATAGCAATTGCCACATTAGGTTTAACCTGTCCATCTACTAAAATGGTAGTTTCAATTAAACTTTCAATAGAATCAAAGGGCTGAACCTTTACCCCACCAATTATTACTTCATTAGTCATTTAACATTCTTCAAAAAATTAAAATGCCAGACTACCGCTTAGCATTTTATCCGTTAACTATTTATAGACCGCGTATTATAAAGTAAATAAATCAACTTAATAGTTTAAATTTCTCTCCAATAGAACATCTAACAAAATCCATCGGTATCCACTTGTTTTTATTGCTATTACCCTCCTTCTTTTCTGGTTATCTTCCAGAGGAACTTGTAACTAAATATTAAAAGGAATTCACTTAAATAAATTTAACATTATTGTCTAAAAAATGAGTGAAAAAATAGGGGAAGCTTTTATTGGCTGATGATCTTAATGGTCATAGTTATCTGAGGTTGACTAATTATGACTCAACCAAAAGAAAAATGAGGTTCTTTAACGCAAAGTATATTCACATTTTCTACATACTGAAACAGATATCATCTTTCAGTATGTAGATCATAAATTGTGTCAGATACCTAAAAGATAACGTCGCTTACAAGCACACTGAATAATCAACCTTATTAGCAACAGGGCTGATAATATCCTTAAAGTTAACAAACATGACTCCTTTAGAGTTGGCATAGTTTATTATCTGAATTAAAGAGGATGGTTTTAAAAAGAGGCCAATATTTTTATCTTCAATTAAATCATGAGCTGCTAAGACCAAAGTTTGATTATTATCCGCAATAGAATCGATTACAGCTTCTAACTCCGACATGTTTAACATCTCTTCATCGATTGCAGCAGCCATTATTACCGAGTCTTGGTTATCATATACTCCAGCCTGATGAGTAGAATCATGACCATTATAAAGCCTAACAATATCAAAACTTTCCAAAAGCTTATTGTCAGATTCAGCGGTATTAGAATTAGAGTTTGGGTAAGCAAAAGAATAAACAGAAAAACCATCGTCAAGCATAGAACATAAAGAAGATTTAACTTCTAACTCAAGCCATTGTTCCACACCATGCTCAGCAATATAGTCCTTAACTCTTTTATGACCATAAGTATGCGATGCAATTTCAAAACCTCGTTGTTCAAGATCATGTAGCAGTGATCACTAATGTTTGATAGTTTTCCAAAAGTAATTCATCGTCATGAAGGTCAAACATAGAGGCACTATCTAGCTTTATACCCATGTGCGCAGCCCAACGAGCGAAGTAAATCTCTTTTACTGTTGAACCATGACGCCCTGGACGTAAGCGTGAAACAGAGTTTGACTTTCTGTTTTCAGTAGAATTAAAGGTATAGAGAGACTTCCCTCCCCAATTATTATACGCCATCTGTGTGGTAGCATTATCTAAATGGAGAATTTTAGAATTTGAAGCTGTTTTTGCTGTGCGGACAACAAAGTTTAATATCGCAGTGGAGTCATTGGTTTTAAGTTTGACTAGATAAATACCACTCTTCCATGTTTCAGGAATAATTATATCAATAGCTGACGGCCATTGTGCGCCATTACGCCATGCATTCTCTGGGGTAGGGTAAAACTTCCCAGCGAGATTTATATATTCTGCAACTAAAATGTCAGTCTCACTTACCCGATAAACTTTTACATTAAATGATGATGAATGGGTAGAACTGTGGATAGATACAGTTTCGCCGGGTAACATACTAATATCAGAGAGATAAGCTTCTATTTTTGCTGCAAGACTATGGGGGGGGAAGAACAGGAAAACCAAAGAAAATAGTACAAGAATTACTTTATTGCTAATAATGGACTATACCAAAGCCGTTCTAACACTACAACTTGTTGATACATATTGCTTTAAATATCAATTAGCTAATACTTATAACAATAAAGATCATGAAAAATTCATTGTTGGTGTTATTTACTTATATTGGTTACTTATATTGGTTGCTGATAGTTTTTATTTAATTGTAGCTAAAAACATTACTTAAATTTTATATCCGCTGACTCATCAGTAGTTTCAGCTGAGTTAGCCATGATCTCATTGGCTGAAACAATGCCAAAAAGTAGCCAAAAGTAATAAAAGAAGGAAACAGAAAAATAAACGGGCCCTGCTAGCATAGCAATCACTTGAGAAACAAAGGCAAAAAACAGTCCTAATGCCAAAGAGTTACCTGCTCTTGATTGTCTATACAAAGGCATCAACATTTTCACGTGCCCCCAAATAAATAATACAAAAATAACCGGACCTAATTCCACCCAAAACTGCACCCAATCAGAATGTGCTTGGAACCCTACTCCAGACGGTGTTTTTAAAGCATTCATGTTGCCTACCTGTCCAAAGCCTGCACCGAGTATGGCAAAACGGCTATACCAATCATCCAACAATAATTTCCAATGTAATATTCGCCATTGCAATGATGATTCTAACTTTTCCCCTTCTTCAACGTCCATATCGATACCAGCGACAAAAGCTTCCATAATACGGTCGCCAATCGGCGTATAAATCGCAAGAGCGACTAACATAGGTAGTACAAAGAAAATTATAAGTGAAATAGTGAGAAATTTTCGCTTAGAGCCTAGCAAAGCATAAACACCTATCGCTCCAACTAAAGAGATAACATTTTTCAAGGTGCCACTCATAAAAATCATGACCAAAGCAAAAAAGGCAATACTAAATAACGCTAGCTTGTTTTTATCCTCATAAAAGGCTCTTGCACCATAAAACATGCAGGTAAACAGTGCTAAATTAGCAAGAATATTAACCTTTCCAGCAATACCTGTTGGTCTTAGTACATCGCTTATCACTTGACCTATACCAAAGAAATAACCAAAAAAACCGGCAAGTAAGTGACAAAGGATAGTACTCGCAACCAGAAACAAAGCTATTTTATGTTTACCATAAAGCGATAAAATAAAGCCTAAAACAAAGAAGCCCCCCATCAACAAAAATTTAAGTAGGGCAGATATACTCGCCATTAAAGGAAGGTGATTTAGATATGCTACCCCAATAGAGCACATCAACGTAAAAAGTAAAAATATAAAATATTTAAAGCTAGTCGACTTCCATAAAATAGGTAGGGTTCGATGATTAATCAATACAAAAATGAATATAAGCGCAAGCAAAAATAAAGGCACTCCAAACCTGAGCACTTGGTTGTCTACTGCTATGGTTAGTACTCTCATGCACCAAAAGCCAAAAATTAGAATGCTCAAATGCAGGCCCTCATTCTTTAGCTGCGTAACTGTTGATATAACAAATGTAACTTGCTACAGGTAACATTATTTAAAACTGCACTTTTATCTTTGTTACTATATTGGCAATCTTGCAGTTTTTCTAATTGGAGAATTTTTTTTATACCAAAATAAAGCTCATCGTATTTATCACTAACCACTGCATCGGATTGTGTTTCTAAAAGGTAAGGCACATCACCAACGGCTGTAGACACTATGGGTAAATCACAAATCATCGCTTCTTTAACTACTTGAGGAGAGCCTTCATAGTGTGAAGTTAATAACAAACAAGCGCTAGATTTAAATAACGAAACGACTTGTTGACGAGATAATCCATCCATGGTTTTGCATTGAAATGGGATAACCCCCTCTTCTAGCGCTAACTCTTCTGTTAATTGTTGAAATAAGGGATAATTTTTTTCTGGTCTTTTAGGATTTGATGGAAAAATTATCACTCTCGATCGTTTAGATTCCATTTGATTGGCAAAATCAACAAACTCATCAGTTACTCCACAGGGTAAGTAATTAACTTGTTTATGCTTTCTTTTTAAAATGTTAACTGTTTGCTGACTTACACCAACAACAGCATCAGAAAAACGAATAGCAAGATTAGCAACAAACTTGGTTAGTTTATTCTTTCCTAATAAGTCACTGCCATGAAATGTTGTTACTATTCTTACCTTTAATAACTTACAAAACGGTAGTAGGAAAAAGACAGGAAAAAAAGTTAAACCATAATGAATATGAACAATTTGAGGACGTTGTTTTAACAACTGTAACAGTAAGGTGAACATTGAAAAGAGATAACGCTGTAAGTAATTTCCTGAGTTTAAAGCTATAACACTTATTTTAGTTTCAGGATATAATAAACGGTATGACTCAACTTGCTCTTGCACAAAAATACCATATAACGGTTTTTCAACTGCTGGGTACATATTTGTAATAATAAGTAATTTATTCACTGTGCTAAGCCAAATTTTACTAACCAAGCCTTTATCCAAAACTTAAACATTTTGGTATTAAATAAAGTAAATAACTTAAAACCAGACATACTTGTGCCTCCTATAATAAACATTCTTACCTGACCATTTTTAATTTGACCTAGGTTCATCAGTGAGTGATGTTTATTATAAAAGCGCTGGCAGCCTTTAAATCGATTACTCGAAATAGAAATTCTTATACGTTTACGATCAATGTCTGCATAATAACATTTAATATGAATTTTTTTAGCATCACCAAACTTTTCTAACAAGCGTACCCAAGTATCATAATCTTGCCACGCTGGCATACCTTCATCAAAGCCATTAATCGCCTTTAATCGCTCTGTCAAAGTGAATACTTGATTACCAATATTATTTTCATAAAGTAACGATTCTAAAGAAATATACTCTTCTTTATCATTAGTTAAGTCAGCAGATAAATAATTAGGCATAGCAGTCGACAAATCTACTTCGTATTGCTGAGAACATAAACAAGCAAATTTTTCATCAAAATTTGCCAGTAATAACTCTATTCGACGCGGATGAAATATATCATCATCATCTAAACCGGTTATATACTTTCCCGCAGCAAGGTTTATGCACTTATTCCTCGCAACACATGCCCCTTGAGGTGTATCATTTTTTAAAAAAGTAATGTTTGGGTATTCCTGACAATAAGCCTGCATAACCTCGTCAGTATCATCACTTGAACCATCGCTACAAACTAATACTTCAATATTCTTGTATGTTTGTGCCAAAACTGAATCTATTGCCCTGCTTAACAAGGCACTACGATTATGGGTAGGAATATAAACTGATACTAAAGGAAAGTGATTGCTCAAAATTCAAGCTCCATCAAACGTATTACTAACTTAAATTCAAACAGACATATCCACTGCTTTATGTTTTTTATCATGCTTGTATTGACTCTGTTTTACTTGTTTTTTTGCATTTAGCACAATAAGCTAACTGGATTCACCGACTAATTCAGTACTGTTTCATTGCTGCTTGGAAGCACACTATCCACTTGCTTGCTTCGAAACAGAAAGTGCTTAATTAATACAAACATTATCGCAAGAATTCCACCAACAACTGTCATTAATATACAGATAAAAGCTCGTTGAGGTGATGATTTTTCTTCTGGAAATATAGCAGGATCTATAGCTCGGAAAACGTATTCCTCCCTAACTTCAGTTAATAATAGCGTTTTTGTTTGCTCTTCAACTAATAAGTAAAATGCTTCTCGCATAGCACTATTATCTGTTTCTTCAATTAATTGGGTTAAGTAATTGATGCTATCTTTAGCTTCAACCATGTCACGATTTTTTATTTCACTATTAATATCGGCAATCAACCAGTCTAGCCATTGTTGAGCAATATCGGCTCGAAAAAATTCAAATGAAATGATCGTTATACCTGATTTATTGTCAGTATAAACCGTTAAGTATTTTTGAAAGGCATAATAAATGTCTTCTGCTGCAGGAATAACAGGCTTAGGAGCTACAACATTTCTGACCCATTGCTTAAGCTCTGTGCTATACAAGTTTTCATTTATAATCAGGTTTCCTTGATCATCAACGCCTTCTGCAGCAATTAATGGAATAAGGATATTTCTTTTTTCAACGAAGCTAGCTAGAAACTTACGTGATTTCAGCATTTCTTTGGCAATTAAGGTTTTTTCGTTAGTATCGCCCCCTATACTTAAACCTGCCATACTAGCAAGCCCGCCCAAACTACCAGAAAGGGAAGATAGTCCACCCGTAGAGTCAGCAGCTGCAATAAGTTTAGTCTCTGATTTATACATATTAGGTAGACTAGTAGCAATAAATACCGATACAGCTGCAAAAACAACCACAATCGCAGTAATAATAAATTTCCCACGATAAAGTGCATTGAAAATTTCAGCTAGTGAAATCTCTTCCAAATAAACCTGTTGATTTTGCATTAAATATTATAACTCTTATGTAAAAATGAGACGTAATGGCATTATTAATATTTACCGATAATCTTTAAAACGATAAATTTACTTGCCAAGATTATATGAGGTTTAAAGTATTTGTTCGAGCTATTTTTTAACTTTGTAACAATCAACTTTAACCATTCAATTCGCTGTTTTAACTACACTAAACAATTTATCCCACATCTTTTCAGACAAGTCTTTATACTTCTCAATCTGAGGAGCTAGGTTACTTTTAATTGAATGCTGATTATTAATCACCTTACTAACAAGCGCGTCAATGTCATCATTAGAGAGTTCTGGCAATAATAAAAGATCACTCACTTGGTATTCTGAAAATAGTTTTTCATATTTATGGCTCCAACTTGTGCCAAGACATGGCACACCTTGCGAAAGAGCACTAACACAACCATGGTACCTTGAACAAACGATAGCTTTAGCACTGCCAATGATTGCTTTTACATCTAATGGCGAACTCGGATTAATGATTTCCAAAGGAGTATCCAACAACTCATTAATTTGTTGGCAAATAGCTTGATCAGACTTCCCTTCATGATTTAATAAAAAAACTTGCTCACCTTGATTAATAAAAGCGAAAATATTTTGCTTTATGATATTAAGGTAGTTTTTACGCCAAAGTTCACTTTTGTTTTTGTTGCTCAACATTTTACTGTTAGGAATAACCGCTATTTTTCCTTTTAAACTTTGGAATTCGCTTTTCAAATCTGGCATAACTAAATTGGTAAAATCTGGCGCCTGTACAATATCAGCTGACTGTGTACAGCTAGTCGCATGGCCGTAGGATTGCTCTTCTCTAGCAAATACAACAGATGCAGCATTAAAAGCTTTTTTTGCCGCAGCTTGATTGCCTTCGGTGCTAAAAGGACCAAGCGCTTGTGGCATAAAGATATAATGCTTACCTTTAGCTTTAAAACGAGATGCCTCTATCGCCGCTTGTTTTAGTATAATGGTGTTCCACTGATCACCATAAGTAAAACCAGAAGCATCAAGCACCACATCAACATCCGCTTCAGTGACTACCCCCCAACGAGACTTTATAGCGCCCCTTAATGAACGAGGGATAAAATAGAAAAGACCATTAAAATCCATGATATTTTTTTTGATACCGAATTTTTGATATGCTCCAATTTGGGCTCTACTTAAATAGGGGGACATTGGATTAGGAGCTAAGCACAACTCGGCATCTGGCCAAATTTGTTTTACTTTCTGTAAGATGGCATGAAGCATTAATTCTGCACCTTTATTAACAAACTGCACACCTTTAACTTCAATCAGCATTAACTTATTTCCTTTATTAATATATCGGTACTTTTCTTTTGGGAGAATGGTATTTTCCCTTCAGCTTCACCATAACCAACAGCAATCAGCATCACCGGGCGTAAAGTGTTGGAGAGGTTTAATTTTTCAGCCATTTTATTTTCATACACTTTGATATCAGGCCAGTTAATTGGACAAGTTGATAATCCCAAGGTTTCAAAAGCCAACATCAGTTGCATAGCAGCCAAGCCTGCATCAATATAAATGACGTGTCGATCTCGCTCTGCTGGATATGCTGAAAGGTCACCAACCACTACAATTAGTGCAGGAATGTTATCCGAGAATCCTGTAGTTCCCATCGCAATAGAGGCAACTTGGGATGCTTCCTTCATATCAGTAATCGTATAAAATTCAAAAGGCTGACGATTACAAGCACTAGGAGCCTGAGCAGCCATTTCAATGGCTTGTTGAATTAACGGTATTTCAACTGGTTTTTGTTCATACCAACGCACCGAGCGACGTTGTTTAAATAAATCAAATAGTTGTTCTTGACTAATTGATGAATTTACCCGCTCCTGATGCTCATAGGGCAAGTAGTCGTTTGTCACAGTAAAAGCTTTCAATGCGAGCTGTTCAAATTGACTCCGAGCTTTATCTAAAATTAACGAGCTAGTTGTAATATCAAAAAATTTAACTAATACATCCTGCGCCCACTTTAGCTCTTCCGCACAAAGTGATTCACTTGCTAAACACTTTTCGAAACAGTCAACAGTTTCCTGGATATAAGCTTCAGCAAAGACACCTCGACGTGGCTGCATAATTAGCCCTTTTTCTAGACGATGAGTATTGCGCCTGAGTAAAATACTACTGGTATCTATTTGCTCTAAAGAGGCCTGATATTTCAACCTTCCTTGTAAAACAGCTTGATGTTCACGACGAAATTGAGTGCTAAAAAAGCAATAGTACAACGAACTTAAAAAACTGCTCTTAGCAAAAAATGGCATTATTTTTTGATCCAATAACGCAATAGAATTTTTAAGGTGTGAAATAAACTTTGGGGAAAGAATTTTTTTTAGAATAGATTTCATAAAACGGCTTTAAACATTAGTCATTAAGTTATGACATCGATATAAGAAGAACTAGCAATTTTAACTGATAGCTAAGAAAACAGCTAGATATAACTATTGGCTTATTTTGATAAAGCTGACATTGTTCTTCTTATTATAATTATTTATCTGCTAATTTTTTCTGTGATTTAATCACTTTGGCTGATAAGTACGAAAACAATGTGCCATTGGCATAAGGGTATTTAACTTTACGTAACAGCCAACGGGTAAAGGGGACTAACGCATAGAGACCATTTTCATCAGTGAAGTAATCTAAAATTTTACGCATGCGTAATACCTTAGGGTGATATTGATCGTTAACATTGCCATAAGATATTTTTTCTCCTGAAATACGCTGATACTGCTCTTCAACAAAATACTTCCACAAGGAAGAATTTAAACGATATTGTAATGGAACCTTTTCCCAATAAGCAGAAAAATCGTTCTGCCATAAAGGCATCCACCAATCTAGTTTAAAAAAATCATAATATCTATTTGAATTAACTATAAATTTTGCTTGCCGTTCCTGATATTCCCATCCTTCAAAAATAGAGGTTGCCGGTAAGTGTTCAGGTGTATTGTCTATATAGTAATTTACCTGTTCGGTTAGTTTTTCTCTTAAACGATCATCTAAGCATAATCTGCTTTTATGTCGATAATGTCTGCTCAAAATAGCATCAACAATACATTTTGTTTGGCCTTCTCTTGGTAGGTCGACTAATTCAGCGGGAATATGCCCTCCAGATGAGAAATCGCCAGTATGTCCAGGCACAATAACTGCGTCAGTTGCTATAATACCTTGTTCAAGTAAAGACTTAATCGCTGGGTAAACCTGTACGTTAGGTACAGATACATAACTACTGATAAAATGTAAAAAATCATTAAATGATTGGCTTTTTGCTGTTCTTTTCCATAAAGCTCGATTGTATTCTACAAAGTGCCATTCAAACCCCAACGCCTTAGCAACTTTTTCACTGATGAGAACTTCTTTACTGGACGATTTACCAAAGGTAAAAGTAACAATATTTGAGTAATTTAATTCTTTTAAATATATCGCGATAGCACGAGAATCATAACCTCCACTTAAGGGCACAACTATCTGACGGTTATTTGCATAACTAATCAACTGTCGAATACTTTGTTTCATAGCCAGATCTAAGCCATTGAGAAGATCTACTTTTTTCGCTGGACCTTTATCGTTTATCGGCATAAAACGATAATATGTATTAACTGAATATTCATTTACCTTAGCTAATAAATAAGAGCCTGTTGGGATCTGCATCACTTGATTGACTAGTGTATTCCTTCCGGAAACATAACCTGCTTGTACTAACTCCTGCTCTGATAATGAATTAATGGTCGGGTCAGATAATTGCTCTACCAAGAATTGACTAGAATCTGATACATGGACAGTATTATTTTCAATTGCAAAAAATAACGGCCTACTGCGTATTCGATCGACAACGGCAATTACGAAATTATCAGCTAATAAAACAAAAGCATAGAAGCCAGAAAATTCTACCAGTAGTTGGTCTAAATCATTTTTAAGGTAAGACGCTTTCACTAAGTCAAAAACTTGTTCAGTTGATAATAACTCTTGTTGGTAAACAACTTGGCCAAGACAAAAGAAGTGCTCATCAACCTTTCTTAACGCCCCAAATAAACCGTTAATTTTAACACTAAAACCAAGCGTTTTTACTTTTTCAAACATTAAGCAGTAACCTTTTCTAAAAGTACTTTTTTACGACATGTAAAATAAGCTAATCCTATAATAGCCAAATTATGGGCAATACTCACCGCAACAAATAGCTGTACTGCTAACCATTCATTTTTTAGCACATAACCGCCATAACATAGTACAGCAATGCGAATAGGAGTTGAGATCAGGTTTATGAGCAATGCTTTAGGTTGCTGTTTTAATGCAATTATTAACTTTAAACTCGGCGCATTAATTAAAATAAAAAAAGTCCATAATGATAACCACTGTGCATAAACACCCGCTTGATACCATTTATCACCAAACACTAATGAAAAAATGTCAGGTCCCCACAAGAGAATAACCAGTAAAGGAAAACAGCCCAAGCCAGCTAATAACAAGGTTGATTGAATGAAGAGCTTAATTACACTTTGAAAACGCTGTTCATTAATTTCTTTGGCAATACGTCCATAAAACACATCGCCAATAGCCTTACCAATGAGGACGATTGGCAGTGCCAATATTGTACGACTAAAAGCATAAAAACCTGCTGAAACAGGACCAAAAAAGGCAGCAATCAAAATTACCGGACTACTTTGTGATAAGGCATTTAACAGTGCTTGTGGTGCTTGAAACAAAGGGAAGTCACGATATTTTGAAAAAAGCTTTCTCCAGTTTTCATCCAGCTTGCAGGATATTTTTTTTTCAGAGAATATATGATTTTTTAACTGACTAAATAACAATGCCGCATTTAACAGGGGATTCATAATAGCAATAAAAATCAGTGTCGCCGCTGTTGGTAACCATAAACCTAATAAGAGCTTGAGGGTGTTAATCACCAACGCGTGTACTAAGGACACTTTTGCTTTGAGTTTAAAAAAAGATAATTTGATAGTCCAATTTTCAGTGAGCTGTAATAACGCACTAAAAAAAACTACCAGTGGGACTAAATACAAATAAAAGCCACCATCCGTTGCATGCAAAGTATCTAAGAGAAAGTCAAAACTTAGAAAAATAAATGCTAAAAAAACACCCGTGCCTAACAGCGCGATCTGGAAAGCTAAATTAGAAACGCTTATCGCCTCATCATTTGTTTTTGTCAGTACAATCGCCATAGGTAGAGTTAAAGCAGCGATGGGAATTAGGATCGCAGCCAAAGCCAAAAATACACCTAAATGACCAAACGCTTCAGGAGGGAAAATACGCGTTAAAAACGGCGTAAACAACAAAGCAATCAGTTGAGCACCACCGGTTCCAGTTAATACAGCAAAAACCGATCTTAAATCTTTTCGCACACTCATCCTTATTTTAATAATTATACACTTACAACCCGCTGACTCTAATAAATGCTTATTTTTTACAGGCGTATTTAAACACAAAACGTAAGTAACTTCGATATAAGTTAAATTTCAGGTAAAAAAAAACGACCCTAAGGTCGTTTTTATCTAGAAATTAAAATTAACTATAAGTTAATCTTACATTCCTTCGTATGCATCACTTAATAATGTCATACGGCCACCTGTTGTTAAGTTACTGTAACCAGTAATCTTAATATCAGCATCTGGAGCTGTAGTGCTGAAAGTAATGCTTAAAGAAGTACCTGCTGGTAAATCAAGAGCATCATAAACTTCAGTTTCACTAATTTTAGTTAATGATTCTGCAGCAGCTTTACCTACTAATGTACCTGAGTAATCAACACCTTCACGAGTGAAAGCAGTGATTAATACATCACCATTTTGATCGCCTGAGTTAGCAATCTCAAAATTAGTAGTGATATGGTCATAACCAACTGGTGCATATGGGAAAGTAATTTCTGAACCATTTAAGTCCCAGATAAATGCATTTGAGCCAGTTGAAGCGCCACCTAACATGTAGAAGTCAGTAGTATCTGCTTCAGCAGGAGTAACCATGAAAGAAACACTTAACGTACGAGTCGCTAAATTAGTAGTTCCATCAACTGTTACTGAAATAGCTGCGTCAGAGATACCAACACCAGAAACTTCGTTATCAGCATCAAAAGCTGCGTCATCATCAGTACCAACAAGAACAGTTTCATCATAATCCACTGAATCAACACCAGTTAAACTACCAAAAACTTCAGCCGTAAATGCTGCTGTTGCTGAGTTTAAGCCTAGATCAATTGTTCCATCTTCAGTAAAATCAAGAACAAAACTAGTTGATAATGCATCAGATGTAGCATCAGAGAAGAACAAACGATCTTGTTCTACATCAATAGTATCAGTAACTGCAGTAGCTGTTAATGCAAATTGATCAGCAGTAGTTACAAGAATTTCTGCACCTGCAACTGGAGCAGACAATGATACACCAGTATCATCTTTTGCTTCTGGTAAAGAAATAGTTAAATCACCAGCACCAATTGTTGCTTTAGTGAATTTAGTTACAACGTTAGCTGAGCCATCATCATCAGTATCATTAAATACTAATACTTCAGCAGCAGTTAATGCGTTATCAGTAATTTTGAATAATGCCCACGTGTAATCGCCGTTTGCATCAGCACCGAAATCAACTAAATCTGCAGCATCAGTTGCAGTAGTTGGAATAACGTTACTTAAGATAGCTACACCAGTAGCAGCGGCATCAACGTTAGTTTTTGCAGTTGCAAGTACTGCATCTGCAACAGCGTTAATAGCGGCAATACTAGCTGTTACACTAGCTGCTTGAACAGTTTCATCTGCTGCTGCTGCTGCATTTAACGATGCTATTGCTGCAGCTTTAACAGCGGCTGTATCAAGTGCATTTGAACCTAAAGTACCTGCAGTTACAACAGCTGTAGTTGCTGTAGCAACATCAGTCATAATTGCTGCATCATTTGCATGTGTAGCGAACACAGTGATTTTTTGAAGTTTTAAACCTGTGTCTGCAGAAATTGCACCACCAGCAAAAACAAATTTCAAAGTATTGTTAACACCTAAAGCAATACCTGGCTTATATGCAATACCAATACTTCCAGCTTCTAAATCACCAGACAATGCAGTACCAGTGTAAGCACCTAAGTATTCATTACCTACTTTATATGCAGTACCTGAGATTACAATATCTCCAGCAAAAGCTGTTGAAGCTGTAGCTGCTAATGCAGCTGCCATTAATGTTTTTTTGAACATTTTATATCCTTAATTTTCATGAAAATGAATTTTATTTATTGTAACTTTAGTTATTATTTAGCTAATTAATAACTAAATAAAAGTCATTATTTAACGTTAAAAGACTTCAGCATAGTAGCAAAAAGCTAATATGCCAAATCTAGAGACAATTTAATCAACAATAACAAAGGTGTCAACCACTATTTAACTATTTAATTTTATTAGGTTCTGTTAATAGCATCACTTTGCTTATTTATTAATCTGAATCAAGAAAAGTGCGCAAATGCAACATTCTTTTTTTTAATTGTTTTTTTCAACTTATTGCCTCTACTCTATTATGCTCCTTATTACCACTCGAGTATAGTGCTAATAAGGGAAAGACAACGAGAATAACCATATATTTCAAGACATCGCAACTTAAAAAGTTAAGTATTCTAGTCCTTGTTTAAACGATTCAGTTAACTCTTTCCATTGATCTGTTCTATCAATAACTTTAGGAGTAATCAACATGATCAGCTCAGTTCTATCACTGCTATCACCAGTAGACTTAAATAAATGACCAATAACCGGTATATCCGCTACCCAAGGGGTTTTTTTATCTCCTTGATTAAGATTTTCACTAATCAGGCCACCCAAAATAATCGTTTGTCCACTTTCAGCAACCACTTCTGTGCTCAATGAACGAGTAAATATATCAGGGTTACCACCTGCACCAGCAGAATCAGTTACGGTATTAGAGATATCTTGAGAGATTTCCATGATCACTATACCTCTGGCATTAATCGATGGTGTTACTGAAATATCAACCCCAGTTTTACGATACTCAGAGCTAGTAGTTTGTCTATCGCCACTGATTGGATCCTGAGTGGTTGCCCCAACAACTGATATTTCTGAACCAACATTAATATTTGCCGCAACCCCATCTCGTACTAAAATAGTTGGATTAGAAAGCACTTTTACTAAATTATTGGTTTGAATAAAGTTCGCAGTGACATCACCGTCAATACCATTTAACGCCAGACTAAAGCCGCCTATCTTAGTCGATTCAAAGGCTCCCTTTGTACCCATCGTTAAATCGCCACTGCTTAATGCCCATTCAACACCTTTTTTAAACTCATCCTTTAAAGTTACCTCTGCAATAAGAACATCTAACATCACTTGTCTTGGTAATACATCGAGTTTATTAATCAATGGTAATAGTGCTTGATATTCATTACCTGAAGTATAAAAGATAATCGCATTAGCGCGTTCATCTACTACCAAGGTCATTGCTTCAGTGCTTACACCAGCTCTACGCTGGCTTGATGGAGCTGCCCCAGTAGAACTCTTTGATTTACTTGAACCACTTGAGGTAGCAGCTCCTCCTAATAATGCGGATAAGCTATCACCGAGATCGGCAGCACGAGCATATTGAGGATGGTACATAAAATATTGCTTGGTAACACTTTGTAGCGGTTTATCAATAACCCTTGCCCAGTATCGTACGCGATTTAATAGCGATTTATCTGCAGCAAAAACAGCAATGGCTCCCACCTGAGCAATAGGTACCATAACTAAGTTCTTTCCAGTTGCACGGTTAGTTGCAATTGGCACACCTTCATTTTCTAATAAAATTGTGATTTGATTAGTAAATTCTTCACTCTCAATATAGGTCAGTTTAATTAAACCAATATTTTTTCCTCGATTTGCTGGTGCATCTAATAAATGAATAAATTCAAGGGACCTTAAAATATCTGCTCTTTTACCTTGCAAAAACAATGCACTTAAATCGGCATCTGTTGAAATTTGCACGCCCACTAACTGCCTAAGGGCCTTTTCTATGCTGATTTTTACGCCGTATTTTAATGGGACTATTTGTAAAATGTCTTGACCTGTTTGAGGTACGTCAGCTAACTCACGACCAACAGAGGTAACTACATTTCGGCCTTTATTATTTTTTTGCGGCTTATTTATAAAATATAAGCCATCGTTAAAGTTAATATTAACGCCTTGCTCCATTAATAGTTCACTGGTTAATTGCATTAAACGACGAGGACTGATTTTTTCTTTTATATTAAGGGTAATATTTTCTTTTTTAGGCGCTACACTTTTATCGATAATGTAGTTAATATTTAATAACTCACCTAACGCATAATGCAAGAAGTCTTTTATCGGCATTTCATTTACTGAAATAGTCAATGACAATTCATCTGAAAATGCTGTAGATAATTGCTCTGCTTTTCGTAAATTAATACGGGTATGTGCTAATGGCGTTAAGTTTTCAATACTTGCTAAGCTATTTTGAATACTTGTACTGAAGTTTTCTTTTTTTTCAGCTATTAGGTTAGTATTATTTGCTACAGAGCCGGCTAAATAAGATGTAGAAACTTGATAAGATGACTCATTCTTTTTAACTGCATCATCATTTGAGGTAGTCGAGCACCCTGAAAGTATTAGCGCAAAAAGTAGAATGGTTGATTTGTTTTTTGTCATTTTCATGTTTAATTTTACTTTCGATTAATGATTTCTAGTTGTTTGTTTTATATAAAAAAAGATTAGCTTCTTTAATACCATGTGAAATTATAATTCTATCAGCCAAAATATCAGCCACCTGATAGTCTTCTAAGTTATCTTTTACCCTTACCCTGATCAATTCTTGTTTATTATTTTCGGTATTTTGTTTTGATATTACAGCAAAACGATCATTATGGTTAAATATCCCCATTAACCGATAGCGCATATCCTTTGAAAAAAGCTCATTCAAGTCACCTTGTTGAGCTAATTGATCCGCTTCAGACATGCCATTTTTTTTGTTAGTTAACTCTTCAGAGGTTTCATAACGATTAAGTAAATTTAATAACGCATCAGCATTCGACTGGTTAAGACTTATCGTATTAGAAACAATACCATTTTCACTTTTCCAAATAGAGCCATTGTTCGCTTCTCCGCCATTGAATCGAGATGTTATATCAAATAAAATGGCTATAAATAATATCAATAATAAAGGGAGAAGCTCTTTTTTACTCAGCTTAGCTAACGTGGAGCTAGAAAGCATATCATTTGAGTCTCCAATATTTTCTTGACTATCCTTTAACATTCGCTTTCTCCGCTATCGGCGATACATTATAGGCAGTTAAAACTATACGCCCTACTACTTTTCCTAAAGAGAGTTCTTTCATGCCTCTGATATTCATAGTCCATTGAACAACATTTAGTAACTTAGGTAAACGAGCTATCGCTAATTGTAATCTTGCAAAATCTTTTGTTGTTCCTTCGTAAGATATTCTGGCTCTCTCTTGGATAAGATCACCGGAAATTTCTGCGACCCAAGTAAAGTTTTTTACTTTTATATTATGTTGAGTAAACAAAGTTTCAATTTGTTGTTGTAGCTGTAGCTTCAAACCATTTAGTGACGCATGATTATAATATATTTTTTGTAGTTGATTGTTTTTAAGTTTCAGTTGCCCTAATGATTCTTTTATTAGCGGGATACGAGCTATTACATTACTTGATTTATTGAGCCGCTGGCTTTTAGCATCAATTTGTTCAATTTGTTCTTGTTGCCAGGTAAAAATAGGCACTAAAATAAATCTTACTATTAATAAAACAGCAAGAATTGGTAACATGATTCGCTTATTTAGCAGCTGCATGACTTCCACCTTGTTGCTGTTGCACTGTTTCTTTTACAATGTCGGCATCAAACTCTGCATCGGAGAAATTGAAATGAATACTAAATTCCTCTTTGCCGCGATATTTTCTCACTGGTTTAGAAAAGCTAGCTTGTACAACATAACGATTACCACTTAATTTGGCTAAAATATCTGTTGCCCTTACTGCTTTATCCGCCGTTCCTTGGAGTGTTATTTGACTCTTTTTATAATGTATTGCTTTTATAGTTGCTCCAATCGAAATACTTTCCAGGACAACTGGCCATACATTCCAAAAAGGCTCTTTTGTTAATAGAGGAGCAGTAAGCTGTTTTTGCCATCGAATTTGCTTTTGATGCTGCTTTTGCATTGTTAATGCTTGATTTACCGCCGATGTTTGCTCTGTTAGTTGTTGGTCAATCTGGTGTTGTTCAAAAAACAACCAAGCACTACTAAGAGTGATATATAAGCTAAAAACTGAAACAGTAATTAGACTCGCTTGTTGCCATGGGTAGTTTTTCCACTTTATCTTTTTAGCCTTAATAAGAAAGCCTTGTAGCTGGCTAACATTAAGTGACTTTAGTCCTGCCTGTAAAAAAGATGCGAATTCTGTCGACAGAACATTTAAATATTCCTCACTTTTTTGGGTAAATGGAGAGCCTGTAGAAAATGAAAAATTTTCAATCGTTGATGTTTGCTGTGATTTAATGCCAGAAATAACACCTTGTCCTGTATTTGACATAAACAAGGTTTTATTTATCGCTTCAACTGTAGCTAATTTTATATTTTTCGTTAATGCCTTAGCCAAAATATACGACTCAGGCAAAATCAACCATGGACGAGAAGGTAATGCTTCAATTATTTTAGGGTTTATTACCCAAAAAGTGACTCGATGGCTTTGTTCGTTAATCCGTTCAACGTGTTGTAAAGTAATACCTTCAAATGGTGCTTTAGAGTCATCAAACAATAATGCTTGCTTCAAATCTCGCTTATTAGCAATAGGATAATCTTTAGACGTTTCGAAGTAATGTTCACGGCCTAAAATTAGCCAACGTAAACGAGGTACACTCTCTTTAGAAGTTGGCTGTAACTTAAAGTTATCATTATGAGGTTGAAATGTATAAAGAGCATCAGATAAATAACCACCTTGATTCGCCAACAACTTTTCAATAAAAGTGGTAAAACGCGCCAGAGGCTTAGTTATTTTTTGAGGTGATATATTATTGGTTTGTTGCAAAGGTAGCGTTCTTTTTATATTTTTATAGCCTATTAAATGGGTATTTGATTATACACACACAGTGGGGTAATTAAAGCGGTAATTAGTCGAAGTGCGGGATAAACAATTAAAACAAAAACTTAAAATTTCGACCTATTACCCCCTGTATTTCCTTAAACCATAGAACTTAAGCCATAGAACTTAAGCCATATCGACACATTACTCGATACATTACTCGATACATTTTTAACGTAACTCTTAACACTATTTCTGCTTGTTTCTTTGTAACACAATATAAACTTTCGGCAGAAATAAAAACGGTGAACTATTAGTATCGAGAAAATAACAAGATAGGTTCATTTTTGTTAGGTTGAATTTTAAATTCAATGGTTTCTTGTAACTGGATGTCATCTGAGTTTACATAAATCGTTAGTTTTATCTGACTTGCAGGATAAAATGAATACAACTCAGCGTCATAACTATCACTTAAAAACCCAATAATATCGGTTTTACTAAGCTGTTTTTCTTCTCTCTTTTTGATTATTTCAGCAGCATCTTCTCGAGAAAAAAGCAAAGTAATTAGCCGTTCTGGTGCATGCATAATATTAAAACCTGCTATAGGATATTGCATACTAATTTGTTTTATATCGGTTAATTTGTCTGGCATTTCACTAAAAAAACGATCAATTTCTTGCGGTAATTGAATTGGCAAGTTCCGGTATTCACTTTCTCCTGAAACTGTAATTGGCTCGATATTTCCGACTATCCATGAATCTGCATCTCTATCTTGCGAATCATTAATTTCACCTTGCACTTGTTTTGCCTGATATTCAGTGTAATCCATATTTTGAAGTATCGTTCTCCACATTGGCCAAGTGATAAACTGCTGAGGTAACAATCCTGCTATATCTTGCATCGTAACAGTTATAGAAATATTTTCTGATTTTTCTAAAGAAAATGGTTTCCCATAAAAATTCCAACTTTCGCTCAAAGGAAATAGCTCGTTGGCTTGAGTCAATGTACTTTGTGTTAATAAAGTATATATAATTTTACTTTGTATGGATTTTAATTGTTGTACTGCCTTTATTCGTTGTTCGAATGCTGTCGCTGTATTGATTTGTTCACGAGCGGTATAACTAAAGCGAATCGCAAGTAAACTAATAATTGTGCTAATGAGCAGCACTTGTATCAACGCAACGCCTTCCTGTGCTTTATAGGACTTATTCGTTATTTTAATTTTTGCTGTTTTACAAGTCATAGAGTTACTCTTGCTCTGCATAATTTAAGAGTACCCCTGGAACTGAGTTATTTAGTTTTGCCAATAATGTAAATTGGCCTTTGTCTGTGGTAAAGGTAATTTTTATTTGTTCTGGCTGAAGATTTCGTTCTAAACTATTGTAATCATTAAACCAAGTCTTAGGCTCCGGTTTCGATAAAATATTGTCCGGTGTCCAGTTTTTACTCTCAATTGATGGCCAACCAAAATATTGAAAATCAGCGCTAGTTAACCCTTCAAACAAAACAATACTTTTACTAAAGCTTAACGGTTGAGCTGCATGGACAAGTAGTTGCTCAGTCATTGCTGACTCTTGGTATATTAACTTATAGCTAAAATCTTCATTTTGTATAAATTGTAGTCGTATGACTGCTGAGACCTCAGGCGTAAATATTGAGCGTAATGTTACTGCAACAAAACCATTACGATTTCCTTCAAAGTAGAGCTTAGCTTGTTTTTGATCATCAGTGACTACGTAAGATATAATACTCTTTAAAGACTCTTGCACCAAAACCAAGTGTTTAGCATGGGTTACAGACTTATTGAAGTGTCCTAGTCGCCCATTCCAACGTTCACTAAACTGCGAATAAGCACTAGAAGCGATTAATAACACCATTGACAATAAAACCATTGAAACTAACATTTCAACTAAGGTAAAGCCGTAGTGTTTCTTCACCAGCTGACCTCGCTGAATTCATATTGTCGTGTAGCACTACCTAACTGTAAATGAAGTGTTATGTTCCACATTAGAAAGGTTTTTTTTCCTTTATCAAGTTCTCCAGTATCAAGGTTAAACTGTTCCGGAGCTTTAGCTTTATATACAACTAAGGCGGACCAGTCGTAACTAATACTACCCATAGTTCCTTGATCTTCAAGCTGCTCTTGATTAACTGATGATTGAACTTGAATACGGATTTGCTCACTAATTGGCTCAACAAAAGAAGAGAATAATAAAGTTCTTTCAGCTTTACCGCTAGACAGCAAAGCGCCTCGGTAAACCACGGTTATTGACGCAATAACCAAAAACAAAATAAATGACGCCACTAGCACTTCAATAAGAGTAAAGCCTTTCTGTTTGCTTGGTAAATTGTGAATATAGGTTCGATTAAACATGCTAACCTTCTAACAAAGCAAGGAGATCTAACTCTCTTTTTCTAGTTAATTGATTGAAGCTTATCGTTAATAGATTGGATATGCCGTTTTTATTAAAGTGAATATCTGTTGTTGTAAACGTTAGAAATTGATAATTGTGTTCAAACAGTATCTCTTCCTCTGCATTGTCATCTTGCAAGGTGGATATAGGGTGAGGTTTTACTTTAAAGGCGGTTAATTTATTTTTATCTAATACTATTTTTATACCTGAGCCATTTGCAAATGCTTTTATACTTGCTCGTCGCAAGGTTCCACAAAAAGACAAAAATTCACTTTGAGCTTCCGCTTTATCAACAGTATTCATTGCGAGAGGAGCAACAAGCGCCATCATAGTCATCATAATAGTAATGACCACAAGTAATTCAATTAAAGTCACCCCTTTACTCTTAAATATTTTTTGTCGATAGCTAATTAATTTTCCTTTGATAGCATTCATGTTTAAAAACCAAGGTCATTAACAGATATAATGCTCAATAACATGGTGACCACAACACTTCCGACAATGCCACCCATAGTTAAAATAAGTAAGGGCTCTAAAATTGAAGTCATATTGTCAGCCCAGCTTTCAAACTCACTGCGTGAACGCGAAGCTATTTCATCAAAAACAGGTGATAATTTACCACTTTCTTCACCAACTTCTAACAAAGATAGAAAAAAATCGGGGTAAATGGGGCTTCGTCCAAGGGATATAGTTAATCCTTCACCTTTTTTTATTTGTTCTTTTGCAGCTAGTAACCCTTGTCGAATGAATCGATTATTTACACTTCCAGCTGAAAGTTCTAGTGCTTTATCTATTGATATTCCAGCCTCAAGCATCATGGTTAACGCTGAGTTAAACCGTATTCGTTCAATGACTAGTAATGCTCCTTTAATTAACGGCATTTTTAGCATAACTTCGTCAATGGCCCGTTTGGCAACAGGGTTCTTAAAAGCAGATATTAGTGCAATGACGCCAATAATTATTCCTCCAAAGAGAAACCATTGATAATTTTGCATCCAAGCACTAACACTTAATAAAATCTCTGTGTAGATAGGTAACTCTGGTAGTCCATCAAACAAGCCACTCATTTGAGGGACAATATAGTTAAAAATAAATAAGATACAAAGTATACACACGAAAAATATAACTAGGGGATATGTTAAAGACTGAATGATTTTTCGCTTCAATTCACTTCTGAATTTTAAATCTGCGGATAACTTCACAAACACATAAGCTAAATCACCACTTGCTTCACCTAAACGAACTAAGTTGATGTAGAGTAAATCAAATACTTCTGGGTGTTCAGCCATTGCATCTGAAAGCATGTGTCCGCGCTTAACAGCAGTATGCAACTCTCGTAATAATTTAGACCCGGCTCCATTTGGCTTGTTACGTTGTAATATAGACAAGCTACGATCAATCTTCACACCATTTTTTAATAATATTGCTAGCTCAGATGTAATAAATTCTAATTCATCTAAACTTATATTTTTCCGTTCAAACAAGTTGTGACTAGCTGATACTTCTTTATCAGCTTTCAATGAAATTAAAATTAGTTTTTGTTGTTTTAATTGACTTTTTGCATTTTCAAAAGAGCTAGCGTCCACAGAGCCATCTATTCTCCCTCCATGGCTGTCATATGCTTGGTAAATATAGGTTTTCATTAACCACAAACCCTAATAATTTCATCTATAGTTGTTAATCCAAGCATGGCTTTAACTAAACCATCTTCTAGTAAATTTCTTCCCCCGATAGTCGCATTGTGTGCTTTGGCTTTTGGGATAAATTGCTCATCTTTCGCTATAGCTCTAATTTCTTGATCTGCACGTAAATATTCAATAACAGCCATGCGTCCTTTGTACCCAGTATTTGCACACTCTTGGCATCCTGAAGGGGTGACTAATTTGATCTCTTGTATCTCATTTTTTTTAGCAAGCTCATTTAACTGGTATTTATTAATCAATGCCACAGAATTTTCATCTGGTATAGCGCAATGATTACAAATCTTACGAGCCAACCTTTGAGCAATAATTGAGACTAGTGCTGCATTAAGTAAAAACTCCTCAACACCAAGATCTAAAAGCCTAGTATAAGCACTTGGGGCATCATTGGTATGCACAGTACTAAAAACAAGGTGACCTGTAAGAGCTGATTGCATAGCAATTCGTGCTGTTTCCTGATCACGAATTTCACCTATCATGATAATATCTGGATCTTGCCTGACAATACTTCGTAAGCCAGCACTAAAATCAAACCCTATATCAGGTTTAACTTGTACCTGATTCACTCCCTCTAACTGATACTCAACAGGATCTTCTAAAGTAATGATTTTTACATCGTCATTATTAAGCTCGTTAAGAAAGGTATAAAGTGTTGTTGTTTTACCACTACCTGTCGGTCCTGTCAGTAAAACAACCCCCGCAGTGTGCTGTAAATCTTCTTTAATTTTCCTTTCAATATCAGGAGATAAACCCAAAACACTCATATCGTATTGCACTGAATCTTTTCTCAAAAATCTCAGCACCATACTTTCTCCGTCATTAAGCGGCAGTGCTGAAACTCGAATATCTAGTCCAACATTAGAAATTTTCATCTCTATTTTACCATCTTGAGGCCGACGTTTTTCAGCAATATCCATATCAGCAAGAATTTTTAATCTAGAAATCACAGGTAACTGCAATCGAGTAGGTAAGGTTTCAACTTCTTGTAAAACACCATCGACTCTAAAGCGTACTCTATAGCGCCCCTTATGAGGCTCTAGATGCATATCTGATGCACCTTGTTTTAGTGCCTTGGAGATTAATGAGTTTAATAAGTTTACAGTGGGTGCTTCACTAGCTAGCTCTCTTAACTTATCCTCTTCGACATCAGATAAAAGGCTAAAATCTTGCGAATCAGCTTCTACTTCATTTTTAGACGAAAGTAACAAACTCTCAAATTCTGCATCAGCTACAATCAAACATTTATAAATAATACCGCTACTTTGCAGATATTGAATAACATCCCAATTTAAAGGTGATAAAGTAGCAAAAATCCATTGTTCATTACTAAATTGGTATGGAATCCAACCACGAGTTGTTAGAAAATTAACGTTCAATTCTGCAGCTAAATCGGGTAACTTCCATTCCCCTATTTCATTTGAAGATAATATTGGAGAATCTAGTAACTGACTGTAGATTACGGGTAGACTGTCTTCGGAAAGGCTCCCCATATTGATAAGCAAACGCTCTAACGAGCCACCAAACTTATTTTGATATGCCTTAGCTTTTTCTATGTCTTCTAATGAGGCATCAAATTGTTGTAATATATTTTCTAGTTGTAACATTACTGATGCACCAAATCTTCACTTTCATCCTTCCCGCCTGGTTGCCCTCCTTTACCATAGCTCATCAATACAAACTCTTCACCATTCGCACCGGGCGATTGATAAAAATACGAATTCCCCCATGGATCGTTAGGGACATTCTTTGGTATATATGGGCCATCCCAACCGCTTTTCTCTGAATTTCTTAATTCATTTAATACCAATGGGTAATCCCCCATATCAAGTCGGTAGGTATCTAATGAAGTTTGTAACATTTGCATTTGTGCTAAGGCTGTTTTTTGTTTTGATGACCCTACTTTTGAAAACATTTTAGGAGCAACTAAGGACATTAAAAGACCTAGAATAACAATGACGATAAGAAGTTCTATAAGAGTAAATCCACGATTTTTATACATAAAATTTAATAAAGATAGCTTAGAAAAGTGTTTTAAATGGTATCAAGATATAAAGACGGAGTCGATGAAAAACTTATCTATTAACAGTATCAATTTATTACAATAGAAAGAAAAACTATAGAAATGGCTCAAACTGTAAAATCACTAAAAACAAATGATTAACAAAGTCAGCTACTAACATTCATACTGACAGTTTAGCCCTTTGGTGTGCAAATAAACTTCCAAGCATATTGTAGGGCAAATGAATATGCGATGAAAAGCAATACAAAGGTAACGAGCATTATTGATTCAGAAATTGCGAAATACTCACCGGCAATGCCAACCAAAGCAAAAGATATCGACAAACTACTTATAGCCCACAAAGCCTGTCTTGAGCTTAAACCTAAACGCATACAAATATGATGCAAGTGACCATTATCAGCTTGAAAAGGCGAAACACCTTTACGAATACGGCGTAGCATAATAGCAAACATGTCCATAAGAGGAATAGCAATTACCCACAACGCGGTAACGGGTCTAAAGGCTGCTCCACTACCATCATGATTTTGCGTGCTAATAGCTAATAACCAAATAACCGTTAGCCCTAAAAACATGCTGCCAGCATCCCCCATAAATATCTTTTTCCCGCGCGGATTGCGTGTACTGACATTATAAAAGAGGTATGGAATTGTCGCGACAACTAATATCAAAGGCAATAAAATATCGCGATCTGTATTCGACATCATAGTTAAAATAGCAATTGAAAGAATGCTAATAATACTCATAGAACCAGCAAGCCCATCAATTCCATCAATCATGTTAAAAGCATTTATCGCGGTAATACAAGCTAATAAAGTAAAAATCATGCCATAATTACCAATAAACACATCTCCCAGTAACAGTAGATTCCCAAAGTCACTGATATAAATGCCTGCACCAAACACCATAATCGCAGCGACTAAACCTTGGAATATCATTCGCGGTGCAACACTCAAGTCATAGATATCATCCATGGTACCGATAAAAACGAGAAGTGCAGAAGAAATAAAATACAAATTTAATAACTGACTTTGCTCAATGAATAACGTCGAGGCGATGAGAACGCCTGTATATATAGAAATCCCACCGATTAGTGGGATTGCGCCATCATGATTTTTTCTTTCGTTAGGGAGATCAACTAACCCTATTTGGGGAGCAAGAGGGAGCAATACTTTAATTGTAAAAACAGAAACGAGGAAAGCGACAATTAAAGCTGGTGCAAATAGCATCATGTACAATGTACCAATTATTTAAATATACAATAAAAAAACACGATAAATTCCCTAAAGTTTTAGAGAAACTTAAAATCCGGCTTATTATAAGCGCCTATTTACAACTAAGCTAGCATATTTATGAATATACTAGCTTTAAGTTACTATTATAATTATTAAGTTAATTTTTTATGTTAGAAATTGAGCTAATAGCTACCGCTGCTTGGAAAATTATTTGTGTTGCCGTTTGCCATAACGTGATGTCTTCCATGTAATAGGTGTCTAATGGAACAACAACAGTATCACCAGCTTTAAGCTCTACCTCTTCACTAGAGAACCAATTTCCTTGACTAGGAATTTTTACCGCGCCATTGGCTTTAATTACGTAAAGACGATCAATATCAGCTTGCTTTTTACTACCGCCACTAAGTTCTAAATAATCAAACGCAGACAACCCTTTTTGATATAAATGTGAACTCGCTACTTGCACTTGACCAACAACATTAATGGCGTTTTGCTTGGTAGGAATATAAAGGACATCTCCATTCTCAAGCAGCACATCAGCATCGCTATCAACATTAGACATAATAAAAGGAATGTTAATCACTAATCGCCCTACAGGTTTAACACTAGTTAAATCAGCAAGTAATTGATTTGCTTGCTCATAGTCAAGTGTTTGCCCCCCCTCTCGTTGAGACAAACTTTTTGAAGCAATCTCCATCCTTAAACTTTCTGAAACGTTTACTAAGTTTTGCAACTCAAGCTGTTTTAGTTTTTCTCGAGTAAACAATGAAGCATTTAAATAAGCGTAATCTGTAAATCCACCAGCACGTTCAATTAGTTGTGCTAGCGTTTCACCTCGTTGAATAGTATATTTACCAGGAAAAATAAATTCACCTTTAAGCTCTACAATATGATTCTCCTGCCACGCAGGAATATGGTGAACATTTAACCGATCCTTACTTTTTAATAATCTATTTTCTTGTACATTTCCAGCAAGTGCTGCGCCCAAGTTTATTTTTAAACCTGACTTAGTTGCTTGTCCGTTAATAATATCATTACGAGTTATTTCAGCATTATCAAGAAAAGCTGATTCTTTTAAACCACCTGCCGCTTTAATCAAATCACGTACTTTATTATTGATTACCAAAGGATATAGGCCAGGATGTTTCACTGCACCATCAACTTCAACCATCTGAATAGGCTCACCAGCAGCAGCTTGACGCTTTAATTGCTCAATAACAGGTGCAAGTAATCTTTTTCTAGAAAAGAAGTTGAGCTCTCGTATCTTAGGCTCTTCTTTTTTAATACTCCCAGTTAATTCATCAATAGAGGCATAAGTTTGCTTTAATGTTTCTTCAGCTTTATCTATCTCTTCAACTAAATTGTATTGACCAGTTTCACTGTCTTCACCATAATGCTGCCAAAAGAGTTTACTTTCATAATTACTTTCTGCTTCTTCTTTTTCTATATCAAGCAACTCTTGCTTGGTTAAGGCAAAGCTATCTAAAGATTTAACATCAAAAGACGGCACTTCAATATTCGAGAAAACCAAAACTCTATCTTTAGCAGTTAAAGTAATATTATCCACTGAAGACTTATCAGCAATAGCATTAAATAAACTAAACTGTAGTACTTCAATATTTCGACCAATATCTTTCTCACGGATAACTAAACTATAAGTTAAGTCAGCATCATTGAGTAAATATGCATGAATATTAGGCAGTATGTCACTTATTCTCTGTCCTTCAATCCATTGGTATTTTCCAGGACGTGATACTGCGCCAATTATAGTAACCGACTCTTCATACAATTCAGACGTTTTCATCACGTTAATATTATCGCCAGCTTTAACCGTTGTTGATAGCGCTTGTTCATCAGATAAGTCAACATTAACTATAGTTCTGAGGTTTTTTTGATTAAAGCGTTCAACAACAGTAGAAGAAGGGTAAGCCGATGGTAATAAGCCTCCAGCCATATTAACTACATCGCTAAATGTTTCCTCTCCAGCCAGTTCATAAATTGCTGGACGCCTTACCTCTCCATCGATAGTCACTTGCTGCCCTAATGGAGCAATAAAAATAACATCACTTGATTTAAGCATGACATCACCCGAAGAATCTCCATTTATCAAAAGGTCATACAGGTCGAGCTTAGCGATTAATTTCCCAGATCTCTTGAGTTGAATATTACGTAATGAACCAATATCGTTAATACCACCAGCAGCAAATATCGCATGAGTAATACTCGATAACGAACTTAATACATATGGCCCTGGCTTAAATGCACTACCTAAAACAAAAACTCTTAATGAGCGCAGCTCTGTCAAAGTAATAACAACATCGACACCTAATACTTTATTTTTTATTTCGTTAGCAAGAAATCGTTTCATTTCAGAAAATGTCATACCTGCAACAGAAAAAGCACCCAATTGTGGTAAAACAACTTTTCCATTTCGTGCAACTATAACTTCATCATCAGAGTTTTCTTTACCGAATACTTGAACTTTGACTGTATCACCAGGGCCAACAAGGTAACTTTCAGGAACAGCTATATTTATAGCTGGAGCAAATGTTAATGGAGCATTAGCAAATACATCATAACCAAAAGGTTTAGGTGAATCATCGTCTTCTTCCTCTTCAAGTGAAAAATCTTGCTGAGCCAACGGGTTGCCGAATTCATCAAACTGTGTACCACGAGGAAAATATTGCTGCAGTTGCGGCTTACTTTCTGTTGAAGAGCCTTTTGAACCAGAGAGTTGAGACTGGATACTACGAATATCTACCCCCATACTCTGCGCAAGCGATTTTTGTTGAGCAGGAGACAGTTTTTTGAACTGCTCTAGTTGCTGAGGACTAATATTACTTGGTAGTTGTGCTGCGCTTAATGTACTAATTACCAAGTAGAGACAAATACTAATTATTTTACTTATTTTTTTCATTTATAACGCCAAAGTACACAGTTGTTTATTAAAAAATAAAGTGATATAGAGAAAATCATGACCACTTTACCTAAGTTCCGGTTAGTCATCAATGTCATCAAGCTCGTCTAATTCATCAAACTCGTCCATAAACGCTTCGATTTCATCATCATTTTCAGGTTCTTTCGGTGGATTCCCATCGTATACCTTATACTTCATATTTTGAAAATAAGCATTTTTAACAAATTCATAAGGATCGAGAGAGTCCTCTAGTAATTTTTCTTGACCAACCAATGCAGCTCGTTTTTCTAAAGCAATCACCCCAGTTCTCAACAAGTTTGGCCAAAAGTCAATAATAGCTAATGGCCAATAATAACGGTCAACAAAATCACCTACTTCTTCCCTAACCGAGGTAGGTCCGGTGATCGGAGTAACTAAATAAGGACCATCCCCTACACCGTAAGAGCCTAAAACCTCACCAAATTCTTCTTCTTTTCTTACCCAACCAAAATCACTAGCTGGATCAAATATGCCAAAAAGTCCGACCGTTGAGTTTAAAACAAAACGTCCAGTACTTTTTGCTGCATCTGCAAATTTACCTTGCAAAAGGTTATTGATAACTGTTGATGGTTCATTCAGGTTTAATGCCACATTATATAAACCAGTTCGTACATCTTCATTAACGTAATCAACATATCCTTGAGCTGCAGGTTTCAACACATATTTATCCGCATAATCCCATGTCAATGTCCACATAGGTCGGTTAATTGATTCTAAAGGATCATGAGGATCACCTTCAGCACCAGCATCAAGTGCTTTCGTAGATGAACAGGCTGGAAGCACTAGTATAAAAAAGAAAATAAATAAAAGCTTACTAATATTAAAGTTTGGGTGATTAGAAGAGAGCACTCAATAGTTTCCCTGAAATTTAAACATGTATTAAGATAATCTCGATAGTAGATATGTCTAAAACACTACCGAGAATAAAGAGCGAAGAAGTTTAACATGAATAAAAATAAACTAACAAAGGAAACACTATAATTTATTGTCAGAAAGTGTAAGAGTTTCATTAACTATGTTTAATCGAAAAGTTTTACTTACTTCCCTAAGCCACAGAAATCTAAACAATTAGTCAATACTGTAGAGTTTAGGCTCTCCTTAAATGGTGCATGAGCAACTAACAGTACTATTACACTGCCTTTTAAGTTTTCAACATGACTTAGCTCTTCAAGCTTCACATTATTTGTTTTTAAACTCTTAGGTAATACGGTAATATTAGGCTCAATTACAGTAACATCGTAACCTAAAAGGGCTAGTTTCTGAGTTATAGCTAATGCAGGGCTTTCTCTTAAATCATCTATATCCGGCTTAAATGCAATTCCTAAACAAACAACCTTTTTTGTGTTTAGTTTATTAGAATGTTTAATAATTTTTTCGACAACCCATTGAGGTTTGTAATCATTTACTTCTCGTGCTGTTCGAATAAGTTTTGCTTGCTCTGGTGCTGAGTCAACAATAAACCATGGATCTACTGCAATACAATGTCCTCCAACACCACAACCTGGCTGTAATATGTTTACTCTAGGATGCCTATTAGACAGTTCAATTAATTTCCAAACATTAATATCAAGTTTACCGCAAACAATAGAAAGCTCATTAGCAAAGGCAATATTGACATCCCTGAATGAATTTTCTGTTAATTTTGCCATTTCAGCTGTACGGGCTGTAGTGATAATACACTCTCCCTTAACAAACGCTTTATATAACTCGGCACTTCTTTGCGCGCATTGAACTGTTAACCCTCCTATGATTCGATCATTTTCTATCAACTCTCTCATCACATGGCCAGGTAAAACCCTTTCAGGACAATGTGCAATGTTAATGTCAATCTCTTGTCCATCGATATCTGATATGGGTAATACTAAATCATTTCTATACTCTGCTATCCAGGCCGCTACTTTATCTGTTGCGCCAACAGGAGAAGTAGACTCTAGAATTATCAAATTACCCTTCTCTAAAACGGGAGCTATCGCTTTACAGGCTGATTTAATATAGCTTAAATCAGGTTTAAAGCTTGATTCATCATCATTAAAAAATGGTGTTGGTACTGCAATGATAAACGCATCTGCTTTTTCCGGGGACGTAGTTGCTTTTAAATAACCCTCGGTGACTGCGGCGTGAACAGCTATATCTAAATCAGGCTCAACGATATGAATCTTGCCTTGATTGATTATATCCACTGTATTCTGATCAATATCAACTCCAATAACCTTGATTTTTCTAGAAGCAAAAACTGCTGCGGTTGGTAGTCCAATATATCCTAACCCAATAATGGATATTGTTTTAAAGCTCATTTTTATTCCATTTTTTTATAGCTGTAACTATTTTTTCACATGCTTTACCATTCCCATAAGGATTGTGAGCAAAGCTGATCTGTTGATAATATGCTTCATTATCCAATAATTTCATTGTTTCTAAAACAATATTTTCAGTCGTTGTACCAACTAATTTCACTGTTCCTGCATCAATTGCCTCCGGACGTTCAGTTGTTTCCCTCATAACTAATACAGGTTTTCCTAATGATGGTGCTTCTTCTTGAATACCACCAGAGTCAGTAATGATAATATGAGATTTATACATCAAATAAACGAAGGGTAAATAATCCTGAGGTTCTATCAAGTAAATATTATCATGGTTTGATAATAACCTATTTACAGGCTCTTGAACTTTAGGGTTTAAATGTACAGGATAAACAATGTCAACATCAGGTTTGGCAAGCGAAATTTCAGCAAGTGAACGACAAATGCTCTCAAATCCTTCTCCAAAGCTTTCTCGCCTATGGCCAGTCACTAAAATAAACTTCCGATTTTTTTGAATAAATGCAAATTTTGATAATAGTTTGGCAACTAATGCATCATCATTCTTGATACTTTCAACAATTGTTAATAAAGCGTCAATTACAGTATTGCCTGTAATTGTTATATTATTAGGCGAAATATTTTCTGCCATTAAAAATTCTTTCGATATATTTGTGGGAGCAAAATGTAGTTCGGCTAGCACACTTGTTAACCTGCGATTAGCTTCTTCTGGCCAAGGAGAGTATAGATTTCCTGTTCGTAAACCAGCCTCAACATGGCCAACAGGAATTTGTTTATAAAAAGCGGCTAAACTTGCTGAAAATGTTGTGGAAGTATCACCGTGCACAAGCACAAGATCTGGACGTGCATCATCTAATACATGGTTCAATCCATTTAAGATGTTTGCAGTTAATCCTGATAATGATTGACCATGCTTCATAACATTCAGATCATAATCAGGAGTTACTTCAAAAAGATTTAAAGCTTGATCTAACATTTCTCTATGCTGGGCAGTGACACAAACCTTTACATTGAAAGAGCTATCTTGCATTAATTTATTAACTAAAGGGCACATTTTTATTGCTTCAGGTCTTGTACCAAAGACCAGTAATACATTAATCATAACTTTTATATCTTATTAAACTTATTCAAGATGAATGACAATTTATTTATCCCCAAATAGCCCCTAGAACTTCCTGCCTAGTTGCAATATATGAATTTATTAATTGAGCGCATAGAGTATCGACAAAAACAAAAAACACAATGAGTATCTGTATTTCTTACAAGTTATTTTAATGGGTGAGTAGAATAACTATAGCTGTAATTTCTAACATTATAAATCTGATGAAAGTGGCATAATGGGATAAATCCCCCTACTTCTTTCTTTGCATCGCCACTAGCATTTCAGCTTCTGCTTTTGGTAGCTCACATTCAGTAATAAGCTCTTCAACACTTGCACCAAGTAACACCATTTTCTGAGCTCTGCTGTAAAGCCTATCTTCAGGTTGTTGCTGTTGAAATTGCTCAATAAGAATTTGTAGATCACCCAGTTGCTGTTGTAACATTTTGATTCGATGTTCAAGTTGTTGACTGACTTGTTGATGTTCTAATTGCCACTCCGCTAAGACATTTTGTTTATCTGCAAAAGTTTGTTTTTGTTGCTCAATAACAAGCTTAAATTCATCAAGTATCACTTCATTACTTTGTACTTGAGTTTGCAAAACTAATATTTTTCTAGTCAGCAGGGATTTAAGAATATAAAAAATAATAAAAAGTGCAATAACAAACGCTATTGCACCTAATGGGAGATATAGAGAGGAGATATTTTGCATAGGTTACCAAGAATCGGAAGTTTAAGCCTTTTTATTAGAACTGCTTCAGTTCATCCCATTCATCGTCAGAAAGTAATTTATTTAAATCAACCAAGATAAGCAATTCCCCTTCTCGGTTTGAAACCCCCTGAATAAACTTAGCACTTTCGTCATTACCAACATTTGGTGCATCATCAATTTCTGAAGCTCTTAGGTAAACAACTTCCGCAACACTATCAACCAAAATACCAATCACTTGCTTTTCAGCTTCAATGATAACGATACGTGTATTATCAGTTACTTCTGATGATTCAAGACCAAAACGTGAGCGAGTATCTATAACCGTAACAACGTTACCACGTAAGTTAATGATGCCTAAAACATACATTGGAGCACCAGGAACTGGTGCAATTTCAGTATAACGCAGCACTTCTTGAACTTGCATTACATTAATACCGTAAGTTTCACTATCTAACTTAAAAGTAACCCATTGTAATACTTCATCGTTAGTATCTACGTTGTCATTTACGCTGCGTCTTTCATCTGACATACGGCTTGCCTCTTAACATTGTTCATTTCATGTATAGTTATTAACTCAATATAGCTTAGGTATTGAATTAATTCTTTAATTATTACGTACTAATCAATTTTTTTGATTAATATTTGCACCATGCTCTAACATCACTATTAATTCATCAACATCAAGTAAGGCGCACATTCTATCTTTCACTAGCCCTGCTAACCAAGGACGCTTGCTTGATTTTTCCAACCACTTTACGTCTTCTTGTTCAAGCGTTACGGTATCAACTAAATTTTCTGCCATCAAGCCCCAGTGGCTATCATTGAGCATGATAATATATTGATAGTTTAGCGAATTTTTCAAGGTTTCGTTACATTTTTCTGGCATTACCCATAATGCGGTATCTACTACATTAATTTTTTCATCACGATGTAGCATAACCCCTTCAAACCAATCAGGCTTACCAACTAGGCTTGTTGTTTTTTCAACATTATGAATACCACCAAGCTCAATCAAAGGCACAGCTATCAATAAGCCTGCTACATCAAAAAACATTGCTTGAAAAGCCCCTTTTCGATAACCTTTTCCTGGTGTTATGTTGAACTCAGCCTGACTCTTTTTCGTCGTTAACCCTTGCTCAACTGGTATCGCCTTAGCAACTATAGGTTCTTTAACTTGAACTTCTTCAACTTCTCTAGCTTTAACAACGGGTTTAGTAGATACTTTATTTTCAGATTTAACCGAAGTAACCGATTTTAATTTCTCTTCAGTTAATTGATTAGCAATACTGGCTTGCTGTAAAAGTTTATCTAACTGTTCTTTCTTCTCATCGCGCTCTGGTACTACAGGTTTATTAACAGTACTTTCTTCTACCTGTTCCTCTGTTAAAAGCTCAGAAAGATAATTTTGCATCAACTTATTACTCGCCGCTAAAGGTTTTTCCATAATTTAATGCCCCTTAACATTGAGTGTAATTAGATGTTCGAGCAGTTTTTTATAAGCAACTACTCCTCGGGAAGACCCTGCAAAATCTGATGGTACTTTCTGAGACTCACTAGCATTTCTAAAATTAGTATCAATAGGAATAACACCAGGCCAAACGGTGCCAGCGTATAAGTCTTGCAGTTTACGGTACGCTAAGAGAGAAGCTTTAGTTCTTTTATCAAACATCGTCGGCACAATAGTATAATTAAACGGCTTATCTTGCTCTCCTTGCATAATGTCTAAAGTTTTCATCATACGATCTAGGCCTTTAAGTGCTAAAAACTCAGTTTGTACTGGAACAACGATTCTGTCTGATGCAGCAAGCGCATTAACCATCAAGACACCTAGCACTGGTGGACAATCCATTAAAACATAATCATATTCATCACTAAGTTTATTCATCGCTTTTTTAAGCACCAATCCCATACCGCCTTTGCTACCTAGCGAGCGATCTAAAGTTGCCAACCCCATAGTAGCCGGCAGTATATCTATGTTTTCATAAGGTGTAGGACATAAACTCTGCATAATTTGTTCTTTGGTTGATACCTGAACAAATAAATCATAAACACTTAACTCTAAATCTTCGGATTCAATACCAAAATAATAGCTTAATGATGCATGTGGATCTGTATCCACAAGCAAAACTCTATAACCTCGTTCAGCTAATAAGCCACCAAGGGAAATAGTGGTGGTGGTTTTTCCTACTCCACCTTTTTGATTTGCTATTGTCCAAATAATCAAAGACTCACCTTTTCTCTTTATTTGCTTGATCATCATTACGTGTGGTTATTCTAATACCACCGTTTTCGAGTTGAATGATCTGGATCTGTTTACTATCAGTATTTTCGGGTAAAGCTTGTTTAATTTTTTCAACATCTTTGACGTTAATGCTTGGTGTTCTTATTAAGTCCGCTTTATCAAGTCCATACTTTGAAATAGCGATGACCACCCGCCTATTTTGCGCCCTTCCCGATGTTGTTTTGTTATCTGCAATAGGATAATACTGACCGTAACCTTCTATGGCCATTCTAGCAGGGTTTACTTGTAAATTTTCTAATAATCTTAATATTGCTGTTGCACGAAAAACTGACAATTCCCAATTAGATGCATAAACCTCATTATTTATCGCTTGATTATCAGTATAGCCTCGAACTCGAATAAAATTACTTACTTCCCCAATCACATCATAAATTACAGATAAAATCACTTGAGCTGAATTAGTTGGCGATGAAGACGCACTTGCGAATAATAAGCCACTATTTAATTCAATCTCTAACCACTCACCATCAACTTGTAATTGAGCATATCCTGATTCGATCAGTTCATATAAAGCAGTATGTAGTTCTTGCTCTAATGAGGTTAGATTAGTACCTATTTCACTATCTGATATATTTGATAAGCTGGATTCACCTTTGGTTAGTTCTGGCCCCGCAACATCTAAAATATCATTGCCAAATAAGCGCTTATTAGTTTTAGCACTATTCACCGGTAAAATATCATCACCATGACCTTTATTCTTTGGCAGTTCATCGTTTGCTTGAAAGACTTTACCAATAGACTCTGTAAGCGTCTCATACGGTTGCTCATTTACCATGGCCATCGCATAAAGTACGACAAACAATGCAAACATTAACGTCATATAGTCGGCATAAGATACTAACCATCGATCAACGTTATCATGCTCAACCGAATGTCGTCTTTTTCGTAACCTATTCATTATTTAAGCTTAAAAGCGGATAATTTATTTTCAATTGAGTGAGGGTTCTCAGCATTAGCAATAGAAATTATGCCCTCAGCAACCATTTCTCGAAACATCGTTTGCTGGTGAACAATGGTTTTAATTTTATTTGCAATAGGTATATATAATAAATTAGCAAAACCAACACCATAAATTGTTGCAATAAAGGCTGTGGCAATACCTTGCCCTAAGAGTTGAGGGTCAGTTAAATTTCCCATCGCATGAATCAGCCCCAGTACAGCACCAAGAATACCAATAGTTGGACTATACCCACCCATAGATTCATATATGTGCGCTGAACGTAAATGATGCTCTCTATAAAGATCAAGCTCTAACTCTAAAATGGAACGTAAATTATCCACATCGTTACCATCAACAAGTAAGTTAAGGCCTTTACTAACGTAGGGGTCTTGCTCTTGCTGGGCAATATTCTCTAGTTCTAGATAGCCCGACTCACGCGCTTTGTTCGACCAACTAACAATCGATTCAATACCTTGTTCAACATTATAATCAGGGGGAAAAAAAATCCATTTCAATAATGAGATCGCATGCTTAAACTGTGTAATTGATGACTGCAGCATTACAGCACCTAATGTGCCACCAAATACAATAATAAAAGCGGGTAACTCAAATAAGGAGCCAATTGAACCACCATCTATAACAAAGCCAAAAACTATAGCTAAAATAGCAATTAAGAGTCCTAAAACACTTAATTTATCCATACTGAATTTCTTTCAAAATGGCATTAGGAAAATCCATTAAACTTATATTCAAAGAAGAAATTCCCGCATTAGTAACTGCTTGTGGCATACCATATACCACACACGACTCTTCATCTTGAGCCCAAATGGTTGCACCATTATTCTTCAACATCTTTGAGCCATCTCTACCATCAGAGCCCATTCCTGTTAAAATAACCCCTAAAACATCACCATTAAATACTTTAGCGGCAGAGCCAAAGCTAATATCAACACTCGGTTTAAACGCAATACGATCTGAGTTATCTTCTAGTACTTTCAAACGAACAGAGTTTCCTTTTCCCTCTAGTATCATTTGTTTACCACCGGGAGCTAAATAAGCACAGCCCGCCTTTAAAACATCCCCGTTAGCAGCTTCTTTAACGCTAATTTTACATAATGAATTTAGTCGATTAGCAAAGGCTAAAGTGAATGCTGCAGGCATGTGTTGAATCATAATGATAGGTAATGGAAAATCAGCAGGCAGCTGAGTTAGTATTTTTTGTAAGGCAACGGGCCCGCCCGTTGAAGTACCAATAGCCAATAATTGATAACTTTTTCCTGAACTTCTTTTCAGTTTTGTAGTATTTCGAGTTACCGTTGGTATTGGTTGTGGCTTTTCAGCGCGGGTTAACTTAATTTCACGTGATAACCTAGGCGAAAGTGGAGATGTACGAGTTAAAGGAATACTACGACTTACCACTCGTTTTTTACGCGCAATTTGTAATACACGTTCTTTAAGAATACTGCCTGCATCACTTGTTGTCTTTGCTATTTCATTAAATTTCTTTGGTAGGAAATCTAATGCTCCAGCTTCTAATGCTTCAAGCGTTGCTTTTGCACCTTTATGTGTTAATGAGGAAAACATTAATATAGAAGTTGGTGATGAAGCCATAATTTGCTTCACGGCTTCAATGCCATTTAATAATGGCATTTCTATGTCCATGGTGATGACATCAGGCTTTAGTTTCTTCGCTTTTTCAACAGCTTCGAGCCCATTAACGGCAACATCAATTACAGTTAGATTTTCATCGCTATTAATAATGTCACTAACCCGACGACGAAAAAAACTGGAATCATCAACAACCAAAACCTTATAGGTCATTTATTATCTCATTTAATTTTTATTTACTCGTTCTGCTATAAAATCAAAGCACTACGAGCGTAATTTTTTATTTACTACTGATTTTTTCGAATAAAACTTCAGCATACTTGGCACATCAATAATTAGTGCAATACCACCATCGCTGGTGATAGTAGCGCCTGCCATTCCAGGAGTGCCATGCAGTAATCTATCAAGTGGTTTTATAACAACTTCTTCTTGGCCAATTAAACTATCAACAACAAAACCAATCTGTTGATTTCCTAATTGCACAATAACCACATGACCTTGTGAACGAGTTTTTTCTACATAATTTCTAACCAGCCACTGATCAAGATAAAACAGTGGGATCGCTTTTTCACGAACAATAATCGTCAATTGTCCATCTACAACATTGGTATTGGTTAAATCTAAATGGAATATTTCATTAACACCAGCTAGAGGTAAAGCGAAGGTTTGTTTGCCAATAACAACCATTAATGTTGGTAAAATAGCTAAAGTTAAAGGTACTTTAATTTCAAGTACTGTGCCTACGCCTAACTCTGAATCAATGCTTACAGTACCATTGAGTTGAGTAATTTTTGTTTTCACGACATCCATGCCAACACCACGACCAGAAACTTCTGAAATCTCGGTTTTAGTGGAAAATCCTGGAGCGAAAATCAAACTGAAAGCTTCCTTATCTGACATTCTAGCTGCAGCTTCTGCATCTAGAACACCGCGTTCGATCGCTATTTCTTTCAATTTTTCTGCATTCATACCTGCACCATCATCTTTAATGGTTAACAGAATATGATCTCCCTCTTGCGAAGCGGATAAGACCACTAAGCCTTCACGTGGCTTGCCACTAGCTTCACGCTTGTCAGGAGCTTCAATACCATGATCAACTGAGTTACGCACTAAATGCACTAATGGGTCTGCTAATGCTTCTACTAAATTTTTATCCAGATCAGTTTCTTCGCCTTCTAGAATTAATTTAATTTCTTTATCTAAACTGCGAGCTAAATCGCGTACAACTCTTGGGAAACGACCAAAAACTTTTTTAATCGGCTGCATGCGTGTTTTCATCACAGCGCCTTGAAGATCGGTTGTAACCGCATCCAAATTAGAAACAGCTTTAGATAAATCTTCATCATCTTTAGTCATGCCAAGGCTTGTTAGCCTGTTTCGGACAAGTACTAATTCACCAACCATATTCATAATTTGGTCAAGACGTTTTGTATCAACACGAACCGTTGTTTCGCCTTGGGGAGCGTTGCTTTGAGCTGGCTTTTTATCAGCAGCCTTTTTCGCTACAACTTTTTTAGCCGCGGGTTTTGCTACTGGTTGAACTATAGGGGCTGGTTGAGCTTTTTGCGCTGGCGCAGCTACTGGTACAGGATCTGGTTCTGAAGCTTTAATGGACGTTTGAGGCGCTTTGCCTTGACCATGAAGTTCATCAAGTAAATTTTCAAATTCATCATCATTTATTTCATTTGACATTGATTGACTTGTTGAACTACTGCTATTAGCTACTTCAGGAGAAAAAGCACCTTGCCCATGTAATTCATCAAGTAAACTTTCAAATTCGTCATCTGATATATCATTGCTATTAGCTGATGAAACAGGTTCAGGTTCAGGTTCAGTAAGGGCTTGAGTCGACTGGCTTGGAGTCTTTGTGCCATGAAGTTCATCGAGTAAACGATCAAACTCATCTTCACTCATTTCATCACTAGAAGAACTTTCAGGCAATGCTTCAGCAGTTGTTTCAGCTGATGCTACCGGAGCATGTTCTGCACCTTCAGGTTCACTTAAACGATGTAATTCAGCAAGTAAGATAGGGTCAGCGGCTTCAAGTTCATCTCTATTTTGAACTAAAACAAACATCTCATTAATACTATCAAGTGCTTGTAAAATCACATCCATTAAGCCAGAGCTGACTTGTCTTTGATTATTTCTTAATAAATCAAATATATTTTCTGCGCCATGACAAACATCTACTAAATGATTTAAAGCAAGAAAGCCCGCGCCACCTTTTACGGTATGAAATCCACGAAAAATTGAATTCAATAATTCAGCATTATCAGGGTCATTCTCAAGTTCAACAAGTTGTTCTGACAAGCTTTCGAGAATTTCGCCCGCTTCGATTAAAAAATCCTGAAGAATTTCTTCATCTGCTTCATATGACATCCAGCAACTCCTATTAAAATCCTAAACTTGATAAAAGGTCGTCCACATCATCTTGATCAGCAACAACATCATCTCGCTCATCCTTATTGACAATTGGTCCCTCAACAAGATTTTCACCTACTTTTGGCTGGGCAACTTCTTTAGCTTCTTCTGAAGTAATACCAAAAGCGGTTAACATATTAATTAAACTATCTTCAACCTCAACAACCAAGTCAATGACTTTACGTATAACTTGACCTGTTAAATCTTGAAAATCTTGTGCCATTAAAACATCAGTCATTAAGGCATGCATATGAGAGGTTTCATTCTCAGTTGTATTTAATAACTCATCAATGTCACGACAGAGTGTTTTAAACTCAACAAGGTCCAATTCATTATGCATCAACTTCTGCCATAATGGTTTAACCGTTTGAATTTGTTTCTGAATAGTATCTACAACAGGAAAAATTGATTCAACTGCATCCATGGTTTTATTTGCAGCTTCTTCAGTACGTTCAATTACATAATTCAAACGCTCTTTTGCATCTGGAATATCTGCATTAGCAAGATCATTTAACCTAGAGTCAAGCTGGAAATTCATCAATGAATCATGCAACTGTCGAGTCAACTTACCTATTTCAGCAAATAATTCTGAATTTATCGGATTTTGAATTTCCGCAATCAACTCATCAGCTTTATCTTGATCACCAGTTTCAATCCATTCAACTAATTGTTTGGCTTGTTCTAGTGATACATGGACACCAATATTTTTACTCATGCAACGTCCTTACGTAACAGTTAATAACGTAAATTATCCTAAGCGTTCAAATATTTTATCAAGCTTAGTTTTTAAGGTTGCTGCAGTAAAAGGTTTAACAATATAGCCATTAACGCCAGCCTGTGCCGCCATGACTATTTGCTCTTTTTTCGCTTCTGCGGTTACCATCAATACAGGAATGTGCAGTAAACTTGCATCGGCTCGAATCGCTTTTAGCAAATCAATACCCTGCATTCCAGGCATATTCCAGTCAGTAACAACAAAATCAAAGTCCCCACCTTGAAGCATAGGCAATGCAGTACTACCATCATCCGCTTCAGAAATATTGGTGAACCCCAAATCACGTAATAAATTTTTCACAATTCGTCTCATTGTCGAGAAGTCATCAACAACAAGTACTTTCATATTTTTATCCAAGGCACCCTCCGGGGAGATCATTCAAAAATTCTATATTTATATTGTACTTAACTTTGCCAATTTTGCATACGTGCTTTTAAACGATGTAATGATTGGCTATGAATTTGACTCACTCTTGACTCACTAACATCAAGTACTTGACCAATTTCACGTAAATTTAATTCTTCATCATAATATAACGACAGTACTAGAGCTTCTCGCTCTGGTAAAGTAGAAATGCACTCACTTAGCGCCTTTTTGAAGATTACATGCTCAATATTTTGATAAGGATCATTATTCTGCTCATTTTCAAAACTATTAATCGCATCTTCACTAATGCCAAGGTCATCTATACCAATAATTTTACCAGAACTAACCTCATTAAGAATATGATGGTATGCATTTAATGAAATATCAAGTTTTTCAGCAACTTCAATATCAGTTACATCGCGACCAAACTCAGCCTCTAAACTTTTAATCGCTGCACTAACCATACGACTATTTTTATGCACTGAACGAGGCGTCCAATCACCACGCCTTATCTCATCAAGCATAGCACCTCTGATACGAATACCAGCAAAAGTTTCAAAACTTGCGCCTTTGCTACTATCAAAATTATTTGAAGCTTCAAGTAAACCAATCATGCCAGATTGAATAAGATCATCAACGATTACACTAGCGGGGAGTCGAGCGAGTAAGTGATAAGCAATACGCTTAACTAAAACGGTATGTTGCTCAATCAAAGCCGTTTTATCAATATGAACAGTATAAGCATTAGTTTTAACCACTATGATCCACTCTTCCTATCTTATTTTGAAATGTGTCTTTTAACATTCATTGTATTAAGACTAGTGCTATTTAGACTAGTTCTCTAATAATTGTTCAATAAAGAATTCTAGGTGACCCGAAGCATGGTGTGGCACAGGCCATTGTGCTATTTTTCTTGCAAGAGATTTAAAAGCTTTAGCTGCAGGTGAATCAGGAAACGCTTCAACAATGGCTTGCTGTTTCCTCACCGACTTTCTAATGTTTTCATCAAAAGGTACAACACCAACTAATTCAAGCGCGACATCTAAAAATCTATCCGAAACTTTTGATAACTTAGCAAATAATTGCTGACCTTCTTTCGGACTACGTACCATATTAGCCACGACTTTAAACTTAAAGACATCATGGTCTCTGCTTAAAAGCTTCATCAACGCATAACAATCTGTGATAGACGTTGGTTCATCACAAACCACTAATAAAACATCTTGAGCAGCACGCGTAAAACTCAACACCATGTCAGAAATACCCGCAGCAGTATCAACAATCAAAACATCAAATTGCGTTCTCATGTCGCTGAAAGCTCTGATCAAACCAGCATGCTCCGCAGGCGTTAAATCAACCATTGACTGCGTACCAGATGAAGCAGGGATAATATTTATGCCAGCTGGCCCTTCAATAATAATATCATCAAGTTCACACTCTCCTGATAATACATGAGAAAGATTACGCTTTACTCGTAGCCCAAGCATTACATCAACGTTAGCCAAACCTAAATCAGCATCAAGCACTAATACTCTTTTGCCTATTTGACCTAGTGCTATTGCGGTGTTTAATGAAACGTTAGTTTTACCTACCCCGCCCTTACCACCAGAAACTGCTATGACTTTTATTGGATTTGATTCTTGCATTTTTCTTAAGCCACTCGCTTGATCTATCATCTATCGTATTTCTCAACTTATTATACTAGAGCGTACTCGTTTATGCTCATTAATGCTAGGCAACCGCTGTTGCTTTCATTGGCATTGGTCGCCAAGTGTTTTGCTTATTTATTTTAACTGATAATCTATCTGCAAGCGTAACTAATTTCTCAGCATTTGCAACTTTAATATCTTCTGGAACTCTTTGTCCATCAGTAAGATAACCAATTGCTAAACCATTTTGAATGGAAGTGGCGATAATTTCACCAACACTTAAACTCTCATCCAATTTGGTATAAATACAACCTGCCAAAGGTACCTTTTTAAAACGATCAACGTTTTCTTGCATTACACGTTGTTGAGTATTAGCCGCTAAAACTAAATAATTGCGAATTCTAACACGAGAATTTGAAATCAAGGTAGTTAAGTGTTCCGCTAACCTCATATCTCTTTGTCCCATGCCTGCTGTGTCTATCAGTACTAGCTTCTTCTGGGAATATTGTTGCAATAATGCATCTAACGACTGCGCATCTTTAGCTAACTTAACTTGACAACCAATAATACGACCATAAGTTGATAACTGCTCAAAACCTGCAATACGGTAGTTATCGGTAGAAATCATCACCACTTGGTCTGCACCGTGAATTTGTGCAAATCGTGCTGCTAGTTTAGCGATAGTGGTAGTTTTTCCTACACCAGTAGGGCCTACAAGAGAGACAACACCACCACGATGAATAATATCGTTATTCGTGGTATTCAACTGCTGTGCTAATAATTGTTTTGCATGTTCCCAAGCTTGTTGCTCATTATCATAAGCAGGGATATAGCCGGCTATTTGCTCTGCTACTTGCTCATTTAATCCTAAGGCCATTAAGCGATTAACCATTAAGGCTTTACTTGGATCTTTTTGCGCCATGTCTTGCCACATCAAACCTGATACCTGATGCTCCAATAACTGACGAATAGATGACATTTCTTGGCGCATTTGCTCAATTTCGGCATTTGAAGCATGATTATCAGAATTGCTAGACATACTTACCTGCACGCTCTTTTGTGGAGCATCATGAATACTGGTTTGCTTTTCTTGCTGATAGCTTTGCTGAGAGTCATGCTGATTATTTTGTTGAGAGTTATTTCCCGTGGCTCTAACAGGAGAAACATTATCAGTCAAACTTTCGTTATTATTTGAATTAACCGTATTTTGCTCTAAACGGTCAGTAAAACTCTTAAATTGTTGTTCAATATTACTATCTGCAATTTGGCTGGTTTTGTTAGTACTTTTTTCCATATCGGTATTAACTTGAACTTTACGATTAAGCAAAGCCGACAAGCTATCAGCAGGAGCTGTGTGACTATTATTTGACGCTTGCTGATTTGTCGCTATATTGTTTTTTGTTTTACCAATAGAAACAACATCGTTTTCAACATCACGAGCAACTTCATTTATTGCTGATTCATCGCTAGTTGCCTGTACTGATTGGCTATAATCAACAGCAGCCATTAACTCAACACCTTCGGGGATCTTTTTTTGTGACATGATAACAGCATCTGCACCTAACTCTTCTTTAATTTGAAGTAGTGCATTTCTCATATCTTTCGCAACAAAACGTCTTATTTTCATTTAGAGCCCCTTACCGTTCATTATTACGGCAGTATTGATTATTAATTTACCATCTGATTGGTGATGACTAAGCATCTATTGACCAATCGAACTAACAATTTTTATTTGTTTATCATCTGGAATTTCTTGGTATGAAATAACTCTCAATCCAGGAATGGTGTACTTAACAAATTTAGCTAAAACTGCTCTTAAAATCCCTGACGTTAACAAAATTGGTGTATCGCCTGCCATTTCTTGTTGTTGTGCGCCATCGGTTAATGATTTTTGCAATCTTTCAGCTAAACCAGGTTCAATACCTGCACCATCATCTCCAGCCATCTGCATAGACTGGTGCAACATCTGTTCCAACTCAGGTGACAATGTTATGACGGGAACTTCAATAGTAGGACCAACAAGCTCTTGGACAATAAATTTACGCAAAGTAATACGAACAGCAGCAGTTAATATTTCTGGATCTTGACTCTTAGGGCCATACTCAACTAGGGTTTGAATAATGCTACGCATATCTCGAACAGCAACACCTTCATTCATTAAGTTTTGTAGCACCTTCACTAGAGTTCCTAATGTTAAGGTATCAGGAATTAACCCTTCAACTAATTTAGGATAACTTTTCCCTAATAAATCGAGTAAGTTCTGCACTTCTTCATGGCCTAATAATTGTGAAGCATTATTAGTTAGTATTTGACTTAAATGAGTAGCAAGTACCGTAGCGGCATCAACGACGGTATAACCTAACGCTTGAGCTTGTTCACGTTGACTTTGATTAATCCAAACTGCATCTAAACCAAAAGCAGGATCTTTAGTAGCTACACCATCTAGCTTGCCATAAACCTGTCCAGGATTAATTGCCAGATCATGATCATGACGAATTTCGGCTTCCCCCACGGTTACACCCATCAATGAAATTTGATATACATTTGGGTCTAAATCTAAGTTATCGCGAATATGTACTGCAGGAACTAAAAAGCCAAATTCTTGCGATAATTTTTTACGCACGCCTTTAATGCGGTTTAATAGCTCACCACCTTGCGCTTTATCCACTAAAGGAATTAAGCGATAGCCAATTTCTAAGCCAACAATGTCAACATGATTAACATCATCCCAGCCTAAGTCTTTTATTTCTGCTTCTTGTTGCTGATTCTCAACTTGAGAGATTTCTTGCTCTTTTGCAACTGCAATTGCTTTTGCTTTTTTATATTTATCATTAAAAAAAGCAATGCCAGCAATTGACATACCAAATAAAATAAAAGCAAGATTAGGCATACCTGGGACTACCCCCATAACAAACATAATGCTGGCAGCAATATATAACGCTTTACCTTGCCCAAGTTGACCACTAACTTGTGACCCCATATCTTCACTGGTATTTTGGCGTGTCACAACAATCGCAGTACCAACAGATAATAATAAGCCAGGTATTTGAGCAACTAAACCATCACCGATGGTTAATAGAGTATAAATTTCAACAGCACTATCAAAGGTTAAATCATGCTGTACCATGCCAATGATCAAGCCACCAACAATATTAATAAACAATATTAATATTCCGGCAATAGCATCGCCTTTAACAAACTTGCTTGCACCATCCATAGAACCATAAAAATCGGCTTCACTGGTCACTTCAACACGACGTTCTCTCGCTTGATCAGCAGTAATAAAACCAGCATTTAAATCAGCATCAATCGCCATTTGTTTACCTGGCATCGCATCAAGTGTAAAACGTGCCGTTACTTCTGCAATTCGCCCTGCACCTTTAGTAACAACTACAAAGTTGATAATGATTAAAATTGCAAACACCACTAAACCAACCGCGTAGTTGCCGCCAATAACCACGGAGCCAAAAGCTTCAATAACTTTACCCGCAGAATCAGGGCCGTTGTGACCTTCTAATAGCACTACACGAGTACTGGCAACGTTTAATGCCAATCGTAAAATAGTCGCAATAAGTAATACTGCAGGAAAAGAACCAAAATCAAGCGGTTTAAGGGTATAAACGGTGATCAATAACACCACCAGAGAAAGGGCTATATTAAAAGAAAATAAAACATCGAGTAGAAAAGCAGGCATAGGTAAAATAACCATACCCAAGGCAGCCATCACTAGTAATGGAGTACCAAGACCAGATAAGAAGTTTAGTTTTTTTTCTTTAAATTGTTTTAAATGAGCAGCTAGTTGCATTTAATATTCACGATAAAATTTTGACGCATACCGTAAAATTGCAATAACTAGACCAATTGGCGATCTTTTTGTTTGGGGATTCCTTATCCTATATTAATACTTAAAATCATCAGGGATGGGTAAGTTTTTCGCAACTGGAATTGGACGTTTTGCATTGCCTTTTTTATGCTCATTCAACTGAAAAATGAAGGCAAGTATCTGAGCAACCGCAGCGAATAATTCTTCTGGAATATCATCCCCAACTTCGGCGGTATAATATAACGAGCGAGCTAATGCAGGTGAGGCGATAATTTCGATATTATGCTCTTTTGCTATGGTACGAATATGAATGGCCATCTCATCAATACCCTTGGCAATTAACTGCGGTGCACCGCCAACGGCAGCATCATATTTTAAAGCAACTGAATAGTGAGTTGGGTTTGTGATAACTACATCAGCATTAGGCACATCAGCCATTTGACGACGTTGTGACATTTCATATTGTGTTCGCCTGATACGACCTTTGATTTCAGGGCTACCCTCGGTGTTTTTCATTTCATCTTTAACTTCTTGCTTGGTCATTTTCAACTGTTTATTGTGATCCCACTTTTGATAAGGAGCATCAACAACAACAATCAAAATAAGTGATAACCCTAGCGCAAGGAACATCCAAAGTAATAAATTAACCGCATGAACAAAGTTTAAAGGGATCGCTTCAATACTTAGCGATAAAATTTGGTCAAATAAACTGCTAAGCAACATATAAGCAACAAAGAAAACCACAAAAAATTTCATAAGCGATTTTATTAACTCAACATAAGCTTTTACACCAAACATGCGTTTAAAGCCTGCTAATGGTGAAAGTTTACTTGCTTTAGGCGCCATTGCGTCCCACGACCAGCTCATTCCTCCTAGCATAGTGTTACCAACAAAAGCGGCGACCATAATAATGGCAAAAATCCATAATAAAGGAGGGAACACAGAGCCTATTGCATCACTGACGATACCAAACAACGCATTTAAGTCGCGTGTTTCACTGCGATTAAGGCTAAAAAGTCGTTTCATCATAGCTGAGAGCCTATCAACTAAACTACTGCCTACGATCATCATAGCGACAGCACTGCCAACTAAAACAAACAAGGTGCCTAAATCCTTAGAGCGCGCTATTTGACCTTTTTTTCTCGCTTCAGAGAGTTTCTTTGCCGTTGGTTCTTCGGTTTTTTCACCGCTGTCTGACTCAGCCATAAAACTTCTCGATTAACCTATCGTCTATTGTTGTTAAGCGATTCATTAGGGCGCCTGACAATCAATTAGGTAGCAACTAAAATCTAATGCTCGCTGCCACTGAGCTTCAAAGTGAGTTAAAAAATTTCCCATAGTTAACCACATAATCAATAAACCTGAACACATGGTAATAGGAAAACCAATGGCAAATATATTTAACTGAGGAGCTGCACGGGTCATTATACCAAAAGAGAAATTTATCAATAACATTGCCGTTAAAGGAGCCATCGCTAGTGATAATGCCGTAGCAAACATCCACCCCCCCCATTCAACAATTTCTTTATATTTAACAGCATTAAAGTTTTCTAAAGGAATAGGTAACGTTTCAAAGCTGGCAACAATAAATTGCAGATAAGCTAAGTGACCATCCATTACCCAGAAAAGCAACGAAGAAAGTATCAAGAAAAATTGACCAACTGCTGGTACATTCATGCCACTAGTTGGATCGACTAATGAGGCAAAACCTAAACCTGACTGCATCGCAATTATCTGCCCTGCTAAGGTAAAAGTATTAACCACCATCAAGGTAACAAACCCTAGCATCACCCCAATCATAGTCTGTTGTAAAACTAATATTGTGGTTTGAAATGAAAACAATGTTTCAACATTTGTTGGGGGAATAGCAGGCATAATCGCGACAGTAATAGCGATAGATAAAAACAGTTTAATACGCCGAGGGATCGACTTAGCACCAAAACCAATCATTGACATGATCAATGCTGATACTCTTGACAATGGCAAGAGAAAATCAGCCATGTATTGATTGACGATTGCTTCAGTAAATTCCATTAGCCGTGCCTACAAACAAAATTCGCAGAGTAATACAGAGAGTTACATTTAGGCAATAACACTGGGAATACTACCAATGAGACGAATGGTAAAGTCCATTAGTTTTTGTACTAACCAATGGCCACCAAAGATAAGGGCTAATAAGGTAACAATTAAACGAGGTAAAAAACTTAGCGTTTGTTCATTAATCGAAGTGGCCGCTTGAAATACAGCAACAATTAAACCAACGATTAAACTAGGAATAATCACAGCACTTACCAGTACAATAACAAGTAGTAAGGCATCTCTAAGAATATCAACAAATACCTCAGGACTCATTAGTTTGCTCCCAAGCCATAACTGGTTGCAATAGTTCCTATCACTAAATTCCAGCCATCAACTAAGACAAACAACATTAACTTAAAGGGTAAAGAAACTATCATTGGTGATAACATCATCATACCCATAGCCATCAAGATACTGGCGACCACTAAATCAATGATTAAAAAAGGAATAAATAGCATAAAGCCAATTTGAAAAGCGGTTTTTAATTCACTGATAATGAATGCAGGTACAATCACAGTCATGGGTAAGTCAGTTGGTTGTTTAGCATCAGTGATCCCCGCCATACTGGCTAAGGTATCTAGATCTTTAAGTCTGGTTTGCTCTAACATGAAAGTGCGTATAGGTATTTTCGCTTGGCTAATAGCATCCATTGATGTCATTTGATCAGCAAGATACGGCTGAATAGCGCGAGCATCAATTTGATTATAAACGGGTGTCATTATAAACAAGGTCATAAATAACGTTAAACCGATTATCACTTGATTGGACGGTGTTTGTTGCAAGCCAAAAGCTTGACGCAAAATAGCCATGATCACCACAATCCGCGTAAAAGAAGTCATCATAATAACGGCAGCAGGAATAAAGCTCAGGGCCGTCATAAAAATAAGAATTTGCAGAGTTATCGAGTATTCTTGTGAGCCATCTGGATTGGTTGTTAATTTTATTGCCGATAAAGATAAATCCTCAGCAGCATAAACTTTACTCGCTAAGACAATTAAAAAAGTCACCAAAAACCATAATGCAACATTAATGAATTTATTTTTATAAGAAGCTTTATTCAACATTATCTATAACTCTGTTTATGCTATTCAGGTTTATTAAGTTCAGTTTGCTTATGCTTATTTTTCTGGAACAAGTGAGAAAATGACTGACTAAGATCATCCGACAAAGGATTTGCAACACTCAATGGTTCATCTAACGTTTTGAGTAAAGTTATTTGCCCTGTAGAAACACCTAATAATAATTGCTTATCGGCGACCTGTACCACCATCAAGCGCTCTTTAGTTCCTAATGATAAACTCGCAACCACTTTCATCCCTGAAACAGGTTTATTTACTAGATTGAATTTTTTCAAAACCCAAGCTGCAACAAATATCAGCAACAACACCATTAATAAAGACATGATCATGCTAAAAGCATCAACATTAGGATTAGCGTGTTTACCTACTTGTACCACCTGTTCCTGTGCAAAAGTAAAAAATGGTACAGTGCTTAACGTAAGTATAAGTTTCTTTTTCATCATGAATTTTTCATTAAGCTACTTAAGTTTCTTAATACGTTCAACTTGGCTGATAACATCGGTTAAACGAATACCAAATTTATCATTTACCACAACTACTTCACCATGCGCTATCAAGGTACCATTAACTAATACATCAAGCGATTCACCAGCAACACGGTCTAATTCAACAACAGAGCCTTGATTTAACTGCAATAAGTTTCGAATACTGATATGGCTGCGGCCTACTTCCATTGAAATAGTCACAGGTATGTCTAATATTGCATCAAGTTTACGCTTTTCTTCTCCGGTAATAGGGGCATCTTCAAGCTCTTCAAGCTCTACTGTTTCGGCGTTTTCAGCTTCAGAGGCGGCTTGTTCATCCATTGCCTCATCCCACATGCCTAAATCTTCATTGTCATCACTCATGCCATTGGCCTCTTACTTTTAATACTCAAAATCATCTTCTAAAAGATGCAGTTCTGCATCACTATCTAAGCGTTTACCACCTTTAGTTAAAATGGTTAGTTCATTTTTAACTGATTCAGGACGCTTAATTTTTTCTTTAATTTGTAAAGCAACGTTTTCACGGCTTCTACCAAGCTTCGCTCTAAACGAAGGTAAGTTTTCAATCAATACGGTAATATGTTCAGGCATTTCAATTGGGATAATATCCCCTACCTTCATATTCATAATTTGTTGTAATGGAATATCCACCTCTACAAACTTTGTGGATAACTCTACTGGTACATCCATAATTTCATCACGCAAAGCTTTTGACCAACGCATGTCAGTATCTTCTTTATCACTTTGCACACCTGCATCAAGCAATTCTCTGATGGGCTCGAGCATTGAATAAGGTAAAGCAATATGAAAATCACCACCCCCGCCATCAAGCTCAATATGAAAAGAGCTGATCACCACCACTTCAGTTGGACTGACAATATTTGCCATAGAAGGGTTAACTTCAGAGTCTAAATACTCAAAAGAAACATCCATTACCGGAGACCAAGCTTCTTTATAATCTTCAAATATAACTTTCAATAACATTTGAATAATACGACGCTCAGTCGGGGTAAATTCTCGTCCTTCAATTTTTGCATGATAACGACCATCACCACCAAAAAAGTTATCAACCAAAATGAAAACTAATCGTGCTTCCATGGTGATCAATGCGGTGCCTTTTAAGGGTCTAAAGCGCACCATATTTAGGCTGGTCGGTACAAATAAGGTATGTACGTACTCACCAAACTTGATCATTTGAATGCCGTTAATGGAAACTTCAGCCGTTCGGCGCATCATATTAAATAAACTGATGCGCATATGGCGAGCAAAACGCTCATTAACCATTTCAAGCGTTGGCATTCGACCACGAACAATTCGATCTTGTGAAGAGAAGTCATAGTCACTCGTTGAACCAGACTCTTGCGCAAAGTCCTCAACGACTTCTTCTTCTTCAACATCATCTACTCCGTGAAGTAGCGCATCGATTTCATCTTGTGATAATAAGTCGCTCACTGAGTTGTCTCTTTAGTCATCCACGTTTCTAACAAGGTTACTGCATTACAAAGCCGGTAAACAAAACTTGTTCAACCACTTTATTTCCTTCAACATCCATCATTATTTTCTGTACTTCGGCTAATGACTTTTGTTTCAATGAAGTTTTTCCTGCACTAGTTGCTAGGTCATCGGCATTTGATTGTGAAAAAACCGCCAACAATGTGCCTTCAATTAAAGGGACATGTTTTTTCGCAGCTTCATCATTATCAGAGCCTCTCACTAATAATTGTACTCGAATTTCTACAAACCTATCTTGGTTAGCACCTGGAACATTAAAACGAAATGGTCTAGGCATAGGCACATATAACGCAGAGCCAGCACTTGCTCCGGTTTTTTCGGCTCCTGCTTCCACGGGGTCACCAGAATCTAATGCAGCATCTATTTCTGCTTGAGTAACTTCAGGCTCTCCCCCCATAAAGAAGAAAGCTCCACCACCTGCAGCGGCTAAAATGACCACAACAGCGATAATGATGATAAGTTTTTTCTTTTTACCCGAGCCATCAAGTTCAAGCTCATCGCCTTTTTCTTTTTCTTCATCAGCCATTGTGGATCCTTAAATTGTTATTTTTCATCAATAAGTCAACTATATCCTTGAATTGCTAGTGAGCAAAAGCTTTTCTGTAATTATGCGTAGTAATCAACCCCAGTTGCTGAAGCTTTATACAAATTAGCCGCTGAAGAGGTAAATTGTTCGTCAAGAGTTTCTTGCGTTTCAGTCCCTAATTGACCTCGTTGTTGTTCTGAAAAACCTTCTTGCCCATCTGCTTGTTGATTTTGTTGCTCAACATTTGACTCTCCAACATCAACACCACTTTCTGCTAGCATATCTTTTAATTTACCAATATTTTGATCAAGTGCCTCTTTTGCTTGTTGATTTTGCACAATAAAGCTCACCGCAGCTTGTTCATTTTGTAAATTAACTTTAACTAACATGCTGCCAAGTTCAGGTGGATCTAAGCGAATTTCTAACTGTTTAAGCTTTTGGTTGATCATCACCATTACTTTTTCTTTTACTGCATTCGTAAAATCTTTTCGATAAATCGCAATGGTTTCATTATGAACATTAACCGTGTTTTTACTTGATTGTAGCGTTATCGATTCACTATTATTTTTTGCTAACATTTGCTGAATAGATTGTTCCTGAGCAGTTGAAAGACTCCTATTACTCGACTCTTCAATAGCAGGGCTAAAAAAGGACTTTTCAGCTACTTTATCATTTGACGGTATTGACATATTTTCTTTAGCGCTAAGTAAATCAAGTTTTTCAGCTTTAGAAAGTGTTAACTCAGGGTTTAATTGTTCACCTTGCTGAGCACTTTTTTGCTCTGCTTCTTGCTGGCTATTCTGCTGCGCGTTTTGCTGTAAAGATTGCTGAGTATTATTTGCTAACTGTTCAGGTGAAGTTGGCTGATTAATTATACGAGCACTATGAGTACCATTATCTATTTTTTCTGATTGATTATTTTTCACCAATTGAGCTGCTTGTTCTGATGTTACATTTGAAACTTGAGCTGCGACGACTTGTTCCTTTGGTGTTTCGAGTACAATAGTTTTATTTTCATTCACCACTGGCTGATTTAGCTTTGACTTGCTTTCCTCTTTATCAGTGGATAGTTCTTTATTTATTGCTGAAACTTGTCCTGTTGAATTTAATTCAGCACGTTTAGCGATGCCTGCCTCTTGCTCTTGAGTCATATCATCTATTAAGTCTGCACTGTTGGTAAGTTGCGCTTGATGAACATCTTCTTTCGAGGTTGTAGATCGATTGACATCAGCAGAGGTTGTTGTTTTAACTTCACTTTCCGTCTTTGCTGGTTTAGCTTTTAACGAATCACTATTATCAGACTCTTTTGTCGATACTTCTATGGATTTAGCAGCAGAGTTTTCAGGGGGATTATGTAGGCTAGACTCATCTTTATTCACTTTATTAGCCTTAATATTTTCTTCGTTAGCAGTTTGATCTGAATTGACTGCTGATTGCTGATTCTTTAATTGACCAACATCAGATAATACTGACTTGGCTAGTTTTATACTTTTTTCTCCATCAACAAAGCTATCAGTAGCTTCAGCTGGTGACTTGCTAGCTTCTATTTGCTCATTTATTAACTTGCCATCTGCTAACAATGCCTTACTTTTTTGTTCAAGGGCAATATTAAACTCAGCAAGCTCAATTTTACTTGCTGTTTCTGATTGAAATGAGGTTTGATCATTGTTTCTATTTTGATGCTCTGTGGTCGTTTTCCCTGAAGCAGTTAATAGTGCGAGTAACTCTTCAGCACTCATAACCTGCTTGTCAGTTTCTATTTTTGGAATAGTTATACTCTCATCAACCTTTATTTCAGAATCTTGTTTAACCGATTCATTTGCCGTGCTCGTTTGGGCTTGTTCATCATTAGCACTAACATTTTTATCCAATGCGACTGTATTTTCTGAGGGTTGCTCTGCAGCCTCTTTTGCTACGTCTTGACTTACTTCTTTTTTATCACTCGTTTGCGTATGCTTGTCATATTGTTGCCCATTATTGCCGCTTTCTTTTTCTTGGTGGCGCGCCATAACCTCTGAGAAGGCAGAATTTTCTGTTTGATTATTACCTACCGCGCTACTTTTACTCACTGCAGGTTCAGAATTAACAGGTAAATCTATTGATAAAACATTAACTTGTGACATAACAGGCCTTAAATCATTTGTTTACTTAACAATAAAGAAGAATCAATTAACGAAAATAAAATGAAAAAATTTTTAATTGATATTTTGTTTTAAGCAAAAGCCATTCCAAACTTATTTTTTATCGATATATAAAAGAAATAATTACTGATGAATCGTTAGTAACTGTGCTTGCGACGTATGAATTGTTGTGTAGCAATTTCATCAAACATGTCTTGCTCTTGCTTATCTGCTTTTATTTTTAGCTTTGCTTGTTGTTGATCACGTAAGTGCTCCACGGCTTGCACTTTGCGCCGTTGTGCTAACCATTGAAGTTTTCGTTGTTCAACCAGCGCTTTTGCTTGCTTTATGGCAATGTCAACCTGCTCTGCGGCATTATCTAGTTTGGCAATAAATGCATGAAAATGGCTATATGTGGCACTATCAATTCCTTGCTTTGAACGGACACTTAACCGCTTCATATATTCTAAGCGATATTCACTGACACTTTGTAAACGAATAATATTTTGCTGATAATCATGTTCAGCAATTTGCAATTGCTGTGCAGATTTTTGTTCTTTATCACGCTCATATTTGTATAAAGTAGTTAACTGTTTCATTGACATATATTTATGCTACCTCGAAAAGTTTCACGTTATTTAACTTTGTACTTGTGCATTTTGCGCATGCGCTTGAGCCGCTGATAGTATTTCTTGTAATTGAGACAGGCTTTGATCATAGGGGATCACTTCCTGCATTTTTTGCTGTAAAAAGAAGTTAATCACTGGTAATAAATCGATGGCTTGATCAATTCTAGGATCATTGCCTCTGCTATAAGCACCAATCGATATTAAATCTTTGTTTTGTTGATATAACGAATAAACTTGTTTTAACTGACGTGCTAATTGTTGATGTTCTTCACTCGTTACCATCGGCATTACACGGCTTATTGAGCCCTCAATATCTACTGCTGGATAATGTCCTGCATCAGATAGGTCTCGCGATAATACAATATGGCCATCTAAAATAGCTCTTGCGGCATCTGCAATAGGATCTTGTAAATCATCGCCCTCTGTTAGAACGGTAAAAAATGCGGTGATTGAGCCTTGTCCATCACCACCATTGCCAGCACGTTCAATGAGTTGTGGTAATTTTGAGAAGACCGAAGGCGGATAACCTTTAGTCGCAGGAGGTTCTCCAACGGCAAGGGCAATTTCTCGTTGCGCCTGAGCATAACGTGTCACAGAGTCTACTAGTAATAAAACATTCAACCCTTTATCACGAAAAAACTCACTGATTTGCACTGCAGTTTCACACCCCTTTAAACGCATTAAAGGAGAGTTATCGGCAGGAGCCGCAACAACCACTGAGCGTGCGCGCCCCTCTTCACCTAAAATTTCTTCAATAAATTCTTTAACTTCTCGTCCACGTTCACCCACTAAGCCAACCACAATAACATCGGCTGTTGTACCTCGGGTCATCATGCCCATCAAAACACTTTTACCTACACCTGAGCCCGCAAAAAGCCCCATTCGTTGGCCTTGCCCGACCGTTAAGAAGCTATTAATTGAACGAACGCCAACATCAAGTGGCTCAGTTATCGCTCGTCTTGATAAAGGGTTGATCGGTTTATTATTTACTTGATAGTGTTCTTCATTTTTAATTGGACCTTTACCATCAAGCGGTTTACCAACACCATCAATCACTCGCCCTAATAAATCCATAGATAAAGGGATACGAGTTTTAGTTGATAAAGGGATCACTCTTGCGCCAGGCAAAACACCTTGTAAGCTTTGTTCTGGCATTAAATAAGTGATGTCTTTAGAAAAGCCTACAATTTCAGCAATGAGATCACCATGAGCCGTTTCTACTAAACACTGACTACCAACATGCGCTTTCACGCCTACTGCTTCTAAAGTTAAACCAACAACACGTACTAAACGACCAGCCACAGACACTGTATGAGGGTGAATGAATTGCTGACAATTGGCTAAACGCTGGCTTATCTGCTGACTTTTGATCATAAATTTGACGGTTTAAGAAAAAACTACTGGTGCAATGCTTCTTGCAAAAAGGAGTCCAACACTTCTTTCAAGCGAGACTTAATACTAAGATCAATATTGGATGTGCTGTTTTCTATTTGACAGCTACCTGGAATTAATTGCGGAGCTGCTAATAATCGCCAACCTTGTTCTTGAATATGCTCAGCAGGAAATTGTTGTTCAACTCGTTTAATATCATCAGGGTGTAATAAAATTTGCGTTTGATTTTCTTGACTTGGTAAGGCTTTAATTCCTGCAGATATTGCCGATAATAAAATATCTGGATTGGTTTTAGCTTCTTGTAGTGTCACCGCTTCGGTTAATTGCACCACAAGTTGTAATAATTGCTGTTCAATGTTTGTTTCAACCATAGCCAGTGGTTGATGTAGCTGACTGATTAAAGCTTGCCATTGTTCAGTTAACTCAGCAATTGCCTTTTGTCCTTCAGCAAGACCCGTGGCAACGCCCTCTTCATGACCCTGTTGTATACCTTCTTCATGACCACTGCGTTTACCTTCATCAAAGCCAGTACTAAAGCCTTCCTCTTTACCTTGATTAAAGCCTTCATCGTGAGCAGCCTGACGAATTTCTTCAATTTCTTGTGCGGTTAAAGGTACAGGCTCAGTCTCTTCTTCTTCCGGTGGTTCAAATCGCCAAGTACTGGTTTTTCCTAAGGCGTTAGTTTTTGTATCTTCTACTATAACTTCAGGCGTAATCGAAGGTAAGGACCAAACATCGAGGTCTGCTTCTACATTTTCTTTAACAATATTTTCAACAGAATTAACTGAATTAAAATTCTTCATCGTTAAGCTTGTCTATACCTTAAATTTAAACATTAGTTAAGTTTTAGTGAATTATAAGAATTCATCACCGCCACCAGCACCACCTAACATGATCTCACCCGCATCTGATAAGCGTCGTGCCACTGATAAAATTTCTTTTTGAGCTGCTTCAACTTCACTGATACGAACAGGTCCCATGGCTTCAAGATCATCAGCCATCATTTCAGCTGCACGTTTAGACATGTTATTCATGATTTTATCTTTAAGTGCATCATCAGCACCTTTGATCGCTTTCATTAACGCATCTTGTTGTACTTCACGTAAAATAGCCTGAATGCCCCTATCATCAACATCTGCAAGATTTTCAAAGACAAACATTAAGTCTTGAATTTGCTGACTCATTTCTTCATCGTGTTCACGAATAGAGTCCATTAACATACCTTCAACATTAGTGTCGAGGAAGTTCATGATATCTGCAGCCGCTTTTAAGCCACCCATTTTCGCGGCTTGCGCGCCCGCTTGACCAGCAAATTGTTTTTCCATAATTTCATTTAATTCTTGTAAAGCTGCTGGTTGTACTTCTTCAAGGTTGGCAATACGCATCATTAAGTCAAGGCGTGTTTTTTCAGCAAATTGTCCCATGATATCTGCTGATTGATCCGGCTCTAAATAAGAGAGAACAATAGTTTGAATTTGGGGATGCTCGTTTCGAATGATATTGGCAACTTGTTTTGAGTCCATCCATTTCAATGAATCTAAACCTTTTGCGCCACTGCCCATAACAATTTGATCAATCAAATTACCGGCTTTATCTTCACCTAACGCAGCTGTTAATGCACGACGAACAAACTCTTCACTTTGGAAACCTATGGTACTAAAGTTTTGAATTTCATTAATAAAAAGCTTATGTACCGCAGTAATTTTTTCTTGGGTAAAGTCTTCCATGGCGGCCATAACCATACCCACTTGTTGCACTTGTTTTGGCTCTAAGTGTTTTAATATTTGCGCTGCATCTTCTTCTGATAAACTCAGTAATAAGATGCCTGCTTTTTCAGCGCCATCTAGTTTATCAACATCAAACCCTGCTGGGAGTGGTGCTAGCTCTTGTGTTTCAGTTTCATCACTCATCTTCGCTCAACCAACTTTTCACTACTTGCGATGATAATTCTGGCTCATTCGCTACTAACGCACGAACCGCTTTAAGTACATCTTCGTCTCGGTGTAAATCAGGCAACTGTAAGCTACCATCTGGAGCAAAACCAACTGCTCCCGCATCAAAGTCAGATGTTAACATATCCATAGTTTCATCGCCTAAATCAATATGTGAATCCAGCGATTTATCCCCATAATCTTTTGGTGTTTGATCTGGGTTAATTAAACGTCTCAGCATTGGGCGAACAACGGCAAAAAGCAAAATTATAATTAATATTAATGCCCCTAATAATTTTGCATATTTAAAAATAGTAGGATCTTTCCATAACGGTAACTCAACAACTGGCTCTTCAGCTATACGGTTAAACGGTAAAGTTACCACTTCTAAAGTATCACCACGTTGTAAATTAAAGCCAATACTACCTTGTAATAATCGACGAATGTTGGCCATTTCTTGGACCGATCGAGGACTAGGCTCAGCTTGTCCTTCAGCATTAATCGAAGTTAAATAATCTAACGCTACAGAAACACTAATGCGACGAATAACGCCAGTTTGCTGTTTGGTGTGGCTAATTGCTTCATCTAATTCATAGTTTTTAGTAGATTCTAAATGTTTCCGACCCGGCATTGCTTTTTGTTGATTGCCACCTGTAGCATTTTCAGGGATATTTGCATCTAATGGGGGTTGATTACTCAAAGCACCAGCAATACCACCTAACATGCCACCAATACTATTATCTTCTATTCGCATTTCACTGCGCAGTGCTGGTAAATCTGAATTGTAGCGACGCTGCGTTTCTTCAGTATTAGTAAAGTCCATCGCAACATCCACTTGTGCGGTGTAGTTACCTAACCCCACAACAGGAATTAAAATACTGTCTAGTTTAGTCATGTATTCATTTTCACGTTTTTGTTCAATTTCAAACTCTTTTCGTGAGCGCGATGAAATTGAATCTTGCGAGCCTGAATTTAATAATCGACCATTTTGATCAGTTACCGTGACTCTATTTGGACTTAACCCTTGCACCGAAGAAGCAATAATATCAACCACAGCGTCTACTTCTTCTTCAGAAAGTAATTTGCCTTTACGCATAGTTAAAACAGCGGTCGCAGAAGGATTTTTTTCTCTTTTCGCAAAAACATTTTCGCGAGGAATAGCTAATAAAATTCGTGCTTTAGAAATAGACTGAAGCTCTTCAACCGTACGAGCCAATTGCTGCTCACGCGCATGCTTTAATCGTTCACGCTCTAATCGTTGACTTACACCAAAGCCCATATCCTGCATAACGATCTCGTTACCAGAATTAGGTTCATCACTTAACCCTTCTCGTGCAAGTAGTAATTTAATATTTTGATATTCTTCGGCAGGAACAGAAATTATATTATTTTCTTGTTTGTAGTTCTTAATGCCATTGGCATCAAGAAAGTCCATGGTTTTGATCAATTGCTGAGTAGGTAGCTTAGTTAAATAACGATAGTCCGGTTGATTCGCCCACATAATAACAAACACGGCAATAGCCAAACAAATCGCTAATGCCATAATCAAAGTTATTTGGCGCAAGAAATCAACATTGCCCATCGTTGCAGCAAGACCTGATTTCTGTTCATTAATTCCGCTATCTGCATTATCACTGGCAACGAGATCTGAGCCGGTTTCTGAGGCAACTAATGCTGTGTTCGTTGTATCTGCCACTTAACTTCTCCGCTTTACGACTTTTAGCTTTACTGTCTTACTTAGCACATTTTATTAAACTATTTAGTAGAAATAAATCATCTAGAACAAGGCGCTTTTATGATAAATAGTTTACCTATTTTTAATGAAAGCAACGCCTTAAAAAGGGGTTTAAACCTGTTAAATCACACTGGCATACTCATAATTTCTTTATAGGCTTCAACAAATTTATTACGAACTTGAACCGTTGCATCAAAAGCTACACCTGCTTTAGCGCCAGTTATCATCACATCTGCTAAAGTGACACTTTTATCACCCATTTCAAACGCAGTACGCTTGGCACCAACTTCTTGATGAATTTCATTCACATTATTTAATGCACTTGTTAATAACTCGCCAAAATTATTTGAAGATGGATTCACTTTTCCTATAGCTTCATTACCAGCTACAGGGAAGCGATTGCCTGTTGCTTCAAGCTGCATATTTTGCATTTGTGCGTAGAGTGAGTTTGTTTTGATTTCCATAACTGCCTCTCTTGTGTCAATTTCTTGTTGTTTCACTAATATGCTTAGAACTGCAAGCATAATGCCAATAAAATAAATTAAGAATTCAATACAAAAAAGCTATAAACAACTTATTGTTTATAGCTTTAAAATCAGTTAATTAGAATGGTATTCGTAAAATGAAAAATACTACTTATGCAGGGATTTGAATGCCATTATCACGCATGCGCGCAATTTTATAACGTAACGTTCTTGGGCTAATGCCTAAACGTTCAGCGACAGCTTTCCGACTACCATGGCAAGCATGCAAAGTATCAAGGATTATCTGATGTTCTTGTAGTTTAAGCTCATTGCCCAACTTATCGTCGTTATTTACTGGGTTAGTTTGCTCATTAACCAGTGAAGTTTCAAAGTTTTCAATTAATAGATCACTCGCATCAATTTTATTGTCACTATGTAAAATCAGGGCTCTTTGCACAACATTGTCCAATTCACGTACATTACCAGGCCATTGATAAGCGGTTAACTTACTACGCGCTCCAGCAGTGAGCTCGGGAATAACATCACTACTTTTTTGACAAATACGCTCAATGATGTGTGATGCTAAAGGAATAATATCGTCACGGCGTTGTGCCAATGGTAACCATGTTAATGGAAACACATTTAAACGATAGTATAAATCTTCTCTAAAGACACCCGCTTTAACCGCTTCTTTTAAATCGCGATTACTGGTAGCAATCACACGCACATCAAGACTGATTATTTTTCTGCCACCTATACGTTCTACTTCTCGCTCTTGCAAGACCCGCAAAATTTTGGCTTGCAAACCTAAATCCATTTCGGTTATTTCATCAAGTAAAATAGTACCACCCTGTGCCTGTTCGAACTTACCAGGACACGCTTGAATAGCGCCGGTGAAAGCACCTTTTTCATAGCCAAACAAAGTTGCTTCAAGCATGTTTTCAGGAATTGCGGCGCAATTAATCGCAATAAAAGGTTTGCCTACTCTTGAAGAATAGTGATGCACATACTGAGCAAGTACTTCCTTACCTGAGCCACTAGGCCCTAGGATCATGACAGAAGCATCGGTCGTTGCTACTTTTTTGGCAAGTGCTAATAATTCTTTACTTTGAGCATCTTGTGCAATCGGCTCAAACTTTTCCTGTTGCTTGGTTGGTACATATTGATTGACCATGTTAACTAGTACTTCAGGAGCGAAAGGCTTAGCAATATAATTGCACGCTCCATCTCGCATTGCTTGTACCGCATCATCGATAGTGCCGTAAGCAGTCATCAATAAAACTGGCATATTTGCATGCTGATTTTTTATACTGGTTAATAAGGATAAACCTGACATACCACCCATTTGCACATCACTAACCACCAAATCAATATGGTGATTTTTCAATAACAACAAAGCGGCTTCGCCTGACTCGGCTTCAATACATTGATAACCTGCCAATAATATAGTATCTACGAGGGCTTCGCGTAATCCAGCATCATCCTCTACCACTAAGATTTTACTATGGTTCATAAGATTGCTCCTGTGAGGTACTTGTTGTCATGTCCAGCAAAGGCAAGCGAATACAAAAATGTGCACCTTCATCTGACTTACTCAATAAATGCACATCACCTTGATGGGCATTGGCGACGGATTTGACCACAGCCAAGCCTAACCCTGTGCCTTGCACTCTTGACGTGTAAAAAGGTTCAAATATCTTACTTGCTAATTCTGCACTGATCCCTTTGCCATTGTCCTTAACACTGATATAAACGTCTTGCTCTTGGCAATAAGAAGATATTTCAATATGCGCATCTTCTTTGATCACAGCTAAACTATTTTGCACCAAGTTTTGTAATGCTCCACTTAATGCAGTTTTATTACCTAAAATATGACAATCATCTGGGCAAGGTTTGATAATGATGGTTGCTTTTGCTTGTTCAATTAATGCTTCTAAACCAGCAGTTGAATAATGGATGAGCTTATTAACTGATAGTGGTGCCACTACTTGCTGCTTACCACTTTTCGCAAAAAGTAGCATATCATTTACTTGCTGCTCTAAATCCTCAAGTCGTGACATCAACTTACTTTGAAAGTCATCACGAGATTGTTCAGTTATTTTTTTATTTTTTAAATTAGCGCTATATAACATCGCTGCCGATAATGGTGTACGTATCTGATGGGCTAATTTAGATACCATTTGTCCTAATGAAGATAAACGCTGTAACTGCGACAATTTGTCTTGTAATAATCGCGTTTCAGTTAAATCGGTGATCATAATTAATTGACCTGGTTGATCACCTAAAGCAGTAATTTCTAGTTTTACTCGACGACCATCTTTTAACGAGACTTCGTGCCAATCATCAGCGCGTGGTTTAAAGGAGCGTCTAATAACATCAAACCATGGATGCCCTAAAATAGGTTCATCAAGTAATAAGCTCGCCACCTTATTTATTTTAATCACCACACCATCGCCATCAAGCATGATCATGCCCGTAGGCATAACATCAATAACTTGTTCTAACTGATTGGATTGTTGGCGTAATATAGCAAGCTCACCTAAGTATGATTCATTTTGTAAACCATGGTGACGTCCTGAAGCTACATTATATGGCTGTTCAGCAAATGAGAAGGCGGCTTGTTGAGACAAGCTTTCTTTAATTGGAGATGTCGATGAATACGAAAGTGCAACAGCCATATACTTTACTCAGTTTATAATAACAACCTAATAAAGCAGGATTTATGCCAGAGAGATTACTTCTTATTTTTCATAGGATTAAAAACAAAAAAAGAGGCTAGTCAATAATTTGGCAAACCTCTTTCATAACTAAAATACCTTTTGCTAGTTAAACTTTTTGTAAGCTATATTTACGCATTTTTTCGACTAAAGTCGTGCGGCGCATACCTAGTAATTCAGCTGATCGAGCCACCACCCAATCATTTTTATCTAATGCTTGATTGATTAAGGAAACTTCAAGTTCAGCTAAGTAATCTTTTAATACAAGTCCTTCATTAGGTAAGATATCAACCCGTTTTCCAGCTTGGCTATCATCTAATTCATCTTCTTCAAAGCTATCATCCGATACATCATCGTCATCATAGTCAAAACCAGCAAACAACTCATTAATTGCTTCACGCTCTTGTAACTCTTCTGGATATTCTGGCTGATACTCTTCCACATCAATATGACGATATTTGATTGGCAGCTCACTCACATTAACGATTTGTTCACCGTACATAATGATCATTCGCTCAATCAAATTTGACAATTCACGGACATTACCTGACCAAGGGTGCAGCTGCAAAGATTCAATCGCCTGCTCAGTAAAACGCACCGTTTGACTTTGCTCTTGCTCAAAACGCTTAATAAGCTCTTGTAATAAAAGTGGAATATCTTCTTTTCTTTCTCTTAATGAGGGGGTTTCGATTGGAAAAACATTTAAACGATAATAGAGATCTTCCCTAAACTCATTACTGGTGATCATCGATTCAAGATTTTGATGTGTCGCTGCAATAATACGTACATCGGCTTTTATACTTTTTGCACCACCAACCCGTTCAAACGTACGCTCTTGCAAAACTCGTAAGAGCTTAACTTGCATCGGTTGCGGCATATCACCAATTTCATCTAAAAACAGTGTACCGCCTTCCGCTAATTCAAAACGCCCTTTGCGAGTTGAAATAGCGCCAGTGAATGCGCCTTTTTCATGACCAAATAATTCACTTTCTAAAAGATCTGGAGGGATAGCACCACAGTTAATCGGTACAAAAGGACCTTTACTACGAACAGATAAATTATGAATATTACGAGCAACCACTTCTTTACCTGTACCAGACTCCCCTAAAACAAGCACACTTGCATGAGTATTAGCAACTTGCTCAATTAAAAATCGTACTTGCTGCATCGCATCACTGACACCAATAAGTGATCGAAATAGTGGGCTATTACCTGAATTTCGACTACGTTGCGTGGGTAACTTATTATGATATTGATGACAATGGTGAATGAGTTCAGTTAATTGTGCATAATTAAGCGGTGTACTCAATTCACCAATAACATTGATACAATGACTTAGCTCTTTTTGATCAACAGCATCGTGGATCAAAAAAGGACAAGCAGGATTGTTTTTTACTAAATGAACTAATTGCTCTGAGATAGTGCCACACACAATAATCGTTAAAATATTCGATTGCTGCTTAAGTAACTGTGCTACTTCATCCTCACTGCTTACTTGGCAGTGTTCACCAACAAAAGATAACACCGTTTCTATTTGTTGACACCGAGTAACGTCATTATCAATAACAACAATTGCTTTTTGACTTTGCATAATCGCCTGCATACTTCTTTGATAAACTAGCTAATTAATGAAGAGTGTAGCGTTTACCACTAAATAATCAACAAACTTTTGACGCTATCGTCATTTGTTTGACTGTTTTTATTGATGAATGTATTTTTAATTTATTAAGCAAGCATTTAGTCATAGTTATGGCATCTAGGTATATAATTTGCTTTAATCAAAAGTATAAATAAGCACAAAGCTAAATTCATAGAAAAAAGAAAGACTAAATTGACATTCAAACGTACTCAGTATCGGAAATAATATGACTTCAATGTTTAATGATAAAACAATTTTAATCACTGGCGGAACAGGCTCATTTGGTAAAAAGTATGTTGAAACTCTACTTAAGTCACATTCCCCAAAAAAAATAATCATATTTTCTCGTGATGAATTAAAACAGTATGAAATGCAGCAAGTATTTAATCACCCTTGCATGCGTTACTTTATTGGCGATGTGCGAGATGCCAACCGCTTAAGACGCGCGATGCGAGGTGTTGATTATGTTATTCATGCCGCAGCGCTCAAACAAGTACCCGCAGCTGAATATAATCCAATGGAGTGCATTAAAACCAATATCAACGGTGCTGAAAATGTTATTGAAGCGGCATTAGATAACGATGTGGAGAAAGTTATTGCGTTATCAACTGATAAGGCGGCTAACCCAATCAATTTATACGGTGCAACAAAATTAGCTTCCGATAAGCTTTTTGTTGCTGCCAATAATATATCAGGTGGTCATAAAACCACCTTTTCAGTAGTTAGATACGGCAACGTCGTTTGCTCTCGTGGCTCAGTGGTTCCTTTATTTCAAAGCATCATAGACAGTGGCGCAGACCATATTCCCATCACTCATGATGAAATGACTCGCTTTTGGATAAGCTTACAGCAAGGTGTTGATTTTGTTTTGAAAAATTTCGAGCGTATGTTAGGTGGCGAAATATTCATTCCAAAAATTCCTTCAATCAAAATAACTGACCTTGCAACAGCAATGGCTCCCAACTTAGCTCATAAGATTATCGGTATTCGCCCTGGAGAGAAAGTTCACGAAGTGATGTGTCCTGCAGAGCTATGTTATAGCACTTTTGAGTTTGACGACCATTTCGTTATTGCACCGGGTATTATTTTTAGTAGTCGCGGTAATGATTTTTCCACTAATGCTCTTGGCGAAGAAGGAGAAATGGTTAAGCGTGATTTTGAATATAATTCGTTAGATAACCCTGTTTTTCTATCCGTTGACGAAATAGCCGAATTTAATCAATTAGCATTATAATGACAGCAAAAGCCATAAAGGCGATAGAAGTGACCAAAAGAAGCATGATCCCCTACGGCAAGCAAAACATCTCTGATGAAGATATTGCTGAAGTTATCAAAGTTTTAAAGTCAGATTGGTTGACTCAAGGGCCAAAAGTTCCTGAATTTGAACAAGCAATGGCTGAACGATGTCAGGCTAAATACGCGATTGCCACCAGTAGTGCTACCTCAGCTCTGCATATTGCAGCTCTAGCTTTAGGTGTTGGTAAAGACGACATTGTTTGGACCAGCCCTGTTACTTTTGTTGCAACTGCCAACTGTGCTCTTTATTGTCATGCAAAAATTGATTTTGTTGATATTGAAGTCAATACCGGTAACATGTCAGTCAATGCACTTAAAGAAAAGCTGAGCATAGCCAAGCATGAAAATAAACTACCTAAAGTTGTTATTCCGGTACATCTAGCCGGCCAGTCTTGCGATATGCAAGCAATCAAAGCACTCGCTGATGAATATGGCTTTGCCATTATTGAAGACGCTTCTCATGCTGTTGGTGGACAATATAATCAACAAGCTATTGGTTGTTGTCAGTATTCTGATATTACCGTATTTAGCTTCCATCCGGTTAAAATAATCACCTCAGCTGAAGGTGGTATGGCATTAACAAATAACCATGCTCTTGCAGAGCAACTTAATTTGTTACGCAGCCATGGTATTACCTCAGACTCTGAAAAAATGACCGAATCAAGTCATGGACCTTGGTATTACCAACAAATATCTTTGGGTTTTAATTATCGCATGACTGATATTCAAGCGGCTTTAGGTGTCAGTCAGATTAATCGTTTGGATTTTTTTGTTGAAAAAAGAAATCAACTTGCCCAAGTATACGATCAAGCTTTTTCAGATATTAATGTGACTTCTCTCACTCCTCATAAAAGTTGTTATTCATCATACCACTTGTATATTTTATTATTACCCTTTGCAGACGATGAGCAACACAAGGAAGTTATTACCCAACTTAGAGCACAACACATATGTGCTCATGTGCATTATATTCCCGTACATTTGCAACCTTACTATCAAGCTTTAGGTTTTAAGGAAGGTGACTTTCCACAAGCCGAAAATTATTATCAACGAGCGGTATCGTTACCGCTTTACCCTGATTTAAGTAATGAAGATCAACAATATATTATTCAGCAAATTAAAATTCTTATAGAAAATATCAAGGACAATAAATGTCGCTAAAAAAAGCCCCGTTAAAAATAGCCTTTATCGGCGGAGGTGATACTTCAGCGGTGGGTTATGTTCACTTTGCTGCAAGTCAGCTTGATAACAACTTTCAGGTAGTTGCAGGGGCATTTTGTCGCTCAAATGAAGCAAATCAGTCAACTGCACAGCGCTGGAATATTACTAGCGATAGAACTTACAATTGTTGGCAAGCATTAATTGCAGCAGAAAAAGATAACGTTGATGCTTTTGTTATTTTAACGCCAACTCCAGATCATTTAGTAATGCTGATCACTTTGCTTGATTTAAATATACCAATAATATGTGAAAAATCATTGGTAGTTGGACCAAAAGAAATTGCTGTTTTAAAGAAGCATTACCAAGCAGACAAACACTTTTTAGCTGTTACTTTTAATTACAGTGGTTATGCCATGGTACGAGAGCTTAAACATAAAATAGCTCAGGGTGAATTAGGCGAAATACAAAAAATTCATTTAGAAATGCCACAAGAGGGCTTTCGACGCCCACCTGATATCGCAGGAAAAACAGCTAAACCGCAGGCATGGCGTTTGTGCGATGGCGAGCTGCCAACTATTTGTTTAGATTTAGGTGTGCACTTACATCATCTCTCTAGTTTTTTACTAACACTAGAGCCAAGCGAAACGATTGCAGAATTTGCCAACCATTCACAATACCCTGAACTGGTTGACGACATTCAAATGCTGCTTAAATATCCAAATAACATTAAAGGTTCAATGTGGATGTCTAAAACCGCAATTGGCCATAGAAACGGTTTAAAAATCAGGGTTTATGGCGACAAAGGTAGTGCTAAATGGCTGCAATTAAATCCTGATGAATTAGTACTTAGTTTTAATGATGGCCGTCGAGAAATACTCGATAGAGCCAGTGATTGCCAGTATGCTGGCGAGTTTATATATAACCGTATGAAACCTGGGCATCCAACTGGTTTTGTTGAAGCCTTTGCTAACCTATACCGTGACATTGCTGTTTCATTACATGCCTTTAAAGAGAACAAAACCATTCAGTCGCCTTATGTTTTTGGTGTTGAACATGCATCAGATGGCTTGAACTTATTTACCGCAGCTAAGGAATCGACTCAAACGGGACAATGGCAAGCAGTTAAATAATAGCCTACCTACAAGTAGGCTCGACTTAGCTATCGAATTTACTTTCTTGCTTTGAACTCAATGAGTTTGGCTTTTATTTCTTGTTTCAATACTTTACCTAAAGCACTTTTTGGAAATTCAGCAAAGCCTTGATAAAAGCGAGGCTGTTGATAATCTGTTAATTGCTGCATCGCTTGTAACATTAACTTTTTCTCATCAAAAGGCTTATTATCATTGCCATTTGAACAATCAACTTCACTTTCTAGCACATAAGCGACCCAGATCACTTCGCCAAATTTTTCATCAACAATGCCTAATGCTGCACACTCTTTGATTTCTGGTAATTCAAGTAATACCGATTCTATGTCTTGCGGGTACACGTTTATACCACCAGATTTGATCACTTCTTTTGTACGACCAATAAAATACAAATAGCCCTTTTCATCTAAATAGCCTAAATCACCAGTATAAAAATACCCTTCATCATCAAAACTCGCCTGTGTTTGCTCAGGTAAGTTAAAATAGCCCTTAAATTGTGTTGGTGTTAAACAAGCTATTTCTCCTATTTCACCAAATGGTAGCCTTGTTCTGTTTTTATCACAGATCTTCAATTCAATATTTGGCAAAACGCGTCCAACACTCGCCAATGGCACGCCTTTTTCAGTGATATCAAAATCAGTGACAACGCCAACTTCAGATGCACCATAACATTCATGAAAATGACAATTTAAATGTTTAAGTAAAAGCTTTTTATCCGTTTCATTAAGTGTCGCAGATGAAGAAACCAAGCAACGTAATGAGCTGAAATCATGAGCTTTATTTTGTTCACTAGGAGCAGTACCTTGCTTGCTTAGCTCAGTTAACAAAGCAACCAATTGACTTGATACCGCAAAAAGAAAACTCACTTGATGTTCAGCAATTGATTTAAGCCAAGCTTGCAATGAAAACTTAGGTAATATCACTACCGTAGCCCCTAACATCAGTGGCATTAATAACGAACGTTGTGCCAAAGAATGATACAAAGGTGTCGCCACCAATACGGTGTCATGAGATGTTAACTGGTAATAATTAATGGTTGCTTTAAAGGCTCGTTCAATTTTTGTTTGTTGGGTGAATATAATTGGCTTTGGTGAGCCTGTAGAGCCAGAGGTCATTGTGAGAATATAGTCACTCAAGCAATCAGCAGGTTTAATATCCTTGATTACTGGTGTTGTAATTAAATCAGCAAAGCAATGACCGTTATTCTCTACTCGCCCTATGTTTACCGCAGTAGAACCTAAATTAATGATGTATTCACCAGATAAAATATCATTTTTAATCAATAAACTAACAGATGTTGGCCAAGCAATTGCAAAATCACATTCTGCTTTATCAACCGCTAATTTCAACGCCTGACCTTTTAAGGTTAATGGCAAAGGCGCTATTGCACAGCCTAACTTAGCTACTGCTATTAGGCTCACTACAAACTGCATATTGTTAGGGCATAACAAGGCAATACGGCTATTGGCAGTTACGCCAATATTCATCAACCCTTGAGCAAAGCTATCAACTTGAGATAATAAACCGCTATAGCTAATTTTCTCTTTATTATAAATACACGCTATTTTCTCAGGGGAGTTAATACGGTGCTGATTGATGAGCTGATATATATTCATATTATTCTTCACTTGTGTCAAAACTCAACTCGGTAAAGTTAAGCTCGACAAAGTTAAAGTCAGCAACTGAAGCCTGAGGAAAAAGTTTCTGTGTTATTTGAAATGACTTATCTTCTATAGCTATTGTTGAAAACCCCATATATTTATTAAGCAGATTTACAAACTTATTTTCTTTATTGATCACTGCCAACCAATGGCCTTGAGGAAAAAGCTTTTGGGTATATTCTAACTGCCATTTAAGTGCCAACATAGCGACATTAAAAGGCACTTCACCTTGAGCTGTGAACCAACCGCCATATATATATTGTTTGTCATTGACTAAAGATTCTTGATGCCAAATATACAACAATGGCTGCTCGTTTTGGTATAAAACATAGGATTGACGATTATTATTAAACCACCAAACATAATGTTCAAGGGGGTGAATTTCCGTTTGAATTGTCATTCTTTCGCTGTTATTTGGTAGGTTACGAGACTGTCGATAATGATTAATATCTTTGTCGTTTACAGGTCGAATATACATTGAGTCATTAAGAATAAATCGTTCATTGTCATCAGAAAAATCACTTGTATATTGAGTTGATGAAGCTTTAGCTGAAGGTATTTGCTGAGAGTCTGCATCAAGTAATATATCAACAATACTGACAGCTCCTGTACCATCTACTTCAAAAGTAGGCTCTGCTCGTAACGCTCTAGTTCGCGGTAATTGATCCAACATACTCACAATCAACCGACTGAAATATTCAACTTGTTGAGCATCTCTCGCGTCAAATGTTGATAAATGAAAATAATGACCTAAATCAGCTAAATCACAATAATTATTCTGCTGATTTTCGGCAATAGAAAAAGTAATCGTTGGTGTTTTAGTTGCCGCGAGTTCATAAAGTGAAGTACCTAAAGCGCCAACAAATAAGTCAGTTTGACAATAATACTTTGCTAAGCATTTTGGTTGGTACAGAAATGTAACTTGAGGATTAACTTTCGCTATCAATTCAACTAAGGCAATATTTTCAGCCTTAGGGCCAATAACAACAATAATCTCAAGCTCATTTTTAACAGTAACTTGTTGATACAACACGGTTACCAGTTTAGCGATTATATTAAGATCACCCCCACCACCTAGTGACATTAATATTTTTTTAGTGTCGACTTCAGTCAAAAAACGTTCATTTTTATTATTTTTATAAGCTGGCGATAAAATAGCATATTGCGGCCCTAAAAAAGCGCGGCAGGTATCGGGTAATTTATCCTTATAACGTGAAGGGGTATCAGCGCCAAGCCATTTGGCATCAAACAAAATATCACAATAATGTTGGCGTGCTAAATCATCAAAAACAACCACTTTTTTATCTGCACTTTTTATTACTCTTTCCCATTCAATACCTAAGTCATAGCTATCGAGAATAATAGTATTTATATCAGGAAATTTTTCCATCAACTGCAAACACTGCTGAGCGTCTTCTTGTACACCTTCCTGTGCACTAAAAGGGCTATTACTTAGATAAACTAATTCACTCTCGATTTCAGCTAAGAAGGGGAATAAATTCTCTGATTGTTCATCAAGAATAAAAAGTGACTGACAGCCTCTGTTTTGCAATTCAAGCGCCAGCCACTTCATTCGCATGAGGTGACCAATACCAACAGAGGTGGCAATTCGAAAAGCAAACATCATGCTGTAGATTTAGTTAACAAAGTTTTGAGTAAACCTCTTACTGTTGAGTTCTTCTCATCAACTAATTCATCAGGCAAAACCATGAGGGAAAACTCAGTCTCTAGTGCAATGATCATCGTTAATATTTCAAATGAGTCGAGTAAGGCTGAGCCGACAAAATTGAACCCAAGCAAGCTAACTTCATCAGTTTCAATGCCTCGTTCCATCAAAAATTTTTGAAAAAACATCAACAACTCTTTTTCTAAAATCATAACAATCTACTCAATAAATTTAAATAATATGCTGCCAAGAAAGTTGTGTGCCTCTTAGGATAAGGTGTTTTGAGGCTTTCCCTAATACTCGCACAATATCTTTAGGCATCAACTCTCCTCCTCCGGGACGTAAATTGGCAACATTTTCTCGGGTCAATACTTCACCCTTTTGAATATCTTGAATTGCATATAAACAACGACGCGTATTTGAAGTTATTAGAGGGTAATCAACTTTACCTATTGCTTTTTCAACTTGACGAACACCACCCACTAATGCTTTTAATTCGTCTGGCGTCATTGAAAAAAAGCTATCCGCGGTATTGTCATCCTTGCTCATCACAAAGTGCTTTTCAATCATGCAAGCACCAAAGGCAACCGAAGCGAGTGGAACATCATTACCAAGTGTATGATCAGATAAGCCAACCGGACATTGAAAACTTTGCCCTAAATGAGGGATAGTGCGTAAATTAATGCTTTCAGCGGGTGCAGGATAAGTACTGGTACATTTAAGTAAACATAACTCAGTAACGCCTGCTGACTCAGCCACTTGAACAGCTTCGGTTATTTCAGCCAAAGTAGCGCTACCAGTAGATATGATCATAGGTTTACCCGTTTTAGCGACATAACGAATAAGCTCATGATCAATAACTTCAGGCGAGGCTATTTTATATGCAGGAGAGTTAAATGACTCTAATAGATCAACCGCTGAGTTATCAAAAGGCGAAGAAAAACAGGTTATTCCAATTTTATTTGCTAATTCAATGAGCTCTTTATGGAAGTCCCAAGGCATATAAGCATTTTTATATAAATCATATAAATACTGCCCCTTCCAAGCGCCTTGCGCTTCAAAGTGAGGCTGTTTACAGTTTAATGTCAGCGTATCTGCGGTGTAAGTTTGTAGCTTTATTGCATCAGCTCCAGCTTCTTTAGCTGCATACACCAGCTCTTTCGCGCGACTTAAATCTTGCCCATGGTTAGCTGACATTTCAGCAATAATATACGTTGGCTGATCAGGACCTATTTTTCGTCCCTCAATAGTAATTTCTGATTTAAATGTCACAGACTCTCCAAAATATGAAAATTTTTGCTAACTAATTTTTATGATTTAAAATATGCAATTAAAATGCCGAAAAACAATACCGAAAACAAATGCACATATATTTAAAACCATATTAAAGTCAGGTAATTAACTCTCTTACTGTCAAGCAGTGTAATGATTTGTTATCGTTAGCTCAAATGATAATTAGATTAAGTTAGCTCTATGTCAAAAATAATGATCATCATACAAGCTCGTATGACCTCAACTCGGTTACCCGGTAAAGTTTTATTGCCTATTGGAGAAAAGCCAGCTTTAGAAGTAATGATTGATCGACTTGGAAATTTACGAGATCAAATTATTATTGCCACCACTAATGACGGAAGTGAAAAACCTATTGTCGATTTGTGTGGCAAGCTAGGAATAAAGTACTATCAAGGGGATACCAATAATGTTTTAGAGCGTTATTATCTTTGTGCAAAACATTTTGGTGCTAATGCTGATGATGGCATTATGCGCTTAACCAGTGATTGCCCGATAATTGATTTTGATTTAACGACAAAGGTGATTAATACCTTTAATAGTAACAGTTACGACATGGTGAGTTTAGGACCACACAGCGGTTTTCCTCGTGGGTTAGATGCTTGTATATTTAGTTTTGAGATACTAGAACACACCTATAATAACGCTTCTCTAGCTTGTGATAAAGAACATGTAACCTTAGGCATGGCTAAATTTAATCATTTGAATTGTTATAATATTTCAGCACTTGAAGATTTTTCACATTACCGTTTAACAGTAGACGAAGAAGCTGATTATCAATTAATTACCGAAATCTATCGCCTTTTTAATTATCAAACTGATTTTACTTATCAAACATTAATCGAGAAACTCCAAGAACATCCATACCTCTATGACATAAATAAACATGTAGAACAAAAAAAGGCATAAAAAGTGCTTGTTAAATAAGAATAAAACAACACTCATTCTATCTTAAGTAAGGATTTAACACATGATACATGTGCTAGTACAAGCAAGTTCACGCTCATGGCAAGGCTGGGAAGACTTCTGCACCAACCCCGCTGATGGAAAGCCTGCAGCACAATATACAGTCGATAAATTTTTAGCTGCTTCTCCTGATGTAAAAGTAACTTTAATAGCACCTGATTTTGATAAAACTGGCTTATTCCCCCATATATTTGAAGGATATGAGCCTCAGTATTTCAATATACACTTTAGTCATGATGATAGTCCTTTGCTACGTATGGTCAGTGCCACGAAAGAACTGGCAGATAATGATTATTTTATTCGTGTGGATGGTCTTCACTTTGCGGCATTAGAAAAAGAGTCATTAGCTATGCTCCAACAAGCTAAAGCGAGTAATGTAGATTGCATGAAGTTCCCCGATGACTTTCCAATTCAATTCACCGCAGACGTATATCGTGTAGGTGCTTTAAGGGCTCTTGCACAACAAAATCCGACACCGGAATTTTCTGTACATCCTAAATATGCATTTCTTAATGAGCCAAATAAATGGCGGGTAGACTATATACCTTCACCAACAGTTTCTGATGACTACTTACTTTGGGCAAGAAATGTAGCAAAAACAGTTTATGTTCCCCGTACTTCAACCAATGAAAATGCCAAAAAAGCAGGTGATTTACATACATTCCATTATGATTTCGCGAAGAAATATTTGAAATCTGGTGAATTGGTGCTTGATTGTTCTTCTGGCTGTGGTGAAGGTAGTTTAATTTTAAGCTCTATGAATGTAAGCATTATTGGTGGTGATATTGATGCAGAGCAAGTAGATATTGCTAAAAAGCGTTGTTCGGGTCATGAGTTAATAAGTTTCAATGTGGTTGACATTACTAACCAGCCTTTCCCTGATCACCATTTTGATGTTGTTGTAAGTTTGGAAACTATTGAGCATGTTGATGAAAACAAGTGTCTTGCCGAAATTTATCGCGTACTGAAACCTGGGGGCTTAGCGATCATCAGCACACCACAGAACTCTTTAGGCCATATTCCTATTAATATCATGCACGAAAAAGAGTACTGTCTTGAAGAATTAACGGCTTTATGCGAGAAAATGTTTTTTATTGAAGAAGTGATCGCGATTAAGCAGGGTAGGATAATAATTGAAGGAAGTAATAAGGGTAACAATATGATGTTATTTTGTCGAAAAAAATAGCCCTATAGAACCTATATAAACTAGGCTGCTCAAGCCAAGTTTATATAGGTTCTAAAACGTTAAAATGTTCTAACCAGTAAAGCTCCTGACATAAGCTTTTTATCGGTTAACTCAATCAAAGGTTTTCCTTTATATTTTTCATCTAAGTAGGTTTGTGAACCAATTACTCCAATAACATTTTCATTGATATGTGGCCAAACAAGCTCAGTTAATGCACTTGTCCCCCAAATAATGATTGGCTTCCCAATTAACGATTTAAGTTGAGTAAAAAGATCATTCATTGGTATTTCAGCTAAATTCATTCCTATCTTGGAAAACAGTAACATGCTTGAAATGAGTTTTTCTTGTACGTAAAAATTCGTTTTAAGTTCTCGTTGAGTTAGAACGCACAACTCATTATCTTCGGCAGCTAAAAATTGAAAGCGATGTGATTTTTCCTGAATCAATTTGCCTAAATCATGGCTACTGGGTCCGAATAAAACAATATCATGCTTATTAATGTCATCATTTAAAGTACTAATAATCGATTCAACATTATCGTCTTCACTTATTCGATAAAGAATTAAACCATTTTTTATCGTATTATCAATGTTGTTTTTTGGTAGTGACTTGCCGGTTAATAGATTTTGATTTACCAACCTTAAATGCCCATTGTGTTGCATCACAGGAGTAGTGAAATTATAAGCTATATGGTCAGGCCCATATTCTCCTCCTCCCATAGTCCAGTGATCTATTCCAACTAACGTTGAGTGCTTAAATAAAAATCCCATTAAATAAAAGCTATGCCCCTGATTAATGCCAAATTCTTTGTAATATAAAACGTTCTTATTTTTAACGATATTAAACAGCTTGATGAGTAAAGATAATTCCGACTTGTTAGGAAGTTCGACTAAATGATCCGCCATCCAAAGAGCAAAAACATTTAATTTTTCTTCTAACAACTCTGCCTGATTAAGTATATCTCTCCTATTAACAGATTGAATCAATTGAGTATTTATAGGTGATGCTTTTTCACTTTCTATTGGGAGTAGATTTCCTCCCCAGTTTTCATCATTAGCACAAAAGTTTTGTGATAATAAGCGTTTTGCTGGTTGTTTTACAATTTTGCTACGTTCACCAACTGTTTGAAAGTGCTCCATATCATATATCGTCACTCCTGATGAATTCAGATCAATGCAAGAGTATTTTGAAATTGCTCTCATAGTATATTCAACATCATTCCATCCCCAGAAAGGGTCTAAAGCTTCGAGTAAGCCTTGAGATTGGTGCAGCATTTTCTTAGGTATAAGAAATAAGCCTGCATTACCAGTAAGAAATGAACCTCGTCCTGGTTCTTGTTGGATACGCCAAGAATTTAGTTGTAAATAATTTTGCCATTCTTCAATACTCGGTTTACTCGTCACCCACTCGATCGGTAAACGATATCTTCCACAAACATATAAGTTTTGTTCAAAATCAGTAATTGATGACTTATTATCGATGATATTAAATAAGGCAGTTAGGGCACTAGCTGGTATTAACACTTCCGCACCACAAACTCCCACTAATTTACCTTGGGCTCGCCTTAACGCTATATTTGCACATATGTTTCCGGGAATCCCACGGTTACTATATTCCGCGGTATACTCAGATGGAACATAAAGGAAATTTGCAACTTTGATTCCATCAACTGATAAACTCACTGAATCTTTAAGTCTATTTTCACTTGCCCAATCAACAATTAAAATCTCTAGGGCATCAAGCCTTCCAGCTATTTTTGCTGAATGGGCTAAAAAGTTAATAGTTGTCGAAAGGCGATATAAAAAATCAGGTGTATAATTATCATTTCTACCAAAAAAACAAAAAGATAGTAACTTAGTGCTATTTTTCATTATCAATCATACCGCTTATTAATAGTTTGAATTGAAAACAACCTGAGTGCCTTTAAATTCAAAGCCAAAAGGAACATGCAATAAC
>Ga0209292_1000021_pt1 | contig 248588 bp, 206 predicted proteins | sample GOMGulsemesocosm_2_FD_184634 | JGI IMG/M metagenome (GOLD analysis project Ga0209292, IMG submission 184634) | Methane-oxidizing microbial communities from mesocosms in the Gulf of Mexico - GOM9C Gulf of Mexico (SPAdes) (version 2) | ecosystem: Environmental > Aquatic > Marine > Cold seeps...
GCTGGTTAAAATACCCCAAGAATTCGTTGCTCTCAATTCCAATAGCCAGCTATTGCTCAATCGAGCGCCTTACCTTGATTTATTTTTCCTTCGCACAACAAGATCACAAACTTAATGGAATTGGTATAATTAACTTTAGGTAATGCAGATACAAAAAAGGCTAGTACTTGTATAAGTACTAGCCTTTCTAATAATACAATCGCTATAACGATTGTATTATTAAATGAACTCAGTGAATTAGTCCGCTTGAATTCGAGTAATATCAGCACCTAAACCTTGCAACTTACCTTCAATGCATAAGTAGCCACGATCAATATGATAAATACGATCTACCTGTGTTGGTGATTTAGCTACTAAGCCGGCTATTACCAAACTTGCAGAAGCCCTTAAATCAGTTGCCATCACTTGTGCGCCATTTAAGCTCGTAACGCCTTTAACGATAGCTGTATTACCTTCTAGCGTGATGTCTGCGCCCATACGTTGTAACTCAGGTACGTGCATGAAGCGGTTTTCGAAAATGGTTTCAATAACGGTTGCAGTGCCCTCAGCTAAGACATTCATAGTCATAAACTGCGCTTGCATATCGGTAGGAAAAGCTGGATGAGGTGCAGTTCTAACATTTACGGCTTTTGCAGGATCTTTCATTTCAAGCTCAATCCAATCAGTACCTGTAGTAACGGTAGCACCCGCTTCCTGTAGCTTACTTAGTACCGCTTCTAAAGAACCTGGGTCAGTATTTAAGCATTTAATATGGCCCTGAGTAACGGCTGCTGCAACTAAAAAAGTACCTGTTTCAATACGATCAGGCATAACAGCATACTCTTTACCGCACAATTCGCTCACACCTTCAATGGTTAGAGTGTCACTACCTGCTCCGGTAATTTTAGCGCCCATACTTTTTAAGCAATTAGCAAGATCGACAATTTCAGGTTCGCGAGCAGCGTTTTCAATAACTGTGATACCTTCAGCTAAAGCGGCTGCCATCATTAAGTTTTCAGTACCGGTAACACTTACGGTATCCATGAAAATTGTCGCGCCCGTTAAGCGCCCTTCTTTTTTGGCTACAATATAACCGTCTTCAACAGTTATATCAGCGCCCATTAGCTTCAGGCCTTGAATATGCAGATTTACTGGTCGTGCGCCAATAGCACAACCGCCAGGCAATGAAACCTCAGCTTCTCCCATACGAGCCAGTAATGGACCTAAAACTAAGATTGAAGCGCGCATAGTTTTTACTAAGTCGTAAGGAGCACGGCAAACATCAATGCAACTAGCATCAATCATTAACTTATCTTCGCTAAGCCACTCACTTTTAGCACCTAGCTGCCCCAATAACTTAACCGTAGTTAAAATATCATTAAGCTGGGGTACATTACTAAAAACGATTGGCGTTTTAGATAACAATGCCGACATTAAGATAGGAAGAGCTGCGTTTTTTGCCCCAGAGATCACGACATCGCCGCGAAGTGGTTTACCACCAATAACTTTAAATGCGTCCAAAATAACTACTACTTACTTAAAATGATGAAGAAATATCGAGCCAGTATACACAAAAATGCCCAGCATTAAAAAGCTAGGCATTAAAAATACAATTTAGTAACACGTTAACTGTTAATTGAATAACTTATCACGCTGCCATTGTGCTTTATTGAAGGTTTTCACAGTCACAGCGTGAATGGTGCCATCTTTTATAATGTCAGCTAACGGTTTAAGTACCGCTTGTTGCCTTTTTACACGGCTTAATTCGTCAAACATATCACTTACAGCATTAATTCGGCATTGCGAACCGTCGAAAGTCACGTGCACTTCATCAAGTTCAAGTGCATCATTTATTAATTTACCAACTAATTCTTCTATCTCACTAACTTCCAAGGGGCTCTCCTTTGTTCATTGTTTTATAATTACTAATCACTTGCTATAGGTAATAAACCATCTACACCACTTAAGTTAATTAGTTTTGTTAATTTTGCAGGTATATTACTAAAATTTAGCTGACAAGAAAAATGTGCTGCCTGTTCCATAAGATAAAATAACCATGCAAGACCAGCTGTATCCACTTTACTTACTTGGTTTAAATCAACATTAACAGCGCCATGGGCAAACCAGTTAACATATTCATTGCTTTTTATTTGTGCAACGCTATGGCGACTGAGCTCACCACAAATATTGAGAGTACCATGATTTAAGGTTATTTTAACAATACTCACAAGCTACCCTTGTTGTTCTGTTTTAGCAGAATTACCTTTATCTTTGGCGGTACTATTTTTAAAAATAATATCTTTAGTGCTTTTTCTTTTTAATAGGTCTGTAACGTACGGTAAACCTTTCTGTCTAATGATGCTACCCAATTCAGCTTGTTTAGAGTCCAGTAAGCTAACACCTTCAGCTACCATATCAAACGCTTGCCACTGCTTAGTTTTTTTATCAAGTCTCACCTTGAAAGCGACATCAATATTATCCCGACCTGGCATAATAATACGGGTATTTACTGCCACAATTCTTTTACCCGCAAATGGTTTTTCAGGAGAAAATTGCACAGCCTGATTATCATACAAAGTAAATACTTGCGCATAAGAGCTCACGAGATATTCACGGAAAACGGGAACAAATGCACGACGCTCTGCATCAGTAGTTTTCTTTAAGTGCTTACCTATAACTTTAAAAGCTGAATATTTATAATTAATGTAAGGCATTAGTTCTTCGCGAACTATGTCTTTGAGCAAATTAGGATTTTCTTTAATTGATTGTTGCTCAGCCGCGAAACGTTTAAAAGTTTGCTCGGCCGCACCTTGCACCATGTTATACGGGTTACTTTGGTCAACAACTAATCTAGTAGTTTCCACCGGAGTTATAGCTGTCTCAGTAGCGGCCTTATTTTCCGTCACTTCACTCTGCGCAAAGGCATTACTACTTAGTACTAAACTCATGGCAAAGCCACAAAAAATATTACTTTTACTAAGTTTTCTTAAACTCATCATTTTACTCATCACCACTTCCTTGGCTAAATAAAAACTGTCCAATTAACTCTTCTAACACCAACGCCGGTTTAGTGTCTTCAATAAAATCACCTGCCTGCAGAGTATCTACCGATTCGTCAATAAAACCGGGTTGAATACCTAAATACTGCTCACCTAACAAACCAGCAGTTAATATCGCCACTGAGGTTGCTTCGGAGAATTGATTGTATTGTGTATAGATATCAAGAGTGACCACGGGTGTGTAATCCTCTATATCCAAAGAGATATCACTCACTCGACCAACAACTACACCACCAACTTTAATAGGAGAGCGAACTTTTAAGCCACCTATATTATCAAATTTTGCAAAAAGCTGGTAACTTTCACCGCCACCACCTATACCTGTGTCAGCGACTTTTAGCGATAGCATTAATAAAGCCCCAAGGCCTAATGCGACAAATAAACCAACCAATAACTCTATTTTCTTTGACACCATGTCTTTCACCAACACCTTGTAATAAAAAATTCAACAATATACTTTTAACGGAACCACAACTGGCCTTCACAGCAAGAGGGGTAATTATTTTACAAACATTAACGCCGTTAAAATAAAATCTAAAAATAACACTAATAAAGAGGATTGTACCACGGTTGAAGTAGTCGCCCGACTAATACCTTCAGAGGTTGGCTCACAATCATAGCCTTTATATACCGCTATCCACATAACGACAAAAGCAAAAACAATACTTTTGATTACACCATTTAAGATATCTTTATCAAAATCGACCTGATCTTGCATCACAGACCAAAATGTCCCGCCATCAACACCTAGCCAATCAACACCGACAACATGTGCACCTAGTATTCCAACCATAGAGAAAATAGCGGCTAACAAAGGTAAGCTGATAAAACCAGCCCAAAATCTTGGTGCAATAACACGCCTTAAGGGATCAATCGCCATCATTTCTAAGCTAGATAGCTGCTCTGTTGCTTTCATTAAACCAATTTCAGCGGTCAATGCAGAACCAGCACGCCCTGCAAATAATAAAGCCGCAACCACGGGGCCCAGCTCTCGCAATAATGATAAGGCAACCATAGGGCCCAAACTGGCTTCAGCGCCATAACCCACAAGAATAGTATAGCCCTGTAACGCTAACACCATACCAATAAAAGTGCCCGAGACCATTATGATTAATAAGGATAAAACACCGACACTATATAACTGCTGCATAAGTAAAGGCGTACCTTTACGTACGTTAGGTACATGCATCAACGCCGATACTAACAAAATAACCGCACGACCCAAGCCACTTACCATATTAAGGGTTTGCTTACCTAAAAAGTGTAATTGCTGCACTATGAAATGCCTCGAATGTTACTACTTCTAATAAGATTCATTTATTTAACTCTTTCTGAAGATGTTTTTATAAGTTCATCACTATAAGTCGGAGCCTCATAATGAAAAGGTACTGCGCCATCGGCTTGCCCTTGCACAAACTGCTGTACCAGTGGCGAAGTGTTTTGACGAATTTGCTCAGGTGTACCGTGGCCTATCACTTTCTTTTCAGCCACGATATAAATATAATCGGCAATGCTCATCACTTCAGGGACATCATGTGAGACCACCACTGACGTTAGGCCTAACGCATCACTTAATGAACGTATTAAACGAACAATAACCCCCATTGAAATAGGGTCTTGACCAGCGAAAGGTTCATCATACAAAATTAGCGCAGGGTCTAAGGCAATCGCTCGAGCCAACGCTACTCTACGGGCCATGCCGCCAGAAAGTTCACTAGGCTGCAAGTGTCTCGCTCCTCGAAGACCCACCGCTTCAAGTTTCATTAAGACTATTTTTTCTATAATAGCTTCAGATAATTGGGTGTGTTCTCTAATCGGAAAGGCAATATTGTCGAAAACACTCATTTCGGTAAATAGGGCACCACTTTGAAAGAGCATGCTCATATGTTTACGTGCTTCATACAACTCCCTGCGTGATAATGCAGGGATATTTTGTCTATCAAAAAGTATTTTACCACTTTCAGGTGTAATCTGGCCGCCAATTAAACGCAATAATGTCGTTTTTCCAATACCGCTGGGGCCCATGATAGCGGTAACTTTTCCTTGTGGAATAGATAAACTGATATCATCATAAATGATTCGTTCACCTCGTTTAAAGGTTAAGTTTTCAATTTCAACCAAGTTTGCTGGGGGTGCAGAGTTTGCCATTATTTAACGTCACTGTTTTTAATCGCTTCAATCAGCAATACTAATTCTTTTGGTAGGACAATTTTACCTGAGCAAAAATAAATCTTCATTAGAAATAAACCAATAACAGTGCAATTAATGTAAGAATCCGCAGTTGATTTGTAAGAAACTGTTCAAATATGCTTAAAAGTAAGGCAAAAGAATATTATTTTCGTTTTGGTCGCATTATTTACTTCTTTTTTACTCAACAACCAGCGACAATTTACACTTAACTTTGGAGTCGTTGATGCTAGAACAAATTTTTATATTACTTATTGCCCTTGTTACTTTAGTTTGGAGCGCCGATAAATTTGTTTTTGGTGCTTCTTCATTAGCAAGAAATTTAGGTATTTCACCAATGATCATTGGTTTAACTATCGTAGCAATGGGCTCATCCGCACCAGAAATGATGGTAGCGGCAACAGCATCGCTGCACGGTAACCCTGATACAGCTATCGGTAATGCTATTGGCTCAAATATCACCAATATAGCTTTGGTACTTGGTATTACTGCTTTATTGCAACCTTTAACCGTATCATCACAAACGATAAAACGAGAAATTCCACTTATCTTAGCCGTTACAGCTTTAGGTTATTGGCTACTTATTGATAACCATTTCAGTTTTATTGAAGGCCTAGTATTGATTGCCGGCTTTGCCATTTACATCATTTCACTACTTGTTATTACTTTAAAGAAAACCCAAGGAAAACCTAGTGATGACCCGCTAATCCTTGAAGCAGAACAAGATGTAGCCCCTGCCGTCAGCATGAAATTATCACTAACTTGGTTGGCTGTTGGTATCATTTTATTACCATTAAGTGCGAGCTTTTTGGTTGATTCTTCTGTATTTATTGCTAAAGCATTTGGTATTAGTGATTTAGTTATTGGCTTAACTATTATTGCTATAGGTACTAGTTTGCCTGAACTTGCTGCAAGTATTATGAGCATAATCAAAAAAGAAGACGACTTAGCCTTGGGCAATATTATTGGCTCAAATATATTTAATATCTTAGCCGTATTACCCATAGCAGGCCTGATTGCTCCTGGCAATATTGACGCCTTAGCTGCAAGTAGAGATGCACCTTACATGTTAGGGGTTACATTATTGCTATTTGTCTTATGTTTTAGTCGTCGTTTAGGGGCATTTAGAATTACTCGTGCCAAAGGCGCATTATTACTGTTAAGCTTTATTGCTTACCAAGTATTACTTTTTAGCCAATTATCATAATTAGAGTTGATATAAATTAATCATTATGAAAAATTTTAAACAGTTAGCAAAGAATGTAATTGAAATAGAACAACAGGCGATTGCAGAACTCGTGCAATTCATTGACGACAGCTTTGAACTTGCTTGCCAACTGATGTTTCATTGTAAAGGCCGCGTAATAGTAATTGGCATGGGAAAATCAGGCCATATCGGCGGTAAAATTGCCGCTACGCTTGCGAGTACAGGTACCCCTTCATTTTTTGTTCATCCTGGTGAGGCCAGTCATGGCGACTTAGGAATGATCACCAGTAATGATGTAGTTTTAACCATATCAAATTCAGGTGAAACCAGCGAAGTGCTTGCGATAATCCCTGTTATCAAGCGCATTGGCGCTAAATTAATTTCAATGACAGGTAACAGCGACTCAACGCTAGCAAAATTAGCTGACACGCATGTTTGCATAAAAGTATCTTCGGAGGCTTGTCCACTCGGCTTAGCACCTACCTCAAGCACAACAGCGACTTTAGTCATGGGTGATGCATTGGCTGTTGCCTTATTAAATGCACGTGACTTCACTGCTGATGATTTTGCCTTATCCCACCCAGGTGGTAGTTTAGGTAAGCGTCTACTACTTCGCCTTAGCGACATTATGCATAAAGGTGAGCGAGTGCCTGTAGTTTCAGAGCATGCTCTTATTAAAGACGCCTTGGTTGAAATGTCGCTAAAAGGTTTAGGTATGACTGCAATAGTTAACGAGCAAAAGAAACTCGTAGGCTTGTTTACCGATGGCGATCTAAGACGAGTATTAGATAATAGGATAGATATTCACAGTGATAGTATCAGCACAGTAATGACACACAATCCTAGCGTAGCAAAAAGTGATATGTTAGCAGCACAAGCGCTAAAGATTATGGAAGATAAAAAAATTAATGGCCTAATTATTGTTGATATTAACAACATCCCGGTGGGCGCGATGAATATGCATGACTTATTAAGTTCTGGAGTACTTTAATGAATACTTTATATGGCAATGTTCACAATGATATTTTAGTTAAAGCGGCTCAAATAAAGTTATTAGTATGCGACGTTGATGGCGTATTTTCTGATGGTAGAATATATTTAGGTAATGATGGTGAAGAACTAAAAGCTTTTCACACTAAAGATGGCTTTGGTATAAAGGCCTTAGGTGCAAGTGGCGTTGCCGTGGCAATCATTACCGGCAGAAATTCAGCAATTGTAGCCAATCGCATGAAAGCACTAAATGTAGCTCATATTATTCAAGGTCAAGAAAATAAATTGCCGGCATTAATCGAGTTGACTCAGCAACTACGTATTGATATTGATGAAGTTGCCTATATAGGTGATGATGTACCTGACTTAGCTTGTATCGAAGCTGTCGGTCTTGGTATTAGTGTTGCCGATGCACATCCTTTAGTACAACGCGGTGCAAACTATACCACTTTCATTCGTGGTGGTTTTGGCGCTGTACGTGAAACATGCGACTTAATAATGCAGAGCCAGGGTAGTTTAAATAATGCTACGGGCGCTAGTCTATGAATCGATTAAATAGCCTAGCGCTATTTGTCTTACTGCTTAGCTCATTAATATATGGCATTATTGAATGGCGTAGTGCATCTATAGAACAAGACACTTTAATAGTTGATGAACAACGACCCGACTTTATAGCTGAGCAATTGCAAAGTAAAATTTATAGTGACTTAGGTCAATTGTCGCATACTATTAAAGCCGAGCGCATGGAACATTATGCTGATCTGGAAGTCAGTTTTTTTGAATTGCCAAATTACACCTTGTATCCTCAAGAAAAAGGGCAACCATGGAAAGTCAGTGCCCAAGAAGCAACACTTTATAAAGATAATCGTGTTGAGTTAAAAACACAGGTGCGAATTACAGCAACGGAAGTAAACAGTTTAATAAAAGAGATTCATTGCAAAACAATAGCATTAGATTTAAAAACCAACATAATTAGCTCAGCGCAAGCAGTGGTTGTAATCGGCAAAGATTTCACCATGTACGGCTCAGGATTAATTATCGATTTAAACACTAAACAAATGACCCTAACTCAGCATGAACGTACTATTTATATCAAAAATGATGAAAGCTAAATTAAGCCTTATTACCTTCAAAGGTAATAACTTCACACATAATACCTTCAAAATATTAGCACTAAGTTGTAGTCTAGTAATATTTAATCCGACTCAAGCCGCTAAAAACGATTTACAGCAAGAAATCACCATAAAATCAAAACGACAAGCTGCCGACCTTAAAAATAAAATCGCCAGTTACTTAGATAATGTCAGCATCAGTCAAGGCTCTATTTCGATTACAGCCGACATAGTGAAAGTTTTTAGTGTTATTGATAAAAAGAGCGGTGATAAAAACGATACTTATTTGGCTAAAGGCAAACCAGCAGTATTTAAACAAAAATTAGAAGATGGTAGTCTCATTAAATTGCAAGCGGATGAGATAACCTATAATCCTAATTCCAATACAATTACAGTTTCAGGCAATGCTCTGGTCAAACAAGCTGGTAGCGAAGTTAGTGGTAATGAAATTACCTATAATACTTTGAGCGAAAAATTAGAAGCGCAAAGTGAAGGTAACCAGTCAGTTACCACTATATTACAACCAACAGTATTAAAAAAACAAAAAGAAACTCACGAAAAATCAAAAGAAGAAAAAGAATCTAATAAAGCTGCTGAAAAAATAATTGATAAAGAAGCAGAGAACAAAGGTGACTCCAGTGACAGCTAACATAGAGAGTAAAGCCTCTGTAAATACCTTAATTGCCGATGGTTTATCAAAATCTTATAAAAGCAGACAAGTTGTAAAAAATGTCAGTTTACGAGTTGACGCTGGGCAAATAGTTGGTTTGTTAGGGCCAAATGGTGCTGGTAAAACTACCTCCTTTTATATGATTGTTGGCTTAGTGCCGAACGATAATGGCTCTATTAAACTCAACGGACAAGATTTAACTCTTGCCCCTATGCATGAAAGAGCTCGTAGTGGTATTGGTTATTTACCACAAGAAGCATCAATTTTTAGAAAGCTTACTGTTACTGATAATATCATGGCAATATTACAAACACGCAAAGAGCTTAATGAAACTCAGCGAGCTGAAAAGCTTGAGCATTTATTAGAAGAGTTTCATATTTGCCATATTAAAGATAATACCGGTATGAGCTTATCTGGTGGTGAAAGGCGACGAGTTGAAATTGCCCGTGCTTTAGCAGCTGATCCACAATTTATTCTATTAGATGAGCCTTTTGCCGGTGTTGACCCTATTTCGGTTGGCGACATTAAAAAAATCATCTTACACTTAAAAGAACGAGGCATAGGCATATTAATCACCGATCATAATGTTCGTGAAACTTTAGATGTTTGTGAACATGCTTATATAGTGAGCCACGGTGAAATAATAGCTCAGGGTAATGCAGATCAAATTCTTGCGAATCAAAAAGTAAGAGATGTATACCTAGGTGAACAATTCACGCTATAGTTACTCTATAAGTTAAGGTATAACTTAATAATCATAGCTAGAACCGTTTAATTGAAAGCGGTTGTTTAATGTCAATTATAACTGCTAAGAATAATAAATAGGAAATCATATAACCTAGATGCGCCCTACACTACAGCTCCGTATTGGACAACAATTAACAATGACACCACAGCTGCAACAAGCGATTAAATTGCTGCAGCTGTCAACGTTAGAGTTACAACAAGAAATTCAAGAAGTATTAGAGAGCAATCCACTACTTGAGATAGATGAAAAATCTCAAGATGAAAACTCCAGTGAGCAAAACAATCTTGAAGAAGCTTTTTCTGCCAGTGCAACTGAAACTAAAGTTGAGCAACCAGTAAGTGACGGTAGTGAAGAACAAAAGGCAAGTATTGACGAGATCAGTACGACCGAAGCCATGGAAAAAAGCGATATACCAGAAGAGCTTAATATAGATACTACTTGGGAAGATAGCTATAGTGCTGGAGTATCAAACACTGGTGCAGTTAGTAGCCCAGCAGATGACTACACTTATCAAGGTGAAACTACAGACTCCATCCAAGGACACTTATTATGGCAAATGGAGTTAACCCCTTTTTCAGATACTGATAAAACTATTGCCATTGCTATTATTGAAGCGGTTGATGATGCTGGCTATTTAACTGTTTCCCCAGAAGATATTCTAGAAAGTGTCGGTACAGAGGACCTCGAGCTTGATGAGGTGGAAGCTGTATTAAAACGCATCAATATGTTTGATCCCATTGGTGTTGCAGCTCGTTCAATTCCCGACTGCCTACTTATACAATTGAACCAATTTAGTCCAGACACTCCTTATTTAAAAGAAAGTAAATTAATCATTACCGAACACATTGATCTACTAGGTAATCGAGATTATCGCCAGTTAATGCGTAAAACTAAGTTAAAAGAAGACCAACTACGAGAGGTAATGCGCTTAATTCAAAGCTTGAACCCTCGCCCAGGTGATGCAGTGATTAAAGGAGATGATCAGTACGTCATTCCAGATGTTACAGTTGAGAAAAAAAATGGTCGCTGGGTAGTTGAATTGAACTCTGATACGGCACCAAAACTATCAATAAATCAACAATATGCTGCAATGTCGAAAACAATGAAGTCTTCAACTAATGATGGCCAGTTTATTAGAGCTAACTTGCAAGAGGCTAAATGGTTTATCAAAAGCTTAGATTCTCGCAATGACACCTTACTTAAAGTATCTAACTGTATTGTTCAACGCCAACAAGGTTTTTTAGAGCACGGTGCTGAAGCTATGCGTCCTATGGTTTTAAACGATATTGCCGAAGCAGTTGATATGCATGAGTCGACCATATCCCGTGTTACCACACAGAAATATATGCATACTCCTAGAGGCATCTTTGAATTAAAGTACTTCTTCTCCAGCCATGTCAGTACAGAAAATGGCGGTGAATGTTCATCTACAGCAATACGCTCTTTAATTAAAAAGCTTATTTTAGCGGAAACTCCTGCTAAACCGTTAAGTGATAGTAAAATGGCCGATTTATTGGCTGAGCAGGGAATAAAAGTGGCACGACGCACGATAGCTAAGTACAGGGAATCATTAGCGATACCACCGTCAAACCAACGTAAAAGTTTACTTTAAAACACGACAAAAAAAGGATCATGCTTATGCAAATTAATCTTTCTGGCCACCACGTAGAAGTAACAAGTTCATTACGCGAGTATGTTGATAGCAAATTTTCCAAGCTAGAGCGACATTTTGATCAAATTAATAATGTACATGTAGTTTTAACCGTTGAAAAGCTAAACCAAAAAGCAGAAGCAAGTGTTCACATTAACGGCGGGGAAGTGTTTGCTTCAGCAATTAATGCCGATATGTACACCTCTATTGATACCTTAGTTGATAAACTTGACCGACAAATCCTTAAACACAAAGCGAAAGTTTCTCATCATTAGGTGAGTTACTTCCTGTAAACGCTTTAAAGTAATTAAAGCAGATACACTCAGGCGCCCTAAGCTAAATGATTTAGCACAAGTGGGCGCCTAATAACCATTAACATTATTATGAATTTATCAGAAATATTAACAACAAGCTGTACCAGTTGTGATGTGGCAGTGAGCAGTAAAAAACGTATCCTTGAAAAAATCTGTCAACTTGCTGCTAAGCAGGTAGGAGATATAGAGCAAGATGATCTCTTCGCAAGCCTAATGGATAGAGAGAAAATGGGCAGTACAGGCATAGGTAATGGCATTGCTATTCCTCATGGGCGATTACCCAATGCAAGTAAAGCTGTTGCTGTATTGATTACGACCAAACAAGCGATTGATTTTGATGCCATAGATAACAGGGATGTAGATATTTTCATTGCTTTATTTGTACCTGAAAATAGCTGCCAAGAGCACTTAAATACCCTGCAAAGTATTGCTAAATTGTTCAGTAACAAAAAAATGACTAAACAAGTTCGAAAGTGCAATGACAATCAAGCACTCTATAACTTAATTCAACAAGCAAGTTAGTAAAACAATAGTTGCCACTTGGCAAAGTATTCGGAATATATGAAATGAAACTAATCATAGTCAGTGGCCGCTCCGGCTCCGGCAAGTCAGTTGCGCTACGAGTGTTGGAAGATCTTGGCTATTACTGTGTTGACAACATTCCAATTAATCTTTTACCCGCTTTAACTCATACTGTTATTAATGATTATGAAAATGTAGCGGTTAGTTTAGATGTACGAAACTTACCTGAAGATCCACACGATATTCCAGAAATAATTGCTTATTTACCTAAAGCGGTAGATGTTAATACCTTATTCCTCGATGCTGATGATAATGATTTAATCAGACGTTTTAGTGAAACTCGCCGTTTACACCCGCTGATTAAAGAGAATATGGCGCTTGAACAGGCTATTGCATTAGAAAAATCATTATTAGAGCCCATATCCACTAACGCTAGTTTATATATCAATACCAGCCAACTTACCCCTCATCAGCTAGCAGATTTAGTTAGAGAGCGTATTTTAGGTAAGAAAACTGGTGCTATGGTTTTAGTGTTTGAATCATTTGGCTTTAAACATGGCATACCTGTAGATGCCGATTATGTTTTTGATGCAAGATTTTTACCTAATCCCTTTTGGGAGAAGTCGCTCAAAGGTAAAACTGGTATCGATCAAGAAGTAAAAGACTTTCTTGCAAGCCAGGCAATTGTTACCAAATTCATATGGCAAATTAACAGTTTTATGATGACTTGGCTGCCACATCTAGAACGTAATAATCGAAGCTATGTCACTATAGCTATAGGTTGTACTGGTGGTAAACATAGATCAGTTTACATTGCTGAAATGTTAGCCAAAAACTTCCGTAAAGAACGTGATGATATTCAAACTCATCATAGAGATATTCATATCAAATCAACCTAAATAAGCGAAAATAGTCATGAGCGTTATATCACAGCAAGTAACCATTTGTAATAAGCTGGGCTTACATGCTCGTGCGGCAACTAAGCTAGCGCAACTAAGTCAAAAGTTTTCTGCAAAAATCACCTTAGAGCTAGCTGGCAAAGAAGCTGACGCCGCTAGCATTATGGCATTAATGTTATTAGCTGGTGGGCAAGGAAAAATAGTTAACATCACGGCAAAAGGTCAAGATGCTCAACTGGCTTTAACTGAAATATGTCAGCTCATTTCTGATAAGTTTGATGAAGATGAGTAATTAACACCACTTTAAACTACCCTCCGTTTCGCGACTGTCTCAGCGAGCACTCTTTAGAGGGTTTTCTACTAAAGAAATAGAATCGCTATGCCAGAAATATCAGAGCAAGAATATAACCAACAAAGGTTACAACAAGTCAATGAGGCCCTTGGCAGTGGCATGTTCGTCTATGTACGAAAATTGCTACAGAATATGCCTGCTTATGACTTAGCGCTAATTTTAGAGTCTTCCACACCAAAAAGCAGACCCGTGCTCTGGCAGCTCATTGATCCTGATTTTCATGGTGAAGTCCTCGAAGAGCTTAATGAAGAAGTCCGTAAAGGTATCATTAAGAGCATGCGACCTGAAAAACTCGCTGCTGTTGCCGAAGGCATGGATGTTGATGATTTAGCTGAAGTCTTACGTGCGCTACCTGACAGTATTTTTAACGAAGTACTCAACTCGATGGACTCACAAGATCGCAGTCGAGTTGAAACAGCATTATCTTATGAGGAAGATACTGCTGGTGGTATAATGAACACAGACACCATTACTTTACGGCCAGACGTAAGTGTTGATGTAGTATTACGCTATTTACGTTTAAAAGGTGATCTTCCTGACGCAACAGATTCTTTTTATGTAGTTAATCGAAATAACAAGTTTATTGGTGCAGTATCCCTTGCTGCTATAGTTACTGCAAAAACTGAAATAATCGTTTCTAGCTTGATTAATGCTGAAGTTGAGGCAGTGCAAGCAGATATGGATGAGCAAGATGTTGCACAGCTTTTTGAACGCCATGATTGGTTTTCAGCTCCTGTTGTAGATGATGCTGGTCACCTATTAGGTCGTATTACTATTGATGACGTTATTGATATCATCCGTGAAAACGCAGAACATTCCATGATGAGTATGGCTGGTTTAGATGATGAAGCAGATACTTTCGCCCCCGTAATTAAAAGTACCAAACAACGTTCGCTATGGCTCGGTGTTAATCTTATAACAGCCTTATTAGCTGTTGCTGTTACCAGTATGTTTGAGGGTGTTTTTCAACAGTTAGCTATTTTAGCCGTGTTGAACTCCTTAGTCCCAAGTATGGGTGGTGTTGCTGGTAATCAAACCTTAACACTTGTAATTCGTGGTATGGCATTGGGACATGTTGGCGATAGCAATTCTCGTGCACTGTTAAGCAAGGAAGTTGCAATTGGTTTTTTAAATGGCATTATTTGGGCGACTTTAATTGCTACTGTCGTCGCGATCTGGAAGCAGGACTTAATGCTTGGCGGTGTAATCGCCTTCGCCATGTTAATGAATATGACTGCAGCAGGACTTGCTGGTGTAAGCATCCCACTGTTATTAAAACGTCTTAATATTGATCCTGCGCTGGCAGGTAGCGTAATTATTACCACAGTTACCGATATCGTCGGTATTTTTGCTTTCCTCGGGACCGCAACAATCCTCCTTACCTAGTGATAACTGCCAAGTAGCACTTGATATAAAAAAGCCGCTATCAATGTTTCATTGATAGCGGCTTTTATCATTCAATGAAATTAATGTCCTGCGACTTGTATTTCATCAATCAAAATAGAGCCAGTACGGATACTACCGCGCATATCTACATCTGAGCCAACCGCTATAATACCTTTAAACATATCAGCTAAATTACCGGCTATGGTGATTTCACTTACGGGGTATGCAATTTTGCCATTTTCTACCCAAAAACCTGCCGCACCACGTGAATAATCACCATTAACAACATTGACGCCTTGCCCCATCAATTCGGTCACAAGTAGACCAGTTCCAAGAGTCTTCAACATGGCATCAAAACTACCATCATGACCTTGTGCGTCAACTAACCAGTTGTGAATACCGCCAGCATGACCAGTAGTTTCTAAGCCTAATTTACGGGCTGAATAGCTAGTAAGTAGGTATGTTTGCAACGCTCCTTGGCTAATTATTTCACGGTCTTGAGTTAATACACCTTCACTATCAAAAGCACTACTGGCTAAAGCTTTAGCTAGATGCGGTCTTTCACTAATAGTTAAAAACTTAGGAAAAACATCATTACCAATAGCATCAAGCAAAAAAGATGACTTGCGATATAAATTACCACCACTAATCGCGGCAATAAAATGCCCCCAAAGGGTATTAGCAATATCAGCTCTAAATAATACTGGAACTTTGCCTGTTGGAATAGTTTGTGGTTTAAGTCGAGAAAGTACTTCTTGTGAAGCTTGCAAACCAACATTTTTAGCACTTTCTAGTAAAGAAAAATCACGGTTAACTGTGTAAGCATAATCACGCTCCATATCGTCACCGTCACTTGCGATCATCACACAACTTAAACTGTGACGTGTGCTTGGGTAACCTACCAGTTGACCATGACTATTTCCGTAAACCTTAAAACCTGAAAAGGTATCAAAGCTTGCACCATCTGAGTTAGAAATACGTGGGTCTACCGCTAAGGCACTTTCTTCACATTCTTTAGCAAGTTCAATGGCCTCTTCAGTACTTATGGCGTGTGGGTGATATAAATCCAAATCAAGAGGCTGCATTGCTAAACGATCTTTATCGGCTAAACCAGAACAATCATCTACCGAAGTATATTTAGCAATATTTACTGCTGCTGTAACAGCTTTAGCTAGCGCCTGCTCAGATAAATCCGCAGTAGATGCACTACCTTTTCTACCTTCACGGTATACAGTAATGCCTAAGGCACCATCATTGGTGAATTCGACATTTTCTACCTCACCCATACGTGTGCTAACACTTAAACCTTGCTGGCGGCTCATCGCTACTTCAGCGCCATCTGCGCCAAGAGATTTTGCTAGTTCAAGTACCGTGGCAACACGCGCTTTAACTTCACTGAGTTGAATAGTTATTGGATCATGAGATTTAGAGGCTAGGGTCATATTAATTTCTACTTTCTCTTTTCTTTTTAAGGAATAACAAGGCTTAAACAGCAGCTTAGAATATTATTAATTTAGTGATATAATAAAGATAATTATTATTTATTTTAACATGGTATTAGACATTATTATGCCCCAGTCAGCCAAAGATATCGACGAATCATCAGAAGAATTAGAAGAAGAATTAAAAAGTAAAACCGAAATAAAGCGTGAAATGCATGATTTACAAGATTTTGCCCAAAGCTTAATTGAAATGTCTAAACATCAACGCAGTCGTTTACCATTAAGTGATGACTTAAAAGATGCCATGATATTGGCTGACAAGATCACCAATAAACATGAAGCATTGCGCCGTCATATTCGCCACACAGCTAAGATTTTATTAGAGACTGACCTTGCGCCAATACATCATGCTATGGAAGTTATGGCCAATAAACATCAGCAGGAAACAGCAAAGTTTGTTCGTTTAGAAACAATCAGAGATGAATTAATCGAACAAGGTAATGATGCGGTTGAAGCTTTAATCAGTGAATTTCCACAAATTGAACGTCAAAAAATCAAACAGTTAATTCGACATGCTGCGAAAGAGAAAAAAGCTGAAAAGCTTGGTAAACATTATAAAAACCTGTTCACCTATCTTAAAGAAAATGCCTAAAGTTAATAGCTAGCATAAATGATTTTAGAAATGTATTAACGTGCCTTAGTCGTTAACAATATGAGCAAACACTATAAAAAATAGTGTTTGCTCACTAATTTAGTTTAGCGAATTACTGAGTACCACCAATAGTCATTTCGTCTACTTTCAATGTCGGTTGACCAACACCTACCGGCACACTCTGACCATCTTTACCACACACACCAACACCAGCATCGAGTTTTAAATCATTACCCACCATGCTGATACGCTTCATTGCTTCAGGGCCATTGCCTATTAAAGTAGCTCCTTTAACAGGTGATGTTATTTCACCATCTTCAATTAAATACGCCTCCGAGCTAGTAAAAACAAATTTACCTGAAGTAATATCTACTTGGCCACCGGCAAAATTTGGTGCAAAAATTCCTTTTTTAACTGACTTAATAATATCTTCAGGACTTGACTCTCCTGCCAACATATAAGTATTGGTCATTCTTGGCATAGGTAAATGCGCATAAGATTCACGCCTTCCATTACCTGTAGGATTCACGCCCATCAAGCCAGCATTATGTTTATCTTGCATATAGCCTTTTAAGATACCTTTTTCTATCAATACATTATATTGACCTGGCGTCCCTTCATCATCGATAGAAATTGAACCTCGGCGATCAGGTAAAGTACCATCATCAACAATGGTACAAAGTTCAGAAGTAACTTGTTGACCAACTTTGCCAGAAAATGCAGAAGAGCCTTTGCGATTGAAATCACCTTCTAAACCATGTCCAACAGCTTCATGTAATAATACTCCCGGCCAACCAGCCCCTAAAACTACCGGATAAGTACCAGCAGGAGCTTCTATTGCAACTAAGTTAACTAACGCTTGTCGCACCGATTCTTCTGCATAAGCCAAATAACGAGGCTTGTTAGCACCAGGTTCAACATCAAAGAAGTAACTATAATCTGTACGAGCGCCGCCACCAGCACTCGCCCGTTCACGTTTCCCATTATCCTCGACTAAAACTGAGCAATTTAATCTTACAAGTGGTCGGATATCGGTACCATAAGTTCCATCACTTGCACTGACCAAGATAGTTTCATAAACACCTGAAATGCTGGCAATTACTTGCTTAACCCGACTATCAACTTGACGAGCATGCGCCTCTACTTGATGTAATAAATCAATCTTTTGTTCTTGGGTTAAGCTGCCAAGTGGTTCAACGGATTGATAAACTTGGATAGGCGATTGTCGGCTAAAAGCTTTAACTGTCGCGCCAGTACCACTATCAGCAATACCTTTTGCCGCATCAGCCGCTTGTTGTAAGGCTTCAGGGGAAATTTCATCTGAATATGCAAAGCCAGTTTTTTCACCTGAAATAGCCCTAACACCAACACCACGTTCAATGTTGTAAGAGCCTTCTTTTACAATGCCATCTTCTAGCACCCAACTCTCATGCTGGCTCGCTTGAAAATATAAATCAGCATAATCAACTTGTCGGCCCATCATGCTTTTTAAAGTTTTTGATAATACTTCATCATCAATATGACTATCACTTAATAAGGATTTTTCAACACTATTCATTTTGTCTTAGCTCTACTTCTATATTCTTTAATTATAATCAAATTGCTGCAATTAATTATTCAGCGGCGAGTGCAAAGGCATGCTTTGACGTATGCGTGTTACTTCTTGTTCTTGATAATCAACACTAATATAACCTTCACCAATTTCTATACTTTGTTCTATTTCACCCCATGGGTTGATGATCATTGAGTGGCCCCAAGTTTCGCGGCCATTTTCATGTACACCTTCTTGGCCAGCAGCAATGATATAAGCCTGGTTTTCTATAGCCCTTGCTTGCAGTAAAGTTTGCCAGTGTGCTTTTCCTGTTACTTTAGTAAAAGCACTGGGGACAGTAATAATCTCTGCTCCCGCTTTTGCTAGGCGCTGAAACAGATTAGGAAAACGTAAATCAAAACACACTGATAAACCAATATTAGCAAACTCTGTGTTAACAACCTTTATTTCTTTGCCTGCTTGGGTATAACGAGACTCACAATAACTTTTAGTATTATCGCTAACATCAACATCAAACAAATGAACTTTATCGTATTGGCCTATTAACTCGCCATTGGGATTAAAGATACAACTGCGATTAGTAAATTTTTCTGCCGATGACGCTAACATAGGAATAGTGCCCGCGACTAAATACACCTTATATTTTTTGGATAATTCGCCAAGAGCCAAACAAAGTGCATTCGTTTTCGCCGACTCTTTTGCTAAATTTAATTGTTCACTATCCTTACCACCAAAATATAAACAACACTCTGGCAAGACAACTAGATGCTGAATAGCTTCAACATCTAGATATTTAGCGGTAACTTCAGCGAGTAGTCCATCTATTTTAGCCAAGTTAGTAGCAACACTGACAGCAGATGTAAGTTGTATAGCGCTCAATTTAACCATTCGTTAATTCTTCCTTTTTCAGCGAGGTTGTTGAAGGGCTGTTATCAACCGCTGGTAGCTCTTTTTTAGTACCTTCACTAGGCACTTTATTTTCAACACTAACACTTTTACTTTTTCTGTTAACTTCTTTTAAATCAGGATTTTCAACAGTACCGGTAAGCTCAAATTTAAATTCAGAAACCACCTGTGATTTAATAACTTGGTCAATAGCAACGCCAGCTAAAAAAGTGACTGGATTTAGTGTCGCTATCCAAGCTAATACAGGCAAGCTTGACGTTAAATTCGGTTTATAAGACATATCATAAGCAAGCTCACCTGTTACCAAGTTGGTGTGGCCCGTCATGAATAAATTACCAGCAGTGCCGTTCATTTCAGTATTACCCGTAGTTAATAGCCCCTGCTTCAATTGGTAGTCACCTTTGATATCACTGTAAAACATACCATCACTAAATATATCTCGGAAATCAAGTGTTAACTTACGAACTAAAGACTGCAAACTTAGTACGGAAAAAATCTTAGCTTTATCGCTAATATCAGCTAAATAACCGTCATCAAGTCGACCACTAACATTACCGTTTAAACGGCTAACATCAAAATCATGCAGCCCACCCGCCCAATTGAGGTTCATCTGCATTTTACCGCCACTATCTTTAATAATGGAGTCATAACCTGCGGCTTGTAATTCTGTTTCTATATCATCTACCGAAAGCTTACCTGCTATTGAGGTTGTTGAGTATTTTTCGTTATGAAGCCACTGTCCATCTAAGGTCAATTGTGTTTCACCTCGTTTAGCAATGAAGTTATTAAACCCTATGGTATGCTCATCAATACGTTTAATTTTCACATCAACTACGCCTAACGCTAAGGAACCAATAGCACAGTTATCGCAATGAAATGTTATCGGGGGAATATTAGCAAAAATAATATCATTCTCAGCTTTATCTATTACCCCTGACGATTTGTTTACTAAAGGTAACTCTAACGTATTTCCATCACTACTAGCAGATTGGTCAAGCTGCAAAAATTCAGCATTGATTTCCATACCTTGTGCCAACCAGTCTGGATACAGCTTTATTTGACTTCGAGTTTCTTTTGCATCTAGTTGCAACAACCACCATTGCTGTTTATCTAATAAATTAAAAGAAACATTATGAAGTTGCTGACCAAGGATTTCTAATTCGCCAATAGAACCCCGTATTCTTTTCGGTTTAGCTAAAAAAGGCGCATTACTTTCTGCTCCTGCAATTGAAGTAGCACTTGTACTAGATTGATTGATACTATCAAGAATATCGCTAATTAACGGCTGCCATTTCGAAAAGTCTGCATGCTCAAGCTTAGTAGTAATATGAAAACCATCACTAGGTAATGCCATAGTCCCCTTGCCAAACATTAAATTGGCTCGAGAAAATGCAGTAACATCATGCTCTAATAATCCAGAAAAATGCATTTCATTACCGTAATTCAATACAATGTTCGACTGGCTCGCTTGGCCACTTACCTGAACAGAAAGGTGCTTTTCTTGCTTATCATTTTTACCATAGGGCATAGGTAAATCTAACTGGGTGTTGACTAAATCAGAAAAGAAATTAGCGTCATATGAAAATCCACCTTGGTGATGCTGGTGTAACGATAATGCTCCTTGCCACGGTAACTCACCTTCGGTATATCCTCGTAATTGTGATGGTACATATGCCATCCATTGTGTTGCTTGCCATAATGCCGAAAGTTGAATGTCTGTATCGTAGTAATCCGCTTTATTCATTCCGTTGATTTCAAGACTAATGGGCAGGCCTTGCCAATCTAATTGTAAATTTTTAGTAGTGATTTTATCGTTACTAAAACTTAATTGCCCCTGTACACCCGTAAAAGTCATTTTGGGTGCTTGTAAAGCGACTTTATTATTTTCAAATTCAATAATGCCGCTAGCTAAAGCTTGCTCATTGTTATTTAGTGGCAGGTTTAAGCTAAATTGGCCACTTACCTCTCCGCTAACTCGTAATTGTTGTAGAACACTACCAACACTGTCCTTAAAGGGACTTTGATTCATCAACTCGCCAATGTTAATTGGATCTGTTGGCTGTATTTCAGCCTCGACAGTCAAAATTTGTCCATTAGCTAAATCAGCAATACCGGCTTGAACCCCTGTTACATCCAATCCAGTTAATTCACCGCCTCGACCAGTTATCATCATGGAGTTATTAGTGAAGTTTAAATTAGCGATAAAGTCAGTGATTGCAGGCCAATTTTCAACAAACTTAAATTCGGCTTTACTTAATTCAGCATCGACAACAAAAATACCACTACCATCAGTGAAAGGAAAACGACTGATAGGGCCATTAATTAACACCTGTGCATTTTCAACACGACCAGAGACAACCGCCGAATTTAAGTAATTAACTAAGTTGTCACTCATAATCGGTAAAGGTAGATATCGACCGACAAGACCTGCATTGCCATTAGACACATTTGCCAGAAGTGCTAAATTCACTTCACCAGCAATGGGCGCTTCAACTCTTATTTGTGCCGACAAATTAATTTCTTTAGAGGTGAAATCTAATTGTTCCACGGTTAATGCCCAGCCCTCATCAGCAAACTCAGCATTTAACTGCCCTGATAAATTCTGATAAGGAAAAGATTGTACAAATAACTTGTCAAAGTCTAACTTTCCTTGTTTGGCATCAAAATCTACTGATAGAAAATCCCCTGCCAAACTAAGACTTCCTGATACATTATCTAAGCCCGGAATACCATGACTATAACGGTTATTAAAGGCAGAAAAGTCGGTTACAACTTGCAGCTCTTCATTATAATTACGCAAATATAGGTCGGTTATTTTTCCGGACAATGCCATATCAGACAGTAAATTTCGGGTTTCTTGTTTATCTACTATCAGTGGTGTAAGTTGCGCTAACATGGCAAGATCAATTTCAGACACATGCAAGGAAAAATCATCAGCCTTTTTTGCCATCATTAGGCTAAATTTCTGCGATACCTGCTCATTCAACTGTAATGATAACGGGGTGCTAAAGAGTTTAAAGCTACGCTCTGCCTTTCCTTTCACTAACAATAATTGTCCCTGTCCTAAGACAAGCTCTTGTTGTTTATTATCAAATAACCAATTAATACTGTTATCTGAAAAATCTATTTGTAAGCGATTTACCTCGCTGTCATTTACACGCAACCAAGCCGAAAAATTAATATCTGTTTTGGTCTTATCATCATCAATAACTAAAACACTATCTAACCAAGGCGTAATATCAATGTGATTTGCTTGTAAATATACTTGCCCCGACAGTGCACTTCCCTCTTCTCCCTGTAAATCCAATTTTAACTGCAAGTTGTTAGAGCTTAAGCCGTTAAGTACGACATTACCCTGCGCTTGATGTCGATCGCCAGTATTTAACCAATCTAATTGATTCAAGCCAATACTACGGTCAATGCTTTTATTACGAACCGTTAGCAGACTTTCTCGAATAGAAAAACGACTTATCCGATGAAGGAATAAATTACTAATAATTTCAATATCATTAGCCTCACCCTCTGAAGCTTTCACATTAGCAGTTTTATCAGCTTCATTTGATAACCACAAGCTATCTGAGAGTTCAACTTGAGCGCCGGAAAGAATAAGGTTTTTAGATATAAGACTTTGTTCTGTTAACGTTCGCCAAAAATCGACCTGCAACTCCAGTTGCTTAATAAATATCGACGCCTTTTCTGTTCTTAAGACTTGTACATCACCAATAAGCAGAGTGGGGCCAGAGCGTTGCCAAGTCATACTCAAATTGCCAATAGAAATATTTGCTTGAGATTTTTCGTTTAAATAGTTTTGTAAAGGGAGTTTGTAGTGATGCACATAAGGTAGGAGTAGACGAAAAGCACTGATAAATACCGCTAACAGCACCAATAAAATGGCAACAATTTTATAAAGGCGATTTAGCCAGCGGTTAGAAGTACTTACAATGCTCATTTATACTTAGCAGATCCTATTTTTCATGATGATAGCGTTCAATAGCACTTACATCATAACAACATCAAATTGTTCCTGATTATACATGGGTTCGGCTTGTACTTTAATCAACTTCCCAATAAAAACTTCAACTTCAGCTAAGTTATGGTATTCGTCATTAACTAGAGACTCACTCACCGCACTTGAGGCATAAACGGTAAACTTATCGGCATCATGTGCACGGTTTACTCTGACAATTTCTCGAAGAATTTCAAAGCACACTGTTTCTACTGTTTTCAAATGACCACGACCAGTACAAAGTGGACATTCACCACATAGCACATGTTCTAAGCTTTCACGGGTACGTTGGCGTGTCATTTCAACTAAACCAAGTGCAGAAAAGCCATGCAGACTATATTTAACCTTATCTTTGGCCATTGCCGTATCTAAGCTGTGTAAAACTCTGCGCTTGTGATCTTCGTTATGCATATCAATGAAATCAACAATGATAATGCCACCAAGGTTTCTTAACCTTAGTTGTCTGGCAATCACTTGTGTTGCTTCAATGTTAGTACTAAAAATGGTATCAGCTAAATTACGATGCCCAACAAAAGCGCCGGTATTGATATCTATTGTGGTCATCGCTTCAGTTTGATCTATGATCAAGTAGCCACCTGACTTGAGCTCTATCTTACGATGTAATGCACGCTGAATTTCATGTTCAACAGAAAATAAATCAAAAATTGGTCGCTCGCCAGGATAGTATTCCAATAATGGCGTTAGTTCAGGAACAAATTCATGCGTAAAAACGGCTAACTCTTCAAAGGTTAATTTAGAGTCAATACGAATTCGTTCAAGCTCAATTCCAACAAAATCTCGCAATACTCTAAAGGACAATGATAAATCTTGATAAAGTGGTAATTTGGTTTGTTTGCGTTGTTTACGTGTTAATACTTTTTGCCAAACACGACGTAAAAATTCGGCATCATGTTGTAATTCCAACTCACCTGCACCCTCACCCGCAGTACGAACAATAAACCCTTGATTTTCATCACAATATGGGCTAACAATATTTTTTAAACGCTCTCTTTCCTTTTCATCTTCAATACGTAATGAAATACCCGCATGTTGTGAGTTTGGCATCAACACTAAATAACGAGAGGCTACGGTAATATCTGTGGTTAAACGTGCACCTTTTGAACCGAGTGGATCCTTAACCACCTGCACCATGATATGCTGGCCCTCATGTACTAAAGAACGAATATCAGGTACCTGCTCCTTTTCATCTTTTAAAATAAGCTTACTATTAATATCTGAGGCGTGTAAAAAAGCGGCTTTATCTAAATTGATATCAACAAAAGCTGCTTGCATGCCAGGCAATACACGAATAACTTTACCTAAATAAACATTTCCGACGATACCGCGCTTTGCTTGTCGTTCGATATGCACTTCTTGCAATGAACCATTTTCGATCAAAGCAACACGTGTTTCGCTTGGCGTAACATTAATTAATAATTCTGCGCTCATAAATAGCCCTTACCTCAAATAGTTATTTTGTATAGATGCTACCAGTAAAACCGGCATTAGCCAGTAACTCGGCTGTTTCAAATAGCGGTAAGCCAACCACAGCAGAGTAGCTGCCATTAATGCTTTTAACAAATTGTCCTGCAATACCTTGAATACCATAACTTCCAGCTTTATCTTGCGGCTCCCCCGTTAACCAATAGGCTGAAATTTCAGATCTTGTTAGTGCTTTAAAAAACACTTCTGTGCTGACAACTTGAGCTTTTATGCCTGAAACACCAACAAGCGCAATAGCCGTTAATACTTGATGCTGATTATTGGACAACATAGATAAAGTATTAATACAATTTTCTTTGCTATCCGGTTTACCTAAAATATTTCCGGAAAAAACCACACTTGTATCAGAGCCTAAGACATAACTTTTTTCTTGTTCAGTTTCGGATAATGAAGCAAAGACATGTAACGCTTTTTGCTTAGCTAACCTCAATACATAGTCCTCTGCTGATTCATTTTCGAGAAGGCTTTCATCAATATCACTGGCTTGAACAGAAAACTGATATCCAAGTTGAGATAATAATTCGCTACGTCTTGGAGACTGCGAAGCTAAGATGAGTTTTTGTTCGTGTTTCACTGGCTGTGCTATTAAGTTATTCATAAATTTTCCTTGCTGTAATAGCTACCCTTAAAAGAGTTTCGGATAATTGCTAAAAGGATTATTTAATACGGAAGTGACGACGAACACGACGTAATAATAAGAAAACCCAAGGCCAAAGGACTATGGTTGTGATCACGGGATATAAATAATTAGGTAAAAATACAACATCACTTAAAAAGCGCTGTAGCCAAAAGACGACCAGATGATATTGCGCTGAAAGCACACCTATGATTAATGCTTGTTGCCAAACGGAGAAGTTTCGAATTTTTTGAAAGTTAACAATAATAATATAAACAGATAATGCCATCGCACAAGCATGCACACCAAGTACAGAACCAAGTAAAACATCAAGAATAAAGCCCATTACCCAAGCGGTAATAATATTTACTTTATTAGGTAAAGCCAAGCACCAATATACCAATACAATTAACACCCAATCAGGACGAAACGCATCAACACTGAGCGGCATAGGGGTAATACTTGCCATTAAAGCAATAAGCAAAGTCAATAAAATTACAATGCCATTATTATTAAACATTATGATTTACCTGCTTTTTTATTGCTTTTGGGTGCTGTGATGGTAAGCGCTTTTGACACCTCTTGAGATACTTCTTTTGATAGCAATAACATATAACGCAACCGATCAATTTGCGCTACCGGCTGACTATAAATAGTAGCAAATTCACGTGACTCATCTGTACGCACTAATACCACACGAGAAACAGGGTAACCTTCAGGGTACTTACCACCTAGACCTGAGGTAACTAACAAATCGCCTTCTTTAACATCTGCACTGTGTGGGACAAAATTATGCACAAGGCGGTCAATCTGGCCACTACCAGAGGCAATAAGTCTTAAACCATTTCTTTGAATACGTACGGGAATAGCATGTGATATATCGCTGATTAATATCACCCTAGAACTACTGGCACCTACATGTAATATTTGCCCAACAATACCTTTTTCATCAAGTACAGGTTGCCCTTCGTATACATCATCATTAGTGCCGCGGTTAATAACCACTTGATGTGAATAGGGATCACTATCGACGGATAGGATTTCAGCAAACATTTTTTTGATTTCACCACGAACGGGTGAAGATAATAAGGAGCGTAAGCGTTCATTTTCTTGGCGAACAATACTTAACTGCATAACTTGTTCATGAAAAAATAATTCATTTTCACGAAAGTCTTGGTTTTCTTTCATCAATTGCTGGCGAATAACGATATTTTCAGATGCCCAAGTCATTAATTGCTTGGGTGCATTCGCCATATATTGCAACGGACTCACCAAAGATTGCAAATAACCACGAGCAACTTCAAAACTTGCCATTTTATGATCAAAAAATATCAAGACAGCTGAACAGATTAGTACTATGACTAGTCGGTGTGCGGGTGATGTGCCTTGATTAAAAATTGGGTTCATAAAGAATCAGTTATGAGTTAATGGCTATAGCATATTGCCATATTAAGAACTTAATTTAAGCTGAAGAATTTTCGCCGGTATTTGATTCAAATACAAGGTAAAGGCACGGAGTTGATGCTGGTCAATGAGTACCTTTAACGATGTAGTTGGAACAAATAACTATGAAAATCACAGCTTTTATTCGTAGGAGAATAAATCGCCACCATGCATATCAATCATCTCAAGGGCTTTACCGCCACCACGAGCAACACATGTTAATGGATCATCAGCAACAACCACTGGGATACCTGTTTCTTCCATTAACAAGCGATCTAAGTCTTTTAATAAAGCTCCACCGCCAGTTAACACCATGCCACGCTCAGAGATATCTGAAGCTAATTCTGGGGGTGATTGCTCTAACGCAACCATAATAGCACTAACAATACCGGTTAATGGCTCTTGTAGTGCTTCTAAAATTTCATTGCTATTTAGCGTGAAACTACGTGGCACACCTTCTGCTAGGTTACGACCACGAACTTCGATTTCGATTAATTCTTCACCTGGGTAAGCTGAACCAATTTCATGTTTAATACGTTCAGCTGTTGCTTCACCAATTAAACTACCAAAGTTACGACGTACATAGTTGATAATCGCTTCGTCAAATTTATCGCCACCGATACGCACTGAAGATGAATAAACCACACCGTTTAGTGAAATGATACCAACTTCAGTAGTACCACCACCAATATCTACCACCATAGAGCCTGTTGCTTCAGATACTGGCATACCTGCACCTATTGCAGCAGCCATAGGTTCGTCAATTAAGTAGACTTCACGAGCGCCAGCCCCCATTGCAGATTCACGAATTGCACGACGTTCAACTTGTGTAGAACCACAAGGAACACAGACTAAAACTCTTGGACTAGGGCGTAAAAAATTATTGCTATGCACTTGTTTAATAAAGTGTTGCAGCATTTTTTCGGTAACAAAAAAGTTAGCAATTACGCCGTCTTTCATTGGACGAATAGCTTCGATATTCCCGGGTGTTCTACCTAACATGGCTTTAGCAGCAACACCAACGGCAGCAACACTTTTAGAACCACCCGATCGGTCTTGACGGATAGCAACTACAGAAGGCTCGTTTAATACAATACCTTGGTCTTTTACATAAATAAGTGTATTGGCGGTACCAAGATCAATGGAAAGATCGTTAGAAAACATGCCGCGAATTTTTTTAAACATAAGCTCAAAATGTCCTGTAAAGTGCTAATTAAGTAGACACTGTCAATGATCGAATAACAGATCGGATAATCATACCTTAGTATTTAGCTAATGTGTTGCTTTTTTAAAAGAAAGCACTAAAGAAAAGTTAAAAAAAATGAGACACAAGTCTCATTTTTTTTTCTATCCGTATTTACTTACTTTATTTCGCAATCTCGCGCTGGTAAATAATACGATCATTGCCACGGAAAATGCCAAAAGTTAATTTTGCGCTGGGGTTATTATTATAATTTTCATCACTATTCCAATCATACTGCAACCAAGGCGGTACTTGATACTCAACGTCAAGTGACCCAACCTTACTTGGTCCAGGGGCAGAAAAAAGTAGCCATTGATATAAACCGCTAGCGAAACTTTTATTCGCGACGGTAAAACTAGCATCGGTATCTGAGGGTGAAAGACTATCAGGGATTACATCATCAACTAATCGATAATCCCATAAGTTTAAACCTCCATCCCCTACACTTCCGGTAGGCTTTTTAACTCCGACAGAAGGCGTTAGGCAGCTTTCTTTATCGTGGGTTATAAAGCTAGTGCCATCAAAGTGCTGAATAAACATCGTTACTGGTAATACTGACGTTTCAGGCCCATAGCTATTTTCAAGTAACCAACGACCAAAATGTACTTTAACTCCTGTAGTGATGACTTTTTCTGTAGCAGTAATATTTGTATTACTACCACTATAGAGTTTTACCTCGTCACTATCTGTCACGCTTGAAACAAGAAAGGGGATATTCGCTGAAAAAGGGAGTAGTTTGGAGTGTTTGTTATGTTCATATATAAAGTGGTCTTGCTGATTAAATGTATATGAGATCACTCCATTAGTAGCACTTGCAACAGGGTCAACTCCAGCGAGCATATTGGCGCTAAGGTATACTGTTTCTGAAGTAGCTGTTGGAAAAAGACGAAGCATTGAATTATCAGCTGTTGGCTCAGGTATTGTGATGCCTGAGGCTGTTAGTTTCATATAGCCATCTTCGCTATAGTTTTGTGTGATATTACCACTTCTGTTAAATGCTGTTATATATATGATTGGTGATTCAGCATATGAAATAGCACCAACTGTACTACCACTATTATCGCGAGTTTGTCCTGCATATGCCCAATTATCAGTATCTGGATAGGTAATATGATCACAAGTAGAATAATGATACGCGCTCAGGTCTCCGTGACTTCCTACCGTCTGAGTAAAATAAGCAGGGATAAATCTACCAACATTTGCACTGCCTTCAGCTTTATATACACCAGAGCCATAATTATTATCTCGGATATAGAGTTTAGTTAATCCTACTTCGCTATAGGTTGCGGCATTGAAATCATATTTACCATTACTATCAAAGACAACCTCTGATGCATCAATGTAAACTAGAGATGCAGTAGGTTTACTTACAATACTTTCGGCATTGCTATATTTCAAAGTACCATCAACACCTCCAAGTGTTGGCCCTGTTCGCTCAAGTTGTAATTGAGCTTGTTGCGCAATGTAGTTAGTTGTTGCATTACTGTCAATATTTTCGGCAGTAAAAGAAAGGGTAAAGTCATCTCCCGCAACTTGTTTTTTGGCTGTAGGAACGACGGTGGTTGTATTATCTAAAATAATACTGCCATTTTTTGCAACAACAGAAAAGTGATGCGGGCTAACCCAAAAAGCATTAGACGAACCTTCAATGGTAAAACTAGGGTTACCACCACTAGCGGGTTCAACATACCGCGCATATAATTTAATTTGTCCTGCATCATTATATTTATTGGTTCCCAAATCAGCGATAGAACTAGCAACAAAATTTAGTGGTATTGGCGTGTAAACATTTACATTATTTAAGAGGTTTTTCGCAAGTTCAGAGCCTGATAAAAAATATTTATTTGCCGTAGTTCGATCAGGCGCAATATACTCCATTGCCATGTCGACTGTTTTAGGCCCTGACAACAAGTCGGTACATACACCATTTATGTCTTTGACCGCCTGAATATTAATACCCGAAAAATCTACACCGGCAACTTGATCATCTATAGCTGAAAATACAAAACCAGCATCTAGAAAAGTAACATCACAATTAGTAGGGTAACCATTTATGCACTCATAGTCTTGATCTAAGCTTAACGAAACCACTTCTGCTACGGTATGAATATAATTAACATCTACCTCTCCCCCAACAACAGTCACATTTTGGGTTAATACCACATTGTTAGATGGATCAGTTACCGACAAAACTACGTCCACAGCATCAGGGTTCAAAATACTGCAAGAGGCATCGGCACAAGCACGTAACTTAATAGTATCAGCCTCACACGTTAGGCCTTGTGCATTTAAAGCATTTATTTCAAAATGATCAATTGCAGGGCCAGCACAACTATTGGCAAAATCTGTAAAAGTACCGCTTAGTGCTAAGCCACCAGCACGCTCATCTATATGGCCAGTATCGTTATCTCGGTCACGGTCTTCTACTATGCTAAAACCAGCACTCGAGGTTGAAATTGCACAGCGTTTTAACCAACCACCATCACTACCGGCACGGGTATTTTGGCTGGCAATAATTAGAGGGTTATCAATATAGATGCCACTAAGGTTAAATATTCGACAACTATTAATTCCCCTAATATTATTATCCGTTCTAAAAGACTCGTAGCTAACATCTGTAGTTAATTGCCCCTGAAATCCCGGCGTGATGGCAATATAGCCCATAGTTTCATTGTTAATGACAACACCTGTGTTTGTCTCGCCCCGCTCTAGTGCTATTTTAAACTCAGTATTAGTCACATCTTTAATCGTAGTAGCTAAAAAAGGCTCAGAAATAGGAAAGGGCCCTGTAGTATTACTGATATTTGGTTCATTATTCATAGTTTGAATAGAAGCAATAATGGCAGGTGTTTGGGTAAAACCTAAATCTGCAGTAGAGACGGTTTCCCAAGACTTCCCGCTAAATGCCCTGCCCTGATACCGCCTGGTATTCAAAGTTCTAACGCGCATTTTAGCGCCACCATCCAGGTCGTAATCCCCTTCGACTACCGCCAAAAAATCTACGGTTTGAGCGACGTTACCTGCAGGTGCATTAGGGTTAGCCTTCTCAGGTGATTCCACCTGAGCAATATCAAAGCCTTCCGTTGTTACATTACGGATCCTAAGCGCTAGACGATCACCGTTACTCGTCGTAGTAGGTAAGCTAAAAACGACTGGCACATCCGAAAAAGGCGTATCAAAACAAACATGAGTGAAACTGGGATCATTAACAGTATTATTTAAGGTTATCCTACCTGCCACCGCTTCGACCAAACCACAAACGACCACATCACGTGTTGTACCATCGTAATTTTTATTAGTAACTTGGTTGTTATAAATTGTTGATATCTCTGGCTGGGTTAGTGCTTGATCGTAAACCATAAATTCATCTAAAGGTGCCCTGAAACCTTGAGGGTTACTGCCATTAACATCATCAAATGAAGTACCAATATATTGAAGTGTGCCAGAAGGCACTCTATTAATAGTGTCTTCTAGCGTTCCATCAACATATAGCTTTGTTTGTCCACCAGAATAAACCAAGGTTAGATGATGCCAGTTACTATCTAAAGTAGAAAAAGAGTAAGTTCCATTTGTTGAGTTAGAGCCATCATAGACCCCCCATCGCCAACTATCGCTCCTATCAATATATAATAAATCTCCACCATTTTGCATTGCTCCTAAAACAAAATAAGGACTACCTGCGTTTGAAGTTGGCTTTTTAAACCAAGTTGAAACTGAATAGCTAGCAGGTAAAGGTACAGAGGTTTCTATATGATGATTGGCATCAGAAATATCAACAAAACGTTCTATTTGGCCAAATTCTGTTGTATCAACACTACTAAAGGCTGTGCCTGGATAGCTAGCTGTTTGATCAATGACTTCCCCTGTTCCGCCAGAGTAACTACATTCATCAAAACGATAATTAAGGATAGGAGTTATCGGTTGGCTTGTAGCGCTTTCACAAAAGCCATGGGGATCAAAACCATCTAACATTGAAGGATCAAAAGTATAACGACCATTTTCTTTTACATCAAAACTTCCTGTTGCAGAAACCGCGCCATTAAAGATAATACCTTTTTCTAAAATAACATTACCATTTACGTAAATAAAACCATTTACCACTGCGTTTTCTTCTATTTTTAAATCACCATCTACGACAATAAGTAATTCTGACGGCTTACCTGTACCAGTACTAGGAGCATTTAAGCCGATACCTTTTTTAAAAACTACCGAGCCTGAGATATAAATAGCACTAGTGTCACCGAGTGTAAACAAGCTATAGTTTTCATTCGCTGGAGCATTGGTATAATAGTTATATTCCGCATCTGCGAAGGTCCAACTGTCATTGCTACTTGGAAATCCCCCTCGGTTTGTATCGAGGTTTATTGCGCCAACAGAAGTGAAGTTTTCAAAAACACAATCGACTCCGTTACATAAGGGCCTATTAGCGCCCGTCACTATCGACCCGCTACCCGCAAAAGATTGTCCTCCGGGGAAAACTACCGAGCATTCAACCGCATTAGCCACAGGTAAACACAGCAAAAACATTAGAGTTAACATAAAAATACGCAAATACATTATAAACTCCTTGCTTCAACTTGAATGGTTCGACTAGATGTAATTATAGAATTGCTGTCCATTTGTTCCACAGAATTTTGTGCCATATAAACATGTACGCCTAAAAATTTGATCTGCTGTTTACACAGAAGAGATGTATTGATGGGAGTTTGATTTTCACGAAATTTCTGATACAAAGTAGGCATATTGGCGTTAAGACTATAATTCATATAACAGGGTTACTACAAAGGTAACGCTAAGCGCCTATTTTTGCAATATAAAGCAAAAAAAAGCCCCGTAAAACGGGGCTTTGAATATATTTTTGATTGAACTATTCAGTAATTATACTGCTTTACTTCTCAGCTTAATTTGCAAAGCAATTAGAGCAGAGGCAAAGATAAAGATACTTAGAGGTTCAGGAATAGGTTTTGGTGTTGGATCAGTAGATACTGCACGGACATAAAAGGTTTCTTGCCCTTTTAATATCCCAGTCATAAATGAACCCGATAAAGTCCATGCGCTACTTAAAAAGCCAGAATTAAAATCATCTGTATCGACGTGAGTATATTCAGAATTAAAAAACTGCACTGCTTGAATTATTTCACCATTTTCATTGGTAAAATCAGCTAAAGTAAGTTCATTTTTTATAATATTAAGTAGAGTATCATCAGCAAATAACCAGTTTTTTTGTAACTCTGGTGCATATAAAGTATTTTCAGGTATTGACTCTAGGTTTACTGGTGAAACCCATGCCCAATCGTAGCCTTTATAGGTGATATAATTAACATCTAACAGATCACTGGTAAGATGATCTTCTGCATTACTATAGTTTTTTGTATCTAGCTCAGCTTGCGATAAATTAGTGATTAAAGTTGCTTTCGAAATCGACGAGAAAACCATAAAAACCAAAAAAAACAATCCATTTACTAAAATTTTATTCATTTTACACTCCAGAACGGGAAAGATAACACTCAATATGACATAGTAATGCACATTTCAGGCCACAGTGTAAAATTCTTTTATTACAGCAACTTAATTAACTTGTCATTTGAATATAAAATAGGGGTGTAAAAATAAATGACACTAAACTCGTAGCGTAATAATCACTATAAACTTCGCGCTTTTATTTCAATTGTTCTCGAAGTGAAAACACCTGAGAAAGCGCATTGACCTGTACTGGTAACAGTATAGTAGGTAATCCCCTTAACGGTTGGCCCTTTTACACAGTCAACTTTTATAGCTTCACAGTTCTTTAGCCCCTCTACCGTAGAAAATTCATCATACGTGCTGCTTGATGGGCAGTTAGGTGTACCTGATGAAAGTGGAAATACTTCACTGAGCTTTCTTTGAGCGCCCGCATGAGCTGCTTGATAGGCTCGCGTGCCAATAACTTCATAGGCGATAGTTTCAGCATTTGAGCTAATCATTCTAACTAGAACCGTTCCCAACAAAGTGATAACAATCATAATAAAAAGCGCAAGCACTAGTGCACTGCCTTGTTGCTTAGTTGATCCTATTATTCTTCTCGATACATTAAGGAACATTTAGCACCTGTATTTCATTAGTGAAGGTGGCTTTCTCGCTATTTTTTTCAAACCTAAAGTGCACTTTCACCATAGCATTACGTTGTAAGGTAGCTGGTTCAATTTCAAATGGGCTAGTGTTGCCTATATCTTCAGCTATCAAAACATCATTTCTTAATAGCGAGTTGCCTTGTAAACAGTACTTAACTCTTTCACTTTCATCAATAAAATAGACCCTACGCGTAGGAGAATCTTCAGTAAAATGTGTTGCTATCCCACTGTTTATAACAATATCCCATTCATCTAAGGTATCATCAACAATATGTTCAACATCATGCACTTTACCACTAGTACTGGCATAGACATCATTCGAATTTAATGGATAAACAATTGCTCTCCAAGTGTCTTTTAAAGGCTCATTAAAACGAATGACACTAATATAATTTTCAGCACTCTCGGGTGCTACTGGAATATTTGTATACGTCGTACTTTCAATAATGGGAGTAAACTCTAAACAGTCAGGTGAGCTGGTAAGCTTTAAGCTATTTGGCAGCGAATTTCTAACATCTCTGTTTAAACGCTCAATTGCAAAACGTGCCGAAGAGACTAATTGCTCCCTACCAGTCGCTTCTCTATAAATTTGTGTCGACAGCGTGATGAAACTGCTAATCGCCGCGGCAAGTACACCTAAAATAATAATAACAACGATCATTTCAATCAGGGTAAAACCGAACGAGTCTTTGTACCTTAATTGCTTCATTAGAAATTCGCTCGGTAAGTTGAAAAACTCATGGTGAAATCTGTAGGGGTGGTAATAGTTACTGTTATTAGTTTTGCTGTTGATCTTGCTCTCTCTACAGGTACCGTGATGAAGCTGCCATCATAGTTAGCATCATTACGAACTGTGATGAACATCTTATAACCAAAATACAATTTTAATAATACGTCTTGTGAGTCTCTAATTTCTCCGGCGAGATATTCCAAGCCATCATAGTCATCAACGTCATTGAAAGTCGCTCTAGTTTCTGTACCATCGGGGCCCATTGCCGTAGAACAATTAATTCCACTTTCACCACAGCGAACTATGCCACCTGCCATATCTGAATTCTCATCAAAAGCTTTATTTTGAATTTCATTTAGCACTGATTGCGCTAATTCTGCAGCTTTGACTTGATGTAACTGATCCGCACTTTGTTTTGCAACCGGATGAATAAGTGTTGTTAACACTGAAAAAGAAATAGCTAACACGACCATACCAACAATGACCTCAATTATCGTGAAGCCTTTTTGATGTGTAAAGGGAGGAATACTACATTGCATGGATATAGCCTTCTGTATTAATCTCAATTTTTACGGTACTTTCCCCTTCAATGGTGATCTCAATTCTACAGGGGTTTGTTGTTAGACAGCCTTCTGGTCTGCCAAAGTTAGAAAAATTGAAGCTAGTTAGGCCTTCTGATATCGAAAAGTTAACATTATGTTTGGGGTCAACAGTGATTGTGGTGGTATCACCTTCATGACCTATTTTGCACCCATCTGGCAGACCAGTAATCGTATTAATTTGAGTTGCCTGTAAAGCGATTACAGAAGGGGATGATGCAAGTTGAACATTCAAACAAGTTGTTCCACTAGTTTGCTGCATAGAACGTAGCTGAATTGCTCGTAACTTAGTAATTAACTCATCACGATAAGTATATTCTTCAAAACCATTAGAGCTGAAAAACTTAGGTAATACTGTGACCGCCATGATTGATATCATAATGATGACAACAAGCAATTCGATCAGCGTAAAACCGAAGCTTTTTTTAAGTTTTAAGTTAGTTAAACGGGGCAGTGTCATTACACGCAGTCATTAACTGTAACGGTTGGTCTTTTACCTGGACCATCTGCGATAAGATACACAACAATGCAATCATCATCGACGCTAGTAGGTGTAGCAGTACCAGCATAATCAGCCTCAAAATAAACAAGCAAAGTATCAATACTGGTACCTAAAGAATGGTATTTATATGTTCCTTCAGCACTCAGGGGTAACAGCCTTTCAAACTCTTCTTTATCACCGATAGGATAACCGTAAGCGATGAATAACTCACCGTTACTCAAATAACCGACACCATCTCCAATATTAACGGTGTTCGGAGGGCTAAAGCGAAAAGGCTCATTATGATTGCCTTTAACAATTGATTTACCGTAAACAAGCGCTGACGCACTTTGCATTGACGCTTGTACACCATGTAAGGTTGACGTTTTTGCATCAACTTGTAAATTTATGAATTTAGGCACTGCTGTAACAGCCAATATGCCTAAAATGACAATAACCACAACCAACTCAATTAATGTAAAACCTTTATTATTCATTTTCTCTCTCTATTGAATTCGGCTTACGTATTTGCGTAAATAGTGACTTAAGTATATACAGTGTAGTCGACAATATTTTGCACAAAAATATAATTAATATGTTACAACACTTTAGCTATAAATTGTATACTCAATCCTCAGATTTTCCAGCCAGTCCATAAATGATATTTTTTATTTTCATGACGAGATTGATTAATAGTATTACCCGACTAATTACCTCAGAGCTATTTCCTTATCTTATTAAACAAGAAACCTTCTGAAATATAACTTCCGAGCTGACAAGTTTTGGGCTTTATTTTTGAGATGTTATTGTAAACTCATATTTAATTTTGTTATATGTTTAACGTGATTTGGCTTACTTGATGCTTTTATATAAAGAAATTATTACGATAACGGTAGATAAGCAATAGTGTCAATTAAGGAGGCTATTTTTGACTATTCTGGTTTTGATTTATATAATATTCATGATGCTGGCAACTTCTAATTACAAAGGAACATCCTTTTAGATGTTACTCTTATTGTTGCAAGTAATGTTGGTATTGAGCATCACCTAATTTGTGATGATTGGAAAATATTTTTTGTAATGAAAGTTTCTGAAACGGAGAGCATAGCTCTCCGTTTGTTAATAAAAATTGATTATTTATTAACAATCAGTTACAGCAGGAACTGGTATATCAGCATCGGCTGCCGTTGCTGCTTCCGTGTAAATAACAAAACAAGATGTAGGTACTACAGTTAATTTAGTGTTAGTTCCATCAGGATCAGGAGTTATATAAATAACATCTGAAATAGATGATACGACAAATTCACCATCGTCATTAGGTGCTGCTGCACCAACTGTGATATCTAGTAAGTCATTTTCCCATTCAGAAACCGAAGCGGCGTTTGAACGAGGGTAACCAAAGCTTACATTTACATTTTGTCCATTGACAACAATTACAGGTGTTGTACCCGTAGTATCACCATCTACATCTTCATTACCAACAATTAATGATTTGCTATGGGTAAGTGCTTTTACACTTTCAATTGAGCCTTTGATTGCATCTAAAGTGGCTGTACGCGCATCATCTTGTAAATCAATAAATTTAGGTGCTGCAGTCACTGCTAAAATACCTAAAATGACAATAACCACTACCAATTCAATTAAGGTAAAACCCTGTTGATTTGCTTTTACATTTAAACTATTTTTCATGCTTTTTCCTCAATTTACGAACGAATTTAATTTAACTTTATTTAATTTAACCTAAAAAATCCATTTAATCACTGCTCTAACCACGCTTACATTTATTAACAACACTTACTGCTTATCATTAATATAAATAATTACCGAACTATTTGCTGGCTGGTAACTAAAACTATTACCTATGGTAGTTAAGTCTGATGGGGTAATATAATCACCATCACTATCACGTAATAGCGTTTCTTTTAAATGGTAATGGCATAAAGTAGTAGCGCCACTACCAGATACATTCGCTAAATATCTAAAACTTCCATCTGCATTAATGTCGGCAACACTACCTGCCAATAATGGCGGTTGCTGTAATAAACTGTTCCATACAGAAATACAATCAGCTATCGCCATGCTTTTGCCATTAATACCAGACGCACTGTTAGTGCCAACAATATAACCTGGATTAATAATAGGTGAAGTAGAACTATCCTCACTCGTTAAATAAACAACAGTGCCATCGTAGTTAACCATATTAATGCTAGCCGTATCTTTTGGGCGCGCTTCAGCTTCCCATTGAGACCGTGCTAAAGATACACCAGTAGCAAAGCCTCCTGCCATGCCTTCTATATTGGCTTGCTTAGCTTGTTCGGTTAAATCTATAAATTTTGGAATAGCTGTTGCCGCCAAAAAACCCAAAATGACCACTACAATGACCAATTCGATTAACGTAAAACCAGCCTGTTTTGAGGCACGAATACTCAGCTGAGTTTGACGGCTTTGGGCTTTGCTATTGTTGATAATACTGTTATAGGTAATGCTTTTTATCATCGAGATAACCTTCTATATCAATTGGCGCTCTGAGTGTAGACTCGCTACGCGTTAGCCCAAAATATTCTTAAACTGACTTGAACCATAATATTAACATTATGGACAGTGACAGACTACTTTTCAATGTCAAATGATTACAATCACTTGCACATAATAGATAAATTACCAAATAAACACATTGTCGTGTAACTTATTCATTGGTAAATCAATTAACCTGCTGCACCTTACCTGTATCACTACGATAGTCAAAAGACTGACCATTAGCAATACTATAGCGACATAAGCGGCCGTTTTTTATAGATTTATTTTGAATTTCTATAGCTATCACTGCCGATTTGACCACTTGTAACGGCATTGTTAATGTTTGCTGCCATATGTAACTACAAGCTAGGTTAGGATGTTTACTATCTATCCAACCTGATTTGTTCACCTGAACGTATTGTTTCTCTTCACTATTTAGGCGGCTCAATACGACAACATCCGGCTGCTTATCCATTAGCCATTGGCCATGAACAACATTTACTTTACTAGTAAAGCTTTGTGCTAAGCCAACAAAGGCAGTATCAGTTATTTTTTCTTGCTGACTAAAAAAAAGATCTAATAATAACTTCATTAATACGGCAATAATGACCACGACAATAATAAATTCAATCGTTGAACTGTATTTTTTCTCTGAATAGCTAGGTGTATTATCCATAAATATTTCGGCTACCGTTGCATGGCCGATGCCATATCCCACATAGGTGTAAAAATACCTAGCGCTAAAACAAGTACCATTACCGCCACAACGACTAGTAATAATGGCTCAATTCGCGCTGTTAAGGTGGCTAAATCGTAATCAACTTCTCGCTCATAATAATCACCTACCTCGGTGAGTAACTCATCAACACGACCAGTTTCTTCACCTACAGCAACCATTTGAAGTACCAGAGGGGTAAATAAACTACTGGCAACAGATGATCTTAGTAAACTTTCACCACTTTCTATGCTTTGACGCATCGCGGTTATCTTATCTTGCATATAGGTATTATCAACCGCTTCAGCCACGAGTGTTAACCCTGTAGTCATTGGTACTCCTGCCTTTAACACAATCGCAAAACTGTGGGAAAATCGTGCCAAAATGGAACGCTCTATGATGCTACCAATGATTGGAATTTTAATTTTTCTTCTATCCCACTGATAACGCCCTTTCTTGGTGTTGAGTGACTGCTTTATCATAAAGAAGCTCAAAACGACGCCAAGTAACATGTAATGCCAATAGTTTATAAATAAATTTGAACTGGCAATTATAAACTGCGTAGCAGGCGGTAGTTCAGCACCTAAGCGTGAAAACATATCAGCAAATGTCGGTATCACAAAAATATTCAGAATAACCAAAGCAGCCGTTAAGGCAATAACAACCATACTTGGATACCGTAATGCTGCTTTAATACGCTTTCGAGTGTCCAGTTCACGCTCCAAATATGAAGTTAACTTTAAAAAGGCTTGATCTATTTGACCCGTATTTTCACCAACATGAACGAGTGAAACAAACAAATGGTCAAAAATTTTGGGGTGGTGATTTAACGCTGATGAAAATGTATACCCTCCCTCAAGTTGCTTACCTATGTCTGTCAGGGCCTTTTTCAAAGTGGCTGAATTTGCAGACTCAACCATCCCATTGATAGCGCGTAAAATAGGTACACCTGCTCGCATTAGCGCATACATTTGCCGACAAAATATAATGAGCTCTTCTAGTGAGACTCTACCATTACTTAGAAACTCTGAGATATCTATATTAGCACCGCTGCCATTAGACTCTTTAGCTGCGTTAATAGAGATTGGCGTAATGCCTTTTTTAAATATTTTTTCAGCAGCAACATCTACGTTAGCCGCTTCAATACTGTCTTTTACTTGGCTACCGCTGGCATTACGCCCGGTATAATTAAATGACGCCATAAATATCTCTATGTTTAACGTAAGGTTTTTTAACTACTTGTCCACAACTGAATACTGAACTTTAATTAATGTCAATTGTTTCAACTAAACGTAATACTTCTTCAACTGTAGTAGTTCCTTGTACAGCATAATCAAATGCGGCTTTTGCAAGTGGGGTAAAGCTAGGGCTTTCTTTTGCTAGTTTACCAAATAATTCGCTATCATTACGCTTAAGTGCCGACATCATGCCTTCATTCATTTCCAGTAACTCAAAAACACCAACTCGACCTTTGTAACCGGTATAGTGGCAAGTTTGACAACCTTTTCCATGCATAAATTGAGTCGTTTTAGCTATCTCGCCAGCTAAATTAGTTAACCAAAATAATTCTTGTTCATCTGCTTGGTATTCGGTCGAACAAGCATCACAAACTCTTCTGACTAACCGCTGAGCAACTATCGCACGTAACGCACTACCAACTAAAAAACCTGCAGCACCCATATCAATTAACCGTAGAGCACTTGTTATAGCGTCATTGGTATGCAGTGTTGATAATACTAAATGACCCGTAATTGCGCCTCGAAGACCAATTTCCACCGTTTCTTGATCACGCATTTCGCCCACCATCATAATATCGGGATCTTGACGAAGCGCTGTACGTAAAACACTAGAAAAAGTTAAGTCAATCTTGGCATTTACCTGTACTTGGTTGATACGGGGCAAACGGTATTCTACTGGATCTTCAACGGTAATTATTTTCTTAGTTGCCTCATTAAGTTCACTTAGAGCCGCATATAATGTAGTTGTTTTACCACTACCCGTTGGGCCTGTTACCAACACCATGCCATGTGGACGGTGAATTTGTAGTCGTACACGTTTAACAATATCTGCTGGCATACCCGTTTGTTCAAGAGATAATAATCCTGCAGATTGATCTAATAAACGCATTACTACCGACTCGCCATACTGAACAGGCATAGTCGACATTCGCACATCAATACTGTGACCACTGATCTCTAAATTAAATCGACCATCCTGAGGGATGCGCTTTTCTGAGATATCTAAGCCCGACATTAGCTTAAGGCGTAATACCATCGCCGAAGCAATTTTATTTTCTTTCAGTATTTTCTCTTGCAAGACACCATCAATACGCTGACGAATACGTAATTGATTTTCTTCTGGTTCAATATGAATATCTGATGCGCGCATTTGTACGGCATCTTCAAATACTGACTGCAGTAACTTACCTACTGTTGCATCGCCGCCTTCATCAAGAAAAGTAGTAGAAAGATCAAAGCTAGATGACTCTTCATATTCCTCTTCTAACTGGCTAGCAAAAGATTCTATTTCTGCTGTTCGGCGATATAAGCTATCAAAAGCATCAAAAATTTGTGATTCCATTACCACGGCAAGTTCAATACGTTTAGGCGATAGCATCCGTTCTAATTGATCTAGGCCACTTAAATCTGCAGGATCACTCATACCTAATAAAACGGAGTTACCTCGATCTTCAATGATCAGTGCTCTTAAACGTCTGGCATGAACTTCAGGTAATAAACTGGCGACATTAGGTGATATTTTGTGCTGAGAAATATCGAGAAATGGTACATCTAACTGCTGAGCTAAGAACTGTAATAATTGTCTTTCTGACAAATAATTTAGTTCAATTAAGGTATCACCAAGTTTTCGACCAGTTTGCTTTTGACTCGATAACGCCTGCATTAATTGCTCATTGGTAATGATATTTTCATGTACCAATAAGTCACCTAAACGCATTTTTAATTTGGGTGCTGCCATAAGTTATCCTACTGTCCTATTACCTGTATTCGTTGCTGAACAAATTTTTCTGAAGAAGCAGATAAATCGTTTTTTGTAAGTGCTTTTTTATACGCTTTATTTGCCAAACTAAACTGACTATTTTTATCGTACAACACCGCTAAAGCAAGTTGCCATCGCCCCATTTCTGGCTGCATCGATATCAGCACTTTATAAGCTTTTACAGCAACTTCGTTTTGTCTCGCTTGCTGTGCAGTGTTAGCTAACATTACCTGATACTTCTGGTCTTTTAATTGGGCTAATGGTTTTAAAGTATTAAGTGCTGTGGTTACATGACCTTGCTGCAAATGTATTCGTGCTTTCATCTCACGTAAGCTACTATCTTTACTATTTAATGAGATACCTTGTGATAGTAAATTTGTCGCATCTTGGTATGCTTGTCGGCCAAACCATAATGCAGCTAATTTTTTACGTGTTTGACTATCACCTGGTTTGATAATAAGTACATCTTCAAAAAGAGTTTCAGCTTTTGTGATTTGTTTAGCTGCAAGTGCTTTTTCAGCTGACGCTAACTTTTGCTGTGCTAATTCATCTGCCGATAACTGTCGACGTGATACCGACATTTTATTTACTCTCTGCATATTAGCTGTTTCAGGACTTTCATGCTGGTGTGCTGTAGTACCCTCTGGATGAATATGATCTTGTGTGATCGCTTGTACTTTTTTCGCTGGTGTTACTTTGCTGGTATTATTTCTTTCAACATGTTTTGGTGTAACTAAAGGAGGAGCGATATTACCTACTTTTTGTGGATTTTCTTTTAATACAATATTTTTAGCTACTGGCTGAATGACTTCGGGTGAAGTCGCATGGGGAACTGCTTTTGCTTTTATTGATTCATCCTTTATCGCTTTGACACTATCTATCATCACTCGGGCTGGTACAGCATCATTATTCCCCCCCTCCACTAACGGCATGTTGTCTTTTACTTGTTTACCCTGCAAAAGCTGTAAAGTTGATTTGACCTCACTAACTCTTTTTTCTGCTCGCAATGCATTGTTTTCACTGGTTAGTTGCCAAACATAAAAACCGATAAAACATATAACCAACATCAAAATAGCAGTTAGCGCTATAATTTTAATTGGGGAGTGTAATGGTGTATTATTAGCTGGCTGTGGCGTTAACTGGCCAGATTCTGGACTTCTCTGTTCCAAATCTTTTAACATCTGATTAATAACACTCATGATTTAGCCACCAAGGTATAATAAGTAAATAACAATACACTTAATAAACCTACCAATGAAAAGGCAAGCAAGTTTCGTTTAGGGCCTGGCTCAATACTTTCTGTATCTTTCACAGCGGCATTAAGTAATTTCACTGTCATATTGTAATGACCCTGACCATATGCAAGCATTAACATTTTATGGCATAAAACATTTACCAAGCGCGGTACCCCTTTACTAATTCGAGTAATATATTTACAAAGCTTAGCTGAAAAGAGTTCTGCTCCCTTATAACCTGCCACTTGTAATCTGTGCTGAATATATTGCTGCACTTCATTGGAATTCATTGCCCTTAATTTATAGGCAAATGTAATACGCTGCCTCAATTGACGAAATTCAGTTTTTGCTAAGCGTTGGTCAAGCTCAGGCTGCGCAAATAAGACTACTTGTAATAACTTACGCGTTTCTGTTTCTAAATTAGTGAATAACCTAAGCGCCTCTAAACTATCTTCAGGTAGTGCCTGCGCCTCATCAAGTATGAGTACTACTGAATGTCCTTGCCCGTGCAGCTCTAATAAACGAGTTTGAATACGTTGAGTTAACAGTTGGACAGACATGCGTTGTGCCTGTTTAACACCTAATTCTACGGCAACTGCACGTCGTAATTCATCAGGGTTCAGGTAAGGATTAGGAATATACGCAGTAACGAAATGTTCCGGTATTTCATTAAGTAATTTTCGGCACAGTAGTGTCTTTCCTGTGCCTACCTCACCAACAACCTTGATGAAGCCTTCTCCTGTTTGCAATGCTGTAGACAGCACTGCAAGGGCTTCATTATGTGGCGCTAATGGCAAATAAAAATTGGTATTAGGTGTTAACGTAAAAGGCAATTCAGCTAAACCAAAATGGTATAAGTACATATTATTTTGCCAATCAAACTAAGCTAAATAAACTGAGCTAGACAACTAAGCATCTCTGCTTACTAATCTTGCTCAAATGAGTCAGGTACACTTGCTTGGCAAACATCATGAGTTTGAGCATATTCAGCATTTTCACATTGCTCTTGGCACTCTTCGCTTAACTCATCTTTACTTGATAATTCACATACTTCAATTTCTTCTGGAAACCATTTAGTGAGTAAACTACGTGCATCTTGCAACTGATTTTTCCAAGTATCCTGACCTACAACAATAGGTTTAAGCATGATAACTAATTCACGTTTTTGAGACTTCTGTGATTTATTTTTAAATAACTCACCAAGAAATGGTATATCTCCCAAAATAGGCGTTTTAGATTCCATATCGATATTATATGTTTCAATTAAACCACCAATCACCACTACTTCGCCAGATTGAGCACGAATAATAGTATCTGATTCCCTAACACTACTTTGTGCTAATGGTAGAATCAGCTCTTCACTACCTATTTGAATGGTTTTATTTTGTTCTTCGGTAATTGTTACTGAAGGATGAACATGTAAAATAACGCTACCATCTTTACTTATTTGTGGTGTTACATCTAAGGCAATACCGGAGAAGAATGGTGTTAATTCAATTTCTGGCGTTGTTGTAGTTGAGGTCCCAGTAGTAGTTGTACTCGAAACTTCCGTGACAAAGTACTCATCTTCGCCTACTTTAATAACCGCTTTTTGGTTATTAGTTGCGGTAATACGTGGACTTGAAAGTACCTGCACATTACCTTGGGTTTGTAGTAACTCAATAACTCCTGAAAATTCACTGCCATTAGTTGTTTTACTAAATGCCATGGAGTTCACACCACCAATAGTATTCGATATAACATTACCTATAACATTACCTGTGGTTGAGTAGACAATTTCAGCACTACCAACTTGATCAAGTACTTTCTCCCACTTAATACCTTGTTGGAAATCATCGTTAAGTGTAACTTCCATGATTTTTGCTTCGATAATGACCTGACGATGCAAATGGCTTTCAGTATCTTTAATAAATTTTTTCACCGCTGTAAGTTCTTGTGGTAATGCACGCACCGTCACTAAACCTGCTTGTGGTGATACAATCACTGAACGGCCATCTCCGGTACCTACAAAAGCGGTTAGTGATTTTTTCAACTCATCCCAAAAATTTGATTCGTTTTCAGTGTATAAGTTAATACCACTATTTTGATTACTCGAACCACTATTGCCACTACGGTTATTATTACCACTATTGTTACTGTTACTGCTGCTACTACCGCTATTACTACTGTTGTTACCACTATTAGGATCATTTTCAGATACACCACCTGAGTTAATAGTGGTACTAGATGAGCCAAAACGTTTTAAAAACAAGTAATTTAAAGCAATCGTTTCAGTGCGTATTCCTGGAGGAAAGACTTGCACTACGTTGCCTATGCGGCGAATTTCATAGCCATATACATCTTCAACAACAATTAATGCTTCAGATAACGTTACATTAGTTAAACTTAATGAGATTTGACCAACAACATCAGGATGAATAACAACGTTATACTGTGAACCTCTGACAATTGCTTGAAAAAAATCTTTAGCTGCAACCTCGGTTGCCGAAATTTCCAAACGTTTTTCCGCCAACATTCCCTGTTTAGCTTGATTCATATTATCTAACATGAACTCTTGCTGCACCGAATTAGGCACTTGTGTTAACGGTTTTGGCCCATTAAATTTTTTGCTATCTTTAATAGCTTTATCGAGATCTTCTTTAAATTCTACCGGTTCATTAGGTACTGTTTGACAGCCTACGAGGGTAAAGAATAATGTAGATAAAGCGATTTTTAGTTTCAATTTTTTCATAGGGGGGCTTATTTTTATCATTATTTAGCTACCGAATTTTCTACGACGTTACTTTGAAAACCGGCATGTTTAAAAATATTAATTTTCAAACGTTTCGATTTACTGCGCATTATTACACTATGACTATTAATTGCTGTAATACGATATTCACCAACATAGTCAAACATCTTATAGATCTCGCCATTGATAACAGCGGTGTGAATACCGTCACCATGGATAATTGAGCTTAATATAAAGCCACCGTCTCGTTTTAATTGGATATTGCTCCCGGTACCACTTACGCCAAAAGGCCTAGTTGGATCAACATCAGCTGCGTTACTGATTAACGGAGATAATGTGCTTATTACCGCAATAAAACTAGAGGCGAAGAATAAATTCATATGAGTTTTAAACACCAATAAACTCCTTATTTAATCCTAAACTATAAATAATTATTTCCACTTCGCTATTTGGGTACTCTTTGACTTCAAATTGAAAACCTTGCCAAAAAAACTTCCACGATAATTGTTCTAGCTGCTGTAAGTAATTACGTAACTGAAAATACTTACCTGACAACTTAATTTTTATACCGTGTTTATACAAATTTAATCCAGGGAGCTCTGTTGTAGATACAATATTATTAGCATTAGGCTGACTTTGAGAAAGGTCTAATAAAGGCTTAGCACCAATTAACTCAAAAGAAAGTAATGATACCCCCGGTTCTAACTTAAGCAATTTAAGTAAAGCTTCACGCATTTCACTTGGGCTTATCAAGTCATTAGTTAAATGTACTAACTGGCTATCAACCTTAGCAAGTTTAACTTCAAGTTCAGCTATTTGTTTTATTACATCTTGATCAGGATCTTGTTTAAGCGCTGCTTGGTATTCATTAATAGAAAAGACAAGTGATTGATTTCCTGACTTCATCACTCTACTTTGTTCATTAAAATGATTTACCTTGGCTGTTTTATCATCAATAAAAACATATGAAATAATAAAAAATATTGCCACTAGCCCTGTTATCAATACTAAATATTGCTCACGACTGGTTAATTGTAAGAACTTATCACCATAGTCTTGCCATTGTTTGTTCATTAACTTTCGCCCTCATTTGCCGCCGAGCTAACTATAAATTCAGTAATATTATCTTCATTTTTAGCAAGCTTAAAATGCACAAATGCCTTCCCTGATAATAAACGGGACTTTTTAAAACCAGCCAGCCATGCGGGTACTGCTTGAGGGGTTAGGGCTAATCCAGTGAAAGTCATATCTTGAGCGTTAATACTAATTGTTTGTAATCTAATATCTTTATGGTGCATAGCAGAAAGGTCATTCATTGCCATGACAAAACCACCAGCAAAAGTTTCTTTTGAGTTAGTTAATTTATTGAGTAACGCGTCTTTATGTCGCATGACTAATTTTATAGTATTCAAATTTTGTGATAACGCAGGTGAAATTTTCCTGTTTTGCAATTGTGCTTCTAAATTTTTAGCGAGTGTTGTTTTTACTTGTTGCTCTTTTAACATACCATCATATATTGCTGCTGATTGACGTAAATTCATTTCAGTAACAATAGCCCAAATCAACATAATCAAGAACAATCCTGACCACACACCAGCCACTCGGCTTAATGTTAACAATTGCTTTTCAGGAAAAATCTCTGGCTGTAATAAGTTAATACTATGTTTAGCTGTCATTATGATCTCCTGCGGAATACCCTGCTTCATCTTTGGATACAGTAGTATCTAAGCTAGCCCCAATTGCGGCACCAAACTCTCTATGTTGATGATAGGGACTTGGGATTTCAAGTAAACTTACTGGCACAGCTGAATTTTCTGATAACTTATCGATAAAGACACTTTCCAACTCGATTGGCAACAGTACCTTTATTTCTTTGATAGGGGCTTGTTTAAGCTGACGCTCAAAGTAATCAGTCGAACGTTGTATTTCTAAGCTAATGTCATCAATAGTGGCAAAAGATAACTCTTCTGCGGTTTTATTGCCTATTTGAGAAAATCCACGTAGACGACGTTGAAAATATATTTGGCTATTTTTAACGATTAGTAGAACTATCTCTTCATTAGGTTGCTGACACACCAATAAATTTGCTTCACCTTTTGTCGGTAATAAATTTGCAAAAGCAAATTCTTGTGTAGTGATAGCACTTACTTTTACTGCCCCATGCTCTGTCGCTGCCACAAGCCTCTTTAATTCATCCAAGGGAGCACAGACAACATTAATTCTTTCTTTGCCACCAGAAAGTACTGGTGCATCATAATAATCTAACACCATATTATTGGGTGAAATGCTGACTAGATCTTTAATTTGCCACTTCAAAGCACTGTTTATTTCATCTTCAGGCAGACTTGGCTTATCTATTTGCACCACTTGCGATTGTGCTTCGTTAAGCACTAAACTCGCAGAACCAGCAAGTTCACAATCGCTATGAAGTTTTTCAATAGCTTGTGAAAAACGTGCTGAGTTTGCCTTTTCATGCTGAAAGACTACTTTAGCGACAGTATTGCTTTTAGATTTGGTAACGGATTCTTGCGTAGGAATTGAACACAAGGAGACACCCTGCTGCTGAAACGCAATACCAAGGCGTTGACTTGAACTATTTTTTGCAAAAATTTGGCTTATTTTCGTTAAAAATGACATTTATCGGCAATACCGCATTGTAGCTAAAATCATTTGTAATCTTACCCCTTGTTACGCCTACAGGGCAAGCTTTACTGGTGACTATAGCTAAGTTTATTAGTAATTTAAACTACAAAGGCTCGCCTTTTTTAGCAGCAAGTTTGTGTTCAACTCATTTTATTACTGCAGCAATATAGCCAGAATAAAAACTCCGGTATATAACCATATCGTTTATAATAGTCTATAAACTTGCTATTAGTTAACTTCTGCTAAAATAATAATGTCTAAGCCTCTGTCAATTCTACATAAAATAGACCACACACTCTTTAAACAATGCAAAGTTACAGTGCAAGTTAAGCGTGATGATTTACTACATAATATAATATCGGGTAATAAATGGCGAAAATTGAAATACAACCTTGAGTCACTCAAAGCCAATAACTACGTAGGTGCTTTAACTTTTGGTGGTAGCTATTCAAACCATATTCACGCTTTTGCCTATGCATGTAAACAAGCAGGCATCCCTTGTATAGGTATTATTCGCGGAGAAGAACGTTATAAAAACAACTTTACCTTAACCTGGGCAAGACACTGGGGCATGCAGTGCCACTTTGTCGACAGAAAAACTTATCGTCGCCGATTTGAGACAGGCTTCCTCTGTGAACTTAAAACTCGATACCCGCGATACTTTGTTATACCTGAAGGCGGCAGCAATGACCTAGCTATTCCAGGTGTAGCCGAGATATTACCTGAATTAAATACACAAACGCAATTCGACACTTTAATAGCACCAGTTGGCTCCGGTGGTACTTTAGCTGGTCTTATATCAGGTGACAGTGTCGCTAATAGTGAACAACATAAAATTTTAGGTATTGCTGTATTGAAACAGGCAGAATACCTAACAGAGGAAATTAAGCGCTTACTTACCCCGCAAGCTAAACAGCATGATAATTGGCAATTATTAACAAACTTTCACCGTGGTGGTTATGGAAAATTTAGTGATGATGACGCCAAACGGATCATTGAGTTTAATCAACAAACAGGCATTACATTTGAGCCAGTATATTCTGGCAAGATGATTTTAGCCGTACTTGATTTATTAGCGCAAGGTTACTTTAAACAACATGAACGTATCATATTATTGCACACAGGTGGAATACAAGGATTAGGGGGCATGATAGAGCAAGGTAAGTTAAGTGAAAGAAATTGGCCTAGTCCGGCTAAGGCTCCTTGTGAATAACCTTAGCCTTGTTAACGTATGTAATAGTACTCTTATATAAATTAACTGTAATCTTACCTAACTACTCTTAACTCGACTTAACTAGTTTGATTAGAACCTAAGCAGATATCGACCCTGCTGATCTGCACGGCCAATAAATGATAAGGCAGATCTCAACTCGGCAGGAAACTTAGCACCGGGCTTTAAGAAACCTTGACCAGTAGCCTTTTGTGAGGCTAATGATAAACGCGCTACAAAACTCAAACCTAAATTATTTTCAGGTGATATCTTGGCTAACAAGTCATCCTTTTCACAATATAAATCGGCTTTTATACTACCCAATTTAATCGTGTTATCTAGGGCTATTACCCCTGAACGTAACCAAGTAACTTGACCTTTAGCTTGTTGACAAGTTGGCTTACCAGCAATATTTAAACTTAGCTCCGAGAAAGTTAATTCAACATTACCTTGCGCTGTTACAGGTATAGGCAGAGGTAATTGTTTAGCTATATCATTGGCCGAAACATATAATTCAACATCTTGTAGTAGTAGTTCTTTTGAAGAAACCGTCATGTTAAATTTACCCTCAGGTCCCGCTGATACAGGATTACCAAAGCTTGCGCTAACCTGAGGAGACAAAGTTAATAGCGACCAAAAACTGAGCTGAGTTTTAATTTGCTGAATTTGATTATTATTTGCGGTAACTTGAGCTATTTCACCTTGCCAAATTGAGCCAGAAACGCCACCTATTTCAACAAATCTTGGTAATTCAATATTATTTATTACTAATGCTAGCGGCATACTTGCCACTAAAAAAACCACATAACTGCTAAAAAAAACTGCAGTATAAGCAAACCACTTCTTCATCTAATCTCTCAATATTGAATTATTTACTGTGCTGTAATTATTACGCTGTATCTACCTAGATAAATTACGATACTTTATAACCGAGCAAGATGTAAGCGGCGTACTTTTACTTCACCGGTACTATCCCCCTGAGTTAAATCAATAGCTTTAACTTGCAAACCTTCATTATTTGCTAAATGCTCTAACCAAAAAAGTAATTGGGTAAACGGAGTGCTATCTATCCATACTTGTAATTCATCACCTTGAGGTTGCATACGAGTAATGTTCAATTTATATGTTTTAGCACTACGGTTAGCGACACTTGAGATACTACCACTAAGTGTTGCTTTACCACCTGAACGCTTGGCTTGTTGATATAAAGCGGTATTTTCTTCTACCCAAGTTAACAATTGTTGTTGTCTTGCTAACTTACTACTCGCTTCAGTCAAACCATTATTAAGTGGTTGCCAAATCGCACTATAAAAAATAAACACTAGAAAAACTAAGCCCATTGCCGCGACTAGGCGCTGCTCTCTAATGTTTAATTGCTGCCACCATGCTTTCATTATGATGTTTCCTTATTACTTTTACTACTGCGCTTCTTAGCTGTTGATTTTCGCTTGTTTTTTGCTTTATTAACGCCTTTATTCGAGATACTAAACGAACCAGTTACTTGGTCACCTTGGTTACTTTGTGAACCTTGTTTAACGGTAAAGTTAGCTGTAGATAATGCAACACTAAATTGCTCGAAAGCTTGATAATCTTTTGCTGCCGCTTGAATACGTAATTCTTGTCGCTTACCATCAAACTTTAACGTTTCAGGTTTTAGTGCTGGTACTTTAGCAAAAGCCGGTTGCACTTTAGCCAGCATGGCTAAAAATCCTTGCTTGTCACTCAGTCCGCCTAACAAGGCTAATTCTCGATTTAATTGAGACTTGATGGTAGAAATCCGTACTCTCTTGGTTTTTGGAAAGGCTTTTTTGTAATGCGAAACTATTTTTTGTTGAACATTATCTTGTTCAGCATGGAGTTGCCATAGCTGGACACCTTTATGACTCAAGTTAAGTAATAAGGCAAATAAAGCAACACCTGCCACCCATAACCATTGCTTGCCAGCATGACTACGAACTTCCTTAAGCTTGTATTGTCCTTGCAATAAGTTAAATCGATTTAATTTAGTGTTATCAGCCTTTGCCATTAATGCCAAAGGTAATTCTTCTGGCATAGGGGTAATTGCTAATTGCTCGCTATGCGCTAAAGGCGAAAATGCCTCTATCGATATACTAGTCTGTTGCTCAACTTCAGTACCTTCTTCTTGTGCATTTGCAAAAGCCTGACACTGTAACTGCCATGCGCTGGCATCTAATACAAATCCTTGCCAAAGGCTTTGACGCACAATCACTTGCTGCTGGTTATCACCTAAAGTAATTGCACTCCAAACATCTTCATTCATTGGCATAGCTAATACATCAGGAAAAATGTATCTAGTTTCAATTTCTGCTTCCGCTAACCATGACAGCCATTGCTGTATTTGCTTATGGGCAACAATAGCGGTAAAACAATTATTTCCATCAACATCATTAGGCAAATCCGCATAAGCAAAAAATAGCTGTTCAACTTCTTCAGCTAAGCTATCCTCTAACATATATGGCGCTGCTAAGCGCATTGCTCTGGAAGATTTTGCAGGCACTTTTAACGACTTTAATAATACATCACAGCCTGGCACCAAGACCTTTACTAACCTAGTTTTTGCCTTGTCAGTAAGTTCATTTAGTTGCTTAGCGTTTTTTAGCTCTCCGCTAGCAATAACTTCCTGCTCAGTACTGCTAGCTTCAGCCACGCCTAACCAATGAATGGTATCGTGTGCTTGACTGCCTAAGCGGATAAATAATGTTTCTGTCACTAGTTACGTCCTATAGTACGACTAATTATTTGAATTTGTTGAGTCTCATTAACTTGCATTATTGAGCTCATAGAAAAATAGCTATTGTTAAAACGTGCACTAGCTTTTAACTTAAAATAGTCACTATCAACAACAAACTGCGCTTTTTGCCACTTTTCCATTTTAATTTTACTTAATTCAGGTAGCTTATAGAAATCATCTAAATTTTCATAGCCTGAACTATCTCGTGCTCCCAATACTTCCTGGGCATCACTAAGACTTGAATCAAGTAGGGCTTGTAATAATTCCGGTTTTTCAGCATCTAGGGTATTAATATTAATTAGATGCTGGTTATTTTGTGGTAAGACACATACATAAGGCGTTAACGCTAATATAACTTCTGCGGTAAAATGCTCTACTAGTCTGAGTTCGTTAACACTCCCTAAATAGCTATTTGCTGCAAGGTAAGGAAACTCACGTGATGCATAATCATTATCTTCTGCGCCACCAGCTCCTGTTATCATATCATTATCATCTAACCAGTCAGTTAACGCATTTACCATTGCTTCAGCTTCAAATGCGCCTATGCCTTCAACATTTAAATTAACAATAAGTGCTTCAAGAGCCGTTGCAGCGGGTAACTGTTTAGCATTACCTGATTTACTCTTTGGTGGTGGCGTTGTCGTTTTACTATCGGTTTTACTCTCTGTTTTTGAAGAGTTAGTGGTATTACCTGAGCCACTATCACCCGCGTCATCTTTTGTTTTTGCGCTCGGATGTAAGGCATTAAGGTTTAAGCAACTTTGTAAATCTGTAATCTCACCACTTATTTCACCAAAATCGACGGGATAATTGCTACCTTCTTCTGCCCAAATTTGTTCAAGATGAGTCACTTTGGGTTCATCTTTAAAGGCTTTCATTAATACACGTTTGGTAAATGCCTCCGCCCCCAAAGCATACCAATATGCTTGTTGATTAAAGCTGATGTTAGTACTGCGTTGCATTTGTGTTTGCAAACGGGTTGTCATCTGCGCAGCAATAATTGAGCATAACGCGACAATAAGCATAACGGTAATTAACGCAACACCTTTTTGGTGCAAACGAGTTAAGTTAAATGTGAGTTGATTATTCGCCATAAGCTAAGTCTTTTTCTGTTCATCTGCAGCGTGATCACCCGCCACGAGAAATTGACGACGAATCAAACCATAATCTTCAGTTTCTATCTCAATAGCTATCGCGAGCGGTAAAGCATTTCCAGACCACTTTTTTTGCCACTTTTTACCATCATAAAACTCAAATGCTAAGCTGGTTACTTGTGTGATCAACGGTCTAATTTTTGGCTCTTGGCCAACGACCGCGTCAACAAAGTTATAATGCAAGCGTTGCAACGTTTCCTCTTCAAGACGATAAGCAACACTTTGCATATCACTTCGTGGTAATAATAAACCTGGATTTGTCCAGCCATTACGTACAAAAGCAATCGCCTGTTCATCCGCTAAAAAACTATCATCGGATGTTTGTATAAAGCTGTCACCTGGTGCTTCACCATTAACACGCATACTGCGTTTAGCTATCTGAGTAAAATCTCGCTCCATCAATAAGAAGGCACGCTGTAATTCATTCTGCCGCTCACTGCGTACCTTTGAGTTTTCATCACCACGTAGGACAGTATCAAATATGGTAAAACTTGCTAAACTGACCACAGAAAATATAGCAACGGCGATCAGCACCTCTAGCAGGGTAAAGCCTTGTTCTGATTTACTAGGCGCAGATGACAGCCTAGCTTTCGACTTACAGGTAATTACTTTCATCAGGGTTTATCCTGAGCAAGGTAGGTCATTAAGCTAGCATTTACTAACTCTTCATCCTCATCTAAACGGACTTCCATTACCAGCGAACGTAATTCTTTATTAGTAGTTTTAATCACTTTTTGTTGCCAATACCAAGTTCGGCCTGCCATTTCTACCTTACCCTTACGGTTATTTTTTGGAGGCCAAGTTTTATCTAAACTCACTTCCACTAATTGATTAGAGGCAACCCAGTTGGCAAACATTTGCTCTTCTAAATGACTAATGTGGCGATAATTATTATCAGCGACACCAAGTAAAGCAACACCAGCAATTGCAAAGACGGCCATAGCTAACATCACTTCAATTAAGGTAAAGCCCTGTTGATTTTTTCCATTAACTTTATGGCTTAGATTAAAAATATCCCTAGAATTAATCATCGAGTACAGGCCCCTCAATGGTTAATGGTATGCTGTATATACCCGTTACGCGATAAGCCAGATCTTCGGCATCCTCGGTATAAGCGACTTCTTCCGTTAAACGAAACGTGACACTAAATGGTGTTAGGTCGCCACCAGAGAGGATATATACCTGTGGAATTATTTTTTCTTCTTGCTCTTCTTTAGACATTAAGGTGAAGTCTTCTTCATCTTTTTCTTTAAAAGTATCTGTATCGAAAAGCATGGGTTCATCTATAGGTAGGTCATCAAGCTCAACACTTAATTCAATGTCTTCTGGTACCGTCACATTCGCCTGCCAGTCTTGATCTGGAATTTCAGCCCATTTAGTGCCGTCATACCCAAGAAACTGATAACTGTCTTTTTTAACGATTAAACCTAATTCAATATTATTGAGCATGCCATAATCTGCAGCCACTTCAAAAATGGCAGCAAAACGTGCACTTTCAAACTTCAATTTATCTTCAGCTTCATTACCGGAAACATTAAATTGTACCAAACTGGCCATAAGACCAATAAGCACAACAACAACCATCACCTCAATTAAGGTAAAGCCACTGTGTTTTATTGTTAATGCCGATAGTTTTTTCATAAGGTAATCCGTAAGGGTTGAGCTTGAAGCTGCAAGGCTAAATTTAACAGAGATGGTACGGAGTTGACGTTAGTGCTAGTCAATAAATACCTTCAACGCCTAAATTTAGTTTTACAGCTATAAGATCAGCTATTACCTATTGGAAGTCGCCCAAATTCCAATTGCCAATGTCATCTTCTGTTCCAGCTTCACCATCTGGTCCTACTGAAAATACATCCATACGACCCTGTTCTCCTGGATTCAATAAAAGGTAATCATTACCCCATGGATCTTTAGGTAAACGTTTTACATAGCCACCTTCAGGGAAACGACGTGGCTCTGGCTCAACATCTGTTTGATCTACAAGCGCTTCTAAACCTTGCTCTGTAGTTGGATAGTCATAATTATCCATTTTATATAAACTTAAAGAGGTCTCCAGTGCAGTAACATCAGAAATGGCCTTTTGCATATTTGCACGCTCTTGACTGCCCATTAAATTCGGCACAACCATACTGGCAAGAATACCTAGAATCACGATAACGACCATTACCTCTAATAGAGTAAAACCTTGTGCTTTTTTCATATTCATAGTGCTTTCCTAACGTCTGATAAATTGAGTTCATGGCAGTTTAACTACCAATAAAAGTTAACCGCCAACTAGGCTGTTAAGTTGTAAAATGGGTTGCAAAATGGCCATAACAATAAACAGTACCACGCCCGCCATGGCAACCATAAGCGCTGGTTCAAATGCTTTTAACGAAATACTCACCAAAGCCTCAAACTCTCTATCTTGGTTATCAGCTGCTCGGCCAAGCATATGTTCTAACTGACCACTTTTTTCGCCACTGGCAATCATATGTAGCATCATCGGTGGAAATAATTTAGTTTGCTCCAATGACACCCGTAAACTTGCCCCTTCTCGTACTTTATCGGTAGAGGCACTTACTTGCTGTTTAATATATAAATTATCAAGTACTTGCCCTGAAATGCGCATGCTCTCTAATAAGGGGACCGCACTGGCCGTTAAAATACTTAAGGTTCTAGCAAAACGTGCAGTATTAATACCACGCGCAACTTTGCCAATTCCTGGTATGCGCAGTATATTTTTGTGAAAGGACATTTCAAAATCAGGTTTTTTCAATAATTGCGAAAAAATAAATACTAAAGCGGTAAACAACAAGACAAGCGCTAAACCATAATCTCGAAGAAAGTCACTGCTAGCAATTAAAAACTGCGTGGTTCCAGGTAAATTTTCACCCATATGCTCAAATTGACCTACAATTTTTGGTACAACCGCCGTTAATAAAATGGCGATAACGCCCACAGCAACCACAGTCATGATAATAGGATAAACTAATGCTTGGATAAGTTGTGAGCGCATTTGTTGACGCTGCTCAGTATAATCAGCTAAACGATTGAGAACTTTATCTAAATGACCTGATTTTTCACCCGCAGCCACCATAGCCCGATACAAGCGATTGAAGACTTTTGGGTATTCAGCCATACTTTCAGACAAACCATAACCTTCGGTCACTTTGGTACGTACACCCATAATCATACTTTTGATGCGATTTTTTTCGCACTGCTCACCCACTGCCATTAATGACTCTTCTAACGGCAAACCAGACTCAACCAATGTGGCCAATTGACGAGTAATAAGCGCCAATTCAGCTGCTGATACTTTACCACCAGCACTTTTCCCGAAACTCGCCGAAAAACCTTTTTTATCACTTTCAGCCTTGCCTTTGCCTATCGTCGCCGTTACAGCAGTTGGCATTAAGCCTTGGTCACGTAATAGTCCTCGAACTTGTCTAGGAGTATCGCCCTCAATAACACCTTTTTTAGTTTTACCGCGACTATCTACCGCTTGGTATTCAAATGCTGCCATAACTAATTATTGACCCCATATTTAATGAAGAAACATCGAGTGAATACGTATATTGCGGATCTGTTTATGACTAATGCAGCTTTTTTTAGTTCAGTATATTGGTTCATAGAAAACACTTACGTATTTGTGAATTAATCTTCACGAGTAACACGTAAAACCTCCTCTAAAGTAGTTTGCCCCAACATTACTTTATCAAATCCATCTTGACGAATACTGGCATTAGCGCGACGGGCATATTTTTCAATAGCTTGTTCGCCATGACCATTATGAATAATTTCTCTAATTTGCTCATCGACAGGTAACAGCTCATGAATACCCATACGGCCACGATAACCTTTAAAACTACATTCTTTACAACCGACTGCTCGGTGGATCATGGCATTATTATCTGCTGGCAATGCTAATAAGTGTCGCTCCTCTTCATCAGGTAAGTGACTTTCTTTACAATGTCTACATAAAGTTCGTACCAAGCGCTGGGCTAACACGCCCAGTAAACTTGATGAAAGGAGGAATGGCTCAACCCCCATATCTTCCATACGTGTAATAGCACCTGCGGCAGTATTGGTATGTAAGGTAGATAAAACCAAATGCCCGGTTAAACTGGCTTGTACTGCAATTTGTGCAGTTTCTAAATCTCGAATTTCACCAACCATAACCACATCGGGATCTTGACGTAAAATAGCGCGCAACCCACGAGCAAAAGTCATATCAACTTTACTATTTACTTGAGTTTGCCCTATCCCTTCAATGGCATATTCAATCGGGTCTTCACACGTTAAAATGTTACGTTCTTTGGCATCTATTTGCATTAAACCCGCATACAACGTGGTACTTTTACCTGAGCCTGTTGGTCCGGTAACTAAAATAATGCCATGTGGTTTTTCAATTAGATTTGAGAAATTACCACGGTTTGTATCTGTCATACCAAGATCTTTCAAATCAAGACGAGCTGCATTTTTATCAAGTAAACGTAAAACCACGCGCTCACCATGACCTGTAGGCATAGTAGATACACGAACATCAACGGCTCTGCCACCAATGCGTAAAGATATACGACCATCTTGTGGGATTCGCTTCTCAGCAATATCAAGCTTAGCCATAACCTTAATACGTGATACTAATAATGAGGCTAGTTTTCGGTTTGGCTTAAGTACTTCACGAAGTACACCATCAACTCGAAACCTAATTTGCAAAGTATTTTCAAAGGTTTCAATATGTATATCTGAGGCACTTTCTTTGATCGCCTCACTGAGCATGGCATTGATTAATTTAATAATCGGCGCATCATCTTCATTTTCGAGTAAATCTTCACTTTCGGTAAATTCATCAGCCAGAGAATATAAGTCAACTTCATTGCCAATGTCTTCCATCATTTGCTGTGCTTCAGACGAGTCTCGCTGATAAGCTTGAGTTAACAATAATTCAAAAGCTGTAGGCTGTAGAAAATCAAATGCAAAAGGCGCTTTGAGTATGCGTCGTACTTCTAAAATAATATCAAAATTAACATCTGCCAAGCAGTGCAGAATATATTCACCGTTTTCTTCATCGGTTGAAATAAGTACGCTATGGCGCTTAGCAAATGCAAATGGTAATAACCAAGCACTACTTGCTTCTTCTTGCTCAAGATCATCTTGAGCAACTGGCTCTATGGCTGCCTGTGCCATATCGTTAGTTGTCTCTTCATTAGCCATAAGATTATCTACCATTAAGTCGTCAGCCATTACTGCTTTTCTTCTGCTATCGGCGGCTCAGGCAACTCAAGCTTCTTCTCTTCAAGCTTCTTTTGATACTCACCAAACGATGGTGGTAAGGTTAGGTTGTCTTGCCACTGCGGTAAGATTGGCATATTTTCATTACTCATTAATGACAAACCTTCTTCGTGTTTACGAATTTGGTCCGCACGAATATAGTTATACTTAGTTTCACTAATCTCTGTCATTAACGCTGAATCACGAACGATCGTGGCACGTAAAAATACCATTAGATTACGTTTTCGTGTGCTGTTACTCGTTGATTTAAATAAATGACCAATAATTGGAATATCGCCTAGAATTGGCACCTTTTGCACACTTTCCTGTACGTCTTCATCAATCAAGCCTCCAAGAATAACCGTATCACCGCTGTCAGCCATTACCGTAGTTTTAATTTCTCTCTTGTTAATAGAAATATCAACACCGGTATTACCACTCACCGAGGAAGTTTCTTGCTCAATAGTAAGCTGTACAGCATTGCCTTCGTTAACTTGTGGCGTAACACGTAGCTTAATACCCACTTCTTGACGATCTACTGTTTGGAATGGATTAGTATTATTACTCCCTGTTGCAGAGCCAGTAATAATTGGTACTTCTTGACCAACAATAAAGTATGCTTCTTCATTATCTAAGGTGGTAATACTTGGTGTTGCTAAAACATTAGAGTTGGTATCACTGCTAACCGCTTGCACAATCGCGCCCCAATCATTTTTAGCAATACCAAACATCATACCGCTAACGTTACCTAAGGCCTGTGCAAGTATACTATAATCACCGTTGGTACTTTCTTTTGTATAGCCTGGCTGTACTACTTCACCATTACTTGGACTAAGTACTGGAGGTACATATTCTCCAGGTATCGATTCAGCCGCTTTGGCACCAGCGGCAACCGAGGAAATAGAAGCTGGGCCATTAGTAAATTGTGTAAAACCACCTTGTTCGTTATACCATTGCACACCTAAGCTAACGCCATCTGTTTCATAAACCTCAACAATAATCGCTTCCACTAATACTTGAGCACGACGAACATCTAATTGACGAATAACAGCTTCTAAAGAGCGCAACATATCAGGCTGAGCAGTAATAACTAAGGCATTAGTTGACTCGTGTGCTTCAATACTTACATCACGACCTTTACTAGTTGAACGTGCTTTAGTACTTTTGCCTTTAGTTTCTGCGGCAATAGAATCACTTACACCTTTTAATACTTTAACTAAGTCTTCTGCTTTTGAGTATTTAAGGTAATAAACTCGGGTATTACCATTGCTTTCTAATTCGCTATCTAAGCGCTTAACTAAACGAGCTACACGTTCACGCGCTTTGACTTCACCACTGACAATGACACTATTTGATCTATCGTCAGCTACAATTTTAGGAATAAGAAAGGTTGGTTGGCCTGCTTTACCGCCGGTAGGTTTATTCATCGCTTCAATAATACGTACCATTTCACCAGCAGAGGCATATTGAAGTTTGATTATTTCAACATCTTGGTCACCCGCTCTATCTACACGCTCAATAATTTTAACAAGGCGATTAACCGTTGATGCAGTACCCGTTAACATGATGACATTCGCAGGATCATAGTTAACTACGTTACCGCCACCAGCTTGGTCTGACAGTTGTCGCAATAAAGGTACTAATTCACGTACAGTAACATTTTTCACTTCAACAACACGGGTAACCATTTCATCACCCAAAATATTACTATCACTGCCAATAACAGGGATAGCTGCAGTTTTAGCATCTTTATTACGGATAATTTTAATAATATTATTATCCTTAGCTACAGCTGCATAACCATATACTTCAAGGACATTTAAAAAGAATTGGTAATATTGCTCTTCAGTTAACATGTCATAACTACGAACATTGATTTTACCCCGTACATTCGGGTCAACTATCATGGTCTTTTTTAAGTTTTTACCAACAATATTAACAAACTCGGTAATTTCAGTGCCCTTAAAATTTGGAGAGTATTGCACAGCACTGGCTTGACCAACGAAACATAGGCAATTTAATGCTACGGCTGTCGTTAAAACTAATAAAAACTTCTTCATCATAATGCTTATCTCTGCTTTATTATCTTTAATAGAAAATCGTTGATAGAAAGTCTTTTAGATAATTTTATCGCTTTATTGTTACGTTAATTATTCTACTAACTTAGTTCTTTAATCTAAGCTAATTAATATCTCTGTGAGGCTACCTTGACGATCTACTAATAAGGAAATATCACGTGCTTGTTTCATTTCAACCATGGCTTGCATTGCTTGTGTTGGGGCGATTAAGTCATAGCCATTCATTTCTACTGCTACATCTCCAGCTTTTAAACCCGAAAGTTTAAAAAACTCAGGTTTTTTACCTGGACGAAGTGAGTAACCCACTATTTTTCCGTCTTTACGCTTCGGTGAAATACGTAAATAATCCCCAATTTTCGCTGGATCTTTAGAAAACTCAGTACGTAAGCTTTTAGCAGTCGCTGTCAATTCTTTATTAGTTCTTTTATCAACAACACCCGAACGGGATGAATGTGGCCCTACTTTTCTTTCAGGTCTTTTAAGTGCCGGCTTAACTTCTACTTTTTGTGCGGGTTGATTGTAATCAAAACCATCTAACATTAATGTTTCTAGTCGTCCAGACTGTTTAATTAACACTCTGTCCATTAACACTTGCTCTAAATTAGCACGGGTTCCTATTATAATGTCACCAATGCCATAAGTTTCCTGTTTACCTTGGTTTTCAATGATTGCTGCTGCAATTGATTTATCATCACTTGCAACTAAACCTGACAAGGTTAAATTTAGCTTGGTTTCTGGTACGTTAGCCATTTCAATTTCTGGTTCAGCAATGTCACTCTCATTATATAAACCAAAAAGGTTAAGCGACTGTATTTTAGCAATATCAACAGCTTTATTTTTAGCTGTGTTATTGACTTGCCTATTATTAAGAGCTGATGAAGTATTTTGCTTAGATTGTGCCTGTGGGACAGCGGACCAGGTAATTTGTGCACCAATATAGGCAATATATGCCAATAATGCAGCCATCACTAATTGTGCAACACGTCGATGACCGAGTTGAGTGAATAGGGATGTAAGATCTGTCATACTACTTGGAAGAGCCATATCTACTTATATTATTGTTATTATTGAATAATCCGACAATGTTTTTCTAAAAACAGTTGTTAGATTTATGTTACATAAGCATGGATGATACTTGACCGCAAGCCAAGCAACAAGTCATTGCGCTGGTTTTTGAGCTAATTCAGCAAATTAAAACGTAACAAAAAAGCTTCTGCTAGATAATTAGCAGCTGTTATAATCATTATTCAGACTCAGCCACCCCATTAAAGTTCCACTGCTTAGGCTTATTATGACCATAAATAAAACACCTCAAAATAGCTCTACTCGATTAGATAAATGGCTCTGGGCTGCTAGATTTTACCGAACCCGCGCTATTGCAAAACAAATGATTGATGGCGGTAAGGTCTTTTACAATGGTCAACGGACTAAGTCGGGTAAAGCCGTATCAATCGGTGATATAATAAAAATCCGCCAAGGCTTTGAAGAAAAAGAAGTCACCGTAATTGCTTTAGCTGATAAACGAAAAGACGCCACTTTTGCGGACACTTTGTATCAAGAAAATAAACAGAGTATTGAAAGACGGGAAAAAAATTCCTTAGCACGTAAACAAGGTATTTTATTATCACCCGCTAGCGATACTAAACCAGATAAAAAACAACGTAGAAAACTGCGTGAATTTAAAGAAAGGATCTAACAACCATGAGCCAACTCAATGTATTAAACCGCTACTTATTTACCGATGCCCATGCCCGTGGTGAGCTTGTTCAACTAAGTAGTAGCTTTAAGAGTATTATAAAAAATCATAACTACCCTGCTGGCGTAGAGAAACTATTAGGCGAACTGCTTAGTGCAACTTGCTTATTAACAGCAACGTTGAAGTTTGAAGGTGATATCACTGTGCAATTACAAGGTGATGGTCCTGTTGGCTATATGTCGGTAAGTGGTAATAATAACCAACAGATGCGAGGAATTGCCAAAATAGCACAAGCAACCTCTGCAGAAACTTTGCCGGAATTAATTGGTAAAGGCACCATGATAATTACCATACGCCCTAGTGTTGGTGAAGCTTATCAAGGTGTTGTCGCCTTAGATAAAGATAACCTTGCTGATTGTTTGGCACATTACTTTGAAGTTTCAGAGCAAATCCCAACTAAAATTTGGTTATTCAGTAACACCGAACAACAAGTGGCTGCTGGTGCTCTAGTGCAATTATTACCAGATGGTGATGGTAGTGTTGAGAATAAAGAAAAGCAAAATAGTGATTTTGAACACTTATGCCAACTTACTAACACCATTAAAAGCGAAGAGATATTTTCATTAGAAGCCGAAGCATTACTTTATCGTTTATATCACCAAGAACAAGTTAATATTTTTGAACCTCAAGCAGTAAGCTATTTATGTGGCTGTTCTGCTGATAAATGTTTAGCCGCAATTTCACAAATAGAACCAAGTGAAATAAAAGCTATCTTAGCTGAGCAAGGTAAAATATCAATGACGTGTGATTATTGTATCACCACTTATGATTTCGATGAACTGAGCCTACAAAGTTTCATTTCGAAAGATAGTCATTAGAAAATATGCATACTTTTTAATATAACTTAGTCCAAAATACAGATATTAATTATCACTTATTCCACAATGTGGTAATTAATATCTGCACACAACCTCTACACATCCCGCTACCAGCCTACTTTAAGACTTGTTTTAGCTGAATAAAAATAATTTTCTCCATATCCATTCATGATAGTTATAATGAAAACTTTCACATTAAAGCATTTTTTACTTTCGTTTTGTTCGCGATTATCCTAAAATACTCACAATGAAGGCAGCCTGAAAACTTTCAGTATGAACTTCATTACTCACATAACTTAAAATATAAATTTGTCATACTTAGGAGTGAACTTGCTATGACCGCCCCGAAAAACTCAATTGATTTGTCACAATACGGCATCAACGATGTTAATGAAGTTGTTTATAACCCATCGTATGAGTTACTTTTTAGTGAAGAAACTAAAGCTAGCCTCGAAGGTTTTGATAAAGGCGTAGTGACTGAGCTAGGTGCAGTTAATGTAGATACTGGTATATTTACTGGTCGTTCTCCTAAAGACAAATATATTGTTCGCGATGAAGTGACTCGCGATACAGTATGGTGGTCTGATCAAGGTAAAAATGATAACAAAGCAATGACACCTGAAACATGGGACCATTTAAAAGGCTTAGTAACTACACAACTTTCTGGTCAACGTTTATTTGTTGTTGATACTTACTGTGGTGCTGATGAAGCAACACGTTTAAAAGTACGTTTCATTACCCAAGTTGCTTGGCAAGCTCACTTCGTTAAAAACATGTTCATTCGTCCTACTGACGCTGAACTTGAAACTTACGAACCAGATTTCGTCGTAATGAACGGCGCAAAAACGGTTAATGATAAATGGGAAGAGCAAGGTTTAAACTCTGAAAACTTTGTTGCATTTAACTTAACTGAAAAAATTCAATTAATTGGTGGTACTTGGTACGGCGGCGAAATGAAAAAAGGTATGTTCTCAATGATGAACTATTACCTTCCGCTACAAGGTATTGCTTCTATGCACTGTAGTGCAAACGTTGGTAAAGATGGCGATACTGCTATTTTCTTCGGTTTATCTGGTACAGGTAAAACAACTTTATCAACAGATCCTAAGCGTCAGCTTATTGGTGATGATGAACATGGTTGGGATGATAATGGTGTATTTAACTTTGAAGGTGGTTGCTACGCAAAAACTATCAACCTAAGCAAAGAAAATGAACCTGATATTTACAACGCGATTCGTCGTGACGCTTTATTAGAAAACGTTACAGTTAATGCCGATGGTAAAATTGATTTTGACGATAACTCAAAAACTGAGAACACTCGTGTATCTTACCCAATTCACCATATCGACAATATTGTTAAACCGGTTTCTCGTGCAGGCCATGCTAAGAAAGTAATTTTCTTAACTGCTGATGCATTTGGTGTATTACCACCCGTAGCAAAATTAACGCCAGAGCAAACTGAATACTACTTCCTTTCTGGTTTTACCGCTAAATTAGCAGGTACAGAGCGCGGTATTACTGAACCGACACCTACTTTCTCAAGTTGTTTTGGTGCGGCTTTCTTAAGCTTACACCCTACTCAATACGCTGAAGTTTTACATAAACGTATGGAAGCTGCAGGCGCTGAAGCATACCTAGTGAATACTGGTTGGAATGGTACTGGCAAACGTATTTCTATCAAAGCAACACGTGCCATCATTGACGCTATCTTAGACGGCTCAATAGATGATGCAGAAACAGAGATCGTACCATTATTTAACCTAGAAGTTCCTAAGGTTTTAGCTGGTGTTGAAGGTGATATACTTGACCCACGTAAGACTTACGAAGATGTTAATGTTTGGAATGATAAAGCTGAAGACTTAGCAAAACGTTTTGTTAATAACTTTGAGAAGTTTACCGACACAGAGAACGGTAAAGCATTAGTTTCTGCTGGTCCTCAACTTGAAAAAGCTGAGTTAAAAGCCGTTAGCTAAAAATATTGATGACTAAAAAAGCCACAAGTAAGTAATTACTTGTGGCTTTTTATTGTTTTACTTTTACTGAATAGCAAGCAATAACCTCTATGACCATTGGCTTATACCAATTCCATTAAATTATTGCCCACTTGTACTGGTTAAAATACCCCCAAGAATTCGTTGCTCTCAATTCCAATAGCCAGCTATTGCTCAATCGAGCGCCTTACCTTGATTTATTTTTCCTTCGCACAACAAGATCACAAACTTAATGGAATTGGTATTAATATTACTTTAACCTGAACTCTGGATAATGAGTACTTGGTATTAAATTAAAGACAACAGCTTACGGTTATTAAAAATAAAAGTTACCGGATTAAATAGCGATATGCTCTCTCAATGTTTCAATTTATTCGATTATCAAGGCAAAACGTTTATGAATAACAGGTTATTTATCGACGTTTTAACGCTGAGAATTGGGTAAAGGGGAATATTGAGCAAATGCTGCTTATCCAGAGTTCAGGTTACTTTAGAACTTAAGTGGTAGCCTGACTTTAGCTTGCAAACCACCTTCAGGCTTATTGGATAAAACAACATTACCACCATGAGTATCAACAATACGTTTTATAATAGCTAAACCTAAACCACTACCTTCTGTTCCTCGAGCAGTATCACCTTGAGTGAAAGGCTGAAACAAACGCTCAATATCCACTTCAGGAATACCTTGACCATGATCACTCACTATGAAAAAGGCATACTCATTCTCTACACCGGTAAATACTTCAATCTCATCTGAGGTATAACGAATTGCATTTTGCACTAAATTAGCAAGAGCCCGTCTAACCGCAACATGTCGTAAAGGAATTTTCGGGCACTCTCCTGGATGAAAGGTTATAACTCGGTCACTTGGTCTTTCTACATTGAGTACTTCATCAACTAAAACATTCAAGTCACCAAATTCAGCCTTATCTTTTGAGTCATGGCGAATATAATCAATAAACTGATCAATAATATTATTCATATCATCAATATCAGTCTCGATGCCTTCTTTAAGAAAAGCATCTTGCTCTTGCATCATTTCGCTGGCCAAACGAATACGGGTTAATGGTGTACGCAGATCATGGGAAATACCCGCCATTAATAAGTTACGATCATCTTCCAGTTGTTTAATACCTTTAGACATGTGATTGAAAGCTTGTGTTACCGCCATTATTTCTGAGGTGCCACGCTCAACTAGTGGCTCAGGAAAGTCTCCTCGACCAACATCTTCAGCGGCAATTTCTAATGACTTTAATGGTCGATTTAACTGTCTAACAAATACCCAGCCGCCCATGACACTTAATAAGCCAATGACCACCATAAAGAATATTAATGGATTAAAATTACCTTTTTCCATCCCGTTTAGTGGTATTTTTACCCAAAGGTGAGGGGCCTGTGGGGCACGAATCCAAAATAAATATTCATTACCATCAGAAATCCGCACTTCTGCCGGACCACCTAGTAATAGTGACATTTGCTCAGATCTATAAGGAAAGAGACCCGCATTTGCCAATCCAAATTTAACAGCATCTTCTTCACGATAAACACCAATACCAGTTTCATTGTGGAAAGCTTTCGCCATTTTAGGACTTAACTTGGCATCATCAATATCGATAAACACCACTCTAACTTGTTTAGCCAACAATTGATTAATTTGCTGCTGGTGGGGGTCAAAAACATAGATGGCGAAGGAGATGTAAGAAACGATTTGATTAATAAAAAGTAAAAAACCAATCAATAAAACCGTTTGCCCAAAGGCGCTACGAGGCAATATTTTCATACTAATACCAAAAACAGTAAATTACGCTGGACTACCGTCAGGAACAAAAACGTAACCTAAGCCCCATACCGTTTGTAAATACCTTGGTTTAGCGGGATCTGTTTCAAGCATGCGGCGTAATCGCGAAACTTGTACATCAATACTTCGTTCAAGTGCTGAATAATCTCTGCCGCGAGCAAGGTTCATCAATTTATCACGAGACAAAGGCTCTCTAGGGTGAGTTACCAATGCTTTTAATACGGCAAATTCACCACTAGTTAGCGGCATATTAATATCATCTTTTTGCATTTCACGCGTGGCTAAATTGAGGTCATAACCACCGAAGCTAATAATATTCTCTTCCAAAGCAGGAGCCCCGGGTGCTTCTTGAGTTCGACGACGTAATACTGCTTTAATACGTGCTAATAACTCTCGAGGGTTAAATGGCTTTGGCATGTAATCATCCGCGCCTAACTCTAAACCGATAATTCGGTCTACCTCATCCCCCTTAGCTGTTAACATAACAATTGGAATATTATTAGAATTTTGACGCAAACGACGACAAATAGATAAACCATCTTCACCTGGTAACATTAAGTCGAGCACTAATAAATGAAAATTTTCACGTTCAAGTAAGCGATCCATTTGCTCAGCATTAGCGGCACTTCGAACCGTAAAACCTTGTTCAACTAAATAACGCTCTAACAAAGAACGTAAACGCATATCATCATCTACCACTAAAATCTTAGGTGTCTCTTGAGTCATCTTGTATTTCACCTTGCTCAGTTTTCTATATATATTAAGTTAATGCCACTATAAGGGATATTGCTGATAATATGAAAGCAGCAAAAGTAAAACAGCCCAAGTATTTGTTACAATTTATGTAATTATCGAGGCTGTATCACCTATTTTAAATAGTGAATACTCTGCTGAGTAACACATTGAGTAAAGCTCTTTTTACGCTCTTCATGGGAAAGTGAAGACACGGCATGTTTTACTAATTGCATCTTTTGCTCCCGCTCAGCTTTCGGCAAATGAGCAAGTTGTTGGTGAAAGCAGCCAAACAGTCCAAAATTCAAAGCGACATCTGATTGCATAGTATCTGTACCCAAGCAATGTTTCAGCTTTTCGGCCAAAGTGTTCTTATCCATTTGAGTGATTAAGTGACTTAACTGATAGTCTACTTTGTCAGTTTTCCGCTCTTGATTACAACTAAAAAACATATCAGCAACGGCAACAAGCGGAATCAATTGTTGATGCTGTTTACTAAAACGTTTTTTTAGCCATTCATCATGTGATTTATCACTTGTATTAGAAGAGCGAGGAGCCACGGTTGAATTGGTAGAAACAAGCCACCAAGCATGACTTGGAAAAGTACTACAAGCCAATATAACCAAGACAAAATTAAACTGTATTTTCATATAATTAAACTCAAACTATTCGTTAAAAATGATATTTCTGCATTCAGTATATTGTGCATCACCGCTAAAACTAAGTATAGTTAACTTATGTATAAAGAATGTAGGAAAAGTATGACCCATCTACTAAAAGCATTACCAAAACTAGTAATAGTAGCCATTTCATTAATGCTTATTTGTATTAATGCAAACGCAAATAATCCAGAGGATGAGTTCCTACATGCAATGGAGAAAAACAAAGGAAAAGTGGTTTATCTAGATTTTTGGGCATCATGGTGTGTACCTTGTCGTAAATCTTTTCCGTGGATGAACATCATGCAAGAAAAATATCAACAACAAGGCTTTGTCGTATTAAGTATTAATCTTGATGCACAAGTCACTTTCGCCGAACAGTTCTTACAACAAAATCCAGCTAATTTTGATGTTATTTACGATGCTAAAGGCGTTTTAGCAAAAAAATTCCAGTTAAAGGGCATGCCTAGCAGTTACTTATTTGATCGACATGGCAACATAATTAGTGCACACAGTGGTTTTAATGGTAAAAAACAACAAAAATATCAACAGGAAATAGAGCAAGCACTAGCCACTAAAAGCTAACTAATGCTAGTTCGATTAAGCGAGCTAAATATCAAAAGACTGTTTCTTAAGTGAGATGAACAACTCTGATCTCCTTTTGGCTTCATTGGTTAATGCTTGGATACTGCCGTAGTTCGACCTACACGCGTTTTATCTAAAGTACTGGTTCTAACTTCCACTCTCCCTTTAACTAGTACAGGCTCTCTATACAGCTGCCATGGTCCCTCTTGGACTCGATATTCAATCGGTAATCCTTTGATTGCAGTATTCGCTGATAACATGCCTGCTTCAATAATTGCACCAACCGTTGGTACACGATAAAACACACCTGCACTATCTAACTTTGCCAATTCTTTTTGACCAATTGTTTGAGAAAAAGCTAACCATTGTTTATCTCGAGCTTGGCGTAACGACTCGTTAAAAATGTTACTGCTTTTGCTATACTTCGCTCCTTTATAGTTATAAGGCACTTGCCAGCTTGCTTGATGCCACGCCCGTTCTGCTAACGCTAATAGCCGTGGATAAATCATATATTGAGCTTGTTCGACACTACGCACAGTTTCACTCCACAGCTGACCCTGTATACCACTAATGGTAAAGTTATTGGCTAAGGGTTGATGAATCACTTTCCCCGCTTCGTTTAGCTGTATTTTATCATTAGCAACATAGTTTTTACCTAAGGTATCTAGCCGAAACTCTGCATGAATAGGTAAGTTGTCTGGCATAAAATTAAAGAGTGAACGTGTAGTAACACGTCTAGATGCCCAATGATAACCTCGTTCTTTAGGATCTATTTGATAAGGAAAATCAAAATATAGTACATCAGGGGTAGATAAAATAATATTCCACTTACGATGGGCTTGCTCACTTACTTGCTTATGCGCCCCCCAAGGAAGTGCATCCCAGATATAGGAATATATTTGGGCAGGCATCTTAGCCACGTCTGTTTCTTTTAAACCATCATTCCAACCACCTACAGCAATACCTTTACTAGAAACCATATGGGAAACTCGTTCAATAAAATGTGCTCCTAGATGCTCTGCACTATCAAAATCATTACTTTTATCTGCGATTAATACCTTACAAATGGGAGACTCAAGCCAAGCCCCTGCCGTTTCATCAGCGCCAATATGATAAAGTGCTAACGGATGTTCAGCTTGTTGATGTATGTTTTTTAAATCGTCTAAAACCCGATCAACAAACGTGTAAGTAGATTCCATGCAAATATTTAAGGTGTTATCGTTATAGTTTTGAATTGAGCTATATAGGGTTTTATCGGCAAAGTCCGTTAATAAATATCGCTTGGCCTCAATTTCGTTTTCCTGCCTCATGTAATAATGATAGCGCGCCTCCATCGCTTTAATAGCTGCCCTGGAATGTCCTGGCATATCCAATGATGGAATGACTTGAATATGATGTTTACTCGCCATGCGCAAAATATCTTGATAATCATCAACACTATAATAACCATCTCTGTCGCCAGCCCCACCACCAAGCTGAGGCTGTAAACACTGCTTATCAGATAAATCTAAACAGCGTTTACTACCGATTTGTGTCAGCTCAGGCAGGCTAGGTAGCTCTAAACGCCAACCTTCATCTTCAGCTAAGTGCAGGTGTAGCTTATTTAATTTATAGGCTGCCATTTGTTTGATAAGGCTAAAGAGGAACTCTTTGGAATGAAAGTTTCTCGCAACATCAACATGTTGACCACGATATTCATAATGGGGTTGGTCATCAACATTGACTAAAGGAACAAGTGGAGATCCTAACGTAATTAAACTTGCTAAACTTTGCAGTGCATAAAAAGCGCCTGTACTATTTTGTGCCTTAATAATGATAGCGCTGTCATCAATATCTAATTGATAATGTCCTGAGCGCCAGTTAGCCCTCTTGTTATCATTGAGTTCAATATTTACAGCTACACCCTCACTGCTTTCATTTATACCCAACAAAGCTAAGCGCTCAAAAGCCGCCGCTACTTCAGAGTATTCAAGACCGCCACTGAGCCTTACTTTTAGGCCAGCGGATAAGTCTAACCGAGCATGTTTATTAGCAACGTTGATTGATTCTGGCGTTGGGATAATAGCAAAAACAACATGGCTATTATCCATGGATATTTCGGGTTCATTGTCATATAACCATTGGGTTGATGCATACTGGTTAATGTCATCAGGAGCCGACTTTATTTGTTTAGGAATATTGCTAAAAGGTATTACCCAAGGCTGAATTTCTAAGCCTGTTTCTGTATCAACTTGACTACGCGTGCTATCAACAATAGCCGCTGTTAAACCTTCACTTGCTAACCAATAATTCGGCATTAATTCTGATTCTGTTATCAGGGTACTTTTCACCCACAGTTTTACCCTATGTACCTGCCCTGGTTTAAATCCGTCAAAATTTTCTTTGGGGCTAATCTGGTGAATGTCACCATTTAGGTGTGTTAACGTAAACGCTTCACTGCTACTAACATAGCTTGGATATACTTGTGAATAATTTAACTGCCACGACTGCTTACCAGAAACATAACTAGCACTATGTTCTGGTAAACTCAGTTGAATCTCTGCGCTATAGCAATGCTTAACTGTCTGGCCATTTAGATCTGGGCAATCAGTTTCTACATTAGAAAAAAATTGATATTTTACCTGCAAACTTCTCGCTAACTCATCAAGTTGCTCTTGTGCTGTTCGTGGTTGCACTAACTTTTCTAACGAAGACTCACTCGTTGCAACTAACTCCTGCTGACAAGCCAAAAGCAGTAAACTTGTTACCGCGACACCAAGATAAAAGTTTTTAATCATTTTTTTGACTCAGTAAATTAATGTGGAAAGGGAGTAATCAAGTGCACCCGAATATATCATCGTAAACGATCGATGAAAAACAGTACCAGCAAACGAGTTGAGATACTCAATTTTAAGGTATAAATGAACAAAAAACCTATTCCAGCGAGCTGGAATAGGTTTAAGTATTAACAGATAGCTTTATAAAAAAGCTTAGCCATTTTGTGTTTGATGGATATGCACATCACGTTGTGGAAATGGAATACTAATGCCTGCTTTATCAAACTCAGTTTTAACATTTTCCATCATATCAAAGTAAACACCCCAATAGTCTTCCGCGGTAGTCCAAGGGCGGACAAATAAATTAATCGAACTATCACCGTGTTCACCAACCCAAATATCAATAGCTTTGTCTTTTAATACACGCTCATCTGCTTCAAGTAAAGTGCGTAAAAGTGTTTTGGCTTTAGTAATATCATCGTTATAACCAATACCGAAAACCATATCAACACGACGAGTACCGTTAACATTGATGTTGGTTACACAACCATTTGATAACAAACCGTTAGGGATAATAATACGCTGATTATCGAAGGTCTTTAATATGGTATTGAAAATTTGAATTTCTTCAACAACACCTACATAGCTTTGTGCTTTAATAGCGTCACCATTTTTAAATGGACGAAATAATAAAATTAGCACACCGCCGGCAAAGTTAGCCAAGCTACCTTGTAAAGCTAGACCTATTGCTAAACCAGCAGCACCTAAAACAGCAATAAGTGAAGCAGTTTGAATACCGATCATAGATGCAAAAACAATAATTTGAATTGCTTTTAATAAAGTATTTAAAATACTTAATAAAAACCGATGTAGCGTAACTTCAACTTTTTTCTTTTCTAGCGCTAACTCAACTAAGCCAAGCACTCTTTTAATGATAAAATTACCAACTAAATATACAACGACAGCTAATAAAAATTGTACGCCAAATTGCAGCCCCATTTCACCGAGCATTTGTACATAATGTTCTATTTTCTCTATATTGATTTCCATGAAAATGATATCCTAAGCCATGTTAAATAATAGTTAATATCAAAATTAACTTTGCTTTATAATTGTAAGCTTTCTACAAAATAGTGTAAATTATATTCCGCGTTATTTTCACCTATCAAGCATAGATTTAACTACCCCCTAAATATTAATTATCACAAGGAATGACCGTTACCATGGTAAGGCTGCTATCTTTTTTTACACATAAATTTTTTAAAGTGTTGTTAGCTTTATATCTTGGGATATTTTCGCTCATTTGGTTGATTTCTTCACCTGTAGCCAAGTACTTTATCCCCCCTATTTTGGCTGAACATCAATTACGTTTGTCTGATGACGCAAGTATTCGCCTCAACCCGTTTTTAATGCAGGTAACGCTCAGTGATATCAGTTTATCAAGCACTAAAGATGAGCAGAGTAATCCTGTTTTTTCATTAAAAGAATTAACACTACAAGTGGCGCTCTGGCAACTAGCCTTTGACAAAATATTCTTAAGTGAGTTTGCTTTAAAAGGAGGTATGTTAAAAGTAACACAAGATGACAATCGATTAATTATTGCAGGCTTTGAAATACCTAATAAAACAACGTCAGATGAAGCAGAAACTGATGAAAAAAGTACTGATGAAGCAGCAACAAAGATCCCTTATCAACTATTACTGCCTGAACTATTGCTCAGCCAATTTAATATTGAAATAGAAAGAAATACACTTCAACAAAAGCATAAAACTCATCATATAAAAATTGAAAAACTTGTATTACAAGATATACAAGCGACACAATCCTCACAACAAGTAAGCTTGTCACTTGCCGCCTTGATAGATAATACCCATTTAAGCCTGTCTGCTAACACCAAATTAGAATCTGGAAAAGGCGATATAAACAGTGAAATTAATATTGAAGGCTATTCAATCGAGAAATTAGCCCGCTATGTAGAGCAGCTAACAGAGCTTAAAGGTTCACTCTCATTTAACAGTAAACAAAAAATTACTCTGGCCAATCAGGGCTTGAATTTACGGGTAGACCAAGCTGACTTAAATTTAAACGACATATTATTAGGTGTCGAAGAGCAAAGTATTACCTTGCAACACTTTCAAAATAGCATCAGTAATTTTGAAGTTGATTTAAAAGATAATGCCATTAATCACCTTGCCGGTAATAGCACAATCAAACTTACCAATGCAGAGGTTATACAAAATAATAGCCAAGCAACTGTAGCCGCCTTTAAACAACTCCATTTAGCTGACATTAACTTTATTTTAGATGATGAACCCAGTATTGATATTGCTAACATAGTTTTAGATGGATTTTTATTCTCTAAAAAAGCAACCTTAAAAGATGACATAGCTCAAAAGACGATTGCTCGAATTAAGGAACTTTCTGCTGAAGGCGGCATTGACGTTGCTGCAGCAGATATTGTTAAACTGCCGCCTATAATACAGTTGCAACAACTGACCTTAGATAAACTACATATTCATCAGCAAAGCATTGCCATCAATAGCATTATTTTTGATAGCCTAACTGGTGCGGTAATTGTTAAAGAGAATAAAGATATCGCCAACCTTATTACCCTTGGTAATAACTCAAATGAACAATCGATTGAAGAAGTTAAGCCAGCAACAACTGAAGAGTTAGCACTTGTTGATAATGAACAAATAGAGAAAGAAGCAAACAAAGATAGCTTTACTTTTAGCTTCGACGAATTACGTTTTATTAATGAAAACGTTCTAAATTTCACTGATTTTAGTGTTTCACCTATTTACCAACGAACGCTATTTATCGACACTCTTGAACTTGGCGCGTTGAGTAACAACAAGGAGAAACAACAAGAACAAACGCCTTATACATTGGCTGGTCGTAGTAATAAGTATGCTAATTTTCATTTGTCTGGCTATTTACAGCCATTCGCGACGCTAGCAACTTATTACACCAAAGGCAGTTTTAAAGAGTTTTCATTACCCGCAATTTCATCTTATATGAAAGAATCGACAGGTCTAGAAGTAAAGACAGGCCGACTAAATACTGATTTAGATGTCACATTAGTAGGTGATAAGCTTGATGGCAACGTTATTATTTTACTAGAAGCACTGGAAACGGGACTAGTCGATAGTGAAGAAGCTGGCAGCTTGATTGATCAAGGCGCATTACCATTGAATATGGCAATGGGTATGCTAAAAGACAGTGATGGTAATGTAGAACTGGACGTGCCGTTAAGTGGATCTACATCAGATCCAAAGTTTGGTTTAAGCAGTATTGTTACTTTAATTACTAAAAAAGCCATTATGTCAGCCACTCAAGATTACCTAATGACTACTTTTGTACCTTACGCCAACATAGTATCTATCGCAATTACCGCTGGTGAATTTGCCCTAAAACTGCGCTTTGATGATTTAGACTACCAAGTTGAGCAAATTGAACCTGGTGAAAACCAAGATGCTTACTTAAAAGACTTTATCGCCTTAATGCAAGAAAAAGAAGATACTCGAGTAACCTTATGTGCCATCAGTACTCCAGCAGATATTGGTGCTAAATCTGGTGCTGCCATTACCGATAAAGCAGTAATCAAACGTTTACTTGATATTGGTGAACAACGTGAACATGCGTTAAAAGATCACTTAATTGAGCAAGGTCAAATTGACTCATCCCGTATTCTGTTTTGTAAGCCACAAATAGACAGCGATGAAGGTGCAAAACCACGCATTGCAATCTCTGTGTAATAAGATAATCTACTAACACTGAAATAATATTTGAGAAACACTATTGAAAACAATGACTCGCCAAGATAATTTTATTTATCTGACTTTTTCCTTAATTTTATTATTACTTGGCACGTCATTAGCTCAGCAGTTTTTTGAAGATTCAGTACCTCGTTTGGTGCAATCTGCCATCATAGTTACTTTGTTAGTGGCAGTATGGGGCGTAGACTCAAAAGATTTTGTGTTACGAAAAACCTTTATTTTCCCTTTAGCAATTCTATTTTTTTCTTTTTTCGGAGCCTGGTTAGATGATGCTGGCTTTGACCAAGTGTATTTACTGCTATTACTGAGCTTCCTTATTTCCAGTGCGCTACGCACCGCTAAACAAGTATTATTTACTGGTGATATTGATGGTAATAAAATCCTAGGAGCCATTTGTTTATATTTATTAATGGGGTTAATTTGGGCGGTACTCTATACCTTAGTGCAACTGAGTTTTCCTGGCTCTTTCACTAATATCAGCAGTGATAGTGCCTGGTTTACTTTGTTTCCTGATTTCATCTATTTTTCCTTTGTCACTATCACTACTTTAGGTTTTGGCGATATTGCACCGCTTTTACCCATCTCTAGATTTTTGGTATATTTCGAAGCAATAGTTGGTCAGTTTTACTTGGCAATTTTAGTGGCAAGCCTAGTGGGTTCACATATGAGTAACTTTGGCTCCAAACAATAATAAAACGACAAGGTACACTTCAATCAACAAACCAACTTAAATCAAACAATTACGTAAGGGACGCACGATGATAGACTCAGCTGAAGTAAGCAGTGATAGAGAATTTAACCGTAAGGTTATTGATGTAGCCATTAAGCTTGGCGCTATGGCAATCATCATTTTTTGGTGTTTTGCCATTATTAGTCCTTTTATTTTAATTACTGTCTGGGCTGCCATTCTAGCCGTCGCATTATTCCCATTACATGCAAAGTTAAGTAATTCACTTAAAGGCAACAAAAAAATGGCTTCTGCCATTATTGCCTTAGTTGGTATTTCGCTTATTGCCGTACCTTCAATTAATCTCTCTTCATCCGCCATTGATTCTGCTCAGCATGTTTATACGGGCATTGAAGAGGGCACACTAAAAATCCCCGTTGCTAATGAAAGCGTAAAAGAGTGGCCATTGGTGGGTGAATGGTTGTATAAGCTTTGGCAAGATGCCTCACAAGATATCCAAAAAGTTGCCGGCCAATACCCTGAGCAAATAAAATCTCTTTCAAGCACCCTATTATCCGCGGTAGCTGGCATTGGCGGCGGTATTTTACAATTTATTATTTCGTTGATTATAGCAGTCGTCTTTATGGCAAAGTCTGTACCTCTTCATCAAGGTGTTAGTAAACTGATGCGTCGTTTGATGAATGAAAATGGTGATAGAACCATAAACACTACCATAGCAACCATTCGAAGTGTTGCTACTGGTGTGCTAGGTGTTGCCGTTATCCAATCTTTACTTTCAGGTGTTGGTTTAATGTTTGCAGATATCCCTGGTGCGGGTATTTGGGCTATTGTTGTACTCGTACTCGCTATTGCACAATTACCGCCCATTTTAGTGTTGGGGCCTATTGCTGCTTATTATTTCTCGGTAGCTGATACCACTCCTGCTATCATTTTTTTGATTTTTAGTATTCTTGTAAGTGCTAGTGATGCCTTCTTAAAACCACTATTTTTAGGCCGTGGTATGAGTATACCTATGCTGGTTATCTTACTGGGCGCTATTGGCGGTATGTTAATGTCTGGCATTATTGGCTTATTTGTTGGAGCGGTTGTATTAGCAATAGGATACGAGTTAATGATGGACTGGTTAAGCCAAACACCGAATAGTGAAGAAGGTAAACCAGAGGAAGAAGTTAGCTAATAATCCAGATTAAACACACAATAAAAAGCCGCACAACCTCAAGGTTATGCGGCTTTGTTATGATGCAAGCTTCACCTTAATTTTTCAAGGTTACCGGCAGCTTTCCGTGTGCTTTTCCCTTATTAAAAACCACCTTGATACTGGCATTAAAACCGGGACTAATTGCTTGTTGGTTTTTATCTTGATATACCCTATCGTCAAAATTTAACAACACCGCACTTGCTAATTTACTGTATTCATTAATCAAGAAAGGAGAACCTTTAGCAATAAGTATTACAGGGGTGCTTACCTCTTTAGCTAAGGTAAGTTGCTGCTTTAACAATGTTGAGTAGGTCAATTTTTTCCGCTGTTGAGCTGCACTTCCATAACTAGGTTTGAGATCATCCATACCACCTAAATCAACTAAACTTGCCGTTTTAATATCGACGGTAGCAATAACTATATCGCTATGACTGAGTAAACTCTTTGCCTGCGCATCAAACTGGTCACTTTCGGCAACAAAATGAGATATATCAATTACAGCTTGCTCACTAGATGATAATAAAGTGCCTAACGTATTATTAACCGAATAGGTTAGCGCAGCCAATTCCTGCTGATTGGCCACAATAAGGTGTAACCTTTTCACATTAGCTATATCAACGGGCAACTGCTGATCATCTTTCAAGACGGTAATGGCTGCATCAGCTAAGGCTTGCTCTGTTTCAATATGCAGATCATTAGCAATAATAGCTTTAGCCGCTAATATTTTCTGTGTTAATGGTAAAGGGTTCACTGCAACATATTGCTGTTTGTATTTATTGAGCCTTATTATAGATTGTTCAAATTCGGTCAGTGAATAATCATTTTCTGCAACACGTTGCTTTATTGCTTTCGCCACATTTTTAATAAAAGCTGTAAACGCGGTAATATCTGCAGGAGTTCTTACTTTAAAAGGCATCACAGCCAAATCAGCTCCCGCGATAAACGTTTCAACAACAGCTTCAACTTCGGTAAAAAAATGACTAACGCCAGCCATATCTAAAGCATCGGTAGCAATAATCCCCTCAAAAGCCATATCCTCCCTTAACAAGTTCGTTAAAATCTTACGGGACATAGTCGCTGGACGAATTAACTGTTCACCACTTTTACTCACAAAAATACTATCATCAAGCGCTGGATACTGAATATGAGCCGTCATTATCATGGCAGGGTTTGCGTGTTTAATGCTCCAAATAAACGGGGCAAGGTCAACTTGATTTATCGTCGCTCTATCATGGTCAACTCTAGGTAAACCTAGATGACTATCAACATGAGTATCACCATGCCCTGGAAAGTGCTTAAGTGTTGCCATTACGCCTTGCGCCTGAATAGCATTAACTGCACTAGCTCCAAGCTCTGCCACTTGTTTAGGAGACTCGCCAAAAGAACGAGTATTAATGACGGGATTATTCACATTAGTATTTACGTCAACCACAGGAGCATAGTTATTATTAATACCTAAGGATTTTAGTTCTTTGGCAATAACAGCATTCACCTCAGTAGCAAACTGAGTACCATGATTGGGGTAACTAGCACCAATGGCCATATTACCTGAAAACCCTGTCATCTGGGTAAAACGAGCAACTCGACCACCTTCTTGATCCATTGAAATGATCAATGGCTTACCTTGAGCTGATTTCATCGCATATTTTTGAAGCTCATGAGTCAATTTGACTACTTGGCTTATGTCATTTACATTCTCGGCAAATAAAACAATACCGCCCACATTAGTGTTACTAATTAACTGAGCAAGTTCCTCTGGTAACTCAGTAAGTGCTTGTCGACAATGTTTTGATGTTGGCACACTTGGCTTGCCATTTATGTCTGTACAAAAGTAACGTATATCAAGAGACATTCTTTGCGCGACTTGCTGTTCGAATTCAGTAAACGTTGAGGTAATATTAGGTCTTGAGTTCATTTTCTTTTCATTCGCCTGACTTTGACAAGCGCTAAGCGCTAAGAAAGCTATTGTGGTTAACATACTAAATGTTAGCTTGACGGAAGTTATTTCTGAAAACTTATTTAAATAGGTATTCATCTAACACAACACCTACTTACTAAACGCAATTACATACTTTACTAGCTTATTAATACCTGTAGCTGCTTCACTTATCGAGTCAGCTAACATGTATGCTGGTGTTGTGACTACTTTGTGTACTTCATCAATGACAACATCACCTACGCCACACGCTACATGCTCTAAACCTTTAGCGCTTATTAACGCTGAAGTATCACTGGTTTTTCCTATAGTACCTTTAACACCTTCAGGATACACAAGCGGTAATAAGGCGGGAGAAATACACATATAACCTGCGGGTTTATCAGCTTTAGCAAAAGCTTGTGCAGTAATAAGTACTTGTTCATTAACATTATAGTTATCATTATTTAAGGCAAAGCTACTTAAATTTTTAGCTGCGCCAAAACCACCAACAAAAATAATGGCAGAAAAATCTTTTTCACGTAACTCATTTAAATCTTCAACATCGCCGCGATTAATGCGTGCAGCCTCAACTAATACATTACGGCTTTCATCTTTGTTTACCTCACCATTAAGATGATTAATGACATGGTGTTGCGTTATATTTGGCGCAAAACAGTTATATTTAGCGCCCTGCTGCTCTATGGCCAAGAATGTTAATACGGCTTCATGAACCTCACTACCGTCGTATACACCACAACCACTTAAAATAACGGCTATATTTTTCATTATTCAACGTTTCCTTTAATAATATTAGGACCATTTTCAGTGTTAAACCAAACAATTAACTGACAGCATAACACTACCAATACTGCGAAGAACATTAACAAAGCAAACGGTTTTGCACTACCATCATAAAAATACGCCAATATTGGTCCTGCAAGTGCACCAATTCCCCAACGAAGAGTGCCGATAACCGCAGTCACAGTACCTGAATGCTCTGGAAATTTAGTTAGAATTAAAGCATCACTATTTACAGCTATCATCGAAATACTGCCCATCAATGGGAAAATAGCCACCACAGTATAAAGTAACGGTAATTGCAAAAGGTTAACTAAAGCTAAAGCAGTAACAGCTATTGTTGCAACCGTTAAACCAAAACGTAACATCACCCTAGAGCCTTTATGTACAACAAAGCGGGTATTGGTAAAATGTGCCGTCATTAAGGCAACAATATTCAAAGCGAATAACAAACTGAAAGTGTACTCAGATACAGCAAACACCTTCAAATACACGTAAGGAATAGCAGTAATATAAGCAAAGAACGCCAGTGAGATCATCATTGAAGTAATGATATCCAACCTAGCTTCAACATTACTCAAAACTATTTTATAACGTTGAATAAAGCTCAATGGCTGCTTTACTTTCGCTGGCTTGCTAGCATCTACTGCACTGCCGATATTGCCTGCATCAGGCAAGTACTTCATCACTAACAGCAAAACAATAAAACTATATGCCGCTAATACATAAAAAATGAGCTGCCAACTATGAGTTAACAATAAGACACTACCTATACTTGGCGCAATCATGGGAGCTAACATCATGATCATACTTACATACGAAAGCCCTTTAGCGGTATTTTTACCATAATATTCACGTACGGCACCCGGTACAACAACGGTTGCTGCGCTACTGATAAAAGCTTGCATAAATCTAACCGTTAAAAATTGCTCAATGTTACTAACAATTGGCAGTAACAAGCTGGTGATAACAAAACCACCAATACCCAACATAACTAATTTACGGCGCGAATATTTATCTGCCATAGGGCCAAATAAAATTAAACCCAAAGCATAGCCGAGTAGATAAACACTCAGGCTATTTTGTACCATACTCATTGGTGTATTTAAATGCTCAGCTAAAGTAGGCATTGCCGGTAAGTACATATCTACAGCGAGCGGAGATACTGCTAGAATAGCCGCGAGTAAGGGTAATAATAGCTTTAATGGCAGTTGCAGTTTTGTGATCATAACTTGTCCACCAACTGATCATTTTGATTGCCTATATGATCAGCCAATTCTTTTTTTTGACCTTGGTGAAGTGCTAACTCATTTTTTTGTTGGCAAGTGTAATCAAAGACTAATTCACCTAATGTTTTAATCGCCTTTTCAACACTTTCACTCCATAAGACCCCATAGCTAACTCGCATGTAATTTTGATATTTCCCTGAAGGAGAAAAGATAGCGCCTGGGGCAAAGCTAACCCCTTGAGCAAGCGCTTGCTGAAAAAACTCACCGGTATTAACATGTGATTGACAACGCAGCCAAAGCACACTGCCTCCTTGAGGTTTAGAAATACACACTTCAGGTGGGAAATACTCTGCAATTAAGGCACGCATACGTTCGCAGTTATACGCTAAGGTTTTTCGCAAAACACAAAGGTGGCGATCATAATCACCACTGAGTAAATACTCATTTAACGTCCATTGTTGTAGCATGGGTGTTGAGCATGATTGCGCTCGCTTAATTCGCTTTGCTTGTTCTTCAAGCTTGCCCGGTAATAACCAACCAATACGATAGCCTGGTGCTGCTGTTTTTGAAAATGATGAACAGGTCATCACCAGACCTTTTTCAGAGTATAACTGTGCTGGTTTTGGCTTTTTCTCAGTAAAATAAATTTCGCTATAAACATCATCTTCAATCAAAGGAATATTATGCTGTTCTAAAAGCGTGACCATCGCTTGACGCTGCTCATCTGTTTTCATTGAACCGAGCGGGTTATTTATTGCGGTAGAAAACAAACAGGCCGTTATATCATGTTGTTCAATCGCTTTGGTTAACCCATCTAAACAAACACCATCTTCAGTGCAGGTATAAACTTCTAAAGCTTTCATGCCCAATGTTTCAATAAGCTCAATAATGCCAAAAAAACACGGTGATTCAATGGCTATTATGTCACCACGTTTAGCAACACATTGTAGTGCTATTGAAAGCGCCTCCTGTGCGCCATTGGTAATAACTATATCATCCGGATTGATATCAACACCTTGGTCTTGATACCTAAACGCCAACTGCATACGTAATTTAGCATCACCAGTTACAGGTCCATAACTGACCGCTTTCTCTGAGACCTTGCTTAACACTGAGCGCATTAATCTAGCCAGCGCTTTATCTGTAGGGTGTGCTTGAATGGGATTAGATATACCTAAGGCAACAGTATCAGGTAAATGTACCGCTGCATGCACCTGCTCAATCATACTGCGCCCTTGCACTTCCGCTGGTTTACATTGTGCCCATTTAGCAGGTCTTGGTTTTAATGTTCTTGCTTGCGCGGCTTGCAAATAATAACCGGATTGCGGTCTGGCACTAACCCTACCTTGCCGCTCTAACTCAATATAAGCTTGTTTTACGGTAGGTACACTGATCTCAAATTGGCGACTTAATTTCCGTAAACTTGGCAGCTTATCACCGGGTTGCAAAGCACCAATATCTTGTTGGTGATCTATAAAATCAATGACTTGTTGATACAAATATGCCGAAGAACTTTTATCTAATAATTTCATATTTTCTCTCACCACAAGCGTTTTGATAACACTACGAACTGTATAGGTTACATTTTCATATTTCTGTACATGTTATTAAATCAAACTATCACTACAATGTCATCTTTCCTGAGTAATTTCTTGATAGGGTGGTAAACGTAATGAGCAACAGTTTTTTATATGTGGTGACAGTAATTATTTGGGGTTCAACCTGGATTGCTATTAATTATCAATTAGGAGATGTAGCCCCAGAAGTATCGATTGTCTATCGCTTTGGCCTAGCTGCGTTAATCATGTTTGCTTATTGTCGCTTTAAGAAATTACCACTGACTTTTTCAGCCAAGCAACATGTACAACTGTTCGCCTTTGGTTTGACCTTATTTGGCTGTAACTATTTTTTACTATATAACGCGCAAGCACATATCAACTCAGCCTTAACCAGTATTGCTTTTTCCACCTTGATGATAGTCAATATACTGAATGCTCGCCTTTGGTTTAAAACTAGAATACCTAACCAAGTCTATTTTGGTGGCGCACTAGGCTTAGTTGGCATTGTCACGTTGTTTTGGCCGCAAGTAAGCAATACTGAATTTGCTGATAGCACTTTATTGGGCTTAGGCTTATGTATGGTTGGTGTTATGTTTGCCTCAACTGGCAATATGATTTCAATTAAAAATCAGCATAATAATATGCCAGTATTACCTGCTACCGCTTGGGGTATGTTGTACGGATCTTTATTTATGTTTGTACTTGCGCTGGTACAGGGTCAAACTTTTAATTTTTCATTCACCTTGCCTTATATCAGCTCGTTGTTATATTTATCAATATTTGGCTCTGTTATTGCTTTTGGTTGTTATTTAACACTATTGGCGCGTATTGGTGCCCACAAAGCTTCGTATGCAACAATTATGTTTCCTGCCGTCGCGGTAGTCATTTCAAGTTTTGTTGAAGGGTTTACTTGGGATATTTACACTTTTAGCGGTTTGTCTTTAATGTTAGCGGGTAACTTGGTGGTATTAGCTAGGCCAAAAAGAAGCCATAAGATTAAACCAGCAGCACCTTTAGAAGAAGCTCTGGAGAGCTGATTATAAAGGAATGTGGCGTGATAAATAAAAATGAGCATCATAATGATGCTCATTAAAGGTAGTATCAGCCAATGGTCAAAATTTCTCTAGCCCTAAAAAGTAGAGAGTAACAATAGCTACTTAACAATTTAGACCACAGCGGCTTTCAAACATATTACAAACTAAAAGTTGTAAGTTGCTTTTACGTAGTAGAAACCACCATTAAAACCAAATGGAGACGTTTCATAATACTTACCACCCCATTGGTTATTTACACACCCACCACAATCAGCAGCGCCTTGTTCAGTGAAGTTAATCTCTGTAGCTTGTTGATCAAGTAAGTTTTGTGCACCAACAGAAAAAGTAAATGAATCATTAAGGAAGTAACTTACTTCTGCATCAAGTGTTACCGCAGCTTCACCTGTATTAATCGTTGCATCATAATCAACATGCACACCTTGATACTCACCATAGTAATTACCACGAAGGAAGAAACTCACTTTGTCCCAACTTTGTGCCCAAGTAAGTGTTCCTCGGTGATTAGGTAGATCATTCTCTAAGCGAGAGACTTTAAAATCACCCGTTACTGCCGTATAACTATCAACTTCTGTTTCATTATAGTTATACGCTAAACTAAATGTTGAATCACCATCAAATAACTCTGTTGCATAATTAGCAATTAAATCCACACCTTGAGTAGTAGTATCAAAATCATTGGTAAAGAAACTCACCCCATTAATTGAATCTACATTTTTTACGCCTGCATCTTTTAAGGCATCTCTATCAGCATCCGTTAAGGTATAGCTATCTGATTTAGAAACCCTGTCTTCCACAGATATATTGTAATAATCAAGGGTAATAAATACCTCTGAAATATTCCAAACAATACCTAGTGTATAACTTTCAGACTCTTCAGGTGTTAACTCTTGAGCACCTAATTGCACAGCAATAGGGTTTGTCGCAGGTAATAATGCTGTATCAACTAACTTACCGTCTTTAAGCTCGGTTTGTACATTAGAATAATTAGCTTGACCAACTGTTGGAGCACGGAAGCCCGTACTTACTGAGCCACGAAAAGAAAAGTCATCAGTAACGTTATATTGGCCGGTTATTTTGTAATTAGTATCACTACCAAAAGTACTATAATCTTCATAACGTAGTGCGGTTCCAACTAAGAAGTTCTCGGTAATTTGTGCTTCCATATCTACATAAAAAGCATAGTTTTGACGAGAGAAAACACCCGCTGCTTCTGGCTTAAACCCAGGGAAACCATTTGAACCAATACCAAAACCTTGTTCAGTGTAAGGTCCAGCAGCATATGAATCAACATTACCAGCCGTGACTTCAAAAGACTCAGCATGCCACTCATAGCCACCAGCGATCATTAAGGCATCGATTGAGTCAACATCAATATCTTTACTGAAATCCATATTGAAGGTTTTTTCTAATTGAGTATGTTTACCTGGATTAAAATCTCGCGGTGTTTCAAGGCCTAATGAAGAGTTTACCGTATCATAAATAACGTAACTTGATTCGTTGAAGCCAACTGAACCACTGAAATCATATAAAACGCCGTTATCAAGTTCACCACGAGTACCCATAGTGATTGAAGTATCTACTATATTGCCACCAAAATTAGGGGTAAAACCGCCCGGTAATAACTCGTTAAAACTAAAACAATTATCATTGTTAGCAACATTATCAATATAGTTTTGTTGGGTTAATACATTATCGCTCGTGATCGCTACAGGTTGACAAGTTCTTGCTGCCCCCCCTGCTTCTGCAACATCTCCAATAAGCAATGAAGCACCATCATCGTTTGAATATACACCACCACGTGTATGAGGATTACGGTAATAAAAACCACCACGAACATCACGCTCAGAGAAGTTACCAAACATATATGCTTCTCTGTCATCACCTAAATCTAAACCTAAATTAGCAAAAACGGTTAGATCATCATTTACTTCAGGAGAGCCCCACACTTGAGCTGGACCTCCATTTCCTGGAACATCAGGTACACCTGCCGCTATAAATCCTGCCGCATCTGGACGTTGAACACTTCGACTGGTTGCATCAGCATCTTTATATTGGAAACTAAAATTGGCAAAGCCGTCTTTAGTTAATTCCATGCCAATATTACCTGAGACTTCGACTGTATCACCATCACCTTCGTAATAAGACCCGTAACGAGCCGTTAATGAACCGCCATCAGCATCATCTTTTAAAACAAAGTTCATCACACCGGCAATCGCATCTGAACCATATTGTGCTGCCGCACCATCACGCAAGACTTCAACTTGCTTTAAAGCAGAGCTTGGAATAACCGAAATATCAGGACCTTGTGCCCCATCGTTAATGCCACCACCTAACATAGCAATAACTGAGGCACGATGGCGACGCTTACCATTGACTAAAATTAACGTACTGTCTGATGATAGACCACGTAAGTTAGCGGGCTTAACTAAACTCGCCGCATCAGAGATAGGGTTAGTGTGCACATTAAACGACGGAACACTACCTTTCAATAACTCTAACATGTCGGTATTACCACCACGCTCAAGCTCTTCAGCACCAATTAAGTCGATAGGGACTGGAGAATCATTTACTGATCGTGGCGCGCCACGAGAGCCAACAACAACGATTTTTTCTACATCTTTTTCTGCTTTGTTCGTACTATCTTCTGCTGCATTTGCAGAAACAGTACCTAACGCCATGCTAATTGCTAGCGCTAGAGTTCCTGTACGGAATTTATTAGACATATTATTTCTTCCCTATTATGGAGTATTGTTATAATTATTCATTTTTTTATTATTGTTATTATTTTCTTTGATTGTTTATTACTATGTTCACAAAACAACCCAGACAATTATTTATAAAACAGCAGTACATGCATTTCAATAGGAAAAAACAACAATCTCCTACCTTATTTACAGCAAAAGTTAAATAGACCGTACACATTAATACATTTTCAAACAGTCCTAATGCCGAGAGAGCGTTAAGCCACCTAGCTTCAATCAAAATTCAAGCGCAGGTAAAGCGGAATACCTTTCGTATAAAATAATTATAATATTAATTACAAATAAAGCTATTTTTTTAAAATAAAAGCGACACAGATCAAATAAGCAGCAAAACAACAGCTAGATTAACGAGCAATTAACAATCAATTAACAGAGTATACAATATAAGTAGCGATGTTCATATGATGCATGAGTGATACTCCCTCTTGCTTTCTGCATTGAAATATTCAAAAAAACGCATAAAAACACCAAAAACAGAATAAAGCATGTGGGGGGTTACTCAACCAAATAACAACTATCTGTGTTTAGCTAGGCTGTTTTATTGGTTAAATTTGGAGTATTAGGAAAGAAAGCTTAAAAAGTGTAAAATTTTTAAGAAAATTGTGTGCTGTTTGTCGTAATTAAAACAATATCCGTATAGAAATACTTACAAACAAACACTTTATCTGATGTAGTTATTTAGACAAAAGTTGGAATAATGGAGTTAAGTTTTTTAGCTGGTGAGCGGTAAATTAACCGCCATTATGTCTGTCAGAGTAGCGCTAAAAAAAACTACCACCGAACTTGATGATAGTTTTAATCTAAAGAAAAGTAACTACAAATAGTTTAATTACCAATAGGAGAGCCCGGTGGCATTACTATTTTACTTACCGGTACCGCTGGTTTATTTTGCTTCAAGCTGAAGGTTATCTGTTGCTCAAGTAATATAAATTGCGTAGAAAGTTCAGCGTAGCGGCGGCTATCATTATTATCATCAAGCCATTCGGTTAATTGCTCTAAGCTAGCAAAAACCTCAGCTCGCACTTCTGTTACTAAGCTATCCTGATGCCATAGCGCTAACAGTTGCTCAACAACTTGCTGATTCACTCTTTGTTGTACCAACAAAGCTAAGCCTGTTTCGGGCTGATTTTTAATCGTTTTAGCTATTATTTGAGTAATAATTTGCTGAACAGAAAAAATGCTATTCACTTGCTTAGCACGGCCGTTTTTTTGCTGATAACTTACCGATTGTTGCTGTAAACGAGCTAGACGTTCGCTATTTAACAATAGCGCTAAGGTATGTTTGGCACTTGCTTGCGCGGCACTAATAGCATCAAAAGTTAGTCCTGTTTGTGAAGGAAAACTTTCTCTTGTACGTGAGTAACCATAAGCTTTTGGTGGGATCAGACTAATGATATCCTCTGATAGGGTAAGAAAATTAGCATCTAACGTTGATAACAATGCGGTTAATGCCTGCTGCTGCATTGCCGCTGAAACAGCTTGAATCCGCTGTTGCTCTTCTTCGATGTCATTTTCTGTAACATTTGAAGTATTATCTACCTTTTCAGAATTGTCCGCTTCTACGCTTTCTTCTTTAGAGCCTTTAACCTCATTAATGCCATGTGCAGTATTTTTTGTAACGTAATAACTATCCTTTTCTTCATAAGCACTTTTAGCTTCATAGGCATAGTCTATTCCAGCAATAAGCTTTGCAGCAGCTTCAACCTGATAACGGTGAAAATTATAAATAGGCACCAACGCCTGATCTAATTCTGATAATGGTGTATTTGGCGCAATAGAATTTAGGCCAAAGTTTTCTAATGCTTTAGCACGTACCTTCATAACCCGTGTTAACTCATGTGCCGCATTACTGCCGTTATCCCATAAATGGCCGGTATTATGAGCGCCTGAAGCTGGGCGAGCATCAGGATCTGAAACATATAACAAACCTTTGGCTTGGGTTTTTTTAATAAGCCCTGCTAATTGTTGCGTTTCGCTAACATTGTCTTGTTGAGCATAATCTCCGTAGCCATAAGCAATAACATACTTATCCCAAATCCCAATATTCTCTTTATAGGCCTGAGATAAATCTATTTCACCTTGTTCGTCTAAAGTAATAAATGGGTGTGGGTAATCCATTACCGATGCACGATCATTAACGCTGGCAGCAAAATTATGGGCAATACCGAGAGTATGGCCAACTTCATGTGCAGATAATTGGCGAATGCGTGCTAATGCCATAGCCTGCATTTCACTCGTATCTGTAGCTTTACCATGTGTAAATGGCGACGTTAAACCAAGCGCAATTAAGTAATCTTGCCTAACACGTAAAGATCCTAACGTAACATGTCCTTTAATAATTTCCCCTGTACGGGGATCAATAACAGAGCTACCATAAGACCAACCTCTTGTAGCCCTATGTACCCATTGAATTACGTTATAACGTACATCCATTGGGTCAACATCTTCAGGTAGTATTTTGATCTGAAAAGCATCTTGATAGCCTATATCACTAAAAGCTTCCTGCCACCACATGGCACCATCGATTAACGCGCTGCGAATAGGCTCAGGCACACCAGCGTCAAGATAATAAATAATGGGCTGCACAGCAGCACTAGTTGATGCCAATGGATCTTTCTTTGCTAATCGATGTCGGGGGATTAAACGTTTGATCAACGGTTCGTCAATCGCACTAGCGTAATCTGCATAATCTATTGACCAATAACCACTGTAAGGATGAAACTGACGAGTTTGATAATTGTCATCAGGTAATTTAATAAGTGAATGGTGCAAGTTTACTGTTACTGCTCCAGCATCGGGCGTTACCGCTTTTAAGTACTTACCTGCATCAGTACCTTTATATGTCACCGTTGCCTCTAGTTCGGTATTATTGGGAAAGGCCTTGGTACGTTCTTGATACAAACCACTACGACTTGCATCTATTTTGAAACTACCTTGTTTGCCTTTTTTTAAGCGCTGGCTAATATTGTGAATATCTGACAGTAAAAACGGCGTGTAGTCGATTAATACTTTACGATCACCACTGCTCTTCTTTATCGCTTTGCTAATCGCAACAACTTTAAAGCCCCAAATAATGGAGCTAGCAAAGGCCTCGTCAACCGCTTGTTGTTCGAGTGTGTTACTAGAATCGGCACGATAATAAGGGTTCAATTGCCTTAAAAATACTTTATTACCAACACGTTCAAATTGTACTAAGCGAGTATCACCTAGTTGACCTCGGTCTAAACCTATGTCATTAGAGCCAATACCATGAGGTAAACTCGACTGAAATAAGAATTCTTGGTCAAATTGCTCGATTTGCAAATAGACTTTGCCCTCTTCTTCATCATGATAAAAAGAGAAGTAACCCTGCTGTAGGGTTTTATCTTTTATAAAATTAGCAAAATTTGTTTTTGCATTGACAGTAAAAGCCAAGCAGATAAACAAAAACAACAAACTACGAACAAAATTCATATAAATTCCTTTAAATAGGGAGCAATGCAAAGTATGTGACAAGTCATAAGCAGGCAACACTTAAGAATAAACACTGACGAAATAACAAGGAAAGGCTACTAACATCAGCTATAAGCTTGCTATAATTATCGTGATTGTCATTTTGAATAGTTTAAGTAAAACTTTCAATCGTAATGATAAAACTACTGTCTGCCATTATCATTGGCAAATTTTATAAAGTATACAATTAACTTTAAAGTAATTTAGGTAACCTAATGCAACGATTAGCTCCAGCTCTACGCCAAGATAATGTACCTCTTGATTTAATTTCATTGATAAAAACTATTTTAGCTGCCACAAAAGAGATTTCTTTTCGTGTTAGCCAAGGTCACTTAGGTGATGTAATGGGCTCAACTTTAGATGAGAACATTCAAGGTGAAGTCCAGAAACAATTAGATGTTGTTGCCAATGAGTTATTCAAAGATATTTTACTTGAATCTGGTTTTGTTAAAGCGATTTCATCAGAAGAAGAAGATCATTCGGTAGCTGGTGATGAAAACGGTAAATATATCGTTTCGTTTGACCCACTTGATGGTAGTTCAAATATCGACATCAATTCATTGATTGGTACTATTTTTTCTATTCACGAAGCACCTAAAGATATTGCTGCTGGTGACGACGCGATGTTCAAGCAATCTGGTAATACCCAGGTTTGTGCTGGCTACGTACTTTATGGTCCATCAACCATGTTAGTAATGACGACAGGTAGTGGTACACATTTTTATGTATTAGACAGAACACACGGTGGATTTTTATTAGTAGAGCGTAATGTGCAAGTGCCAACTGATACACAAGAATTTGCAGTAAATATGTCAAACCAGCGTTTCTGGCAAGCACCTATGCAAAACTACATTGATGATTTACTTGCAGGTGATACAGGGCCTCGTGGTAAGAACTTCAATATGCGTTGGATTGCAGCCATGGTTGGTGATATTCATCGTGTTTTATGTCGCGGCGGTATTTTCACCTACCCTGCTGATAGCAGAAAACCAGAACAACCTTACAAACTACGCTTAATGTATGAAGCCAACCCAATGGCATTTTTACTTGAACAAGCAGGTGGCTTGGCAATGACAAGTGAAGGACGTATCATGGATATTGAACCTGATAGCATTCACCAACGTGTTGAAGTTATCATGGGTTCTAAAAACGAAGTTGAAAAATGTTTAAGCTACTATAAATAATACAATTTTCTTTAACTTTGTATTCTTGTTTTGCGTAGGGAAAATACTTCCTGACAAAGCGCTTGATTGAGTAATAGCTAGCTATTGGGATTGAAAGCGAAGAAGGGCTGAATTTTTATGACCAACACAAGTGAAGCAATAATCTAATGGAACGGTATTAGCTACACACTGCTTCGATAAACTCTGACTGATAAACTTCAGTCAAAAAAAGGCTTATTGCATTGCTGCATAAGCCTTTTTTGTGTTCGTTAATAAAATTTGTATAAGCTATGGCAAAACTATAACTGAAACGCTTTACCGTTAACCGTTAATTGGCTCTCTACATACTTTGCTACAAAGCTCACTTCATTATCTTGTTTGGTTAAATAGCCTTGAGCCACAAAGTTATCAACCATAGGAGCCATACCTAATTGAGTTAAGTAGTCCATTGGTGCATTACCTTTAGCATCCGCTTCCAATGCCATGATCAAAGCCATCGTATTAAGATTATTCACATCAAAACGATCTTTATTGATAGTTAACGTAAATTCACTAGCAATTTGTCCTTGTTTGGTCACAACACTTAAATTACTCACTTTAAGGCTGGGCTCTTTCGCTAGAAGTTTATCAGCAACGGCAGATAAAGCAGCTAATAACTCTTCTGAGTTATCTTGCCCTGAAGAAGTAGTCGATAAATCAGCCATATTGTTATTTAATTCTTGCAAGGCTTGTACGTCAATATTGCTCAGTTCTACTTCTAAATTAGGTTGTGAAAATCGTTGTCCAGATGCGCTGACTTCTTCAGCGTGATATTTGATTGCCAGTGCTAATAAATCATTATCCATTGACACCACACTAGTTAGTCCAGCATCAGTTAACGAAAAGACATGGTTGCTTTGCTTATACATATCAATATTTTCAACAGTAAACGTAGCATCACCGGTTAAAATTGCCGTACCTTTTAAGTAATCACCACTGACCACTCTCTGCTCCGTTGACATCTTAACCTTGCCGATAACAAAACGATCATTTAGCGCTTGAACCTCAAGACCAGCCCAAGAGAAATTACCGGTAATATGTTCATTATTAATGAGACTAAATTGCGCCGAAGCAGGTGCTGAAACTAGTGTAGTCCCGTTGCCTTCATAGTTAATTTCATCAGTGTGAATAAAAGTGGTGACATCCTTATTAAAGCCAAGCAAAGCGCCAAGGTGTAGGTTTTCGTTAATAAGGTTAATAATTTCTTCATCAACATCAGGCGATGAGAACTTAAATTTCATCGCTGAGTAACCTAAACCAAGATGCCAGCCCTGTTTTGTCATGATAATAGGACCAAAAGAAAGCTTTTCTTCTAATGATATTGAAATACCAGCCAAGTCAGTACCTTCAAGATCAAGGCTGATTTCTGAGCTCACTTCAGCTCCAAACCAGCCATTATTATATTCACGCGTTGTTAAAGTAATGCCATCTGTTTCATTTAGTTCTGCTAATACTTTTTCGCGTTCACCCTCAACAACTGAGCCAATAAACTTTGGTGCAACAAGTAAACTTGCTAGGGTTAAGACTGTAGCAATAGATATTTTTTTCATCGGTAAATTTCCCTTTTATTATTAATCCGACTTACCAAGTGGCAAGCCGAAGGAGTCCATATTAAATAGAACGTTGGCGTACCATTTCAAACAGGCAGATACCTGTTGCAACAGATACATTTAAACTAGAAACACAGCCTGCCATAGGTAGTTTAACTAGTTGGTCACAATTTTCGCGAGTTAGTCGACGCATGCCTTTACCTTCTGCGCCCATCACAAGGGCCATAGGCCCAGCTAGTTTGGTATCATATAAACAGGTATCAGTTTCACCTGCTGTACCTACTATCCAAACACCTTGTTTTTGCAGTTGCTTCATTGTTCTTGCAAGATTTGTTACTTGCACTAAAGGCACACTTTCTACAGCGCCAACAGCGACTTTACGCACGGTTGGAGTGATTTGTGCGGCATTGTCTTTTGGCACAATAATCGCTTGTACACCAGCAGCATCGGCATTACGTAAACACGCGCCTAAATTATGTGGATCGGTAACACCATCTAAAATGAGTAAAAATGGTGGGATATCTTTATTTTCAGCTGCTTGTAATATGTCGTCTAAGTCGTTTTCAGTATACGCCTTACCAGGTCTTACACGTGCAACAACACCTTGATGCTGCTCACCATCACTTTTTTCATCAAGTACTTTACGGCTAACCTGCTGTGCACCAATACCGTACTTTCTCGTGAGATTAATAATAGGCATCATGCGCTCGTCTTCACGACCTTTCAACAACCATACTTCAATAAAGCGCTCTGGAGCTACGTTAATCAAGGCTGTAACTGCATGAATACCAAAAACTAACTCTTCATTTTTTGCCATGTTCTTTCTCTGTATCTAAATTAATAACCGAAGTGATAAGGGTTTATATTACTCTTTTTCCGACTTGCTCTTAGTATTCTTTCTAGCATTTTTACCCGGACGTTTTTTACGAGCACTACGTTTTTTTGCTTTGCTTTTCTCTTTCGGCTTAACTTTAGCTGAGCCGTTAGAGCCACCTTTAGACTTGCTTTTTTTAGTACTGTTAACAGGTTTATCAACAGTTTGGCTACCTTCAGGTTTTTTACCTGAACGTCTACCACCTTTACTCTTAGAGTTACCTTTAGATTTGCCCTGATTGAAACTCTCGCCATCTACACCTTCAAGTCGAAGGTCTATTTTCTTTTCATCCAAGTTCACTGCCGCAACTTGCACACGAATTTCATCACCAACACGGAACTTATTACCACTACTTTCACCCGTTAGGCACATGCGAACATCGTCAAAATGATAAAAATCACGACCAAGCGAAGTGATATGAACCAAACCTTCAATATGCAAATCTTGTAAGCGAACAAACATACCAAAATTAGTTACCGTTGAAATAACGCCAGTAAAATTATCACCTACATGGTCTTGCATAAACTCACATTTGAGCCAGTCAGCCACATCACGGGTAGCCTCATCTGCACGTCTTTCGGTCATTGAACAATGTTCACCTAACTCAATAACTTCCTCTAGGGTGTAGTCATAATTACCTTCATTCGCTGCACTTTGCGCTTCTTTTTCAAGAATGGCTTTGATTACCCTATGAACAACTAAATCAGGGTAACGGCGAATAGGTGAAGTAAAGTGACTATAAGAAGGTAGCGCTAAACCAAAATGCCCTTCATTGTCACTTTGATAAACCGCTTGGCGCATTGAGCGTAATAACATCGTCTGAATAAGCTCTTGATCAGGGCGACCGGCAACTTTCGCTAAAATATCACCATAATCTCTTGGTTCCGGTGCCTCTTTAGACGGCAATGATAAGCCAAGTTCATTTAAGTAAGTAACAAAGTTACGGTACTTATCTTCACTGGGTTTATCGTGGACACGAAACAAGCCTGGCTTCTCATGTTTTTCAATAAATTTAGCTGTAGCGACATTGGCCAAAATCATACATTCTTCAATGATTTTATGAGCGTCATTACGAATTAATGGCACAACACTGGCTATTTTTTTATTTTCATTAAAAAGGAAAATAGATTCTTGTGTTTCAAAAGCGATTGCGCCACGCTTAAGGCGAGCATCGGTTAAAGCATGGTACATTTGCTCAAGATTTTTTAAGTCTGGTACTCGTGGTGCATACTCCTGACAAAGAGCTTCATCACCATCAAGAATTGCGGCTACTTTAGTATAGGTAAAGCGGGCATGTGAATTCATCACCGCCGGATAAAATTTACTACCTGATAGTTTACCTGCAGCACTAATCGTCATTTCACAAACCATACATAAACGGTCAATATCAGGGTTTAGTGAACATAAGCCATTAGAAAGTTTTTCTGGTAGCATTGGAATTACTTGGCTTGGAAAATATACTGAATTACCACGAGATATCGCTTCATCATCCAAAGCAGTATCATGCTGCACATAATAACTAACATCTGCAATAGCTACCCATAAGCGCCAGCCACCTGATTTTTTCGGTTCACAGTATACGGCATCATCAAAATCACGAGCATCTTCACCGTCAATAGTAACCAGCGGCAAATCACGTAAATCTTTACGTGGCAATTTGGCCGACTCTTCAACCTCATCAGCAATACCTGCCACTTCAGCTTGTACTTCATGAGAAAACTGATGCGGTAAATCATGTGCACGTAAGGCAATTTCTATTTCCATACCAGGGGCTAAATGGTCGCCTAATACTTCAATGACTTTACCAATAGTTTGAGTACGTTTAGTTGGTCTTTGCACTAACTCAACAACCACCATTTGGCCATGGCGAGCACCCATTCTTTGTTTTGGATCTATTAAGACTTCTTGTTTTATTTTACTGTCTTCTGCAACAACAGAACAAATATGATGGTCAGCATATAAGCGTCCAACTATTGGCGCCCTACGTGGTTCAATAACATCAATAATTTTGACTTCTTTACGACCCTTTCGGTCCGTACGGTCAACCAAAATAGCCTCGACAATATCACCATGAAAAACACGCTGCATTTCATAAGCAGATATATAAAAGTCTTTACCTTTTTTATCGGTAATGGATGAATCTTCAGGCGAAAAGAAACCAAAACCGTCACGGTGGCCAATAACTTTGCCGATCACTAGGCTATTTTTTTCCGGCACTGCGTATTGTTTGAATTTATTAAAAATTAACTGACCACTATTTTCCATGGCGCGTAAGCGACGTTTCAAACCGATAAGTTGATATTCTTCATCGTATTTTAACGTTTTCACCATGGTATTAAAGCTTGGGGGCGGCGAGCACTTTTCAATTATTGATAGCAATAATTCGCGCGAGGCGACTGGCTTTTCATATTTTTTAGCTTCGCGTTTAGCGTGTGGATCGTTATAGGTCACTATAATGGGTCAGTATTTAAGGAGAACTGTTGCAAGTATACCATAAACTTTAAATTACTCGCTTACTCGCCAACGCTTAATTAATAAGATCTTAATCCCCTTGACTAAGCGCCCACTTTTAAAGGTGCTAAAACACAATAACTTCTTTATTTTCAATGCTAATAACCGACTAACGCTCAATAAAAAATCTTAATTTAGTATTAACCTTAAAACACTTAATTGGTATAACTCGTTCTTTTCGCTTGATCTACCACTTTACTTGGCATTTTACTGGCTAAGTTTATTAGTAACTGACTGATTTTTTTGTGAGTGGCTTTATCATCGGTTAATGAGTGGTGTAGTTGAGAATACAAGGCGGGATAATCTAAGGGACTACCGTAGCCTTGTTGGTATAAACCGGCTAAACGTATTTGTGCGGCTAGATTATCTAAGCTGGCTGCCGTTTTTAAATAGACAAGTGCACGTTCTATATCAACCTGCATAAACTTACCGACATGATAATAACGACCTAGTTGCTCTAGGCCCTCAGCTAACCCCTGATCTGCCGCTAAATGCATATAGTGTAAACCTAGGGGAATATCTTTTTTAACACAAACGCCATAAGCTAACATATCGCCCCATAAAAATTGATATGAAGGCATATTAGCTTTATTAGCACGCGCTTCAATATCTTGTACTAGTTGGCATTCATCTAATACAACTTGGACTAAATGTTTGTTCTCTTTTATTAGGTCAAGTAATTGGTTATCTGTATAAATTTGCACTGCTTCCAAGTTTTTTTTAAACGCATTGGCTGAAGGCAAAAATAGTGAACTGACAACAAAAATAAAAAATAATAAAATACGCATAATAATCCTAACTAGGCTGAATCAGCTTACAACCCTATATCGGCAAGTAAGCTGGTTGTATGAAATTTATTTTACTAAACTAGGGGCTGTTGAGCTTTCAGGATTCAATTTTTTCGAGATAAAAACGATTTAGCTGTGCTGAGTAGTGTATAGCCTAGTCACGCTAAGCAAACACTACTCAACAAAGAATAAAACGCTTTTAGCTGAATCCTTCAAACAACCCCCTAATATTGTAAAGCAAATTTAACGCCAAGTTCGTAATATAAAATGGTGTTAAAATTGAATATGCGACTATAAATAGCTAAAGTTATTTTGCAGCTAATAAAAAACATCCGCTAGCAGCATAAATTTTAGAAATACTGTATTCTGAAATACTAGCCCCAAATAACGGCGCCCGAATATGCTAATTGAAAAAAAACTTTCAGAGTTAATTGTTGGTCATTATGTAGTAAAGATTATTAATCAAGAAGGTAACTTTTCTCTAAATTCCGCAGGCCACATAAAAAGTAAAGCAGTAATAAACCACCTGAAAAGTAAAAACGTTTTCAGTGTATTGATTGATGACAGTAAAACATTAAAACCTAGCAGTGAAGAAACTGATTCAAACCTCGCTGAACCTTCACTTATCAATGCAAAAGCACTAAAAGAAGCACATGCAATTTTCAATCAATCAAAATCCATTCAAAAGAAATTATTCAATGACGCTTTAAGTGGTAGTAGCCTTGATTTATCTCCCGTTGTTGAAGTTACTAATAAGTCTATCGATGCCATTTTTAACAGCCCAGACTCCCTCGCTTGTATGTTAAATATTCGTGACAAAGATGAATATTTACTTGAACATTCTGTCGCAGTTTCTGTCTACATCATTCTTTTTGCACGTTATTTATCCTTAGACAGAGATATAATTGAACACCTTTCTATTGGTGCTTTTCTTCATGACATTGGCAAAATAAAAATACCTGACGAAATTTTAAATAAACCAGGTAAGTTAACCGATGATGAATTTACCATCATGAAAACCCACGCTAATCACTCCATAGACATTATTAAAAAGACCCCAGGCGTTAGTGAATTGAGCCTTGAAGTAGCAGCTTTACATCATGAAAAAATAAATGGCAGCGGTTACCCTTTTCAAATATCTGGAGATGACATTAGTATGTACGGCCGGATGATCGCAATTTGTGATATTTTTGATGCATTAACGGCCACTCGAGTATACAAAAAAGGTTTTGCCCACGGTAAAGCCTTTGCTATTTTACGTGAGCTTGCTGTTCAAGAGCAGTTAGATACTGACTTAGTTGATCATTTTATTAAGTGTGTAGGTGTCTTTCCTATTGGCTCTTTAGTGCAGCTCGAATCCAATAAATTAGCCTTAGTAAAAGCGCGCAACGATAACAACCCAACTAAACCTCAGGTGCAATCTTTTTATAGCGTTAAACTAAAACACTTCCTCAATAAACAAGAAATCGATTTATCAGATAGCGAAGATAGTATTGTGAAAGGTGTAAGAGCGGAAGAGTTTGATCTTAATATGCAACAAATCATCGATATGTTACTGAACGAGGGTTAGGCTGCATTAGTTTAGTCTAACCAACATATAATATGGATAATACCCCATAAAAAGGTTATGAATTACCATAACCTTTTTATTGACCACGTACACATTAAAGCTATTTAAACTTCATGTGTTAAGCACCTTTAAAAGACAATACTACTGAGGTGCTAAATATTTCCAAAAAACACCTTTATCGGTCAATATTATAATTTGTTCGTCATCAAAAGTATCACGATCTGTTAAGAATAATAATGAATTAACTTCAAATAAAGGAGCCAAATCTGTAACTGAGGTTCTATACATGGACAGGGCCTCTAGATTATCTAGAGCAGATAACGGTGCTAAATCAACTACGTTACTATTTACTATTATTAATATCTTTAAAGCAAATAAGTTAGTCAATGGTGTTAAGTTAATCTCCTCAGTCACTTCACTGCTATTCCATCTATTTCCCATTTTAAAGTATTCAAGCTGAGTTAAATTCGCTAATGTAGTTAAATTGCTAACATTGCTCGCTGATATATTTAATTTTTTAATGTTAGTTAAATTATTTAACGGCGTTAAATCTTCAACCAAGGTATAGTCTAAAAAGACCGTATCAAGGTTTACTAAATCAGTTAACGGCGAAAGATCCGCTACATCAGTATCTGCCAAACTAATATATTCCAAATTTACCAGCGATGCTAATGAGCTAATATCGGTAATATCAGTGCGTTCAAGTTTTAAATGTTTTAAGCTCGTTAAATTTTCGAGCGGTATTAAATCACCAAGTTCTAATCTAGTTATGTTTAGTGTCTCTAACTTACTTAAACTGCTTAGCGGTGAAAGATCAGTCACGCGAGAAGATGCAATGTTTAATACTTCTAAATTAACCAAGCTAGCTAATGGCGTTATATCATCTATTTGCAGATCTTCAAGGCTCAAGACTTTCAGACTGGTTAACGAATTAATTGCTGATAATTCAGTTACGTCAGTATTATAGATATTTAAGGCTTCGAGACTAGCCAGACCAGCTAACGCAAAGATATCATCCACAGAAGTACTAGATAAGTTTAAAGTTTCGAGGTTAGTCAGGTCAGCTAATGCTGAGATATTATTCAGACTATAATTATCGCTTAAGCTCAGCTCTTTTAAGTTAGTGAGCTCTGCTATGACGGAAATATCGTCAAAATAGTTATTACCTGATAAATCAAGCTCTATTAAGTTAGTTAGGGCTGCTAAAGCAGAGATTTCTGGAGATTTGCCAACATTAGATAACTCAAGTCTTTCTAGGTTTATTAATCCTTCAAACTGTACCGATTCTAAGTGATCACTATCTCGCATTGACAATTCTTGTAGGCTTACAGGCAGTGATATAAAAGTTTCAGGACCAACAGCACTACTTATCATGGTTAATGAGGTTAAATTAGATAAGCTAGTTAAATCGGCTACTTCACTATCAAAACGTGGGTATGTTAATACCATTGTTGCTAGGTTTGACAGACTGGTTAACCCCGTTAAGGTGGAGTATTCCCCGTAATTGTTCAGCTCGAAGTGCTTTAAGTTACTTAATGTAGATAAGGGCGCTAAACTTGAAACCCCATCCTGTATTACTAAATTAAGTGTTTCAAGTGACGTTAAGTTTGCAATGGTTGCTAATTTCTCATCAGAGTCTAGAACAATTTCTTCTCTATCCCCCTTACCTGGGTAATCAATCGTTGTAGTCAGTGACTTCAACTTTGGCAATACTGATAAAGTGGCAAAATAATCAAGGCTGTAATCTGGCAGAGTTATTGCCTCCAAGTTAACTAAGCTACTGAGTAGTGAAATATCTGTACCTTCAACTAAGGTTAAATCAAGTGTTTTTAACTTAGTAAGGTTTGCTAACAAAGCTACATCACTAATATCGGCTTCAGGAATAATTAATGCCGTTAAGTTGCTTAATGCTGATATACCGGTAAGATCATAAATACCATTTCCATGATACTCATTTAGGTATTCACCCGTTTCATATTGATCACCTTGTTGATAAAAATAAGTATTATAATCATTATCTTCAGGGGCATACTCATCTTTACACGATAATTCATATACATGTTCAGCGTAAGTGGTGCCACTGTAGTTATCAATAACACATAAACGTAATACTTTATCAGTGAACTCAATATCACTAACACGTAGCGATGTGGTGAGGGTATTATCTTCTGGGAAGGCATCGTCGATATCTAAAACACCATCACCATCATCGTCAGTATCGGCATTGTTACCAATATTATCGCCGTCTGTATCAACAGATTCATCTTTATCTAATGGAAAGGCATCGTCAGCATCGGCAATGTTATCACCATCATCATCTGTATCGGCGTTGTTACCAATGTTGTCACCGTCTGTATCGACAGATTCATCTTTGTTTAATGGAAAGGCATCATCAGCATCGACAATATTATCACCATCATCATCAGTGTCGGCATTGTTACCAATGTTGTCTCCATCAGTATCAACAGATTCATCTTTGTTTAATGGAAAGGCATCATCAGCATCGGCAACGTTATCGCCATCATCATCAGTATCAGCATTATTCCCAATATTGTCACCATCAGTATCGACAGATTCAGTGGCATCAAAATCAAAAGCATCTTCAGCATTTAATATTTGGTCGCCATCAATATCAGAGTCTTCGTCGTTAACTATGCCATCACCATCAAAATCATTGATCTCGATATCATTTTTAATGGCTTCTTCTAGGTATTGAGCTGTGATTTGAGCGTTATCTGCCAGTGTAGTAGCAATTTCTTGCTCTGTTAATGTTTCATTTGTAAGACTTGTTAACGTTTCTGTGACCGCTACTGCTGTAACTGTAGCAATATCAGTTAAGTCTTTAGTATCCAGTGGTTTTTCACTGTTTTTATCACTTGTAATAACTTTATCAATAGTAGTTTTAACAGCAGCTACTACCATACCTATATGCTTGAGAGTATCGTCAGTAAGGTCAGTAGTAACACCTTCGGCAACATAACCTGTCAACAAATGTTCAATCACATCAGTCATGATGTTAGCCTGTTGAGCGGCATTAACAATATCCGTTTCATTTACTGTTTCAGTAGCGGTAATTAACGGTTGAAAACTAGCTATTGAAGTTTGAGAAATGCCTTCAATAACAGCTTTAAAGTTGGGCAATGTTGCTGTTGATAAAGCAGCTTTATTTTTTTCAGTAAAAGTTGTTATCGCTGCCGTGGTGACTTTTGCCACTTTATCGATAACAGCGGTGTTTTCTACAGTAAAATTACCTGCAGTATTCGCTACTTGAATAACTGTTGAAAGCTTACTGGCTACATGTGCTGCTATAAATGCATCAGCGGCATCAACGCCTTGGGTAATATTCTTGGGTATCACGCTATTTGCAATTAACAATTCGTTAAGCACTGCTAATTGAGTATCTTTCGCATCAATATAATCAGCGGTGACCTGCTCAATAGTAATATTTAAGTTGTCAGCAACTTGGGTAATTGCCGTTGGAATATCAACACCTGCCTCTTGTGCAGTAATGATGACCAAAGTGGTAAGTGGTGTTGCTATATCTTGGCCGGGTAAAGAAAATAATTGAAATGCTGTTTCATCGGTAATTGCGATACCATCGGGGTTTTCATCGGTAATAGTACTTTCATCGATAGCGCCGGCAGGAATATCAACAATTATACTGATGCTCTCTGGTGAAAGCGCTAAATCAGTAATATCAATTTTCCCTTGCCCACCTTCAGTTGTCACGACAAAAGGTTCATCGTTGTCACGTATTTTATTGTTGTTCAAGTCAATATATGCGACAGCACCACGAATATAACCATCAATAACGGTAATATCGAAGAAGGACTGTTCTTTTTCTATAGTTTTTGTAATTTCAACGGGGTTATCTGAAGAGCCACCACAAGCTGAAAGTAGTGAAACAGAGCATGAAAGCAATATAGCTTTCGATATGATTGAGAGTTTGCCAATTTCCATTTGGACACCTAATTGTATGTTTGAATATGATTTAATTAAATTAAATGCTGAATCTACATTTAATGGGCGAGAGAGTAATCTTTTTATTATATATGTGCAACAAAATAAATTAACATGGCGGCGGACTTCTAAATAATAAAATAAAACTTTTTCAATGACGTGAAGAGATCATTGTCGAATATTAAGGGGGAATATGAAGTTCTTAGCTACTTGTAGCTTGTACCACTAAAGTGATATAGCCATTAAATACCACTAAATCTAAATGGACTCTGCCAAACATTGTTACTTCTAAGTCATTTATATAACAAATTCATCTAACTGATTTATATAGCTGAAGAATACACAAAGGTATATGGAAAAACATATGATTCAATGAGAATATTCCCCCTCATTAAATCATATGTTTTTTAAGCAGTAACAAGATAAAGAACAGACTAAGCGGCGTTGCCAACTTCTTTGACTTCATTTAATTGCTTGGGTGGTATAGCTTTTCTTTGAACAGTGATTGTTGTAACAGCCTGTTTATCTTCTTTTCGTTTATCTCTTAATACCAATAAACACGGCGTTAACACTAGAGTCAATACCGTAGCAAAGGCTAAGCCGCCAGCGATAGCTGTTGCTAACTGTGTCCACCATTGTGTAGAAGGTGCGCCAAAAACAATAGTACGTGCAAAAAAGTCTAAATTGACTTGTAACACCATAGGCAATAAACCCAAGATGGTGGTTATTGTGGTTAACATGACGGGTCTTAAACGCTGAGCACCGGTTCGTAAAATAGCATCAACTACCGAATAACCTTCTTTGCGTAAAACGTTGTAGGTATCTATCAGCACAATATTATTATTCACCACAATACCTGCTAACGAAATAACACCTATACCGCCCATGACAATCCCAAAAGGTTTTTGCACTAATAACAGTGCTAAAAATACCCCTACGGTGGAAAATATCACGGCACTTAAAATTAATAATGCCTGATAAAAACTATTAAATTGCGTGACTAAAATCATCGCCATAACAAAGAGCGCAATAGCAAAAGCATTCACTAAAAACGTTTGAGATTCTTGTTGGTCCTCGTTCTGTCCTTTAACATTAATATCTACAGATGGATGTAATCCCAACGTTGGTAACTGCTCTTGTAGAATCGGTAACTCAGTCAATAATTGCGCGCCTGCAATTAAGTTAGCTTGTACGGTAACCACACGCTTAGCATCAACACGGCGGATAGTATCCACTTTAGGCGCAGCTTTTCGCTCTACAAAACTGCCAACGGGTACTAAACCTGAAGGCGTTTTTAAACGTAATGAATCTAATCGACTAATGTTACGCTTCTCTTCAGGGAAACGAACTCTTATATCGAGCTCATCATCAACATCATCAGGACGGTATTCACCAAGCTTCAAGCCGTTAGTAACCATTTGCACACTCGAACCAACTAAAGCGGCATCGGCGCCATAAGTTGCCGCTTTATTTCGGTCAATAATGAGTTGCCACTCGATACCCGGTTTAGAGCCGGTATCTTCAATGTCGGTAAACTTGCCAGAAGCAATTAAGGCGTCTCGAATAATCTTCACTGACTCATCTAAATGTTCAGGAAAACGTGAACTCAGTTCAAGTTTAAGATCTTTACCACTTTGTGGACCATTTTCATTTTTACGCACCTCAATTTCAACGCCAGCTAAATCAGCCGTTAATTGATGAATATTCTCAACAATATCATCGGCGGTACGTCTTAACTGCCAGTCAACAAAGTTTACTTTAAAGGTACCTATTTGATTACTGCCACCTGTTCGAGTATATAAAGTTTCAATCTCTTCAAGCCCAAGAATACGAGCTTCAATAGAGCGCATGATAACGTCTTTTTCGTTTACGGATAAATCACCATGTGAGCGCACTACCATAGTAGCGCTTTGTGGCTCAACTTCAGGGAAGAAACTTACACCAAGACCAGAAGTGCTATAGAGCCACATCACTACAAACGAGACGGCAAAGGTTGTGGCTACTATTTTCCAAGGGTGTTTTATCGCTGTCATCAGTACACGAATATAACCGCCAGTGAAACCTGATAGCTTAGTTAAATCTCCTGCCTCAGCTTGTTCAATTTGCTGCTGTTCTTTGCTACTAACAACGCGAGGTTTTCCTAATACAGAACCTAAAGTAGGTACAAATATTAATGCCATGGCTAAAGACGCAGTTAATACCGCAATTAGAGTAAAAGGTAGGTACTTCATGAATTCACCCATGATACCTGGCCAAAACATTAGCGGTGCAAAGGCTGCTAATGTTGTTGCTGTTGAGGCAATAATTGGCCATGCCATACGCCTTGCCGCTAAGCCATAAGCAACTTGTTTACTTTGGCCTTCATTCATTTGTCTATCAGCGAACTCGGTGACAACAATAGCGCCATCAACCAACATACCCACGGCCATAATTAGACCAAAAAGCACCACAATATTGACTGTCATACCTGCCAAAGCAATCACCAATATACCTGTTAAAAAAGCTCCAGGAATTGCTAAACCAACCAGTAAAGCGGTACGACCACCTAAAGCGGCAATGATGACAATAACCACTAATAAAACTGCTGAAAAAACGTTGTTTTGTAGATCCGTCAGGGTATTTTTTATCTCAATTGATTGATCACCAACATAATCAACTTGTACTTGCTGCGGCCATTTAACACGACTTTCTTTAACAATCGCTTTTACCTTATCTACCGTTTCAATTAAGTTTTCACCTGAACGTTTTTTAACTTCTAATGATATTGAACGGTGACCATTTAACCGAGCAAAGGTAGTTGGATCTTTATAAGCACGGCGTACCGTTGAAACATCTTGAAAGGTAATAACGCGGTCACCATCAACCTTTATCGGTAACTCTAATAAATCTTGAATATTTTCAAAAACTGAAGGGACCTTAATAGCAAACCGTCCCTTACCTGTATCCATGGTACCAGCAGGTACGAGGCGATTATTACGCTCCACAAGGTTAAAGATATCAGCTTGGTCTAAGCCATAACTTTCCATCAATAATGGATCAACAATGATTTCAACCATATCTTCACGGTCACCGCCAATATCAACTTCCAGTACCTCTTGCATACCTTCAATTTTATCTTTGACGTGGCGCGCTATGGTGATCAAGCCTCGCTCACTAACAGCTCCTGATAATATCACGGTTAATGCCGCTTCCTGATTAGCCATAGTCACTTCGTTTACTACTGGCTCTTCCGTATCATTTGGTAATTTAGCTTTGGCTAAGGTGACCTTATCACGCACATCAGCAAGAGCTTCTTTTGGATCAAGACCCGCAATAAACTCTAAGGTAACAGATGCATGGCCTTCACCTGCATTAGAGCGCATCTCTTTAATACCCGCGATAGATTTGAGTTCGTTTTCCATTGGCCTCACTAACATACGCTCGGCATCTTCAGGGGAAATTCCATCGTGAATCATGGAAACATAAATGATAGGAATGGTTATATCGGGATTAGCTTCTTTAGCGATATTGTTATAGGTAACAGCGCCTGAAATAAGCAACAGCACAAATAACATCAGTACCGAACGCGTACGTGTTAATGCGGCTTCAATAAGTGTTAACATAATAGCTCCTACTCTTGTTTTGCAGTAGTAGCGACTTCTTGTTGCGCGCTATTATCTTGATTATCAAAAATAGCCTCAACTTTATCACCTGCACGAACAAAACCTTGCCCGAGTACAATGATATCGGCTTGTTCACCTAAACCCGTTAACCATATTCCGTCTGTTTCACTTTTAATGATTTCAATTGGTGTAAACTGCACAATGGCGTTCTTAACAGATTTTACGCCAATATTACCGCGTTCATCTAATGCAAGTAACGCTGGAGAAAGTTTAATAGCAGACATTTTGGCCAAAGCTATGGTCAATTCACTACTCAAGCCCGCTAATAACTGTGCTTTTTTATTATCAATGGCTACTTCAATTTTAAAGGTGTTCGTTGCGTCATTACCAACACTGGCAATATAACGTAATTTACCTTGTGCTTGCTCACCATTGAGTAAAGTTACTTGGGCAATTTGTCCTACAGATAGCTGATTAATTTGCTGCTCAGTAACATGAGCTCGTACAATTAAAGGGTCTAAATCAGCAATCATGGCAATATCATCTCCTGAGGCAACGTAATCCCCCACTTCAACGTAACGGGTATTTAAAATACCCGTAAACGGTGCTTTGATAACAGTATTAGCAATGTCTAATTCTAATGTCTTTATTTCGGCTTTTACTGATTCTAGTGCTGCAAATGATTGTGCTAAATGCACTTTACCTTGATAGCCTTGCTCACTGAGTTTCACTGCGCCTTGATATTCAACTTCACGTTGCGTTAATAAAGCTTGGCTACGTTGCAATTGTGCTGGTAAATCATTTAAAGCAATTTTGGCAATAATTTGTCCTTTTACCACCCTTGAACCTCTTTTGGCTAAAACTTGCACTATTTTTCCACGTACTTCAGCTTTTAATGTGGTAATGCGATCAGGTTCTGTACGGCCATACAATTCAATACTTTTATGAATATTTTTCCCTACTCGTGTTTCAACTTTAACTTGGGCTATTAGCTGCTTTTCATTATGGTTTGGGGATTGTGCTTTTAAGGTAGATTTTTGCTCCGCGGCACTTGGACCAGAAGCCATCCACAATACCAATACTAAGGTAATTAATGCGGCTATAAAGTAAGGACGTTGAGCTAACCAACGAGAATTCAGGGTAAATTTCATTATAATATCTCCATATTTATGGCAGATATAATAACGTGTTTTCTAAAGAGGGGAGAAACTAACTTGCAACAAATTGTATATTGCTTTGTGAGTTTTTGTGAGTTTTTGTGAGTTTTTGTGAGTTTTTGTGAGCAGCAATACCATAGCGAGCAATAATGTCATGCAGGAGAAAGCACCACGTTAATCGCGAAGCCGTGATTTTCAAAACACAAAAAACCTAAATACATGGAAATTTTGACGAATAATACATAACAATACCGACACATTAACGCAAGATTGTATTGGCATTTAAAAGCCATGGCAATCGATTGTCATGGCTACAAAGGTTAGTAAAGTATTGAATCAGATTGATTATATCACTGAGTTAACAGCTAAATAGAAAATGATGAACCACAACCACAGGTAGTTGTTGCATTTGGATTATTGACCACAAAACGACTGCCTTCTAAGCTTTCAAGATAATCAACTTCACCATCAACTAGGTATTGTAAACTCATTGGGTCTATCACCATGACAACGCCTTGCTTTTCAATTGTCATATCACCATCATTTACTTTTTCATCGAAGGTGAAACCGTATTGAAAGCCAGAGCAACCACCACCGGTAACGTATACACGTAACTTAAGCTCAGGATTTTCTTCCTCAGTGATTAAGGATAGAACTTTATTCGCTGCAGCATCGGTAAATTTAATGGGTAATTCAGGGTTTGACATGGCGCTCTACTTAGTACAACAAAGTACAAAAAAATTATGCTATAAATGATGGATTTATATAATGATGGATATATATAAAGCTAATTATCTTAAACCTGACTAATTTAATCAAGTATTATTCTTTGTCATAGCTTGAGGGTTGCTGACTTACACGCCACGGCAAACTTTTTTCTTTTTTGGCATACTTCTGCCACTTAGATTTAGCTAATACTGCCGATACCAATATTTTTTCAGGAATAAAGTTTTCCGGTAAGGTAAATTCACCACTAATGATCTGAAAATATTGAAAGCTAAATTTAAGATCTTTCTTGTCTAGTTTAGAAATGTTCTCAAGCTTCAGCTTTACTGCTTTGTCAGCTTCATGACCTTCAAGAGTCAATTCAATATAACCTTTACTATAACGACGCTTCAACTGTTGCTGGACTAAAATCACTTGAAAATAATAAGTATTGGCGCCTTTGCTTGCTATTACTTTCACATTTTCAACAAACAAGCCTGCTGCATCTTTTTCTGGAGCCATGACTTTTTCATAAAAAGCCAACTGCTTTTTCACTTCAAATTGCTGCTCTGCAGCTTCTTTAAGTAAACTTTGTGCCTTTTTATTAGCAAGCTGCTCTACCGCTAGCTCAACTTCTAAACTGTGAATACGCGCGATGTTCTGCTCTTGGTGTTGATAAAGCTGTTCCAATCTAAGCTTTTGCTGCTCAAGGTTTGTCACCTGAAAATGATGATAGTAATTTCCGATCCGGTAACCACTAAAAAGACAAAGAGCTATAACAGTGAATAAAAACAAAGCTGATTTAAAGGATCCTAGGCGTTCAATAACCACGCTAAGATTTATTTTTGCTAACCATTTCATTTGTAAAGTATTATAATCCTGTAATGATAATATCAATTGCAGCAATAAGAAAACATCTGGCATTGCCAAAAACATCTTGGCAGATATGCTTGCTTGCCATTATTGGTGGCTGCGCTTCTGCTTTATTAGTTGTGCTATTTACCCTCACGATTGAAGAAATTCAGCAGTTATACCTGATAAAGCGCGATAACTATAACAGTTTAGACGAAGTAAGTCGTTTTGATTTACCTATTATAGGTGCACTGATCATCTTACTCATTGGCTGGATTACCGGCTATAAATACCTACGCACGGGCATTCCTTTTGTGCTGCACCAGCTAAAAGTTGCGCATGGTGTCATTCCCTTTAAAAACACGCTTAACCAATTTTGGGGCAGTGCAGTAGCGCTGGCCTCAGGGTTTTCTGTTGGCCGTGAAGGGCCCGCGGTACACCTCGGTGCGGCATGCAGTAGTTATTTGGGAAGTGTATTAAAGTTACCATATAATAGTGTACGTACTTTATGTGCCTGTGGCATAGCTGCGGGTATAGCTGCCACCTTTAACACGCCTATTGCTGCGGTAATTTTTGTTATGGAAGTCATCATGCGCGAGTATAAGATTCATATCTTTATACCTGTAATGCTTGCTGCAATTGTTGGCTCCTTGATCACTCGCAGTGTTTTTGGTACCAGTCATAATTTTCAATTTTTTCATACGATATCGCTTGAACAGCACCATTATTTTTCTTTGGCTATTCTTGCTATTTTATTAGGTTTGCTGGCTGCAGCATTTAACAAATATTTAGTATTAATTATCAAACATAGCGCTAAACATCACATAGTTCCGCGCTTAATGCTGGCGGCATTTATTACTGGTACTTTGGGTTATTTAGTACCTGGTGCTATGGGCACAGGTAGCAGTGCCATTGATATCTCTTTAAGCAATAATTTACAACTAGGGCTGCTATTTAGCCTACTTATTGCAAAATTATTAATGACAATGTTTGCCCTTGGCCTTGGCATACCTGGTGGTATTATCGGCCCAACACTCGGTATAGGAGCTATTGCTGGTGCCTGTGCAGGAGCATTAGTATCTCAAATATTACCCGGCGCACATATCGGTAGTGACTTCATTTTAATGGGAATGGCCGGATTTATGGCTGCCACGCTGAATGCACCTCTTGCTGCTCTACTCGCCGTTGTTGAATTATCAGGTCAGCTTGAATTAGTTGTTCCGGCGATGATTGTCATCACAATCGCCAGCATAGTATCAAGGCAACTTTGTAAAAATGAATCTATCTTTACCATGCAATTAGATGCTCAAAACTTGCTCTATCGCAAACCACCTATTGAAGAGTCATTGCAAAATATAGGTGTTTTAGCTGTCATGAAAGATAGCTTACTGATATTAGAACAAGCAAATACTCGCTCAATTGCTGGAGCATTATTAAAACACCCTGAACCTCTGCTCATAATTAATAAACAGCCTATCGATGGTCATGATGCGCATAACTATTATTGGGCACAATTAGACGCTGAAATTGCCGATGACGAAGCTGAAGATGTAGAGCATAACTTTGCTAAGAAACTAATATTACACAAATTGATACCACTTAATCACCAAGCCACTTTAGCAGAAGCATATTTAGCATTAGTAGAGCAGCGTTCAGGGGCGGTATATATTTACCATAAAGATCTTAACGACTGCATTGGTCTGGTCACGTTTGAACAACTTAGAATTTATTTAGTAGAAGGAAAACTTCTTTAATGAACACTTTTTTAATCAGTAATATCCTTTGGCTCAAAGCTTTCCATGTTTTTTTTATGGTGGCATGGTTTGCCGGGATTTTTTATTTACCACGTTTATTTGTGAATCACGCAGAAAGCAAATCAACTGAAGTAGCTGAGCAACTAAAAGGCATGGAAAGACGTTTACTGTATTTTATCACGCCGTTTGCAATTTTTACCTTAGTGCTGGGTTTAGCAATGATACACGCATACGGATATGACTGGTTCGTTGCAGCTAAGTGGCTGCATATTAAGCTGAGCTTAGTGATCGTCCTTTATATATATCATGGCTATTGCTTTAAGTTAGTACGTACCTTTGCCCAAGATAAAAATATCCGTACCGGTCGTTTTTATCGAATATTTAATGAAGTCCCTGTACTTGTTTTATTGGCGATCATTATTTTAGCTTACGTTAAACCTATATAAGTTTGTTTCAGCGACATACGCTAACTAAGAGAGTAAAGATTGCTTAATACTGTATTTATATTGGGGCTATATGGTTACTCAATTTTATGCTATTGCTGATTTATTTTCGAAAAACACTGTCGCACCTAGCACTATTTCATTCTCTTTAGTTGTCTTTGTAATTTGGTCATTTATCCCCGTATTAGGATACTAACCTGAACTCTGGATAAGCAGCATTTGCTCAATATTCCCCTTTACCCGATTCTCAGCGCTAAAACGTCGATAAATAAGCTGTTATTCATAAACGTTTTTCCTTGACAATCGAATAAATTGAAACATTGAGATAGCATATCGCTATTTAACCCGGTAACTTTTATTTTTAATAACCGTAAGCTGTTGTTTTTAATTAAATACCAAGTACTTATTATCCAGAGTTCAGGTTACTTACTAGCAAACAGCATCGGAGCCCAAGGCCAAGCGAGTAAAATTAAATTATTTTTCGCCAGTGTAACCATTGCATTGATAGAGAATAGTTTTAGTTTTTTTGCTTTATTAACTGACAAACAACATGACATTAGTACTGCAATCGTATTTTTACTATTTTTCCTTACGGCTTATTTACCATTGAATAAAAACAGCCTATAAGTTGTAGTCCCTTATCTTACAGTCACTTCATTTTTCATGCATTGCGGCTATACTCAAGATGAGATAACCTAGCCAAATGTTAACGTAATGTTAAACCCTTTAATGACCTTAATTAGGGAGCATTTAATGAAGTATTTTTTTTTCGTATGCATAATTTTCTTAACCCTCTTAACAACAGCGAACGCAACTAGCCAATCTATTTCATCCATAACACAGCCGAAAATTGTTGGTGGGGAACTTGCTGTTCAAGGTGACTGGCCATGGATGTCAGCACTAGTATTTACCAATAATCAGCTAACCACCACTTTACAAGTTGCAAGTGATACCTTTGATAGCGCGCCTTTTTCAAATAGTCCTACCGGGCAAATAAGCGCAGCCATCGTTGACTGCGGTATTGGCGATGTTCAATGTAATTTGGCAACAGATAAAATATGCTTAATAGCCCGTGGTGACATAGATTTTTCAGTAAAGGTTAATAATTGCCAAACTAGTGGTGGTATCGGTGCCATTATCTTTAATAATACTCTTGGTGAAATTAATGGCACTTTAGGAGATAATTTCTCCGGTAGTATCCCTGTTGTTGCTATTAGCCAAGACGATGGTGAAACTTTGCTCAATATGATTGGTAGCATTGCCACGATCAATGTTTCCACTCAACAAAGCATTGCTCAGAGCTCAAGTTGTGGCGCTAGTTTTATCGGAGATAAATGGGTTATGACCGCTGCTCATTGTGTTAATGATGCCAACATTAATACCCTTAAAGTTAATGTTGGTGAATACGATTTAAGTGATGGCGGAGAGAATGCCAAAGCTATCAAACGTATTTATATTCACCCTGAATATAATGTAGGCAGCTCTTTTAATAACGATATCGCGCTGATTGAATTAGTAGAAACAATTACCCATCCAGCTGTAACGTTGCTCGATTACGATAGCAGTAGACAATTAGCTTTAGCCAACAGTGCTGTAACAGTTATTGGCTGGGGTAATCAAACAGCATATGGCCCAAATGATGAGCAACCCGCTAATACCCAGCCCGATGAATTACATCAAGTTGAATTATCGCTATTAACTAATGAGCAGTGCAAAAATAAGTTAGTACAAGGTTACAGTGATTTAAACAATACCACTTATACACCTGACCAAGTCGGTATTACAAATAGCATGATTTGCGCTGAATTTGTTGGCGGGGGAAAAGGTTCGTGTCAAGGTGATAGCGGAGGACCACTATTAGTAAATACTAACTTAGGTTGGCAACAAATAGGCATAGTAAGTTATGGTATTGGTTGTGCCGATGCTGCATTTCCCGATGTGTACGCCCGGGTTGGCCAGTTTACTGATTGGGTTAATGGTATAACAAAAGGAGTCGCTATTGAATCGAGTTTTGACTTCGCCATTACAGCACAAAATAGTCCACAGTCTCATCAATTAACACTAACCAATAATAACGACCTCAATGCTAACTTAACCTTCAGCCTTATTACAGACAATCTTGCTAGTAGTGAGTTTACTTTAACAACAGATGACTGCAACACTTTAGCTGCAAAACAAAGCTGTCAAATAGCGATAACCTTTGATGCTAAAACACCTGGTCTACATACAGCGCGAATTATCATTAATAGTAATGATATCAATATTCCGACAAGCCAAACTTATATTAGCGCACAGGCTATTGCTGCTAACAGTGCTATCAATACCCAGTTATCAAATGGTTCTACAGAGCTTCTTTGGTTTAGCGGTGGCGATCAACCTTGGTCACTTGATAACACCGAAGCGGCGATCATCAGTGGTGATATTAATGACGATCAGCAGAGCTCAGTTATGCTGACCTTATCTGGCCCGGGCAGCTTATCATTTGAATGGAAAGTTTCTTCTGAAGAAAATGCCGACACCCCAAATGATCCTTATGATGCCTTGTATCTTTTTGTGGATGATGAGCAAGTCAACTTTATCTCTGGCGAAGTAAGCTATACCACAGTGACCATCCCTGATTTATCTAGCGGGGAACATAAAATCACATGGCTTTATCTAAAAGATGCCGGTACGAGCGAAGGAAAAGATCAGGGTGCAATAAAAAACGTGGTATTTACCCCTGAGCCGCTAGCTGCTATTTCTATTCCACAAACACAAGCAGTAAGCGAGTCAAGTGGTGGTAACATGTATTACACCTTATTGTTACTTACCTTACTAATGCTAAGGCGACGACTAAGTTAATGACTAATATTCACATAGAAAAAGGCAGTTTAATCTGCCTTTTTCTATTCTTCAACTCTAGTTAAAATCAGCTATAACATTCGCAAATGGGCTATTTTATGCTATATTCTTGGCAAATTTTTTCCCTTTCAATGTAATAAATCAACATGATGAAATTTCAAGGTAGCCACATACTGTCGGTATCACAATTTGACCGAGAAGCTATCGCAAAAATATTGCAAGTTTCTGCACAAATGACGCCTTACGCGTCTCGACAAAAACGTTGCCATGTACTCGAAGGTGCAATTCTCAGTAATCTATTTTTTGAACCTAGTACCCGTACCCGAGTTAGTTTTGGTACTGCTTTTAATTTATTAGGCGGTTTTGTACGCGAAACAGTTGGTCAGGAAAACTCTTCATTAAGTAAAGGGGAATCGTTATTTGACACCGCGCAAGTGATCAGCGGCTACTCAGATGTAATTGCCATGCGTCATCCTCAAATGCACTCTGTAGCTCAGTTTGCTCAAGGTAGTACTGTCCCAGTTATCAATGGCGGCGATGGTGCCAATGAACACCCAACTCAAGCTTTACTGGATCTTTTTACTATTCAGTCTGAAATGATGCATTTTAATAAGGGCTTAGATGATTTAAATATTGTCTTGATGGGTGATTTGAAACATGGTCGTACAGTACATTCATTATCAAAGCTACTCAGTCTCTATGACAATGTAAAAGTGACTATGGTAGCGCCAAAAGCATTGCAAATGCCTGATAGTGTTATTTCAACTTTAAGTGACGCTGGCCATGAAGTCATTTTAACCGAAACAATGGCAGGTAATTTGTCCGCTGATGTTATCTATCAAACTAGAATTCAACAAGAGCGTTTTGCCAGCAAAGATGAAGCTGAATTATATCGTGGTCACTTCAGTTTAAATAAAGATGTCTATCAAAAGTATTGCCAAGAAAATACGGTTATCATGCACCCATTACCTCGAGATTCTCGTCCTGAGGCTAATGAGCTAGATACCGATTTAAATGATTTAGATAACCTCGCGATATTTAGGCAAGCACAAAATGGTGTTTTAGTGCGTATGGCGCTATTTGCCTTAACATTAGGTGTTGAAGATCAACTTACAAACCATGAAAAACCAGTAAACTGGTTCACAAATAAAAACGCCTAGTGGTAATCCCCTATTAGTAACGACTTTTAGAAGAAATATATTATGAATAAATCAGATCAGTTATTTGAACAAGCTCAAAAAGTTATCCCTGGTGGCGTAAATTCTCCCGTTCGTGCTTTTAATGGTGTTGGCGGCAGTCCTTGTTTTATAAAACGTGCACAAGGTGCTTATATTTATGATGCTGATGATAAAGCATACATAGATTATGTTGGCTCTTGGGGTCCGATGATCTTAGGTCATAACCACCCGGCAATTCTTGACGCTGTTATCAACACAGCAAAAAATGGTTTAAGTTTTGGCGCTCCAACTGAACTTGAAATAACCATGGCTGAAAAAGTTCGTGAATTAGTTCCTTCAATGGAATCATTGCGTATGGTTAGCTCTGGCACAGAAGCAACCATGAGCGCTATTCGTTTAGCACGTGGTTTTACTGGGCGCGATAAAATACTAAAATTTGAAGGTTGTTACCATGGTCACGCCGACTCACTCTTAGTAAAAGCTGGTTCAGGTGCACTAACTATGGGTGTACCAAATTCACCTGGTATCCCTGAAGATTTTGCTAAACATACATTGACAGTTAGCTACAATAATATTGAAGAAGTAAAAGAAATTTTTGCTAAATACGCGGATGAAATTGCTTGTATCATCGTTGAGCCAGTTGCCGGTAATATGAACTGTATTCCTCCAGTAGACGGTTTCCTTGAGGGCTTGCGTGAGATTTGTAATCAATATTCTAGCGTATTAATCTTTGATGAAGTAATGACAGGTTTTCGTGTGGCACTAGGTGGCGCACAAGCCCATTATGATATTAAACCTGATCTAACAACATTAGGTAAAGTGATTGGTGGTGGTATGCCTGTTGGCGCCTTTGGTGGTAAACAAGAGATTATGGATTACATAGCTCCTGTAGGCCCGGTTTATCAGGCTGGCACTTTGTCTGGTAACCCAATTGCTATGGCTGCAGGCCTCGCTTCATTAACTGAACTAGCAAAAGGTGATAAACACCAACAGCTAAGTGCGGCTACCGAAAAACTAGCTATGGGTTTAAAAGCTGCAGCTGAGCGCAATGGTATTAGCTTGAGCATTAACTACGTTGGTGCAATGTTTGGCTTCTTCTTTACCCAAGATAAAAATACTATCACCACTTATGAACAAGCAACACAATGTGATGGAGATATGTTCAAACGATTCTTCCATTTAATGCTAGATGAAGGTGTTTATTTAGCGCCTTCTTCTTATGAGACTGGTTTTTTATCTACCGCTCATAGTGATGACATTATCGAACAAACATTAGCTGCTGCTGATAAGTGTTTCGCACAGCTATAGGCTAACGATTATAAATTTTAATCAGTAAAAACGCTGCTTTTGCTATCATGAGCAGCGTTTTTTTATATCTATTTTGGGTTGTAGCGCTTTCGAAAGCTTATACCAATTCCATTAAGTTTGTGATCTTGTTGTACGAAGGAAAAATAAATCAAGGTAAGGCGCTTGATTGAGCAATAGCTGGCTATTGGAATTGAGAGCAACGAATTCTTGGGTTATTTTAACCAGTACAAGTGGGCAATAATTTAATGGAATTGGTATTAACTAACCTGAACTATGGATAAGCAGCACTTACTCAATATCCAGAGTTCAGGTTAACTATTAATCACTTTGTTATTCAATTCATTATTTAGCCAATCTAAACCTTCTTGCCAACCTAAATTCAACCCATCAAAAACCTGTAAATTCCAACCATCAAGCTTACGCATAGCCGCAAAGCCCTCTACTGACTTTTTACTTTCGTTATCATAGGAAACTACAGCAATCGCAGCTAAGTTTTCATGAGAGGCCATACTTAATTTAGCCTCAAATGAAAAGTCATATTGATTAATTTTATTAATTAATAAAGCAAAATTATTGGTGAATTCTTTAGATAAAAAATTATCGAACTCTTCAGACATTTCTAATGATATTACAACGCTTTGGTCGACAATAACTTCTGCAACATGTTCATTTAATATATTAATTTTGGCAAAGCTTAATTGATGTTTCATAATATTCCGTTACTACAAATGTATATTTTATACTCTATATTAAACACCTAACTATTACCAATAATAGCTTTTATAATTGAACAAGCTTCCTATTATTATCGTTATAAAAACTGATCAAATAATTGCACATTTACCATTTCACCCGCTTTTACCTTACCTTGTTCACTTGGCAGAACGATAAAACAGTTAGCTCGCGCTAAACTAGATAAGATACCCGATCCCTGTGCACCGGTTGAACTAACAACATTTTCCCCTTGTGAATTAAGCGATAAAACACCTCGTTGAAAGTCCATACGCCCAGGTGATTTACGTAAATCCCCCGTACATTTCACTGTTAAATGGGTACGCTTTAAAGCAGTTGCATTTTGCATTTTTGTTAAAGCAACTAATGCTAACTGGTGGAAGGTTACTAAGGCGGAAACTGGATTGCCCGGCAAACCAAAAAATACGCTATTAGCTAATTTTCCAAAAGCAAAAGGTTTACCTGGCTTCATGGCTATTTTCCAAAAACCTATTTCGCCTAATTCATCTAATACCGTTTTAGTATAATCGGCATCACCAACAGAAACTCCACCAGAAGATATCACCGCATCGGCCTGTTCATCAGCACTAATAAAAGCTAACTTTATTGCCTCAAAGTCATCTTCAATTATACCGAAATCGATTACATCGACATTCAACTTACTCAACATTGCCGATAGGACAAAACTGTTAGATTCATAGATGTCGCCAACACGCAATGTTTGACCCGGTGATTTTAATTCATCTCCAGTAGCGATTAACGCTACCTTTAATTTTCGGTACACTTTTACTTCCGCCACACCTAAAGAAGCCAGCACACCAATATCAACAGCCGTTAATCGATGACCACTTTGCAAAACCTGTTGACCAAGTTGAATGTCTTCACCTGCATTACGAACATGCGCACCAAAACTTTTATCTTGCAAAAAAGTAATGAGTTCATCTTTTACTGAGACATTTTCTTGCATCTCAACCGAATCACAGCTTTCAGGCATTTTAGCGCCAGTCATAATTCGAATGCACTCTCCTACCTGACACTTTCCTTGAAAAGGGGCTCCGGCCATTGAGCGACCAACCAATGTTAATGTTTTATTCGCCGTTAAGCTTTCAACAGCAAAAGCGTAACCATCCATTGCAGAATTATCATGAGGAGGAACATTTAACGGGCTGGCTACTTCTTCCGCCAAAACATAGTGCAATGCTTCATCAATGGGTAGTGTTAATGTTTCAGTTATTGGTGATATTTGCGATAGCATATTAGCTAAAGCTTGCTCAAAGGGTAGAAGCCCCGGAGCCGAACAGCAATCAGACATAAAAAACTCACTTAAATACAAAATATAATTATTTAATACAATAAACTTCATTCTAGAACAGAGAAATTTTCAAGCTTATTGAGATAAATACCAGTCAAATTAATAGAGATAATTCCATAATAATAGTATCTCCTAAATGCCCATAAAATTAATAGTGATATAAGCACATTTTTATTGATACTGATCAATATAAAGCTTAGCTAAAAAAATTATTATCACGTCACCCAAGGAGTACAAGCCCTCTCTCCTGAACTTGCATCTTCAAGCAGAGCGGGTATATACTGAATTTAGACCAGACTTTTATTTATAACACCGAGCTGCCATAGCTACCGTGGTTTTCATTTTAGGCTTTATTCAGCCTACAGATTGTAATCCATCATGTTGTGATATGCCGTAACTAAAACAATGTATTTATTACATTTTTAGTTGCCAGGGTTAACAAGGAAACGCGTTAGCCTCCCTACATTTGGAAAGGTGACATGTTAACAGACAACTATGGCCGTAGGTTTTCTTACCTACGCTTATCGATTACTGACGTTTGCAATTTCAGTTGCACTTACTGCTTACCTGACGGTTATCAGTGTGATCAACCCCGTGATTTCTTATCACTATGTGAAATCAAACGCCTAACCAAAGCCTTTGCAGACTTAGGTACGGAGAAGATCCGTATTACCGGTGGAGAACCTGCACTGCGTAAAGATCTACCTGAAATAATCAGAATCTGTAAAGAAACTCAGGGCATTAAAAAAGTAGCTATTACCAGTAATGGTTTTAAGTTAACAGAACACTTACCTCAGTGGTTAGATGCAGGTATCGATGCAATAAACATCAGTATTGATAGCTTAGACCCTCGTCAATTTCACGCTATAACTGGCCACAATAAACTCCAGACAATACTCGATGGTATTGATATGGGTTTAGCTGACGGTAGAGCTTCGATTAAAGTTAATACGGTATTAATGCGACAATATAGTGGCAAAGATATTCAAAGCTACCTTGATTGGATTAAAGATACTCCCATTACCTTGCGCTTTATAGAGTTAATGCAAACAGGCGATAATCAAGAATTTTTTGACGCCCAACATGTACAAGGTTCTCGGATTAGACAAAATTTAATCCTAGATGGTTGGTTACCTGTTATACAAAATAAGTCAGCAGGCCCTGCACAAGAGTTTTATCATCCAGATTATCAGGGTAAAGTAGGTTTGATCATGCCCTACTCAAAAGATTTTTGTAATAGTTGTAATCGCTTAAGAGTTAGCTCGAGTGGTAAATTGCATTTATGTCTGTTTGGCGACGAGGGTTTGTCATTACGAGAGCAATTACAAGGTGATGATATCGCGCCATTGCAACAAAAAATAGTATCATTACTTGGTGATAAAAAAGCTACACACTTTTTACATGAAAAACTCACAGGGGCAACTAAACATCTTGCCATGTTGGGAGGATAAAGATGAATCAACAAGCTATTGATTGTTTAGGGGTGGTGCTTGCTGGTGGATTATCTTCTCGTATGGGTCAAGATAAAGCACAGTTAACACGGCAATATAACCAAGCTAATTCCGCGATTAAATCTACCACAAGTATGTTAGATTTTTCGAAACAACTCCTTATTGATGCAGGCCTTAAAAACATAGTGGTGAGTGGTGATAATCACGAAATTCCAGACTTAGTACCACATTCAGGCCCTGTTGGCGGCATTTACAGTGTTTTGGCCCAGTATCCTGAGCACTTACAACCTAAAGCGCTATTAATTTTACCTGTAGATTTACCTTTAATGACGGCCACTAACTTAGCCCAGTTGCGTTTAAAGGGTGAGTTGAGTCAAAAAGCAGTTTTTTTTAGTGATAAACAACAAAAGTCACACTATATTCCCTTATATTTACCGAACAATGCTTTTTTACAACTATTTTTAAGACAAGCATTCCATCAAGAACAATTACTTGTTCGCGGTAATAAATGTAGTAAAAAAAATGGTCCATCGGTTAGAGCTATGTTAGAAAATCTACCTCACCAAGCCGTAACCAGCTTAAACAACCAAGTTCTCTTTAATACCAATACGCCAGAGCAATGGCAACAAGCACAGCAACAACTTTAACTTATTTTCATTTTATAGATTGAGTAAAGGATAATCCTATGTCAGCACATGGCGGCAACACTTTTGTTCCCTTAAATATCGCCGTTTTAACGGTATCAGATACACGTACCGAGGAAAATGATACTTCAGGCCAAGCGCTTGTTGAGCGTTTAACACAATCAGGTCACAACTTAGCTGACAAAGCGATTGTTATTGATGACGTTTATCAACTCCGTGCACAAGTATCAAAGTGGATAGCAGATGATACTATCCATGCCATTATCTCAACAGGCGGTACCGGTTTTACTGAACGTGATAATACCCCTGAAGCATTAACTCCCCTGTTTGATAAAGCTGTTGAAGGTTTCGGTGAAGTTTTTCGTCATGTTTCATTAATGGAAATAGGCACCTCTACTATTCAATCGCGAGCCTTTGGCGGTATTGCTAATAAAACGGTCGTATTGTGTGTACCTGGCTCAACCAATGCGTGTAAAACTGCTTGGGATAAGGTCATTAAAGAGCAATTAGACGCCAGTCATCGTCCTTGCAATTTTGTGCCGCATTTAAATATTACAACACAAACATGCGAGACTCGAAACTAATGACAACTGATAATTCAGATACTCAACAACCTGATCTAAGTCACCTTAATCAGCAAGGTGAAGCAAACATGGTAGATGTCACTGAAAAAGCAATGACATCACGCACGGCAACCGCGCAAGGTTTTATCAAGATGAACCGTGCAACTTTTGAGTTAATCACTACTGGTAAACACAAAAAGGGGGACGTGTTTGCAGTTGCCCGTATTGCCGGTATTCAAGCGGCTAAAAAATGTAGTGACTTAATCCCTTTATGCCACCCTTTAATGCTCAGCAAAGTACAAGTAGATTTCACTCTTGATAGTAAAAACAACCAAGTACAAGTGAATAGTTTATGCCGTTTAACTGGGCAGACAGGCGTTGAAATGGAAGCTTTAACGGCCGTATCTGTGGCATGTTTAACCTTGTTTGATATGTGTAAAGCTGCCGATCCTGCCATGCAAATTAATGGTATAGAAGTATTAACAAAAGAAGGTGGCAAGTCAGGCCACTGGAAAACACCATCAGCTTGATAACTAACTAGCTGAACTTTTGCATTACAATTGAGAGAGACTTATGATTAAAATCGTTTTTTTTGCTGCTTTAAGAGAGCAATTAGATTGTGCTGAAATATCCCTAGTGGCAGGTGATGTTGATACAGTTGATGATATAAAGCGGTTATTGAGTGCTAAAAGCGATCTGTGGCAACAAACCTTTAGTAATGCTGCACTTTTATCTGCGGTAAATCATGACATGGTTGATGGTAGTCATTTAGTGAAATCAGGTGATGAAGTTGCCTTTTTCCCTCCTGTAACTGGCGGGTAAACTATGCCTAAAGCTATCACTTCAAAAATATTATCATCAAATCAAGAAATCTCCATCCAAACAGCAGATTATAGCTTGGCAGATGAGGTTGCCTTACTTGAAAAAGACAACTTTACAGATGGTGCAGTTGTTACCTTCACCGGTAGAGTTAGAAATAACAATAATGGTAACTCCGTCACCACTTTAACATTAGAACATTATCCAGGCATGACCGAGAAATCCTTAGCTAAGATTATCTTACAAGCTAAAGAACGCTGGAATATAGGCAGAGTAAAAGTAATTCATCGTATTGGCGAGCTTGCTATTGGCGATCAAATTGTCTTTGTTGGTGTAACCAGTAAACATCGACAAGATGCTTTTGCCGCGAATGAATTCATCATGGATTTTTTGAAAGTTAAAGCGCCTTTTTGGAAAAAAGAACAAATAACTGATGCTGGTAAAACCTCAGAGAATTGGTTAGACGCCAAAGATAGTGACACTAACAAAGCCGACCTTTGGAGCTAGCTTGCTACGTATTTTTTTAGGGGCTATCTTTGCCGTTAGCCTACTTTGCACTAGTCATTGCAAAGCACAGCAAACTTCAAATATTAGCAGTAAGCCACTTCGTATCGCCGTTGCGGCTAATTTCACTCCTGTTTTAAAGATATTACTTAAAGACTACCAAAAGCAAACAGGCATTAAAAGCCAAATTATCAGTGGCGCAAGTGGTGCCATATTCTTGCAAATTAAGCATGGTGCACCCTTTGACCTATTTCTCAGTGCCGACAGTTTGCGCCCTGCTCAACTGGAACAAGCAGGTTATGCTTTTAAAAATAGCCGACAAACCTATGCGATAGGTCAATTGGCTTTCTATTCTTCAACACACACTTTACCTTCTATTGAGCAATTACCTGCTGCGTTATTAAATAGCCTACCTGCACGTTTTGCCATAGCAAACCCTGATATTGCCCCGTACGGCAAAGCCGCTAAAGAGGCACTCAGTCACTTGGGTTTGTGGGAAACGTATCAATCACGGTTAATCAAAGGCATAAATATAGGACAAACCTTCGCACAAATACGTAGTAAAGCAGTTACCCATGGCATTGTGGCCAATAGCCAATTGCTGTTAAATAACTTATCTGGCGTTATGATACCTGCCAGCTATCATCAGCCCATAAAACAGCAATTAATTATTATTCGAGCAAGTAAGCAGCAAGCGGCGGCAAAAAAATTAAGTGACTTTTTGCTCTCCGCCAAGAGCCAAGCTACTATCGTAAGTTATGGCTACGCACCAAAAAAAGAGCTCAAGGCTAGATGATAAATTCTGACTTACAAGCGCTATTCACCACATTAGAAATGGCAGCATTAACCACAATAATCTTACTGACTATAGGTACCCCATTAGCATGGTATCTTGCCAAAATGACCAGTCGCTTTAAAGTGATCATTGAGGCGATAGTTGCTCTACCACTCGTATTACCACCAACCGTATTAGGCTTTTATTTACTCATAGCATTTTCCCCAGAACATTTACCCGGACAACTTTGGCAACAAGCAACGGGACAACAACTCGCGTTTAGTTTTTCAGCAATAGTGATTGGCTCAGTATTGTATTCCTTACCTTTTGTTGTTCAGCCACTACAAAAGGCCTTTGAGCAATTAGGAGACTCACTCTTAGAAGCCGGTGCATTGCTTGGCGCAGGCCCTATTGACCGATTTTTCTCAATAGTACTTCCTTTAACCAGAGCAAGCTTTATAACAGCTGCCAGCTTAGGCTTTGCCCATACAGTAGGTGAATTCGGTGTTATTTTAATGATTGGTGGTAACATTCCAGGTGAAACACGCGTATTGTCCATTGCTCTATTTGATCATGTTGAAGCCTTTAATTATGCGCGCGCACATATACTCTCCATCAGTTTATTAATTGGCTCTATGGTATTGTTAGCTGCCATCTATTGGCTAAACTTACCTAAAAAGAGCAGGGTTAAGGGCATAAGTAAGCAGGTAAAACCTAGGCAGGAAAGTCACTATGAGTGAAAATAGCCAACTCGACATTAATATTAAAGTAAGCTATCCGCAGTTTAACTTAGCTATTGACCAGCCAATCCCATTAGTAGGTATCACAGGTATTTTTGGCCACTCTGCATCAGGTAAATCAACCTTACTTAGAGCGATTGCAGGATTAGAGAAAAGCTTGCACGGACATATAAGCCTCGCAGGTAATAGCTTAGTTAATACAAAAAAACGTATTTACCTCAAACCCGAGCAACGACAAGTCGGTTTAGTTTTTCAAAATAGTCGCCTGTTTGATCATTTAACAGTCTTAGGCAATCTAAAATATGCATTAAAGCGCTGTAAAAACAGTCGGCTTTCATTCGATAATGTGATTGAGCTAACCCAATTAACAGCATTGCTTAACCAGCATATACATCAACTATCTGGCGGCCAAAAACAAAGAGTTGCTTTGGCTAGAGCTATATTAGCAGAGCCAAAATTATTATTATTAGATGAGCCATTAAGTGCCCTTGATCAACATAGCAAAAGCCAACTACTAAAAATGATGCTAAACATTCAAAAGCAGCTAGATTTACCTATGCTTTATGTCAGTCATTCTTTAGATGAATTACAGCAAGTTTGTGATAACTTATTAGTGTTATCAGCGGGAGAAGTGCTTAATTATGGTAATATTCATCAAGTCATTCATCAGCTTAATAACTACGATGAAAATGATATAATTCATCAACAAACCAGCTTATCACTACCTATTAAAACCTTTGATAATGGCCATGGTTTAGCCACTTTAGCGCTTAATGCCCAACAAGATATATTTCTTATTAGTGATCGAGCGTTTGAGCAGCAAACTCAGCTACGTTGCTTTATTTTAGCCAGCGATATTAGTATTACCTTAACTGAGCCAGTAAATAGCTCTATCGTTAATCACCTTTTCGGCGTAATTAAGCACATAAGCCATCAAAAAAATAACGTACTTCTAACAGTTCATTGCGGCTCACAAGATTTTTTTGTCACTATTAGTGCCTTTTCGCAACAAAAGTTATCACTAACCCTACGACAACAGGTATATTTGCAGTTTAAAGCTGGTGCTGTACGTACTTTTATTCATTAACTAGATATTTCATTAACAAGACAAAACTAGGAACTCACGTGTTAAGTAACCAAGAGCAACTTAAATACTCCCGTCAAATTATGTTAGATAAAATAGGCCCGCATGGCCAAATGGCATTACGCAACGCTAAAGTACTCATACTAGGGGTTGGCGGATTGGGAAACCCAGCCAGTTTATATCTAGCTGCCGCAGGTGTTGGTACACTTTATATCGCCGACGGTGACAACATAGAGTTAAGTAATTTACCTAGACAAATTCTCTTTAGCGAAAGTAATATTAAAGCAAATAAAGCCGATGTCGCTGCAGAGAAATTACAACAACAATTTCCTGATGTAACCATTGAAGCTATTGATGAAATGCTTGATGTAGAGTTATGTGAGTATTACTTGCCACAAGTTGATTTAGTACTTGATTGCTCTGACAACATTCAAACCCGTTACCTAATTAACCAAGCTTGTGTACAACATAAAGTACCGTTAATAGTAGGTGCGGCAACTGGCTTTGATGGCCAACAACTCACCATAGATCCTCGTGATGTCAACAGTGCTTGTTATCACTGCCTCTTTCCCGCCAGTGAAAAATCGCCTGCCAATAACTGCCAAACCATTGGCATTATCGGTCCAGTATTGGCCATGATTGCCGGTATGCAAAGTTTACAGGCCATAAAATTGCTCACGGGTAATAAGGTGCAAATTAACCAACTCAATTTACTTGATGGTTTAGAAAATAACTGGCAGCAATTTAACATGAAAAAACAGGCTAATTGTACCGTGTGTGGCTCAATAGACTAGCTTAAAAACGCCCTAAAGAAAATTGATGTTCTGCACTGATGAAAACTAATTCAGTGCCGTTATCAAGTTGCTTTTCTTGTGCAATATCAGCCCATTGGTAATAAACATTACGATGAACTTTCGCTGTTAGGTTTCTCCTAACAGTCACATACAAATCACCATTTTCATTAACAACTAATGGGTGCTGTGCATCGAGAATAAACTCATCATCTAAGTTAGTACTAACTTGCATAATCGTCTCGCTTTCATCAAGCCAGTGCCATTGAGTCAAAACAAAGGGTGCATCCTCTACTTGGATTTTTACCTTTTCAACCGGCGTGACTAAAAAGTATTCTTCTCCATCTGTATTTACACTTTTTCTTACATCTTTAATGAGTACTGAGGCGAATAACTTCACTAGAGCCAAACGCTTAAAAATTGTACCGTTGTAATACCAGTCGCCATTGGCCTTTATCTGTATATCAATTTCCCCGCAATAAGGTGGATTCCATGACTCTACTGGTGGTAATGACTTTTTACTACTGGCGAGCTGAGCAGAAATTTTATCTAATGACATAGTGGTAAAACATCCTTACAAAAAACTTTAAAAGGTAAAACACGATAGCCAAACCGTATAACGCGATAAGTGCATTTGATTATAAGTTATAACATGCTAACTTATTGCCGAAACACTTTTTTAACATTTGAGTCAGTTTATTAATAACTTGCTTAAGATAGTACCAAGCCTATTAAATTATTTCCCAGCTAGGGATAGTTAATAACATTGGTATAACAAGGAATATACATGAAAATAGCGATCACTAAGACTAAGCTAAGCTTAATAGTCTCTTCTGCTCTACTTATCGCAGCTTGCAGTAATCAAAATAATGAAACAACTAACACCATGGCAAATATAAACGCTCCTACCGCTAAAAAAGTTCCTCATGAAATGGTAATTCATAACCATACACGTGTTGATGATTATTACTGGATGCGTGATGACAGCCGCACTAACCCTGAAATTTTAGCACATTTAGCGGCTGAAAATGACTATACCAGTGCACAGCTAAAACATACTAAAGCAATGCAAGAAGTGATCTTTCAAGAGATCAAGGGTCGCATTAACAAAGATGATAACTCAGTACCTACCAAAAATGGCGACTTCTATTATTCGAGCCAAATGCAGGGCGAAAATGAATACCCTATCTATGTACGCGCAACTGACTTTGAAGGCACAAACCTTGAAGTATTATTGAACGTAAACGAATTAGCCAAGGCACACGATTATTATCAAGTCAGTGGTTTAAATGCCAGTCCAAATGGTAAAGTATTAGCTTACGGTGAAGATACCGTAAGTCGTCGTATTTACACCGTTCAGTTTAAAGATGTAGCCACAGGTAAGTTACTAGATGACAAGCTTGCCGGAACCAATGGCGGTATCGTTTGGGGTAATGATAATAAAACAGTTTATTACATCAAAAAAGATCCACAAACCTTATTAGGTTTCCAAGTTTTTCGTCACACTTTGGGCACAGCGCAAGCTGATGACCAAATGGTTTACGAAGAAGAGAACAAATCTTATTACACAGGCCTTAGCAAATCTAAAGATGGCAGCAGTGTTTTTATATGGCACTCAAGTACTGAAGCAAGTGGTGTCTCAGTAATTGATGCGAATGATGCTAAAGCCATGCCTAAAAAATTCATAGCGCGTGAAGAAGGTCATGAGTATTCAATTTCAAAATTGAATGACTGGTATTACATCAGCACTAACTGGCAAGCAACTAATTTTCGCTTAATGAAAGTAAACACAAAAGATCTTGGTGATAAAAATAAATGGCAGGATGTCATCCCTGCTAATGATGCTGTTAAACTTGAAAATTATGAATTATTTACCGATCATCTCGTTTATCAACAACGTGAAAATGGTATTACCCGCGTTACGATTAAAAAACTTTCAACCGGAAAAGAGCAACAACTAAGTTTTAATGATTCAGCCTATAGCTTACATTTATATGGTAATAATGAAATAAATAATGATGCGCTACGTCTTTATTACGCTAGCTTTACTACACCCGGTACTCATTTTGATATTGATTTAAATTCGTTTAACAAAACTAAATTAAAACAAACGAAAGTAATAGGTGATTTTGACAGTAATAATTATGCCTCTGAGCGTATATTTGTTAAAGCTCGTGACGGTAAAAAAGTACCTGTTTCTTTAGTTTATCGTAAAAATAAATTCAAAAAAGATGGCACTAACCCGTTATATCAATATGCTTATGGTTCGTACGGCCACACAATTGACCCTTCATTTTCGGTTAGTCGTTTAAGCTTATTAGACCGTGGCTTTGTCTACGCTATTGCTCATATCCGTGGCTCTGAAATGCTTGGGCGACCTTGGTATGAAGATGGTAAAAAACTGACAAAAATGAACACGTTTACTGACTTCATCGATGTCACAAAAGACTTAACAGCACAAGGCTACGGCGATAAAGATAATGTATTCGCTGCTGGTGGTAGTGCTGGTGGCTTATTAATGGGTGCGGTAATTAATATTTCACCTGATCTTTATAAAGGCATTGCCGCAGCAGTTCCATTTGTTGATGTTGTTACCACTATGCTTGATGAAAGTATTCCGCTAACGACCAATGAATTTAAAGAATGGGGCAACCCAAAAGAGAAAGCATATTACGAATATATGTTGTCTTACTCTCCGTATGACCAAGTTAAAGCACAAAATTACCCTAACATTCTAGTAACTACAGGATTACATGACTCTCAGGTACAGTATTTTGAGCCAATGAAATGGGTTGCTAAGTTACGTGATTACAAAACGGATGACAATTTATTACTATTCAAAACTGATATGGAAGCTGGCCACGGTGGTGCTTCAGGTAGGTTTAAGCGCATTCATGATACAGCCTTAGAATATAGTTTCTTTATTGATTTGCTTAATAAAGGTTAACGAATAAATATTAGCCGAATTCAAGGCGTATTAAGTAAAACGAGCAGTCTCATTTTTGTGTTAGCAAGGTGAGACTGCTTTACCTTCCTCTCTTTGATTAATGACATCAGTATAAATACTACCTACCTGAACTCTGGATAATGAGTACTTAATGTTTAAGTAAAAACAAAAGCTTACGGTTGTTAAGAATGAAATTTACACGTTTAAGTAGCGATATACGTTATCAATGTTTCAATTTATTCGATTATCAAGGCAAAACGTTTATGAATAACGGGTTATTTATCGACGTTTTAACACTAAGAATGGAATAAAGGGGAATATTGAATACGTGCTGCTTATCCAGAGTCCAGGTTACCTAAAGTAAGATTAATTAAGGCAAAATCTGAGCTGCAAAAAAGCCAAAGGATATCAGTATAGCTATAAAAGTGTTAGCAATTATAACCCCTTTATCGCGGCAGTAAAATTTAGTTACAAAGTGCTACAAACCTTTACAAATAAGGCTTCTGTAAACTTATGTAAAAGCTGTATCCCCTCGCAGTAACTTTGATTACACTAGTATTAGATAATTAATTCCAACTGAGTTATGAATGTTATGATGCCTCGTTTTCGGCCTCTATTGCCAATATTTACCAGCTTATTTTTACTGGCTTGCAGTAATACTTCACAAGTAGATAAAAAGCTAACAAATCCGACACTTCCCGATAATTGGCAAGAAAGCAAACAAGCTTTAGCGGTAGAAGATAACTGGTTATCCCAACTTGATAACCCGCAGGTGCAGCAATTGGTCACTAAAGCATTAGCAACTAATCACCAATTTGCGATGCAAGCCTATGCACTTGAAATCGCAGAGCAACAATTAATTGTTTCCGGTAGTCAACTTTGGCCCGAGCTAGATTTGTCTTTTCGTAGTAGCCGCAATAAAGACAATCAAAGTAAGACTTATGCTAATAGCAATTCTATTAACTTCAATTTAAGCTACGAAGTTGATATTTGGGGAAAATTATCTGCCGCAGATCAAATCAGTAATTACAATTACCTTGCGCAAAAAGCCACTTTTGAGCAATACAAACAGCAATTAGTTGTGAATGTCGTCACTACCTGGTTTAAAGTAATTGAAGCCGACAAACTGTTAAGTCTCTACCAAAATAGAGTGCTAAATTCTCAACAAAATTTAGAAATTATTGAAGCCGGTTATAATTCAGGCTTAACCCCAGCACTTGATGTCTATCTGACTCGAAACGATTTAAACAACGAACTAACACGGGTATCTGAACAAGCGACAGTAAAAACCAAGCTCATCAGACAACTTGAGCGCCTTATTGGTGAATACCCAAAAGGTGAGTTATTGGTAAACGCTAACTTGCCACTATTAACGAATGACATTCCTATTGGTTTACCATCAGAGTTAGTCAGTAGAAAACCCGAATTAAAAGCCAGTTGGTATCAGTTACTGTCTCAAGATGCTGGCTTAGCTTATGCCCATAAACAACGCTTCCCTAGTATAGTTTTATCTGGCTCTGTTGGTGACTCCACTAACGATATTAGTGACTTACTTTCAGGTTCTTCACTCGCATGGTCATTACTGGGGAGTGTATCAGCACCTATTTTTAACGCCGGGCGGCTGCAGGCTAATGAAGAAAAAGCCCGCATTGAACTAAAACAAGGTGAGCAGCTATATTTAGATAGCTTATACAATGCCTTTAGTGAAGTAGAAAATGCCATCACCACAGAAAAGAACTTAAAACACAGCTATTACACTATGTTGGCGGCACAGGAAAATGCAAAAATTGCCTCAACACTATCTTTTGAACAATATCAAAGTGGTTTAGTCAGTTATACCACTGTACTTGATGCACAAAATCGCTCATTTGAAGCACAAACTACGTTAATAAAAATAAAAAACCAACTCATTGTTAATCGAATTAATTTACATCTTTCTTTAGGTGGCGACTTCTCCACACAGTCACTTGCGCCATCACCTACACTAAAGGCCAAATAATCATGTCAACTTCCCTTAAATATAAAAAAATATTGGTGCCTATTATTATCATAATCGTCACTATTGCGATCATGATGATCATCTTTAACAATCCACCAGCAAGTAAACGTACTAAACCATCAAAAGCACCACAAATGACGGTAACAACCAGCACACTTGCTCCGCAAACTTATCAAGTGATGGTGCAGAGTTTTGGTACCGTGAAACCCAGAACACAGAGCATACTTTTCGCGCAAGTTTCCGGGCAAATCAACCATGTTAGCAAACAGTTTAGAGCTGGTGGTTTTTTTGAGCAAGGTGATATTTTAATACAACTTGATGACAGAGATCATCGTGCAGAAGTTAAAATTGCACAAGCAAGTTTGATGTCAGCCAAGCAAAATTTACAAGAAGAAGATGCCCGAGTAAAACAAGCTAAAGCTGACTGGAAAAGGCTCGGTAATGGTAAAGCGCCAAACGCCTTAGTTTTACGTAAACCACAATTTGAAGCGGCAAAAGCACAAGTTCTCTCTGCTGAAGCACAACTTGATAAAGTGGAGTTATCACTAGAGCGTACCAAAATTATCGCGCCTTATGCCGGTCGAATATTAAAGAAAAATGTCGATATTGGTCAGGTGATTTCAAGCAATACCCAGTTAGCTGATATCTTTGCCGTCGATTACGTAGAGATTCGCCTACCAATAAAAAACAAAGATTTACCCTTAATGAAGCTGCCAGAAGAATATCGCAATGCGCACGAAAGATTTGAAGCAAGCCTTAATAGTGACTCCCAAGGTAATAGCAATAGCTCATTGATAAGTAATGTTGTCATTTCGTCTGATCTTATGGGGGAGCAGGTATGGCAAGGTAAAATTGTTCGCACCGAAAGCGCTATTGATGAAATGTCACAACAACTTTATGTGGTAGCGCAAATTATCCGCCCGTATGACGGAGCCTATAATCAAGGTGCACAAATTAAAATGGGCCAATATGTTACCGCAAAAATTACTGGCCGCGCGGTTGAAAATGCTCTAGTAATCCCAAGTAGCGCTATTTATCAGGGCAGCTATGTGTATATCGTAGAAGATGGCCTATTGATGCGTAAAGAAGTTCAATTAGGCTGGCAAAATGGTACTGAGTCTATTGTTACTCAAGGTCTAATTGCGGGTGATGAATTAGTTTTAACCTCACTAGGCCAAGTAAGCTCTGGCACACCTGTAGCAATATCAGAACAAACTCCATCTGAGAACGTCCCCAAACGAGAAGTGCCGAAAGCACACCTTGAAAAACTTCAAAAAATAGCCGAGAGAAAAGGTATTACTGTTGAAGATTTAATCGCGGAACGCAAAGCTAACAAGGTGAATAACTAATGATTGCTTGGTTTGCACGAAATCATGTCGCCGCCAACTTGCTATTAATCACCATTTTAATAGCAGGTTTATTTAGTTTAACTAACCGTATTCCATTAGAAGTATTCCCGTCTTTTGCGACTGATAGAATTAACGTTAATGTATCACTGCGTGGAGCCACACCTGAAGATGTAGAAAAGAGTATTTCTATCCGCATTGAAGAAGCAGTGCAAGACCTTGAAGGTGTTAAACAAATTGCAAGTAAGTCGTCTGAAGGATCCTCAGCAGTCAATATTGAAGTAGAATCAGGTTATGATCCTCGTGAAATGCTCGCCGATATTAAAAGCCGCGTAGATGAAATAAATACTTTCCCTGCTGATGCTGAAAAGCCGGTAGTGTCATTAGCAACACGTAAACGTGAGGTTATTGCTGTTACTATTGCCAGCATTTATAGCGAAAAAGAAACCCGTGAATACGCAGAAAAAGTCAGGGACGAGTTATTAAATATCCCTGCAATTACTCAAGTTGAGCTCAGCGGAGTGCGAGATTACGAAATATCCATTGAAGTGCCGCAAGACAAACTACGTCAATATGATTTAACCATAGCGCAAATTTCTACCGCTATTTCGGATTCCAGTACAGACATTTCTGCAGGTAATTTAAAAACCAAAGGTGGCGATATATTGCTTCGCTCAAAAGGCCAAGCTTATCGTAAAGACGAATTTGAAAAAATTGCGATCAAAACCAATGTAGATGGTTCAATTATCCGTCTAAGTGACCTAGCGATTATTAAAGATTATTTTGAAGAAACACCTGTACGCACTCGGTTTAATGGCAAACAAGCCGCCTTTATCGATGTATACCGACTAGGCCAACAAAGTGCTATTGATGTAGCTGATGCGGTAAAAACGTATATTAATGGTAAACAAAGTTCATTACCTGTCGGGGTTGAATTAAGTTTTTGGGATGACGACTCTCAAATAGTTAAAAACCGGATATCTACGCTAACAACCAGTGCCTTACAAGGTGGCATTTTAGTACTGGCACTATTAACCTTATTCCTTCGACCTTCTATTGCTTTTTGGGTATTTATTGGTATTCCTATTTCTTTTATGGGTGCTTTTATCATGATGCCTGTATTTGGTGTCACGCTAAATATCATGAGTTTATTTGGCTTTATTCTAGTACTGGGTATTGTTGTTGATGATGCAATCGTCACGGGGGAGAATATTTATACCCACTTAAAAACTTCAGAGTCTGGCGAAATGGCTGCCATTCGAGGGACGCAAGAAGTAGCGACACCAGTAACTTTTGGTATTTTAACTACGGTCGCCGCCTTTTTGCCGTTGGCTTTTATTGAAGGTAATCGTGGCGCGCTATTTGCGCAAATTCCGGTGATTGTTATTCCGGTACTGATTTTCTCCTTAATTGAGTCAAAGTTTGTTTTACCTTCACATTTAAAGCATTTAAAACTACGTTCAGAAAAAGATAAACAATCAAAATTTAGCCAATTACAGCAAAAATTCGCTGATGGTTTCGAACGTGCCATCATACGTTTTTATCAACCCATATTGAATCGAGCCTTAAATAACAAGCTCACTACCTTAGCAGGTTTTGTTGGCGTCTTTTTAATCATACTGGCACTTATTATGAGTGGCTGGACAAAATTTGTCTTTTTCCCGCGTATTCCCAGCGAGACAGTACGAGCCACGTTAACCTTACCTGCCGGCACACCTTTTGAAGTAACCAATAAATATGTCATTAAAATGGCCGAAAAAGCCAATGAACTGAAAGAAAAGTATATTGAGCCTTCTACCAACAGCAGTGTCATTATCAATATATTGGCAACTACCGGTGGTCGTGGTGGCCAATCTAATTCTGGCAAGGTTCGATTTGAAATTACGCCACCAGAATCACGTGAATTAGCAATTAGCTCCAGTGAATTGGTGCGTGAATGGCGTAATCTAATAGGCCCAATACCTGGCGCAGAAAGCATTACATTTAGAGCTGAAATTGGCCGTTCATCAGACCCTATTCATGTGCAATTTAAAGCAAACTCATTAGAAACCTTAAAAGAAGTAACTGAAAAAGTAAAAGTTCGCTTAGCCACATACCCAACGGTATTTGATATTGCCGATAGTTTGTCAAACGGCAAAGAAGAGCTGCAAATTGAATTAACTGAACAAGGTAAAGCTCTAGGCTTAACTCGAGTCAGTATTTCAAACCAAGTTCGTCGCTCTTTCTTTGGCTCAGAGGTGCAGCGCATACAGCGCGGTAGAGACGATGTTCGAGTGATGGTACGACTACCAATAGATGAACGTCGTACTATGGCTGACTTAGAAGATATTCTAGTTACTACACCAAATGGTGGTTCAGTCCCCCTATCTCACGTCGCTAAATTTATCCCTGGCAAAAGCCCGTCAACCATTTCAAGAATAGATAGATACCGAACCGCCAATGTTAGTGCTGATGTGGAAAAATTAAATACCAATATGACTGTACTACAAGCGGACTTAAAAGATTACTTAGATGAGCTTATCGTACAATACCCTGGCGTTAGTCACTCACTTGAAGGTGAAGCAAAAGAGCAAAGAGAATCTTTTGGCTCGCTTGGTTGGGCACTACTATTTGTCTTTTTTATTATTTATGCGCTCTTGGCCATTCCATTTAAATCCTACTTACAACCGATTATTGTTATGAGCATTATCCCATTTGGCATGATAGGCGCGGTAATTGGTCACTGGATCATGGGTATGGAGTTAACCATCATGAGCTTGCTCGGCATGTTAGCGTTAATAGGTGTAGTGGTAAATGACTCGTTAGTGCTAGTTGATTTTATCAATAAGAAACGCACTGAAGGTGGAGAACTAATGGCGGCAGTGTTAACTGCAGGTGCAGCACGTTTTAGACCAGTTATGTTAACCAGTTTAACCACTTTTATCGGTTTAATGCCGTTGTTATTTGAACAATCGACTCAAGCGCAGTTTTTAATACCAATGGCAGTATCTTTAGGTTTTGGTATTTTATTCGCTACCTTTATCACCTTGGTATTGGTACCTGTAAATTATTTGATTGTAGAACAGATAAAAACGTTTTTTTCGTCTAAGTCATCTAATGAGCAACAAGACATGGCAGTAAAGATTTAGTTTGTTAATGCTATATGATATTTTTCAGAAAGGAATATGAACCTCAATTGTACAAAACAAACACATCAAATGTTTGTTTTGTACAATAATTAATAGCTTAATTTATTAATTATTAAAAAAATACAGAAAAACGCATATTTCGCTTGTCAACGAGAGGGAAAATGCAATACAATCGCCGCGCTGTTAAGTAGCAGCGCACATATTTATCGCTTCAGTGTAAAATATGTATAAGTACACCTCAGTGGTGGCTATAGCTCAGTTGGTAGAGCCCCGGATTGTGATTCCGGTTGTCGAGGGTTCAAGTCCCTTTAGCCACCCCATCTTTTCTACTTCCTCAAGTAAAAATGAAATCTACAAAAGAATATTCGGTGATTAGCGCAGCTTGGTAGCGCACTTGGTTTGGGTCCAAGGGGTCGCAAGTTCGAATCTTGCATCACCGACCACTTTTGATTAACTTCTCCCTCTCGAAACTTGAAATAAATCCTTGCTGGATAATCTGCCCCTGTGCACTTTCATGCGCTAAAAATGCAAATAACCTGTTTAGCTGTACTCAGTAATATTATCGCGAACAAAATTAATAAAAGCTCTTAATCGTGCTGGCTGATATTTATCTTGCACATACACCATATAAAAGGGTGAATTAGGGACTTTCCATTCTGTGAAAACAGAAACGAGTGTACCCTTGGCTATTTCTTTATGACAATAAAGATAGGGTAAACGTATTATGCCATTACCTGCTAATGCACTACTTATCATGGCTCGACCGTTTTTACACTTAAATGCACCATTAACACTAATATCAATCGTTTTACTAGGGGCTTTAACCTGAGTAAAAGACCAATTATTCAATGAGCCAGTAATGCATTGTTGATGCTTCAACTCGTTGGGGTGTGACAATTTCCCGCAGCCCTCCAAGTAACTAGGGCTCGCTAAAGTACATATCTCAATATCTAGCAGCTTTTGCGCAATCAAATTTGAATCTTCTAACTTCCCCATTCGAAAGACAAAATCAAACTCCCCAGCAATAAGGTCTACACGTCGACTGCTAAAATCAAGATTGATCCTAACATCTGGGCATTGGCGGATAAAATTATTAACCAATGGCGCAATGATGTCTTCACCGATATAACCGCCAACACAATTAATGTTAATGAGCCCTTTCACTGTATTAGCGTCATTTATCGCTTGTTCGATTGCATAATCAATGCCTTCAAACGAACGACGACATTGTTCAAAAAAGAGTTTACCTTGCTCAGTCAATCGTTGAGTTCGCGTTGTGCGAATGATCAACTTTACTGCAAGTGCAGCCTCTAGTTGCGATAGCTGCTTCGATAAATGCGATCGTGAACACAGAAGCTGTTCAGCTGCAGCAGTAAAACTGCCAGCCTTAACAATTAAAAAAAAAGCACGGATATCTGCAATATTTATATCAGCATTCATAAAGACTCTTATTCACTTATTGGTAATAAGACAATATTATCAAAACAATTATTCGATCTCACCTGTAAACAATGATTTAACTGAATCCTTATATATCAACAATAATTTATTACATAAAATACCAACATAACAAATAAACAATACTTCCAACCCATTAAATAAGTAGAGATATTATGAAAAAATTAGTTGTTATTACAGGTGCAAGCTCAGGTATCGGTCAAGCCGTTGCGAAACATTTTAGTAAACTAGGGCACCCATTATTGTTGATTGCCCGTCGATTAGAGAACTTAACCGCTTTAGAGTTGCCAAATACATTGTGTGAGCAAGTGGACGTTACCAAGAAAAGTACATTTGATTTAGCCGTTGCAAAAGCAGAAGCCCTCTATGGCCCAGCTGATTGCCTGATAAATAATGCTGGTGTAATGCTATTAGGGCAAGTTGATAGTCAAGATGCTAGCGAATGGAAAAACATGTTTGATGTTAATGTTCTTGGTTTATTAAATGGTATGCAGTCTGTGCTTTCACCTATGAAAGCACGTAACACAGGAACTATTATTAATATCAGCTCTATTGCGGGTAAAAAAACCTTTGCCAACCATGCTGCATATACAGGCACTAAATTTGCTGTGCATGCTATTTCAGAAAATGTTCGTGAAGAAGTAGCCGACAGCAATGTCCGTGTTATTACCATAGCCCCTGGTGCTGTAGAAACAGAGCTGCTAACTCATACAACAAGTAATGAAATCAAGGAAGGTTATCAATCATGGAAAGAAAATATGGGTGGTGCTATTCAAGCTGATGATATTGCCAACACAATAATGTTTGCTTACAGCCAACCACAAAATGTGTGTATTCGCGAAATAGTGATCGCTGCCACAAGACAGCAACCTTAACTATTTATCTACTCAGATAACTATGCACAGGGTAAATAACAATACGTACAATCCCTCATCAAGCTTTAATTGATTCCTTTTAACTAAGCCATTATCATCGAGGCTTATTGAATAATACTATGAACAATAATAAAAAGAATAATATGACTCGCTCAATAACATAACTTGCTAGGTTTTTCGCTTAGCAATATCAACACTAAAAAAATAATATTAGTTATTTAAAAAGGAATTCATAATGAAATCGATTAAGAACATAGCCTTAAAAAGTATTTTAACCGCATCACTTGCGTTTACAGCAACACAAGCAAGTGCTGACGGTTTTTATATCGGCGCAGGTATTTATAGCCCTGAAGTTGACTATTCATCTATAAGCGATAACGACACTACACCAGCATTTTTTGTTGGTTATCAATTTATTGATACCAGTATTTTTATGTTCTCAGCTGAACTTGGTTATTACGATTTGGGTAGTATCAGTAATAATGACGCTAAAATTGATTCTAATGCGTTAAGTTTATCAGCGGTAGCCTATTTACCTATTGGTCCTATTTTTGAGGTGTATGCTAAAGCAGGTGTTGCACAAACAACTGTTGATTACTCTTTTGAAGGTAAGAAAACTGATTTCGGTGGTACTGACGGTTTTGGTGGTATTGGTGCATCGCTTGATATTCTTGATACGGTTGATATCTATGTTGAATATTTAGTTTTTGATACTGAAGTTAAAACAGAATCTATCGGTGTTGGTGTTCGTTTCGATTTCTAAAACACAGTAACAACACGATCTTTTTATTATAAGTGGCCAGTCACTCTAGGCCACTTTATTCATTTATGATCAAAAGTCCCCAAGCAAGTACTTAGAAAGCTAGCCCTTCCCTAAAACCTAAGTGACCTGAACTCTGGATAAGCAGCATTTACTCAATATTCCCCTTTATTCCATTCTCAGCGTTAAAACGTCGATAAATAACCCGTTATTCATAAACGTTTTGCCTTGATAATCGAATAAATTTAAACATTGATAGCGTATATCGCTACTTGAACTTGTAAATTTTATTCTTAACAACCGTCAGTCTTTGTTTTTAATTAAACATCAACTACTCATTATCCAGAGTTCAGGTTAAGTACGAAATCGCTCAACCGACTTATTAAAACTGACCGCCAAATCAGTCATTTTTAAAGAGGTATTACGGCTTTCCATGCTGCCTTGGCAAACTGCGTCACCCACCGTTTTAAAATCTTCAACCCACGAGCGCATATCTACCACTTGATGGTGAGAGTTCTCTGCTTGATTAGCAACTTCACTACTCACACTGCTTAAGCTCAAGATACTTGACTGAATCACAGATAATGATTCGACCGTTTTTTGCGACAAAGCAACAGCTTCATCCGCTTGGGTTTGATTATTTTCCATTGAAGTAACTATTTGAGAAATAGCACCAACAATACTGGCAAGCATAGTATTTATTTCAATGGTTGATTGATGGGTACGTGTTGCCAGTGTACGAACTTCATCGGCAACTACAGCAAATCCTCGACCTGATTCCCCTGCTCTTGCTGCTTCTATCGCAGCATTTAGTGCAAGTAAGTTAGTTTGGTCAGCGATTGACGCAATGGTACTCACCACCGTGGATACTTGATCACCTGACTTTCGTAATTCAATTAACATTCCCGATGAAGCTTCAATGTCGTTAGCTAATGATGAAATGCTGGTCGAGGTTTTAGCGACTTGTTGCGCTCCATTTTCAACAGCTTGAGCACCTTCTTTTGCTTGTTCTGCCGCATTATAGGATTGCTCAAAACCTTGCTCTATTTGGCTTTCCAACGTCATCATACTTGATAACAACAATTCTATTTTTTCATTTAACAATTTAACTTGAATATCAGCATTTTCAGACGTTAAACCTAATGTATCAACCAACTCGTTGATGTTATTTGCAATATGCCTAACATCGGTAATACCGCTATTAAAGGCTTTAAGCAATCGATTAACACTTTCAGCAGCTAAGCCAATCTCATCATTAGAAATTTCTGGTACAACTCTTGTTAAATCATAACTTTGTGCGACATGATCTAACTCTTCTGCTAATTCTCGAATAGGCAGGGCTATTTTTTTGTGGGAAAGTGTATAAGCAACTACTGCGACTGTCACTATACTAGCGAGTAAAGCTAATACCAGTAATTGAATATCAGCAATTTCGGTATGAATGGCTGTTGAACTTGAACTCGCATCAAGACTGACACCTTTACCAATTTCACTTAATTTTTCAGAAATATTTTTTGAGTGCCTATCAACCTCAACTAAGATATCTCTAGCGCCATCCCAATCGACCTCATCCGCCACCATAACACGTTGAAGGCGAGTCATAACAGTTGTCAGTGCCTGGATTTCTTTAACTATTACACTGTGTTCTTGGTGTGATGATAGTGCACCATTACTAGCCAGTAGACGATCAAAGCGTTGATTATTTTCATCCATGACATTAGCAAAATCATTTGCCTCAATCATAGTGCCATAAAGGCCATACGCGCCAATTTGTATAGCATCTAATGATTGTCTCACTTGCTGTAAGTCATTCAATTCAGGTAATGTTTCACCGGTGAATTGGCTCGTTCGTTGCTTTACTTCACTTGCGGCACCAAACAAAGTTACCGAGGCCGCTATCGCGACAATTAACACTAGTAAGTAACCTAGTAAGACCTTTTTACTAATAGAAGCCACGTGCAAATCCCCTAGGATAATAAACAAAAGTGCATTTGATACCAATTCCATTAAATTGTTGCCCACTTGTGCTGGTTAAAATACCCCAAGAATCCGTTGCTCTCAATTCCAATAGCCAGCTATTGCTCAATAGAGCCCCTTATCTTGATTTATTTCTCCTTCGCACAACAAGATCACAAACTTAATGGAATTGGTATAATAATGCACTACAAGGACATCAAGTATAGGCTCTTAACAATAAAAATACAGCTTGTTCATATATTTACAAAGAAATTTTCAATAAATATAACAAACCAAAGCAACAAAAGTTATCGAATGAATAATTTATAAACGATTTGGTGGAGTTTTTTGCCAAACGGAGGGAAAAGTAATGATGAAAAACTTAATTTACCGCGTGACAGCACTGATTTAGCATGAGAGAAGGTTTTAAAACCTTCAACGCCATGATATTGCCCCATGCCTGAAGCACCAACACCGCCAAAAGGCAGGTCGTCATTAGCAACATGAATCGCAGCATCATTAATACAAACACCGCCTGAATGGGTTTTTAACAATATATTTTGTTGAAATTCTTTGTTAAAACTACAGATATAGAGTGCGAGAGGTCGAGCATTTTTGTTGACGTAATCAATAGCTTCACTAACATCATCATAAGCAACAATAGGCAGTAATGGTCCAAATATTTCTTCTTGCATAACCAACATATCATCCGTTGTATTTGTAATGATGGTTAACGGCATTTTACGGTGACGACCATTACTAGCGAGGTCAGTATCAAGAATAAGGGGAATTACTGTAGCGCCTTTATCACTTGCATCGTTAAGTAAGTTATCTAACCGTGATTTTTGTCCTTCATTAATAATACTGGTGCAGTCTGGATTATCAATGATACTTGCATACATTGCTTGGTAGCGCAGTTTAAAAGCTTGAACAAGTGAGTCCACTTTTGCTTTCGGGCACAAAATATAATCAGGAGCCACACAAGTCTGTCCTGAGTTAAGGGTTTTTCCCATGATAAGACGGTTTACCGCAATATTAACATCAATGTCGTCATCAATAATTGTTGGCGATTTACCGCCTAATTCAAGTGTTACAGGCACTAGATTTTCAGCGGCTGATTTCATCACTAATTTACCAACGGCGGTTGAGCCCGTGAAAAATAGATGGTCGAAAGCTAAACCAGAAAAAGTTGCAGCTATTTTGGCATCACCACTTACAATAGCCACTTGCTCTTTTGAAAAACAATTAGTCATTAGTTCGACCAATAAAGCCGTCGTATAAGGAGTAAATTCTGACATTTTTATCATGGCTACATTACCTGCAGCTAGTGCTGCAGTGAGTGGACCAAACGATAGAAATACGGGGTAATTCCAGGGCGCGATAATACCGATAACACCCTTGGGTTGGAAAATAACCCTCGCCTTTGCAGGTTGAAATAATAGCCCTACATGTTTCTTCTCAGCTTTCATCCAGCGCTTTAAGCGTTTAACCGTATAGTTAATTCCCATGACCGTACCGAGGATATCGCCCAGCTTCGAATCATCAGCACTGCGGTGGCCAAAGTCCTTTGACATAGCTTCAATAAAGCTTTGTTGATTATCAATAAGTAAAGATTTTAGCTTGAGTAAATCTGTAATTCTTTGCTCATAGCTCGGATAGGTATTTTGTAAAAAATACCTTTTTTGATCATCAAAGCACTCTGATAATGCCTCAGTTGTTGAAATATCATTACTAGACAAATGAGACTGTTGTACTGAAAAGTCATCTGATACTGGTAGTGGTGTAGCGATATCATTCATCATTTACCCTTTCATTTATTTAGTAGTTCAATACAAAACACAGCCAATAGCAGTTCGGCCTATCGTGAGAAAATCAGCGAATATTTTCTATTAGCTGAATGAATAACCTCAGCATCTAGCATATTGAAAATGGTGCTAATTGTCAGTAACAGCTGGTAACAAACATAAAATTCACGAATTATTACCATCATTGAAAACAATAAAACACTTATAGCTATCTGGCGTATAAAGCGTTAATTTAGTTTACTGGTACAATCAGTAACAATATCGAAAAGGCTAGCAAATGGGAAGCTCACAAAAAGAATTTGATTATATTATTGTTGGTGCAGGCTCTGCAGGTTGTGTGCTTGCTGCTCGTTTATCTGAAGATCCAAATATTTCTGTATGCCTTTTAGAAGCAGGTGGCCCCGATAAAAGCATTTTTATTCATGCACCAATCGGTTTAGCTGCCATGTTACCCACTAAACTTAATAATTGGGCCTTTAAGACCATTCCACAACAAGGTTTAAATGGTCGAAAGGGCTATCAACCCAGAGGTAAAACTTTAGGAGGTAGCTCATCTACAAATGCAATGTTATATGTGCGTGGTAATAAATGGGATTACGATAACTGGGCGGCACTTGGCAATGATGGTTGGAGCTATAACGATATACTGCCCTACTTTAAAAAATCTGAGGGCAATGAAGCGTTTAGTGATACATATCATAGCAAAGATGGTCCCTTAGCCGTTTCCAATGAAACTGATGCTAGCGATCTCAATCAACTGTTTATTGAGTCATGTGTAGAGCACGGCCTTAAAAAAACTGATGATTGTAATGGCGCAGAACAAGAAGGTGCTTTCTTATATCAACGCACCATAAAAAACGGTGAGCGCTGTAGTGCTGCCAAAGCCTATTTAACCCCCAACCTTTCACGTAAAAATTTAACCATTATCACCCATGCATTAACTGAGAAAGTACTTTTTGAAGGAAAAACTGCCGTAGGTGTTCGCTATAAAAAGAAAAATAAGTCCCTTGAGATCACCTGTAACAAAGAAGTAATTCTTAGTAGTGGCGCCTTTGGTTCTCCACAAATTTTAATGCTGTCTGGCATTGGTGCTGGTGAACATTTAAAAGATAAAGGCATTGTCCCTGTACATGATCTTCCCGGTGTTGGTCAAAATTTACAAGACCATATTGATTACATACAAACATTTAAAGTTGATGGTAAACACGATACTTTTGGTTACTCCGTTAGGGGTAGCTTAAGAATACTTAGATCTATGTTTGAGTGGAGAAAAAAACGAACAGGGAAAGTAACCAGTACTTTCGCAGAGTCTGGTGCATTTTTTAGTACCCAATCAAATTTAGTAGCACCTGATGCACAATTAATATTTGTGCCTGCTATCGCCGATAATCACGCAAGAACCATGAATTTCGGTCATGGTTACAGTTGTCATATTACCTTATTACGACCTGAAAGCATTGGTGAAGTAAAACTGAACAGTAGTAACCCCAAAGATTCGTTAGCGATAGATCCTAAGTTTTTTACCCATGAAAACGACATGGTCATAATTAAACGAGCAGCTAAAAAGATGCAAAACATTCTTGAGGCCGCACCTTTTTCAGCCATTCGTAAGGACATGCTTTATCCGGTTGAAAATGGTAATGATGCTCAGCTTGAACATGATATTCGCAATCGTGCTGATACTCAATATCACCCGTGTGGTACCTGTAAAATGGGGCCCAGTTCTGATGAAATGGCAGTAGTAGACTCACAACTAAGCGTACACGGTATGAAAAATTTAAGAGTAGTTGACGCCTCGATCATGCCAAAAATTATCAGCGGCAATACCAACGCGCCAACGATAATGATTGGCGAAAAAGCCGCTGATATGATTTTAAATAATTAAATTACTGGGGTGACAAACCTATAGCCTGCGCCATAAACAGACTCGACAACAACCTCATTAATACCTAATGACTTAATTTTATTACGTATATTTTTTACGTGAGCATCTACAGTGCGATCTGAAATATCCCGCATGTCAGGATAGGCTAAGTCCAAAATTTGTGTTCGAGAATAGATCCGTTCAGGGCTTTGATAGAGTAAATTAAACAAATTAAACTCTAAATGAGTAAGTTCAATAACATTTTTGAAGTAACTTACTTTTAACGTTTCAACATTAAGGCTAAAGCTATTTGGTATGGTATGTTTATTAGTTCTTTTTAATATAGCTTTAATACGTAACATTAATTCCATCGCGCTAAATGGTTTACAAACATAATCATCAGCGCCAGCTTCAAGCCCAACTAATCTATCTATTTCTTCAACTTTAGCGGTGAGCATAATAATGGGTACATCTGAAAAAGTTCTAATTTGCTTACAGCACTCTGTACCATTTTTTATTGGCAACATTACGTCTAATAATACTAAGTCTGGATGACTTTTTTGTACGGTTTCAACAACTAACTCTCCTGTTGTTAAGTGAGTTGTTTGATAATTTTGTGATTCAAGGAAAAGTAATACGTTTTCCGCTATTTCTACATCATCTTCAACTAATAAAATGTGCGACATTATTTACTCCACTAATAGTGGTAACTTAACGGTAATGGCTAAGCCACCAAGTTTACTGTTGGTTGCAGCAATACTTCCTTGATGAGCTTCAATGATACTTCGACAAATAGCTAACCCTAAGCCTGAGCCTCCTGTTGCTCTGCTTCTCGAAGACTCTAATCTAAATAATCGTTCAAATATTTGCGTTAAATTTTCTTTCGCAACACCTGGCGAGCTGTCTTCTATACGCATACTTAAGTTATTTCCAAGGATAATCACGGAGATGGCAATTTTTCCCGGTTTATCTGTATAAGCAATACTATTATGAATTAAATTACTTAGCAGTTGTTTAATTTTACTCTCGTCAAATCGTAAGGTTAAACCTTGCGGAATATTAAAGGTCTCATGCCAGGAAAAACCATGGCTTTCAACAGTCTCAGAAAACTCTCTCGACCAAGCAGACAAGCTTTCTAAACAATTATAGGAATGAATATCCAGATTCAATGCGCCAATATCTGACTGAGCAAGTTGATAGATGTCACTGATCATATGATTAATTTCACCTATTTTTTGTAACAAACTCTCATAAGAAGCATCAACATCTTTTACCAAGTTATGTTGCAACGCTTCAACTTTTAAATGCAGAACTGACAAAGGAGTACGTAATTCGTGAGAGACATCGGCAAGTAGCTGATTCTTTTTATCAACCAATTCAGCCATCAAGTTGGCTCGCTCATGCACTAATTGCTGTTTTTGTTTTTGTCGATAAATGAAAAAGCTAATACTTAACAAGAGAATGATCAAACCAGCAAGCCATAAATTTCGCTCATAATCCTTTTGTTTTAGTTCCAGTAACTGTAATTCATTATCTTTGGTCAATAACTCTATTTGTTTTTCTTTTTTAGCCGTTTGAAATCTATTTTCTGTTTGTTCATTTTTCTCTGATACTTCTTTTTTACTATTACTTTCCTCAAGTTCTGCTGAAATTAATAAATGTTGATAGGCATTTTGATAATCTTCATGGCTTGCGTAAATTTGTGCTAACGAACCTTCAATTTGTGCAACGGCTATATCATTCTTAACTATTTTTGCTTTTTCTAGTGCACGTTTTGCAAAAGAGAGCGCTTTATCATTATGTTTTAAGTACCAATGAGACATAGCAAGCCCAAGTGCAATTTGATGAATTTCATCATCACTTTTCACTTTTTCAGCAGATATCATTGCTTTTGAATACTCACCTATCGCCTGCTGATATTCCTTTTGCTCTAAATAAATATTGCCACTGGTAATTAATTCATCCTTTAAATGGATATCTTTACCAGTACTTTTAAGTATCGTTATCGCTTGCTGGATAGCAGCTTGTGCTTCATCAAGTCGATTTAACTTTCGAAATGTCCGCGCCAACATGGTTTTGGCTTTGGCAATATAAAATGTATTGTTAGTTTTTTCGTGCGTACTGATTGCACTTTCATAATAGGGGATAGCCTTTTCGAAATTTCCCATCAAACCATAAATTTCAGCGATTTGTGCTTCAGTAACCGCTGCGGCTGTAGCTTTATTCAATGTTAAATTAAAATCTCTTGAAGCGGTTAAATATTCTAAAGCAATATCTAAATCACCTAACTGGGTATAAATCATCGCAAGATTATGCAAAGACGTTGCTTCATTCTCGACGACCTTGCCCAATCGTGAAAACTCTAATGCTTGCTTAAAATGGCTAAGTGCTGTTCCGGTATCTCCCGTGTATAAAGCAATAGCGCCGAGAGCTGTCACAGCATTGTGCTGTCTTCGATAGTTTTTCGCTGCCTGCCCTTTAGAGAAGGCTATGTTGCCATGTTGCTGTGCAAGTTCATATTTCCCCTTTGTGATATACACCCAAGCGATATTAGTATACAAATCACTCTCTGAAATTAAATCTGTATGCTTTTTCAAAAGATCTGTAGCTAACTCAAAATAATGAAGTGCGGTGTCTGGGTTATTTTGTTTTTCTTTCGACGTAATAGCGGTATATGCCTTTAATAGCTCAATACCACTGAGGTCTTCAACTTTCTCTTGATGTTTAGCAATATTTGCAACTAAATTATTTTTCTCAGCATCTGATGCTATTGACGAAATGGGAAAGAACAACAAAATGAACACAGTGAAAATATATTTTTTCATTACCTTTTTACCTTGGCTAGTTATAACTTTTTAACAAATATGTACTTGATACTTTAACAGCTACTTACAACGTTTCATTACTGAGTTTATCCTTAAATACAACTCTTTAATGCTAAAAGGTTTATAGAGAATATCGTCTACATCAAGAGAGTATAATTCTATGACACTCTTAGTAGATTTGTTTGCAGTAATAATAATTATAGGTAAATCAGAAAATAAGCGAATCTGTTTACAGACTTCAACTCCTGATAGGTAAGGTAAAGATAAGTCTAATAACACAATGTCAGGAAGATTTTCTTTCACTAATCCAACAGCTAGATCACCTCTTTCGCAACTTGAAACCACAAAACCTTTGGCTTCAAGCAGCAGCATTGTTGGTTTTATTATCTCAATATCATCTTCAATAATTAAAATGTGCTTCATTTTCTTGGTAGGCTGGTTATTTATCAATAAAGCATTCAATCATATAATTTAGAAGATAATATGAATTCGACATTCGTTTTCATCATTTACTTCGTATTCACTTCACATTCTCTGGTTACTCTCTGCATTTATGATCGGTTTACATCAAATGGAGATAAAAGTGACCAAGCTTGTTAGAAAATTTATTACCTTAATTATTAGTGTATCTGTAATGTTGGCAGGAATAACCTCAGCTAACGCGGGAATTATTACGGAAGAATGGAGTGCCATACTCACCAGCGCAGATCGTAATAACTTGCCTGAAGGAGAGTTATATACCTGGCAAGTTACTTATGATGACAGTGCTACTGTAGCTTATGTTAGCTCAGATGGTGCAGATCAACTATTCAATACCGCTGATGATTTTATTATTACCTCAATCAATGCCAGTAGCCGATACCCAATATATGGCAATATCATTGATTCATCTATTAGTAGCATTATTGATGAGCTAAGACTCGATATTGCTAGCTCACTTGCACCAAATGACGAGCTTAGCTTTTGGAATAAATATGATTCACATCACAACTCTAGCTATTCTAATGGCGATAGCCGTAATGTTGAATGGAGTATTGATGATGCCAATTTTCGCATGGTGCATGACTCTTTTGATTACGCTAGTTTCAATTATTACTATGCTTTAAACGGCGTGAATAAATACAGCACATTATTTTTTAATAACTTAACACTTAATAGCGTAACCCAAGTACCAGAGCCAACTAGTGCGATAATATTATTAACGGCGCTTGCCGGTTTAGCCCGCCAAAGATATTACAAAAAATAGCCAAATAAATTACACAATGTAAATAAGCAAAAGTGACGACTCTCTTTTGCTTATTTATTCCCCCTCTTCTTATTCAATTCACATTTATTCAATAGACTACCAACTTAGATACTCCCCTTGCTTTTTAGCCATTAAGTAAGACTCCTTCCTGACGAACTATTGAGGCCTATATGACTCGAAAATTTAACTTATCAATGCTGAGCCTTGCTATGGCCTCAGTTGGCTTAACGGCTTTATCTGCAACAGCAGAACAAGCTGAACGTCCTGAATATTTGGATATGACACAACAACAAAGAACTGAATATGTCACTGAAATTCAAAGCTTTGACTATGGCATTTTAATTGAATCAGACAGTGCTGATTATTCGCAGTATTACAGTGGTGGCGCTTATGCCGCGACAACCGTAATGGGCTGGGCAGGCATGAGTACTGCCGGAACTTACGGTGCTTATTATGCGCTAGAGTGGGTTGGCTATATTATCAGTGAAAGTTTAGAGCGAGCTGGACACGATAAAGAAGCGGCTTACTTCCCGCATTCAGATCAATTTGATATTGACTTGGACTACAGTAATGCTGATCCAAATGGTGACTTTGGTAATAACCTACTATTTGCCGTGGACTACGCAACAGGTGGTGATTCAACCGTAGTGATGGAAGTTGTTGCTGATGCAACCGCAAGCATGGGTTATGGCATGTATAAAGGCTTTGAAAGCAATGTACATCTAATGTATTACGTTTACGATGACTTAAAAGAAGATACCGTCGAAGAAACGGCTACAAATATCGTTTGTAAAATACCAAGTGTCCCCTGTGATAGCAGTGATAATCGAGTATCTCCTTATACCTCGGTAAATCGTGCCACACATGGTTACGATGAATTTCAAACCATGTATGTAGCAAACCGCTCTTCACGTTATTACCGTAGCTACTTATTCGACATGATGAATAAACAAGGTGGTTTCAGCAACTTTGAGCAAGTAGCTACAGGCAATGGTAATGATTATATCTTTGGTAGTAATGTTGCATATGGCGGAGGTGGTAATGATACCTTTGTCGATGTCATTAATGCCTACGGTGATTCTACTTTATACGGCCGTTCTAACGGTAATGGCGCTAAAAAAGACGTTATTGTACGTGCAACTAATGCTTATGGCGGTGAAGGTGACGATACCATCATTGATAGCCGCACAGCTAAAGGCCAAAGTGGTGATGACCTCATCATCAATGCAGTAAATGGCTACGGTGGTGATGGTGACGATACTATTCAAGACTCAAACACTGCCTATGGTGGTAATGGCAATGATAATCTATGGGGGAATGCACGTAACTTTGGTAATGATGGTGATGATAGATTAATCGGCTCAGACGCTTTATCACAATGGCATTGGGGTGGTGACGGCAACGATATCATCCAAGGCAATGGCGGTAATGATCAAATCTTCGGTGAAAATGGTTACGATATACTAAGTGAAGTGGTTGAAGAAAATACCTATAACTTAATTGATGGTGGTGCAGATGAAGACTCACTGCGCTTAGTGCTTAAAAACAGTTCAGATCTTTATATAGATTTTTCTAACTCATCCACAATAACTAATGACATTCCAAGCTTTGATTTTGCCATTGTTGGTGATGATACAATGCTACCACTCGTAACGGTAAAAAATGTTGAAACTCTGTTGTTTGATGATCAAAGCAGTTCAACCTTTGTCGCTGATTTTACTGGTTTGCCACAAGCGATTACTTATGAAGGCAACGCCTTAGCAAACACCGTTCATGGTGGTGAGAATCACGATTTGATTCGTGGAGAAAAAGGCCGTGATACGCTGTATGGCGGTAACGGAAATGATACCTTAGACGGTGGTTCTTGGCCGGATCGCCTTTATGGTGAAGCTGGGCATGACAGTCTATTCCCTGGTTTAGGTAACGACTATGTTGATGGTGGCGAAGGTATTGATACTGTAAGTTATGCTAACCTACCTGATAGCATTGATGCTGATTTAAGTAGCGGTATTGTCGCTCAAGTCAGCAATAATCGCACTGATACCCTAATCAATATTGAAAACCTCATTGCAACTGATTTCAACGATACCATTACCGGTGACTCACAGGATAACCTATTAGTGGGCGGCTTAGGTGACGATATCATTGATGGTGGTGACGGTGATGATACCTTAGTGGCCGTTGAAGGTGATGATACATTAACCGGTGGCCATGGCTCAGATACCTTCGAGCTAGCGCATTTTAGAAGTAACGTACAAATCACCGATTATAATCATAGTGAAGGTGATGTTATTCAGCTAGATGTTTATGCCTTAGGTATTCCATTGGATGAAAATGGTGAGGCTATCATCAGTTCATACGGTGGCACACAAGGCGGACGCTATCATGCAATTTACCATAACTACCATGCTAAAACCGTGCAACTTGTTATCCCATCAGGGGAAGTACGTAATATTGCCACCCTACAAGCTGGGCATGACTTCAGTACTAACCAAATTCAATTTATTAACCGCGATCCGGCTTTGTTATACAAAACCGAAGCTAATACAACTGTTAATGTGGCTGCACCTAAATATAAACTCTTAGCGAACAATAATGTTGGCAACTTAAATCAAAATTGGCAAACCAGAAATATCAGCAGTAAAGCGTTTGCCGACCCAATGGTATTTACATCAGCCCCTACTTTTAACGGTGATGATGGTGGTGTAATTCGTTTAAGCAATATTGATAGTGATGGTTTCAGTGTTGCCTTTAATGAATGGGATCACCTTGATAATCAACATGTGTCTGAGCGCTTTGATTACTTAGTATTAGACAAGGGCCCTATCACTATGGCCGACGGCACACTTATCGAAGTAGGCGAGTTTAGCCATGATGGCACAGGTGAGTGGCGTGATGTTGGTTTTACCGATAACTTTAGTCAAGCTCCCTATGTGTTCTTGAGTATCCAAACCTTCTACGGTACGCAACCAGTTGTAGCAGTAGTTAAAGGCATTACTAAGGATGGTTTTAAAGCGGTATTAATGGAAGAAGAAGCGTTAATGGATGGCCATGCCATTGAAAGCATTTCATATATTGCAATTCAACCAGCTAGTGGTACGCAGGGTATCTTTGATTCAGAACAAGGTGCTAAGTCTTATAAACTTTTCTCAGACAGTTTAGACCATAACAGAAAGAGAATTGGACAAAAGACTTATTGGTTAGATGAAGATATTTCGGTTGATAATGAAAAAGAACATGCATTAGAAACCGTACATGTACTTGAAATAGGTGGTATTAGCTTGATACAACAAGTTTCACTCAATGGTGGTGATACTGTAAGCATCAGAAAACAATAAGTAAAGTCCCACTTGCTTAACTGCAAGTGGGCTATTTTATTGAAATTAGCTTGTCCTTTCATCGCATACGCAGTGTATCACTACAAAATTTACTAACACTTTATGATAGTTAAGAAAAAATTCACTCCACCTCACGTTGAGCGTTTGCTTGATCATCCAGATTACGAACGTATCTTGCAGGAAGTCCTTAATGGGCAATATCAAATAGAATTATTTGAACGCATATGTTTAGAAGCAAAAGACGAAATTCATGCCCAAGCACTTTATATACGTGCTCGATTACGTCAGCAAATAAAACAGTGCAAGCAACCCCAAAGAACATAAATAACTAACAACCTTCATGGACAATAAAACTAAATATGAAATTTAAAGACAAAATTGCCATCGTTACTGGCGGCACAACCGGTATTGGCTTAGCCACTTGTAATGAATTAAGCCAACAAGGCGCAACTGTTTATAACTTAGATATTGCGATGCCGGACAATAATGACCCTTCATTTATTCAGTGTGACATTACCAGCTATAAAAACGTGCAAAAAGCCATTGAGCAGGTCGTAGCACAGGAAGGAAAGATTGATTTACTCTTTGCTAATGCCGGTATTCATTTATTTGCCAATATTGAAGAAACTGATATTGCCGATTTAGACCGTATTATTGATATCAATATTAAAGGCGTTTTCTACCTTTTAAAAATCGTCATTCCTGTTATGAAACAACAAAATGCTGGAAAAATTGTCTTAATGGGCTCAGATCAATCGTTTGTTGGTAAAGGGCAGAGTGCTGCTTACGGTATGTCTAAAGGCGCTATTAGTCAGCTAACTAAAAGTACCGCTATTGATTACACTCCTTTTAACATACAAATAAATTGTGTTTGCCCAGGTACTATCGATACACCATTACTGGCAAAGGCGGTAGATCGTTTCAAGTCATTATCAGGATTAACAAAAGGACAAATAGATACACTCCTCAAAGAGGCTCAACCTATGGGGAGAATTGCTCAACCCATTGAAGTAGCTAAAACAGTCAGTTTTCTCTTATCTGAAGATAATAGTTTTATGACGGGCTCTTTAGTACCTGTAGATGGTGGCTATACTTGCCAATAATATTGCTTAATAGCGGTTTATAAAACACATCTAACGGTGAGGTTCCGCTTTTATGAGAGCCTCTAAAACATATAATAAGCATCACTTATTTCTTTATTTGGCTAAGTCGACTGCTTAACCCTACCTATTTGTCACAAACTTCTCAGTCAGTTCACATTTCATATTTAGACTATAAATATCTTTTTTTATAGTGGCAGCTTTAAGGCTTTTACTATGAAAATACAAAAGCATAGAGGTATTTATGACACCAAAGTATCAGCATAAAACATTATTTGGTTATAACTGGATTATGAAAAATTGGCATGCCGCCAAACCAGCCTTATTTCTTGGTTTACTGGGAGCAACATCTATAAATGCTTCTGCTAATGAAAGCCAACTGGAATACAGTGAAGCGCAACAAAATCTAGTCGATTTATCAGCAAATGATAACGGCTTTAAGATGGACACCGAAAATGCAGATTATTCACTGTACTTTAACGGCGCAAATTACTTAGCGACCACTGGCTTAGGTTATGCTGGCATGAGCACTTTAGGCACTTACGGCGTTTTTTATATAGTGGACTTTGCAGGCGTCATTGTCGGTGAAGCATTAGAACGTACTGGCCATGCTGATGTTGCCGCCTACTTTCCTAATAACAATGCATTTAATATAAATATCCATGTTAGTGATGACGAATTTACTGATGCATTAGAGGTTGCTTGTGATTGTAATATTGACTGGGGTTTATACGCCAGCATCTTGACCGATGCCAGTTTTACCATGACAGATAAGATGTTCAGCACACCAACTACTATTGTCACTGCTATTTTTGCCCCACAAGTATTTGCTGAAGATTTACTGCAAGATGGTGCTAGCCTACTATTAAGCAGTGGTTACGATGGTGAACTTCGCGAAACACTCGAATTAATTGATTCTGCTTACGGTGATTATAACCATTGGCAAGATACTGAATATGCACAAGTCACTAATCATAACCACAGTGATTTATTTACCTACCTTTATGTACCAGATCCAAATAGTCGAAAACTTACAGATGCTAATGGTGAATATCATGCACAATTTTCCCCTTACCTCCTAACAGGTCTTGGTAGCGGTTGGGGCTATACCGCATGGGCTGGTTGGGACAAACTCTACGCCTACTCTGGTGCAGGCAGTTACTTTATCAATAATAATTGGGTGAAGCTGGAAAACAGTTCAAACTTTAATTGGTATTCGGATGCTACTTTAGTTGGCAACAAAACGGTATATGCTAACCGCGGTAATGACACCATTATCAACTCTGATTACGCTGAAGGTGGCGCAGGTAAAGACATTTTTGATAATGTGTATGAAGCTTATGGTCAAAATGGCAATGATTATATTCGTGGTTCATTTCGTGCCTATGGTGGTGATGGTAACGATATGATTGTTGGCGCGCGTCGTGGTGAAGGTGGTAACGGTAACGATACCATTATGAATTCTGGTAGCGGCTATGGTGGTGAAGGTAATGACCAACTGTTTAATAACTGCATATCTGAAGGTGGTGCAGGTGACGATTATATTGTTGGTAAACGCGATACTTCCAGCTCCTGCCGTCTAAAAGGTGGTGATGGTAATGACCACATCAAAGTTAAACGTGGCAATAATTACGTTTTAGCGGGTAAAGGTAATGATTTAGTTGAAGTTGACCTTGAAAACATCACCATGATGTATTCAGGCACTCAAAAAACATTATCGAGCATTTATGGCAATGGCGGGCAAGACTCAATCAAACTAAAAGTCTCTCACCAAGCAAACCTTAAGGCAACACGTAATAATGCCGGACGATATACGTTTAAAGGTAATTACTTAGAAACAACTATTGGTGATTTTGAAAACTATTTATTGCTATTAGATACCGAATATAAAGTAGATGTAGCTGCAATGAGACATGATCTAGAAGTTGTTTCTCATCGTGGCAGAAGACACAACGCACATTTCATCAGTGGTAAAGGCAATGATTTAATTCGTGCCGGTGCTGGTGATGACCGTATTAACGGCGGTGAAGGTAATGACATCATTGATGGCGGCACAGGTAACGATACACTCACCGGTGGCCTTGGTGATGATTTGATTGTCTCTGGCGCAGGTAGCGACATTATCAATGGCAGTGACGGTTTTGACACCATCACTTATGCTGATGAAACTGCAGGTATTGAAGCTATCTTTTGGCAAAAATCGGTTACCTCTTTAGCGCGTAATGAAGTAGATACCATAGAAAATGTTGAAGGTATTATTGCTACTGACTTTGATGATGTTATCGCCATGGCGGGTGCCATCAATAATATCGTCAGTGCAGGCGCGGGTGACGATATCATCCATACCTTTGGTGGCGATGATATTATCAATGCGGGCAGTGGTAATAACCGTATTTTTGCTGGTAATGGTATTGATACTATTGATTACTCACTATCTTCATGGTCTGTTAATGTGAATTTAGCTAATGAGCAAGCAACGCATGGCAGCTTTACTGATGAATTAGAAGTGGTTGAAAATGTAAAATCATCTCGCTTTAACGATGCCATTACTGGTAGCGATGTTGATAATATTTTTTACGATATAGACGGTGCTGACAGCTACCACGGTGGCAATGGCAACGATACACTCGATTATACTCACAGCGCGACAAAATATGGTCTAGATGCGAATTTATCCGCTAACCGAGTACATGTACGTGATGAAAACTATCATATTCAGCAAGACAGACTTTCAAGTATCGAAAGTTTAGTCGGTACTGCTTTTGAAGATTATTTAACGGGTAATAACGGTGCTAACACCTTAAATGGTGCTGATGGTAATGACTTCCTATATGGCCGTGACGGTAACGATACCTTAATTGGTGGTGCTGGTCATAACACCTTAAATGGTGGTTCAGGCAACGATACTTTCATCATTGACCGCTTAACTGACAATCATAATTCAACTATTATTGAAGATTTTCAAGTAGGCGATACGCTGAAGCTAGATGCACAGGCACTAGCCATTTACCCAACTATTTTAGGCACAGTTGATTATGGTGTTGATGCTCAAGGTGACGAGCGTCATTTGTTAGTTGAAAACGATCAACTGATGTTACGATCGAACAATGCAGATGTTGTATTGGTGCATTTTAACACCGCACAAAATGCACAAGCCGTATTAAACGCCATTGAGTTTGATAAGTTAATTCCACAAGATCTAGAAGCAATTACCTTTAGTCAAATTAACGGCCAACTCAAGCAAATATCTATTGCAGAAGATGGTACCACTTGGGGCGTATCAGCAAATGGCAATATTTATCGTCGTGATGGCAATAGCTGGACCAAAATAGCAGGTTCATTAGATAATATTTCTGTCGGCTCTGCGAATCACGTTTGGGGCGTGAGCAGCAACAATAAAATTTGGAAATTTAACGGCAGCGGTTGGAATCAAGTCAGTGGTCTATTAAAACAAATTTCTGTCGGCAATGATGGTAGTGTTTGGGGTGTTAATGACGCCTGTAAAATTTTCAAACGACAAAACAATAGCTGGGTACGTAAAAACGGCTGTTTAACACAAATATCTGTAGGCTCTGCCACTCATATATGGGGAGTAAATCCATCAGGTAACATCTATCATCGCAATGGCAATGGTTGGAAAAATGTTACAGGTAATATGGCTCAAGTTAACGTTGCAGCAGACGGCAGTGTTTGGGCAACAGATAATAACGGCAATGTAAATTTCTACTATAACGAATGGCTAAAAGTAAATGATAATGTCAAATACGTGAGTGTGGGCAGTAGCAATCAAGTGCGTGTAATTAATAAAGACGACCGTATTTATCAAGCAAACATTGATAATGGTGTTGTCGGCATTAGCACGTTAATCGATACTCATAGCGGGCCATCGCAAGTAAAAATCAGCCTTAAAGCTTTCGATAATAAGTATGTTGTCGCAGAAGGAAACGGTGGCGGCAATGTTAATGCAAACCGTACGGCAGTTGGACCATGGGAGAAATTTACTCTAATCAACCATGATAGCTCAACCTGTATTAATGATGGCGATCGTGTCTACATACGCGCCGGTAATGGCAAGTACTTTGGTGCAACCAACCCTAATGGTTATTTAGATGCAAAAGGTAACGGCAAAAACGATTGGCAGCGCTTTACCTTTAAAAACTTAACTGACAATGTTGGCTGTTTACAAGATGGCGATCGCATTGCACTGAAGAGTTTTCATGGACGTTGGGTAAATACCACTGACAGTGGTGGTGCCAATGCACAATTAGTTAAGTTATCGTTTCCTGGTAAGTTTACCTTAAACTTCCGCTAAGCTATTACTTAACCTGAACTCTGGATAATGAACACTTGATGTTTAAGTAAAAACAACAACTTACTGTTATTAATAATGTAATTTACAAGAGCAAGTAGCGATATACTGTATCAATGTTCAAATTTATTCGATTATCAAGGCAAAATGTTTATGAATAACGGGTTATTTATCGACGTTTTAACGCTGAGAATCGAATAAAAGGGGAATATTGAGTAAGTGCTGAATATCCAGAATTCAGGTTACTTAACAATTTGTTTAATATGTTCCTTTGCTAACAGCCTTATCTTAAGGTGATAATTTTTTAAGGTAATAAAGTTAAGCCACGGGTTAATAGAATCAAGCTCCGATGATCATTTATCATCGGAGTTTTTTATGCCGATTTATTAGCTATACCCGATTCTCCTAGATCTACCACCTTTATTTTATTTTCTAATAGAAATATTATCCTACCCAAGGCTCAAGGATGAGCACTTTTGGGCACATAGATAACTCGATAAACAGATCTTTATCTGAATCATTAAAGGGAGATAGTTGTATTCTTGTTCCGTTAAGTTGCACTTTATTTCCTTAATTATATTTCGCCTTGTTAGGCATAATATAATTAATCTATGCCTCATTACTAGCCAACAATTAAAGTCCTGTAGAGCACAGACCAAAAAAATAAGTGAGCGCCAACTTACAAAAAAAGGTTGGCTAACACAGCTGATGCTATCAAATAGCCAACAGCCAACTCTGACGGGACAGTAACGACTATACTATTACTTTGTAATGCCAAAAATTACTGCTAACAAAAAGCGTTTAAACTAATCAGCTCTTACCACTTGGTTTCTACCATTTGATTTACCAAAATATAATGCCTCATCAGCACGACAAACAATAGAATCAACTGATGTTTTTTCCCCTACAGGAATAGTAACAACCCCTAAGGTTAAGGTGACAAATTCGCTTGTCTCAGATGTTTCATGAGGAATTTTCATATTTTCTATGGCCAAACATAAGCGTTCAGCAACAAGGGTAGACTGCTTAACCGAGGTGTTTGGTAATATAATAACAAACTCTTCCCCGCCATATCGACAACCAGCGTCTGTAACTCTCCCTATGTTATTTTGAATACATTGAGCAACTTGCTGAAGGCAGTCATCACCTAGCTGGTGACCATAAAAATCATTAAATAATTTAAAATAGTCTATATCACTTAGAATTAACGACAAAGGTTGCTTTTGACGATAGTGTCTACTTATTTCTATAGCCAGCTGCTTATCAAAGTAGCGACGATTATATAACCCTGTTAATCCATCTTGATAAGTAAGTACTTCTAACTGCTTATTTGCGGCAATTAAGTCGCTAGCCTGGGTATTTAACGATTCTGTTTTTTCAGCGACTTGTGCTTCAAGCGCTAATACAAACTGTTTCTGCCTAGCTATTTCGAACTGTTGCAAACGTGTTCTAAAGTGAATAAAGGCAAATATAATAAGTGCTGTTACGAGCAGGTATAAACTATATGCCCACCATGTTTTCCAAGGCGGTGGTGAAACATATAAGTTCACCGATAGTAGCTTATCGCCCCACTTACCATTGCTGTTGGTCGCCCTTACTAAAAATTTATATGAACCGCCATCAAGATTAGTAAAAGAAACCACATTTCTATTACCTATTTTAATCCAGTTATCATCATAACCTTCTAGCTTATAGGCGTATTGATTTTTACGGGGGGCAATAAAATCTAATACGGAGAATTCAAAAGAAAAAAAGTAATCACGATAAGATAGGTCTATATCTGTGACGTAAGAATAAGGCCTATCAAGTATTACCGGTTTTCCATCCTTATTAAATCCCGTCAATATAATATTAAACTCATTATTATTGATCATTGAGTCTGCAGAATTAAAAAATTCAATCCCTCTTTGACTGCTAGTAAAAATAGTTTCATCTGCAGCGCGAACAAGGCTATTTGAATAGTAATTTAACCCTAATAAGCCATCATAGCTGTCAAGATTAGACACATCACCGGTTACAGGGTTTAGCTTTAAAATACCTTTATTGGTTGTCAGCCAGAGATTACCTTGCTTATCATCTTCAATCGCACGTATTAATGACGTAGGTAAGCCATTTTTCGGGCTAAAATGTTTAAACGTCCCTGTTTCTGGAATATATAGGTTAAGCCCTTTTTGCGTAGCAATCCAAAGTTGTCCGTTTCTAGATTGATGCACATCCTGAACAATTTTTCCTAATAAACTATCCTGTTTATTACTGTCACTTTTAAAGGCAATAAACTGCTGCTTGCTATCATCCCAAAGATTTAAACCATCACCTGTACCGACCCAAATATTTTGCTCACTATCTTTAAATATTTCTAACACTTCTTGATGAGATAAGCCCAAAGAGTCATCTAAATGAATAAAGGTTTTAGCGGATGGATCATAACGATAGACTCCATTTTTGTAAGAGCCTATCCACAGGTTGCCATATTTATCCATATTAAGTGCACGTAGCTCTCTAAACTCATCATGATTCGGATCTGACTTAGGATATTTAACAAAATTAACCTGTTTCGTTGTCAAATTAAATTGGGCTAATCCATCATCTTGCGCAATCCATAAATCATTATCCCCCTCTAGGAAGATAATTGGCCTTTCGATAAAACGATTTCCTTTATAACCGTTTTTTTTGCTAAAGAGCGGAGCAGATAGTGTTTCTAGTTTATGCGATGAAACGTGCCACTTATACAATTGAGACGATGCAGATACAATTAATAGATCACCATGACTATCTACGGTTATACCGTTTGGAGCCATTAACGCCGAATTATTAATGGATTTTAATTTACGATGTTTCACTATTTTATATATACCGTGGTTCTCGCTGGTAACCCATATTGTTCTAGAACTATCTTCGAAAATTATTCTCAAACCATTATTATTTTCTAGCACAAAACTTTCAATTTGAGATCCTGAGTTTGATTGCCTATATAGACCTTTGCTCGTAACAAACCAAACGTGGCCTTCTTGATCCTCAATCATAGAATTGACTTGACCTAAATACTCATCATCAAAAACTTTTAAAGCACTAAAAAGACCAGTTTTTTTATCAAAGCTAAAAGGACCTTTTTGTGTACCAACATAAAGTTGTCCTTTTGACGTTTGTAAAATACTTCTGATTTCATTAGCGCCCGTAGGAGTTGGATTATCTGGATCAGGAAGGAAGTGAGTAAAGCGTTGTTTATCTTTATGATATAAATTTAAACCAAAGCTGGTTGCCAACCAAAGGCTATGGCTATCATTGTCTTCAATAGCCCATATCCTGTTATGGGATAAGCTAGACTCTGCATCATCAGTTTTCTCTATACGTTCAAAGCGATTATTACCAAGATATCGACTTAGACCATTATCATATGAACCTAACCAAATAGAGCCAGTTTGATCATGGAATAAGGATTGTATTCTATCTGATGCTAGCGAATCACTACGCAAAGGATCATGTATGAAATGTTGATATTCGCCTGTTTTTGGATCATAGCGATTGGCACCTCCGCCCCAAGTACCAACCCAAACGATACCGTTACGGTCTAACATGAGATTTCCGGCATCATCATGTGATAAACCATTTGGCTTATTACTATCAAATTCAAAGAGAGTAACTTTGCGGCCATCGTAACGCATAATGCCGTTTTCACCCGTGCCAAACCAAAGTAAACCTTGGTCATCTTGAACAATAGAATATATCTCAGAAGAAATAAAACCATCTTCCGCGGTTAATAACTCGACCGAGTATTCATTAATAAGTTCTGGGGGAGAGGCATCACTATAAGCTGGAATTACAATTCCAACAAACAGGGTGATAAATATAATAAAGCGATTAAAAAACAACAAATTATATCTCATAAACATTAAAGCTGTTGCAACTAATATGATGCCGCAAGTAAAGGTGAATACAGTCATAATGGTAGTTTATTTAACCGGCCATAGCTACGCTAAATGTAGTTAATGGACTTCACAGCATCAAGTTAGAGAATAGCATCTGTTATTAATTACCTGTCAATTACTCATATCTAACGCAATCTGCCCTGTAACAACACGCTAATAACAGGTAAAAATTATTTGCTCTCCTCTTATCCCTCTAGCGCTACATCCTTTTTTAATATAAAAACAGATCTTATGAATTTAGCGCTCAATAGCTATAGCGCTAACACTTCAGAAAATTGGCCTTATACTGTTACCAAGCTTGTATTTTTTACCGATGCATCTATACAATGTTGTAGAGGGAGTAAATAAATTAAGGGGTGTCGTTCTATGTTTAAAAAAATACTGCTGTTACTTATCATTTTTAATCTAACTGGCTGTAAGAGTACACCAAATATAGCCTCACTCCGCAGTGCTGAGACATTAATTAAGCAAATAAATTCTAACGAAACGGATCTAATTACTATTGCTGATCAGGCCATTAAAACTAATGTTCTTATTCAACAAGACATCCATAACATCAAAGCTTTATTCGATGAATTGAGCAAACATATCAACGATGTGTGGGGCGAAGATAACCCCAAAATCCCTAACAACAAAAAGCTGGTTAAATACACTAATAACTACAAGGCACGTGCCATTGTTGATTTTGAAAAAGGCACTATTTTAATCGAAACGTTAGCGGATAAATCAAAAATTAAGACCCTAGAAAACTTACAACATGCCATAGTCACCACCTTATTATCGACATCCGATCCTAAAAAAACGGACATTTTCTCAAGCGATGCGCCACAGCTATCAGGCAAACCATATTTGTACCAACAGGTAGTTGACCATGATAATAAACCCATTCAATATCAATGGCGCGCCAATCGATTCTCTAAACATTTAACTGAATTCAGCCTACAAAAATACAGTAAAAATGAAAAACAAATTTATGCGGTTAAAATTCGCATGGTTGAAAAGCATCAACATTTACGTGGACAAAAATATAGTGAATATGTACTTGCTGCGGCTAAACGTTATCAAATATCACCACAATTGATATACGGCATAATTGAAACCGAAAGCAGTTTTAACCCATTTGCTGTCAGTACAGCAAATGCCTACGGCTTAATGCAAGTAGTGCCTAAAACAGCGGGGGCAGACGTTTTTCAACGTATTAAAAAGAAAAAGGGCACACCAACAAAACAACAACTATTTGATCCAGCTTTTAATATTGATATCGGCTCAGCCTACTTACATATCCTCAATAACAATTATTTAAAAGGCGTGAAAAATATCACCAGCCGCCATTATTCAATTATTTCGGCTTACAATGGCGGAGCAGGAAATGTATTAAAAACCTTTCATGGTAATCGTAAAACTGCGATGAAAATACTCAATACTAAATCATCTAAAGATGTTTATTATTTACTAACCCAAAAACACCCTAAAACCGAATCTCGCCATTATTTACAGAAGGTAACTAAGGCTGAAAAAGCGTATTTATAATTATACTAATGATTATCACTTTTCTAACAAAGCTATTATTTACCATAGCTAGGCATTAGTTCCAGGCATAAAAAAAAGCGTGATAATTTATTTATCACGCTTTAAGCTTTCAATATAAACGGCTGTTTGTATGCTAAGAAACTAAGATTAAATTTCTTTAATGTTTACACTACCACCACTGGTTTTTAATACTAGCTCAGGGCCACCACCATTAATGGTACCTTCTATTTTACGTTTGCTGATTTCGCCATTAACAGCAAATTCACTCTTCACTCGGCCACCACTTGTTTTGGCAGTAAGGTTTACTGCAACACCTTTAGCTAAGTAAGCTGTGATAGAACCACCAGACGTTTTTATCTTACTGTCTTTAGTTGGATTTTTGGGTAATTTAAGTTTAATGCTGCCACCTGAAGTCTTAGCATTGATTTTACCAATGATATTATCTAAATCTAGACTGCCTCCTGAGGTTTTAATATCAACATCACCATGCATATCTTCTAAAGAAATTGAACCACCAGAGGTATAAGCGTCCACTTTCCCCGTTAGGTTTTCAATGTCAATTGAACCGCCACTGGTATTAAGATCAATGTTATAGTTTTCCGGTAAAGTTATTTTATAAGTGACTCTGATACTTGTTGAGCCAAAGCCTACACCGCTGCGATCTAACTCACCATGAATTTTGACATTATCACCGGATTTTTTAATGTTTACCTGCATCTTATCTTCATCTCTGCCGCTAATTTCTACGGCAATTAAAACGGTGTCCTTATTATGAGTATCAATATCAATAGCACCAACATCGGTTTCCAGTTTTAATAAACCACCATCGGCGACATTCAATTCTTCATTATATGTTTTTGCTTGTAAGCCCGTTGCCATCAGTAAAAGAGCGATTGGCGCATATTTGAAAGTATTTTTTGTGTTTAACATTCGGTATTTCCTTATTAGAATTTTGGTCATTGCTAAGTGAGATGCAGCTAACCCAAAAAAGGTTTAAATTTAATTTAAACCTTTTTTGAAGACTCAACTTATTACTCGTTTTTTCATTAGATTAACCATGTATTTAAGAAAAAACCACCAAAAATTAACATGATGAATAGTAGTAGTGCCAGCAATAACGGCTTAGGCCCTGCTGCTTGAATTGTTACCCAGCGTGTATGAGCACCTAATGCTGCCATAGCCATTGCTAATGAAAATTGACTGACAAAGCTAAAGGATACTTTAAGTATTTCAGGTAGAATAACCACACTATTGATCATCGCCGTTGCCATAAAGCCAAGCACAAACCAAGGCATCGCAATGGAGTTTTTTTGCTTTTTAGCTCTCTTATTACGGTTTGTCATGCGCGTTAAAACCACACTCAACATAATAATAAATGGCGCTAACATCATCACCCTGATTAATTTTACTACTACTGCGGTTTGCATCGTTTCAACATTGATACTTTGTCCAGCCGCAACCGCTTGTGCTACCTCATGTGCCGTACTGCCAATATAAATACCAAAAGATTGATCATTCATTGCTACCCATTGATAAATAAGAGGATAACTAAACATAGCCAGTGTACCAAAAAGCACTACCGTGGCGATGGCGACCGTAATATGTTCTTGTTTTGGTTTAAGTACAGACTCAGTAGCTAAAATCGCCGCAGCACCACAGATAGCACTACCTGCAGCAGTTAATATTGCTACATCACGATGTAATTTAAAGACTTTAATACCAACAAAAGTACCGACAGAAAAAATAGTGACAATCACAATAAGATCAATAAACACTGCCTGCCAGCCGACAGCAATAATTTGCTGAAAACTTAAACCAAAGCCAAAGAAGATGATACCTGCTCGCAGTAATTTCTGTTTACAAAAATGTGAAAATTGGTGGTCTTTTTCATCTTCTATTCTTAATGAAAAGTGACCGTAGCCCATTCCTAATAAAATAGCTAAAGGTAGCGCACTTAATCCCAAAGCTGACACTTGTGGGATGCTTGCAAGGGCAATTGCCAATAAGGCAATGATGGGTAGAACTATATAGGTAGGCATAAGACACCTCTTTTTCAATAACTAATAAATAACCTGTAAGTTGCTTATGAATAATAAAATCATTCTCGTAAGCAATAATCACTCTATGGAATATAATATAACTCAAGCTTATAGATAAGAATAATGGAATGATTTAATGTATTTCATTCAAAAAACCGAACTATAGTTTGGTTTTATCTAGCCAAGCCCAAATATTACGATGTGCAGCAACTGCAAAAGGAGAGGTATTTATGAGTGTTTCGATAAAAAAGTTGCAGCTTTTTGAGGCAACCGCCCGCTTAGGTAAGCTAACAAAAGCAGCAAATGAACTGGCGTTGAGCCAGTCTGCCGCAAGTCAGGCATTAAAGGAATTAGAAGAAAGTTTGGGGTATCCACTCTTTGAACGGGTTGGCCGAGATTTATTAATCACAGAAAATGGCCTTAAGTCTCTACCTAAGGTACGTCAAATAGCCGATTTACTTGATAGCTTAAAGCTTGTCAACTTGAACACTATTAGTGGCGTGTTACGTATTGTGGCCAGCGCGACTATAGCCACTTATTTATTACCTGAATTGATTGCAAAATTTGTAAAGATTTATCCCTCAGTAGCACCTGAAATACACATAGGTAATACTCAAATGGTGATTGATTATTTACATAAAGGTAAAGCATCTATTGGTTTAATAGAAGGACCTGCTGTGCATAGACATTTACAAGTTACTCCTTGGAAAAGAGATAAATTGCAGGTGTTTTGTCCGCCCAATAATCCGCTAGCCAAAGAATCAGTTATCAATATTAAACAATTACAACAACAGTCTTGGGTATTACGTGAACATGGCTCGGGTACACGTGCAATATTTGATGCTGCTATTGAGCAATTAGGTGTGCAAATTAATTTAGGCATTGAGCTAAGTAGACAAAGTGCCATTAAAGAATCAGTAAAAGCAGGTTTGGGTATAGGTTGCTTATCACAACTTAGCATCGCAGAAGAGTTAAAAACTGGTGGGTTAGTGGCACTGGAGTCGCCGCTCAACTTATCAAGGCGTTTTGCGTTAGTAACCAATAAAAACAGTCATCACAACATACTTACTCAAACATTTATGGATTTTTTAAAGGCGGAGCCTTTAAACGAATAATTTATACAGGCAGTGAAAAACAGCTCTAAGATGGGCTAATCAACCTGCTCTACCATTTGCTGCATCAAACTATAAGAAAGTTGACTATAAGGTGGCACAAATAAATCAACACTAAACAAGTTAGGATATTGATCTAATAACCCTCGGCTTCCTAAGCTAATCGTGGCAGGTAACATTGAAAGTTCATCAACAATTCTCTGCTGAACTTTTTTATTAATAAAATAATTAGCCACGATTTCAGCCGCCTCTAACTTTTCACCTTCTAAATCACGCACAAAATTAATCGTATCTAACCAAGCCAAATGCCCTTCTTTAAAGTCAATTAATTGCCACTTTCCACCATTATCATTTTGTTTGCTTATTTCTGGCCCCCAGCTAGAAACTATTTCAAGGTTTTCGGTAAATTTTGTTGAACTTTGCCAAAATCCGCCAGCGTTATTATAAAGTTTTTTAAATTTATTGAGCACAGCTCCTTGTTTTGAAAGTAGCTCTTTTAATGCAACACGATTGTTCTTTTGTGCCAATTGCTCTACGTAAAAAGGATGTAGGTCTAGCGCTTGAAATGTTAAAGCAACGTTATACCAAAACTGTCCTTGATTTAATGAAAACTTATTACGCCACTTTGCCGTCCATAAATCCTTTACGGATGTAGGTATATCCTCACTATTAACCTTATTAGTATCAACAAAAAAACCATAAATCCCCCCGCCCCATGGGATATATAATGGTTTTCCTTCTTTCATACCCATAGGTATTTGGGTTAATTTAGGGTCCAAATTTTTATAGTTTTTTAATCTAGGGGAGTTAACATTAATAGGCTGTAACAGCTTAGATATCTGTTCACCGTGCATCTTAATAAAAAAGAGTGTCAAAAAGGTAATATCACATTGTTTGTTACGGATCACAGAAAACATTTGATCAGCATCTTCAGCTTCAGTGGCTATAATCTCAACTTGATAATTATAACCTTTAGTTGCTAATAGCTGGTTTATTTGAGTGATATTTTCAGCGGTTACATAACCCGCCCAAGTAAATATTCTGAGTTTATCTACTGCTAATAAATTAAATGGTAATAATATAAGAATGCCAAATAATAATAGTTTTGTCACAACAGCAGACCCTTATTTATACACTGATTCATTCAGTATAGAATGTCCTTTACCATTTAACAGACAAAACCATTTCAACTAAAGAGACCTCAGCCTCTCTTTACTTTATTTTTTAGCGCTGGGTAACTGCCATTGTTCAAATAAACCATCGCTGTTAATCGTAACCGCCTTATCTTGCTCTAAATAGGCAACGCTCAGCACAGAGGAGCGACCTCGAGTGACTTCAGACTGCCACTGAGCAACTAATGCGCCATCTGCAACCCGCCACAGTTTTATCACCTGCTTAGGTGACCCCGTTAATAACATCGAATTATCACTTGAGAATATTGAGTCATTAAATTCAAAAAAACGTAAATTCGTATCTAATTCTGCGATAATTTTACCTGTTGATAAATCCCAAAAAGTACGATCTTTGATCGCATCAAGCGTAAAACCAACCTTACCATCAGCACTCAAACTGACATGATTCACTCGAGAGCCATGGGAGAATTCATGGATAGTTTCACCTGAACTAGTGTGCCATAATCGTGCTGTTTTATCACTCGAACCAGTAAAAGCCATAGCACCATCATCAGACAAATTTACCGAATTAATATCTAACCTATGTTTAGTAAAAGTACTCACTTTATTACGCTTAACATCGATAATACTGGCTTTTCCGTTCCTAAAGCCTATTAATATCTTTCCGCCATCAGCAGAGATATCCATATCATTAATAATATTACCATCGACTTGCCATTCACCAAGAGGTCTATGTTTTTGTAATGAATACAAACGTACCGACATTTGATTAGACACAGCATAAAATTCATTATTCTCACTAATATCAAGTAATTCCATAAACTGAGCTTCATTGCCTTTTAAACAATGCAAGGGTAATTGCTCTTGTGAGTTCTTCCATAGACAAACGGTTTTACCATCAGCAACCAAGTTGAACTGACCATCTTTAGACAATGCCGAAGCTGTGATTATGTTATCACTATGGCTTAACGAAAAGTTTGAATTTCCAGTGTGAACTTCTTGTTGGCTACAACCCAAAAGCGTTAAGACACTTAGCGCACCAATTAACGTGACAATTTTTACCATAGTTAACTATTCCTTAAAAAATATTCTGTGTTACTAACCATTAACATGACTATAAACGATTACTACTTAAGCAGAAATAAAACAGCATTATAAAGTAGTTATATAAAGTGCCGATATAGAGTAACAATTAGATTACTGCCTTGTTAATACGTATACTTATTGCCTATTTCTTTAGTCATAGGTCACAAAGGAAGCCACTATGGAAAGCATAACTACACAGCCACCATTTTTATCACATAATACTACCGCCAATACCTCACCCATTGATATTGTAGCGACACAAACAGCAATAACGACAGACATAACCACGACTTCAGCGAAAAATAAAGCATTACAACCAGACCAATTAGCGCTATCAGAGGAAGCGAAAACCAAGTCAGCTGCCGCTGAAAAAAAGGACAGTGAAGACAAAAAAAGTATAGATGCCAGCAGCCTTAGTAATACTAAAACAGCGGAAGAAGCAGCTGCTACAGGTGAATCGAATGAAAGTGATTTAGATAAAGAGATTCGAGAATTAGGTATGAAGGTTCTTGAGCTAAGTGTTCAAATTCAAATGCTACAAGACAAAGAAGATAAAGAGTCAGTAAAAGAGCGACAAAAACTTGAAGTAGATTTAGCTATGACTAAAGGCCAACTTGATGCTGCTATAAAAAGAAAGTTAAAGCAGGCCACGGTGAGTTAATAATCCAAAGTCATATAAATAACCGTAAATTATTGTTTTTACCTAAATATAAAGCGTTCATAATCCAGAGTTCAGGTTAAATATAATGAACGTCTCATTGAAACTATTGTCTGAAATAACCTTGCTGAGTTATATCACAATCATTACTTCACAAGAAAAGAAAATAACTTTTCCATAAAAATCGAATTTATACAAAATCACAAGGAATGTCAGCCAATGAAAATACCTGTAATACTGCTAACTTTACTTTTTTTGCTCTCTGGATGTTCAGTAAACATCACTGCCGACTCATTTATTTATCAGGATGAAGAAGTAGAAGCACAAGTGAATGTAGAAGAAATTAGAGGTAAAATCACCCACAATTCAGCATTAATTAATATTGCGGAAACCAGCCTGACCACACAAGAAGGCTCTGTACTTAAAGGTGTTAAACTTTTGCGCAGTGATGCCATGATGAACATTATTCTGTTTGGTGGTAGTGGCATGAAAATAAGTCAGTCTGCCGGCATTTTGAATTATTTTGCCTTATTACCTGTCAATGTCATTTGGTTTGATTACCGTGGTGTCGGTGTTAGTGAAAAAAATCGAGAACTCAATGTAGCCGATTTACAAACTGATGCACTTAACATATTTGATTTTTCAACTATAAACTTACCTGAAAATATCCCTACGGCTATTCATGGTATATCTATGGGTTCAATAATGGCTAGCTATATCGCCAGTGAGCGAGTTGTGGATGCCTTAATTCTTGACGGCGCTATCAGTACGGTTCCTGAATTAGTTGAATACGTAGTACCGAGCTGGTCAAAACTTTTTTCTACCGTAACGGTTTCACCTGAATTAGCAAAAATAGATAACATTGAACTCATTAAAAAGTATCATAACCCCCTCCTTTTCCTTGCTGGCAGCGACGATACCACGACTCCGATTAAGTTTTCTCAAGAATTATTTGATGCCGCAAGTAGCCAAGATAAAACACTGGCCATTATTCCTGATATTGGACACGGTAAAAACATGAAAAAAGATCAAGCAATTGCTGCTTATACTATTTTCATTGAAAAAGTGACCTGCTGTACAAATGGTTAATATCCGTTAGATTACTTAAGCAATATTAAGCGAGTAAATTGACAAAGGCTGATAAAAAATATAATTAGTTATGAATAAAAACATTCAACTAGCGACTAACGACTTGCCTCATTTACATAGTCATTTACTTACCCAATTAGTGAAGCAAGATACCTTGCGCCAGCAGGCGCTAAGTTGTTTACAATCACTTAATTTACCCGATGGTTATATTGCAGCAGGTTTTGTTCGTAATCTAGTGTGGGATCATTTACATAAAAAACCAACGCCAACACCTTTAAACGACATTGATGTTATTTATTTTGATTTAGATGAAAGCCACCCCGATAAATTCAAAGACTACCAACGATGTCTTAACGATATGATGCCGCAAGCTAACTGGCAGGTAAGAAATCAAGCATTGATACATAGCCGAAATGGCGATCAGCCTTATAAAAGTAGTCTAGATGCCATGAGTTATTGGCCAGAAAAAGAAACGGCGGTGGCTATTCGACAATTAAGCACAGGAGAATTTGAGTGTATTACCGCTTTTGGTTTTAATTCTTTATTTAACTTACAACTAACTCACAATCCTAAGCGAAGTAGAATGATATTTGAGCAGCGTATTAAAGCAAAAGGTTGGCTTGAGCACTGGCCTTTATTATCGATAACATCTTTTGATAACTAATATAAGAAATTAAGCTAGGAAGCTAAACTTAAATTCCCCTACAACGGTTATGATTAGTTATTTTTTTGCTGTAAATTCTTCAATATCTGGCAATCACCTACCTTATCATTTGGACAAGACGTCGCTAAAGTGTGTAATGTCTGCTCTAACAGAGTCAATTCCGTAATAGTTTTTCTCACTTTATCTAATTGCTGCTCTATCAAGGCATCAACTTCCTGACACGATGACTTTTGGTCACCTTGTACAGCAATTAATGTCTTAATTTGCTCTAACGGTATCTGTAATTCCCGACAGCGCCTAATGAATACCAAACGCTCAATATCACTCGTACGGTATTCTCGATAACCGTTATCATTTCTATAGGCTGCGGGTAATAAACCAACGTCTTCATAATAACGAATGGTCTTACTGGCAACACCGCTTAATTTTGCTAACTGACCTATCTTAATATTAGCCTTTAGGCTCTCTTGCACACTTTTTTTCATTTCTCTGCTCATAGCTATTGACCTTACTGCGACTGGAAGGTTTATCATGTCGCCATTATAACGATAACTAACCGCTATCGATAGCTGAAAATATCAGCAATTTGTTACTAGATAATAAACTTGCTAACAATTTAATAGTGCAAAGAATTTTAATAAATATTAGGAATAATTATGCCTTTATATGATTACCGCTTGTTATTAGGCCGCCCTCCAGCCCTAAAAATAGCACGTTTAACAAACCACCTAGTTCTATGTATCGCAGTATTGCTACTGAGCCCAAGTGTACTTGCGCAAAAGCCTGGACAGGAAAACACGCTAACGTTAGCCAGTGCAATTAAGCGCAGCTTGGCTAAAAACCCCGCCTTTAAAGTGTTCACACTGCGCCAAATATCTCTTGATGGTCAGCAGCAAACTCAAGCGTTAACACCTGCTTACCAGTTAGGATTTGAAGTAGAAAACTTTGCTGGCAGTGGCGAATTGCAAGGCTTTGACAGTGCCGAGTTTACCGTGTCTTTATCGTCAGTCATTGAAATGGGTGGCAAGCGGGATGCTCGTATGGGCTTAGGCTCTCATCGAAGTGCTATGTTAGCCGCGGAAAATAAAATTACCGCCTTAAATTTATTGGCAGAAGTAACACGTCGATATATAGGTGTCCTTACCGCTCAAGAAGATTTAATTTTAGCAAATAAAGCAACACAATTAGCAGAAGAGGCCTTAGTTGCCGTTGAAAAACGTACCCAAGCTGGCTCGACTCCAAAGGCTGAAATAAAACGTGCCATGGCCGTCGTGGGTAATACACGTTTAATAGCAGCGACAAAAACTCAGCAATTGTCTGCCAGTAAGTTCTCCTTAGCTTTACTTTGGAATGAGAAATGGAATGAAAGCTCACCAAGTTTTTCTACCGTCGCTGGCAATTTATATCATTTTTCTGACGACATCACGTTTGAAAAACTTTATGCCAAAGTAAAAAAAAATCCTGCCCAACTCGCCTTTGCCAGTGAAGAACGATTGAAGAGTGCACAACTGCGCTTAGCTAAGAGCCAATCAAGCACAGATATTCAGTGGACACTTGGTATTAAGCAATTACAAGATATTGGTGATACTGCCCTGGTTGCTGGATTTAGCGTGCCCTTATTTAGTTCAAGTAACAATACTGGCGCGATCATTTCAGCTCAAGCAGAGCGAGATGAAGTGCAAGCAAGAAAAGCCACAGCCTTACTGCAATTACACAATCAATTACAGCAGGCTTATTCAAGTCGTAAACAAGCTATTTACACAGCTAACAACTTAAGAAAAATCATTATTCCCCTACTCGAAGAAGCATTAGCTGAAACAAAAATTGCCTACCAGCGTGGTTTATATAGTTACCTTGATTATTTAAGCGCAAGACAAGAGTTATTAAACGCTAAACAGGCGTTAATTGCTTCGGCATCTGCTGCTTTACTTTTTGGCGCAGACATCGAGCAGCTTATTGCTGAGCCACTACCAGCGTCACAACATTCCTCACTTGAAAATAGCTCACCGACAAATTTTTCATCGGTAAATTTTTCATCAGAAAACAAGCATTACACCCAAGGATAATTTAATGAACACTCACTCTTTATTTAACAACCTAAAAAATGGTTTGCTGATAGGCTCTTTATTATGTGCCCTGACGTTATCTTTAGCGAATGCTGCCAGTTCCGATGGCCATAAAGAAGCTCAAAAACCTGCCCACAAAGGCACACACTCAGACGCTAATTCCGACAAACATGATGATGAACATAACAATGAACATAATGATGAGCATGGCGACGAACATGGCGAAGAGGGTCATATAGAAATATCTACGCAAATGATTCACACCGTCGGCATTACGTCACAGACCGCAAGCGCGGGTGAAATAAAACAGCGTTTAACGCTATATGGCAAATCATCAACAGAGCCAAGTATGGTTAGTCATGTACGAGCACGCTTTCCCGGCATTATCACCATGCTCAATGTTAATGTCGGCGACAAGGTAAAAAAAGGTCAGCTTATTGCGGAAATAGAATCAAGCAACAGCTTAGTACGTTATCAAGTTCATGCCGCCATTTCTGGGCTTGTTACTCAACGAAATGCTAATTCTGGAGAACTAGCCAATGAACAAATACTTGTCACCATTGAGAATCATCAAAAATTATGGCTTGAATTACAGGTTTTCTCTTCACAAAAGCCTAAATTAGCCGTAGGTCAATCAGTACGTATTAGTAACGAACAGCAATTTTCCGACTCAATGATTAGTCAATTATTGCCTACTTCCAACAATAGTCCTTTTACCATCGCCAGAGTCGCACTTGATAACAAACAAGGTATTTGGTCTGTTGGCAGTTTACTTAGTGGCTCTGTTGTTGTTAACAAAAAGTCTGTAGCACTGGCTATTGATAATCGAGCCATTCAGATCATGGAAGGTAATAAAGTGATATTCGTTAAAAATGAACACGGTTTTGAAGCCCGTGAAATTACTTTAGGGCTTAGCGATAGCCAATTTTCACAAGTGTTGTCAGGGTTAAATCAAGGCGATGTCTACGGCGTGAAAAACAGCTATTTACTTAAAGCTGAGCTGGAAAAATCCAGTGCTGAACATCACCACTAGGGGCTACTTATGATTGAATCACTTTTACGATTTTCTATTGCCAAACGTTGGCTAATAATCACTTTAACCCTAGTGTTAATGGGCGTAGGTTACTGGAGTTATCAAAAACTACCTATTGATGCTGTACCTGATATCACTAATGTACAAGTGCAAATTAATACTAAAGCTGATGGTTATTCGCCCTTAGAAACTGAGCAGCGTATTACTTATCCGGTGGAAACGGCTTTAACGGGTTTACCAAATTTGTCATATACCCGTTCATTATCACGTTATGGTTTATCGCAAGTAACGGTAGTTTTTTCTGAAGGTACAGATCTTTATTTCGCCCGCAGTTTAATCAACGAGCGACTTAATGCCATCAAGGGCAAACTGCCAGGAAGCCTTTCGCCTGAAATGGGGCCAGTATCAACAGGCCTTGGCGAAATATTTATGTATACCCTTGATGCAGAAAGTGATGCCAGGCAAGCCGATGGTAGCCTTTATGATGCTACGGCTCTTAGGGAAATACAGGATTGGATCATCAAACCACAACTTTCCTTGGTAAAAGGTGTTACTGAAATAAATACTATCGGCGGTTTTGATAAGCAGTACCACATCACACCATCACCGAAAAAAATGCTCGAATTTGGTATTTCTTTTGCCGATATACAAACAGCACTGGCCGCAAATAATAGTAACCGAGGTGCTGGCTACATTGAAAGTAATGGCCAGCAGCTAACCGTTAGATCGCCAGGGCAACTTAAAACTATTAGCGATATTGAACAGGTTGTCATTAAAAATATAAATTATTCACCTGTAACTGTTAGTGATATTGCCCAGGTTGCTATCGGTAAAACTTTACGTACCGGTGCTGCGACTCATTCGGGCAAAGAAACCGTACTAGGCGCTGCCATGATGTTAGTAGGTGAAAATGCTCGAGAAGTTTCACTCGCTGTGGCTGAAAAACTCGCGCAAGTTCAAAGCTCATTGCCAAAAGGCATCATGTTAACGGCTGTTTATGACAGAACCACTTTAGTTGATAAAGCGATTGCCACAGTGCAAAAAAACTTAGTAGAAGGCGCTTTATTAGTCATAGTGGTGTTATTACTGTTATTAGGTAATGTTCGAGCAGCATTAATTACCGCTGCAGTTATCCCATTAACCATGCTGGCAACAATAACCGGTATGGTACAAGCCGGTGTTTCAGCAAATCTGATGAGTTTAGGCGCATTAGATTTTGGTTTAATTGTCGATGGTGCAGTCATTATTGTTGAAAATGCTACCCGCCGCTTAGCACAAGCTCAATCTAATAATGGCGCAAGACTCGCATTAAAAGACAGACTTCATGTAGTTTTTCAAGCCACCAATGAAGTGATCAGGCCCAGTCTATTTGGTGTGATTATCATTACCGTCGTTTATATTCCGCTATTTTCATTAACTGGCGTAGAAGGAAAAATGTTCCAACCAATGGCTGCGACCGTTGTTATCGCCTTATTATCTGCTTTGGTTTTGTCTGTTACCTTAGTACCAGCAGCCATTGCTTTATTTATGACTGGCAATATTAGTGATAAAGAAAGTCCAGTAATAAAAGTTAGTAAGTCAGTCTATAAACCGCTATTAATGTTGGCAATGAAACTACGCTGGTTAGTACTTTCTCTTGCTGTTTTACTGGTAGTCTTCTCGGCTTGGCTAGCAACAACCTTAGGCTCAGAATTTATTCCACAGCTTAACGAAGAAGATATTCTATTACAGGCCATCCGTATTCCGGGCACTGGAATCGAGCAAGCGGTTGAAATGCAGAAGTTACTTGAACAAAGCATTAATCAATTCCCACAAGTACTCAATGTTTTCTCAAAAATAGGTACACCAGAGATTGCCAATGATCCTATGCCTCCAAACGTTGCGGATACTTTTATTATGTTAAAGCCGCGTAGTGAATGGCCCAATGTAAACTTAAGTCATGACGAGTTAGCGGCTGATATTATGGCTAAAGTGGCTACACTGCCCGGTAATAACTTTGAATTAACACAACCTATTGAAATGCGCTTTAACGAGTTGATTTCTGGCGTAAGAGCTGATTTAGGTATTAAGGTTATCGGCGATGATCTACAACAATTATTAACTTCCGCAAATGCCATTCGCGAAGTACTAGAGCAAGTTGAAGGCGCTAGTGATATTCAAGTTGAACAAGTTACCGGTTTGCCTATGTTGTCGGTAATACCGAAACGTTTGGCACTGGCGCGTTATGGTTTAACCGTGACAGAGTTGCAAGACACTGTTGCTACAGCTATTGGTGGTGAAGATGCTGGGCTGATTTTTGAAGGTGACCGCCGTTTTAATATCGTAGTTAGATTACCTGAAACAATTAGACGTGATGTGAATAAACTGTCGGAGCTTCCAATTCCTTTAGCAGCTGGTGGTTATGTACCTTTGTCTGAAGTAGCAAGTCTAGACGTTGCGCCAGCACCAAACCAAATTAGCCGAGAAAATGGCAAAAGGCACATTGTCGTTACAGCCAATGTTCGCGGTAAGGATCTCGGCAGTTTTGTGAAAGAAGTTAAAGCAAAAATAAGCAATAACATTGAAATTCCGGCCGGATATTGGCTAGAGTTTGGCGGTACATTTGAGCAACTAGAATCGGCCAGTAAACGTTTATCAATTGTATTACCGCTGACTTTAGCGCTTATTTTTGCGCTATTAATCATGGCATTTAGTTCAGTAAAGGATGCTCTCATCATTTTCACTGGCATTCCCTTAGCACTAACAGGTGGCGTAATTTCATTATGGCTACGTGATATGCCGCTCTCTATTTCTGCTGGGGTTGGTTTTATTGCTCTATCAGGTGTCGCGGTATTAAATGGCTTAGTGATGCTGGCCTTTATTCGAGAGCTTTGTAAAGAGCGCACTGAATTAGTTACAGCGATTATTGATGGTGCGATGATCCGGCTAAGGCCAGTATTGATGACTGCTTTAGTGGCAGGTTTAGGTTTTGTACCTATGGCTCTAAATATCGGTACCGGCGCAGAAGTGCAACGTCCGTTAGCTACGGTGGTTATTGGTGGTATTATGTCATCAACATTACTCACATTATTGGTATTACCGCTACTCTATCGCATTGCGCATGAGCGCAGTTTTGGCAAATAAAAAGTGAATAATAAGCCACTGTTCTAGAAATCAGTGGCTTATTTGATCAAACAAACGTTATACCAATTCCATTAAATTATTGCCCACTTGTGCTGGTTAAAATACCCCAAGAATTCGCTGCTCTCAATTCCAATAGCCAGCTATTGCTCAATCGAGCGCCTTACCTTGATTTATTTTTCCTTCGCACAACAAGATCACAAACTTAATGGAATTGGTATTAGAGTAAATCCTCGAGCGTTTTTTCCAAATTACTGTGATTAAAATCAAAATCATGGTTGAGTAGTTTTTGTGGGTAAATATTTTGGCTAGTAAGTAAGAGCTCAGCTCCTTGGCCCAGCAAAATACGCAGCAAAAATTTTGGCACCGTAAACCAAGTGGCTCGATTAAGGTGGTTGCCTAGAGTAATAGTAAACTCTTCATTAGTAATTGCTTGTGGCGAAGTACAGTTAACAGCCCCCTCAATACTTGGTGTTAACAAACTAAACTGGATAGCATGAACCATATCTTCTATATGAATCCACGACATAGTTTGCTGTCCATCACCCAGTTTACCACCTAATCCTAATGAAAAAGGCAGTCGCATTTTTGTCAATGCTCCACCATCATTCGCTAACACCACACCGGTTCGTAGTAACACCACCCGACAATGTTCACTTGCTTTTAACGCAATACTCTCCCACTTATCACATAAAGATTGAGCAAAATCTTTTTGACAGACAACCGATTCTTCATTGGTAGCAACATTCCCCGTATCACCGTAATAACCTATTGCCGAGCCACTAAGTAGGCAACTAGGTTTAAATTTAGCCCGATCAATCATAGCAACAACTTGTTCAGTTATTTGCCAGCGGCTCTGACAAATAATTTCTTTTTGGCTATCCGTCCAACGCTTATCAACAATAGGCTCTCCGGCAAGATTAATTATCACCTCATAATGATTTTGTTCAGGCAATTGCTCAATAAACTCAACCCCTAGGGGTAAGAGGTTTTTAGCCTTTTGGGTATTACGTGTTAAAACCGTGAATTGATACGGCTGCTGAAATGAATTGATAAAGTGCCGACCAATTAAGCCGGTGCCACCTGTAATTAAGATGTTCATTGTCTACCCCATACTATTAACTAACCGATGAGCCCTTTAGTAATAGTAGTAAACATGGGAGCTTTTTATAAACCTAGATAGAGGTTTTTAGACAAAGGGATGTTCTTCTATATCATGAGAAAAATAACAAAGGTGAATGCACAGCACAGCAAAGACAAAAACCGTAATACCTGATCAGTATTACGGCGTTAATTATTTTATATATAAGTCTAAATTAAAGCTTCTTAACAATGTTATTTTTTAACCCATTGCCCACTAGCATTTTTAATGAGGTGTCCTGTCTGAGTCTTAGCGAGAGATTTTTCTCCTGCTAACTTAGTGACTTGCTGCATAGTAATTTTATTTTTACGCGCTAAGTTCAGGTAAATATCTTTACGTTTTTTATTCACCATACCAACTAAGCTATTTACTTCACTACTAGCAACTACTACGCCTAAATAACCATTAGGCATTTCACCGACAAGACCTTGCTGTTTTGCTTGTTCTAATGAAATTGCCCAAGCAGAAAATGCAAAAGTAGAAGCGATGAAGGCTAGACTGATTAGCTTAATTGTGTGCTTGATTCTTTGCTTAATTGTGTGCTTGATTCTTTGCTTAATTAAATTATTCATACTTGCTCCTAAAAAATATCGCTATCGTCACTGAAAATATCATCCAATTCTTTATCTACTTTCACTCTAATTTCATGATCAATTTTGAGATTTAAATTAATAGTGATTGGCTCTTTAGCGCTCACTTCCACTCTGTGAGTACAAGCGCTAAATAAAAAAGCAGCAAGTAGAGGTATCAGTATTTTATCCATAAATGTTCCTTAATGTTGTAAACCTTTGATTACTTTATTTTCAAAATGTTCAGTAATATTGAGTGATTCTAATAAACCTAATAAATCATAACTAAGGTTTAAATTTAAATTAACCTCATTATCTAAATCAGGATTTCGACCTTTAATTTCGGTAACAAGTAACATATAACCATCATCAGCCATTGATACTTCGGACGTTAAATGATGGTAATGTAAGTTTTCTAAAGCACTAAATGCCAAGTTTAATTCAGTACTACTACTTTTGAGCTCTTCTACCGCAGGGTTATTAAACACCTGAATAAGGCCATCACCAACATTGTATAAGTGTCCTTCATTAATAAGGAAAAACTCACCATCATAAAATATGGGGAAGTTACCTGAAACCTTACCTGTAACAACTATGCCCTGCTTTTTATCCAATTCGAGTAGTTTTTCTAAATCTATTTTAGTTAATTTAACATTAGCGGCTGAACCTTTGCTGAACGGCCATTGCACCTGATCTATCTCAAAACGTCCATCCAACAAGTTGCCACTAATGCTTTTTGCCCTGACATTGATTTCTCCTTCAGAAAAGTCAATGAGAGTATTCGCCGATAACTGAGTGATTGCTGTCGCTGTTTCTATTTTAGCAACAGTAAGGTTAGTTTCTGCTTTACCTTTTCCTTCAGCATAACCCGCTGTATTCGCAATTAATGATTTAATTTGACCATTTATCACGCTAAATTTTTGGTGCCAATTCAGTTCTTGTAGCCAAGTGCCATCAACTTCTCCGGTGACATCTTTCACCGATACTGCTAGCAACATAGGATTAGCCATTACATTTTTGTTATTTTTAAGCTGCCCTGATAATTGATAACTAAGCGTACCATCAATGAGTTTTAACGATATTGGTGACTTTAATTTTAATGCCAATATGTCAGTGAGCAAAATATCTCTCGCCGAAACAACAACTTTTGGCTGGCGAACATCACCAGTTAATTTTACAGTAGCTACCGGTAATTCATCAAAAATAATCTGACTGTTAATGACGATATCATTGACACTACCACTGAGCTTAGCATTTAGTTCAAGGCGCTTAACTTGCATTACTTTAGGCAGGTTTAACTGGTTTATTTGGTTATTCACCTGCAGATTAAAAATTACGTCTGTTGTATTTTTTTGCTGACTTTTTGTCTTATTTTCACTGTTATTTCCTGTGTTATTTCTTATGTTGCTCTTTTCAAAAAGCAGCTCTCCTTGCCAGTGACTAATTAACGATTTAGCTATATTTTTCTTCAGGCTTAATTGAGATATTTCAATTGCCGTCCCTTGCGCTAGCGCTACCTGCCAAGTATGCATTTTTTGGCTAATGTCACCAACAAGAGTTAACTTCACTGGTTTGTTATTATATGGTTGTAATTGCGTAACTTTCGCCAAGCCTTTAAGCGTAAATTTCGCTTGCAGTAAATCAAAATATTTCAATGGCTTATCTGTATAATTAAGCATTATTTCATTTAATGAAAGTGTGAACGGCTTAGTCAAATTTTCACTGGTAAGTGAAATACCATCTATGACTAAGGATTGCGTGTTAAAGTCTACGTTTATCGAATCTATAAGTTCAATAGAGACTGTATTTATAGGATTGTCTTTAATGAAATCCTGCAGCTTTTTATTACCCACTCGCGCAGATAATAACGCGGTCAAATTTTCTTGTTCAGCCACAACATTAATTACATTATTTTTAGCAAAGTCAATTTGTAAATTTTCACCCGCTAAATAAAATTGCCAAGCCAAGACTGCGTCTACCTTCACAGGCCCTAACGTCTCAATGCTTCGCTCAGCGCGAAAAGAAAAATTGCTTAGGGTATTAGCCATGCTTAAGGTGTGGTTGTGCCAATTAATTTGACTAGAAAACTCACCCATAATGGCGTTTTTCTTATCTATTGAACTACCTATGGAACTATCTCTTGAACTATATATTAAATTATCTAGCAAAGTAGCTAACGGCGTAGAAAGCACTGGTGGTAACGCTGAACGGTGAAGTTTTATAAAGGCCGATAACGTTGCTAAATCAGTATTTATGTTGGCATAAAAGTCAGTCCCTTTTCGTGCCAATTTCAAAGACAACACCTGAGTTTGCTCATTGTCAGTGAGTGATAATAGTATTTTTTTACTATTGGCTGATAACCTACCTTGATAACCTTGATTTATTGGGTTGTTCATCTGCTTATTAGTTTTTGTCTTACCGTCACCATTAACAAAAGGCAGATAGTTAAAGGTGTTAATATTTAACGCTAAAGGCACAGTATAGTTAGCTATTTCATGCATCAGCTTTCTTATTTTACTCGGTAATTCATCCAGCTGTTTTGATGATTGATTTGGTTTTTCAGCAAATGAAATATCAGCTTTAGCTATAACATCCACAGAATTAATTGTTATCAGCGAAATAGCTTCAACAACGTTATCCAGCGTTAAGTGCTGGGGCTCAAAATACCATTCTATCAAAATACCCGTTAATTCAAGATCAGCATAAGGAGAATCAATGCATAACTTAGCAATAACTAAATCAAAGTCAGCATTCAAGGTAAAATCGATGCAGCTTATTTTACTGTTGTACTGAATTAAATAATCATTTACTAAGGAAGTGACCACTGAACTACGGGTAAAAAATATAGAGCTCAGGGCAATAACAATGACGAGGAAAATAGCTAAGAAAACTTTAAACAAGCGCAATTATAATCCCTTAACATCGATACATGTGTGTGATTGATATACAGCTAGTGTCTGAGCCTCATACCTATTGCATTCATTATATCAGAGAGTCACCGTAGCTAGCAGTTGTTTTCCCCTGAAATCAAGCAATGACAGCTCGTAAATATAACTTAAGATTTTAATTACAAAAGCAAGCCGATTAAACTCGTTAGAAAACTCTTGTTGTGTAGCAGGCTCCTAGCTAAAAGATAAATCAATATACTTATTAACTTTATCGTTATTCAGTCGTTGGGGTGATAAATTATCTACAATTTCAAGTGCTTGATATACCTTTGAGAGCCCTATTTGATCATCTAAAGGTAATCCTGAAAATGACTTATCATTAATAGTTTCTTTAAGCACAGCTAATGCCCCTTGTAAGGATTCCTTGAAATCTGCTTTATTTTTCTGCTCTTCAACATTGGTTAAAATATCTTTGCCAGTAGTTAATGCCGCAGTTAAAGCGATTATAGTTTCACTTTCATTAACCTTATTATCACTGTCAGGTTTTTCATCTGCATCATCTTTATTCAAACGATCAAGAAAGTCGCCAACAAAGTTGGTTAAGATAGTGGTAGATACTTTCTCGATTACTTCACTACTTGATTCCTTTACTGTATCACTGGTTAAAGCCTCATAATCACCTTTTGATATAAGGCCAAATTGATAAAGTTTTTCTTTGAGCTTGCCAACATCATCGAAAGTCAGTTCGCTACCGCTAAAAAACTCACTGCTAATGGCATTTATTTTTTGAGCTTTACTTGATAAAAATAAGTGATTAGTCGAATCACTGGTTCGCTCATTTTCAATAGATTTTTCTGCATATTTATCAGTGATGGCCTGTACTTCATCAGTGTGTTTTTCAGCCACAGCCGAATTGTTTATGAAAGCAGAGTTATATAGACTTAGGTTGTTAATCATTTAGTATATCCTACAATATATTGACGGTTTTATTGCAAGCAATTTACGCACCAATAGTCACTGTGAATTTTCTGTCACATGGCCTTTTAAAACGGGCCTACATGCTCAATAAACAAGCGCAACACTTTCAGTGTGGGAAAGAAAAATAACCTTCGTAAGTTCTCCCTTAAACAAAGTAAATAGAGCATAGTATTGTTATCCAAGCTTATGTTTACCAAGTAAAAATAAAACTTACAACGTATTGTAAATACGTACTTTTGGTTTATAGTTACTTCAGTACTATGAAATGACAACTAAAGGAATATTGTGGAAAAAACAGTCCCCTTAAAAGACACATATTCATTAGCAACAACGTGGCCGTTATATCTCACTCTTTTTATTAGCTATATTCTCTCTGGGTATTTTTTATCTTCTGTATCTTATCAAAATCAAATTGTGCCTATTTGGCTACCTGCAGGTATCGCATTAGTAGGTTGTTATTTATGGTGGTGGCGTTTTTTACCCGCAGTATTGTTAGCCTCTTTTATTTTTAATTTTTCAATAACAAGTAATTTTGAGACCTCTCTCTTATTATCAAGTACCTCTATACAAAATTTTATTATCGCTATTGGCTCTGGTTTACAGGCTATGTTGGGCAGTGCATTACTTAGATATTGGCTTGGAAACCCAATCAGTCAATGGCAGAACAAAAAAACGCTCTATTTCATTCTTGTTGTTGGCATTCTTATCAATATTATTTCAGCCACTATTGGGGTTAGCGCCCTTAGTACTTTTAATCCTGAATATGTCGCTGAAGACTTTCAATTAAATTTAATTTTTTGGTGGTTAGGTGACTCATTAGGGGTATTAATTTCATTACCCTTTATTTTATCTTTACTTAATAATCGTCACCTAAAAATAGAACAACGTAAGTCTAGGTGGATTATTTTATATTCAGTCAGTGCTTTATTTCTAATTATCGTTTTACTCACTAAGTTTTTTATTTCGAGCTCAAATATTAATGCCGATGAGTCTGTAATCAAAGAAGTGAAGGTTATAGAAAATGGTATTCATCGACAAATAAGCAGTAGCATTGCCCAGTTAAGTTTATTGGCGGATTATGTTCAACAGCACCCAGATACTTCTCGTGAGCAGTTTAATTCTTTTGTTTATAGCCTTACACAAAACTCAAATACACTTAAGGCGATGTCTTGGAATCCACTAATTTCCCAAAAAGAAAAGTCTGCCCATGAAATTCAGCTTGCAGAGATCTATCAAAGAAAAATGTCTATTCGCGGTAAACCTTTAGCCAATAATGACAGCATAGTGTATGTAAAAGTTATCAGTCCAGAAGAAGAAAACGTTAAGGCGCTAGGGTTTAATATTTACTCCAACCCATCTCGTAAGAACACCCTTGATAGCACAATGGTAAATTACCAGCCGCAAGCAACACCTATTATTCAGTTAGTGCAATCTTTTAAAAAAGAACCTGCTTTTTTACTGTTTTTTCCTGTGTTTGAGCAACCTAAACCTGAAATTCAAATGAATGACAGAAAGCTAATGGGATTTGCAACCGGGGTGTTTTTAGCCGAAAAGATCATTGCTAATGCCATTAATGAAACTCAGCAAAAGCTTTTTCATTTCGAAGTCTTTGAACAAAATAAGGCGAAGTCCTTCACTTCTAATACCCAGAAAAACCCTCCAAAGCTTAAAGATATAAACAAACATTTTAGTCATGTTTTTGATGTCGCTGGACAATCATGGTATATCCACTTATCTGTTAATAAAGGGTATTTAAACCAGCAACAACATCAAGATTTCTTACAATTTTTCTTATTACTCGTCATTATTAGTATTACCATAATTGCTTCACTTTTATTAATGAATAACAGGCAATTACGATTAAATAATTTAGTTGAGGAACGTACCAACTCTCTAAACATGGCAATGCAAGAAGCGAAGTATGCCAATAAAGCTAAAAGCCAGTTTCTCGCTAATATGAGTCATGAAATAAGAACACCAATGAACTCTGTACTTGGCTTTGCGCAACTAGCAAAAGTGTCGAATGATTTAGATGAAATAAAGTCTTATCTGCAACATATAGATATTTCTTCAGATCTACTATTACATATAGTGAATAATATTCTTGATATATCAAAGATTGAGTCGGAGAAGCTTTTTCTTACCAATGAAGAGTTTGATCTACACACAGTACTCCACCGGATATATAGTTTATTTGAAGTAGAAGCCAGTAATAAAAACCTCACTTGGCATTTAAACGATAATATCCCAGCGGCTATATTTTTTCTTGGCGATCAAACTAGAATAGAACAAATTCTAATGAATTTGTGTGGCAATGCGATGAAATTCACCCAATCTGGTGGAGTTTCCCTCACAGCAGACTTGCTTAAAGTAACTGAAAATAAAGCCCACATCTCATTAAAGGTAACGGATACTGGAATTGGCATAGCCAAGGATCGTATTGATAAACTATTTAAACCCTTCACTCAAGCAGACGATTCAACCTCACGTGATTTTGGTGGCACGGGTTTAGGTTTAACGATTGCCAAAAAACTTAGCCAACTAATGGCTGGGGATATCACGATAGATAGTATTGAGGGTATGGGTACTACCTTTAAGTTTTCCTGCTGGCTCCCCTTAACTCAGACTATACCAAAAGTTGTTGAGCGAGAGAGTGACGCATTTCAACGTTTATCCAAACAACAAGAACAGAATAAAGCCGATAATTTTGAAGCCGAAGTTACAGCGAATGCCTGTATGGATGACCTTACAAAACTAAGAATATTAGTTGCTGAAGATAATCGTATTAATCAAAAACTCATTAAAACTGTGCTCACCAAATTGGGCATTGCCCCTGTCATTGTAGAAAATGGCCAATTGGCAATAGACCACTTGCAAAAAGAGCCTATCGATATAATCTTAATGGATTGTCAAATGCCTGTGTTAGATGGTTATCAAGCTACAGAACAAATTCGGGCAATGTCTGAGTTTGCTGACCTACCTATTATTGCCTTAACCGCTGATGTTGATACTCGTAGCAAAGAAAGAGCAATGTCATTAGGTTTTACTAAACATCTCGCTAAACCCATTAACATCGAACAATTAACCAGCTGTTTACTTGAAATTACGACATTAGCTAATTTAAAAAAACTCACTCTTTAATCTGGCTTCACTTAATGTGACAAACCTTACATGTAAGCTGTTACTCAGCACTTGTTAAGACAAAGCCGCTTAAGTTATTTAACCTGAACCATAGATAAGCAGCATTTGCTCAATATTCCTTTTACCCAATTTTCAGCGTTAAAACGTTTATAAATAACCTGTTATTCATAAACGTTTTGCCTTGATAATCGAATAAATTGAAACATTGAGAGAGTATATCGCTATTTAACCCGGTAACTTTTATTTTTAATAACTGTAAGCTGTTGTTTTTAATTCAATACCAAGTGCTCATTATCCAGAATTCAGATTATTTAAATGGCTTTATTTTTCAATCATGCCTGAAAATTCTTTTAAGCATCTTGGCGAATAAGGTAATCAAAAGCACCCAAGGCCGCATTTGCACCGCTCCCCATAGCGATAATGATTTGTTTATAAGGATTGTTAGTGACATCACCTGCAGAAAATACGCCTGCAATAGATGTTTCACCTCGACTTCCAGCAATAATTTCTCCACGATTAGTTAGCTCAATATCACCTTGTAAAAACTCACTATTTGGCATCAAACCTATTTGTACAAATATACCCGCTAAGGTTACCTCATGACTGTCACCACTTGCTCTATCCGTGTAATTCAAACTCGTGACACGTTTACCATCACCAATGACTTCAGTAGTTTGTGCATTGGTTATAATTGTCACATTAGCTAGAGAGTTCGCTTTTCGCACTAATACTTCATCAGCACGTAAAGTGTCAGCAAATTCTAAAACAGTCACATGTTCAACAATACCTGCTAAATCAATAGCGGCTTCAATACCTGAATTACCACCGCCAATAACCGCCACAGGCTTGCCTTTAAACAACGGTCCATCACAATGAGGACAATAAGCGACACCTTTACCACGATATTCATTTTCGCCTGGTACGTTCATTTCTCGCCAGCGAGCACCTGTTGCTAGTACTACCGCTTTACTCTGCAGTACCGCGCCGTTTTCTAAACTTACCTCAACTAAGCCTGTTGTTTCATTACGCTTTACTTGCTTAGCTTTATTACTGTTCATGATATCAACATCGTAATCACGAACATGTTCTTCTAAACTAGCAACAAGTTTTGGTCCTTGGGTCGCCTTCACCGAAATAAAGTTTTCAATCGCCATAGTATCGCTCACTTGTCCACCAAATTTGTCCGCGACTAGTCCCGTATTAATGCCTTTTCTCGCGGCATAAATTGCCGCTGCAGCACCGGCAGGACCGCCACCTACCACTAAAAAGTCGTAAGCTTCTTTATTTTCAAGAGCTTTAGCTTGACGAGCACCTGCATTTTTATCCACTTTATTTAAAATGTCGGTTAACGAGACTCGACCTTGGCTAAATGATTCTCCATTGAGGTAAACACTAGGCACCGCCATAACATCACGATCAAACACTTCAGTTTGAAATAACGCACCATCAATCATGGTATTTTTAATTTGCGGATTAATCGCCGCCATCATGTTTAGCGCTTGCACAACATCAGGACAGTTTTGACAACTTAGTGATATATATGTCTCAAACTCAAATTCACCAACAAGATTACGTACTTGCTCAATTTGGCTAGCTTCCAACTTTAATGGATGAGAGCCACTGTGTAAAAGTGCCATTACTAGTGAGGTAAACTCATGACCCATAGGTAAACCGGCAAAGCGTATTTCGCTGCCCGTTTCAACAGAGCGCACTAACATTGACGGCACACGCTCATTAGCAGCTTGTTTGGCCTCATTACCATCAATAGCCGTAACAAGTGGAGATAATTCTACAATTTGGCTCACTAATTGGTTAAGTTCTTTTGCCTTAGGACTTTCATCAGTAAAAGTGATTAGCTCGACTGGTGTTTTTAAGTTTTCTAAATAGCTTTTTAACTGCGCTTGTAAATTTGTGTCTAACATAATGACCTCTGTTGAAAATTGATGAAAAGGAAAAGCTTTCATCTGAAAAGTAATAAGGAAAAGGAGCTTTGATTTGACCGAAGTTTGAATTTAGCTTTGAATTTAGCTTTGAATTAAATGGTACTTACTCGAGGCGCAAAGCATGAGCATAGCTTGCCTATGTGATTGCTGAGCAACAAAGAGTAAGTATAATTTAAACTAAGCTAATGAAAACTTAACGAATCCTAACTTAGATTTTTCCGACTAAGTCTAGTGAAGGAGCTAGGGTCTCTGCACCTGGTTGCCATGCTGCAGGACAAACTTCACCATCATGCTCTGCCACATATTGAGCCGCTTTAACTTTACGAAGTAATTCAGATGCGCTACGGCCTATACCGAGGTCATGTACTTCAGCAATTTTGATTTCACCTTCAGGGTTAATCACAAACGTACCACGAAGTGCTAAACCTTCTTCTTCAATCATGACACCAAAATTACGCGTAATTGCACCTGTTGGATCACCAATCATAGGGTAGGTAATCTTGTTAATGGTATCTGAAGCGTCGTGCCAAGCTTTATGAGTAAAATGCGTATCGGTAGATACTGAGTACACTTCAACACCCATTTTTTGTAACTCAGCATAATGGTCAGCCATGTCACCTAATTCAGTTGGGCAAACAAAAGTAAAATCAGCTGGGTAAAAGAAAACTACTGACCATTTATCAGCAAGGTCTTGTTCGCTTAATTCAACAAATTCACCATTGTGAAAAGCTGTAGCGTTAAAAGGCAATAATTTAGTATTGATAATTGATTGATTTGAAGGTAATTGGTTCATGATGAACTCCCATTTAGTTAAGTAGATTAAGTAATTTTTGAAGCATTATTCTTATAAGGTCTTTCTTATAAAAAGTATCTCTTTGTTTAAGATGGGATAATAATAGCGGCGGGAGCTTAATTAATATAATCGATAGTAATTATTGATTTGATAGGCAAAAACTATCAATAGAATATTCAATAGATAATTTAACTGCCGGTATAGTTAACTCGGAATTTGCTGTAAATATCATCTTCGAAATTTCTGCTCAAAGATGCATTGCTTTTTCCAAGCTGGCTCCCCGATTAAGACACTGCGGGGTGACGTATCTGAGACATGTGCATAGGAACGTAATTTAATGATTCTGGATTATTTTCTCGATCACAATGTAGTCACCACCTATCTTTCATCTGATGCATTACTAGGTTTGGAGTTTTCCCTGTTTAGCGTCACAGTGTCGACCTGATCCAAAAGAGCGTTACACACATCTATTGATCAGTTCCCCCTTTTTGAACTCCCTGATTGTTTACTTGGGTTAAGCGCTATTAGTCTTGATTACTATATTTATTGTGAACCAAGGTGACCAAATAAGACTTTTAATGAAAGAGCTGATTCTGGTGTGGTTGAAATGAAACTACTGTAATTATTACCTTAATAAAGCATCTGAATAATTTATCCTAAAGCACTGTAAGATGTAAAAATGCATGTTAATACCAATTCCATTAAGTTTGTGATCTTGTTGTGCGAAGGAAAAATAAATCAAGGTAAGGCGCTCGATTGAGCAATAGCTGGCTATTGGAATTAAGAGCAACGAATTCTTGGGTTATTTTAACCAGCACAAGTGGGCAATAATTTAATGGAATAGGTATAAATATTTTGATTTTGAAGAGAAATCACCTTGTATTGATGAGCATACTTTTGTGATATATACTCGTTCTAAATTCAAGGAGGATTTTTTATGCGTAAATATATTCATATTCTATTCGCTTCACTCTTAGCCATAATAATCCCTGGCTGTATAAGTCAATCCGTTACTCAATCACCTGAAAAATAGGCTGTCTCTCTTCGTAATGCAATAAACACAAACGACTTTGCTTTACTGGCTAACTCTATTCCCTTGCCCCTAATTCTTAGTAAGCAATACTGGGAAGTCCACCCTTTATTCAAAAGTTAAGGGTCGCTGACATTAGAAGTAAAATGCCACCTCGCTATGGCTCTTCTTAATGGAAATGTTGAGCTAATTGATTTAGGTTTGTCCACCTATTACCTTTGAACTTATTTTCCCTTAAGCCAACCAAAACACTATGAACCTAAAATAACTAGATTTACCTTGTTCAATTCTGACTGGCAATTTATTATCTTTATTCAAATAGTCAGTGAGTTGTGATGAGTTGTGATGTCTAAACCGCAAATACTGGTTGTCGATGACAGCCCTGAGATTCGTTTAAGTGCAGCCTTTATTTTAGAAGATCAGGGGTTTGTGGTTTTAGAAGCAGAAAATCATCATTATGCCCAAACAATGTTAGCCGACAATTGCGTCGACTTGATATTACTGGATATGAACTTTTCCTTAGATACCACCTCCGGTGAAGAAGGCCTGCGCTTTTTAACCTGGTTAAGTAAATCAGATTTTGTCATCCCCGTTATCGCTATGACAGGTTGGTCTAATGTTGATCTAGCGGTCAATGCCATGCGTCTGGGTGCTTGTGATTTTGTTGAAAAACCTTGGAATAATCAAAGATTGATTCAAATTATTCGTCAACAGCTGAAGTTAGCTGGTCTAGAAGTGCAAAACCAAAAACTTAAACAGCAGTTGGAATCGGTTACCGAGCCGGACTTTACTTGGCACTCTGCTGCAATGGAGAAATTATTAGGTCAAATCGATTCCGTAGCAGCAACCGAAGCTAGTATTTTGTTGTCGGGTGATAATGGCACCGGAAAAAGTCATTTAGCTCAACGTATCCATCAACAATCTGAGCGTGCCTCCAATGCTTTTATCTCTGTTAATATGGGTGCGATTTCAGAATCCTTATTTGAAAGCGAAATGTTTGGTCATAAAAAAGGTGCTTTTACCGACGCAAAAGAAAATCGCATTGGTCGATTTGAACTAGCCAAACATAGCACTTTGTTTTTAGATGAAATAGCTAATATCCCTCACTCGCAGCAAGCTAAGTTACTTCGTGTGTTAGAGTCTGGCGAATACGAAGTATTAGGCTCAAGCCAAACTCAACAGACAAATAGTCGGGTTATTAGTGCAACTAATGGCGATATTGCTCAATTGATAGCTGATGGTGCTTTTCGGGAGGACCTATATTTTCGCCTGAATACCATAGAACTTAGAGTGCCATCATTGCAAGAAAGACTTCAAGATATAGTTCCCCTGGCAAAGCACTTTATTGCCCTGCATAGTAAAAAATACAAACGCGAGGAATTAAGTCTAACATCCGGTGCAATACAAGCGTTAGAAGCCTATCACTGGCCGGGTAATGTTCGTGAAATGAGTCACTTAATGGAGCGTGCTGTTTTATTGGCTCAAAGCAGTAGCCTTGAACAAGAAGATTTATATCTTTCTAACCTTAAACAGAATAATAGCTTGCCAATGATGACATTGGATCAAGCCGAGCAAATACTGATCGAACAAGCGCTTGTGTTAAGTCATAACAATGTAGCTAAAGCAGGAATATTACTGGGGCTGACTAAATCAACTATGTATCGCCGAATAGAAAAATATGGCATCCAAACGCATTATTGATGTTACTAGTTGATCAAAAAAGAGTCGAAGATCATGAACCTATTTGCCTTTAAATCTTTAGAGCAGTTATTAAAAACTTGTTTTATTGTGACCAGTTTTGTCGTGGTCGGTTTGTGGGTAGTGATCGGGCTCATCCAACATTGGACTGTGATGAATATTGCCTTAACAAGCTCTGGTTTGGCATTCATCATAGGGTTATACTTTTCTTATAGTTATAAAAGAACCCTCATTGCCTTTAAACGCGCCAGCATGCACCTTGAAGCGGTACACAATGATGACTACTGCCAATATGCAAAACCTGCATTTAGCGCAGGAAAAGTCATCGAGTTTCATCAAAATCTTGACAAATTAAGTACTCATTTGCAATTACTTAAGTCACGATACGATCAAAACATTTTTCTGGTTTATCGATTAATAGAGCAACTCGACAGCCCTATCTTAGTCTTTGACCAACATCCTCAACTGACTTATGCCAATAGCGCCTTTAATGAATTGTTTCCCCAGCCTTGGCAAATTTTCAGACATTCCTCTCCTGAGTTATTAGGGCTTGAGTTTGTTGGCAATAATTGGCGTTTTAAAGAACAGCAGCGCGATTGTAAATGGCAAATTCGCCACAGTGAATTTATCGAACAGGGTCAATCTCACCAACTAATGATTTTTGTTAATATTGAGTCGGCATTGAGACAAAGCCAGATTGATGCCTGGCAGCAGCTTATTCGAGTGCTAGGCCATGAAATTCATAATTCATTAACTCCGGTATCTGCATTAGCTCAGGGGCTAAGTGTAAAAGCTCTGGGGGATAGAGAAAAGCAAGCTTTAGCCGTGATCACCGAACGATGCCAACATCTACAAGATTTTGTTAGTCGATATGCCTCTATTACCAAACCATTTCACTTAAACTGCCAGATGTTATCCGTCGCTAATATAGCCAAACGTATTCAAGGTCTACTCAAAGATATTCAGTTGCAACTAGAAATCAAAACGGACACTATTTGGGCCGACCCTACATTTATTGAGCAAGTATTGTTAAATGTTATTAACAATGCCAGTGAAGCATCAAAGTCTGGAGAAACAATAAAGCTGATCTTTAGTGAAAATGCAACTAGCTCGTTGATAGAGGTTATCGACAATGGCCATGGTTTTGCGAATTTGGATAACCTCTTTGTTCCTTTGTATTCAACCAAACAAAATGGTCAAGGCATAGGACTGAGTTTTTGTCGAAATATCATTGAACATCACAAAGGCATCATTGACCTAGTTAATAATACTAATACTCAGGGTGTTACGGTATCAATATCCCTACCTTTAAAAACGCCTAAAAATTCCTAGTATTTACACAGCACCTTATAAATAAACACTATTGTCCTATCTATTTAGATTACTTTGCTGTCTCACGCAGGGCAACTTTGTAGCAGCTAGCTATCAGCTGTTGTTTCATTTTGAGTCGCAATAGTTCACCAGCGAACTTTTTTCATACTATTTCTCGCAAAAAAACAATTAAGCCACTGAATATTAATGTAAATATATATTGGTATAAAACCTGCTCTAACCACAAGCAGTATCAATAAAGTATTTTGTTAAGGCGTTTCCTAAATGGATGTAAAAAAAAGTAAAGCTAAGCCAAAAATTTTCAAATCAATATCGATGGTTGGTGGTTTGGCTTTATGCTTGCTTGCAGGTCTTACTTGGTATATCAGCATTAATGCCAGCGCTACTACAGTTAAACGTAACGACATGCTTTTTGGCACAGTAAAAAAAGGTGACTTACAGGTAGAAATTGAAGGTTATGGGACACTAAGATCAGATCGACAGCTACTGATAACCTCATTAACCCGTGCAACGGTTCAAGAAATTGTGCTCAAACCCGGCGCTTTGGTCACCCCACAGAGTATCATTGTGCAACTTGCTAACCCTGAATTACAACAACTAGTCGATAACGCAGGGCAAGAACTATCACAACAAAAAGCCAATTTACGCCAGTTAAAATTAAATCAACAACGCGAACTCCTTAATGAAACAGCAAGTTTTGCAGAAATAGAAGCTACCTATGAAACAACCAAGGTAAGGCTAGAGGCACAAAGTGGCTTGGTCAAACTGGGCATAGTGTCTGCACTGGACTATAAAGAAAGCCTTGTTCATGAAGCACAGCTTAAAAAGCGTTTACGCATTCACCAACAACGAACCGAAGCACTTAAATTAGTGAATCAGGAAGCCATTAACATTCAACTAGAACAAATTAAACAACAACAGGGGCAATTAGATATTGCTCAAAATCGTCTTGACGGCCTGTCTGTAAAAGCCGGTTTTAGTGGTGTATTACAACGCTTATCTGTTGAATTAGGTCAAAGTCTAGCTCTAGGGCAGGAAATTGCACTTATAGGTAGCGTTCAAGACTTAATTGCTTTGGTAAGAGTGCCACAAAGCAAAGCGCAACAAATATTTATTGGCCAAAAGGCTATTGTTGATACGCGCCGAGACAAAATTATTGGTAGTGTTTCTCGCATTGACCCTGTGGTAGTCGAAAATACCGTTGAAGTCGAAATAGCTTTACCTAATAAACTACCTAACAGTGTTCGTCCACAACTAAGCGTTGATGCCGTGATAATTACCGAGACTTTAACCGGCATTACTTATATGGAGCGGCCGGTTAATGCCAAAGCTAATTCAAACACTCGCTTATTTCGACTTGATGAATCACATGATAACGCAAGGAGAATCGATATTGAACTTGGTAAAAAAGTGGGTAGTTATATCGAAATTATTGCAGGTGGTAAGGTTAATGACACGTTTATTATTTCTGACTTATCATCAATGAAAAACGTAGAACTTACTATAGAGAATTTTTAGGGGCTAACTCGCAGCTGATGTTAATTGCAAAGCGTTATAAAAAACATTGACTACAACAATAAATTATCAAGAACTTAAGGAAACACATATGACAGACATAAAGATTGAAATGAACAATATTAGTAAAGTTTTTGAAACCGATACTATTGAGACTCATGCGTTAAGAGATATAAATATTGTTATTCGTGCTGGCGAATATGTCTCTATCGCTGGCCCCTCTGGCTGCGGTAAGTCTACCATGCTATCTTTACTGGGTTTATTAGATATGCCAAGTTCAGGCTCTTATAAAATAGAAGGGCTTGATGTTAGTAATCTTTCTCTTGATGAAGCAGCTCATATTCGTAATGAAAAAATCGGTTTTGTTTTCCAATCTTTTAACCTCATTGATGAGCTTTCAGTCTTTGATAACGTGGCACTCCCTTTACAATATAAAAAGCAGGTACCTGCAGATGATTTTATTAAAGACAGAGTCAAAGCCTGTTTGAAAATGGTAGAAATGGGTCATAGAGCCGATCATAAACCTAACCAATTGTCTGGTGGACAGCAACAACGGGTTGCTATTGCTCGTGCTTTAGTGGCTGATCCAGCGATATTATTAGTCGATGAGCCAACCGGTAACCTCGATTCTAAAAGTGGCGACACCGTTATGGCCGTATTAGCCGAACTCAATAACAACGGCACCACCATTTGTATGGTAACCCATGATGCGCGTTATGCCGATATGACCAAAATTCAACTTAGCTTGCTTGATGGCCAAATAGTGAAAAACAAGCCATTAAAGGTGGCGGTATGAACCAATTAATTCGTCAATATAAACAGGCTTGGGCCAGCCTAAAAAAGAAACCTGGTTTCGTAGTAACGGTATTAATGACCATGGGGATTACTTTAGGCGCCTTGTTATGTACTATTACCCTAAACTATTTGTTACTGGTTGAGCCTTTACCTTACCCAGAGCAAGAGCGACTTTTTGTTGCTGAACATGCACTTATCGGTGCAAAAAAGGAAACTAAAGCTGTTCATTATACCTATCCTGGATTAGTGCACTTATACAAGAGTAAGGAAGCGTTTAAACAAGCCGCAATAATGATGTATGGCCAGGATGTTATCACTTCTCATCATAACCAACCGCTTGTTAATACTGCCTATGTCACACCTGAGTTACATCAAATATTGGCATCTCCCCTTGCCTTAGGCCGGACGTTTGAAGCCAGTGAAGCCTTAGATACCAACAACCCTGTGGCTATGCTCAGTTATCATACTTGGCAGCAAGAATTTAACGGCAGTGACGATATTATTGAACAAAAAATTACTATCCGTGGTGCTAGCTATCGCGTTGTGGGAGTATTGGCTGAAAATTTTGTTGAACCTGAGCTTGCTGAAATAGGACGAAAAACGCAAGTTTGGTTGCCGTGGGACTTCAATCAGGCAGGAGAATGGCAGAGACAGGCCTTTGATAACATAAATGGTGACCTTAAATTTATTGGCCTATTGAAACAGGGAGTTAGCCAAAGCCAGGCACAGCAGTTGTTAACCCCATTTGTGAATAATCGTTGGCAAGAAGGGCTGCCTGGAGATGATGATTTTTTTAAGGGCTGGACAATCAAGATACATGTGCGTTCGGTTAAAACCGTTATCCTTGGTGAGAGTGAGTATATTGCAGTCATGTTGTTGGCCGGAGTGATGGGCTTGGTATTGATTGCTTGTGCCAATATATCTAATTTATTTATGTCGCGTACCGCAGAAAAACAACGTCAACTAGCGATTCAAGCGGCGATTGGTGCCACTAAAAAGCATTTATTTAAAGGGATATTTGCTGAAACCAGTTTGTTGATGTTTATGTCAATTATACTGGCCTTGGTACTTGCTAAGACCGGGTTTTATATAATGCAGCAATATCTAGCTGCAGTATTGCCTAGAGTTAATGAGCTATCTCTTAACCCAATAACCTTTGCCAGTGCGGTTCTGGTCACCATTATTTTTGCCTTATTTTTCGCTAAATTAAGCACCCAGATGATTAATTACCGCGCGCTAAATACTACTTTACAAAGCAGTGGTAAAGGTAGTGGATTACAAGTATCTAAAAAGACCTATCAAATATTAATTGCCAGCCAAGTAGCGTTAGCAACCGTTTTAGTCTTTGCCAACGTTAGTTTACTTAAAGATGCAATGAAAACTATCAATGCTCCGATAGGCTTTACCACCAAAAATATCTCCACCTTGGTTTTGAACTTTTCATCTGTTAGTGCTCCTACCCATAAAGACTCGTTATCTCTAATAGCTGAAATTATGGAAAAACTGGAAGCATTACCGCAAGTTGAGTCTATTAGTCAATCTAGCTCTCCACTAGAAAACTTTGATACCAGAGCATTGACCAATACAGATAATAATGAACATTTCACCCCATATTGGAAGAGGGTTGACCATAGATATTTTACTATGGTTGGTCAGCAAATATTACAAGGTAATAATTTCACTATGGCAGATAGTCAAGACAACGCTAAGGTAATTATTGTTAATCAGGAATTTGCTAAACAATTAAAAGCAGATGGCGATGTTCTGGGTATGAATTTATCAACCGGACTACCTGATCCATTTAACATAGTCGGTATTGTTAAAGATATTACTATTCCAGGCGATAGTGCAACAGATATAGATAGTTCAACTTTAGAGATAGGTGTACCGCGCGTCTATGTTCCTAACTGGCTTAATGGACAAAGTTTTATGCTTAAACTCAAATTAGGCCAATCAGTTAGTCGCGAGCAACTGGGCAAGCTGTTAGCTGAGGTTGACTCGAGATATTCAGTTTTTAGTTTCACTGCTGCATCTGATATTTTGACTAAAACCCTGTTTGCAGAAATAACCACTGCGGTCACTACTGCGGTGCTAGCGAGTTTGGTATTCTTATTGGCTGGCATAGGTTTATACGGGATTTTAAGTTACGGTACTCAGCTTAGACGTTTTGAAATAGGCGCCCGTATGGCAATAGGTGCGACACACAAGCACCTAATTACTATGGTAATTGCTGATAATGCTAAAGCGGTATTCGTTGGCTTTATTGGTAGTATTGTACTGTTTGCACTTGCTTATATAAGCTTGGGTGAATACATTCAACCATTCCTTGCTTGGCAAGTTTTACCTATGGTGGTCGCAACGCTGCTATTAATTATTTTAGTGACGTTGTTTGCTTGTTATTGGCCATTACGACAATACATCAATAAGGCTGCAATATTTAGTTTACGTGGTAGTGATTAATATTCAAGCACGCCGAGTAAGGTGATAATCAACATTAAAGGTGGGGCTTACCCACCTTTTCATTTACTTTATATTCCAATAAATACAAATCTACCGTTTTATCGTAAACTATGAAAAAAGAATCCCATATTAGGCACATTTTCTAGTAAATTAGCTAAATTTAAGGGTTTTAATGACCAACCCCATCATTAACATAAGACAGCTCGATAAAATATTCAGCACCGATGACATGTTGACCCACGCCCTACAAGGCATAAACCTTGAAATTCAGCAAGGCGAATACCTTTCAATTTCAGGACCATCTGGGTGTGGGAAATCGACCTTATTATCTATTATGGGGCTATTGGATTTCCCAAGTTCAGGTAAGTTTTTTTTCGAAGGTGTCGATGTCACTAAACTCAGTTTGCAACAAAGTGCTGCTATCAGAAATACAAAAATGGGCTTTATTTTCCAGCAATTTAATCTCATTGATGAGTTGAGTGTCTATGACAATATTGCTCAGCCCTTACGCTACGCTAAAAAAGTACCTAGTAATAAATACATAAAGGAACGAGTGAGCTATTGTTTAGATGTTGTTAACATGACTTCAAAGACTAACCATAGACCAACACAACTCTCCGGTGGCCAGCAACAACGTATTGCCATTGCTCGCGCCTTGGTTGCAGAGCCATCTGTTTTGTTAGTGGATGAACCAACCGGTAATTTAGACTCAAAAAATAGTGACCAAATCATGGCAACTTTGGAAGCGTTAAATAACCAAGGAACTACCCTTTGCGTGGTTACCCACGACATACGTTATGCTGAAATGGCAAAACGTAAAGTCTATTTACTTGATGGTCAAATATTAGGTCAAACTCGCCTAGAGCATCATAGTATGTTCTGAATATCTGGGTTACTAAGTAGCCAATTACCTATAGTTCTTAGTGCTAAACAGAGAGTTTTACATATCTTGGTACAGAAACACTACATAAAATCCATCTCGGTTTGTGCCCCATAATGCCATAGACGTAATAATTTATGCCCACTAAAAACAATCGTTGAAAATGAAATGATCTGCGATTTGTTACAGGCTAGAAAAATCAGATAGTGTTTAACTTGAGTCAGTAAATTCGGCTTTTAGCTAATTAATCTGAATTCAGGTTAATTATATCAACAAGAGACTTGAGCTAATAAATTCTTAATTTTTCTTAAAATAGCTACCCATAAAGTTAATGCCTTGAACTTGCTTGTTAGCAATATCATAGGAAGCGACTTTTCCTCCTGCATTCATTGCGACAAATTCAACCCTCATAGTATCTGGCTTTCTAAAAGCAGTAGCGGTAGATTTTTGTTCACCTAAGCTAAATTTGAACTGACCTGAGTTATCAAGCTCTACCTCTAGCGTCCCCCATAAGTCATTATGATAAATACCTGCATATGTTTGTTTTTCAAGGCTGAGCTCCATAACTCTAGCAGCTGCTATTTTTTCATCTCTTTCGCGCCACAATTTGAACTTAGCCTTAATTTCAGGCCAACTTTTCTGCATCGCAAGAATATGGCCATCGGCCTTTTTATTAGCGTCACCTTTATTAAGTAAAATGCTATAGGCTATATCAGCAATGGCATTAGTAAGGTCGGCACTGATGTAATTTTCATTATTAAGCACAATCAAACCGATATTTTGTTCCAGTATGAAAGAGCTATGAGTATGTGTGCCCGCCACACCACCAAAGTGATGGAGCATATTTTCACCCTTATAAGGCCCCATGTGCCAACCCCAAGCGTAACCCGTACGTTTAAAATCAAAAAATGTTTCTTCATGTACGGCCAATTGCTGCTGGGATTTCTTAATTACTGCTGCGGGAAATACCTGTTTACCATCAAACTTGCCTTCATTTAATTGCGCAATTAAAAATCGCGCCAAATCAGTTGCCGTTGCAATTGTGCCGCCACCAGCATGCATGGTGATATCGCTTTTTTCAAAAGCTAATATTTCTCTCGGGTCTTCCCCCCTTAAACCATAAGGTCTTGCTACTTCAATGCTTTTTTTAGCCGCATCGCTCATATAGGATGACGAACGTGTCATTTTAAGTGGTTTGTAAACGAGCTCTGACAAGGTTTTCTGCCAATCTTGTTGATAGAAATCATCAACCCATACGCTGGCAATATTAAAACCGATATTGGTATATTCAAACTTGCCAAGGGGGTTTGTTTCATTATTGCCAGAGGCGCTAATTAATTTATGCCGCTGGGCACTATCATGGCTACCAGTGTAAGCGAAGGTGTCTCGAAGAAACGCATTGTCAATGCCTGATGTATTAGATAACAGGTGCTTTAATTGAATTTTATCGGCATTAACAATTGACTCAAACGTTAACTCCGGAAACATCTGAGTCATTGAGCTGCTATCTTTAATATCGCCCTTGTGTTCCATTAAAAGTGTCGATAGCGAAAATATCGGCTTAGTAATAGAAGCAATATAAAATGCCGTTTTTTCTGTTACCTTTTTCTTGGCTTTAATATCAGAATAACCAAAATAACCTTGGTAAATAATATTATCGCCTTTAACAATAGCGATTGCCGTGCCAGAGGGTAAGCCAATTTCTTTTTTTGCGGCATTAACATACCTATCAATCGCCGAAAAATCTTCCGTTGCATAAACTACATTGGCTAACAGTGCAGCAGGCAATATCAATGCCATTAATTTCAATTTTATTTGCATGTTTACTTTCATATTTACTTGCATATTATTCCCTTAAGTTTTTATACCTTTGATTAAAATTATCGAAAATTCCGTTTTCACTACTAAATACATGTAAATGTTCGGTGTCATGTAATATTTGTTGGGCCTTTTCAATGTTTCCCATTGAAATAACCTCTTTTATATCTGTTAAAACTAACTCATAAAGCAACTGGTTATAGAGCATTAGTGTCATCAAAGCGCTTTTACTGCGAAAAGCTTGGATAACATCATTGGTGTCCAAGGTTAACAGGGCATTCAACATTTCCTTGCCGTCCGAGCAAAGCTGCAATTGAACATCTCCAGTTTTGTCATAAACTTGCTTACCATTTTGGCGAAGTACAACAATAACGCCTGGCATATCAACTTCTTCATACACTTTAATTCGAACTTCAACACCTCGGCCTGCGGCTGCTATCAATGGCTCTCTAAGAAAATTGATAAGTTGAGGTTCGATATTAGCAAGGATGACACGCTGAGCATTGTCAATCATATGAACGGCTTGCTCTTTAACTTGGCCTGCATTTTTTATTTGGTAAACCTGCTCGTCATCTTGATGTTCAGGCAAACGGGTAAGCGCATGTGTTAACGCGTCCATGTTCAAGTTGAATTTTTTTGTTTCACTAGTAATAAGCTGTCGCCACGGTACAGCGATACATTGCTTACTTGTGCCACTAGATTGCTCAACAGCTCCTTTTTGAGCCAATCTTTCTATAGCCTTGTATACATTGGCTACCGCTTTCCCAATAGCTTTAGCTACAGCGTAGCCGGTGTGCGCCCCTTCGGTTAATAAATAGAGATAAACTTCACTTTCAAGTTGAGTGAAGCCAATTTTCATTAGAATTTCATCAGGCTTTTGATCTGGAAACATAGTAGAACATCATAGTAGTATTCAATAATACTACTATGATTAATAATTTTTGATATGACAAGAACTTTTGAAAATTAAGTTTTTTACTTAAACATCAAGCACTCATTATCCAGAATTCAGGTTAGTTATACAGTCGCTCTTCATTTAAAAAACCTACGAAATAATTTCGCCAAGTGATTTTCTAACACTCGCTACAATTGCTCTTACACACTGCATGCGTGAATAGTTTGGCCTGATGACTAATGATATGCCACGGATCGGGGCAGGAGCTTGAAACTTGCCATAATGAATTGTATCGCTGGCTAAATTTCCCTGCGCAGCTAATGCCGGTAACAAAGTGATACCCATACCGCTAGCGACCATATGACGAAGCGTTTCTAAGCTGGTTGCTTGAAAGCTATTATCTTCCTTTGCACCAGCAGCAAAACAATAACCCATAGCTTGATCTTTAAGACAATGCCCATCAGCCAAGGTCAGAATCTTCTCATTATGTAAATCAGCAAGAGACAAGGACTTTTTATTAGCTAAGCGGTGGTCTTTAGGCGTTGCTAACATCAGAGGTTCGTCAAATAATTGATATGACTCAAACTTTTCCATTTCATCAAGGTACGGCAAAATCAATACATCTAATTTGCCTTCATCTAATTGTTGCAACAATACCTTAGTTTGATTTTCATGAAGAAAAAAATTGATATTAGGTAAAGTTGAATTTAAGTCCGCCATAATATGTGGCAATAAATAGGGCGCTAAGGTAGGGATTAAACCGAGATGTAAATCGCCAGCAAATGGGTCAAGTAAGGCTTTTGCGCAAGACTCAAACTGCCCTGCGGCTTGCAATACTTTACGTGCTTCCTGCACTAGCTTCTCACCTGCAGGTGTTAACATAACATTACGACGATGACGTTCAACAAGTTGCAAGCCGAGCTGCTCTTCTAATTTCATCAGTTGACCACTTAAGGTCGGCTGGCTAACAAAACATGCTTGTGCTGCTTTACCAAAGTGCTTGTGTTTATCTATCGCCGTTAAATATTCCAAATCACGCAACTTAATCATAGCTATTACCTATCAATTTTATAAAAAATAGAGTCTCAAGCTATGGTATTACGATCAGCAAATGAAAGCGATATTAAACCTTACTTATTCTAATAACCACAATGAGAGTTTTTTAACTTGTCGATACTGAACCGCAGTTAAGCTGCTGCCATTAACATATTGCCCCACTAAATTCGCTTCATTGGTACGTGACATATCAAAATCTAACTCACACGGTACAGTATAATCAAAGTGTTCATTTTCAAGAGTAATTTCAAACGTCAAATTAGAAATTAACTTATTAATAGGTAAGGAGTATTCACCACTATCGGCTGTATCCCAGGTTTCATTTTCGTTATCCCATTCTGTACTAAGATCATCTTCATAAGTTTTACACCTAAGGTGGCCATGAACTTTAATCAGTTTATTAAGAACTAACGGTGACCAAGTTACTGCGACCTTATCACCTTGGCTAAAGACTGTATTTTCACTGGGAGAATTAATGTTATAGGGCTCAGGCATAATAACCGTGGAAGTAATTTGGCTACCGTCATGGCGATCAAAGATTAACGTATATGTACCACCTTGGCCTTGATTTGCAATACTGGCGGTATAGTCGATTTCTACAATGTTATCGTCCTTATTAAGAACAACTGACTCGCCCAAGTAGGTCACGGTTAGTTTATCGCCATTAACCAACTCCACTGGTTGACCCAACATATCTTCTTTATGAAGGTTGACCTTGATATACGTAGACGAATTTCCTTTTGCAGTAAATTCAGCCAAAAGAAAAAGGTCTTCACTGGCAATATCATCAGAATCTTCACTTATTAAGTCACAACTCGCCAAAGAGGTCAGCGCTATTAATAAAATGCATGCCCGGAAAAAGAAATTTGGCTGATCTGCGAGGCTAAATAAACTTACTTTACTAAAATGTTGATGTTTATCTATGGCTGTTAAAAATATTAAATCACACAGTTTAATCATACCCAAAACCTATTAATTAATAAGAAGAAAATTGGTCGGCTATGATAATAGGTCCACACAACGAAAGCGAGTTACATCTTACTTTTAAGAGTCAATATCGCTCATTTTTAATGAGTTATAAACTAACCAACTGCTAACCAAATGCCCACAGTAATCATTAAGCTACCGGCAATACGGTTCATCCATTTGATGTTATTCCCGCGACTTAAAAATATCCGCAAACTTTTCCCTCCTGTTGCATAAGCCATCATACTGGTAAATTCTGTTAACATAATTACGCCCAACAGCACCATCAGCTGCGGTGCTACTTCACGATCAACACTAATAAAAGGTGGCAATAAAGAGATCATAAATGCCCACCCCTTAGGGTTAGCAATAGCAGTCACTACTCCTTGAGAGAATAACGCTTGGCGACTAACATTACTTAACTCACCTTCCCCAATTGACATTTTACCTTTTGACCGCCACATATTTATACCTATATAAGCCAAATAAGCGCCACCAAGCCACTTCAGCACGGCAAAAACATCTGGATAGTTAAGCATAACACTGGCAACGCCAAGTACTGCTGCTATAGCGACAATTGCGACACCAAAAAGCTCACCAATCATCATCCATAGGGTGCGACGAACTCCAATACTCATGCCCAACGTCATAGCTAATGTCATGCACATGCCTGGCGTTATCGAAACAAAAAAGAATGTAGGAATAAATACCGCAAGCAGTGCTAAATCTGGCATTAAATTTACCTTGAGTTGTAGGTTTAGGTTTAGGTTTAGGTTTAAAGGAAGTTAATATCTCACAAGACAGAAATTCTATGACACCCTATCAAATATTAATACCATAGATAAGAATATAGCGACGAATTAAACATAAAAAAGGCTAATACCAATTCCATTAAGTTTGTGATCTTGTTGTGCGAAGGAAAATAAATCAAGGTAAGGCGCTCGATTGAGCAATAGCTGGCTATTGGAATTGAGAGCAACGAATTCTTGGGGTATTTTAACCAGCACAAGTCGGCAATAATTTAATGGAATTGGTATAAGTTACCTGAGCTATACGTAATGGCTATTGGGTGTTAAATTGAAACGATAAACGCTTTATGACGGTTAATTTTTTAGCTAGCAGAGGTGACTGTTTTACTTACTGGATAGGTTTTAAAAAAGTTAGCTTTATAAAGGTCTGGTTATAGCAGAAAATAACAAGTCAAGTTAAGGGGAATTTACCGTGAGGAACTGTTTATCCTCACCAGTAAGCATTCACTATTGCTTAACGCAACATAGTAAACCAACCCATAAGCATAGGCAGTAAGGGCATAGCAAACATAGCCGCAATAACCATTAATACATTGATGGTTGAGGTAGTGTCTTTAAAATCTTCTTCATGATGTGTCATGATCTAGTTTCCTGTACAACAAGTAAACAACTAAAATTATGGCGCGCATTTTAAACGATATTGTTAACTATAGACAGGAAAACTTGATCTAGATCAATATATATATACCCGTTCGACTTGAAGATGCAGGATTCAAGTTATGTAATTAAATCATAATAAGACTGGCAAGAATATAAGCAACTAAAGTTAGGGCTCCACCAAAAAGAGCGTAAGGCATTTGAGTTTTAACATGCTCAAGTAAATCACATCCTGAAGCAATAGAGGACACAGCTGTGGTATCAGAAATTGGTGAACAATGATCACCAAAAACACCACCACCTAATATAGCAGCAATGACTAATGACGGCGGTAAACCTAGCGCTTGAATTAATGGCACACCAATAGGGATTAATATGGCAAAAGTGCCCCATGAGGTACCCGTGCTAAATGAAATGATACCACCAGCTAAAAATAGCATAGGTACAATTAAGACGATGGGTAAATACTCACCAACAACTCCGGCAATGAAAATCCCAGTGCCAAGATCTTTTAAGCTAGCACCTAAAGTTAGAGAAAGTAGCACTATCGTAACTAAAGGTAGGAGCTCTGCAATGCCTTTAAAGCCAATATCAACTAGCTCTTTATGCTCAAAACGTTTAGAAAATTTTAATAAAAAGTAACTAACTACCAGGGCTAAACAAGTAGCATAAAGCACTGACTTACTACCACTGCCTTGGGTAATATCACCATTACCACTCCAATACATAAAAAAGAACATGGCTAAGATCATGGTCATTAAAGGTATTAACATAAAACGCGCTTTGGTAGCAGGTACCATGCTTTCTTCAAGTACATCTTTGGTAAGATTCCCTTGAGTCACCTGCTCTTGATTAGTAGGTTTTTCACTAATAACGCCTTGTGAGCTTGCTATATTCTTGGCTGGTTGCTGCTCAGTAGATTGTCGATGGTTAAGCGCTAACTCTGTTAGCTTCAATGGGCCATGCACTCTATCAGTAACTACCGTATAAACCACCATCAATAATGCAATCATGGCATAGAAGTTAAATGCAACTGAGCCCCATAATATCGAAACTGACGATTCCCCTAAGTCATAATTGTTTAATAAAGCTAAAACATATGCCCCCCAGCCATTGAGTAAGACTAAAATACATACTGGGGCACTGGTACTATCAATAATATACGCTAACCGAGCTCGGCTCATTTTAAACTTATCAAATAAATCTCGAGATAATATACCCGCAGTAAGTACACTAAGGTTTGATTCAATAAAGATAACCATGCCAGTGAACATGGTTAATCCGCCCACTTGCCTTTTACTTTTGGCAATACCTTTATTGACTAACTTTTCAACCGTAGCAGTAACGCCGCCAGACTCTCTAATATAGGCCAGTAAAGCGCCAATCAATAAACTAAAAATCAAGATTCTGGCATTACCGCCAGAACTAACCACGCTGATAACACGCTCAATAAAGCCGGTAAATGCATGAAAAGGTGCATTGCTATGATGCTGCAAGGCAAGTAACAACTCCGCGGTGAACACCGCGGTAAGTAAGGCAAGAATGACTTCTTTTTTCCAAACAACAATAATAATAGCCACCAAAGGAGGTAGCACAGACAACCATTCCATAAAAAACCTTAGGTATAAATTTTAATAATGACACCATAGGGATAAGTTATCCCTATTTGAGAGAAGCAGTGTGTCAAATAGCAGGGAGAGATACAATATTTTCACGGTGCTAACAATAAAAAACCCGATAATGTGTAAACATATCGGGCTTTAATTCTATTTTTGAAGAAAGTGTGAATACTAGTTAATAGTAATCATCTTCTTTATTGTGTGCTTGTGGATCTTCAATAATATCGCTGATATTGACTTCAAAGTTATTATTATTATTACAATCAACCATATATATTGTATGTGTTGAGCCATCAATCCAAGTAACAGTGCCACTACCTTTCTTGCTGCCACATTTCATACCAATATGAATGTCTTTAAATTCCATAAGCCCTCCCTCTAACTTACCAAGGTGTACTAAGTAGAACTTTACACCAACAATCAGTTCGTTTTTCGAACAGTCTATGTTTAAGTATAGTGTTGAAAAAGCGGAATGCTAGTAGCTCGCTATCCAATTTAAACTGAGAAATAAAAATATCGAGTAACTAACTCTAAAATCTAAAAAATTTCAGGTGAAAAATATGAGCGATAAAAGATCATCGTTTAAAGGGAATAGGTTCCCGAAAAATGGCCTCAGGAATGATGTATTAAGTTCAAGTTACGGTAAAAATTCACTACCTAAGGTACATGTAACGCTAGCACCTGTTACTGCTGGCATATTACTGACCAGTTTATGATCAAAAGCGTATGCTAACCACGCAAATGCCATGGCTTCAAGAATATCGCCATTTATATTTAAGGTACTCATTGTACCTACCAGATAAGCTGTACTCGAGTGGTTTAAATAGTGCTTAAGTTCAGCAACCAATACGTTATTATGCACACCGCCACCACATAGGTAGACCTGAGCTTTTTCGCTTAACGCCATTATAGCCGCACCAATAGTCTGGGCAGTAAAAGCTAATAACGTTGCTTGAATATCTTCTGCCGCAAGTGGTAGATTTTTTTGTTCTTTAAAGAGAGCTAATTGTTGCTCAAACCAAGCAAGATTGAAGTATTCTCTACCAGTGCTTTTAGGTGCTACGGCATTGATATAATCATCCTCTAGCAGCTGTGCTAACAATATAGAGTTAATACTTCCTGTTGCAGCCCAAGCCCCCGATTTATCATAATTATGTTCACTACCTTGATGATGTTTCGCAAACCAATCATCAAGCAAAGCATTACCAGGACCGGTATCAAACCCTAAGATATTCTTAGTGGAGCCTTGTTCAGGTAAAAAAGTAATATTAGCAATACCGCCAATATTCACCACAAAGTTAGCATTAGCAGTTTGAGGAAGTAATTGCTGATGAAAAATGGGTACTAACGGCGCACCTTGCCCACCTAACGCCATATCTTTTCGACGAAATTGGCCCACAACACGAATTCCAGTCAAAATAGCGAGTGTGTGGCAGCAACCTATTTGTAATGTAAACGGATTATCACTACTTGGACGGTGGCGAATAGTTTGTCCGTGGCTACCAATAGCAATAATATCGGCTGGACTAAGCTTTTCTTGGCTAAGTAATGCATTAATTGCCTGAGAAAATAAATGTGCTAGCTCTACATCTAAATGAAAAGCACGGTCAATTTCATTAGCGTTAGATTGATAAAGTGAGGTGATTTTGTCGGCAATTTCAATACTATAGTCTTGGTAAAAACTAGCAACTAATATTGGTTGTTGCTGTTTATCTTGCTGAGAAAGCGCAAAGTCCACAAGCGCTAAATCAATACCATCAGCACTAGTACCTGACATTAAGCCAATATAATACTTTCCTTGCCCTATATTTTTTCCGCTATTCATTCGGCGCTATATCAATTGCTTGGGTAGAAAGTAGTGCGTTTTTAGCGCCTGATAATGCCTCTAAGCGCTTAGTGGCTAACAATAAAAACTCTTTTTTATATTTTTTAGCTATAGGTCTGGCATCAGGTAACTTTACCGTACGGGGATTACGATGCACACCATGCAGTAAAAATTCATAATGTAAATGTGGCCCTGCTGCTAGGCCCGTTGAACCTACATAGCCAATCGTTTGGTTTTGCTTAACACGCTGACCTTTCTTTACTGACGGTCGCTTATAGAAGTGTAAATACTTAGTCACTATGCCATTACCATGCTGAATAAATACATAATAACCATTGTACTTACTATAACCCGCATGCGTTACCTTACCATTACCGGCAGCCACCACTGGCGTGCCTTGTTTCGCTGCGTAATCGATACCGTTATGTGATTGCACACGTTTTGTTACTGGGTGACGGCGATTACGTTTAAAGCTGGAACTGATGTATTTAAAGCTAACTGGCGCACGTAAAAAAGCTTTACGCATGCTTCTGCCATCTGGGCTGTAATATTCATCATCACTAAAACGTACCGCTTGAAATACTTCACCTTGGTTGGTTATCTCTGCCGCTAAAATGTTACCGGTACCAATGTACTCACCTTCAACATATTTTTTCTCAAAGGTAATATGGAAACTATCGCCTTCACGTATATCTAGGGCAAAATCGATATCCCAACCGAAAATATTGGCAAAATTAATAATTTGGCTATCATTCAAGCCGGCACTAACACCTGCATTCCAAAAACTAGATTTGATGGTGCCGTAACTAAAGCTTTCTCGTATTTCTACCTGCTTAGTTTCTCTATGCGATTGATAATTATCGCCAACCAAATTAATAAATAATGTATCGGTTTTAGATAGAGGATATTCAAGTGCAGCTAACTGCTTAGTTTCATTACTGGCAACACGTAATTTATCACCAACATTTAGCCTTTTTAATAATTTGCTGTCTTTACCTTTAGCGGTACTCACCGCATAGGTCGTTTGCGCACTAAAACCTAAACGCTTTAAAATTAGTGCTAATGAGTCGCCACTGCGCACTTTAACCGTTTGCCAGCTTAAATGTGCTAGCTCTTCTAAAGAGTCTTGTATTTTAACTTTACGTTGCAAATTACCACTAACTAGGCTGCCATCTTGTTGGGTACTTTGGTTTTTAGCCAATGAAGGGAGTTGCTCCGTTGCTTTATTTTCAGTAATTTTGGCGGTACTTCGTTGCGGTACAGCACTTTGTTTGGGCACTGCCCCAGCAGGAACTATATTTTCGGGTAGTGCTATATCGATACGTTGCCCTACTTCGATGTTTTCACCTGCTTCATTGTTTTCACTAGAAGGCAGAATCAATAACAGTAATAAAAACACACTACTACCGATGATTATTGAACGATGTAGCTTGGGCAAGTTTTGGAATATTTCTAATAATTTTTTTAACAAAGTACGACTCGAAACTCTCATAGCGGAAATAGGATAAATACAAAACAAATTCAGGGAATCTACTGACTATATCAAAACTATACCTAAACTACAGAAAAAATACCGTGATAACTCAACTCGGAAAATTATACAAATAGGCAATTTGTAAACAAAAGGCTTTATGCAATCCTACCAGAGGCATAATTCAACGCCATAAATAGTGCTGTTTTTCATTAAGATTCATCTTTCTTTAAGAAAAGCTATGAAAAAGCCATTATAAGGTTTTATCCCACTAGCAAAGTGCAGTAGAATTCGACCATTAAATAAACTTTACCTAGTCAATATAACCACTCACTTACCGAAATGGTGCTGCCTTATTTTCAGCGCAACTGCTCAGTAGTTATCACTTATTAATAGACTAAGTACATATAAGCCAGTCAGTGGAGTCCTAGATGACCGATGTTAACCAAGCATTTGCCGAGCTAAAACGCGGCAGCGATGAAATATTAGTAGAAGAAGAGTTATTAACAAAACTTAAAACCGGTAAACCTCTTAAAATTAAAGCCGGTTTTGATCCAACTGCACCTGATTTACATTTAGGTCATACCGTACTCATTAATAAACTGAGAACTTTCCAAGAACTTGGCCATGAAGTTATTTTCTTGATTGGTGATTTCACTGGTATGATTGGTGATCCGACGGGTAAAAATGTTACTCGTAAACCATTAACAAAAGAAGATGTTTTAGCCAACGCGGAAACATACAAAGAGCAAGTATTTAAGATTCTTGATCCTGCAAAAACTACAGTAGCGTTTAACTCTACCTGGATGGATAAATTAGGCGCTGCTGGCATGTTACAACTTGCCTCTCGTCAAACTGTTGCTCGTATGATGGAACGTGATGACTTTAAAAAGCGTTACGCTAATGGTCAAGCTATTGCCATTCATGAATTTATGTATCCACTAGTGCAAGGTTGGGATTCTGTTGCCTTAGAAGCAGATGTTGAACTTGGTGGCACCGATCAAAAGTTTAATTTATTGATGGGTCGTGAATTACAAAAATCTGAAGGACAACGTCCACAAACAGTATTGATGATGCCTTTACTTGAAGGTTTAGACGGCGTACAAAAAATGTCTAAATCATTGGGTAACTACATTGGTATCACTGATAGCCCAACGGATATGTTTGGTAAGATCATGTCGATTTCTGATGTATTGATGTGGCGTTATTACGAGCTACTTAGCTTTAAACCACTTAGTGAGATTGAAGGTTATAAAACCGATATTGACAATGGTAAAAACCCACGTGATGTTAAAATCGATTTGGCTAAAGAGTTAATTACACGTTTTCATGACGAAACCGCTGCACAAGCTGCCCATGATGAATTCATTAATCGCTTCCAAAAAGGTGCTTTACCTGATGATATGCCTGAGCTTGAAATCACGGCTGAAGGCGGTGAAATAGGTATTGCTAACTTACTTAAAGAAGCAGCTTTAGTTGCGAGTACTTCAGACGCCTTTAGAATGATCAAACAAGGTGCAGCTAAAATTGATAGCGAAAAAGTAACCGAAAGAAGCTTAGTGATAAAAGCTGGCACTACGGCTGTTTATCAAGTGGGTAAACGTAAGTTTGCTCGCATTACGGTAAAGTAAATACCTGAAGAATCATAGTTAATAATTAAGTAGTATTTATTGTAAGTACTACTTAATTACAACAATTGAATGAAACTCTTACCGAAACTAGCACTATACAAAACTCTACATTTTCATAAAAGGCTGCTACAACGATTAATTTTCAAATATGACTACATAAATACTAAATAAACACTAGATTCAAGGATGATGAAATAATGGTAAAAGTACACATATGGACAAAAAATGCGACTCATGTCGGTCATGCAGCTCTAACGATTGGCACAGTTTATATTAGTTTTTGGCCTGATGGTGAAGCAGGTAAAAAAGATCTGAAAATCAAAACTAGTCAACCCGGCACGTTTATGTCTAACTTAGCTACTGATATTAAAAATGAAGGGAATAGACAGCCCATTACAATTTCGATTACTAATTTAAACGAAGATAACATCCTAGATTTCATTGAAGAAATACAAAGTAAGCCACCGAGATATCAACTGGCACGTAACAACTGCTCCCATATAGTAGTTAAATGCTTACAAGCTGGAGCTAAAAAACCAAGCTTTACCCCTAGCGCAAAAGAGTATGGAAAATTAGGCTCTATATTAGGTTATGGTATCTGGACTCCTGAACAAGTATTAAGATACGCGAGAGAATTAGCATGATACACCTTTTTTATAATGAAGAATTCAATATTAACTTAGGCTTACTACGTTATCTCCACCCTTTTGATGGCATGAAATTTCAAACTGTGTTTGACGCTATCAAGCATAATTCAAATATTCAATTGCATACCCCGGAACAGCCTATTCAACAAACTATCGTTGAAGAGTTTATGAATGAGCTAATCAGAAGACTTGTACACCACAAAGTCCCTATTCTAAGAGCATTAGAGGTACCTAATATACCTTTTGTTAGTTTTAATTACTTAGATAAAAAAATATTATCACCAATGCGTTATGGTGTAAGCGCTACTTTGCAAGCAAGCAAGTTAGCCTTAACAGGAAAAAATTGCTGGAACTTAGCTGGTGGCTATCATCATGCTAGTCAGCATAATATGGAAGGCTTTTGTATTTATAATGATATCGGCATTACCTACCAAGAGCTTATTAAAAGCGGAGAGCTAATAAATACCGATCAAGTGTTAATTATTGATACCGATGCCCATCATGGTAATGGCAATGCTAGAACTTTTCTCGATAACGATAATGTTAAAATATTGGATGTATATAATAGTGATATCTACCCTAAAAGTGAGTTTACTCGAGAGCGTATAGATTTTCCTGTACCCGTAAGTTCAGGCATCTCAAGTGATGAGTATTTAGCAAAATACCAAAAAGCATTAAATACCTTATCAAGTGGTTTTAAAGTAGCTTTTGTAATTGCCGGAACCGACGTGCTTGCCAGTGATAAACTTGGACACATGAAATTAACGATAGATGATGTGGTCGAAAGAGAAAAAATAACACTTGAACGCCTTCAATCGTTAGATATTCCTGTTGTTTTTCTTGGTGGTGGTGGCTACTCAAAAGAAAGCGCACAAGCCATCTCTGCTGCAATTAATCGGATAAGTGAACTATAAAAAATAGTCATAGTGACTGCTTTTTTTCTAGTCAAATATTCCCTTGAAAGTAGTATTAGGCATATAAACGGCTCTAAAATAACCTTAGCTAAATTCAGCTGTTAAAAAGTCATCTACCACAACAGCAAAGTGACATGATTTCATCCACGCAACAGCTGCTGAAGTTTCACCAAAGACACGACGCTCATAATTCCCTTCAGTTTGTGGAATCATTTTTTCAAGTTGCATGCTTTTAGCTGCCGTTCGTGTATAAACATGGCAATCTTTAATACAGCCGTTTTCTTTAAATAACCGACAATGCTCAATGACATGGGGTTCTATTTCAGGTACACCTAATTCCCAATCATCAAAAAATGAAACAATAGCCCATTGTGTCCCTTTTAGTTGCTCAGTTTTCTCACTAAATTCTCGACAATACTGAATAGCAGCCTCTTCATTCCAACAACCGCTAAACCATTGCAAAACATAATTATCTTTAACTAAAATCTTCCAATCACCATGCGCCAAAAACATTATTATTACCTATCAATCTAACTGGTTGTGCACTATGCACTGTTATTAGAAAAGGTTTATTGATTGAAGTAAAGGCATAAATAGCACATAAGTTCTTTTAATGGTAAAAACCCTTTCTATAATTCCCTAATTAAAACATGGGTATACAGAAAAAACCTGATTATTTTTTATACGGAACTAGCTAGCTAGTACTTCTGACTTTCTCTTGATCTAAGTCATTATTCCAAAAATTGAAAAGCGTACTATGTGTGACATATTGTCGCAGTTGCTTAATTATTATTGCACTGCTTGAACACAAAACCGGGACGGTTTCATGTTAGTTAGCAAAATTTTTGGCGTACTATCACGCTTTACCAAAAATATAGTTGCCACTCTAAAACTCGCACTTATCCAAGTGTTAGTGCTTTTTGTATGTGTAATCATGCCAGCACAAGCGCTTTTTGTTAGCCCACCAAAAGATCCAATGCCGCTAATTAAAGAGATCTTTCCTGAACAAACAAGAATTAGTGACAAACAAGCCAGTAAAGAAGGTGGCTCATTAGTTTGGACCATTTATAGCCAAGGAGCTAAAAACGAAGAAATTCTCGGCTATGCTTTTGAAACGAATGATTTAGCTAAAATACCTGCTTATTCAGGTGAACCCGTTAATATGTTGGTCGCTATCGACCCCGAAGGTACTTACCTTGCTGCAAAGGTATTAGAGCATCATGAGCCTATTATTCTCGCCGGTATACCAGAAAGTAAACTCCACGCTTTCACAGACCAATACTCAGGTTTAAACGTAAGTGATCGCCTCAAAGTTGGCGGTAACCAAACCGAGGGCATTGTTCATATCGATGGTCTATCGGGCGCGACTGTAACCGTTATGGTGATGAATGTTGGCATTGTTAAATCCGCCACAATAGTAGCTCGTGAGTTAGGTATTACCAGCGCCAGCCAAGAAGCAATTCAGCCAATGGGTACCATTTACCCTGAGTTTTTTGAAAAATCTGATTGGACAACACTTACCGGTGATGGCTCAATTCGTAAGCTGTATTTAAACCGGAAAACGGTCGATGATGCCTTTGTTGGCACTGAAGCCGAGCATGTTGAAGAAGCCTCGGCTGAACAAAAACAAGACATGTTTGCTGAGGTATATTTTGCCCAATTGAATATCCCCACTATTGGTCGTAACTTACTCGGCGATAGTGAATATGACTATGTAATGTCGTCATTAAAACAGGGAGAGCACGCCTTAATATTAATGGGCTCAGGTTATTCTTTTAAAGGCTCAGGTTATGTGCGCGGCGCAATTTTTGATCGCATTCAAATACAGCAAAATAACGATGCCTTCGCTTTTAGAGATTTAGACCATAGCCGCGTACCTGATATTTATATTGATGGTGCTCCTGACTTCAAAGAACGTTCAATTTTTATTATTCGTGAACATCATGCATTTAACCCCGCTTCCGACTGGCAACTAGAGTTACTAGTTCGCCGCCAAACGGGACCGCTAGCAAGTATCTTTACCAGTTTCAAAGCTCAATACCATACCTTAGATAAATACTTAGACCGTCCGGCACTAATTATGCCTGAGCCAGAATTAACACTCGCTCAGCAAGTGTGGCAAGAAAAAGAAGCAGAAGTAATCATACTATTCATCTTGCTTGCCATTGTAATGATGAGCTTATTTTTCCAGGATATCTTAGTGCGTCACCCAACTTTTATGCACAACTTCCGTCACTTGTTTTTAATTATCACCGTAGTATTTATCGGTTGGTCTTGGGGCGGACAATTATCTGTTGTAAACGTATTTACCTTCTTACAAGCCTTTATGTCTGACTTCTCGTGGGACTTATTTTTACTTGATCCTGTGATCTTTATTTTATGGGGCGCTGCCGCCGTTAGCATGATTTTATGGGGCCGTGCTGTTTACTGTGGCTGGTTATGCCCTTTTGGTGCCCTGCAAGAGTTAATGAACATCTTTGCTCGCTACATCAAAATCCCACAATTTGAATTACCTTGGGCCGTACATGAGCGCTTATGGGCAATTAAATACCTTATTTTATTAGCGTTATTTGCTTTATCAATGGAATCACTATCTCTTGCTGAAACCTTTGCTGAAGTAGAGCCATTTAAAACCACTTTCTTATTAAAATTCGATCGCGAATGGCCGTTTGTTCTTTACGCCAGTGCATTACTGCTAATCAATATTTTCAATCGTAAGTTCTTCTGTCGTTACTTGTGTCCATTAGGCGCAGCACTATCAACGAGTAACAGTATCAGATTATTCAGCTGGTTACGTCGTCGCCCAGAATGTGGTCAACCATGCAAAACCTGTGCTAAAGAATGTGAAATTCAAGCAATCGATCCTAATGGCGTCATTAATATGCGTGAATGTCATTACTGCTTAGATTGTCAGGTGACTTATTTCAATGAAGAAAAGTGTCCGCCTTTGAAAAAATTGGCAAGAAAAAAAGCGCGTTTCGTTGAAGAGAATAAAGAAAGAGAAATACCCGCAATAAATGTTGGCTAAACCATCAATTCTGCAGGAAAAGTTTTTAAAAAAGTTTAACTAAATTAAAAGTAAAGTGGAGAAAACCAATGAGTAAAGAAGAGTTAGCATTAAATAATGGCTCCAATGAAGTGAAATTGGAAGATGAAGGGCGCCGTAAGTTTTTCGGTAAAACTGCAATAATCGGCGCAGGTGCTATTGCAGCACCAATGACTGCGGCAATGTTTGCCTCTACTGCTAAAGCACGTGCAAAAGAAGCTGGCTTAAGCCCTGTTGTTCACCCTGGTGAACTAGATGAATATTACGGTTTCTGGTCAGGTGGTCATTCCGGTGAAGTACGTATTATGGGTATCCCATCAATGCGTGAGCTAATGCGTATTCCTGTATTTAATACTGACTCTGCTACTGGTTGGGGTTTAACTGACGAATCTAAGCGTATTAAAGGTGACAGTGCTGATATCTTGATGGGTGATTCTCATCATCCTCATATGAGTATGACTGACGGCCGATACAATGGTAAATACGTATTTATCAATGATAAAGCCAATTCTCGTGTTGCGCGTATTCGTTGTGACGTGATGAAATGTGACAAGATGATCACAGTGCCAAATGTACAAGCAGTACATGGTTTACGTGTTCAAAAAGTACCACACACAAAATATGTTTTTTGTAATGGTGAATTCGAAATTCCAATGAAAAACGACGGCAAAGGCGGCATGAGAGATGTTAGTACTTACCGTTCGTTATTTAACGTTATCGATGCTGAGAAAATGGAAGTTGCTTTCCAAGTAATGGTTGATGGTAACTTAGATAATACCGACGCAGATTACGATGGCAAATACTTCGCCTCTACTTCATATAACTCAGAAATGGGCATGAACTTAGGTGAAATGATTTCTGCTGAGCGTGACCATGTTGTTGTATTTAACATCGCACGTTGTGAAGCTGCAGTTAAAGCCGGTAAATTTAAAACTTACAATGGTAACAATGTACCCGTAGTTGATGGCCGTAAAGGCTCTGATTTAACACGTTACATCCCAATTCCAAAATCTCCACATGGCATAAATGCTTCACCAGATGGTAAGTACTTTATGATCAACGGTAAGTTATCTCCAACCGTATCTATTATCCAAATTGATAAATTAGACAGCTTATTTGCAGATAAAATCAAACCTCGTGACACGGTTGTTGCTGAGCCAGAATTAGGTTTAGGTCCATTACATACAGCATTTGATAACAAGGGTAATGCTTATACAACATTATTCTTAGATAGCCAAATTGCTAAATGGAATATCGAAGAAGCTATTGAAGCGCATCACGGTAAAAAAGTTAACTACATCCGTCAAAAATTAGATGTTCATTACCAACCAGGTCATAACTCGACTTCATCGGGTGAAACCCGTGATGCCGATGGTAAATGGTTAGTGGTATTATGTAAGTTCTCAAAAGATAGATTCTTACCTGTTGGTCCATTAAAACCAGAAAATGATCAGTTAGTTGATATTTCTGGCGATACCATGAAATTGGTACATGACGGTCCTACTTTCGCAGAACCACATGACGGTACTATCATTCATCGCTCTAAAGTTAAACCTGCCAAAGTATGGTCACGTGATGACTCTATTTTCGCTGAAACGTTAGCAATAGCTAAACGTGATGGCGTTGACACCATGAGTGACAACAAAGTTATTCGTGACAAAAAAGATCCGAAGAAAGTACGTGTTTACATGACTTCAGTTGCACCAACTTATGGTATGAGTGAGTTCACGGTAAACTTAGGTGATGAAGTAACTGTAATTGTTACTAACCTTGATATGGTTGAAGATGTTACCCATGGTTTCTGTATGACTAACCACGGCGTGCAAATGGAAATCAGTCCACAACAGACTGCTTCTATTACCTTCACGGCTAACAAGCCTGGCGTACAATGGTACTACTGTAACTGGTTCTGTCATGCACTACACATGGAAATGCGTGGTCGTATGTTCGTTGAAGCTTAATAGCTGATAGATGCATGATATGAACAGAACGTGTTCTGTCATGCAACCATACAATACAAGCATGGAAATGCGTGGAAGTATGTTTGTTGAAGCTTAATAGCTGATAGATGCGTGATATGAACAGAACGTGTTCTGTCATGCAACCATACAATACAAGCATGGAAATGCGTGGAAGTATGTTTGTTGAAGCATAAGCTGAAATATGCGTGATATGAACAGAACGTGTTCTGTCACGCAGCCATACACTACAAGCATGAAAATTCGTGGTCGTATGTTCGTTGAAGCTTAATTTAACAAATACATATTTACTCTAAAAATTTCGGTTTCTCCCAAACCGCAAAGCAAAAGCCCAATGCCTTATTTCATAGCAAAAGTGTTGGGCTTTTTTATTAGGAATCCACCAAAATTAAGACGTACTAATGGTAAGTTATTTAATCAAGATCAATTGATCTTCACCTAATAATGTTATGCTACTTTTAGTTACCCTTTAAAGAATTATTGCTGTGCTTTTCTTAAAAAAAATGTTTGCTTTATTACTGCTTAATCTCATTTTGTGTGGTCAGCAATTGGCAGCGCAAGAATATCGATTGTCTGCCAGTGATAACTTACAACTAACCTTAGATAACAGCCAAGATGGTGATGTTATTACACTGGCTGCTGGTCAGTATTTAGGTAACTTCATAATTTATAAACAAATCACCTTACGTGGCACTGGCATAAAAGGCGAAACTGCTATTATTGACTCCCAAGGCAAGGGTCATGCTTTACGACTGAAAAACGCAAATATCACTATAGAAAATCTCACAATTACTAATTGGGGCAGTGACTTAACCGAGCAAAATTCAGGCATCTATTCTCACGATAAAATAAACAATGAAAAAGTCCAAAACTTAGTTATCCAAAATAATACTTTAACAGGAGATGGCTTTGGCATTTGGATAAACCATGCCACAAAAGCCAAGGTTGCCAATAACCGCGCTAAAGGTAACTTAGCATTACGTTCTGCCGATAGAGGTAATGGTATTCAAATTGCTAATGTCACCCACAGCCATATTTTTAATAATGAAGTCAGTGAAACACGCGACGGGGTTTATGTTATTTCGAGTCAAAATAATATTATTGAACAAAATACCATGCATCATTTACGTTACGGCGTGCATTATATGTATTCTTACGACAACACCGTAAAAAACAATGTCGCTTATAACACCCGCGCGGGTTATGCCTTAATGAGTTCTCGCCGCTTAACCATTACCGGAAATAAAACTACTGATAGTGAAGATTATGGCTTTTTACTCAATTTTATTACTGAATCTACTTTTAGCCATAACCATATTAAAAATGTTTGGACTAAACCTGAAAATAAAGTACTGGGCCGAGATGGTAAGGGATTATTTGTTTATAACTCAGGTTACAACACAGTAAAACACAATATTATTGATACAGCTGAGATTGGTATTCACTTAACGGCAGGGTCAGAGAATATTGAGATTTTTGGTAATAGCTTTATCAATAATCCTACACAAGTGAAATATGTCTCCAATAAGAAGCAAGAATGGAGCAAGGATGGACAAGGTAATTACTGGAGTAACTATTTAGGTTGGGATATGAACAACGATGGTATTGGCGATACTATTTTTGAGCCAAATGACGGCATTGATAAACTCGTGTGGCAGTACCCTGAAATGAAAATGATTATGGACAGTCCTGCGATTTTAATTTTACGCTGGATACAAAGGCAGTTTCCTGTACTTAAACCACCAGGTATTAAAGACAGCTTTCCATTGATGAAAGCAGCAAATTTATCAACGATTACAAACAAGAAAAAAACAGTTAGCTCACTTGTGCTCACGACAAATAATGTTGCACAGTCAACAGCGACAACTAGCACAAGTTCGAAGGAATAAAATTATGACAGCCCCACTAGTATCATTGAGTAATGCCGGTAAAAGTTATCAGCAACTCGACGCATTAAAATCTGTGAGCATGGAACTAAACCAAGGCGAAGTTATGGGTTTATTTGGCCATAATGGCGCAGGCAAAACCACCATGATGAAGCTAATTCTTGGTGTTATTTCACCCAGTAGTGGCGAAGTTGAGGTCATGGGCATGGCCCCTGACTCAAAAGAAGCTTGGCATAGCCGTAGTAAAATTGGTTATTTACCGGAAAATGTTAGCTTTTATGAGCAACTTTCTGGCTTAGAAGTCTTAACTTATTTTGCCAAGCTTAAAGGCTTCAATCAAAAACAAGCAGTTGATTTACTTGAGCAAGTTGGTATTACCCATGCGATGAAAAGGCAGGTAAAAACTTATTCGAAAGGCATGCGTCAGCGCTTAGGTTTAGCACAAGCTTTCATCGGCGAACCCAAGCTATTATTACTTGATGAGCCAACTGTTGGCTTAGACCCCATGGCTACCCGCGATTTTTATCAAACCGTTGATCAATTAAAATCTAATGGCTCAAGCGTCATATTATGTTCACATGTTTTACCCGGTGTTGAACAACATATAGACAGAGCAATGATATTATCTACAGGTCAATTACTTGCTATGGGTACGCTCAAAGAGTTACGCCAGCAAGCAGCCTTACCTGTTGCCATTAAGCCATCTGGTTTAAATGGTTCTGTTGCAAGTGATAGTAGACTTAATAGCTTTTTAACCGGAAATTGTCCTGATACTTTAATGGTGCCAGAGCATGAGAAACTGAGTGTTTTAAAGCAACTTCTTAGTCATAATGCGTTAGAAGACTTACAGGTTGAAGCGGCTAATTTAGAGCAAGTATATCAACACTTCCTTTCTTTACATGAGAAGCAAGATGGAAATGGGGAGAGAAAATCATGAAACAAATACTAACCGTAGCCAATAAAGAGTTTCATGATGGTTTGAGAAATCGTTGGCTGATTTCAATTACGCTCATTTTTGCTTTACTTTCTATTGGTTTGACTTATTTTGGCGCAGCGGCTTCTGGTGCAGTAGGCGTAGCTTCACTTTCAACAACCGTTGCTAGTCTAGCCAGCTTAGCTGTTTTTCTTATTCCTCTCATTGCCTTATTACTTAGCTATGATAGCTTTGTTGGAGAACAAGAGAGTGGCACCTTATTACTACTGCTTACTTATCCCTTAAGTAAAAGCCAGTTATTACTGGGTAAGTTCATCGGCCAAGGCAGCATTATTGCCCTAGCAACTGTGTTGGGCTTTGGTTCATCGGCAGTACTGCTTTATTTCCAACTCGGTGATATTGGCGTTTTAACTAGCTTTTTGGTCTTTATCTTGAGTGCAATTTTACTGGGCTTAAGTTTTACCGCGATCTCTTATTTAATTAGCTTATCGGTTAGTGAAAAGTCAAAGGCGGCAGGTTTTGCTCTTATTACTTGGTTTTTGTTTGCCCTTGCCTTTGATTTAGCCTTATTAGCGTTGCTAGTTGGCATTGAAGAAGGCTTAAGCCAGAGTGGATTAACGCGATTGATGATGCTTAACCCTGCTGATATCTTCCGCTTGGTGAACCTTTCAGGGCTTGATAGTAGTGATGTTAACGGCGCACTTGCGGTGGCGATTAATGCTAACTTATCGCAAGCGCAATTATTTACTGCACTTTTTGCTTGGGTTGCTCTGCCCTTAACCCTTGCTATATTTATTTTCAAAAGGAAAAAACTGTAATGCCTACCCTTTCTAAAACACTTACTGCGCTATTTTTCATGCTAACGCTTGCTGCTTGTTCAGACGATTCAGCACAAAAAGAAGTCATCCATAAAGCAGTTGCCATGGAGAGCAGCGATGAATGTCACTTATGCGGTATGTTAATCACCCATTTCGATGGCCCAAAAGGTGAGTTATTTCGTAAAGAACAAGGTGGAAAAATTTTTAAATTTTGTTCAACCCGTGACATGTTTAGCTACTATTTAGATCCTGAAAATACACGTAATGTTAGTCAAATGTTAGTGCATGACATGAGTAAAATGCCATGGGGTAGTAATAGCATTAATGACAAACACTTTATTGATGCAAAAGAGGCTTGGTTTGTTATTGGCTCTGAAAAAACTGGCGCTATGGGTAAAACCTTAGCTAGCTTTAGTTTACAAAGTGATGCACAAGCTTTTGCCAATGAATTTGGCGGTAAAGTGCTAAGTTTTAACGACGTGAACCAAGATAGCCTCTGGTAAGTCTACTTTGAAGGTGATCTGTCTTATTAACGAGCAAAGTAGAACTTACTTGGCTCGTTTTATTTGATATTTAGGTTGCCATCAAGAAATACAAATAACCCGTTATTCATAATTCAAGTTAAATACAATTTAGATTTTTTCTATACGATAACCTTTCGCTTTCAATAACGCTAAAACGCTGTCATTACCGGCTAAATGTGCAACACCGACTAAAACAAATTCTTTTTCACTACCATTCCCTGAAAACATTTTTTCAATAAGTGGTACCCAGTTTTTATTTCTATCAGTAAGCAAGGTCTTGATGGTACTAGGATCATCTTTCATTGGTTCAATGGCTAACTTGTTTAGTAGCTGTTCATCTCCTGCACGCCAAGCTTTCAATAAACCTAAAAACATCGCCTTAAAGTCTTTCATTTGATCGAGGTTAGACTTAATAAATTTTTCTTCATTGCCTACCCCCATGTTAGCAATCATATTCATTTGAAATTCAGCAGTTTCTAAATAAGTTAACTGCTTATTATCTTTGGTGGCTTTATTACTATAGAAAATATCAACCCCTTCTCCTGACAAGCCAGCCTTTTGCGCTTCCAATAGCGCTAACATAGTCATTAAAAATCCGGGTTTAAAACGTTCAAACATCATTAAATCAGCCCCTAGAGCGCTAATATGCTGACTGAGGTTTAGCTTAGTTTTAGCTGATAAAAAATCACCTATCGTTTCATCTTGGCCATAAGCCATTTTTTGCATCATTTTCATTTGAAACGCAGAATCACTAGCGTCAGGCAACTTGGTTTCTAATACAATGATATTACTCTTTTGATAAGCTTGCTCAAATTCAACTGGTAACGGAAATTCTGAAGCAGGTAAAATGTGCACGGTGCCACCAATAAATATATGGTCATTACCTTTACTTACTTTCCAAACTGATGATTCTGCTAGAGCCGTTAACGAGGTAATACTCGCTGCTATACATAAAGTACCGAGAAAGAGCTGCTTAATTGTTTTTTTAATCATCTATATATCCTTATTTTTACTAGAGTAATGAAGACACCCGCTAATTAATAGAGGCTTAGTATGGACTCTTTATAACTGATCGCCACAGTCCTTGTAAATACTCCATGCCTTTAACTTATTATTAAGTAACCTGAATTTAATTTGTGCTAAAGGTTTATCTGTTAAAAACTCAGTCCAGTTGTTAGGCTAGGCTATTACTTAAATCGTTTACTAAGATTGTGTTACAAAAACTTATGATGACAATAACGTTACCAATAAAATCATTATTAACCTGTTACTTGTTAGTGCTTTTATCTGGCTGTAGCTCAATGAAAAATCCTGTTATTTATTATGATAAATTTGATTTTTCTCAAGTGGAAACTTACAGCTTTTATAGCAGTGATTCTGCATTTTTTGACAGTCAAAGTTTACCGCACTCACAACGCAGTGGCATTGAGCTTGCTATTGAAAAAAGCTTAGACGCCCAAAAATTTCAGTACAGTGACACTGAAAAAGCAGATATTATTGTTACTTATCACCTCGTTAAAAAACAATCTCGAGATTATATAAACTACAACAAAGCAGTATTATTTTGTTCGCACTGCCTTAGAGCCAATGCTTGGCAAAAGAACAACACTGAATGGCTTGTTTATCCAGGAGGTCTAATCATTGATTTAGTTGACCCTGTAAAAAACCGCTCGGTTTGGCGCAGTATTTACCCTTTAGACCTTAAAGCCGAAGATAATAGTAACGTGCAAAATGAAAAAATAATTGAAGCGGTTAATAACATGCTAACGCAGTACCCAGAAACATAAATAATAGCTCTTATCATCTTTTTTTAGCTAGAGCTCTATTCAAGTCGCTTTTCCCGACTTATAATACTCGCTTCTCATACCTTAACTATATTACTTTTATATGAATTTCCCAGATGATGAAACAGGCCAAGTATTAGCCGAAATGCACCAAGCAGGTATCGACCTGGGCCAATCGCATGATGTGGTATTCTTCCATCTGTTTGAGCAGGAAAGTCAAGCTCAAGCCATGGTTGATCATATAAAGGAACATTTGCCAGCAGTAAAATGTGATTTACACCCCGATGAAACTCCTAATGTTTGGGATGTCGATTGTACTGTTGTTATAACACCTTCACATGAAGCGATTGTTGAACAAGAAGCAGCCCTAGAAAAAATAGCTACTAGCTTTTCAGGTTATAGCGATGGCTGGGGGATTGAAGCCTAGTTTAGTGCTTCTGTATTTGATTGATGTTTGTCTTCTCTTTAAAAAAATACAAAATGTATGTCGCTATAGCGGCACAATCTGTTGCTTTGTCATTGTGCAAACGACATGGCAATAGATTCAATCGATTTCGTCGAATTTTTACTGGTCTGATTGTACGCAGTGTGGGTGCTCAAATAAATCTCACGGGTACAATAGATGCCGATACTGACATTTTAATTGTTAACCATCAAAGTATGTTCGATATTTTTTCTCTAGAGCAAGCAGTAGGTAACGATATTCGTTTTATTGGTCGCACTGGTATTATGGATAAATGGCCAGTTTCTCGCATTGTCGATAGAGTTGGTCATATTACTGTTAACCAGCAAGACAGTCGCGCCATCATTAAACTATTAAAAGATGTGAAAGCTTGCAAAGGAAAAAAGGTCATAATTTTTCCTGAAGGCACTCGTTCACGCTCAGGAAAAATTGAACCGTTTGAAGCCGGGGCTAAACTATTAGTTGAAAAACTTAAACTTAAAGCTCAGCCAGTAGTAATTAAAAATATTTTAGACGTTTATAATGAATCAAATAAAACAGCAACTTCAGGCATTATTGATATAGAGGTGTTACCTGCCATTACCATTACAGATGGTTGGTATGATGATACTCAACAACAAATGAATAAAATTTTCAGCCAATAACCAAGTTAGCTTTGCTTGTAAGCCTGCGAACAAGAAATTCCCAATAATACCTCTCTTTGAAACTATCTATCCTGAAGATAGTTAATACATTAAATCTATGCACTAAATCTATACACTACGTTTAGTTCACTTTATCACTAGAAAGTTCTACTTAATCGTTGGCTAAGCATACAGAAACTTACATTATTGTTACACTTATCAAACGGTAATTTTGATAGTAATTGTAGATAATAATTCTAGTTTAAATTATTAAAATCTTGCATAGGACGCTTGCCATGAAATTATCTAACTTAGTCTCTCTTTCATTACTTTCACTATCATTACTTAGTACATATACTCACGCTCAAGATCAACAACATAGCTATGGCTTAGCCATTGGTGCTGGTGGTGGCGAATACAAAAACTCAAGCCAGGATGGTGACGGCTTTGCTCAAGCATACTTTTTTTATAACTACCGAGCTTTAGAGCATTTCTCAGTTGAAGTTGCTTATAATGCTGCTATAGAACTTGATCGCTGGGACTGTGAAGAAAGACATGATGACAGTTGGACATGTAACACAAATAACACTCCTATGTTTGGTTTGCTCGCTAACGAGTTTGAACTAGATGGGTTTGTTGTCGCTATTAAGGGCCAAGTTCCTCTTTCACAACGTAATAGCCTGTATGGAAAGCTAGGGGCTCAATATTATGATTATACATTTAGCCGTAACGGTTACACTGTTGAAAGTGAAGATGGTACGGGTGTTTTATTCGAGGCAGGTTGGCAATATCAATGGGATATGGGCATTGGCATGAACGTAGGTATACGCTACCAAGATCTGGGTGATTTAACACTGAAAACACAAAATATAGGTATTAGTTACGCTTTTTAAAACCTCTGTTTAACTGAACAGGCAGAGACTTAAGGATTAACTCCTCACTTTATTTTTTATCCGGCTTTTCAACAATATGAAAAGCCGGTAAAGAAACATGCCAATAGATAGCAGCTAAACGCAAAATAAGCGCTATGGTAATTGCAGTAATAATGGCATTGGTATCAGACCAATTCAGCCACTGTAAAAAGACAAACAAGCCCCCACCCAACATAGCTGCTAAAGCATAAATTTCTTGACGTAATATCATAGGTATTACATTACATAAAACATCACGAATCATACCGCCAGCCACCCCTGTGATAGTACCTAAAACGACAGCAACAGGAATGGGAGCACCTAACACTAGTGCTTTTTGTGTGCCTAACACAGCAAATAACGCTAAACCCAACGCATCGGCAATTAATAAAAAGCGTTTAGGGATACGTTTTGGTTGTCTGATAAAAATGATGGTGAGTAATGCTGTTGCTAAAATAACATAAAGATAAAACGGCTTTACTACCCAAAAGACAGGTGTTTGTAAGATAACATCTCGAATCGTGCCTCCACCTACGGCAGTAACAGAGGCTAAAACCACAACACCAAAAGGATCAAGCTGATATCGCCCTGCCATCAGCGCACCTGATAAAGCAAAAACAACAATGCCAAAGATATCTAAATAATATAAGAGTTCTGTCACGGTGATACCAATTTAGTTAAATGCTTACTCAGATAAAGCCATTAATTACAATTACCTGCCAAAATACGGCGAATAAAACCAGTAAAGACAGACTACCATAAATAGCAAAATTAACTTTACTCGTCGCTTTAATAATATCTTGTGGCTCAGGTTGCTTACCAAGATCATTAAAAGCAATTTTTCTCAATTTTTCTTGTTGATACATAGCAACACCGCCCAAACGGACTGCTAGCGAAAAAGCATGTACAGCAATAATAAAATTGTTATTGAGTTTAAAGAAATGACCTCTTGTTAATCGCCAAAACAATATACTACCCTGCCCCAAAGAACTAAATAATATGAAGGCAGCCATTATACGGCTTGGTAACCATTGTAATAACTGAATAAAATTCTGACTATAAAAGCCAAAGCACTTAAATTGCTCTAACTTATTATTCCAACAATAATGCATCTCCAGTATCAATCGATAACACAAAGCAACCAATGGGCCTAAGGTAATAAAAAGGAAACCAACCACATAGATTTGCTGTGCACTACGTAGTAACAGCATTTCGATAGCGGCTTTACTTAAGCCAACTGATGACAGCTGCTCAGTTTCTCTTAGTAACCAAGGCTTAAGTGTTTTCTTAGCTAAATAGCTCTGTTTAGCAACTAAAGCTTGTGCAATATTTTTATTAACCTGCCCAAGTGTCAGGCAGCCGAGGGCAAAATAAAGTAATAAGCCCTGCCATAAATAATCAACTGCAACAAAGTCAGAAAATAACCACAAAATTAGCATTATGGGCACTAAAGTAACCAATAACGCTAATAAACCCGCAATAGTTTGTTGCTGGCTACTGTTTTTGCTGTTATTGACTTTATTGCTGAGCTGTAAGCAATAAAATTGGAAGAACCGTAACGGCTCATGAACAATAAAGTGGCTTATTATCGACTTAATGACAAGTACAACCATGAGTATTAATACCTGATAAGTAAACGGTGTTAACTCGTTGAGTATTGTCATTATGGGTCCTTTAATACCAATCAGTATGAAATAGCAGAGCTATTAAGCTGCGCTCAGTTCTTTACCTTTAAGTTGTTCTAACATATTCAACACCAATTGTGATGAATTAACCGCAGCTGTTTCTAAGTACTCTTCAAAAGTATGTGGCGATTCTTTACCAGCAATATCAGATAACGAACGAATAACAACAAAGGGTGTTTTAAGCTGCAAACATGCTTGAGCAATAGCTGCCCCTTCCATCTCAACGGCTGCCATAGTTGGAAAGTTAGCACGCGCTTTAGCGACATCTTCTTCTTTTGTCATAAAGGTATCACCGGTTGTGATTAAACCTGTAACCGCTTTAATAGTCTTATCTGCAGTTTGGCTTAATTGTTCAATACCTTTTTTTGCTGCTAGTACTAAATCATTATGTGGCATAAATGCTGCGGGATTAGCTGGTAATTGCCCTACTTCATAACCAAATACAGTTAAATCAACATCGTGATAACGAACCTCTGAGCTTACTACAATATCACCTACTTTTAACGCCGCATCAAAACCACCTGCAGAGCCAGTATTTACTACATAGTCAACGTGAAAACGGTCAATCAATATTGCTGTTGCTAATGCCGCAGCAACTTTACCAATACCAGATTGTACAATAACAACATCACTGCCATCTAATTGCCCTTGATGAAAACTATACCCCCCATGATCGGTACTTTTTGCATCGGTGAGTTTTGCTTTTAATATGGCAACTTCTGGCTCCATTGCGCCAATAATTCCTGCTTTCATGATAATTCCTAACTGTGTTTAGTGTAATATTATTTAATGTGAGTTAATTCAGTGCGGCTTAATTAGGCTTCATTATGTATAGTTCGGTTAATACCAATTCCATTAAATTATTGCCCACTTGTACTGGTTAAAATAACCCAAGAATTCGTTGCTCTCAATTCCAATAGCCAGCTATTGCTCAATCGAGCGCCTTACCTTGATTTATTTTTCCTTCGCACAACAAGATCACAAACTTAATAGAATTGGTATAACAATCAACTTGCGAATACCAAGCCGTATTACCTCAACAATTAACTGTATTCTTGTAGTCCATAGAAAATAAGGTTATCAATAAATCGAATATTTTCTATGGCAATAATCTTTTCATCTACCTGAGCGATTAATAGTGTTGTTAGTGCTTTACCATCACCACCCGTTAACACAATACGATCAATACTACATACCTGCAGTGCTTGTGTAATGGCTTGCTCAAGCATACCCAGGGTTGCAGCCCAACAAGCATTATTTACATTATCGGTAGTATTAGTGCCAAATGCTAAGCTAGGTAGTGATTTGCTCTTGGCATGAACTAAGGTGCTATGACTTATAATGCTATTGAATAATGCTTTAATACCCGCCAATATCCAACCACCTTGGTGTTGACCGCTACTAGCTAATAAATCGATAGTGGTTGCTGTTCCCGCATCTATGATTAAAACATTTTCATTTGGATAAAGATGCATAGTACCCAATAGTGCCAACCAACGGTCAATACCTAGAGTGCTTGGCTGTTCATATGCCGAAATCAAAGCGTTCTTCTGCTGTTCACTATGTACTTGCTTAAAACTAATTTTTTGAGCTAAACACCAGTTAGCAAGTTCACTGGTTAATGACGCTTTAGCTACATTGGCGACAATAATTTTGCTCGCCTGCTTAAAGTATTTATCAAAATAAGCTAAAGTAAAATCTTGATTATTAAGTTGGCTGATTAATGACAATTTGCCTTCGATGAGTTGAGTATACTTAGTTCTACTGTTACCAATATCAATTAATACTATCATTCATCCATCCTAAGACTCACTTCACCACCATATACAGGCTGTACTTGACCATTAATCTCTAACAATAAAGCCCCTTGATTATTAACCCCCCGACAAATGCCCTGAGTAATTCGTTCACCTGTAATCAACTTAACTCTTTTATTTAAAAAAGCATCATTAGCATGCCATTCATCTAACATAGACGCTAAGCCTGTTTGCTGATACTGCAGCAACCGTAGGCGTAAACAACTAATTAATTGGGCACTAAGACCATTTCTATCTATTTTTACGGCACTATGTGATTGCAAATCGGTCCATTTTTGTTCAATTAACCTACCTGCTGCTTCCGGCATATGAAGATTCAAACCAATACCAATCACGCTATGACTCGGCTCCGAGGCTTGACCTTCAAGATCAATTAATATGCCTGCGAGTTTCACGCCGTCAAGGTAAATATCATTGGGCCACTTCAACTGTACTTGCACATTACTATGAGCTTTTACTGCATCACTTACCGCTAGAGCCGTGACTAAACTGAGCCCCATAGCGGCTGATAATCCCTGCTCTAAATACCAATACATAGACAAATAAATTTGTGAACCAAATGGTGAAATCCATTGACGACCTCGACGACCTCGGCCTGCACTTTGGTATTCTGCTAAGCACACTTGTCCTGGTGATAATTGGTTTGGCAGTCGCCTCATTAAATAATCATTTGTAGAGTCGATTAAACTATGTACTTCAATTAAGGGGTAATCATTTTGATTATCCGCATGTTTATTTGCTTGAGCTGTTAATAAGTTAATAATTTTTTCTTTGTCTAATAAGGATAATGATTGCGCCAGCTTATAACCTTTGCCGGTAACACTATAAATATCTAAACCAATATCAGTTAATGCCTTAATATGTTTTGCGATAGCTGTTCGACTAATACCCAACTGCTCACCAAGTAATTGCCCAGAAACAAATTGCCCAGCGGCTAATGATTTGATCAAATGTTCTTTTACTGTTTTAGTCATGTTTATCACCCGTAGAAGTAGCGCCATCATTATCGTTACTATGATGTCCAATAGGGTTCATATCAGGTAATGATGAAAACGCTCTTTCACCATTTTTAGTAATCATGCGTACTTCTGGCATCAAGGCTACCTGAAATTTCTCTGTCACTTTTCGCTGTATATATTTCGCTAAGCTAATAATATCTGCCCCGAAGTCACTACCGTAATTCACCAAAACTAAGGCTTGTTGTTCATGTACACCGACCCCCTCAAAACGAAAACCTTTTAATCCTGCTTGATCTATTAACCAGCCTGCAGCCAACTTTATTTGTCCATCTTGTTGTGGATAATTTGGTATGTTTGGGTATTGTTTCTGTAATAGGGAAAATTCTGTAGCACTAACCACTGGGTTCTTGAAAAAACTACCTGCATTAGGCAATATTTTAGGATCGGGTAACTTACTACTGCGCAGAGCAATAACTTGCGCCATTACTTGCTTAGCGGTGCTATTTTTTGCCAACACATCTAGGCCAGCGTAAGAAAGGTTTGCTTGCCAAACTTTCGGGAACTTCAAAGTTACCTGAGTAATCAAGCCTTTGTTATAATGCTCTTGCTTAAAAACACTATCACGATAGGCAAAGCGACATGTATTTTTCGTCAGAGAGTACATTGTTTTACTCGCAAATTCATACCATTGAACTTCTTGACAATAATCAGCAAATTCAACACCATAAGCACCTATATTTTGTACTGGAGCTGCCCCAACACTGCCCGGAATTAAAGCTAAATTCTCTAAACCATAGATGCCTTGTTCCAAACAAACACAAACTAAATTATGCCAATTTTCAGCAGCCCCGACAGTAACAATAAAATAATCATCATGTTCAAGTACATTAATACCAGTAAATTTAGGCTGAATAATAATTGGAGTTTGTGATTCGACAAACAACGTATTACTTCCTTCACCCAAAATATAAAAATTTTCTGTGGATAACTCTGGCAGTTGCTGTAAGTCAGCCAATGTACTAGGGAAATAAATATGTGAACAACTCGCCTTAATATTAAAGCTGTTGCTGCTTTGTAGGGAGTAATCTAAATTTGAGTGCATAGCCATGAAGATGAAAAATTAAAGAGTCATTATTGTACTGAAAAATCAACTTAACGGCTAATTATTCACTACGATTAGCCGTTATAATGCAGCAAGGGTTACCTTACTGCATTATAAAATTCTTCTATGGCGGCTACCCAGTGAATATTTGATCTGTGACGGGAGCTATAAACGTACTAATATCTCATTAAGCTCGAGACGAGATTTTGGTAATTTCGCGTTAAAATCATCTTCATCATGATGATAACCAATTGCTAGTGCTACATCACATTGATAGCCATCGAGCTCTTCGCTAAACTCTTCGTTTACCAGCGCAATATCGATACCTTCCATTGGAGTAGAATCAATTTTAAGCCTCGCAAGTACGTGTAAAGTATTACCTAAAGCAAGATAGGTTTGTGCTTTAGTCCATGTACTGGTATCACCACTTTCATCAGTATTTAGCTCCGCGAACGAATAAACCGCAAATGCTGCTTCTCTATTTTCTTGTAGTGTACGTTTATCTTCGATGCCTTTATCAACCACCTTGGCATAATCTTCACGGGTATATTTTGGGTTATGAGCAAAAAGAATCACCTGCGAGCTATCAAAAACATGCTTCTTATTATACTCATGCATATTGGCAAATGTGCCATTTAAGCGCTGCTTAGCCACATCAGTTTCTATAACAATGAACTTCCACGGCTGTGAGTTTATAGAAGAAGCCGATAACCGCATCGCTTCAAATAATATTTTTAGATCAGCCTCAGGAATTTTTCTGCTAGCATCATACTTTTTCACTGTATGGCGGCTAGATAAATCTTCAATAATTGGGTGAATCATAATGTTTCCGTTTAAATTAGTGATATGGAGATAAGGTAATCGCAATACGCTAGATATTCAACGTCACTAAGAATAATTTTTAGTTATAAAGAGCTTAATAACTACTTAAAAATAACAATGTCTTCCATAGAGCTACTTATTTACATCAACAACTACTCGACCAGTTACCTCACCTTTGAGTAATTTACTTGCCACATTAATAGACTGTTCTAAACCAATAACTTCTACTATTGATTTCATCTCAGTTCTCGCTAACAGCTCAGCTAATTTTCGCCATGCAGCAATCCTCTGCTTTCTAGGTCGCATTACACTATCAATACCTAATAAGGAAACACCACGTAAAATAAAAGGTGCTACTGAAGCAGGTAAATCCATACCTTGTGCCAAACCACAAGCAGCCACTGCACCGCCATATTGAATACTCGCACAAACATTAGCAAGAGTATGACTACCAATAGAGTCAATAGCCCCGGCCCACTGCTCTTTCATCAAAGGTTTACCTGGAACAGATAACTCCGCTCTCTCGATGATCTCAGTGGCACCTAAATCATATAAGTAATCATGTTGTTCACTACTTCCCGTTGATGCAACAACCGTATAGCCCATTAATGAAAGTAATTTTACGGCAAAGCTACCAACACCTCCCGTAGCACCAGTAACAAGTACTTTACCGCTGTCAGGCCTCAAGCCATTATTTTCTAGCGCAAGAATACATAACATAGCAGTATAACCCGCGGTGCCAATTGACATAGCTTGTAGTGGCGAAATATTTCTTGGCAAAGGAATTAGCCAATCACTATTTACTTTTGCTTTTTGTGACAAGCCCCCCATGTGTTTCTCTCCAACACCAAAGCCATTAAGAAGCACCTTATCACCTACATTGACGTCATTATTTTCACTACTTTCAACAATACCAACAAAGTCTATACCGGGGATCATAGGAAAAGATCTAATTACCGGAGCCTTGCCAGTAATAGCCAATGCATCTTTATAATTAAGCGTGCTATACAATACTTTTACCAAAGTATTTCCTTGTAACAAGTTATCGTCAGCCAATTCAGTCATTGCCGTCCGATAGCCTTTATCATCTTTTTCTATTAATAAGCAGTTAAACATATAAACCTCCAATATAGACCGAGTGTCTAATAAACAAGAAAAAATTATTTTTGAGCAAGTTTCATAAACTGAGTAATAAAAAGATCAATAGGTTGAGTAGTCTTTACTAGCTTACAGCGACTTACTGCACCTTCCCAACCGATCCAAAAGAACTCCGCAAGTGAATCACACTCTTCTTGTTCAGTATTTGCATAAAGCACTTTGAAATGAGCTGAAATCTTAGTTTGCCAGCCCTGCATCACTGTAAACAACTTTGCTCGATGACTATCAGGCAGTAGCGCAACTTCTTGTTCAAGGTTTCCCACCAAGCAGCCACGGGTAAAGTTATATTTTTCAATACCTGCTTTTGCATCATCAACAAAACTCATTAATCTTTGCTCTAGGACTAACTGATCATTTTTTAAATGTACGTCAAGCTTACGAGAAAAATAAGCATCATAATGAGCAATAACCGCCAATCCAAAAGCTTCCTTATTGGCAAAGTAATAATAAAAGGAGCCTTTTGGTACCGCAGCCTTTTTTAATATTTTTTCTAAACCTGATGAAGCAAAACCAAATTGCGTAAAGTGTTCAACACCACTATTTATGAGATCAGCTTTGGTTTTAGTTGTATCTCGACCAGACTTGGCGGGTCTGCCACGACGTTTTTTATTAATATTTAATTGCATAATTCATTTTAGACCGATCGTCTATTTAATTACAAGCGTTAATTTATTCCACAAAAAATCACCGTAACGAAGAAAAAAAACACAGCTAGTCAAATTGACGAAGAAAATGGTCAATTTAACTAAAAAGTTTGTTTGTGTATTATTGGCCCTTTTAACAAAACAATAGAAAAACAAATAAAAGCGATAAATATCAGCCAATTAAACCTTAAGGTATTCTTGGCACAGCACTTGTAATACTAAGTTCATGTAAAGCGATGTTAGATACCGACATCGAAAATTAGAATCACATACAGCCAGAAATCACAAAAGAAGGAATTTATTATGAGCATATTTAACATGACCAAAAACACTAACAGTAAAATTAAAGATGTAAGCCTTGCCTTAGTACTTATCGGCTCTTTAATGGGGGCCACATTCAGCACAAACGCAAATGCAGCGCCAGCAGCAAGCGTTGAAAATGCCGTAAGCAACTTTGTAGTTGCCCAAGGAGAAAAAATGATTGTTGAGCTAAATGCACAATTACAACAATCGATTGATAATGAAATCAAAGCCTTTTCTACTAAGCTCTCACTGAATGCGACAACTTGGTTAGCAGCAGAGCAAAAGGTTAAACAAGTGACAGTGGCGGTGAATGATGAAGGCAAAGTAGCTGATGAAGCTGCTGACCAATAACCAATAACCAATTTTATAACTAAGTTTTAGAGTTAAGTTTCACACTAAACATCAAAATAAGTAGGAGAAAAACTATGGGATTATTCAGCCGCTTTACCGACATTGTAAATGCAAATTTAAACAACATGTTAGACAAAGCCGAACATCCAGAAAAAATGATTCGCTTAATCATTGGCGAAATGGAAGAAACATTAGTTGAAGTACGCTCAACTGCTGCAAAGAATATTGCTGAACAAAAAACCTTAGCAAGAAAAGTAAAGTCTGCTCAAGAAGGGGTAGTTCATTGGCATGATAAAGCAGAAGTTGCTCTAAATAAAGGTCGTGAAGATTTAGCCAAAGCAGCGCTAACACAAAAACATAAATGCCAAGCTGAACTAACTCAGCTTAAAGACGAAGACGGCCAATTAACAGAATTATTAATCGCCATTCAAGATGATGCTCAACGTTTACAAGATAAACTTAATGAAGCAAAACGACGTCAAGAAGCATTATTGCTTCGTCAGGAGTCAGCAGAAGTTCGTTTAAAAGTGCGTGAAAAAGCGGTTATTCACAATATTGATGAAGCTATGGCTAAATTTGAACGCTATCAACAAAAAATTGACCATCTTGAAGCACAAGTTGAGTCATATGATTTCACCGAGAACAAAGACTTATCAACACAAATATCTGAATTAGAACAAGACGACAGTGTTGAAAATGAATTAGCGGCAATGAAAAAGAAAGTCATTAACGGCTAATAGCGCGTTAGCCTTAAACCCTTGAATATTCAAGGGCTTTAAAAAGTGAAGATAATATCGGAAAATTAAGGAGTTACCATGAGATACGATAGAGAATATTCAAGTATTAAAAATGTACGTCAAACATTATGTAAAGACGTAGTAAATAAAAAATTAACCGGTGTTTGTGCCGGTATTGCTAAACATTATGATTTTCCTCGATTAGCTGTACGTATTGCTGCCATTGCCGCGCTGATTATGTTGCCAGTAGTTACAGGTGTGGCATACGTAGTTGCCAGCATGTTATTACCTAACAGCAAATATTATTAATTTTTCATCATCACCTTTAACAATTACCTTTAAACAAGTGAGGAAGTAATGAGTTTCTTTAAATCATTAACATTAGCAATTCTAGCCACCATTTTTTTAACCTATGTTTTTGGTGTTGGTATGTTAGAACTGATGGACATGCATGTAATGATTGATGGTGAAGTAATGGAGCCATTAAAAGCTATTGGTGTTTCAGCTTTAGTTGTAGTGCTATTAGTGGTTGTTGCGCTGGCTATTGTATTGAGTGTTTTTGGTAGTCTAATTTTTATTGGTTTGGTATTGGTTGGCAGCATTGCCATGATAACTGTCGGGGTATTTTGGCCAATCTTATTAATGGCAGTAGTTATCTGGCTATTTAGTCGAAATAGACCAGCAAGACAATACGCATAAACTTGACGGTATGAAATATCAAATAAGGCACAAAAAATGTATTCTGTGCCTCGCTAAACTAGCTGAGATTCACTGTACTTTAAGTCTTAAGTTTATTTAAAAAACTGAGCCAGGATATTTTTACATTCGTCGGTATTGACCAAACGAAGAAACTCTTGGCCTTCATCACTAATAACTTGGCTAAGGGCTAATTGATTGCCTTGTCGAATTAAGCGCCTGCTAGTCATTACTGACTCAACAGGTAAGCGTGCAATTGCTAAGGCTACCTCAATTGTTTTAGCAAGGAGCTCTTCAGGTTGGCAAGTTTGATTGGCAATACCAAAATTTAAAGCTTGTTCAGCATTAAAAGATGAACCTAGTACCATTAATTCAAAAGCTTTGTTTGCACCAACTTTTTGCGTTAACAATAAACTTGAACCAGCTTCTGGGCATAAACCAAGCTGGGTAAAAGGTAATTTAAAATGACTGTTGTTGGCAGCGATAACCATATCACAGTGTAATAATAAGGTAGTACCTATACCAACAGCAACGCCAGCAACACCAGCAACAAGAGGCTTAGTAAACTCTGACAGAACTTTAACAAACTCAAGTGCAGCGAGATCACCATCAGTTGAACACTGTAAAAAGTCATGCAAATCATTGCCTGCACAAAAGCAATTTTCATTACCCTGAATGACCAAGCAGTGAATACTTGCAGTTTGTTCAGCATAAGAAAAGTGCCGGCATAGCTGCTTATACATATCGTTTGTTAGTGCGTTTTTTTTATCAAAACGATTCAAGGTAATAGTAAAAACACCTTGTTCTTCTGTCGTTAAAATCAAATTACTCATTTGCTACCTGCTTAGGTTCATAGGTTTATCAATCTATACCCATGATACTTCAAAATACAGTGCTCAATTGAAACACATATTTTGAGGTGTCGTAGGTATAATTAATATAAGATACGGTCAAACCATAATATTTGTTAGCAGGGATGTATAGTTACAATGAAAAATATTCACTATGGAAAATTCGTTATTCTTTTCGTTTTATTGTTCGGTATGACAAATCATGTCTATGCGACGAACATGATAACTGCTGAAGATGGCTATATTAAAGCAAGCATTCCTGGTAGTAATATAACCGCAGCATATATAACTATTAACAACACTAGTGATAAGGCAATCACTTTACAAAAGATCACTGGTACGTTATCTGATCGTATTGAAATTCATGAACATAGCATGGCAGGTGGCATGATGCGCATGCGTGAAGTGGCTAACATAACGATTGATGCTCATAGTAAGACTGTCCTACAACCATCAGGATTACATCTGATGATCTTCGCATTAAAAAAACAAATAACTGAAAAAGATGTAATTCCGTTAACATTATACTTCTCTAATGACACTGAAATTAAAATTCAATTACCTGTTCGTAAGTATAAATAGTACAATAATCAACAATTTCTTCCTTGGAGTGGCTATGAAAACAATGTTCTCTACAAAAACTATTGTCTGGGCTTTTACCGGCATATTCTTTCTTCTTTACGGCGTAGGTGTTTATTGGAGTAGTGAACCTGCATCCATTAATATTCACGCTGAAGTAACCCAAGCAGCTAAGGCTGAAAATGTCGCACCTGTAGTGGGTTACACCACAACGACGGCCTTGATAAAAGTTAGTGAAGCACTATTACATAAACCCGGCGGTTATTTATCAAATGACATCATGCCACCGTCATTGTTTTTAGATAATATGCCCGCTTGGGAATTTGGTGCATTAGAAATGGTACGTGATATGGCCTTAGTCATGCGTAAAGACTTTAGTCGCTCACAATCCCAATCTCTAGTTAATATACATTTAAAAGAGGCACAGCCGCGTTTTAATATTGATAGTGAAAGTTGGGCAGTACCTAGTGCCGAATCTGAGTACGGTGAAGCGATTAAGCAACTTTATTTATACCGTAGTGCGTTAGTGAGCAGTAATGGAAACAACAAGGCACAGTTTTATGCCCGTGCCGATAATTTACGTGCTTATATTGAAGAAGTACAAAAACGTTTAGGGAGTTATTCACATCGCTTAAGCTTAAGTGTTGGCCGTGAGCAAGTGAATACCGACTTGGCAGGTGACAAACTAGCAGAACAATCAAGCGCAGGAGGAAGCCACTTACAACTTAAAACCAGTTGGTGGAAAATAGATGATGTGTTTTATGAAGCCAGAGGTGCGACTTGGGCTTTATTACAACTTCTAAGAGCCATCGAAATTGATTTTAACAGCGTCTTAGAAAATAAAAATGCCAAAATTAGCTTACAGCAAATTATTCGTGAACTAGAAGCAAGTCAAGAATCGCTATGGAGCCCGATGATCTTAAACGGCAGTGGCTTTGGTTTACTTGCTAATCACTCTTTAGTAATGGCTAACTATATTTCTCGTGCAAATGCTGCATTAATCGATTTGAACGAACTTTTAACCAAAGGATAACAACATGAAAAAAACAATACTAGCTGCCAGCGTAGCAGCACTAATGTGTGGTAGCGCCCAAGCTGATACTTTATTGGGTTTATATATTGGTGGCCAAATTTGGTCAAATGAAGCCAGTGGTAGCTTTGGTGAAGGCTCTGACAATCAATCAGTTTTTGAATTTGATGATGAAAATCAAGGCAGTTTTTATGTGGCCTTTGAACACCCTATTCCATTAATTCCCAATATTAAAATAGCATCAACAACATTAGATACTGTTGGTGGCACTCAAATTTCAAGTAGCTTTAAATTTGATGATGTAACTTATACAGCTCAATCAACGTTGGATACCACACTTGATGCAAGCTTTGTTGATTACACCCTGTATTATGAAGTATTTGATAACGATTTATTAACGTTTGATTTTGGTTTAACCGCACGTGATCTAGACGCCAGCATTCAAGTAATGGAGCCACAAACTAAGTTACAAAGTGACTTAGATGTTTCAGGCGTTATCCCTATGGCGTATGTTTCAACCATCATTGGTTTGCCATTTACTGGTTTAAACGTATTTGCAGAAGCTAACTTCGTGAGCTATGACGATCAAACTATTTATGATGCACAAGTTGGTGTCAGCTATGCCATTTTAGATAATCTTGCCGTAGATTTTGACGTTACCTTAGGTTACCGCACAGTGAAATTAGAAATAAATGATATTGATGACTTTTATAGTGATTTAACTTACGACGGTTTCTTTGCAGGTGCCGTTGTTCACTTCTAAGATTCCCCATATTTAAGCATTTATCAAAGCCGCAAGTTTTCAAGTACTTTCGGCTTTTTTATTAAATCTAGAAAAGTTAGTTACTAAGATGAGCAAAGCGTCCATACCTTTGATGTAAAATCCCCACTCGCTCGACATAAACTTGTGTTTCTTTATAAGGAGGAATACCACCATGCCTTTTCACCGCACCTTCCCCAGCATTATATGCAGCCGAGGCTAATTCATTATCGCCTTTATATTTTTTAAGTAAGCGTGCAAGATGTTTAACACCACCTTTTATATTTTGCTCTGCACTTAATGAATTTTTAACACCTAACTCCCTAGCGGTTGCTGGCATTAATTGCATTAACCCTTGAGCGCCCTGCTTAGAAACTGCTTGAGGGTTAAAGTGAGATTCAGCATGTATAACTGCTCGAACAAAAGCAGGATCAACACCATATTTTAATGCAGCTTGATTTATATCATCTCTATAAGGGTGTAAATAAAGTTTAGCTTGGCGCCAGTCAATCAGAGAATCAACTTTACAAGCGTAACAATCAAAGCGATAACGGGTAAAATCTACGTCAAGTGGTTCGATATCAGAGAAGGACGTTACTCCTGAAGATGATTTATACGTATAAATATTGGCTAATTTCTTATCTGAAGCGTAACTACAAGCAGCAGTAACCATCAGCATTATAGCGATACTAGGACTAAGTGCATTTTGCCAATGGTGAGGTAAAAATAATTTCATGCCGCTTTTATTTCCTTACATTTAACAGTCTTAAATAACTTTCTACTATCTATATTCCATTTTGGAATAAAAAATCGCTATCTATTCCTTCTGATCTGATCCAATTTTGTCTATTCTTCACCCATCAATTGTCATGGGTGAAAATAGTTATGTTGCCAGAGCAGCGCTTATTAAATCAAAATACATCAAATTCAGCAAACAATAGTAGTGCCTTAGATGCTAATCAACTGGCTTCACTACAACAAAGCGTTGCTGGATATTCATCACTGCAACTTGCCTGGGCAAGTGGTTACCTAGCCGCTAAAAGCGAGCAGGGCCAAAATGCACAACTAGCACCAGCTCCAGTTTCGGCAGCTGCAGTAGCGAAAACCTTAACCATTTTATATGCGTCACAAACAGGTAATGCTAAAGGTGTTGCAGGTCAGTTAGAAAAAAGCGCTAAGGCAGCTGGCATTAATGTTGTGCTTAAAAATATTGCTGACTTTAAAGCTAAAGCATTAAAAAATGAAACGCATTTATTAATTGTAGCCAGTACTAATGGTGAAGGCGAGCCGCCAGATGATGCAATTGAATTCCATGAATTCTTATTAGGTAAAAAGGCACCTAAATTACCAAACTTAAGCTATAGCGTTTTGGCTTTAGGTGATAGCAGCTATGAATTCTTCTGCCAAACAGGTAAAGAGTTTGACGAGCGTTTACAAGTGTTAGGCGCAAAACAAGTTGCTCCACGAGTTGATTGTGATGTTGATTACGACAGTGACTCTGAAAGCTGGACTTTAAGCATAGTTGAAAGCTTAAAAGATGAGCTTACTCAAGCTGATACTGGTTTAGCACCCGTTATCAATATTGGTGATTTACCAACAGCAGGTGCTGCTAGCCAATATTCAAAACAGAATCCATACGCCGCTGAATTTTCATTAAGCCAAAAAATTACTGGTCGTGATTCAGCTAAAGATGTTCGCCACATTGAAATTGATTTAGGTGAATCAGGTTTAACTTACCAAGTAGGTGATGCCTTAGGTGTATGGTTTGAAAATGATGCTAGCTTAGTTGCTGAATTAGTTGCGACGTTAAGCCTTACAGGCGAAGAAAAAGTTAAGCTAAAAGTAGATGGTACTGCTCAAGTATTAACACTAACTGATGCCTTAACTACTCAATTAGAAATAACACAAACAGCGCCAGCATTTATTGAATTTTGGGCCAAAATATCTGGTAATAAAGAACTAACAGCTATTGCAGCTGATAAAAATTCTGCCAGAGAATATGCAGGTCAACATCAAATAATCGATGTGGTTAAAGCAGCTAAAACTGAAATTGACGCACAATTTTTTATTGAAGCATTACGCAAAATCACACCACGTTTATATTCAATCGCTTCTGCGCAATCTGAAGTTGAAGACGAAGTACATTTAACCGTTGGTGTTGTAAGTTATGACGCTAATGGTAATACACGTACAGGTGGCGCTTCTGGTTTCTTAGCAGAACGTTTAGAAGAAGGTCAAAATGTTCGTGTATTTGTAGAGCACAATGACAACTTCCGCTTACCAGCATCTGATGAGACTCCTGTAATTATGATTGGCCCTGGTACTGGCGTAGCACCATTTAGAGCCTTTATGCAAGAACGTGAAGCACGTGACGCTACTGGTGATAACTGGATGTTCTTTGGTGACCAAACCTTTACTCAAGACTTCTTATATCAAGTTGAGTGGCAAAACTATTTAAAATCTGGTTTGTTAACTCGCATGGACGTTGCATTCTCACGCGACCAAGCAGAAAAAGTTTATGTACAAGACCGATTAAAAGAGCAAGCAAGTGAAGTGTTTGCATGGTTAGAGCGTGGCGCTCATCTATATATTTGTGGTGATGCAAACCGCATGGCAAAAGATGTTCATCAAACACTGAATGAAATCATTCAGGAACATGGAAAATTAAACGCAGAACAAGCAGAAGACTACTTAAAATCACTACGATCTAACAAGCGTTACCAGAAGGATGTTTACTAATGAGCAGCAATTTCACCAAAGTTGAAAACCCAGTATTGGTTGTTGAAGGTAAACAGGCCGATAATGAACGCTTAAAAGCAGAAAGTGATTACCTACGTGGTACGATCAAAGAAGACCTACAAGATAGAATGACAGGTGGTTTTACTAGCGATAATTTTCAGTTGATTCGTACTCATGGTATGTATCAACAAGATGACCGTGATATTCGTGCTGAACGCCAAAAACAAAAATTAGAACCATTACATAACGTAATGCTTAGAGCGCGTTTACCTGGTGGTATCATCAACCCAACTCAATGGCTAGCTATTGATAAGTTTGCTGATGATTACACGTCTTACGGCAGTATTCGTTTAACTACCCGCCAAACTTTTCAGTTTCATGGCGTATTAAAACCAAATATTAAGTTGATGCATCAAACACTAAATAGTGTTGGTCTTGATTCTATTGCCACTGCTGGTGACGTTAACCGTAACGTACTTTGTACTTCTAACCCAGTTGAATCTGAGTTACATCAAGAAGCTTACGAGTGGGCAACTAAGTTAAGTGAACATTTATTACCAAAAACTCGCGCCTATGCCGAAATTTGGTTAGATGAAGAGAAAGTTGAAACGACTGAAGCTGATGAAGTTGAACCTATTTTAGGTAGTAATTATTTACCACGTAAATTTAAAACTACTGTAGTAATTCCACCTAACAATGACATTGATGTTCATGCTAATGACTTAAACTTTGTTGCGATTAGCGAAGGTGGCAAATTAGTTGGCTTTAACGTACTTGTTGGTGGTGGCTTAGCCATGACTCACGGCGATAACTCAACCTACCCACGTTGTGCTGATGACTTTGGCTTTATCTCAAAAGAAGATACTTTAGCAGTAGCTGCTGCAGTTGTTACTGTTCAACGTGATTGGGGTAACCGTGTTAACCGTAAGAATGCAAAAACTAAATACACGCTAGACCGAGTTGGTGTTGATACGTTTAAAGCTGAAGTTGAGAAACGTGCTGGAGTTGAGTTTTCTGAATCTCGCTCTTATGAATTTACTCACCGTGGCGACAGCTTTGGTTGGGTTGAAGGTATTGATGGTAAACATCATTTAACTCTTTTCATTGAAAATGGCCGTATTCTTGATTCAGAAAGAGCTGATTTTGCTGGTAAAGCTTTAAAAACGGGTATGCGTGAAATTGCCAAAATACATCAAGGAGATTTCCGTTTAACAGCCAACCAAAACCTTATTGTTGCCGGTGTTGATGAAGCTGATAAAGCTATCATTGAACAACTCGCTCGTGATCATGGTTTACTTAATGACGGTGTTTCAAATCAACGTAAGAGCTCAATGGCTTGTGTTGCTTTCCCTACATGTCCGTTAGCCATGGCAGAAGCAGAACGCTACTTACCGGGTTTAGTCGATGATGTTGAAGCAATTCTTGAAAAGAATGGTTTAAAAGACGATAGCATCATTTTACGTGTTACTGGTTGTCCAAACGGCTGTGGTCGCGCCATGCTTGCTGAAATTGGCTTGGTTGGTAAAGGCCCTGGTAAATACAATATGTATTTAGGCAGCGATCTAGCTGGCTCTCGTGTACCTAAACTTTATAAAGAAAATGTTGATGAAGCTGGTGTATTAAGCGAAATAGATAGCTTAAGTGCCCGCTGGTCAAGTGAGCGAAATAACGGCGAAGCCTTTGGGGATTTTGTTATCCGCGCTGGTATCGTTGAACAAGTAATTGTTAGCTTTAAGGATTTCCACCATGCCTAATACCGCAACAGACGTTGCAGAGAAAGAGCTTAACAGCTCACTTGAACTCACTTTCCCTAACCCTTTGTTAGGTGAGTGGAATCAATCTCTGGAAAAACAAACAGCAATAACTCGTGCAGAGTGGGCGATGGAAAACTTGCCAGGCAAGTTTGTTTTATCGTCTAGTTTTGGTATTCAGTCTGCCGTAATGTTGCACTTGCTGACTCAAGTAGATAGCAATATTCCCGTGTTAATTACTGACACTGGACATTTATTTCCTGAGACATATCGCTTTATTGAGCAGCTAACTGACCGCTTGAATTTAAACCTACAAGTTTATCAAGCCAAAGAAAGCGCAGCATGGCAACAAGCAAAATATGGTGAAGAATGGGCTATAAGTGATGATACACTTAAAGCTTATAACCGCCGCAATAAAATTGAACCGTTAGAACGTGGTTTATCTGAACTTGGTGCAAGTACTTGGTTTTCAGGTGTTCGTCGCCAACAATCTGAACATAGACAAGGTTTAGGCGTTGTTAGTACATTACGTGGTCGTTATAAAGTACATCCAATTATCGATTGGACTAATAAAGACGTTCATGAGTATCTGACTAAACATAACTTACCTTACCACCCGCTTTGGGATGAAGGTTATGTATCAGTTGGTGATGTACACAGTACTAGGCCACTGACACTTGGTATGACTGAAGAAGAAACACGTTTTGGCGGTGGTCAACGAGAATGTGGTTTGCATACAGATGGTGATGGTATTTAGTTAATTTAATATCTCAGCAGTAAAAAAAAGCTAAAAGACTACAATCTTTTGGCTTTTTTTGTGCCTGCTAATCTGTGGTAACATTCTCAATAGACATGGAGCTTTGGTTATCTGCTTGGTGTCGCGGTGGCGACCACACCCAAGGGGCGACGTACCGCCGCGCCTCCCCTTGGAACCCCTGCGACGCCCTACTCAGCAGAACATTCAATCACCAACTAGCGTAAACCACGATTCCTGCCGATTTATCATCCCTGAACAACGGCAGCCCTCGACGTCCTGTCTCGGGTCGAGGTCTACCTTTGTTAGTTGGTGATTGAATTGCTGAGATGGGAGTTGGAGTACTTGGCTACTATCTTTTTCAAGCTTGCAACAGAGTATTGGTAAGTTTAGGTGACACTGTATCAACAAACACCCTGTCTGCTTCTTCAAACGCCGGAGTGAAGCACAATATTCACGTATTGCCATCATGACGTTGCATGGATGCAACTTATTAGACAATGCAGGATGCACATTGTCCTGATGATGGCAAAAGCAATGTGGCACATGAAGCTGCATGGATGCAGCTTATTAGACAATACAGACGTCACATGGATGTGACTTATTAGAGAAATGCAGGATGCAAATTCTCCTGAGCATGTTGTCCTGATGTGCCTTCATTGCTGCTACGTCGAAGATATTGTTCTGAATGTAGGATTACGTTTGATGTAGCAGCGCCATGGGATTCCAAGGGGCTTTTGGCGTGTAACGCCCCTTGGGTGTCGTCGCCACCGCGACAAATCCATTAAACTTAATCATGCCTCTTTATTTAACGCTCACTGTTACCACATTGTAGACCTAAGGTTTTAGTATCATACCGACAGCTTTGGATCAGTAAGCGGTCATAAATTAAGAGCCTAATCAATATATCTAGCAGTCACAATGAGGCTAAAACAGCTTTAAGATTAATTAGAGTTAAGAATACTTAGTGGTAAAAGTTAACATGCTATGTGAAATGTTTCATGTTCGCTTTGTAGGAACAATTACCACAAAATAAGCAAGAGCTGAAAACAATCCAAGGAATAAAAGGTTAATTATTGCTCATTCGTCGTATTTTATTTATGCTACTTAAAAATTTAGTTATTAATCGATATGGACATCTAATATGAAAACTAACAAGTTATCGCTACTAATCTGTACTCTTTCGCTCTTGTCCCTCACTGCTTATTCAGAAGAAAAAATTCGTACTAATATAAAAAATAATAAGCAAGGCGTGAAAGCAATTGAAATAATTGATCCTGACAAAGGTAACACAGAAATAGAGCAGTCAGATATCAATGGAGTAGCGGCTTACAATTCCATTATGAAAGCAGCTACTGCTGCAAACCTACCAACAGAATTGGTAAATCAAACTGCCGATTTTATTAAACTTCTTTTAGATAAACGTAAGGTTGATACAGACTTACTTTATAATTATGTTCTAACGTTGAATGCAAATATAAATCAATTGTCTGACAGTGTTTTTGTAGAAGATATTCGAGAAATAACTGCTGAGCTTAGGGCTAGTAGTTATAGCGATAAGGTTCACTATAACACTAATTTAAGTAATCAATTGAGAACAAGGATGCCTTTACTTGTTAAAGCTAGCCTTCTACTTAATGAAACCTCTGTATCAGCAGCTGTGATTGACTATCGAAAAAAGGATTTTAAGGAAGAGTTGATATATTTTTCTGATAAGTACCTTAAAAGTAGCCGCTTTCAAGCTGGGTTAGGTTTCTCTTACGTGTATACGCCAAAGATAACTTACACAACGAGTGCTAATGTTGATCTATCGCCATTTTCTCCCCAGACGGAGGGCGAACAAACCAGTGTGGATTTTGATCAAAATTTCGCAAACAAAAGTTACTTAAATTTTGAAATAGCAGCTAAATTACCATGGCTGGAACTAGGATTAAGTATCCCAACTTATAGTGAAACTTCTACCATTACTTCGCCAGTAATGGATGAGGCTCTTTTAGGCAGTGACGATCAATTTGCGATTTATCGTTCTTCAATCGAGTCAACTTTAGAGGTTGAATATGGATTTTCTCTCAGAATACCGATATTAGGAAATTATAAAAGAATTAGGTATACCAACCCTAGAAATAGCCAAATGGATTGGGGACTTCTTTTCGGCATGACGGGTTTAAATATTGAAGATCGAGTTGTTACAGATGTGCGTTTTAGGAGTGACCTTACGCCATTTAACGATTTGGAGACAGCGGAGACTATTGAAACAAAGACAAGTACGAGTTTTCAAACTTTCTATTATGGTGCTTACTATGAGTTTGAGTTTGTTGACGAACTATATATGACAGTAGATGTCCGTTGGCATAACAACCAGAAAAGCAATGGAAGTCAAATTAAAGTTGATGGATTTACTACTTCCCTTCGATTAATTTATTCACCGACTTTAGATTTTATTGATTGGTAATTAATTATGAACATCCCTTTAGACACTAAATATATGACAAGTATTCAATAAAGCAGCCACTAGCTTTAATGCCTAATATAGCAACTTGGAGCATAAAGTGGTATTCAATAAATTTGAGTTATAGAACACTTAGCCCGAACAGAAGTCATAAGGGAATCATAGGTGCTAAAGACCACTTTAAGACTTGGACCTGCCGTTAATAAAGCAAGTTCAAGAGTCAGCAATGCGCACGAAGAAGTCTTAAAAAACGCTAGAATATATCTTTCTTTTGTACTACTTATCGTTAAGCTCGTTCTATTGAAAAACTCTGTACTTCGCTTATCACCTTGATATCAAGCGCTAACATCACCAGCCTATCGATCCCTAATGCCACACCTGAACACTGCGGCAAGCCATGATTTAATGCCGCTATAAAGTTTTTATCTATCGGTTTAGTCACTAAACCTTGCTCTTTTCGCTTTGTATTATCTTGCTCAAACCTTGCAACCTGCTCATCGGCATCAGTTAACTCATTAAAACCATTTACCAATTCAATACCCTTGAAGTAACATTCAAATCGCTGTGCAACACGAGGATCGTCAACTGATCTTTTTGCCAGTGAAGCTTGCGCAATTGGAAAGTCATAGATAAATTGTGGCTCTGCAATGCCGATTGTTGGTTCAATAATTTCAGTGAAAATAAACTGCAACAACAAATCAGCATCATTCATGTCAATTAACCAATCATCAGCTTTACCGTGTTGAGTTAACACTTCAACAAGTTCATCAAAGTTCGCGGTTAGCGGGTCAACAGATACTGATTTAAGGAATATATCTTGGTAACTGGAAAATAACGCCTTATTACCACCTAAAACGACTTCTAATAGTTCTGCCACCTCAGACATCAAATAAAACTGGTCAAAGCCAATACGGTACCATTCAAGCATGGTGAACTCAGGATTGTGATAATTTCCTGACTCTTCATGGCGAAACGCTTTAGCAATGGAGTAAATACAGCCATAACCAGAAGCGAGTAGACGTTTCATATGAAATTCTGGCGAGGTTTGTAAAAATAGTTCGGTCGAATGGCCAGCGGGACTGTCCGCTAAAAAATCATATTTGCAGGAAATAGCATCTAAATACACATCCGTAACAGTACCTTGTGATAACGCAGGCGTTTCAACTTCAATAACATTTCGATCAGCAAAGAATTGTCTAATTTTTTGTAATATCTTTGCTCTTTTTTGCGCATTCTGCCAAGTCTGTGTACTTTGCCAAGTCATTTAAATTCCTTTGAGATTTAATACGAATAGGTATAGATTCCCGACTAGACACTTCGGGAAGTCCAGACGACTGATATTTTAAATACTCTATCAGGCTATTCAATAATACCGCTTAAATATTATCAAATTTTAGACACAAAAAAGGCCGCGTTAGCGACCCTCTTTATTCAATACTATTTCTAGTATGAATTTGCTTGGTAACTGATGATTTAGCAAGGCGTGGGCACGGAGTTGACGCTAGTCAATGAGTACCTACAACGCTGCTAAATCTAAGTTAGTTGCAAATTAGTCTAGGATTGTAGAAACAACACCAGCACCAACAGTACGACCACCTTCACGGATTGCGAAGCGTAAACCTTCGTCCATCGCTACTGGGTTGATTAGCTCAACAACAAACTTAAGGTTGTCACCAGGCA